>Ga0187886_1000025_pt1 | contig 219711 bp, 201 predicted proteins | sample June2016WEW_20_1_FD_133001 | JGI IMG/M metagenome (GOLD analysis project Ga0187886, IMG submission 133001) | Peatland microbial communities from SPRUCE experiment site at the Marcell Experimental Forest, Minnesota, USA - June2016WEW_20_150 | ecosystem: Environmental > Terrestrial > Soil >...
GCTCGCCGCCGTGAGAACCGCGATGATCAAAGCGGCCGTCGTCGCGCGTCCGGGCAGATAGCGCGCCGGCGTCGCCAGAAGCATCAAGATGGCGATACCCACCGGCGGAGCCATCCAGCTCCATCGCGGCGCACCGCAGATTCGCAAGGCGGCCTGGCCGAGCGACAGACACGCGATGCAGGTGATGAGCGCGCTGAGAAGGATCAGGATCATTCGAAGCCAGGTGGTTCCGTTTAGAAGAGGCCGGTGCCAACCGGCGTCAACTCGTCTTGGTGAGCCATCCTGGGTCTTGTAGAGGCTCTGTTATCTGGCGGACAGTGTTGGGATGTTCGCATTACAGCAGGAGTAGCGTCAAGCGCGCTCGCTGAAAGGAGACGCCACCTGAGCCTGACCGGTTTCGACGGGGACCAGATTAGGTGGGTTTCGGGACCGTAGGTGTCATCGTAACTAGTTGTGGGGGCGCATCACGATCGACATGCAAGCGAGTGCGAGGCTTGCCGTGGTAGATCTTTATACTTCTTCAGCTGCGCTTGGAAGGCTGCCCTTTTTTAACGAGCGCGCCCAGGACGCTTGATCACTTACTCGGGTAACGCGAAGAAGGGGCCATGGGGTAGATGGAGGAACCGCTGAAACTGCATTCTTGGCTAGCACCGAGCAAACTAAGGCGAACAACGATCGTTGGCTCGAAGAAGATGGTCGTCTACGATGACGCCTCGAACGAGCCGGTGCGCGTTTTCGATTCAGGCGTCGGCGCGCCGATCCCTGCGACGTTTGGTGAGTTCAGGATGACCTACGGAGTTGGCGACATCGTGTCGCCGAATATCGAGGTCGCCGAGCGCCTTTACCTCGAGCTTGCGGACTTCTGCACCGCAGTACGCTCAGGCTCGGAGCCGCTATCTTCGACCCGGCTTGGACTCGACGTAGTAAGGCTCACAGAGGCGGTCGACACATCGATCCGGACGAGCGCCGCGACGATCTCGACGCCGGGAGTTCTGGTGCAAAAGCGGTAATGGGGTTTAGAGCAAGTCCCTCACGCATCGCTATGAGCGCCGTCTCAAAAGCAAATACACCGGTCGACGAAGGTTTCGTCGTATACGAACGCAAGCGCGGTTGGGTGGCGCTCGACGTTCGCGAGCTGTGGAGGTATCGCGAGCTGCTCTACTTCCTCACCTGGCGCGACATCCTCGTTCGTTACAAGCAGGCCGTCATAGGCGTTGCCTGGGCAGTCCTGCAGCCGCTTCTGACGATGATCGTGTTCACGGTCGTCTTCAATAAGGCGCTGGGAATCAAGAGCCCGGCTTCGACTATCCCCTATGCGGTTTTCAGCTTCACCGGACTATTGCCCTGGAACTTCTTTTCGGGCGCACTCACGCGCTCCGGCGTAAGCCTTGTCACTAACGCCAACCTGCTGACCAAGGTTTACTTTCCCCGTCTTGTGATTCCGATCTCGGCTGTCCTGGCTGGGCTCGTCGATCTCGCCGTCTCTTTCCTGGTCTTGATCGGACTGATGGCCGCGTACGGCATCGTTCCCACTTGGAACGCGTTCTCCTTACCGTTCTTCGTCGTGCTGGCATTCGCCACGGCGCTCGCCGTCAGTCTTTGGCTTAGCGCCCTCAACGTGCTCTACCGGGATGTGCAATACGTCATCCCGTTCCTCGTTCAGCTGTGGATGTTCGTGAGCCCCGTGATCTACCCGATCGACAAGATTCCCGCCGGTCCGCTGCGCGTCGCCTTCGCCCTGAACCCAATGACCGGCGTAATAGGTGGCTTCCGCTGGGCACTGCTCGGGCAGCAGTTTCCAGGCGGCTACATGTGGATCTCTACCGCCGTGGTCGTGGTGCTGCTCGTGGGCGGCTTGTTCTACTTCAAGCGCATGGAGCGCGTATTCGCCGATGTGGTTTAGACGATGAGTAACATCGCTCTGCGTACCGTCGGTCTCGGCAAGATGTATCACATCGGCGGCGAGCGTCAGGCCTACCGTACGTTACGAGACACGATCGCGCAGGCCGCCAAGCGACCGATCGAGCGCATCCGTCACCCTGGCGCTGCGACACAGACGTCAGATGAGTTCTGGGCGCTGAGGGACATCAATCTAGAGGTCTCGCACGGCGACGTTCTTGGGATCATCGGCCGCAATGGTGCCGGGAAGAGCACGCTACTGAAGGTTCTCAGCCGCATCACCGAGCCCACTGAGGGCCGGGCGGAGGTTCGCGGCCGGATCAGCTCTCTCCTCGAGGTCGGTACTGGTTTCCACTCCGAGCTCACAGGCCGGGAGAACATCTACTTAAACGGCTCGATTCTCGGCATGAAAAGGGCCGAAATCAATCGCAAGTTCGACGAGATCGTTGATTTCTCGGAGATCGAGTTGTTCCTTGACACTCCTGTTAAGCGCTACTCCAGCGGCATGTACGTTCGTCTGGCATTTGCTGTGGCGGCGCACCTCGAGCCGGACATCCTGATCGTGGACGAAGTGCTGGCGGTTGGGGATGTCGCGTTCCAGAAGAAATGTCTAGGGAAGATGGGCGCCGAGGCCGCATCAGGCAGGACGGTCCTTCTGGTCAGCCACAACATGGCCGCCGTCGAGGGCCTCTGCTCGCACGCCATGCTCCTCGATCACGGCAGGTCCGTAGCCAGCGGCCCGACTCGGGACGTGATCGACGACTACCTTGCGCTCGTCGCCACAACCGGCGGCGAGGACCTTGGCCTGAGGGAAGACCGTCAGGGCAACGGGAAGCTCAGGTTCACTACCCTCGCATTCCGGGCGGGCGACGACCTTCGTCCCACCGACGTCGTGCGGTCTAGCGAAGACCTGGAGTTCGTCGTCGGCTACGAGGCTACGCAAGACCTCAGCAACGTTTCGATGTCCATCGTCGTGTACACCTTGTCCGGCCAGGTCCTCATATGCCTTGGCAACGAGATGACAGGTAGTGCCTGGACGACTGCGCCGAGAGAGGGCTACATGTCGTGTCTGGTCAGGCGACTCCCACTGGCGCCAGGCCAGTACACGATCAACCTGTGCTGCTACTCCAACGGGGTGATCGCGGACTGGGTGCAGAGCGCCGGCTCATTGACGGTTGAAGCGGGCGACTTTTTCGGCACGGGGAAGTTGCCCCCAGCCAGCCATGGGGGTCTGCTCGTTGATCAGGAGTGGGGGCTCAATGGCGCTTGATGAACAAGTGAAACACATAATATGATCAGAGTGACATTCGGCATCAACGTTCTGAATGGCCAGCCGTTTCTTCAATATAACTTGCGGGCGCTTTATCCGTTCGCTCATCAGATAATCCTCGTGGAGGGTGCCGTAGTTGCAGCGCAATCTTTGGCAACTGCGGAGGGTCACTCAAGAGACGGCACTCTCGAGATGATAAGGGATTTGAAAGCTCATCATGATCCCGATAACAAGATTGTGTTAATCACCGCAGAGGACTTAGGCAAGCCAAACGGGTTTTGGAAAGAGAAAGATGAAATGTCTCAAGCGTTCGCTCAGCGCGTAACAGGCGATTGGCTTTGGGAATTGGGCTGCGATGAGTTTTTCCTAGACAAAGATATGGAAGTTATCTTTGAAATGTTGGAAGCTGACCCAGCGATAACGGCAGTATCTTTCCCGTATAAGCAGTTCTGGGGCGGATTCGACTACCTTGAGACAGGACTCTGGTTCCTCTATGAGTTCCGAGCTTGCGACCGATTGTTTCGTTGGCGAACCGGATATAGATACGAGAAGCACCGACCCCCTACCGTTCTCGATGAGAGCGGACGCGATCTGCGTAGTCTCAAGTGGGTTTCCGACCGCGAGATGAAGCAGCAGGGGATCTATCTCTACCACTACTCGTACGTACTCCCCAAGCAGGCCTATCAGAAAGCCGGATACTACACTCACGCCACTTGGACAACCGAGTTTCAAGAAAATGAGCGATGGTTGACGGAGAGCTACTTCGGTCTTAAAGATCCTTATTTCATAGGTGAGAGCGGCCGACGCAAGCCGCAGTGGCTAGAGCGTTATAGAGGACCGCATCCGGCGCAGATCGAGAAGCTGCGGCAGGACCTGAGCACAGGGCATCTCGAAGAGACGTTACGCCCAACTCAAGACATCGAGAATCTCTTGAACTCACGCCTCTACACACTGGACTGCTGGTTTCTAAGATCGTATACGTTCCTTCTATTCAATACGCGCCGGTCGCTATTCGTTACGCGATTATTAAAGAAAGGATTTTGGGCGTGTGCCGCATATGCCAAGCGGTTGTTTCGAAAGTAGATGGCAAGGAGCCCGTCATCGAGGGTGATCCAACCAACGTGCTGGTCGTTCCAGAAGGCCTTTCTGGACTCCGCCATGGTCAAGAAAGGTGAAGTGTGATGGACCGCTTCCATATCGTGGTATCGAACTACGAGCGGCTTTCGTGTTTTGTCGACAACTTTCAACGCATACGAGGTTTCGACGGCGAGCGTGATCGGGTCTACATAATGGACTGTTCACCAGACCACGGGTGGCAGGAACAGATGGCGGTCGCGGATCGACTGACCCGCTCTGGACTCCGGTGGGGAAAGAACTTGTACTTTATCCGCCGGCGGAACTGGAATCTGAACCACGGTGCACAGCTGGACTACCTACGCTGCTTGCGAGACGAAAGGATTCCGATACCGGCATATGCAGCCTTTATGCAAGAGCATTACCTGGACCTCAATCGCTTTATAAAAGAGGACACCTTACCTGACGGGACAGTTTACGATCTGGACCTGATTGAAGCAACGTTCGGATCCGATTCTAACGTAGGCTGTGTGTTCCTTGCCCGGTATGGTATCCGAATCTCCGCTTCGAATCCCGTGAACGAAAGAGGAAGAGAGTTCTTCGGTGATGGCACTGAGCTGCTTCCGGGAGCGAGACGCCGCTGCTTCTGTATTGACGGGGGGAATTTCATTGTTCGGCCGCAATTGTATATGGATTGGTTCAAGGCTCATCCACACTTTCTCGTCCGGGGGAATGGCACGTACGGCTTCGCGCATGTCTGGGAGGTCCGCCTGGGCAAGATTCTGTACGACCAGCGAGTCGAATGGGTTGACCTGCATCGACACCTAAAGTATTCAACAATCGAGCAACTCGATGCGATAGAGAAATCGCTTGAGCAAAAAGTGTCAATGCTCTGGTATGATCATCGCGCATATTTCTTTCTTCATGGTAGGGATATACAGAAGTACCGACCGCCACCGCTTGCATCTGCGCGACCGTATTTAAGACAGTACCTAAGCCAGACGCTCTTCCATTCTCGGGATACGCGTCTCGTCTTCGTACAGCCTAACGAGACCGAGCGCTGAATGATGAGTATTCCCACGGTGTGTCGAGCACCACGCATCACGTCAGAGCGGGCGCAGACTGGTTCCCAGCGGGAATCTTGAAGGCGCGCTCGCTCGAGTCGACGTCGTGATAGGAGCCATCGATCAACTCGACGTTGATATCCACGACCGGAGTGCGTGTGGGCTATGCACGTGACGCCCCCCTTAGTACGGATTGGTCATGGTGCTGCGGTCGAGACTCCTCAGGGACCGATCGCCGGCAAGGTTATCCGCGGGCGCTGAGCGAGTTCACCGCCTGGTTCCGGGCAAGGAGGCCTAGCAAGCTCCTGCTGAGGTCGCCGAGGACTACGCCGCCAACATGCACCTTTATGAAGCTACCGGCGTGGGCGCGATGCTCATTTCGGACGAGAAGTCCAATTTGGGCGAACTCTTCGAGATCGGTACCGAGATTGAGTCGTATCGCGATGCGGATGAGCTTATTGACAAGGTCAGGTACTACCTCAGCCACGAGGACGAGCGTGCCCGAATCGCGCGTGCGGGTCAAGCAAGGACGCTTCGCGAGCACACCTATCTGCACCGCATGCGTGAGCTTGAACAGCTGCTTGAGCCCCGCCTACGCCATCTACAGGGATCGAACAATCAATGAGGATCGCATGGACGTACGTGTCCGCCGGGCGATTGTCTAAGAGTCGGCTGCCGCTGGTTCCACCGCTTCGGCGAGGTGGGGCGCCCTTGTCAGCTGACAAGGAACGTCGACGCTATCTTCGACGTCTACCGCGTGACGCCGTCTTAGGCTTCCGCCTGGGTCGAGCCTCGCCTATTTACGGCCCGCAGAGAACGTCGAGTGGCGAGCGAGAACCTCAGCCAGCTGTAGGCGCCTGAGGGCGTTATTCCATCGGGGCTCTCCCGGAGGCTGGAGCTGCCAAGGAAGGTGATAAGGAGGGCGGCGGAGACGAGTATGTGTGCTGTGCCCATGACGGCTCCAAACGACGCCAGGCGGAAGATCGCGAGCGAGACTTACCACTAGTCCCGGCAAAGACGTCGAATGAATCGGTGCGCTCGAGCTCCATTCGCTGCTCGGGCTCGCTCGCTTCTTCTCGCTGGCGCGGCTTAGACCCTTTTCGCTTCAAGTATCAGCAGCACGAGACCATCGGGAGTGGTGGCGGCAACTCGGTATCGGAAGAGGCGGCGGATCTCGGAAAGCACGACCACCTCGAGTTCGTCAGCGTTGCCAGCGGCACCCCTGTAGCGGTAGTGCGGTGGTTTGTCGAGATAGTCCTGCTCCGTTAGAACGACCGAGCCGGGCCCCAGCCTCGACAGGCGCTTTTCGACGAGCGACAGAGAGCGTTCCGGTAGCCACGCGTCTTGATTGGGGACGGCTATAGGTAGCAGGTTGCCTCGGTGAGCCCTGATCAGCGCCTCGGTTTGCAGGTCAGCCCGCACGACGACCGCGACCCGGCTACGGCCGGGGGCGAACCGATCGAGCAATTGCTCCGACTCTATGGCGGGCTGATCAACGGGTTCCTGGCGCCAGTCGATCAGCGCATGTGCTCTGGCGGAAAGACGGGGATTCAGCTGAACGATTTGGCGCAGCGGACTGCGCAGGAGCGACGCACGCGTTTCCTGAGGTTGCTGCACGATGACCGCGGCTGCAGCCCAGCCGACGAAGGCGAGAACCGCGAAGCGCGCGGTCCTATGGACCACCGGCGTGTGCCGGGCGAGCAGGGATACCCAGAGCGCGGAGAGCACTATCGCCGCGGGAGCGATGTGATGGAGGTTGTTCGGATGAGAACGCCCCAGGAAGTAGGTATACGAGAGGATCCCGAAGGCGGTCGTCGTGGCGATCGCGGTCAGCTCCACTCTTTTCGCAGCCGCGAACTCTCGCTGCTCCAACGCGACGAACACGAGCCCTACGGTCGAAACGAAGTAGAGAGCGGCGATCAGGTAGCCCAGCGACCACGGGTCGATCAGAAGCGTGCCGCGGCCGTTCCAGCCGTACAGCCGAACGTACGCTAGGTACCCACCCCAGTCGGGCCACTGTCCCCCAAAAACGCGGGTCGCGACAGCGAAGACCACATGGCTTGCGACGATGACCGAGGCGAGCAGGCCGAATTGGCGGCCGGCTCGCGCGGCTCGCTCTCGTCCGGGCCCGTCCTGGAGGACCAGCTCGAGAGCAACAACCGCCAGGTACGCGCCGATCGTGTACAAGAACGTCTCGAAGCTCCAGATCGCGGATACGCCTACGAGGGCGAGCATCGAGGCGTCGAGCGCCCGTCGCCGCCCAGGGGTTTTCGCGGCGAGCACGGCCAGCGTTATCAAGACCCAGGGCAGACCGAAGCGGAGCGGGCCGGCGCTCGCGTAGCGGACATGGGGGCCAAACCCGGTTAGGACGTTGGCGACCAGACAGACGGTGGTGCCGACAACAGCGTAGAGCTGTGACCGGCAACCGATCCGCAGGACGACGTATACGAGGACGAGCTCGAGGGCGGTCAGTAATCCGTTGACGAGTTGGAAGCTCCCATACCCAATCGGGATCACCTCGAAGATGCCCGCCAGGAAGTACATGACCCCGACGCCGTACTGGGCGAACGTATCGACGAGCATGGGAGATCCGTGCAGGATCGCATTAGCGGGCCCGACGTAGAAATCCTGGTCGAAACGGAGGCTGGCATGGTACTGGTTGAAATCGCATGTCAGTAGAGGGATGAGGACGAGGGCGACGATCACGTCCAGAGCGACCGTGATCGAGCGCCGAACCCGAACCGCTGACGCGGCCATCAGGATGAGAGCGATCACGACGCCGAGCTCGATCGAGGCACTCAGGTGCAGAGGCGTCAAGGAATCGTGGGGAACGAAGAGCAGCAGTGGGCCAACGACGAGCGCCGCCGGTATCGCCGATGCAAACCACGGCAGTCGCACTGACCGAGCTCGCAGCCGGATGAACTTAGTCGTGACCAGGTTTCCGAGCGCGATTAGCGCTGCGCCGAGCAGGAAGACGACCCGGAGCGCTGAGGCCCCTCCAATCTCGGATAGCAGACGGCCGAGCAGTAGAGTTGTCGACAGAGCTGCGAGGTTGCCTCCGGCAATAAGGGCAGAAAAGTCGGGTCGGGTCGGCAGCGGCGCCAGCTGGTAATGAGCAGCGATGGCCGCGAGCGGCAAGAGAAGCGCGAAGGTGGCCGGGTAAAGGAGCGTCTCTACGTGCTCGGTATGGCCAATCGCCATTGTAATTAGGGCGATCACTGCGATGAACATCGTGCCGCCGTGGGCAAGAGAAAGCGTGGCTTTCGTCAGCAGAGGCCCCGGCTGGAAGTACGCCTCCTCGCTTGCGATCAGGTGCTCCTGGCCTGTCTCGCTCTGCTGTGGTAGTAGTCGACTATCCGAAACAGTGGGTTTATCCGCGGGCATTTCCCGCCGGAGTCTAGACGACACCGATGTGGATCAATACGACCCCGGGCTCGATGAAGTAGATCTCGACCCGCCGACGTGAGACGGTCGCTATTTCGCAGCGGCGAGCCCGATGATGCCGTTACGACGGCCGACGAGCGCTGCCTGATACCCGCTTCGGCCGAGGCCGTCGACCGTCTGACCGAGCACGCGACGACGCGCGCGAGTGCTCTCGCGGATGCTCATCACCGCTTGCCGTGATCCGGCGCCGAGCGTTTCGATAACCTCCGCGCCATGAGCGAGGCCGCCACGCAGATGCTCGCAACGAAGATTCGGCGGACGATTCTCACGCAATCGAAGCGTGCGAATGTCGGCCATATCGGCTCGTGCCTGTCGATTGCCGACATCCTTGCGGTGCTCTATGGAGGCGTCTTACGGCTCTCATCGCCGGACGACGGCGATCGAGACCGGCTGATCCTCTCGAAAGGTCACGCGGCCCTCGCGCTCTATGGGGCGTTGAATGCGATCGGCATCGTCGAAGACGACCTGCTCGAAACCTTCTGTACCGACGGTTCCCCTCTCGGAACGCACCCGGAAAACGTCGTGCCGGGTATCGATTTTTCGACCGGGTCGCTCGGACATGGATTGTCGATCGGCTGTGGCGCGGCACTTGCGGCGCGAATGCAGAACTCCAACCGGCGTACCTATGTCGTGGTCAGCGACGCGGAGTGCAACGAGGGCGCGCTCTGGGAGGCAGTCATGTTCGCTGCGCATCACCGGCTCTCGAGCCTCACGGCGATCGTTGATCTGAACGGGCAGCAGGCTTTGGGCTACACCCGTGACGTCCTCGACCTATCGCCCCTCGAGAACAAATGGAGAGCATTCGGCTGGGACGTGCACAATGCCGACGGGCACGATCACGTCGCTCTCGAGAGCGCGCTGAGCGAACTGGATCATGAGGACGCTCCGCACGTCGTGATCGCGGCGACTACGTTCGGGAAGGGCGTGTCCTTCATGGAGAATCAGCTCAGCTGGCACTACTGGCCGATGACTGACGAGCAGTTCTCGACTGCGATTGCCGAACTGGAAACGAGGGAAGCGTGAGAAGCGCGTTCATTCGCTCGCTCGTCGAGCTGGCGGAACGCGATCCGCGAGTCGTTTTGTTGACCGGGGATCTCGGCTTCACGGTCATCGAAGATTTCGCGGAGCGGTTTCCCGACCGATTCTTCAACGTCGGGGTCGCCGAGCAGAACATGCTCGGTGTTGCTACCGGACTCGCCGAGGCGGGGTTCGTTCCTTTTGTATATTCGATCGCGACCTTCGCGACGATGAGGCCGTACGAGTTCATCCGCAACGGGCCGCTGCTTCACGATCTTCCGGTCCGGGTGGTCGGAGTGGGTACCGGCCTCGACTACGGCAATAACGGGGTTACGCACTTCGCGCTGGAGGACGTAGCGCTGATGCGCGTGCAACCGAGGATGATGATCGTTGCGCCGGCGGATCCCGATCAGGCACAGGCGGCGGTCGACGCGACCTCCGAGGTGCGCGGCCCGATTTACTTCCGCGTCGGGAAAGGAGCTATCTCGATTCCCGAACTGGGCGGTCGCTTCACCCCGGGGCGGGCGGAACTTCTCCGCGACGGAGGGGATATCGCGATCGTCGCGCTTGGCGCCGCCGCTCGCATCGCACTCGATGCCGCTGATCTTCTGGCGCTGTCGGGTATCGAAGCGGCCGTCGCGGTTGTCTCGTCGTTCAATCCGTCCCCGACGGCGGACATCGCCGGCTTGCTCGACCGCGTCCCCGCGGCCATCACGGTCGAAGCGCATTACGTCAACGGCGGGCTCGGATCGTTCGTCGCGGAAGTCGTGGCCGAGCACGGACTCGATGTTCGTCTCACCAGATCTGCCGTACGCGAGATGCCTTGCGCTCGCAGCGGTACGCAGCAGTACCTACTGGAGCACTACGGGCTTACGCCACGGTTGGTGGCCGACTCGGCCTTGACCTCGCTTGCGCTCGACGGCTCCTGAGCGGCTGCGCGCTCTTTCGTATCGACGCTGCCGGGCCGGTTGAGCACGCTCTCGACAACGTACGAAGGTCGCCGCTTGACCTCCTCGTAGATGTGCGCGAGGTATGAGCCGATGATGCTCAGGCACAGCAGCTGAATGCCTCCGATGAAAAGTACGACGACGATGATTGTCGTGGTCCCACGCGGGACAGACGACGGGTCGAAGATGCGAAAGAGAACCTGCGCGATCACTCCGAGAAACGAGACGCTCACGGTTGCCAGCGCAAGCCACATGATCGCGTCGAGCGGCGCGTAAGAGAAGGAGATGATCGCTCGGCGCGCCCAACCGAGGTTCTTGATCAGGGAGTTCGTGGTCGTTCCGAACATTCGCTCCGGGCGCCGATACGGTACGCCGATCTGTTTGAAGCCGGCCCACGCGCGCAGACCGCGAAGGAAGCGGTTCGTTTCGGGCAGGTCGTTGAGGACGTTGACGACGCGCCGATCGAGCAAGGAAAAGTCACCCGCGTCCAAAGGCACCTGAACGTACGAAAGCTTCCGGAAGACGCGGTAGAAGGTCTTGTAGGCGAAGCGCATAACGCGCGCTGCTTCGCGCTCGACGCGCTTGCCATAGACAACGTCGTAGCCTTCTATCCAGCGCTTGTAGAACTCCGCGATCAATTCGGGCGGGTCTTGTAGATCGCCATCGAGTAATACGGCCGCGTCGCCGGTCGCCAGGCGAAGACCGCTAGTGAATGCACTCTGGGAACCGAACGCTCGAGTGTGATTGATGACGACGACGTGCGGGTCGTCTTTCGCAAGCTCGGCGAGAACCTCGCGCGCGTTGTCGGGACTACCGTCGTTCACGAAGATGATCTCGTAGTCCACCCCGAGCTCGCGGAAGACGGCGGTCAGTCTCTCGTGCATGATCGGGACGGCCGGCGCGTCCCGGTAGCAGGCGATCACAGCGCTGATTCGCACTCGCTCCGCGCGCGGTACATGGTTGTCGTCCATCGATCGGAGACTACTACAGCGACCGGGGGGGCGGCAGAGACCGTACTAGACTAGGCGCCGTGGACAGAACATCACGATCACGCGGCCCGTTGGCGAGCCGGAATCGACGTCGAGCGTCTGCCGGAAAGGCGACGACCGCCGAGTTTCAACCACGCGCCTGCCCTGTGTGCGGGTCGACTGACGACTCGCGCGTATTCGCGGAAAAGACGCTCGACGACTCGACGTGGAAGGACCTCTCGTTCTCCTCGCGGAAGCTCCCCGAATACCTGGTTCACAGAATGGTCGAGTGCCCCGACTGCGATGTCGTCTATGCCTCGCCGGCTCCGCACGAGGAAGTTCTCGAACAGGCGTACCGAGCGGCGCCTTTCGTGAGTGCAGAGGAGTCGGCCTTTGCGGCCGAGACCTATCGCCGGCTTCTTCGTACTGTGCTCGCGCGCCTATCCGGTCGCACAAACGCGCTCGATGTGGGCGCGAGTGACGGTACGTTCTTGCAGGCGCTTCTCGACGAGGGCTTCGAGAACGTAGTAGGGATCGAGCCGGCCGCGGCTTCGGCCGAGGCTGCGCCCGAAAGCGTTCGCAGCCGGATACGCGTCGAACCTTTTCGGCGCGCATCGCTCGAGGGCGAGAGCTTCGACCTGGTCACGGCTTTCCAGACACTCGAGCACGTTTCTGACCCGGCTCAGGCCGTGCGTGATGCATACGAACTACTGGAAGTCGGTGGCGCGATACTCGTTGTCGTCCACAACCGGCGTGCGCTCTTGAACCGACTCGCCGGCCGGCGGTCGCCGATCTTCGACGTCGAGCATGTCCAGCTTTTCTCGCTGCAAAGTATTCGAGAGTTACTTCGGCGGGCGGGGTTCGAAGATATACGGGTCGCGGGCGTTACGAATCGCTATCCGCTCCGGTACTGGTTCAAGCTCGCTCCGCTCCCGGCCGGGCTGAAGTCCTCCCTTCTCGCGAGGCTCGAGCACTCCCGAATCGGCCCCCTTCCGATCTCCTTGCGCCCGGGGAATCTCGTCGCATCGGCGTGGCGGCGTGCTCCGTCCGACGCGGCACTGCCTACATGAAGCGGGCGATCGTTACCGGCGCCGCCGGCTTCGTCGCCGCCAACCTTGTTCGGAGGTTGCTCCGGGACGGGTACGAGGTGGTCGCGACGATTCGTCCCCAGAGCGACACCTGGAGAATCGACGGGCTACGCGACGACATCGATTGCGTCGAGCTGGACATCACGGATGCGGAACGAGTAGCAGAGGTCATCGGCCGCGTGAGACCGGACACGATCTTTCATCTGGCGGCGCACGGAGCCTATTCCTGGCAGTGCGAGCGCCGTCGAATCTTCGACACGAACCTTGGCGGAGCGATAAACGTCTTGGAGGCGGCGGTCACTTACGGAGTCAGCACGGCTATCGTTGCCGGATCTTCGTCGGAGTACGGTTTCAAGGACCACAGCCCAGCCGAGACGGAGGCGCTCGAGCCGAATAGCGACTACGCAGCGGCAAAAGCCGCTGCGACTCTGCTGGCGGGGTATTTCGGTCGTAGTGAGAGTCTCGACGTCGTAACACTGCGCCTCTACTCAGCGTATGGGCCCTGGGAGGACCCCGGCCGGCTCGTTCCCACGCTCGTCTCGTCCGCGCTCGCCGGTCGTCTGCCACCGCTCGTCGATCCAGACGTAGCCCGCGACTTCGTCTTCGTCGAGGATGCAGTTGATGCGTTCATCAGAGCCGCAGAGCAAGCCAAGGCCGTGACCGGGCGTATCTACAACCTAGGCACCGGGAGGCAGACGACGCTCCGCGAAATAGTCGAGGCGGCTCGACGTTTGTTCGGAGTGAAGGAAGAGCCCGTCTGGAACACGATGCCTCAGCGAACCTGGGACACTAAGGTCTGGGTCGCGGATTCGGCTCGGATCCAGACCGAGCTTGGCTGGGAGTCGAGAACATCGCTCGAGGATGGGTTGGCCGCCACCGCGGAATGGCTAACGAAGGCCGGTACCGCTGTCCGCGAGAAGTACATCTACCAGCACTGACACTAGCGCGCCGGCTCAGCCGCCACGCGTGTCTACCTGAGCGCGGAAGACAATCAGCCGGTTCACGGCGAACGTCATAGCGACGACCGGCGGGATGATCACGAGCTGCGCTCCGATGGGGGTCCAACCCAGCCACTCGACTGCAACCGTAAGCAAGGCAATGTTTGCGATCGCGCCAATACCCTGCACCGTGAAGAACTGCACTACAAGCCGTGTCGAATGATCGGCAACGCGGAAGGTGAACCGATGATTCAGAACATAAGCGATCGCGACCGAGATGCCGAACGCCAGGATCGCCGCTATTAGGTATGGGAGGCTGATCGCGACGAACGCGAGATAGAGCACGGTGTATACCGCCGTGTTCACCAAACCGATGGCCGTAAATCGAAGTACTCGAGCCCGTTCCCGAGTGAAAGTTTCGCGGTTCGTCATCCCATCGGAAGATAGCGAAGCCGGCTTCAAGCCTCTGTACTTCAACGCGCTCGGCACCGCTCTTTGTAGGTGGACGTAGACAACCCGCTGCCCTACGCTTGTTACGCGATCCGCATGTCGCCGCGTCTCAGCTTTTGGAAGCGGTTGACGAGCGGCTACGACCCGATGATGCGCAGGGCGGCCTCGAGACCCTGTAGAGAGCATACGTCTGCGTCTTCTCGACGAGCGAGAGCCAGGGCGGAGGCGCCACTGAGCTATCAACTACAACGAGTTTCACGTCGTAGCGGCAGATTGGCGCCGACGAATGAGCGACCGTTCGGTCATACGAGGAGACGATCAAGCGAACGCGGTCCATCACATTGGTCGTCAGCGAGGGGTCAAGGATGCGTGGGTTATCGGTTACATCGATCATGCGTTGCACCCACTGGGAGACTCCGGCCCCGAACTGGAACGAGCCAAAGGTGACGACTACCGGACGATCCGAGAACAGGGAGAAGAGATCTTGATCTGGTGGCACGAGCACCTGGTCGGTCGGATTCGAGACCTGCTTGGCGCGCTCTCCGATCGCGATCCAATCGCGCTCCACTTGCGAACGCGTCTGGGCTCGCGCCGTCTGATATGGCCCGATCAGGGATACCGCCGTTACGGCGAGGGTGCATGCGAAGGCGAATCGGACAACCCGCGGTGCGACCGCCGCCGGCGCAATCGCCGAGCCTTTGTTGGTCACCCACGCAAATCCGAGGATGAGGACGAGCACGGCCCACGCCTCGATTGAGCTCGTGTTCACGAGGCCCGCGATCGGTCGCGGAAGGTGGTGGAACAGCGCTACGAGCGTCAGCATCGGCCCGGTCCACGCGCCCACGAACTGGCTCAACGCGGCAGCCGCGACGACCATCCCAAGCAGGATCACAAGCGAGGATAGATGCGCCGTTTGAATCTGCACGAGGAAGAGCGGCCAGCCGACCTGGCTCGCCAGCGCACCGAGCGAGCAGATGCCGACGCAGGCGCCGAACACGACTGCCAGCCCTCCCCGGTGGCGACGCGCTCGGAGTAGCAACAGAGCGACGGCTAGCACCACCGCCCACGACACAGACTCGGCGTACTCCGCGGTCGTGAAGGCCCGATACAGAAAGTGCCAGGGTGCCCGTACGACCGCGATCAGCTCATACTGCTGGTGACTCGAGAGGTTGGATCCAAGAGCCTGTTGAGTCAGGACCATGTAGAACGAGAACGTCGCCGGTATGAGGAACGCGACGAGCAAAGCCACGAGCCGCCGCCACCTGCGTAGACCGAAGAAATATGCCGCCCCAAGGATGATGACTGGGGCAAAGAGGACGCCGACCTGTGGATGGACCAGTGTCGCCAAACCAAGGAACGCACCAGCCAGGGTGCTACGACCGTGGAACAGGGCTGCGAGCGCTGCGATCGCGAGCGCGAAGGCCAGGTTGATTGGATAGAGGAAACCCGTGACAGGCTGAGATAAACCAAGCCCGGCGAAACCGGTCGCGGCCGCCAACAAGCCAGCTCCGACCACCCCTGGCCACGTCACGTCCAGGGCGCGGCAGAGGGACGCGAAGGCGAGCCAAAGACCGACGAGGCCGGAAGCCCAGAGACCGAAAACGACCGCTGAGAGAGCCGAGGGGGGAACGAGGGCAAGGAGGTGCGTAAACGCCCAGTGAGAATCCGGGTAGGACGTTGCCCAGTCGCCGCGCAGCTTTCCCGAATATCGCAGGGGATATTGGAGAAAGAACTGAGGCCACACCTGATACTGGTACCCGGTTACGGTGTAGGTGACGATGCTCAAGCCAACCGGGACCGCAATCCAAGGCAATGCTCGGCTGGCCAGGCCTGGGACCGCTGAGGCTGCGTGTGGGAGCCACTTCCGATCACCTGACTGCGCATTCGTCGCGGTCTGGGTCGTGACGATTGCACCGGGCGTCACGCGGACGCCAGACCGTCGCCGGCGCATCGGAGATAGACCTCCGACCACGTGCCTTAGCTCTTCGAACCTCACGAGACCTCGGGGCGGGACGACTCGAGGGGGACGATGATTGGCCGGAGCCCCCGCTCGCCTCGAAACAGTTCTGCGAACTCAGACGTCATCAACTACACGCCGCATGGGCGTGGACAAGATGTTTTTGGGGAGCTCACGATCGCGATCCCTGGATCCCGGCTGCGAGTGTGAGAAAGAAACCATCGGCTGCGCATCGCTGTAGTTGGGATCCTAATCGCTGGACCGGCCCCGCTTTCGTGGACACCTGAGCGCTAGGCCGGCAGGCCTGGCAGGAAGGATGTCCAAGCATGGAAGACAAGCGCAGGTTCACAAGGCCTTACCCGGAGGCGTTCCGGCGTGAGGCGATCGGGCTCGTCCGCTCGAAAAGCGGCTCGATCAAGCAGGTCGCATCCGACCTCGGCATCCACCACGAGACGCTTCGCCACTGGCTTAAGTAGCCCGACATCGACTCGGGCAGGCAAGAAGGTCTCAGCACCGACGAGTACCTCGAGCTGCGGGATCTGCGCAGGCGTGCGCACACGCTCGAGCAAGAGCGTGAGATCTTAGGGAAAGCCGCGATCTTCTTCGCAAGGGAGAGCGGGACCCGGTGAGGTGCTTCCGCTTCGCCTAAGGGGCCTAGCAAGCTCCCGCTCAAGACCTAGTTTACCGCTTCTTGGTACGTCACCAGCCAGAAGCCCAGCTCCGGCGCGCTCGGTCTCCAGAGGGTGCTCGACCTTCACTGGACTACTTGACGCCGAATAAGTTCGCAGCGCGCTGCGCTACAGCGATCGAGCAAGACGCAGCTTGAGTGAATCGGCTAGTGTGGCCAACAAGTTGGGATCCTGACATCAAGAGCAGTACTCAAGAAGGAGCCCGACCACGTCCGTGCGCGACATCGAAAGCAGGGCGATGATAATGGCGAAGGAGGCAACCACGTGACTGTCGAGGCGATCGAGTACGGCGGGAAGCGCTACGCGGAGGTCATTTGGGCGGACACGAGCGTCGAGAAGACGACCTTCTTCTCGTCCGCGGAGTCGTCTTTCCAGTTCGGGCTGCTCGCGCATGAGGCGGGGTTCGCGGAGCCGCCTCACTACCATCGGGAGTTCGAGCGAACGATCCAGGACTTGCAGCAGATGTTCGTTGTCCAGCGCGGAGTGGTCGCTGTCGACCTATACGCGGACGACGGCACCCACCTGCGGGAGATTGTCCTCAGCGCTGGCGATGGTATTGCTCTGATCCACGGTGTCCACGCAATTCGCGTGCTTGAGGACATGCAGGCGATCAGCGTCAAGCAAGGACCTTTCCTGGGACCGGATTTCGACAAGGTCGTGGTGCAGGTGAAGGCGTGATTCCCGTCTTCGAGCCTGACATCGGCACTGCGGAGGCCGAGGCCGTCGCCGAGGCGGTTCGCCGCGGCGAGATCTCGGGTTCCTTCGGAGAGTCGATCCCGGCCTTCGAAAGGGCCTTCGCGGATTGGTGCGGCGTGCGGCACGGCGTGGCGGTCAGCAGCGGTACGGCGGCACTCCACGCCGCCGTCGCGGCGGCGGGGATCGGCCCCGGTGACGAAGTCCTGGTGTCGGCGTCGACGAATATCGCCACGGCTCTCGCCGTCTATCACAACGGAGCCGTTGCCGTCCCCGTCGATTCGGAGCCCGCGACCTGGAACCTCGACCTCGACATTCTGGAAGGGCTGATCACATCCCGGACGAAGGCAATCATCCCAGTCCATATCTTCGGTCACCCGGTCGACATGGATCGCCTCAACGCGATCGCCGGTCGGGGCGGCCTGACCGTGATCGAGGACTGCGCCGAATCGCACGGGGCGCTGGTTCGCGGGCGGATGACGGGCAGCTTCGGCAAGATGAGCTGCTTCAGCTTCTACGCGAACAAGGTCATCACCACTGGAGAAGGCGGCATGGTCCTCACGGACGATGATGCCATGGCGGCCGACCTCCGCCTTCTGAGAAACCTCGCTTTCGGCACGCCGCGGTTCTTCCACGAGAGGCCGGGATACAACTTCCGTATGACCGGGATGCAAGCGGCGATGGGCCTCGCCCAGATGCGGCGGGTCGACGAGATCGTCGAGAAGAAGCGGCGAGTGGCGGGTGACTACACGTCGCGGTTGCAGGACGTGGCCGAGTTGCAGCTTCCGTGCGAAATGGAGTGGGCCCGCAACGTGTATTGGATGTATGCGGTCGTCATCCGCGATGACGCGGGTATCGACCGGAAGACCGTCATGCAGAGGCTGCGGGACGAGGGTGTCGATACGCGTACCTTTTTCTGCCCGATGGGGCGGCAGCCGTTCCTTCGGGCCCAACCAGGATTCCGCGATGTACCGTGTCCGGTCGCCGACGGTCTCTGGGAGCGCGGGTTCTACCTGCCGTCGAGTCCGCTGCTAACCGGGGAGACGATCGACCGGATCTGCATCGCCCTCAGGAAGGCGCTGCGCGCGTGACCGGAGACTCGATGGCATACGGGCCAGAATTGGCGCGCCTCTACGACGAGTTCTACGCAACGAAGCCTTACCTGGAGGAGGCGCGATTCGTGAGCGAGTGCTTCGTGGACGCTGGCATACCTCCGGGGGGGCGGGTCCTCGACCTTGCCTGCGGGACCGGGGGTCACGCTCTCGAGCTGGCCGCACTTGGTTACCAGGTCGTTGGGGTAGACATAGCGGAAGGCATGCTCGAGGAGGCGCGAAGGAAGGCGTCTTCGCGGGGTCTTGCGGTTGAGTTCCTATGTCAGGACTTGCGGCAACTGGACGTGGGCGAGGGAACCTACGACGCCGCGGTCTGTCTCTTTGACTCCCTTGGGTACCTTCTCACGGATGCCGACATCTCCGATGCTCTGTCGCGTGTCCACCGGTCACTGAAGCCCGGCGGCGTCTTCGTGGTCGAGGCCTGGCACGGAGCGGCGATGCTGAGCGCCTACGACAAGGTACGCGTCCGTCACTTCGGCCTTCCCGGCAACGAGATTGTCCGGTTATCGGAGACCGAAGTGGACGTTGAGTCTCAGTCCGCGACTGTCTCCTACACTGTCTTCCGGCAGGCGTCTGATGGTCGATGGGACTCCTTCCGTGAAGAGCACCGGAATCGTTTCTTCATGCGCCAAGATCTTGCCCGGTTGCTGGAGGGTGCAGGGCTGATTCCGTACCGCTGGCTGGCAGGGTATGCGGACGGACCTATCACGATGGAGACGTGGCATCTCGTCACGGTCTGCCGGAAGGAGAAGTCGCAGAGGTGAGAATCGGCATCTTCGGCCTCACCATGGACGCAGAGGCCGGCGGCGGCTTCACGATCCAGCGGGACATCGTCGATGCCCTCGCGCAGGAAAGCAGCAGCACACGCCACGATTTCTTCCTCTTTTCGTTCTTGCGTGACGGGGATGCGGCTGGTTTCCCGATGTACCGAATCGAGCAGCCGAAGCCGCGTGCCAAAGCACTCCAAGCGGCGCGCGCGTGGAAACGGCTCCGTTCAATGCTTTCCGGTGACGTGGAGTTCGGTTTCGAGCGGGCGCGGGAACCCAGCTGGCTCTACGAGGGGATTTCGCGCAGCGGAGCGGATCTGGTGGTGTGCCTGTCGCCTCTCTTCTTCCCGACCCCGGACGTTCCCTACTTCACGATCGTGTGGGATCTGCAGCATCGTCTGCAGCCATGGTTCCCTGAGGTTTCGGCAGGAGAGGAGTGGGCCCGGAGGGATCGCGACTACGAGCGTACTCTGGGCCGGGCGTCGCGCGTGATCGTGGGGACTTCTGTGGGGAAACGCGAGGTCTCGAGCTTCTATCGCGTGCCGGAGGAGAATATTCGTGTCCTGCCACACCCGACTCCTACTTTCGCCCTCGAGGCCGGTCGCTCTGCCGACACAACGGAGGGTGCGAGGCGGGAAGGGGGGCGGCCGTACCTCTTCTACCCGGCGCAGTTTTGGGCGCACAAGGATCATGTGACTGCGCTCCGAGCACTAAGGGCACTGCACGATCGGGGCCTCGACGTGAGGCTCGTGTTTTGCGGTACCGACCAGGGAAACAGAAGCTGGGTCGAAGCGGAGTGCTCCCGGCTGGGTCTTGCTAGCGATGTCGAATTCGAGGGCTTCGTGACACGGGAACGGCTCGTCGCCCTGTACCGCGGCGCCTTTGCGCTGGTCTATCCGTCGTGGTTCGGTCCGGAGAACCTCCCGCCACTAGAGGCCTTCGCACTCGGGTGCCCCGTCGTTGCCGCACGCGTTGCGGGGTCGGAAGAGCAGCTTGGCGACGCCGCCTTACTATTCGAAAAGGGAGACGAGGTCTCGCTTGCGTCTGCGATAGAGAGCCTTTGGTCGGAGCAGGGCCTTCGGAAACGGCTCATTCATGCTGGCTACGACCGCGCACTCTCCTTCACACCGAAACACTTCGCTCGGGGGCTCCTCCAGATCATCGACGAATTCGAGCCCGCAAGGGCGTGTTGGAAGCGGGGGGCGGACCAGTTCTTATGACCCATTCCGAGAGAACTGCGACCTATTGGTCGAACACTGAGCCAGAAGAAAGTCGATGCTACTTCGGCTTCCCGCCTCTTCGCCCCTATCTCATCGGAAGCGCATTCGGGGAGGCTGCGGTGCTGTCTCACCGGGACAATCCCTGGTGGGCCGAGGACCTCTTCGTGGAGCGCTATCTGCCGGGACGCAACATTCGCACTGTGGCCAGCATCTGCTGCGGATTCGGTGCCCTTGAACAACATATCGTGCCCGCACTCGGAACCGTGCGCGACTGCGTCGCCCTCGACTTGGCTCCCGGGGCCGTCAACGAGGCCCGCAGGCGAGCGCAGGCGAACGGGCTGGAGGGGGTAATCAGGTACGAGGTCGCAGACCTCAATGAGTACGTGTGGCCCGAACAGGCCTTTGACTTGGTGATTGCCAATGGTGCGCTGCATCACCTGGCGGAGCTGGAACGTGTCGTGTCTGGACTCCGTGCCGCCTTGAAGCCCAATGGCCTGTTTTATGCCTGCGAGCACGTTGGCGCGCAGTATCAGGATTTCCCTCCGCGTCAGTTCGAGCTCATCAACGCCGCCGCGTGGCTGGTGCCGCGGGAGTTACGTCAGGAACGGCCGCTTCGCCATAATCGTATTACAAACCCAGCAGCCCGACGAATCGCCGATATCGTGCTTGGCAACTACGAAGTGGGAAGCTCGACGTCGCACCCGGAGTGGAGCACTTCGAAGCGCTTGGTAGCCGCGATCGCGCGTACCTGCTCGCTACCGCCACGTCGCCACTTCGGCCCTCTTGTTCCGCCCCGCAAGGCCGGGCTGCTCGCGACTGACCCCTCCGAGTGTGTCAGCTCTGACCGAATCGTCCCGACTATCGAGAGGCATTTCGGCGAGGTTCACATCCACCCATTCGGTGGTGCTATCCTCGCATACGCGCTGGATTCTGCTTTCTATTCGGGTTTCGACCCAGACGACAAGCGCCACTCTGCTCTGCTTGATCTTCTCTGCGATATCGAACAGAGGTTCATCGCCATGGGCGACTTGCCAATGGAGCACGCGATCATCGTTGCCGAATGATGTTTGCGAAGGACAGAATTCGGCGCTCGGGAGCTTCAGCTGCGCCAGGTCCGAGCGAGTAGGCCCGGTTCAATCCAAGCCGAGCGCACGGGGAAGTGCAGTGATCGCCTACGATGCGCCCACGATGAGCGAGTACATCCGACACGGCGAGAACGGGATACTGCTCGCAACCGAGCGGGCCGCCCGTCGATCGAAGCTCGTTTCGCAGCTCAGGAGATCGGTCGGTAGAGAAAAGAGCGCGTACACTATTTCGCTCTCCGACCGACAAGACTTGGCAGGCATCAGAGCGGCCGACATGGAGGCTCTCGGACGGCAAGCGAGGGCCGACCAGGAAGACGGCTATGCGAACTGGCGGAAGAGCATCACTTCCTACTCATCCTTCGTCTGCGACTGGTAACGAATCTCGTGAACGCCTCCGATAAACAGCTCGTCTCGGTCGTGATCGGCTCTTACAACCGTCTCCGCTATCTGCGCAGCACGATCGACAGCGTCCGCCGGGAGCTCGAGGGCATGGCCCACGAGATCATCGTGGTCGACGGCGGCTCGAACGACGGCTCGCTCGAGTGGCTCGTCGGCCAGAAGGACGTCATCACCATCGTTCAGCACAACCGCGGCGAATGGAACGGAAAGCCGATCGAGCGGAAGAGCTGGGGCTATTTCATGAATCTCGCCTTCCGGGCCGCGAGCGGAAAGTACGTTTGCATGCTGAGCGACGACTGCCTGGTCGTGCCGGGAGCGATCGTGAACGGCGTGGCGGTCTTCGAGCACGAGTTGGCCGCGGAGCGGAACGTCGGCGCTGTGGCTTTCTACTGGCGCAACTGGCCGAAGCAGAAGACCTACTGGGTTGGCCTCACCTTCGGGAACAGGCTCTTCGTGAACCACGGCCTCTACCTGAAGACGGCGCTTGAGCGGATCGGTTACGTCGATGAAGAGAGTTACAGCTTCTATCACGCCGACGGCGATCTATGCCTTCGACTCTGGGAAGCGGGATATATGTGCATCGAATCGCCGACGTCCTTTATCGAGCACGCGGCCCATGTGAACAAGAAAGTACGGGCCGGCAACCTCGCTCGTCAGCAGGAAGACTGGCGCACCTATACCGAGCGCTGGGGTCGCCTGGGCGACCCGGAGCAGGACTGGAAAGAGGTCGCGTTCGAAGATCCGAATCGTTCGGCGGCGCGCTACTGGGGTAACGCTACGAAGAGGAAGTGGAGTAAGTGGAGGAAGCGCTAGAACTGCATCTCGGCTGCGGAGGAAGGCACCTCGAGGGTTATCGGAATATCGACTTCCCCCCGTCCGAGCACACTGTCCAGACCGAAATCAGAGTCGATGAGTACTCCGATATCCGGGAGCTCAGCCACGGCCGATCGCGCTTCTGCTCAGAAAGACTGAAACCAACTAAAACGGTCTCCGCCAAACCCGGTTCGGCTCACTACTTGTGGGCTATGCGTGGCGCCGAGTCCACTGCCCGGCGCAGTATCGCCCCGATGCGCGAAATGGAGTCGTCTGTCAACTGAGGGCCGGTGGGCAATACAACGACACGCGCCGCTATATCGTCGGTCACCGGTAGGTTGATGCTCGCGTACTCGTGCATGGCCGCGTAGGGCTTCATGCGGTGGCAACCGGGGTAGAAGTAGCGCCGCGCCAACACGTTCTCTGCGCGGAGGACGGCGATGACGTCGTCGCGAGCCAGCCCCGCCTCGTCTTCGTCTACCATCACCACGACGTGCTGATAGGTGTACTGCCCGTCGGCCGGGTACTCCATGACATGCAAACCGGGTACGCTCTCGATCTCGCGGGCATAGGCGTGGTAGTTCGCTTCATAGATGCCGATGAGAGCATCCAGCTCCTGGAGCAGCGTCAATCCCATGACGGCGGAGATCTCGTTCATCTTGCCGTTCGTCCCCAAGTGCGCGACACAGTCCTCGCCAGAGAAGCCGAAGTTGCGCATGAAGCGGAGCTTCTCCGCGAGCTGAGAGTCGTTGGTGACCACCGCTCCGCCTTCCAGCGTGTTCAGTAACTTCGTCGCATGAAAGCTGAAGACCTCGCAGGCGCCGGAGCCTCCAACACGGCGCCCGTGGGTCTCAACACCGAGAGCATGACAGGCGTCGAACATGAGTGGTAGTCCGTGACGATTGGCGATCTCATCTAGTGCGTCCACGTCACATGGCTGGCCCCAAAGGTGCACTCCCAGGATTCCGCTGGTGCGATGATTGACGAGCGCTTCGATAGCTTTGGGGTCGATATGGTGAGTGCGAGGATCGATGTCGCAGAAGACGGGCCGTATGCCCTGCCACATGAGCGCATGCGCGCTGGCGATGAACGTGAACGCCGGAAGAATGACTTCGCCGACCAGGCCCAATGCACGGTTGGCGATCTCTAGCGCTGCGGTGCCGCTCGACATAGCCACGCAGTGTCGAACACCCGCCAATTCAGCGATGCGCTGCTCGAACTCCTGAACACAAGGTCCATCGTTCGTTAGCCAACGCCTGTCCAAGACCTCGCGGACACGTGCGAGGAACTTGTCGGTATCGCCCACATTCGGTCGCCCCACATGTAGCGGCTCCGTGAACTCCGGCTCTCCGCCCAGTATCGCCAACTCGGTCGCGCTCATGACCCTCCCGTCGTCACCCGTGCTTCCTGGTCATGCCGCCACTGGCGATGCCGGCGCAGGCATGCGCTACTCATCGTCCGTTTCGAGAACATGCAGTTCCGCCTCGCGCGCCAGAAGCGCGCGAGAACGCGGCCGCAGCAGACGCGCGGGAACGCCCACGTAGATGCCCCAAGGGTCGAGATCTCGGTTAACGAACGTCATCGCTCCCGTCGCGCTACCCTCGCCGATGGTGACCCCGGGCAGAACGACGCTCCCCGCGCCGACCACAACATGACGGCGCAGAACGACGCGTTGCCGGATCACGTGCGTGAGGTGGGCAGGGATTGTCGGATTCGTGAGCGCGTCGCCGCCGTAGTCGTCGGTGGCGGAGTAGATGGATGTTCGCCCTGAAACGGTGACGAAGTCCTCGATCAGGATGCCCCCGCCTCCATAGAGTGCGGCGTGGGCAGCCAGATGGACATGGTCGCCTATTAGAACCTCCTCGTCCGGGCCGCACGTGAGTACGACGAAATCATCGACGCGCACGTGATTTCCGACGCGGATGTGCTCCGGGTAGTAGATAGATGCTTTCCGGCTGACGAGCACGTCGGTGCCGTGTGCGGCGAGACCAAGAGCGTCGAGCTCCTCGCTCGAGTAGTACGCTGTCACATGCACCATCGCTTCCCTGCAGTTCTATCATCGCGCCTCAGGGCGCCCGGCTCTGGCCGCTCGCGAGGTGCACGCGCTATGCGCGTTCACAAGGGTGCGACCGGAGCCCAGTATACGCGCCGCGTGCGGCGCGGTACCTTCGCGCCCGATCCACGGAGAGAAACGCGCCGACTCAGAAATCACTGCCTCGCGATACGTCGGGAGTCGCTTCAATAGTCAGCACCGGCGTCCTGCAGGCTGCTCCAACGTATGATAGAAGACCACCGTTCTTACGAACGGAGAAGTCGAGTATTGAGTGTTCAGCAGCGGGTCGCGAGCACGGGAACGGCCCGCGTATTGTCACGCTTTGGGTTGAGGGCAGGGAGGATTCATGCGGCTGCATTTGGGTTGCGGGCAGCGCTACTTGGACGGCTACGTCAATATCGACTTCCCCGAGTCCGAGCATATGGTGACGGTGCGGAGGCCGCCGGATCGGTATGCGGATATTGCCGACCTCCGGTTCGAGAAAGCGACGGTCGACGAGGTCAGGCTTCACCACGTGTTCGAGCACTTCGCGAGGCCCCAAGCGTGCGCCTTTCTCGTGGCTTGGCGTTCCTGGCTCAAACCAGGCGGCAAGCTCCGCCTGGAAGTGCCCGACTTCAAGCGGACGACTCTCGCCATGTTCAACCCGGTAAGTGGCCTCCACGGAGAGTGCGTGGGTGCTCGCCATCTCTACGGTTCCAACGAGGCGCCGTGGGCTGTTCACTTCGAAGGCTGGACAACCCGTCGGCTGAGTTTCATCCTGCGGAGCCTGGGCTACCGGAAAGTCGGGGTGCGTCACAATCACTGGCGGGGGACATACAACCTGGAGGTCTTCGCCGAGCGCACCCCAGACGACCTCTCCGACGGCGAAGCGAGACGTAGCGTCCAAGCTTTCTTGGACCTGTTTCTCGTTGATCACACGGACTTTGAGACTACCTTGCTCGAAGAATGGCTCGGCCAATATGAGAGCCAGCTGGCACGCTGTATTGCGCTCACTGGCGATTCCTCCGGTGGTTAGGGCTGCTCGCGCCTCGCGTTCGAGGGTAGCGCTTCCCGGTCGGTTTCTTCGAGTCCGCAGTGGCTGCCTCAGTCAAGCTCATGCGCACCACGTACCCCGGGGCCGATCTTGATCCCCAGGCCCACCAAAGTCAGCGTGCTCATGATTACCTATGACCAAGAGCGCTACATCGGGCAGGCCATCGAGAGCGTCCTGGCCCAGCAAGTCGATTTCGCTTACGAGCTTGTCATTGGCGAAGACTGCTCCACCGACGGCACGCGCGCCATCTGTGAGGCGTACCAGGAAGCTCAGCCTCAAACCGTCCGCCTACTCGCGCGCGAGAAGAACCTGGGGATGGCCGGGAACTTCTTCTCCACAATCGCTGAATGCACTGGGGAATACCTCGCTATCATCGAAGGTGACGATTTCTGGACAGACCCGCTCAAACTCCAGAAGCAGGCCGATTACCTGGATGGGAATCCTGGCTGTGCCCTTGTCTTCGCTCGGACCGAAGCCTTCTTTCAGGACGTTAGCCGTCGGGGTTACGAGATCCCTCCGCCAGACATCGGGCCCTATACGCTCGACGGCCTCCTGAGGACAAACTACATCGCTACCTGTTCAGTCATGTATCGCAAAGACCTCGTACCTGTGTACCCCCCCTGGATCCGACAACTTGAGATGCTTGACTGGCCGCTAAATGTTCTCTACGCACAGCGTGGCGCCATTGGCTTCATCGATGAACCGATGGCCGCGTATCGCATCCATACAGGAAGCACCTTCTCCAGTCGCAACGTGGCGGATAACTACAGCAGCATCTTGAAGTTCTATCAGCGGATTGGCCCACAGGTTGGCCCTCAGTATGCCAATACCATTTCGCGTTCTGAGGCGACCGTCTGCATAGCGCTCGCCCGATCTGCCTTTGCCCACTGGAACTGGCGCGATGCAGTGCGTTATGCGCTACTGGCGCTGCGTTACCACGCGCGCTCTAGGATGAAGTGACCGAGATGCCTTTGACTGACCATCGCCCTGTAATCGGCATCGTTTTCAGCAAGGACCGCGCTTTGCAGCTGGACGCAGCGCTCAGGTCGTTCTTCAGGCACTGCCGCGATCCCGAGCAGGTCTCCCTCGCAGTGATCTATACGGGGAGTTCCAGACTCTCGTTGGATCAGTACTCCCAACTGCAGCACGATTTCCCGGCAGCTGAGTTCATTGCCCAGGGCGACTTCCGGCAAGATGTGTTCGACCTGGTCCGCATTCCTGGGTCGAGAGTAGGCCGTTTCGCACTAAGAGCTGGCCTGGCAAAGCGCCCTGACAAGAGACTTGTACTGTTTCTTGTGGACGACAACATATTCGTACGTGATTTTGGACTCGCCGGTGTGACGACGGCACTCCAGGAGGAAGAAGACGCCTTGGGTTTTGCGCTTCAGATGGGGCGAAACCTCAACTACTGCTACCCGCTTGATCTTCCCCTCGAGTTTCCCACCGCCATTCCTGTACACGGGGATATTGTCAAGTACCGCTGGCCAGATGCGGGCAGGGGCCTGGACTATCCGCTGGAAGTCTCAAGCTCGCTCTATCGCTTGGGCGACGTCGCACGCCTCCTGGCGGGACTGGATTTCCGGAATCCGAACACGCTGGAAGCACACATGGCAGCGCGCGCCGGGTCTTTCCGGCGCACTCATCCCTACCTTATGTGTTTCACTCAGTCAGTGACCTTCTGCAACCCTGCGAATAGAGTGCAAAGTGACTACGCCAACAGAGCCGGCGAATATGAGGACCGTTCTGCGGCCTCCTTGGCCCAGTTGTTTGAGCGAGGCTATCGGGTCGACGTTGCGCGCTACGATGGGTTTGTTCCCTCATCCTGTCACCAGGAAGTCGACTTGGCTCTTTCGAAGCCGGAGTGACCTAAACTAGCGCGGCAGCCATCACTTGGCGACGCCTAGAGCGACGATATCTAGGCTCAGGATCTCGTTGAACAAAAAGGGCCTGTCTGTCGTCGGCTCCGCCTTCGTCTGTCGTCGGTACCCCTTACCCGTGGGCGCTGACAGCCCGCTTGTAGACCTGCTCGTATTGCTGGGCGATTCTCTCCCAAGTGAAGCGCTTCCTCCAGGCCGCGTGGCCGGCGCTCCCGAGCTTCGCCAGCCGTGTGCGATCGGCCAAAAGAGCTTCGATCCCGTCTGCCAGTACAGCGGCCCCGGCCGTCGTGTAGCCCCTCCCGTCTTTCCCGCTAGGCAGGACCACACCCCCTCCGCTCCAGGAGGCAATCTCCGCCGCGTTGCCGACGTCGACGGTCAAGAAGGGCGTGTGCGCCGCCATCGCCTCGAACAGGACCAGCGGCGAGCATTCAACCTGAGACGCGAGGACGAAGAGATCCGCCGCCTGGTAGGCGGCGAGGACCTCCTCGCGCGGCGGGTCCAGGAGCAGCACGCGCTTGTCGCGAGAGCGAAGGTTCGCCCAGCCGCTGCGCGCCCTACAGGTGTCAAGGCAGCCGCGTCCGGTGGGAGTGTTCCCGATCACCACCAGCACGGCGTCCTTCAGCCGGGCGCGCCTGAAAGCGTTGATCAACTGGGCATGCCCCTTGAGGCCGGTATGGCCGCCGACGGTCAAGAGGATAGGAGCGTCGTCAGGAATGCCGTAGTTGGTGCGAAAACCTGGTAGAGCCTGGGCGAACTCGTCGGCCCCGGCGCCGTTGGGGATCAAGTCATAGCGAAGCCCCGCCTCGCGGACGAAGCGGGCATCCTGGTAGGTCTCGGAGTGCAGAACGAGCGCGTCGAAGTTGCCTAGGCGTTCAGGCAGGCTCTGGAAGTACTCGGCGTAGGCAGGCTGGTGGAGACCGGAGAACCCACAAGGGGCGAGGACAGAGGCATAGGGCAGCCGCTCAACGAGCGGCAGGAGTAGATCGGTAGTCCACTGCTGGGCGGCGTAGCTCATGACCACGTCGAAGTCCCCGCCGAGCAGGAAGTCCCGGTAGCGGTCCTGCTCGCCTTCTATGCCCCGAACTGCGTTACCGGCGATCGCGAACTCCTCCAGCTTGACTCCGTCGATTACTCTCGTCTTTCTCTCTTTAAGACGAGTGGTGGCGACGGTGACGTCGTGACCGCGCGCGGCGAGGCGGCGCGAGATCTGCCGAACCACCTCTTGGGCTCCACCGACGCTGGGGCTATAGAACTCAACCGCGTGGAGTATCTTCACGGCCCCGCCTCGCCCAGGCCCATCGCTGCGAAAATTGCAGCAAAGCGGTTGTCGTAGGTGTGATCACGTAAGACTCGCGCCTCGCCGGCCAGCTCAATCGCCTTTCGTTCCTCCTCGTGGGCTAGGTAATAACGAATCTTGTCTACCAGATCGTCGCCACTCTCATAGACGACACACTCTCTGCCCGGCTCGAGGTAGTGATCGAGGTAGGCGGCAGGCTCCGTCAACAGAAAGCCGCCGCAACCGGGTACCTCGAATACCCTACCCTTGATTTGCGGTTCGTCGGCCACACTCGAGGAGTTGGAGGGGTTGAGGTTTAGTCGCGAAGTCGAGAAGATCTCGATCATTCGCTCATGGCTGACCCGGCCCGCCGGCCAGCCGTAGCCAAAGCAGGGAACATCGATACCGGCTTTGTGCAAAGAAGCGATCAGCTCCCGTCGGCTCCCATGCGGCTGTCCGATAAAGGTTATGTCGTACTTCTTCTCGTCGCTGACCCGGCGGTAGGAGTAGGGGTTGCAGGCCCACTGCGTGAGGATCACGTTCTGATAGCCGATACGCGCGTATTTCGGTAATGCGTCCTGGGACGTCGTTGTTACCCAATCAAAAGAGGGCGCGTAGAAACGGGAGAAGTTGTCGAAACGCCAATGATCGTCGCAGAACCAGTTCAAGGTCGGAGTGCCGAGTGCGGAGATGGCCTTGACCGTAGATGTCTTGATCTCGTTCTTGAATAAACAGAAGAAGGCCAAGTCGGCTTGGCGCTCGTCCGCGGCGGCCAAGAGGCGCTTGTTCATTCGTCGCCGGCCGTAACGCTGCCGCTCCTCCATGAAGTCAAACTGCATTACTTCATGGCCCATCCCCTCGAGGGCCGAGGGGAAATTCATCTGCTCGAAGCTGGGCCCGCGACGTTGATCGCCATAATCCCAGCGCATTGCGACGAATAAGATTCTCACGCTTTATGTTTACCCGACGTGTCGCGCTTACGGCTTGAATGCCTGCCCAGGCGGGAGGACAGCGAGCGCGTTAGTGTGGCTCGCAGTGGACGCCTGTAGGCGAGATCGCCGGCGAGCCAACTCAAGCGAGTTTTCACGAACTGACCAAACGGCAAGACGTCGATCACCGGCAGGGTGAGTCGTAGTAGCAGCGGCGACGGAGAGTGCCGCCAATTCGCCCGACGGGAGGCGTATAGGTCCGGATGTCTCTGACGAAGGACTGCCACTAGCTCGGCGCGGCGGCACTCTGAGTCGTCGGTCATACGCGTGCCGTGGCGACGGTAGAGCAGGCAAACACCAGGCACGCGTCTCCCTGATGAGCCCCGTTCAGCCAGCGTCTGCCAGAGGTCCCAATCCTCCCAGCCTGTGGCCAGCTGCCAGCCGCCGGTTTCTAGTAGTACCTCGCGACGGATCAGCGCAGCGACCGGCATCTCATTTGTGTACGTGACTAGCCAGGGATCGAGGCACTCTGCCATCCGCTTCAATCGGCTCCAGTCGCCGAATACCTGCAGGTCTCCCCAGACGAGCTGCAGCTCGGGTTGAGCATCCAGCTGATCGGCAAGCGGAGAGAGCGAGCGAGGAGCGACCATGTCATCGGCGTCGAGCGCGAAGACATAGGCGGCGCTGGTTGCCTCGACGCCGGCCATGCGCGCGCTGGCAAGACCGCCGTTCGACTTGTGAACAACGTGCAGGCCGTGAGCGGCGAGCTGCCTGAGTACTGCCAGCGTCTTCTGGTCGGTCGAGCCGTCGTTGACAACAACGATCTCGAGAGGCTCCTGCTCTTCGAGCGAGCCCAGCGTCTCGGTCAGCGTCTCGCCATCGTTGTAGCAGGGGACGATAACGGCGATACGAGGCGCGTTCGTCACTTCAATCCTGCTTGCCGTCGGCTGTCGAGAACGAGATCGCAGAGGGACTGTCCGTCGTCAGCAACGACGAGTCGCAGCCGCTCGGCATTTTCGAGGAATTCGTGGCTGTAGTCACGGCTGAGCAACTCGTGGAGAGCGACGGCGAGCGCGGAGCTGTCACGGGCAGGAACGCAGAAGGGGGCGAGTTCCCCGGCGAAGTAGGTCGGCACATCGCCGACGGCAGTGGCGGCGCAAGGAACCCCTTGGATCAGCGCCTCGAGCACGGCTAGATGGGCGCTCTCGGTGCGCGAGCTGCCGAGGCACACGTCGGCCTCGCGCTGTGCGGCGATGACCTGCGCGCGCGGGCAGTTTCCGTGCAGGTGCAGCCATGTCCGCGTCGCGGCTCGATCTACGAGTGTCTCCCGAAGGGGTCCGTCGCCGTAGATATGGAGCTCCGCCGGCAGCTCGGTTCGCAGCTGTTCGACCGCGTCGACAGAGACCAGCGGGTCCTTTTCCGCTGCAAGGCGGCCGACCCAGACGATCTGCGGCACGCCCCCCTGACCGTTATGTGTCTGCCGCGGCGAAGGCATGTCGGGTAGCGGAAAGGGCAGCAGCAGTGGCTTTGCACCGAGGGCGCGCGCAAGCCCGGCCGCGGCGGGGGAGAAGGCAACAACAGGCGCGAGTGCGAAGGCGAGCCGGGTGAGTGTCCAGTCGAAACTGCGGGCAATCAGCCGGTAGGCGAGCGGGCCGACCGCGCCGGCGTCGGAGGTATGGACGACAAGCAGGCAGCGTCTTCCGCGCAGCCGTGCGAGTAGCGCGCCTGCGACCGTCAGCAGGTGCCGATGGCTGTTCAGTAGCACCACGTCGCTATCGCCGATCTCGCTCCAGAGTGTCTTTAGCCCGCCGATAGGCAGCGGCCACTCGCTTCTTCCCAGGAAGAGCGCGGGGACGTAGGCGTCGGCCTGTGCGTCTTCGCGGTCGCAGGCGAGCAGGCGTACGCGTGCGCCGCGTGCGCTCAGAAGTTCGGAGGCGCGTTCCACGAACTGCTCGACGCCGCCGGCGCGCGGCAGAACGAAGCTTGAGACGATCAGGACTCGCGGCGTCAAGGGCGCAGCCCGCGAGTGAACATCTGTCGCTTCAGCCACTCGTCCAGGCGGATCGGCAGGAAGCGGCGGCGATTCCCAAGTAGCAACGGATAGGCCAGCCGTCGCGCCAGGCCAACGCCGCTTTCCTGGCGCAACTCGCTCCTACGGGCATAGAGTGGCGCGTGTCGTTCACGGATCAGATCGCATAGATGAGCGTGGTTCCGGCGCATGCGGGCGAGTCCGCGCAGATCGTCGTGCAGACGCCGGCGGTAGACGACGATGCCGCCGTTGACCCCGTCGTATCCAGCTTCAGCCAGCTTCAGCCATAGATCCCAGTCTTCGTAGCCGTCGGCGAGGTCCCAGCCGCCAACCGCTTCGAGAGCGTTGCGGCGGATCAGCGAGCCAATCGGGTAGTGGTTGGCGTAGGTGAGCGCCCACGCGTCGAAGCGAGCAGGCGCCCGATAGCGGCCGTCGTAGTCACCGAAGATCAGGTAGTCACCGAAGGCGAAAGCGGCGACTGGATGGGCATCAAGCGCGTCTGCGAGCGAGCCGAGCGAGCCGGCGCAGAGCAAGTCGTCAGAGTCGAGAGGAAAAACGTACGGCGCGCTCGTCGCCTGCATGCCAAGCGTCCGCGCGTGAGCGACCCCGCCGTTGTCCAGCCAGAGCACCCTTGTCCCCGCCTGCTCGAGCTCGCTCAGCGCCGCGACCGAACTGGGATCCGTCGAACCGTCATTGACGACCACGATCTCGATCGGCTCATCCTCGATCACCGAGGCAACGGCCTCCCGTGCGAGGAGACCGTCGTTGAAGCAGGGAATGACGACAGCGGTCCTAGGAGTCTCGGTCACGGTCCCGATCCCCTGTTGCCCGAGCGGCGAACGGCGAAGCCATAGCTGGCGTGAAGCAGCTGGCGCTGCCCAAAGCTGAAGTGTTGGGGGAAGGTCTCATGCTGTATGCCGTGAACACTAACGACTGTCGGTAAGCCTTTTAGCAAGCGCGGGACCGGCTGGGCGGCGGGGAAGTGGACACAATCAAGCCCGTCGTTGAAACAAGGGATGATTACGGCTACGCGTGGCATAGGTCGCTATCTTTGCCGTTGCTCAGCGATTAGAGATCGCGGTGGTTGCGAAGCCGAAGTGAACCAACACTTCGCTTAGTGATTGCTCGAACCCTACGCCGTCACCGACGAAGAACACGGCCGTTGATACCATTTTCGCGGCGATCGTTCGCTGAACTTCTTCCGACCCGACTAATACCGCGTCTATCGCCGCGAACTCGTCCGTCGCCCGGTCGTTGGCGATCTCTTCCGCCGCTGCCGCGTCGAGATCCATTAGCCAGAGGGCCTGAGGCTGCGTTCTGCGAATCATCTGCTCGAGTGCGCGATGGCGCGGCCCGAGGTTCAGGACGGCGTCGTAGTGGAAGCGCCGATTCGCGAGCCACTTTTCGGCGTACTCGAGCCCGCCCTGTGCACATTCGATCCCGGCTGCGAGCAGATCGCCCTCTCGATCGGGAGCGGCAGTCTCACTCAACAGGGCGATGTGGCCGGTTGGGCAGAGGGCCGCGAGTTGGGAAAGGAGTTCTGCGGCGCGCGAACCGCCTTCGGGAGGTCGGTCGGCGACTACGAGAAGGCGATCGGGCAAAGGAGCGTCGCGCGCAGCGATGCTGTCGGGCTGGGCGGCCGGCCGGGACGCGAGGACGTTCGACCAGTGATGAGCAAACAGCTCGCGGCTCCGTGTCACGACGGTGTCAGCGACGGCGTGACGTTCCGCCCACCCGAAGACGTGAGTCACCACCGAGCGGGGCTCATAGACCGTGAGGTACCCGTGGGACGCCAAGGTCAGGCAAAGGTCGACGTCGGAGTAGTACGCCGTGTAGATCGGATTGTGCCCGCCGACCTCGTTGAATGCGCAACGCCTGACCATCAGGCAGGCGCCGGATATGTAGTCGACCACACGGGGGCGGCGAAGCTCGGCGACCGAATCGGGACAACCCCTGCCGTATGCGCCGGTCGCGGCATCTCCGAAGAGGAGCGCGCCGGCTTCCTGGACAGAGCCGTCCACGTCTAAGAAGCGGGGCCCCACCGCGCCGACCTTCGGACTACTCGCGGCGGTCTCGAGAAGCGGAGGCAGCCAGCCGGTATGCACGAGCGCGTCGTCATTGAGGAACACCAGGAACTCGGCGCGCGCGTACGCAGCCCCATGATTGCAGGAAAGGCCGCAGCCGAAGTTCCTTGGGTTCTGCACGATCCGGACGTTCTCGGTTGCGGCGGCCAGGCGGCCGGAGATGTCATCCGGCGAGGCGTCGTCGACCACGATCAGCTCATAACGAGGCTCGGTATTGGCGAGCAATGCGCCAAGCGCGCGCACGACCCACTCCCACTGCCCGAACACCGGAATCACTATCGACACGTCCGGTCGCTTCAGTGCCGGAAATGAAAGGCCGCTCACTTGACTATGCGACGTAGCCAACCGACGAAGGTCCGAAGCGGCGCCGTGTAGCGGAATGTTCTCGATGTCCGCAGGTTGTGGATCTCGGTCTCGAGCTCGGCTCTGTATGAGTCTAGTTCGGCTCTGTATGAGTCTAGTTCGGCTATCCGTCTCTCGCTCGCCTCGAGTTTCTGCCCGAGGCACTCGATCTCGTTCTCGTGCTGCTGACGTAGTTCTGCCAACTCTCGCTCGAGGTTTTCGATTTCGTTTCCGAGCCTGAGACGCTGCTCGACGAGACGGTGGCCGCGCGCGTCAAACGCCCGTCGCAACGCAGTCTCGCGCTCGCGTGATTCGCCGGGTGCCTCCGTTGTGTTCGAGCGCCGAGCCGCGGACGAGCTCTCCAGCCCTTGCGACGCCGAGCGCTCGGCGATCTCGGCAAGCGCATCGAAGTGTGAATCAATGCGGCTCGCGATCTCGCTGAGCCCGTCCCAGGGACGCGTCCCCGAGAGAACTCGACGGATCGCGGGAAGCAGCTCCACCGGCGACCGGACGAGCGCGTCCTCGCAACGTGCGAGCGCGACGAACCCGGCGAGCTTCGAATAATCGGTGCCGAGATCAAGAACGGCGCTCGGTAGACCGCGAGCGAACGTAATCACGTTCCCGCGGAGAGAAACACCGACGAAGCCCCGCGAGTGGGAGATCGCAGCGACGATGTCTTCGACGAGCGGGCTCGCGGGCATGCGGTATACGCGGCCGCGTAGGTACGGGGCGATAGCTTTCGCGAAATCCTCGTCTCCAAGGCCTGGACCTGTCTCCAGAAGCACGATCGGCACGTCGCCGGCCTCCGCCATCGCGTTCGCAAGCGCACCTGCGATGTCCTCGACACAAGGGAGCAGAGCCCTGCTGCCCTGGACGACCAGCGGTCGCTCGGACGAGGGATACGATTCGATACCGCGCAGATAACCCAGCCGGCGTTCGATCTGCTCATCGGCTACGACTCGATCGACGAGGAACGCCGAGTCGGGGACGACCGCTATCTCACGCGTCACGCCTGCGCGCAGGAGCCGATCGCGCGAGATATCGTCGCAAACAGAGACGTAAGCCCTCTTTTCCAGCGCGGACCGCACGAGCCCCGCGGCGTTTTTGTTGAATTCGAAGGGGATCCCCACCGAATGCCACGCGACCGGGCAGCCCTCCTCGAGCGCAGGCCCGAGTCCGTCGATGAAAAACGCGCTCGGCCGGAGCCGCCGCGCCTCTTCGACGCCGATGCCGTAACAGGTGGAGTAGGCGTCGTCGCGCATGTGGATGAGTTCGCCCCCGCCGATCGCGATGAGATCGTGGCTTTTCGCCAGCTCGGCGAGCCGCTCCGGGCTCCACTCGCCGAGCGGCTCGACCACGAGGCCGCCGTCGAAAGGAACCGGGTGCAGATGCCCGAGCGGCGAAAAAGCCTGTACGCGGGCCGTCGGAAGTCGCCGCCGCATTTCGTGCTCGAAGATCCGAGGGAAGAGATGATCGCCGAAGTTGGCGACGTCGAACGTCCCCCAGATCGCCAGGCGAGGGCCGATCGCGCCGGTCATCTCATTGCTTGGCGCGGTCGGATCTTCGCCGGCTGAGGTTGTCGAATGCGACCACCTCCCAGGACCCACCGAAACCCGCGTCCCCTGTCACGAGAACTCTCACGACGCCAAAGCATATAGACCGGTGAAGAGAGCTTTCTCTCGTGGCAAGACGCGTCGACCCCGGCAATCTCGAGCCGGCAGTATCGCTGCCGAACGCGGAGGACCGACTCGGTTTCGCCTAGAGAGTGCCCCTACCGCCCAGAACCGCGCCGAGCGTCATCGCCAGGATGCGCAGGTCGCGGAAGATCGAGATGTTCTCGATGTACTCGCGCTCGAGCGCCAGGCGCTCGTGGAAGGTGAGGGCGCCGCGGCCGTTGACCTGCATAGGGCCGGTCATGCCGGGCTTGACCGAGAGCCTGAACAGGTGCTCGGACTTGTAGCGCTCGACCAGGTCGAACTGCTCCGGGCGGGGCCCGACCAGGCTCATGTCGCCCTTGAGCAAGTTGAGCAGTTGCGGTGTCTCGTCGAGGCTCGAGCGCCGTAGGAAGCGGCCGACGCGGGTGACGCGGGGGTCGTTTTCGAGCTTGAACATCGGCTCCGCAAGCTTGTCGAAGGGAACCAGGCCCTCGAGTTGTTGCTCGGCGTCCTTGACCATGGTGCGGAACTTGAGCATCCGGAACGGCCGCCGCCTAAGGCCAGCGCGTGTCTGCGCGTAGATCACCGGGCCGCGGCTGTCGAGCTTGATAGCGAGCGCGATCAGTACGAACAGGGGGGCGAGGAGAACGAGCGCGACCAAGCCGAGGACGATGTCGAGGATGCGCTTGAGGAAGAGCGTCGAGCGCGGAATGGCCCAGGTGCGGTACTCGAGCACGGGAAGGTCGGCAATACGGCTGAGCTGAACAGCGGTTCCGAACAGGCTTCTGGTCAGCGGAATGACGCTGAGCCTGACGTGGTGCTCCTGTCCCAGAGCTATCAGCTGTGCGATGTCGCTTCCATCGGTCGCGGCTGAAGCGACGACGATCCGGTCTACGGTATTCCACCAACCATCTCCACAGCGCATCGCCTCGATGTCCATCTCCGGGATCACATCCACGATCTCCAGATGCAGCTCGGGGAACAGCTCGACCTTGCGGAGAAAGGTCTCGGCTTCCGGGCCCGAACCAACGAGCACCGTTCGCTCCGGCGGGGTGATGCTTCTCCAGAGCCTGCGCGTGGCGCCTCTGAGCACGATTGCGGAAACGAGCGTTACGAGCGCCAGATGGGCGGCGCTCGTCGCGGGTAGCGATCCCGGCACGGGGAGGCGGAAGAAGAGCATCACACCGAGCGATCCCACCACCGCCCATCCCGCCAGTAGCGGCGCCTCGTCGATCGTCAGGTGACGGAGTGCGCGCTGGTCGCGGTCGTAGAGGCCCAGGAGCTTGGCAAGAACCACCCACGCCGGTGCGAGCGCGATCGTCCAGAAGAACGCGTTGACATTGCTCCCGATGAGGAAGCCCAGCGAAAGCGCACCGAACAACACCGCGAGGATGTCGCCCGCGGCGAGCATCCGCCGCAGTAACGACTCACGCCACTCGTTGGTCGTGAGCAAGACACCAGTGCCCGTAACGCCATGCGCCCGGAGATCGGAGACGAGCCTGGTTCTTTCCTTTTGTGCCAATCACTCTCGCAGTTCGAGTTCGTCTTCGATCCCCCTGTTTATAGGGGGCCGGGCCTTACCTCATCCACGGTACCCGGACGTATGGAGGCTAACACACGCGATTTTTTCTGTCGACATTCGGCACTGGGCTCGCATCGAGCGCTTCCACCGATCCCTTGCACGGCGGCGTGAGAGGAGTGAGCGGAGCTACGGCTCTCTGCCAGCGGCGCGCGGCGGCTCTCAGAACGGCGGAAAGGTGAGCTCGTGCGTCGTTTCCTCGTCAGCTGGGTCCGGTCGGAAAGCAGGTCTCGGGCCGTGGCAACCGGAAAACCGCTATGCGGCTACTTCTTGGGAAAGGATCCCGGCTTATAGGCGCCGAAAAACGTTGATTTGGGGTTGAGCGAGTAGGCGCGACCGAGGCTCTTCTGCGCTCCGGCGGCGTTTCCCAGCTTGACCTCGATTTTGGCGGCGACGTACCACAACTCCCAGTTCTGGGGGTCGCGCTTGATCGCGCTCTTGATCCACCCATGGGCGTCGCGGATCAATCCCTCTCGCTCGTACACCAGCGCGAGCTGCAGGTACGGGCTGGAGGCCCAGGGCTGAAGGTTCTTGGCATCCATCGCGCCGCGGATCGCGGCGGCCGTGTTGCCGCGATTGACCGCGGCCTCGCTGTCGCTGATTCTCAGCTGGGCGAAAAGCGGCACTCCTTGAGCGCAGATGAGAAGCCACACGCCTACCAATGCGGTGACTCCGAGTCCGAATCTCCGCCGCCGGCCCGGGCGCGAGCCGTTCTCGTCGACGACCTTCAGAGAGTTACGCGATTTCCCCGCGGCGTCGCTCAGGAGCGCAAGCAGGATCAGCGCGAACACGGTCACCGCGGTGAGCTCCCACATCCAGTCGATCCCGGCGGCAACCGAGAAGGCGGCGAAGGAGGCCGTCAGCGCCGCCAGAGTTACTCGTTCTTCGCCCGAGTCGCGGAGCGTTCGCACCACCCCGATGCTGGTACCTCCGATCGTGAGCCCCAGGGTGAGAAGCAGGCCGATGATGCCGAGCTCGCCGAGCGACTGTAGATAGAGGGAGTGCGCATCCTTGACCGGGAAGAAAAAGGGCGCGTGCTTCAGCCACCAAGACTCGTACGAGCCCGCTCCGTTACCGAGCACCGGGTGACTCTCCCACTGATCGATAGCCGACGCCCAGAACTGCCAGCGACCGCTGCCGCGAGCGCTCGTCAGGTGCGAGCGCACGTAGTCGTTCGACTCGATGTGGAGCGGCTGGGACGGCGAGCGCTTGAACTCATGAAACTGCGCGACCGGATGGCTGGCAACGATTCCCGCGATTGCCACCACGGCCAGCGAGATGACGAAACCGCGCCCCAACCACGGATTCGGCTGGACGCTGAGCCGATCCGTGTACATCCGGCTGACGGCGTAGGTCGCTCCCGCGAGCACACAGGCGAGGCCGACGAGAATCGCGGCGCTTCTTCCCTGTTGCTCGACCAGGCTCGTTCCAAATGGGCCGTTCACCAGCTCCTTCCGGGAAATCAGGACAGCTATGGCGGCAACGGAGCCCAGGCCGGCCCAGAAGAGCGCCAGTCCTGCGCTCCAACGCTTGTTTGTGAGCGCAACGAACGCGATGATCCCGACCAGCGCCGTGACGCCGCCGCCCCGAGAAGAGGCGAGGTACGCGACAGACACGATCGCCGGTATGGGGGCGATCGCGAGTCCTCTGATCACAGGGTTGCGGCTGGAGATGGCGGTGTGGAGGAGCAAGGGAACGCCGAGTGCGAGGAAGATCGCCAGTCCGTTCCAGTAACCGAGCGGGAAACTGAGGCGGCTGGGGACGCCCAGGGCGACGAGCCCCTGGTCAGGGAAAGTGCCGGGGAAGAACCTGCTGATGAGAGCAACCAGCGCGATCAGGGCCACTGCTATCTCGAGTCCGGCACACCACCATTTGATCGCGTTTCGCCTCGCCACGAGCACCGTGAGCACGAAGACGCCGAGGAACAGCGACACGCGGTTGAACTCGTTGAAAGCGTTCTCGGCGCTCGCCGCCCAGAAGACCGAGGCGAAAGTCCAGGCGGCTAGTGCAGCCAGACCTCCCGCGATTGCCAGAGAGGCCCTGGGCAGATTCTCCGCGATCAGCAGCCCGAGCACGATTCCGACGATCACGGCCCACCACACAGCAATGGCAAGCGTGTTTCGGCTCGGTAGAAAGTAACTCCCGTTGTCGTAGGCGAGATAAAAAGTGACCGCCGATACGGCAAGCGTCGTCAGGAGAGTCTGCGGCGAGATTCCGAAGCGCGGGATCGCGATACGGATCTGGTTTGGGAAATTCATGCGCTGGTACACTAGCCGTCCAAGAGACGAGACAACGCGAAGAAAGGCGTCACCATGTCCGCTCGTTTTCTAGTCGCTTGTTGCGCAGCCTCGTTGGCGTTGGTCGTTCCGGCGACCGCCGGGGCTAGCGCATCGTCGAAGCCGGGCGGCGGCTCGGCCGTCGACCAGTACGCCCAGCAGGTCTCCAACGGAGGCGGCAAGGTTATGTCGGGTGTCGGGAAAAACAAGAAGACCCATATCGATAAGACGTCCGCGGCGACTCTCAAGCACCTCAATAAGGCAGCGCAGAACGTAGTTGGCGAGGCACTCACCTCCCCGTGGTCAGGCGCGACGGAAACGAAGCTCCACCCGGTCAAGACTCCGCCTTCCAACGGCTTCCGCTCATCGCTCGTCGGGTCGCTGCTGGCGTCGGTCGGCTCTCCGGGCGCGGGAAGCGGGAATCGCCTGATCGCCTTACTGATCGCGATCGTGTCTATCACAGCTGCGCTCGGTATCACGGCCGCTCGCAAGCAGCGCGCTCTGCACCAGATCCGGCACTGATCACTTTCGACAGCACGGCCAGGTGATGGGGACGGTCTGCCGAGCCTGCTTCCTTCCTGCGTTACTCCGCCTGCCCGCGACGTAGCCCTAGAGCAAGCGGGGGGTCGTTATCTCAGGGCGTGGCGGGACGAGCTGCCGGCGCTGGGCGGTCCTGTTACTAGCGACGGAACTGTTCCGCGCTTGCGATGTCTGAAGATCTCGATAGGCGCGGTTTCTCGAAGCATCTGGCGACCGCTACACCGTCGGTCGCTTCTTGAAGATGGCGCGCCGTCCGCGCTCACGGCCGGTGACTGGAGTACCGGTGCGGCGATTACTTCGACGGCGTGTTCTGATGACAGCCGGATCCGAACGCGCATCCCTTCCAGACTTTCTTGGGAGCGACGAGCGAGAAGGGAACCGAGATGTCGCTGCCGTCGGCGAGTCGAGCGCGCAGATAAGTCGTCTTCGCCGGCTTGGGAATCTGGGCTTGGAAAATCCCGTAGCGGTTCGCATTCAGCTTCTTAACGAGCTTCCAGGTAGAGCCGGATTTGCGTTGGATCTGGACGCCGCCCGCGATGCTCTCCGGTGTTCGTCCCCAAACCGAGATGCTCGTCTTCGACCGGGGGAAAGCGACGAAGGGGAAGCGGAAGGCCGTCAGTGCCGGCTTGGCCTTGTCCAGCGAGACGTCATCCGGGTTGCTCTTGCTGATCGTGTACAGGCCTGACTGGTAGTAGGAGGTGGGCGTGAACGGCTGGTCGCGAACGAGGAACCAGGTGAAGAGGCTCACTCCGCCGCTCCATGACCTATAGAGAGCCTCTGAGACCCAGCGTGCCTCGAGCTGCATGGGAACACCCTTCGGATCGGGCGGGTTCGAGTCCCAGCTGAATTCGGTCACCCAGAGACGGGCTCCGCTGCCTGCCGCCACGTGGTTGGCGCGGATCGCCGTATTGAGAACCGCGAGCATGTCGCTCATGTTGCCGAGCGGAACGTCGCCACGGAAGTGCGCCTTCACGGAGGGGCCACCTTCGGTGTAGGGGTGCTGCGACCAGACGTCGAACTGCACGCGCGTCGTACAGGCCGACTTGTATGTCCAAACGTATGTGACTTTCTTTTTCGAGACCTTTTTGACCCTCTTTTCCGATACGCACAGCACCTTTTCCATGAAGGTCAACGGCCTTGCGCGAGTGCTGGCCGGACCTCCGAACGGGGAGGTCTCGCCGGCGATGACCACGTTGCCGGAGGCGGCGTTGTGGATGGCTGCAGCCCCGGCGTTGAGCAGCGCGCGGTAGCTCAAATAGGCGACCGCCTTCTTGCCTGTCACCTGCGGGGATAGGTATCTCTTCAGGTTCGGCTCGTTCCAGATCGCCCAGTAGCGCACCCGTGGGAGGTCGTCGAAACTACCGCTGTAACGCGTCGCCGCAGCGGTCGCGAAATTCGCGAACTGAGCTGCATTCGGCTTGTACCCGCCTGGAGTCGCCGGACGTGTCGAGGCGGTTCCCTGTGCCCAGACCGGTGCAAAAAGCAGCGACAGGATCGGTTGAAGACCGGCTGTCGTTGCAGCCCTGACGAGCGTGTCGAGAGTCGACCAGTTGTAGAGCGGGTCGGCTGGATCGGTGGGATGGAAGTCCGTCGGCATCGTCGTTCCGGAAGGAGCGATGGACGACCAGTCAGCGTTGATGCGAACGAACTTCGCGCCGGCTGCCTGCATGCGCTCGAACTGGATCGCGTCGAACTCGGGAGATCCCCAGCTCACGTAGATGAAGCCGGTATCGAGCCGCCCGGTGCTCGTCTTGATGGGCGAAACCTTGTACGCGCCAGCCGCGCTTGTTGCGACCGCGAAGATAGCGAGAAGTGCGCAAGTACCTCGAACGACGTGACGCATGGTCGCCCAGGGTACACGAAGCCGGCGGCCGCTCGCATGAAGATAGAAGAAGAGTTCTCGTCTTTGAGCGCTTCGCGTGCTCGTCACACCGACGGTCTACGCCGGAGCGGATTGTGCTCTTACGCCGCCCCGGAGCGAACTCCGCTCCGCCCGAACTAGCCCCGCCCGGACACGTCCCCCTCCCCGCGGTGTCAGACACCGTTTGGTGTCAAGGGGCGTACGTGCAGAAAGTGGAGCGCATCTTCCACAGTCAGTAAGCCCAGGGGAAAAGGGCGGCCGGTTTTCATAGAGACATGGCGGGCGCGGCTCACCTCGCGCTGTCCCCAACAGGCGAGACACGCGCGACAGAGTCGCGGTGGCTCACACTATCTCTCGCCGCCGAAAGTCGCAATGTTCTCCGGAGGAGGACGGACTTTCGGCGGGAGTGGGCGGTGCCGGGTTCGAACCAGCGACCTCCTGCTTGTAAGGCAGGCGCTCTCCCAGCTGAGCTAACCGCCCGAGCCGCAAGTGTTCCACATCTAGCCTGCCGGCTCGAGTATCCAGCGCCTGATTGCGAAGGCGAGGGATCCCGAAGGCTGGGATTCCGAGCACGAGAAAAGGCACGACGTCGAGCGCGTAGAGAACGAGGACGTACGAGAGAGCGCGATTTTGCGGACGGCGCATGAATTTGGCGGATGGAGCAGAGCCCGTCTCTCGCTCGCGGAAGATCAAGAAAGTTCGTCGCCGGCGCTTGAACTCAAGCCGGAGCGGGTAAGGACGAAAGAGCGAATTGGTCGGCGAGATCGCTAAACCATGGTCCTGAAGCTATTCCCACACGCCTGGCTACTGATCGAGAGCGACCAGACGAGAATCCACGTCGATCCCTCGTATCTCGATCGTTTCTTCGAGAATCAACCGGGGAAAATCGAGTTCTCACGCGGGCCCGACGGCGTGGACGGTCTTCCCGAGCCGATGGAGAAGGCCGATCTGATCCTGATCACCCACGGCGACTTCGATCACATGAATCCGGCGACGATCGAGCGAATCCGCGACGAGCGCACGCGCGTGCTCGCGCCGCCACCGTGCGCGAGCAGCCTCGGCGGCTACGCCGACCCGGTTTCGGAGGGGGACGAGCTCACCATCGCTGGCGTCAGCATCGAGGTTGTGCCTGCCTACAACACTCCCGAAGGTCGTTCTACGAACAAGCACCATCTTCGCGGCGAGAGCGTCGGTTACGTGATCGGTGTCGGCGGGAAGCGTCTTTACCATGCTGGCGACACCGATCTCATCCCGGAGATGAGCGAGCTCGGAAACCCGGACATAGCCTTCCTTCCGGTCGGGGGGACGTACACGATGGACATCGACGAGGCGGTCGAGGCGGCACTTCGGATCGAGCCCGGGCTCGCCGTACCGATGCACACCCGCCAGCAGGCCGATCCACACGAGTTCGTGCGTAAGCTCGAGCGTCATCGCGCTGGCATCCGTGCGATCGCTCCCGCGACAGGGGAGCCGATCGAGGTTCCCCAACGAGCGGGCTCGGGCGAAGAAGGCAAGGATGGGGATTGACTTGGCTAAGCGACGACCCGGCCAGCGGGCGCGTTCGTCTCGATCCGTCGCCCCCCCGGTATCCGCCGCCGAAGTACGGTCCAGGCCTTCCGCCGGAGGCGAAGCAATGGTCTTTGAGCTATCACCGGCTTACGCATCCGCGCTCACGGATCACGTCGCCGAGGGAAGCGAGCAAACTCTGGCTCGCGCTCAGGAGCTGGGCTACGAGGCCCTTCAAGCGGGACTGGACTCCTCGGCCGTTATCGTCGCGCATCTCGAAAGCCTGCGCGCAGCCGGGCTGCTCGAGCAGGGAGAGGCAGGCAACGAGGCCGACGAGCGCAGGCAGCAATTTCTGCTTTCCTCTCTGGGGCCGTTCTCCGTTGTGCGTCACCGTTACGAGCACGCTAACGAAGAGCTGGCGTGCGTCAACGAGACCCTGCTCGAACGAACGCGCGAGCTCGAAGCGGTCAACACCGAGCTCGAGGCCTTCAACTTCTCGGTCTCTCACGATCTGCGCACCTCGCTTCAGGCGATTCTCGGCTTCTCGCAGACTCTCATCGCCCGGCACCGCCACGAGCTCAAGCCGGAGGCCGCCCGCTTTCTCGATCTGATCCTCGAGAGCACTCGCGGGATGGGGGAACTGATCGACGATCTGCTCGGTTTCTCTCAGGCCAACCGGGCGCCGCTCGAGTACGAGCCGGTGGATATCGCGGCGCTCGCCCGGAGCGCGATCAGCGAGCTCGAGCCGCAGCTCAAGGACCGGAAGCTCGAGGTGGTCTACGGAAGTCTTCCTGTCGTCCGCGGTGACCGGATACTGCTCAAACGCGTGCTGGTGAATCTCCTCTCGAACGCGATCAAGTTCACGAACGGGAGGCAAGAGGCACGAGTCGAGGTCGATTCCTTTCAGCAGGACGGCGAGCGAGTCATCTTCGTGCGCGACAACGGCGTCGGCTTCGACATGGAGCTGTCCCACCGGCTCTACCGCGTCTTCGAGCGTTTGCATCGCGGCGACGAGTTCGAGGGAACCGGGATCGGGCTGGCGCTGGTCGAGCGCATCGTCGTTCGCCATGGCGGCCGGATCTGGGCGGAATCCGTCCCCGGAGAGGGCGCGACCTTTTACTTCACGCTCGAGCCTGCGGAGGTCGCCTCGGCGACGCCCGAGCGGGCCGCGGACGCCGTCGACTGAGGGCCGATCCCGCCAGATCTGCACGCCCGATGCGGCCGTTCCGCGGCGCCAGCGGCCGCCCGGACCGCTTGACGCACTACCAGTGCGCCTTCACGGCCCGTCCGACCCCTGGCATCCACGGCCCGACCCCCTCAGTCGCACATCTCCACCGGGATGGGTCCCGAGGTAGTCGTCAGACCGAGAGAACGCGCAGCGTTGCCCGGATCACGGCCAAGCGCGGAAGCGCCGGCATGAAGGCGAGGTAACGCGGGCGCCATTCGCTCGGCTCGAAGCGAGCTTCGTAGCGCGCCATCGCGCCGAAGCCGTAGCGATGATCTACCCGGCGGATCGTACGCGCCAGCACCCGTCCGATCCAGCGCGCCCGAGGGTCGAGCTGCTCGTGGATGCCGCGCATCGGGGCCAAGGCGAAGGCCGCGCCGGCGGCGCCGTCCGCAGCCAGATGAGTCAATGCCTCGGCGATCATCAGCTCGGTCGCGCCGTTGACCGATTCGGGCGCGCGGAAGGAGTCTTCCAGGTACCAGCCGTCGCTGGCCGGTATATAGGCGCAGGAAAGAGCGGCCTCGGCGCGACCGTGGCGGCGCGCGATGTAGATGCGCTTGAAGGACGCCTGCTCGAGTGGCAAAGCTCGCATGAAGGAATTCGACTCGCGCTTCTTCAGCGCGGCTCGCCAACGCTCGAGCACGTCCAGAACCTCGGCCTCGACCGCGAGATCGCGGCTTTCGCCCGGTTTGTATTCGCTGACCTCCACGTCAAGCCGGCGCGCATGGTTCACTGCCCAGCGAAACTTCTTCCCCCGGTCGCCGCGCGGCGGCCGCCAGCGGGCTAGGTCGAACCACGGCTCCTCGCCGATCTTCAGCGCCGAGAAGCCGACTTCGATCGCCACTCTCGCGGTCTGCTCGGAGACCGCGACGAGACAGACAGACCGGCGCTCGGCGCGCATCTTCTGCGCGAAGCCTTCGAGCAGAGTGGGGAGCTCCTGCTCTGGGCAGAGGGGGTCGGTCCAGACGACGGCGGCGCGCGGCGATTCGAGGTAGCAGACGATTCCGTCTGCAAGCGAGAAGGTCTGCCACGGCGCCTCGTAGCGCAGCAGGAAGGAGAGCGGGGCGGTGCCGAAAGCGGTGAGCTTCTCGAGCAAGATGCGAACGCTACCGGCAGTCGTCGAGGGCGCGACGGCGGATCCGTTACCGCTGATCGCTCTCATTCTCAGCCGTGAGCCGAGGCCGTTGCCGCGTGCTGGTGCCACTGTCTGATCATCTACGACTGCTCGCTTCAACACTGGTTTCTCCGGGTAGTCGTTCGGGAGTCTCTCAAACGAAGACGGACGGAGCCGCTCGGACGGCACCCCGCCCGTCGAAATTCGGCTTCTCAGTTGCGTTTTCCCTGGATCGGGGAGTTCAATCCCGGACCGCGGCGCGCGGCGGGGAGTGGTCAAACGAGCCGTTGGCGGATTCTCGTGTCCGCAGCCTGCCGAAAGCAACGGCCGCGATCCTGGCCGGCGAGTCCCGAGCGCTCGCGGCCTGAACCCGTTCGGGCTCAACGCCCGCGGCAACAACGCCCGCGAGAGCAACGCCCACGACGACGGTGTCCGCGTAGGAGCAAGGCGGCCGAGACCAGTCCGAGTGCCGAGAGCGCGCGGCCGAGATCGATCGACGGCTTCCACTCGACCGAGTCGCCGCGGATTACGAAGGCACCCACCGGCCTCGCCCGCAAGCCAAAACCGCCGCCCGCGTTCTGCTCGCGATCGCCGCCTCCGCCTCCGCCGCCCTGAACCTGCGCGACCGGGATGATCGTCACCTCGCCGCGCTCGATCGGCTCGCCGAAGACACGGCTCACCGTCATCGCCTCACGTGCGCCCGCGAGCATTGCATCGATATCGGGCATGGTCTCCTCCTTGTCTACGGACGTACTCTCTCAAACTCCGCCGCGCCGCGGTACCAGGCTCGACTCGGCTTCGCCTGACTCGATCAGCGAGAGAATCGCCTCGGCGACCCTCTCGGGCGGGTCTGCGGGCGGGATGCCCGGCGGCGGGTCGGCCATCGAATGTTCGTCGGCGCCGATTGCGTTTCGCTCCAGATCGGTGTCGGTGATGTAGGGGTAGATCACCGAGACGGCGATGCCGTCGGGCGCGAGCTCCTCGCGCGCGACCAGAGAAAGGTGGTTGAGCGCGGCCTTGCTGGACGAGTAGCCGGCCGAGCCGGTGAGAATCATCTTCGTCGTTCCCGAGCTGACGTTGACGATCGCGCCCGAGCCCTGGCGGCGCATGTGCGGGATCACGGCCTGCATCGCCGCGAGCGCCCCGACCAGGTTCAGCTCCAGGATCGACCGGTAGTCGTCGAGGCCGATCGCCTCGACGGGAGCGTTGAAGTCCTGGCCGGCGTTGTTGACCAGGCAGTCGACGCGGCCGAAGCGCTCGACGGTGCGCTCGACCAGAGCGCTGATGTCGTCGGCCTTGCGCAGGTCGGCTCTGACGGCGAGGGAGCCGGGGATCTCGGCTCCGGCCGCGCGCAGCGCCTCTTCGTTTCGCGCCGCGAGGACGACCTTCGCGCCCCTCGAGCCGAGCAGTCGCGCGGTGGCGAGCCCGATTCCGCCGCTGGCGCCGGTAACGATGACCACCTTCCCGTCGATCTGCATGATCTCTCCTCTTCCTTGCTCGATCGGATGCCTGATACCCGATCAAGCGGAGGTTAGTCGCGCACGAAGCGATCGAGCGCGGCCCGATGGGATCCGCTCAGCTTGCCGTCTCGCGATTTCAGCTCGAGGCGAATGTCGGCGGGATCGCAGCTCAGGCGCCTGCGCATGCCGCGGAACATGCTGCCGGTGGCGATTGTGTAGGTCGTGAACAGGCCGATCTTCTTCCCGGTCAGGTCGGGCAGGCGGCGGGCGAAGGCGATCCAGATCCGCTCGGGATGCTGCAGGACGAAGATCGCGCCGCTCGTCCAGCAGCCGAGCATGAGGTAGTCGGTGCCCTCGAGATCGGCGGGCGAGAACTCTTCGATCGAGACGACTTTTACGGCGACGGAGTTGTTCTCGAGGAAGCGGCGGATCTCCTCGGCCAACTGTATCGTCGTTCCTGTTCTCGAGTGACAGACGACCAGCGCTTTCTTCATCCGTTCTCCTCCTCCGGGCGGCGCGGGGCAGAGCCTAGCGGGCATGAAAGCGATACCGGTGCGTCGGCTAGGAATCTCGAGGTTTCGGAACTACGATCCGGCCATGAACAGAAGATCGCTCGTCTCGTTGCTGGCGCTGCTGTTGCTCTTGGTGAGTGCGATCGGAGCGCTGGCGGCGTCCAAGCGTACGTACACGTACACCGGTAAGACCAGCGCGGGGGAACCGGTCAAGCTCAGCATCGGATTCACGACCTACAACAACTCGACCTGGGTCATGTACCAGGAGTACGGCTACAACACCTGTGCCAACGGCAGTGCCTGGGCGGTGAACGGCGGCGTTCACGTCCAGAAGGACGGCTCCTTCGGGGATCGCGACGTGACCAAGTACAAAGGCGGATGGGTACGGATGATGATTGTCCACGGGAAAGTTTCCGGCTGGGATGCGAAGAGAAAGGCCTGGAAGAAAGCTACGGGGACATTCCGCGTGTTCGCCAACGGGCCCGCCTACGAGGACGATAACGGGGTCTCTCACCCCGCTTACCAGTGCGATGACACGTTTCACTGGACTGCAACCAGGCGCGGCTGACGAGGCCTTTTTATAAGCAACGGTGCTCGCCGGGCGCTGCCCACCAGTAGCCAGGCGAACGCCGGCGCCACGACACATGGCATGACGCCGGACATCTGGCGCGAGTCGCCGTGTAGCGGCGGCAGCTAACCGATACCTGCAACTTGCAGTATCTGTAAAATGCAGGTAGATGCGCGCCTCGAAGAACGATTCCGCTTTGATCGACCGGCAGGCCGATGAGCTCACTCGCCACTGGCTCGAACTCGGTCACAGAATCATGAGCCGGAAGCTCTCTTCATCGCTGCACCCGGAGCTGGCGGGCAAGCTCTCGGGCGGGCAGCTGCACGCACTGATCCTGCTTTCGGAGTGCGGTGAGCCGCGGATCAGCGAGCTCGCCGCCGTGCTCAGCCTCGATGAGAGCACCGTCACGCGCCTCGTCGACAAGCTCGAGGCCGTCGGCGTTGCCGAGCGCCGGCGCTCGGCGATCGACCGGCGCTCTACTAGCGTCGCTATAACCGCGGCCGGACGCGACATCGTCGCGCTCGCACACGAGCACGAGCGTGCCTTCCTGACCGAGGTACTGACCGCGCTCGATCCCGCCGAGCGGGCCGAGTTCGTGCGCCTGACGGCGAAGGCGGCCGAGGCGCTACGTCTGCGTAGCGCGGAGGTCGTGGGCAAGTGAACGAGCAGTTCTCGCTCACGCATCGCCAGATCCTGCTCGTCTACAGCGGGCTGATGCTCGGCATGCTGCTGGCCGCGCTCGACCAGACGATCGTGTCGACCGCGATGCCTACGATCGTCGGCGACCTCGGTGGGCTCAAGCACTACACCTGGGTCGCGATCTCCTACATCCTCGCCTCCACCATCTCGATGCCCCTCTACGGCAAGCTGGGCGATCTCTACGGGCGCAAGCGGCTCTTCCAGTTCGCGATCGTCGTCTTCCTGATCGGCTCGGCTCTCTGCGGTCTCTCTCAGACCTTCCTCGAGCTGAACATCTTCCGCGCCATGCAGGGGCTTGGTGCGGGCGGATTGATGGTCGGCTCGATGGCGATCATCGGCGACATCGTGTCGCCCCGCGAGCGCGGTCGCTACCAGGGCTACATCGGCGCCGTCTTTGCGGTCTCGAGCATCGCCGGACCGCTGATCGGCGGCTTCCTGGTCGACCACGTCTCCTGGCGCTGGGTCTTCTACGTCAACCTGCCGGTCGGAGCGGTGGCGCTGACCGTGGTTGCGCTCGTGCTCCATCTGCCCAAGCGCCCCGTCAAGCACAAGATCGACGTCCTCGGCACGGTCCTACTCTCGATTGGAGCCGGCACGTTGACGGTCGCCCTGATGCTGGGTGGGACGGACTACGCGTGGGGGTCGCCGACGATCGTTGGACTGTTCGCCGCCGGAGCGGTGGCGATACTCCTCTTCGTCCTGCAGGAACGTCGCGCGGCCGAGCCGATCGTTCCCCTGCGCCTGTTCCGAAACGGCATCTTCAACGCGGCAACCGGCGCCGGCTTCATCGTCGGTCTGGCCATGTTCGGCTCGATCGTCTACCTCCCCCTCTACCTCCAGTTCGTTCATGGGGCGTCGGCGACAGGTTCTGGCTTGAAACTGCTGCCGCTGATGGTGAGCATGCTGATCGCGTCGGTTTTCTCCGGTCGCACGATCAGCAGGGTGGGGCGCTACAAGGCGTTCCCGGTGACCGGTATGGCCGTGATAGCGATCGGGATGTTCCTGCTCTCGCACCTCAACACAACAAGCAGCCTGCTTCGCCTGTCGCTCTACGTCTTCGTGCTGGGCCTCGGGCTCGGGCTGGTCATGCAGGTGCTCGTATTGGCCGTTCAGAACTCCGTCGATTACGCCGATCTCGGAGCTGCGACCTCGTCGTCCATCTTCTTCCGCTCGATGGGAAGCGTCTTCGGTCTGGCGATCTTCGGCGCGATCTTCACCAGCCGGTTCAAACACTGGCTGCCCAGGCTGTTGCCGAAGGGATCGCACTTCCACTTCGGCGCTTCGAACGTCGGGAGCCTGACCCCGGCGATACTTCGCGGCTTGTCGGCGCCCGAGCGCCACGGGTTGATCGAAGCCTTCTCGCACTCGGTTCACTCCGTCTTCCTATGGGGAGTCCCATTCGCGATCGCCGGTTTCCTGATCACCCTCTTCCTGCACGAGATCCCGCTGCGCGAGCGCGCAAAGCCTGCCGTGACGGAAACGGCGCCGTCCGAGGACCAGGCGGGCGTTTAGACAATCGCTGTTCCTGGCCAGGTACCGATCGCGAGATCGGGGAAGAATCTGCGGAATAGACAGCGACGAGAGGAGCAGATCATGCGCTTCGAGGTCAGGGGTCAGACCACGCCGGTGCTGGAGGTCTCGCTTTCGCCCGGCGAGCAGGTGATCGCGGAATCCGGTGAGCTCTCCTGGCTCGTCGGCGACGTCGAGCTGACGACCGCGCGCAACGCCGGTATGTCCTCAGGAGGCCTGCTCAAGGCCACTAAGCGCATGCTCGGCGGCGGCACCTTCTTCATGACCAGCTACTCGGTCTCGAGCAGCGAAGGCGCAGTCTCCTTCGCCGCCAAGGCGCCGGGCGAGATCCGCGAGATCGAGATCGCTCCGGGTAGCGAGTACGTGGTGCACCGGCACGGTTTCGTCTGCTGCGAGCCGGGGGTCGAGCTCAACATCTTCCTGCAGAAGAAGCTCGGCGCGGGCATCTTCGGTCACGCTGGGTTCCTGCTCCAGAAGCTTTCCGGGCAGGGTAAGGCCTTCGTCGAGCTGCACGGCGATGTGGTCGAGTACGACCTCGGCCCCGGCCAGCGGCTACGCGCTCATCCCGGCCATCTCGGTCTGTTCGAGGCGACCGTCAACCTCGAGCTGACGACGATCAAGGGGATCAAGAACAAGCTCTTCGGCGGTGACGGCCTCTTCCTGGCGCAGCTGACCGGGCCGGGCAAGGTCTGGCTGCAGTCGATCTCGCTGGCCGAGCTGGCGCAGGCGCTACAGCCTTACATCGTCGCCGAGACGGCCGGTGAGGGCGGAGCGGCCATCGGCGGTTTCAGCCTCGGGTCGTTCACCGAGTAGTGCTTTTCGGGGGCGGGTCGTAATGGCGGCCCGGCCCGCTCTCGCCCGAAGTCCACTAGCCGCCCGCGCCGAGCCGGCGCAACAGCAGCCATGGGATCGCGAGCAGCGCAGCAGCGGCGAGCGATCCCAGTACGGCCGCGAACAGCGCCGAGCTCAACTGCAGTGTGGTGGCGAGGAGAGCGATCGGCGCCAGCGCTATCGCGGCCAGCGCGATCACCGCCAGCGAAAGCAGGCGACCGCCGACGACGGCAAGATCGACGCGCGCCGAGAGCGGGAGCTCGGCCGACCAGAACAGGAGCTCGCAGAGCACGATCAATCCGGCGGCGTAGGCGGGAACTGAAACGATGCGAACGTGGCCGAAGGACTCGGCGGCCGCGTACGCCGCCGTTAGCAAGAAGAGTGGCAGCCAGACGCCGCGGCCGTGCCAGAAAAGCGGAAGCAGCAGGAAGCAGAGCGCTGCTCCGGCAAGTGAGTAGACGAGCGGCGCGAGATTACCGGCGTATAACGCCGGGTAGACGGCGAGGCCGACCGCGATCGAGATCGTCGCTGCGTCGACGCCTAGGCGAACGTATAGCGCACGAACCGGCGGAATGCTCTCACCTCCTCCACGGCCTCGGCCAGCGGCGTTTCGCCGTTCCATTCGACGACGGCGACCCCGAGCCGGGTATACCGAAAATGGAGTGTCTCCTCGCGCCAGAGATGCCAGAGACGAAGAGCCTGGCTGTCTGCCCGGTCGTTCGGCGGGCCCGTGAAGGCAAGGGGCGAAACGTCCACCAGCACGAGATCGAAACCGCGGCGGCGCAGATCGAGCAGGGCATTGGTACCGCGTTCGTCTAGCAGGGGACTGAGCGCGATAACGAGCGCCTGCGGCGTGAGGCTGCGCGCCGGCAACACGTCGATGTCCTTCCAGACGTAGGAGAAGTTGATCTCGGTTTCGAGCAGGGACTCGGCGATCCGGTAGTACTGGAGAGTTCCGGCAGCGGGCGTCAACCATTTGACGATGCCGCCGAAGCCGATCAGGCCGACTCGATCCTGGGCCGACAGGTAGTGATCGGCGAGCGAGGCGGCCGCCCTGACGGCGAGGTCGAGCGTGCTCTCGTTCTCGCGCTGAGCCTCGGCGAAGCTGTCGAGGAAGATGATCACGTCGCTGTTTCGCTCGGGGTGTTGCTGATTCACGTACAGCGACTGGCGCATGGAGCTGGCCCGCCAGTTGACGCGACGGATGCGGTCGCCGGGCACGTAGGGGCGAACATCGGCGAACTCGATTCCCTCGGCCTTGGCGCGCGCCACCCGGTTCCCGGCATACGGCTGAGTCTCGAGCGGCTTGATCAACCGCTGCAGCCGCTCCTGTCGCGGGTAGATCCGCAAGGGGGTAACGGCAGCGATGTGAGTGTCGATCAGGCGGAGTCGCGCCAGGTCGCCGATGCGCAGATCGAAATCGCCGAGGCGGTAGGCGCCCCAGTGCTCGTAGCTGAGCCGAACCGGAATCGCGCGCTCCCGACCGGCCTTCAGGCTCAGTATCCGTGCCGGCGCGTCTTCGCTCGCCTCGACTCCCCGTGGCAGCGACAGCGTCAGGTGGGCCTCGCGCACGGCGACGGAAGCCGAGACGACGATTTCCGCTTCGATCTCGTTTCCTTCGAACGCTCGATCGCCGGGGAGGCGAAGCGTCACCTCCGGCTTGGGCGCGGGCGAGAACGCGAGACCGACGGCGAGAACCAGCGCGAAGGGAGCGCCGAGACCTGCCAGTTCCGGGCGCCCGAGCGCGAGCGCGGCGATGAACGAGGCGGCCGCCATGGCCGCGTAGAGCGCCAGCTTCGGCGAGCGCTTCAAGAGCGGAGCGGCTCGGTCTCTTCCGGGGCCGGGGTCGGTACCGTCTGGAGAACCTCGCCGACGACGTCTTCGGGGCGAACGCGCTGGACCCAGAGCTCAGGGGGAAGCGTCAAACGGTGCGATAGCGCGGGTACCGCGATTCTCTTCACGTCGTCGGGGGTGACGAAATCGCGACAGTCGAGCGCGGCGCGGGCGCGCGAGAGCGTGAAGAGCGCGAGCGACCCGCGTGGACTTGCGCCGACCTGCGCACGGGAGCTGTCGCGTGTTGCGCGCACGAGGTCGACCATGTAGAGCCTGATGCTCTCGGACACGTGCACGTCCTCGATCGCTCGTTGCATGGCGATCAGCGTCGGTGCATCTACCACCGGCGTGAGCTCGATCGCCTCCTGCTTTCGCTCGCCGCGGCGCTCGAGCACTGTCGCCTCGTCCTCGCGCTCCGGATAGCCGACCGAGATTCTGAGTAGGAAACGGTCGAGCTGGGCCTCGGGCAGCGGGTAGGTGCCCTCGTACTCGATCGGGTTCTGGGTTGCGAGCACGAGGAAGGGGGGCTCCAGTCGGTGCGTCTTGCCCTCGATCGTGACCTGGCGCTCCTGCATCGCCTCGAGCAGTGCGGCCTGCGTCTTCGGCGGCGCCCGGTTGATCTCGTCGCCGAGGAGCAGGTTCGTGAACGTCGGGCCGGGCCGGAACTCGAAGGCGCCGGTGCGCTGGTTGTAGATCGAGCCGCCGGTGACGTCCGAGGGCATCAGGTCGGGCGTGAACTGGATGCGAGAGAACTTCATTGAGCAGACCTGGGCGAAGGAGCGCGCGATCAACGTCTTCGCCAGGCCGGGATAGTCCTCGAGCAGGACGTGGCCGTCGGCGAGCAGCCCGAGCAGGACGAGCTCCAGCGGCCCGCGTTTGCCGACCACCGCCCGTTCGACCTCGACGAGCATCTGCTCGCTGAGCGATCCGACCTCTTCCAGTCCCAGCTGCCTCGTCACAACGCCTCCAACTCGTCGAGAAGCTTGTCGAGCTCGCCTCGTGACCAGCCACGGGCGCCCGCACCTGCGGGCGGCTCGCGATCGGGACGGACGAGGTCCCAAGCGTAACCGTCGCCGACGATTGCGTACGCGAGCTCGGGCGAGCGATCGAGATCGACTCCGTGGTGTCGTAGGAGGCGGGCGGCGACGATCTCGCGTGCGATCGGCCGCAACGACTCGTACAGGTGGGATTCGTTCCACGACGCCGCCATGAGCGCTCGCTTGATCCTGTCGAACTGCGCGACGGACCCTTGCTCGGCGTTCCGAGACGGCGACGACTCGAAATATGGCGCCCTCGGCAGCGCCTTGCGCAGGCGATCGATGACGAGCATGAGAAAGAGCGCAGCCAGCAAGATCGCGTAGGCGAGCAGCGCGAGTCCGTGCGCCTTGTCCGCTAGGGCGAGCGCCGGGACGAGACTCGCAATGGCGATCACGACCACCCCTACGACGGCCTTCATCTCGGTTTCGCCTCCAGCTCGTCCCGCACCTCGGTCAGCGCCGAGATGGCTTCCTGCTTCATCTCGGGTCCGATCGCGTGCTCACTGAAGCGAGCCCGCTCGAAGAGCCGCGTCAGGCGCTCGGCGGCGCGCCGGCTGAGGCGGACCGCGGCCAGCGCGCGAGTCAGATACTCGCCCGGCGCCTCGGATGGCTGCCGGGCGAGATCGTGTCTCGCCAGCGTGCTCTCCATGCCCACATAGGCGCGGATCACCGCCCGGCGCGGGTCTGGCTCCTGCTTGATCTCGTCGAGCGAGCTCTCGAGCAGCTCGCGCAGATCGCGCCGCTGAAGTTCGAGCTCGCTCTCGGGAAACTCGGCGTCGAGAGGACGGATGCGGCGCCGCCGTTGCAGTAGGACCGTTGCAACGATCAGGATGCAAACGACCGCGAAACCGATGATGAACCAGGGAGCGATGGCGGCGACGGTCTTATCGGCTCCGGTCTTCGCGGCGGGAGGCGTTTGGGTAGGCAACGTTCTCGGGGCCATGATGCTGGGCCTCGTATTCTGAGGTCTCAGGTGAGAGACGAGCGCGAAGGCAGCAATCGTGACGGCGATCGGGGAAAGCAAGTAGAGATACGTGAGCAGCTTCGATCGCCGTGACTCGTCGCCGAGCTCCTCCGATTCACGGCCTTTCAGCATCAGGTACGTCCAGAGGATGTAAGCGCTCGCCGAAAAGCCCACCAGCGCGATAAAGAGAACGACCAAGTCGCTGACGATGAGCTGCGTGTGGGTCAGATCGCCGGGGCCTCCGGTGTGAGCGCGCGAACGATTGCTTCCCAGCGCGACGAGAAAGACAAGCACGAGTACACCCAGCGCAAGCAGCAGCGGGCGCTTGTCTGGAAGCGTCGAAAGGCGGCCTGCGGATGCGCGCCGATCTCGTGTCGGGTGACTCTCCGGCATCGGCGACTTCCGCAATATACCTTTCGTCCGGCGCGTCTTTATAAGCCTAGCCCCCTCGAACGCGCATTCCCACCGGAGAAGGCTCCGGTTTCGGATTTACGCTCTCGTGCGCAATTCCGGGTGCACAGGCGGTCTCGGAGCTGTAATGTTGAAGGCGATCGAAGGACGAGTACCGGGATGCGTTTCACTCGCGTTCCTTGCTTGTTCGCGAGCTGGCAAGGAGGTGAGTTCATGGCAACCGGAACCGTCAAGTGGTTCAACAACGACAAGGGGTACGGGTTCATCACGCCCGAAGACGGCGGCAAGGACCTGTTTGTCCACCACACGGGCATCGCCGGCGAGGGCTTCAAGAGCCTTCCCGAGGGCGCTCGCGTCGAGTTCGAAGCGACCGAAGGCCCGAAAGGCCCGCAGGCGACGAACGTACGCGTCGTAGGTTGACGAAGACTTAACCGAGAAGGCGCCGCCAGGTCTGAGCGAAGCCGTAGTCGCGGCGGAGCACACTGGCGGCGCCTTCCGGATCAAGCCGGCTCAGGACCGGTAAAAGCAGCGAGCCGAGCGATCTCGGCTATACCTGGAGAGATGCAAACGGCGGCAAGAGAGAAGCCACGCCTGCGTGGCGTTTTCCATCAGTGGGCACTCGTACTCGCGGTGCCCGTCGGCGTTGTGCTCGTGCTCGAGGCCGAGACGGCGCGGGCGCGTGTGGGCGCCACGGTCTTCGCGGCCAGCGTCGTCGTGATGTTCGGCGCCAGTGCCCTTTACCACCGCCCGACCTGGACACCGAAGTGGCGGGCCTGGCTGCGCCGGCTCGATCACGCCGGGATCTACTGCCTGATCGCTGGCACCTACACGCCGGTCGGGCTGCTGGTCTTGCATGGCGCCTGGCAGACCGTGGTACTGGCGATCGTCTGGTCTGGGGCCGGAGTCGCGATCTTCATCAGGCTGTTCTGGATCGCCGCTCCAAAATGGATAGAGGTGGTGGCCGCCATCTTGCTCGGCTGGGTCGGGGTCGTCGCCATGCCCGAGGTCGTGTCGGGAGCGGGGCTCGCCTGCATGTTCCTGATCCTCACGGGCGGGATCGCCTACAGCGCCGGCGCGGTCGTCTACGCCCTCAAGCGGCCGGATCCCTTCCCCGCCGTGTTCGGCTACCACGAGATCTTCCACCTGCTCATCGTCGTCGCGGTGGTGCTTCAGTACAGCGCGATCGCCTTCTACGTCGTACCGACCTGACGGACGTAAGACGCAGACTCAGCGATCGGCCGAGGCGAACTGGTCTACCAGCCCGACGAAACGGTCCATGTCCTGGAACATCATCATGTGGGCTGCGCCGGGGAAGATCGCCAGGCGAGCTTGGGGAATGCGTGCGGCAATCAGCCGGGCGTTCGCCGGCGGAACGATTCCATCGACCCCGCCGGCGGTAACCAGCACCGGAACGCGGATACTGCTCAACCCGTTGTAGGTGTCATTCGTTTTGGCGAAGCGGCGCTCCGCGGCCGTCTGGCGCTCCGCGATCTTGCGTCCGACCTTCTCGACCGGCATCGCGAGGATGCCCGCAAAGTAGGCGAGCTCGGCCGGGCGTGCGGAGGCGGGAAAGAGAGAGCCGAGCAGCGAGCCCGAGTGCGTGCTCATATCAACCTCGGTTGTTCCGCCTGCCGTGGCACCCGACACCACCAGAGCTCGCACCTCGTCCGGATGGCGCTCAACGAGGGAGAGTCCGATCTCGCCGCCGGTCGACCAGCCGACCACGATCGCCTTCGGAATCCCGAGCGCACCCAGCAGTCGAGCGGTGTCGTCGGCCATCAGCTCGATCGTGAGCGGCCGCTTGGGCTGGTCGGTCGAGTAACCGACACCGCGGTTGTCGAACTCCGTCACACGGAAGTGCTCGCTCAGCCGGCGCGGTAGCTCGTATCCCCAGTAGCTCATCGACGAGGCCTCACCGGCGATCAGCACGAGCGGCGGCCCGCTACCGAGCTGGCGGTAGCCGATCAGGATTCCGCCAGCCCGAACCTGCCGCACGGGCCCCATGAAGGCCGCGGGGCTCGACGGCCGTGTGCCCGGCACCAGCTCTCCGATCGTGGCCGTCGGCGCCGGCCTCTCGCTTGGCCGCGCCGAACCGCCGCAGCCGGCGATCACGAATGCGGCGATCAGCAGTAGCGCGTTCGGACTCAGTCCTCGTCCGTGCTTCGGAAGTCGAGTCTTCATGACCCTCTGACGATACGCCTCGCCGCCCGCGGGGTCAGATCTTGCATTCGAGCACCGAACCGTCCGTTATGCAGAAATGCAAGATCTGACCCCGTGAGAAAAGCCAGGCGCCGACCCGGACGCGATGTCATGGCGACTCGCGATGCTGGGTTGGGATCGGTCAGGCGCCGGCCGTTATCGAAAACGGAAGACGATGCGCCCGCGCGCCAGGTCATAAGGAGAAAGCTCGATCTTGACGCGGTCGCCCGGCAGGATGCGGATCCGGTAGCGGCGCATCTTTCCTGCGGTGTAGCCCTGGGTCTCGTGGCCGTTGTCGAGCGCGATCCGGTACTTACCGTTGCTCAGCGCCTCTATAACCTCGCCCTCGAATTCGATCTTCTCTTCCTTGGTCATCGGACTACGATCCGGCGCCGGGGTTGCTTATGGAAGAGGCGTTCTTCGACCGATCGTCGTAGGCGGCGAAGTCATGCGCGTGGAACGCTGCGACCCGCTTCACAGCTTCGCTTGCCATCGAGAATGCACCTTCTTTCCTGTGCGGAGTGGGAGAGGGCGCCTGCGCGCAAACCGCACTCTTACGTGGACAATGTTCACCGTAGCAGGTCTGGCTGCGCTCACTTCTGCTACCGTCATGGCACGGACGGCGGTTCGCCGCTCTGTGGGATTTAGCCTCTCGTTCCTCCTTGTGTGGTTTCGAGTTGAAGATCTCGAACCCGAAACCAAGGAGTTTGAACAATGTATGAGCAGTCCTTTCGCACGCTCGGCGTTAGCGTGCAGCTCGAGCAGGTGCTGGCCGAGCGCGGTATCGAACAGCCCTTCCCGATCCAGGAGCTCGTGCTTCCGGACGCCTTCGCAGGCCGCGACGTGCTCGCGAAATCCCCGACCGGCTCGGGCAAGACGCTCGCCTTCGCTCTGCCGATCGTCGCACGCGTCAGTCGCAACCGGTCTCAGCCCGCGGCGCTGGTGCTCGTGCCGACCCGTGAGCTCGCCGGGCAGGTGACCGATGAGATCGAGCCGCTCGCCCGTGTAAACGGCTTGCGGGTCGCCTCGGTGTTCGGCGGAGCGCCGCTGCGCGAGCAGGCCAAGAAAGCGCACGCTGCGCAGATTCTGGTTGCCACGCCCGGCCGTTTGCAAGATCTGGTCGAGAGGAGACTGGTCTCGCTGGAGCAAGTCGGAATACTCGTCCTCGACGAGGCCGACCGCATGCTCGACATGGGCTTCAAGCCGCAGGTCGAGAGGCTGCTCAAGCGGCTTCCCCGCGACCGACAAACGATGCTCTTCTCGGCGACACTCGACGGTGAGGTCGGCGAGCTCGCGCACTCCTACACGCGCGATCCCTCGCGCTTCGAGACGGCGCCGCTCGTCGACAGCAGCGACGACAAGGTCGAGCACCGCTTCGTGTCCGTCACGGCCGACGCCAAGGTCGAGAAGCTCGTCGAGGAGCTATCCGGGGAGCGCGGACTGGCACTGGTGTTCGTTCGTACCAAGCGCGGAGCCGATCGTTTGGCGGTCAAGCTCGCGCGTCACGATGTCGATGCGCTCGCCCTGCACGGGGGCATGGCTCAGAGTGCTCGCCAGCGTACGCTCCGGCTCTTTCGCTCGGGTGAGATCAGCACGCTAGTGGCGACGGATCTCGCCGCGAGGGGGCTCGATCTCGAGGCGATCACGCATGTGATCAACTTCGATCCGCCGGAGGACGACAAGGACTACGTGCATCGGGTTGGCCGCACGGGTCGCGCAGGCAGAGGTGGGAACGGCACCACGTTCGTTCTACCCGAGCAACAGGCGGACGTTAGCCGTCTCGCGGCACGGCTTGGTCATCGCGAGCAGTTCGAGCGCGACGGGATGCGCGTCGCGGCACCGCGCCGCGTCTACACGAGCCGCCGCGGCCGTGGCTCGCGCTGGTAGCACCAAGATGTTTTTTCAGATCAATCAGGACGAGTACCGGAATGCGCCGTCGGCGCTCCTTGCTTGTTCGTGACAACGCAAGGAGGTGAGTGTTATGGCAACCGGAACCGTCAAGTGGTTCAACAACGACAAGGGCTACGGGTTCATTACGCCGGAAGACGGCGGCAAGGATCTGTTCGTCCACCACAACGGCATCGCGGGCGAGGGCTTCAAGAGTCTCTCCGAAGGCGCGCGGGTCGAGTTCGAGTCGAGTGAGGGTCAGAAAGGCCCGCAGGCGACGAACGTTCGCGTTGTAGCCTGATCGAAGTGAAGTCGAGGTCACGGAGGCGTCGCAATGCGGCGCCTCCCGATCTCACTCCGGCAATGATCGGCGATCGGGCGACCGGAGCGAGACGGAGCGCAGGAGGATGCAAGCAGGCGTTCTAGTACGCGCGCTCGCCTTCTTCGTCCTGCCCACCTGACCGGCGTTCCTCCAGAATCAGCGTGGTCTAGTCGCCGCGACAACGCGGCTTCGGCTCAGGACGCGCGCGTGAGAGTAACGCCGCTTACCACGTCGTCGGGGTTCTCCCAGTCGCTCGTCCGGCACATGGGGCAGAGGGGTACAGGACCGCTGACGACTATCCCGTAGCCGCAGCCGACACAGCGGAGTTCCGCTCGTTTCGCCGAGGCGCCGGAAACGGCGCTTTCTGCCTGATAGCTGAGTGCGACTGCCCGTACGCGAATTACCCTGCGGCGCGAGTCAGTGGTGCCCGGGCTCGATCGGCTCTTGCGCGTGAACCACTTGATGGTGCCGGTTGCCATAGAAAAAGCGCCTCCCCTCTCGAACGGATAGGGAAGGCGCCAGAAAGCGCGACCAGTACTCGCTCTAGTGTTGCTCTATTCTAGCACGAACATAGGTTCGATGACGGCCACGTCGGATAGTCGGGCCGGTCAGCCGCACGCAGCACGAGATCGGGTTTTATCCCTACTCTCCCCCGGTAGGTCGGCAGTTAGTCGAGCGAAGGAGGATGGGGATGGTTCGCGGCTACGTCATCGCTGAGAGCATGCGCACGGGTTCCCAGCTCGCAGATGTCCCACTCAAGCTGATGAAGATAGAGCGCCGTGCGATCGAGAACGCCACAGCCGAGCAGGCGGCCGTGTGGACGACAATCGAGTTCGAGTTCGCCGAGCAGGATGCGGAACGCGTCGCCGCGGCGCTGGCGGACGTACTGGACGAGCGTGGTGGCTGGTATTCGGACTTCGAGCTCGGCGACGAAAAGCTCGTCGTCTATCCGGGGCGAGTCTTTCGCTATTCGCGTGGCGACAAGGCTGCGCGCGCCGAGGCGCAGGCGCACGGCCGCTCGCTCGGCGTTCCCGACTCGCAGCTCGACTGGTCCGATTGACGAAGAGGGTTGAGCTTCACGTCGCCCGCCGGCGTGGTCGTGGCGGCCGGCCGTCCTGTCCGCTACGGCGCCCGCCGACGTTGATCGGCATGGCCGAATTCGGCGCGGGCGGCGGCGGCGCTCAGACGAGGTCGCTCGGGGAGAGCGCCTCCTCTTCCTCTTCTTCGTGGATGTACCTGGCACCGCGGAGCCAGGAGGCCCAGGCGGCGAGCAAACACATGACGATCGAGAAGGTGAGGATGATCACGAGCCCGTGCTTGAACGGGTCGGAGATGAGCGACGGGAAGAAGCTGCGGCTGGTCAGGTGAGCCTGCTGCGCCGGTGTCAGCGTGGCCAGCACCTTGGGGCCGAGTAGCGATTGCAGCGGGTTCGAACCGAGGAAAGCGGCAAAGAGATAGCCGACGGCGGGGAGGTGGGCGAGTGAGTTCGCCGTTTCGTTCGGGACTCCGTTGGCGGTGAGCCCCGCGAAGAGCGCATGCGGGACGTGGCTCGTGAGCCCGATGATCATCAGCGAGAAGAAGATCGCGATCGAGACCGGCATGCCGGTGTTCTGGAAGGTGACGCGCATGCCGGAGGCAACGCCGCGGTAGCGAGCGGGGACGCTGTTCATGATCGAGGTCGTGTTCGGCGCCGCGAACAGGCCGAAGGCGACGCCGTTCGCGAAGATCGTGAGCGCGAACAGCCAGTAGGTGAAGTCGACCGGCAGCGCCATCATGCCGCCGAAGGTGGCGGCGGCGAGCAGCATGCCGCCGGTCGCGAACGGTCGCGCCCCGAACTTGTCGGAGAGCCAGCCCGAGACCGGTCCGGCGGCGAGGAAGCCGGCGTTGAGCGGGATCATGTAGATGCCGGCCCAGAGCGGCGTTCGCTCGAAGCTGTAGCCGTGCTCGGGCAGCCAGATCCCCTGCAGCCAGATGATCAGCATGAACATCAGGCCGCCGCGCCCGACCGAGCCGAGAAAACCGGCTGCGTTTCCGGCCGAGAAGGGGCGGATGCGGAAGAGGTCGAGCTGGAACATTGGCTCGGCTGTCCGCCGCTCGACGAAAACAAACAGGGTCAGAAGCAGGAGACCAGAGACGAGCATCGAGATGACGAATGGGTTCGTCCAGCCCATCGTGTTCCCGCCGTAGGGGCGAATCCCGTAGGTCGCGCCGATGAGGACCATCGTCAGGCCGGCGGCGAAGGCGAGGTTTCCGAGCCAGTCGATGCGAGCCGGCGTCCGCTTGCCGAGCTCTTTCAGCTTCCAGTACGACCAGACGGTCCCGAAAAGGCCGATCGGCACGTTGATGACGAAGACGAGCCGCCAGTCGTAGCGAGCGAGCAGGCCGCCGGCGAGCAGGCCGATGAAGGTGCCGGCGAGTCCGACGACCTGGTTGAGGCCGAGCGCGAGGCCGCGCCTCTCCGCCGGGAAGGCGTCCGTCAAGAGCGCCGCGGTGTTCGCCATCAGCATCGCGCCGCCGACCGCCTGCACCATCCGCAGCACGATCAGCTCGAGGGCGGCGGTCGGCCCCGTTGACCAGACGAGCGAAAGCAGGATCGAGGCGATCGTGAAGACGAGGAAGCCAAGGTTGTACATCCGTACCCGGCCGAACATGTCGCCGAGCCGGCCCAGGTTCACGACCAGCACGGCCGTGACGACCATATAGCCCATCAGCATCCAGAGCAGGTAGTTGAAGTTGCCCGGGCCGAGCGGGTCGAGGTGGATACCGCGGAAGATCGCCGGCATGGCGATCATCACGCTCGACATGTTGAGCGTCGCCATCAGCATGCCGAGCGTCGTGTTCGACAACACAATCCAGCGGTAGTGAGGCCCGACCGGTGCGTCGGCTTCGCCGCGCCGCGGCGGCCGGAGCCGCTTCATAGCCGCGCTCACCGCTCGAGTCTCCAGGCGAGCGTGCGCGGACGAGCCAGCGTCCGGGCAAGACCCGGTTCTAGCACCGTCCATCGCAATCTGTCAGTCATCTCGCCCATTTGCGCCTCATGAGACAGCTTTCCAACCCTGCTCCCGAGATTAAGGATCTCAGCGAGGTGCCCATCAAGGACTAGCACGAGTCCTTCTACCCGGTCCTAATTGGGCAACTTCACAACTTCTCTGGATCGCTCGTAACCTTGTTCGCCTCGCGGCGTGATTCTAAGCGGATTGTTGTTCGCCCTTCGGAACCCTGAAGGAACTCCTCGCAGCAGAAGGACCACCTGCTCGAGGTTACGACGCTAGTACCAATCTGAGATAAGTGGATGTAGGCAATCCGGGGAAGGCCTAAGTGTGGAATCCCTTGGTGGTGTCGGAACGCCGAACGCGAGCCCAAGTCGCACTTGAGTGCAAGGCGCCAGAGGAAGATCTCCGTGAAGTCGAGCGGATTCTGCGCGTTGCAGGCATCGAAGCCGACGTCAAGGCGAGCGTCATGCGGTTTTGCGAGGGGGAATTGCCCTGGTTGCTTATCATCCAGGCTCCTCTCGCCACCTTCCTGTCTGCGTACGCAGCAGCTGCGGCCGGAGACGCCTGGCAGGGTACATAACACCTCGTCCATGAACTCAGCGCCGCGCGAAGACGCTCAGGTAAGCCAGAAGGCGAGATCCGGCTTGAGACTGATGAGCACGTTTTCTTCGTAAGAGACGCTATCCGGAATGAGGCATTCCGAGCGCTCATCGAGAAGCACTTCGAGCCGGGTTGGTACGAATGGGACAACGAGAGATTGGAATGGCGCCGTCGTGGGCCCCGACGAGACGAAATCCATCCCGTCGTGCCGACTAGTTCTTGGGCTGGAGTTGCTTCAGGGTGTTCGCACCGTGGCCTTCGATGCGTTCGGGTATTCGGTTAGGACAGCTAGCCGAGCTTCGTCAGGAGATCGGCGAAGGGTAGGAAGACGATGCGCCCTTGATTGGTGGCCTTGGGTAGGTTGTACGAGTAGTACAGGCCGGTGGACTCGATCTGCGCGTCCACAGGTCCCGCGCCCGGGACGGTGATGGTCAGGTTCTTTCCGTTCGAGAGGCGCACCACGTGGACGGCGAGGCCGCGCACGTAGACGGCGAGGCCGTCTTTCAGGTCGCGCAGAACCGGCTTCGAGGAGCCGGCGGCGAGTGGGATCGTCTTCGTGAGCGAACCGGACGCGACGTTGTAGACCTCCAGGCTCCCGTTACGCAGGGTGACCAGCTGCGAGCCCTGGAGCGCGGTACCTGAGAAGGTGCCGGCCGGCACGGCGATCTGCTTCAGGACGACGCCGGTCGCAGAGAGGAGCGTCACCGCTCCGCTCGGCGCCTGCACAGCGACACGGCCGGCATCCACAGCCACGGCGGCAAGTGTCTGCTGCGCGGTGATGCGCCCGACGTTATAGGAGTAGGGAGCTTGTGCGTCAGGTGCAGAGCGGATGACGACGCTCCTATTCCCGACGACCTTCTCCAGCTGCTGATCGCTGTAGATCAGGATCTCCTTGTCGGCGGGAGCAGGCTGGGCGCATGTCGCCAGCGAGTCCTCCGCGGACTCCCCCGCGGGGACGGCCGAGCAGACGCTCCAGCTGTTGTAGACGAGCAGGCCGCCGTGACCGACCACGTTCTCGACGTAGCCTCCGTCCGGTTGTTCGCCCGCTCCATTCCCGTTCGAGGTGAAGGCGCTGACCATCGCCGACTTCCTGGCACCGAGCACGCGGCTGTGCACGCTGAGCTCGAGATCGTTTCCTCCGACCCCTTCGATCCAGGCGACACGCGTACCCGCGAGCGCGATCCCCGGCACCTCGTTCATCGCCCCTTCGTCGGCGGGGCAATTCACGCCCGTGTTGAACCTCACCGTCTTCTTAGTCGCGGTGTTCCAGGCGACGATCTTGAAGCAGGCATTCGTCGCACCCTCCACAGCAGCGACACGAGACCCGTCGGCAGAGATCTCGGTGATCACGCCCCGTTCGCTGAGAATCGATGTCGCCTTGGCCGAGGAGGACGCTGCGGCCGGAAGCAGGCCGGCGACGAGGAGCGCCGGGACGGTGAGGTGCGCTCGTCTCATCTCAGGATCCTCCCCCTCGTGGCGCGGAGAGACCGAGCCGTGCCGGCATGAGCTCTTCACTCTTCACCAGAGCCCCTCGTCTTGCTTGGCGATCCCGTTTCTCACACGAATTCATGGGTTGACGTCGATCACTCTGACCGGAGTCTTGCCCCAGCTGTAGATACCGTTACCGAGCTCCCCATCCCAGCCGTCTCCCCAGCACTCGACGGTGCCGCTGGAGAGAAGGGCGCAGGTGTGAGATGCGCCGGCGCTGACCTGGGTCGCGTTCGTAATCCCGCTCACGGCGACCGGGGTCGAGCTCGATTTCGTAGTTCCGTTACCGAGCTTCCAGTCGCTGTTGTCCCCCCAACACTCGACCGTACCGCCTGATAGCAAGGCGCAGGTGTGGTTGAAGCCGGCGCTGATCGCGATTGCGTTCGTGATCCCGCTGACCGTGACCGGTGTCGAGCTGTCGGTCTTGGTGCCGTTGCCGAGCTGGCCGGAGCCGTTGTAGCCCCAGCACTTGACCGCGCCGGTGGATAGCAGGGCGCAGGCGTGTAAGGCGTTGACGCTCACCTGGGCGGCGTTCGCGATCCCTCTGACCGCGACCGGGATCGAGCTGCTTGCCTTCGTGCCGTCGCCGAGCTGGCCGTGGAAGTTACTCCCCCAGCAGTCGGTCGAGTCGTTGGCGAGGACCGCGCAGGTGTCGTAGAGACCGGCGCTCACCTGGGCGGCGTTCGCGATTCCGCTGGCCGCGATCGGGGTCGAGCTTCCGGTCGTCGTGCCGTTGCCGAGCTGGCCTTCCTCGTTGTCGCCCCAGCAGTAGACCGCGCCGCCGCTGAGCCTGGCGCAGCTGTGGCTCAGGCTGCCGCTGCTGGCGCTGACCGCGGCGGCGCCCGTGATCCCGCCGATGCTCACCGGCACCAGGCTGCCGGCTATCGTGCCTTTGCCGAGCTGGCCGGCGCCGTTGTAGCCCCAGCACTCGACGGTGCCGCCGGAGAGAAGAGCGCAGGTGTGCTGGCCGCCGGCGCTGACGGCGGTCGCAGTCTTGATCCCGCTCGTGATGACCGGGATCAAACCGTGCCCGTAGGGTCCGATCGTGCCGTCGCCGAGCCGGCCATCGTCGCTCAAACCCCAACAGACGACCGAGCCGCTCGAGAGGACGGCACAGGTGTCAGCGTCGCCAGCGCTGATGGCAGCGACGTTCGAGAGGTACTTGGGGCTGACGACCTCGAACGTCAGCAAGACGCTGTTTGTGTCGGAAGAGAGCTTCAGCCGGTAATGGCCGATCGTGATCAGCTGCATCCCGCTCAGATACTTGAAGAGATTGCTGACGGTCGTCGTGTGGGAGCCGTGGAAGCTCCTATTCCGTTTCGAGTACACAACGGTCGGCCACTCCGCCCCGTTCTGGCGCATGATCTGGTAGGCGAAGCTCTTGCTCGGCGAGGAGAACGTGTAGACGAGCTTGACCTTGTCCGCGAGCACGGCCGAGAAGCTGGTATTCGTCAGGTGGGCCGTGAGCTTCCCGGCGAGCCTCGCCGATACGGTCGCCTGCTTTGCCTGCGCCGTGGCACTCGATGGAATCCCACTTGCCAGCAGAACTACCAGCGTTCCACTCAGCAAGAAACCGCTCGTGGCGGCTCGAGTGCGAAAGAGCATGGCACCGATGGTACGCGGTTCCCGAGCGAATGTTTCATTTCTTTATATTGCCCATACGTGATCTGAGGCTCGGTATTCGCTCGAGCGCCGACCCGAACGAGGCTCGTCCGGCCCCCGGCTAGCCGACGCCGCTCGCAGTAGGCGATCATCTCTGCGTGGATCTCGCGCCTGCTCATGACGACCGTGTGCAGGGCTCGGTTGGGCTGGCGGTCACCTCCCTTGTCGAGCCTGTGACGGAACACCTGGCCCGAGGAGGCAGGAGGGGGAGCTGCGCCTGCCTTGCAACCAGCGACCTCACAAAGAGCCCGCTACCAGGATTGGAAAGACGTGCGTTTGCTCCCGGAGGCATACACCTCATGAGACAGCTTCCTAACCCTGGTCCCGAGGTGCGAGGTCTCGACGAGGCGCCTGCTAGGCCGTCGAGGAACTGCCTCGAGTCCTCTTAACTCAGAGGACGGCGTTCAAACCCCTCTCAGCCGCTCGCGGTCTCTGCGGAGAGCTCGGCCTGCTGCCCATCATTCCGAGCTAGCCGAGCAAGCGCCGATGACCTGATCGGCGGTCACCCACACGTAGCAGGTCTCGGGGATGACGATGCCATCCCAGACCGACGGGCGTTCCCCGGCCTCCTGACCGCCCAACCTGGCGTAGACGGCGCGGAAGCGATTCTGCGTGAACGAGTACAGAGAGATCGGCTCGCCGCCATGATCGCGAATCCAACTGGCGGCCACGGCCAGCAGGCGCCGCCCAACACCCTGGCGGCGCAAGCCAGCCGCGACAAAGAGCCGCGTGATCTCGCTCCGGGCGCTGCGGACAGGCTCGTCCAGCAGCTTGCAGCACACGAAGCCGCCCACCACCCCGTCGATCTCCGCGACTGCCACTGACATCCGCGAGCTAGCCGAGGCGAGGATCGCACTCCACTCGTGTTCCCGCGCGGACAGGTTTCGCGCCTGCATGACCGGCTCCGGCACGAAGGCTCGGAACTCCTCCCACCCTTGTACATGCAGGGCCGCGATCTCAGGCACGTCGCGCGGTTCGGCCTTGCGGATCCGCAGGCGATCTACAGCGGAGAGATCGAAGCGGCGCACGCGCTCAGTATCGCCGACCTGTTCATACGCGGGCGCAGCTCGCACGCGCCTGACTAGAGGCGAGAAGAGAGAGCTCGCGACGACTCCGGTTCTCGTAGCGTTCGGAGTCCGCGTAGGAGCATCGGCGGGATAGCTTCCTGTCGCCGAGGAGCTACTTTAGAAGCCGGGTTTCGCCGGGCGATTTGCCCCCAGCGGGATTCGAACCCGCGCTGCAGCCTTGAAAGGGCTGTGACCTGGGCCGCTAGTCGATGGGGGCGGCCAGGCAAGGATGCCGCAGAGTCCCAGCTCGAATCCGAGTTCTCTCGGCCTACAACTGGCGCGAAGGCCATAACAGCGAGCGAGAAGCGGCGGTGCGAAGCGCGCGAGTGCAGTCGCTTGGCGAGCAAGCGCTTGGCGAGCACCCCGAGCTGTCGCCTGCAGAATCCCGAGGAAAGGCAGATGGGCGTATCGAGACAAGGGGAATATCATCTCTGTGATGGTCGCTCGCGCCCGCTCTCGCCTAGCTGCGGCCGGCTTGCTGCTCACCGGCCTGGTGGCTTCGCTGCTGATCGGCGGCGCCCCCTCGGATGCCGTGGCGAAGGCCGAAGGCTCATCGCTCGCGACGGCCTCGCTCGAGCTCTCAGGCGGGAAGGTCCACGCCCACCTGACGAGGACGAGCTTCGCGCCTGCCGAAGCGAGCAAGGTCAAGCTCGTCTACAGCTTCTCGCCACCGAGTAAGAGCTTCGCCTACGTGCTCACGCTGAAGAAGGGTGCAAGGTGGCAGACAATTAAAAGCGTCAAGAAGAAGGGAACTTTCAAGGGCTCCAGGTCGATGATGGTCAAGGAGGTTTTCGCCGGAAAGCCGGTCAAGGTGGGTAGCTACCGGCTCAAGCTCTCCGCCGACGCGAACAGCGTACTGATCAAGTTCAGAGTCGTCGGCCTGGCGCCCGTGAACACCGCTCTACCCACCATCTCCGGCACCGCCGAGCAAGGCCAGACGCTTTCTGCCTCGAGCGGTTCTTGGGGTAACTCGCCTACCTCGTATATCTACCAGTGGCAGCACTGCGACAGCTCGGGCGTGTATTGCACCGATATCTCCGGCGCCACCTCTTCCGATTACACCGCTGGTGCTGATGACGTCGGCATGATCTTCCACGTCGTCGTAACGGCCGCCAACTCATACGGTTCGACCGATGCCGTGTCGAGCCGGTATCCGGCGGCCGGAACCGTCTCCTCCGGTACCTCGCTCGTCTGGTCAGACGAGTTCAACGGACCGGCCGGCACCGCGCCCGACGGCGCCAAATGGACCTACGACACCGACTGCCCCGGCTGGTGGACGCAGGTAAATCAAGAACTCGAGTGTTATACGGATCGGACGGAGAACGTTCGTCAAAACGGCAGTGGCCAGGTGGAGATAGTTGCCCGGAACGAGTCTTACGGCGGCTTCCCCTATACGTCCGGGCGCATCCTAACGCAGGGGCGTTTCTCCACTACCTACGGACGCTTCGAGGCAAGGATCAAGATCCCCTCCGGCGCTGGGCTGTGGCCGGCGTTCTGGATGCTCGCGACGAATTACGTCCCGGGCGATCATTGGTACATGCACGGCGAGATCGACGTGATGGAGAACTGGGGTCATGATCCGACAACGATTGCCGGGTCGATTCACGGCCCCAAGTGCACACCCGACTGCGTAGACAGTTGGGCCACCACCAACTACTCGCTTCCAGGCGGCGCTTCGTTCGCCGACGACTATCACCTCTACGCGGTCGATTGGTCTCCGGGCAAAGTCGACTACTACGTCGACAACGCTCTCTACGCCACGTATACGCCGAGCAGCCTTCCGTCCGGAGCCTGGGTTGTCGATCAACATCAGCCCTTCTTCCTTCTCCTCAACCTCGCAGTCGGCGGCTGGGGTCGAGATCCCAACGCAAGCACCATCTTCCCGGCGACGATGCTCGTCGACTACGTCCGCGTCTATAGCCACTAGAAAACCGCCGGATACGCCTCCGATCGATTCTGGAAGCGACGGCGGTTAGAGACAGCCCGCCGGGGGCACAGGCGGAACCCATCGCGCGAAGAACCTCTGACGGAATGAGCACTCGTTAGAGGTTGTAAGGTGAAAGACGCCTGGCGCATTGAGCGTCGCGATGCTGGTATGGCTCCTACCTACCCGACGAGCGCTACGGACGGACTCGGTAGTTCTCACATTCGCATCTTGCGTTCCGACATTCGTCGCCGCGCCTGACGTGCGCGGGCGTGGCTTGATCACGCTCGACCGAAGACGTGTCGCCGCCGGAAGTCGCGAGACTTTCGGCGGTTTTACACCTCATGAGACAGCTTTCGAACCCTGCTCCCGAGGTGCGAAGTCTCGGCGAGGCACCTGGGAGGGACTCGCACGAGTCCTAATAACTGGAGACAACCTGTTGCATGCAGACCTCTAGACACCCCATACGGGGCACGCTCAATAGCGTCTCCGCTCGTGGTGTACGAAACGATTGAGTCGGTCTCCACCGCGGCAGTGAGCGCGAGTCGTAGGCGAGTTCGAAACGGTAGCGGCGGGTCCCTTGGCGGCTGGCCACCGCGTCATCGTCGCAACGTCGATCCAAAACAAGTGAAGTGAGTGCAACGTTCAGTTGTACAAATGTAAGTCGAGTGATAGAAGCCACACCAGGTTCACGACCGATCCCGGGAGGTCTTCACCGATGTCTGCTCGCGCTCTCTTCTCTCGCACTCGCCTCGCTACGGTCGGGCTTCTCTTCGGCGCGACTTTAGCCCTGGGCCTTGCCGGCGGCATTCCCTCGAACGCGGCGGCGCAAGTGGCCGGCCTGCGCTCGCTTGCCGCAAGCGCACGCGCGACCTCAGGCAGCGACAGCTCAGTCCCGGTCCCGGTCAGCGGTATCTCGAGCGCGATCCAGATCAGCGCCGGCGGCTATCACACCTGCGCTCTGCTCTCCGACCACACGGTCAACTGCTGGGGCCGAAACGACTTCGGCCAGCTCGGTGACGGCAGTACGAATAATAGGCCGACCCCAGTACAGGTAAAAGACCCCAGCAACGCTGCCGGATACCTGACGGGCGTCAAGGCGATCAGCTCGGGCTACGAGCACACCTGCGCGCTCCTGGCCACAGGCAGAATCAAGTGCTGGGGTCGAAACGACCACGGTCAGCTCGGTAACAACTCGACGACCGGCAGCCCCACGCCAGTCTTCGTAAGCATCATCACAGGCAACCCGATAAGTAGGAAAGCCACAGGAGTCAGCGCCGGCGCCTTCCACACCTGTGCTCGTCTCGCCAATAGCACTGTCAGGTGCTGGGGCTACAACAACGCCGGACAGGTCGGCGACAGCACGACTCTCACTCGCAAGAATCCCGTCCTCGTCGTCGCGATCGCGAACGTCACCCAGGTGAACGCCGGTTGGGACCACAGCTGCGCCCGTCTCTCCACGAGCAGGATTAAGTGCTGGGGCCGCGGCGGCTGGGGCGAGCTCGGCAACGGCTCGTTCAACAACGCGCCCCATCCAATCCCGGTCTTTGTTGCCGTCATCACAGGCGGCCCCCCAAGCAAGCGAGCCACTCAGGTCAGCGCTGGCGCCAATCACACCTGCGCCCGCCTCGCCAATAGCAGGGTCAAGTGCTGGGGACGCGGCGGTTCCGGCCAGCTCGGCGACAACGGAGGCGCCAACCGCTCGAAGCCTGTCCTCGTTCTCGGCGGCCTCACCACCGCCACCCAGGTCAGCTCCGGCGGCTACCACACGTGCGCCCGACTTTTGAACAGTCGCATCCGGTGCTGGGGCTTAAACAACCACGGCCAGCTCGGTGACGGCACGACTACCAACGGCTCGACCCCGATTAGCGTCAGCGGTATCACCACCTCCACCCAGGTGAGCGCCGGTTATTACCACACCTGTGCTCTGCTCGCCAACCACACGGTCACATGTTGGGGTTACGACGACTACGGCCAGCTTGGGGACAGCAAGGCCATCGCTATCAGTGCCGGCGACGCCCACACCTGCGCCCTCTTCTCCGGCGGCACGGTCAAGTGCTGGGGCTGGAACTCCTCCGGCCAGCTCGGAAATTGCTCAACGACAAGTAGCTCGACTCCTGTCCTGGTCAGCGGCATCACGACCGCGACGGCGATCAGTACCGGCTACGCCCACACCTGCGCCCTGCTCTCGGGCGGCACCGTCAAGTGCTGGGGAGATAACGACTACGGCCAGCTCGCCGACGGCACGGCGACCGATAGCCTGACCCCGATCCAGATCGGCGGCATCACGACCGCGACCGCGATCAGCACCGGCTGGTATCACAGCTGCGCCCTGCTCTCGGGCGGCACTGTCAAGTGCTGGGGCGACAACGCTTATGGTCAGCTCGGCGACGGTACCTGGAACGCGAGCTCGGTCCCGGTCCAGGTCAGCGGTATCACGAACGCCAGCGCGATCAGTGGCGGTTGGGGGGACAGCTGCGCCCTGCTCTCCGATGGCACGGTCAAGTGCTGGGGCTGGAACGATTGGGGTCAGCTCGGAAACGGCTCAACGACAAGTAGCTCGACTCCTGTCCTGGTCAGCGGCATCACGACCGCGGCGGCGATCAGCGCCGGCGGCGACGACAACTGCGCCCTTCTCTCGAATGACACGGTCGAGTGTTGGGGCGTTAACGTCTCCGGCCAGCTCGGAAACGGCTCAACGACAAATAGCTCGTCTCCGGTCCTGGTCAGCGCGATCACGAACGCCAGCGCCGTCAGCGCCGGCGACGACCACAGCTGCGCCCTCCTCTCCGGCGGCACGGTCATGTGCTGGGGCGCCAACGGTTATGGTCAGCTCGGAAACGGCTCAACGACAGGTAGCCCGACTCCGGTCCTGGTCAGCGTGATCACGAACGCCAGCGCCGTCAGGGCGGACAGCGCCCACAACTGCGCCCTCCTCTCCGGCGGTACGGTCATGTGCTGGGGCTGGAACGGATGGGGTCAGCTCGGAAACGGCACAACGACCTCGAGCTTGACCCCGGTCAGCGTCGTCGGCCTGTGACCTCCTGAAAACGTCTGTCGGTCTGAGGGTCACGGTCGCCCGAAAGGGCTCTGGTCTTCGCAGGCCAAACGGGGCAGCCAAAGGAGTGTATGGCGACGCAGGTTCTCCTCATCAACGCCAACGCTACTCAACTCCAAGACCATGGCAGCTAATTGCTATCGCTCGCTCCGCTCAGCTACCTCCTGTGGCCGAGGAGGAGGTGCTCGATAGAACGGACGTGGTCTGAACAAGAGCTACCAGCTTGTCTAGCGACCGGACATCGGAACACACTTCTGAGCAGCGACATCGTTGTGTTTCCAACAACGAGTGCCCCCAGCGGGATTCGAACCCGCGCTGCAGCCTTGAAAGGGCTGTGACCTAGGCCGCTAGTCGATGGGGGCGGCCAGCCAAGGATAGACGGGGAACGAAAACCCGGCCGCTTGCCGCCGCGACCGACAAGGCGGGCGCAGCTCACTCCCCGCCGTCCCCAACCCGCGAAGAGCAAGCGGCGAAGCCGCGGCTCATCGCTTTCTCCAGCCGACGAAAGTCGTCATGCCCTCCTTGGGAGGGCGGACTTTCGTCGGCTAAGTCATACTCGCCCCACCACTATCCCGGAGGAGGAAGTCATGCTCACAGTGCTTGCGGCTTTCGGAATGACGGTCTCGCGTCGAATGACCGAGGCGGGGGATTTTCTCGGATTGGTCGGCGCGGTTCTGCTCGTTCTCGGCGGTCTGCCTTTCATGAAGCGGGTCGGCATGCTCATCGGCGGCCTCTGCCTCGTCGCGGCCTTCCTGCTGATCGGGATTGCCGTCCACTGGGGCGTCAATCCGTACCTACGCGTGAAGTAGCAGGCAAGCACAAGCCTGCCGGGTGAGAGCGACCGAGGGCTGAGGCAGAATTTCGAGGCGTGCGACGCGCACGGAGTTCCGGGCAAGACGGACGAAGTGCGCGCGCGGCCTCGGAACGCCGTGATGCTGATAGCCCATCTCGACCTCGACGCCTTCTACGCCGCCTGCGAGCTGCTCGATCACCCCGAGTACGCCGGCCGGCCGCTCGTCGTCGCGGGCGATCCGCACGGGCGCGGAGTCGTGATGACGGCGAGCTACGAGGCCCGGCGCTACGGGATCCGCTCGGCGATGAGCGCCGCCGAGGCGCTGCGACGCTGTCCCGACGCCGGCTTCGTGCGGCCGAGCTTCGACTGCTACCGCGGGCGGAGTCGTCTTGTTTGGAACTGGATTCGCGGTCGGATGGAGTGCGTCGAGCAGATCGGGATCGACGAGGGCTACATCGAGCTGACGGAGACAGGTACCGAGCCGGCGCGGGCACGACTCGCCGATCTCCAGCAGGGACTGCTGCGCGAGACGCAACTGAGCGCCTCGATCGGCTGCGGCGGGACGAAGACGGTTGCCAAGATCGCCTCCGATTTCCGCAAGCCGGCCGGCCTCACCGTCGTCTCTCCCGAAGGTAGCGCCGCCTTCCTCGCTCCGCTCGAGCTGCGGGCGCTACCCGGAATCGGGCCGTGGCTCGAGGCGCGGCTGGTGGAGCTCGGGCTGCGCACCATCGGCGATCTCGCCGCGCTCTCCGACGATGCGCTTCGCCAGGCGATCTCAGGCCACGTCGGGCGCGAGCTGCGCGACCGGGCCCGCGGCATCGACGAGCGCCGCGTCGATCCGCATCCGCAGCCTCCGGTCTCGCAGGGAGCGGAGGAGACCTTTCCGCGCGATCTCGTCTCGGATGCGGAGCTGGAGGAGTGGATCGACCGCCTGGCCGAGAGCGTCTGGGGAAGGCTGACGGCGAAGGACCTCTGCGCACGTACGGTCACGGCGAAAGTTCGCTACTCCGACTTCCAGACGGTCACCCGTTCGCAGACCGTGCGAGAGCCGCTCTGCTCGGTCGAGGAGCTGGCGGTGGTGGCCCGCGCGCTTCTGCAAAAAGCGCTTTCGAGCAGGCGCGCGCCGATCCGCTTGCTCGGTGTCTACACCTCGACCCTCTGCGAGCGAGGGGAAGAGATCCAGATCCGATTGCCGCTTTAGCGGTAGAAGTCCCACTCCTTTGAGGGTTCGAAAACGGCTGTGGTGCCGTCGATAAGGCGAATACGGCCGAAGACGAGCTGGGGTCGTTCTCGCTCGCTTCCGGTCCAGTGAATCGTTCGATCCAAGGAGCCGTAAGGATGAGCAGACGAATCGTGCTACTCGTGGCCGTGGCCGCGGTGGCCTTTTCCCCAACACTGGCTGTCGCCGCCAGCTCCGACCCGGTCGGAACTGTGAACGCGGACATCGCCAAGCTGCAGACCGATTTCACAGCCGCTCACGACACGCTGATCGCAGACGCGAACAAGCTTCAGGCCGACGCGCAGCTGCTGACGGGCAGCGACAAGACGCAGGCGAAGGCGACGATCAAGGCCGACTTCCAGCAGCTCCGGTCCGATTTCCAGAGCTCCCGCACCACCATGCACGCCGACTGGGCGCAGCTGCGCAGCGACTACGCGGCCGCGCACAACGGTCAGCTCTCGCGCTCCGACCGAGTGAATCTACGCCTGGCGGTTCGGCAGCTGAAGGTGATCCTGCGCCAGGGTCGCGCCGAGGTGCACCAGGCGATCATGGCGGCCCGCAAGGCGATCAGGTCCGCTCGCCAGCACGGCGGTCCGATCTCACCGGGGCAGGCGAACGGTATCTCCGACGGGAACATGAACGTTCCTTCGGGCACGCTCTAGATCAAGCTCCACAACAGCTTCGAACTACGGGTCCGCCTGGCGGGCCCGTACACTTAGGCGCTTCGTGACGCGCACGAGGCTATTCGGAATCATCCTGGTTGTCGCGGCCGGTTTACTCGTGGCCTCGACGGCGGGCAGTGCGTTGCGCGCGGCTCGCCTGAAGGCGTCGAGCTTCTACACCGGCTACGGCTTCGACACCTGCGGCGCGCCCTCGCTCGAGACCATGGAGGCCTGGCAAGCCTCGCCCTACCGGGCGATCGGGATCTACCTCGGCGGCTCCAACAGGGCCTGCCCGGACGGGTACCTGACGCCTGCGTGGGTGAACAGCGTTCGAGCCGACGGCTGGAATCTGCTGCCGCTCTGGGTTGGCCCGCAGGCGCCGTGCGTGTCTCAATCGGGGCTCGAGCTGATAAACGCAGCCTCGGCCGAGACGCAGGGGAAGGCCGCGGCCGACAGCGCGGCCGTCCGGGCCGCGTACTTCGGGATCGGAGCCGGCTACCCCATCTACTTCGACATGGAGGGCTACGCGACGAATAACGCCTCGTGCACTCAGGCGGCGCAGCGGTTCGTGGCGGCCTGGGTGGACGAGCTGCACGCCATGGGCTACGCGGCCGGTGTCTACGGCAGCGCCGCCTCGACGATCCGCGATCTGGTTGTGATGCTCGAGAGTGGCTCCACGAGCGTACCCGACGACGTCTGGATCGCGCGCTGGAACGGGGACGAGGACGTCTTCGGCGACCCGGTCGTTCCCGACACGTACTGGAGTGCGCACCAGCGAGTTCATCAGTACCGGCGCGGTCACAAAGAGACCTGGGGAGGCGTGCAGCTCAACATCGACAGCAACTACGTGGACGGCGCCGTGGTTGAGGCCGCCGCCACGCTGTCGGCCGAGCCGCCCGCGGGCACCGTCACCTCCAGCGACGGCCTGGCTTCCGTCAGCTGGTGGGAGAACTCCTTCAGCACGCCGACGACGGTGACGCTGACGCCGTCGGCGCTGGCCGGCCCCGTCCAGGGCTTCGCGGCGGGCGGCTACGTGCTGCAACTCGGCACTGCCGACACCGGCACGGCAGCGCCGGTGACCAGGTTCGGCACGCTGCTCTTGATTCACGTGAGCTCGCCCGAAGCCGGCGTCGTCGCCGCTTTTTCGACCGATGGGCTGACCTGGACGCCGCTAAGGCGCCTAAGCTCGGCCGCCCTGAGCGTAGGTCAAACGAGCGGCTACCAGCTCGAGCCCGACGGCTCGCTCGACATCTACACGCTCGTCCCCGGCTACTTCGGGCTCTTCCACGACATCACCGCGCCGACGACTCCAGGCGGCCTGCGCGGGCACCTCAGCAAGGGAGAGCTCCTGCTCAACTGGGGAAAAGCCACAGATAACAGCGGCGAGGTCGCCAGTTACCGGATCACGCTCAACCGCGCTCCGATCCAGACCATCGCAGGGGCGTCCACGAAGACCTCTCTGACTCGCTTCAAGAAGCAAGGATGGAGCGTCTATCGCGTGATCGCAGTCGACGGCTCGGGCAACCAGAGCGCGCCCTCGCAGTCGGTTGCGGTCGTCAAGGTGGCCCGGCCGCACGGCTTGCCACGGGCGATTCCCGCCTGGGCCTGGCGGACGCTCAAATGGCAGGCGAAAGGCAAGAAAGGCAAGCGGCCGCTCACACCGCGGCCAGTCCCGGGCTGGTACTGGCACTGGGCCGGCTGGCAGTTGAGTCCGTACCGCCTCGCCGGCTGAGCGACGCGGAGCACGCGCCCGTGAGCCGAGCTTGCGCCGCCCGTATACTCGAAGCCGCCCAAGAGGTTACGAAGGGGCCGTTAGCTCAGTTGGCAGAGCAGGGGACTTTTAATCCCAAGGTCGCAGGTTCGATTCCTGCACGGCCCATTCTCGGAAGTACCCGCAAGGCGCCGTCAGACGCGATCTGGTTTTGAAGCTGTCGACGAACACGTCGGCGCGAGTGGTCGTAGGCGTCCCTGACCGGGGCTGCGCTACGACGGCGTGCCGTCCTACTCCCAGCGAGCTTCGCGTGCCTTGAACTCCTCGAGGATGGTCTCGGTCGCGCTCGTCCCGACCCGGGCGGCGCCGGCCCTCAGCATCTCGAGCAGCGAGTCGAGAGTGTCAATGCCACCGGCGGCCTTGACCCGGGTGTCGGGAGAGAGCGTGCGGCGTATCAGGCGCACGTCCTCCGCCTTTGTGCCCATCGGCGCGAAACCCGTGGAAGCACTGACGAAGCTCGCGCCAGCCGATTCGGCCAGGCGGCAGCCGAGCACCTTCTGGTTCTCGTCGAGGTAGGCGCTCTCCAGGATCACCTTCACTAGGGCGCGGCCGGAAGCGACCTCGCAGACCGCTTGGATGTCGGAGCGGACATCACTGCTAGCACCGGCGCGAAGGCGGGCGAAGTTCAGTACCAGATCCAACTCCTCGGCGCCCTCGGCCACCGCCCACTCCGCCTCGTAGACCTTGATCTCGGTCTTGGACGAGCCGTGGGGAAAGCCGATCACGGTACCGACCTTGACCCCGGAGCCCCGCAGCGCCTCAGCCACGGCCGCCACGTCGGAGGGCTTGGCGCAGACAGACGCGACGCTGTAGCAGCGGGCCAGATCGCAGCCATCGAGCACCGCCGCGGCATCAAGCGTAGGGCTCAGGAGGGAGTGATCGATCGTCTTCGCGACGTAATCACTGGTCAGCGTTGCGACGCTGACGTTGATGTCGCCGTCGACCATAGCTTCCGAGGATAGCCGCGGCGAGGCTACCGGAGCTGCTGCCAATATCGCGAGAGTTCTACCTTCAACGCCCGGCAGCCGCGGCCTGAAGCACCCCGAGTAGTGCGGAGCCTCCAAGAAAGCCAGGGCGTTTCACCTCTCACGTTCTCACGGTTCGTGCGATACCGATGAATACCGATCGAGGCGGTCCGTGGCTGGTATCTACGGGGCAACAGTGGGGCAACCAGCTCCACCGAGACCTACCGAGATCGAGCGCCCGGAACGGTCTGATAATTGCTCGTTTTCCAGCGAGACCGAGATCTACCGAGGTCCCAGCCGCCTCCTCTTAATCCCAAGGTCGAAGGTTCGAATCCTTCACGGCCCATCAATCAGAACTCCCACTCGTAGTGCCGCTGAGCATTGACTCTCTGCAGAAGCCGCGAGATGATCTCTGTGCCGGTTTCCAAGGAGGCATGTGTTTGCCCACGTCGCCGAGAGAAGCGGCGGCACGAAGAGGGGGAGGAAGATGACGATCCAGCGTAGGCGGCAGGCCCGGGGCGACCAGCCTCGGCAACGTACCCCGGGTGCCCGGATGCTGCTCACGGCCGCGATCAGCGCGCTCGCGCTCGCTGGGCTGGGAGGCGTCTTTGCCGCCGCGCCGGCGAAAGCGAGGTCACTACCGGCAAATTTCAGTCGCAAGTTCGAGGTGATCGGCTGGAAGGTGCAGGTGAGCGCCAGCTATTCGGGTTCAGGCCAGGAGTCGTCCGGCCCATGGAGCGCCCAGGGCCAGGGAACTTGGACCGAGCGCCTACACCGGACGACCCCGCTGGACCGCGTGCTCGCAGACGGCACGCTGGTCTTCTTCGGCAAGCGCGGTGGCGGCGCGATCATCGCTCCCATGCGGGAGACCTACGAAACGCACTGTGTCGTGACGGAGAGTCAGCAGCCGCCGCAGGAAACAAATGAGAGCGACACGGTTGCCGGCAAGTCCGGGGTCGAAATCGAGAGCGTCGGCAATGGGCGGGCGAGGGTGACCTGGAACCCGATCGCGAACGACGGCTGCTTCTGGAACCTGGCGTACTCCTATAGCTCTTTCGTCCAGATCGCGGAGCTGACCTCGCCCAAGGTTGTCCGTCTACACGCCCAGGGCCATGTCCCGCTGCGAAGCGGCCTGTTCGGTCAGACGAACGTACTCAACGGCAGCTTGCACTGGCAGACCTGGCTGACGATGAAACGGCTTCCTGCGAACTACGGTCTCTTTGGCTAGCCGGCGTCTCGTAGCCGAGCGATTGGTGGGGTCGGTAGCGGTTGTACTCGAGGCGCCAGTCCTCGATCAGAAGCTGCGCCTCGAAGAGTCTGCCGTCACCAGCGAAGGGAGCAGTCAGTCCGATGCGGTTGGGGCAACACGGGGGCAATCAGCTCCACCGAGATCTACCGAGATCAAGCGGGCGGAAAGCGCCCGAAAGCGCCGGTTTTCCAGCGAGACCGAGACAGGCCGAGGTCCCAGGGGTCTCCTTTTAATCCCAAGGTCGCTGGTTCGATTCCAGCACGGCCCATTATGAAAGCCCCGGTAATCCGGGGCTTTCATTGTCTGGAAAGTGAACGCGCGAGGTCGCTAGACCTCGACTTCTAAACGGCTTCTACAATCACGGCCGTCGGAAGAGAGGTCGCAGATGTCGAGCCGCCGTCGTTTGTGGCCGTGACAGTAACGCGTAGGGTGCTGCCAACGTCTGAATCTAGGAGTACATAAGGAGACGGAGACGACGTCGGCCCAGATATATCACTGCAGTTGTTACCACTCGCGTCGCAGCGCTGCCACTGGAACGAGTATTCGTCTGGAAAGTTGAGCCAGGAGCCGTAACCCGTCGAGGCGGTGTCACCGGCCACAGGCGGATCATCCGCAACGCTAATCAGCGGCAGAATAACGTTGACCGGCGCGGCGGGCAACACGGGTGAAGTCTGGCTCGATGCGGCCTCGGCCTGCCCGGCGGCGTTGGTCGCTGTGACGACCACGCGCAGGGTGTAATAAACACCTATGCCAAACTGAAGGGCGCGGAAGGAGCGAAGCGTGTCGCTACCAAGAATCCCTGCACCCTGAATGGTGTAGGAAGGACTCGTCGCACCGACGATGTCTCCGCAAAAGACGGGCCCGGTAATGGGCGCAGTATCATCGATGGTCATCCTGGCCGGAACTAGCGACCCGCTGCTACAGAGCTGCCACTGATAGGCATAAGAGATCGGCAGCGAGCCTGTCCAGGAGCCGCTACTCGTCGTTAGCGTCTGTCCCGCCTGGGCCGTGCCTGTGATTGTCGGCAAAGCCGTATTTCGTGGGGCCACAGCAGAGATAACCCAGACGAATGTCTGAGGGCTGCTGCTCAGATGATTGGCCACGGCGACAACCGTGAAGACATGATTGCCGGGGGCCAGATCGGTGTAGGAGGTCGGGGACGTACAGGGCGCGTAGCCTCCATCGTTGGTCGACGCCTGCTTGTCGATGACGCAGGTAAATGTCGCGTTCGACTTGTTCGAGGAGAAGCCAAAGGTCGCGGTGGTGGAGACAGTGGTTAGACTCGGGTGCGAGGTGATCACAACCGTTGGCGCCACGACCGGAGCGACCTTCTTCTTAATCTGGATGACCCAGGCAAAGCACACCGCCGGCCCGGCCATCCCATTGCTGACGGCCTTGACCGCGAAGCGATGCTTACCGTTCTTGAGCCCGTAGTACGTCTTCAGGGGCACACAGGTCTTATAAGCATGGCGGTCAAGCGAGCAGAGATAAGAGTCAACGTCCCAGTAATTCGAATAGAAGACGAAGGTTGCCTGCGACGAGTGTGAGACGCTAGCGGGATGGCCGAGTATCACGGTCACTGGCCGATCACTCTTCTTCGCCGCCAGCAAAGAGGTCGGTAGCGAGAGACACAACAGGGGTAAGAGGATAAGGGTAACGCCGGTGATACGTCTGAGGTACTTCTGCCTACGCGTAGCGCCTTGAAGATGCATACCTTCCCTCCTATTCATTCCACTGGCGAGCACGATCTTCCTCGGTTGCAAACATCGAGCCCAAATCCTACCCCCTGGATGAAGAGGTAGGACTCGTGTGAGACACGTAATCGGCCGCTTAGAGAGGGGCGAGATACCCGCTCCGCGTAGGCCCACATCGCTCTAATGGGTGAGACTTTGGATCGCGCAGCGAGCTCGCGAACCTCCGCTTCGGCCCAGCCCTGAATCGCATCCCAGTCGCGCGCGTCCCTCATTGGGCGGAGCGAAGAAGAGATCAACACCTATGAGGAGATCGTGCGCCGCTTCGGCGAGGACCTCGACCCGGCAATGCGTGAGTTGGTGGAGAGGGCGCTCGACAACAAGGGCCTTGCGCTCGGTGAACGCGATCGACGCGAGTAGGCGACGGCGACCTTCGAGGAGCTCTAGTGTCGCTTCGAGTAGTTCGTGCGCCGTTTCGGCGAGGGTTTCGACCCGATCCTGCGCACGCTGGTGGCGGTGGCGCTCATCAATACAGTAGGGGCAACACTGGGGCAATCAGCTCCACCGAGATCTCCGCCTGGCGCCGCTGACACTGGCTTTCCGGCGGCTGCTCTACGCTGTCCGGGGGCGAGCCGTATCACCCAAAAAGGGGGTGCCCCGGTGGGGAGTCACTTCCGATAGTCAAAAAGGCGCCGATCAACGGAGCGCCAAACACCGACCCATGCGACGAAAGCTGATCCCCTTACTGGTTGTGGCCTTGATCTTGCCCGCCGCGACGCTCCAGGTCGCCTCGGCGACGCCGACAACGCGCGTCCTCGTGCACTTCGACCAAAACACGAGCGCCGCGACCCAGAAGGCGCTGATCGAGCGCGTCGGCGGTCGCAAGACCTCCACCATCCCCCGGCTTGGGACTGCAGTCGTGAGCGTTCCGCTGGAGAAGAAGGAAGCGGTACTGTCCGCGCTCGAGCGCCTTCCGGGCGTCGAATACGCGGAGACGGACGGATTGGTTCACGCCGACGCCGTAGTAGTCAACGATCCGTACCTCAATTCTTCGAGTTGGCCGCTCGCCAATCCGCACTTCCCGGATGCCTGGTCGCTCACGACGGGCAGCTCGAACATCACCGTGGCAGTTATCGACACCGGCGTTCAGCTGGATCACCCGGATCTGGGGACGCTCGTTCCGGGTCATGACTTCGTGAACAACGATGAAGACCCGAGCGACGACGAGGGACACGGGACCGCTGTGGCGGGAATCATCGCCGCACAGGGGAACAATGGTCAGGGCGTCGCCGGCACTTGCTGGCAGTGCCGGATCATGCCGGTGAAGGTGCTCGACGTCGCGGGCCTGGGCCAGGATTCATGGATTGCCTCCGGCATCATCTGGGCGGTCGACCACGGAGCCGACGTCATCAACCTCTCGCTCGGCGGACCAGACAGCTCGCAAACCCTGGCCGACTCCGTCAGCTACGCGCAGGATCGCGGCGTCGTAGTCGTCGCTTCGGCGGGAAACGACAGCTCGTCCGTGCCCGAGTACCCAGCCGCCTACCCCGGTGTGATCTCGGTTGGCGGGGTCGACGCGAGCGATAACCATTACGATTTCTCAGACTACGGCTCCTGGGTACAGGTCGATGCGCCCGGTTGCACGAACACGACCCACCTCGGTAGCGTTTTCCGACCGGAAAGCCTCTATTACGTCCACTTCGATTTCTGCGGGACGTCGGCTGCCGCCCCCTTTGTCGCGGGCCTCGCGGGTCTTGCTCGCTCTTACAATCCCGCGGCGTCGGCTTTGAGCGTCGCGAACGCGATCGAGCAGTCGGCACACCCGCTCGCTTCCGGACAGGGGAACTCGCTTCACGGCTTGATCGACGCATCCGCTGCGCTCCAGGCGATTGCTTTGGCGCCTCCGGGCCCACACGCATCCTTCACGCCGAGCGTCACGGTGGGAGTCGAGCCGCTTCGCGTGACCTTCACCAACAACTCGACCAATGCGACCTCCTACGTCTGGACGTTCGGCGACGGAGCGACATCGACCGAAACGTCGCCCGTCCACACCTTCGTAGACTTCGGGACCTTCAACGTCATCCTCATCGCAACCAGGAGTTCGGGAGAGCGCACGACGGCGAGCGCGACCATCACCGTCAATCCGCTCGTTCCCACAGCGTCCTTCAAGGTCGACAGGATTTCGGGCTCGGTGCCGCTGACCGTGACATTCATGAACAGCTCGTTGCACGCCGCTTCCTACCTCTGGTCGTTCGGCGATCAAACGCCGTTCTCGATAGAAGAGTCACCGCAGCACACCTTCACCTCTCCCGGTACTTACGAGGTCACACTCGTGGCGACGGGAGAAGGTGGCTCCGCGACTGCGCAAAGAGATGTGATAGTGACATCGAAAGCGACATCGAAAGCGACATCGAAGCCCGATCTGAAAGTGAGCTTGGCCAGGACCGCGTCTCGCCACGATGGCCCCCGGCACGTCGATTCGCTCGTCGCCACGCTCAGCAACCGCGGTCTGGCCGCAGACACACAGGTGAAACTGAGAATCACCCTGCCCGTGGCGTCGGGCGTCAAGAGCGTCTCGGCCGGCGGTGGCAGTTGCACGCTCGCCGGACGGCGAATCACCTGCTCGTTCGGGACGCTCGCGGCCAAGAAGACCGTACGTACGCGGCTCGTGGTGAGTCTCCCGAGCGGAGCCAGGACGACCGCCTCGGCATCCGGCGGGCGCGCTGAAGTCAGTCTCGCCAACAACAGCGCGAGCATTAGATCCTCGTAGCTCCGATCACTCACGGCGCCATTCAGGTCTCGGTCGTGGGCGAGGACGCGGTCGAGACGGAGGTGCTCGCAAAGGCGCTCAACCTGAACGGCTGGCCGTGGAACAGGTACTTCCTCGAGGAGCGGGGACTCCAGGCGGTGTTCGTCGACGCGCGGGGCCGGGTGCTCGCAACACCGGGCTTGAAGCTGCGCCGATCGCGAGGGCTTACGAAGACTGTCGACCTCCTCTAATTGATAGTAACTACCAAGTAGGAGTTACTATCATAAAAACTAGAGGAGGCGGTAGTGGCTGAAATCAGGAGCAGGCGCTGGTGGATCTTGGTGGCGTTCGTGCCGGCGACGCTCGCGCTCGGGCTGGACGCGACCGTCCTGAGTGTGGCGCTGCCCACGCTGACCGGGAAGCTGGGCGCCTCGACCAGCCAGGCGCAGTGGTTCTTTGCCTCCTACACACTCGTCTTCGGGGCGGCGATGGTGCCGGGCGGGATGCTCGGCGATCGCTTCGGTCGCAAGAAGATGCTCGTGATCGCACTCGTTATCTTCGGGTTGGGATCGCTCGCCTGTGCCTACTCGTCCTCGCCGGGCGAGTTCATCGGCGCCCGGGTCGTGCTCGGGTTCGGAGCGGCGATAGCGACCCCGATGATCCTTGGGGCGCTACCGGTGCTGTTCTCCGAGGAGGAGCGCCCGAAGGCGATCGCGGTGATCATGGCCGCCACCATGCTCGGTTATCCGATCGGGCCGATCCTCGGCGGCTGGCTTCTGACGCACTACTGGTGGGGCTGGGTCTTTTTGATGAATCTACCGGTGGTCGCGCTCGCGCTCGTCGCGGTGATCGTCTTCCAGCCGGAATCGCGCAGCGAGAAGCCCCAGCGCTTCGATCCGCTTGGCATCGTCACCTGCGCCGCGGGGCTCGCCCTGCTCACCTACGGAATGATCGAAGCCGGGCAGAACGGCTGGGGCGATCCCGCTGCGCTCGCTGAGATGATCGGCGGGCTCGTCGTGCTGACGGCCTTCGTGTTCAACGAGCGGCGCGTGCGCGACCCGCTCGTCGATCTCGGGCTCTTCCGCTCGTCGGGCTTCAAGTGGGGGACGATCCTCGCCACGGTGATGTCGTTCGCCATGTTCGGGCTCCTATTTGCGGTGCCGGCCTTCTTCCAGGAGGTGCTCGGCACCGACGCGATGGGCAGCGGCATGCGCCTGCTGCCGATGATCGGCGGACTGATCATCGCGGCCGCGATCGGCACGCGGCTGGCGGAACGAGCCGGAGCCAGGTTCACAGTCGCGCTCGGGTTCGCGCTCTTTTCGATCGCGCTCGGTCTGGGCGCAACGACGAACGCCGCCAGCAGCGAGCTTTTCATCGCCGGTTGGATCGCTCTCTGCGGCGCCGGTATCGGGTTCGCCATGCCCACGGCGATGGACGCCGCGCTGGGAGCGCTCTCGTCCGAGCGCTCGGGTGCCGGCTCGGGGATGATGCAGGCGCTGCGGATGGTTGGGGGTACGTTCGGGGCGGCGGTGCTGGGATCGGTTCTCAACACCGTCTACCGTGGCGGGCTGGATCTGGCGGGACTTCCGGCCTCGGCCGCCCGCAGCGTGCGTAGTAGCGTCGTCGCGGGGGTCGCGGTGGCACAGAAGCTCGGATCGTCCTCGCTGCTCGATTCTGTTCGGGGCTCCTTCGTGCACGGGATGGGCGTGATGCTGTGGGTCTGCGTCGCGGGCGGGCTGCTCGGGACCGTGCTGGCGTTCGCCTACCTTCCGCGTAAAGTCGGAAAGACTTCTGAACCGGCCGACGGGCGATCAGGATTGAGCCGTGAGGCCGCCGGCTAAGCCGAAACCGCCGCCGTGCCTACGCGAGCGTAAGAAGGCGCGGACGCTGGCCACGATCCAGACGGAAGCGCTGCGGCTATTCCGCGAGCGGGGCTACGAGACGACCACGATCGAGCAGATCGCCGAGGCGGCCGAGGTCTCGCCGAGCACCTTCTACCGCTACTTTCCGGCCAAGGAAGATCTGCTCCTCTACGACGCCTACGACGCGCCGCTGATCGAGGCGTTCCGCGCCCAGCCGGTCGAGCTGAGCCCGGTCCAGGCGATCCGTAACGCGATCCGCGCTGTCTTCTCGGAGCTGTCCGTCGAGCAGCTGAAGCAGGAGCGCGAGCGCGAGCGACTGATGTTTTCCAGCCCCGATCTGCGCGCACGCATGCTGGACGAGCTAGCCCGCGCCGTTCAGATGATCGCCGAGCTGATCGCCGAGCGTGCCGGGCGCCGCCCCGACGAGCTGGCGGTACGCACCTTCGCCGGGGCGCTGATCGGCGTCGGGATGTCGACGATGCTGGCCGTCATCGATGATCCACAGGCCGACTACTTCGAGCTGTTCGATGCTGGCCTGGCTCAGCTCGAGGCGGGCTTGAAGCTCTAGTCGGCACTGGTTCAGTCCTCGGGGCCGGGACGGCTGCGCCGGCGCTTGACAAGCGAGCGGTGGCGCTTCCGGGCCAGACGGTCGAGAACCGACCGGCGCGAGGGCTTCGTCGAGGTGCGCACGGGCTCGGGCTCGAGCGCGGCGCCGATCTTTCCGAGCAACCGCTCGGCGGCGAGCTCGCGGTTACGAAGCTGGCTGCGTTCGTCCTGCGAGACCGCCCGTACAGTCCGGCCGAAGCGCTCGCGCAGCCTTCTCTTCGAAGCATCGTCGAGCGAGGAGGAGTCGATCTCGAGATAGGCCTCGATCCGTGTCTCGTTCTTCTGTGCGTGCTGGCCGCCGGGCCCGCTCGAGCGCGAGCTCCGGAAACCCATCTCGGCGCGCGCGACCTCGAGCGCCCGCGTCTGTTCGCTGTCTGCCCGATCCGAGCCCATGACCGCATGATCGCAGCAAGACGCGTGCGCCTCTCGGTGAAAGCGGGACATACCCAAGATTGCTCGAGCGGGATCGAGCGGGGAGAGCCGGCGCCCCGGCCCTCCCCGGTGCTTGTCTACGGGTGTTTACTCGGTGTCGTTATCGATCAATCCCGAGGCGCCGCGCGAGAAGTCGGCGGCGATCTCGAGGTAGACGTGGCTCAGATCGCCGGCACTCGGCTGCGTGTAGAAATGGGTGATCGAGCTGGCGATCGACTGCAGAGCCGAGTAGGCGCTGATCGACGGCGTCTCGAGCGGCCCCGTGAAGCCGTTGTAGCGGCAGGTGTTGGCGCCGCCGTCCTGAGCGTTCAGGTCGTAGCCGATCGAGTAGATCACGGTTCCGTTCGCCTTCACGGTGCTCGCCGAGCTGACGCCCTGGTGGCAGGGCTGCTTGCGATAGGGCGACGTCGACGGGTAGTAAGTCGGGCCGATGTTGGCCGCGCCGTCGGAGAAGAAGACGATCACGCGGTCGACACCGGGTCGTCCGTGCGCGTTCAGCTCGGCCTGGGCCTTCTCGATCGCGAGCGCGTATGCGGTGTCCCCGGCCGCCCTGATGCAGTTGATCGTGGAGACGAGCTGAGACGAGCTGTTGAGCTCGCCGGCCCTGGTCGCGTAGCTGTTCGAGAGTGGAACGACCACGTAGGGACTCGAGGTCGAGTTGTAGTTCGAGTCGGACGGCGTGTCGCAGGCACGCGAGGTGCTCGTCGCCGGCGGGAAGACGGCGAGCCCGACCCGCTGCCTGGCCGGCTCAAGGAAGCTGAGGAACGTCCTCAGCGCCTCTTTCTCGTTGTTCATGTCGGTACAGGCGGGATCGTTGTTGCCGTAGTGGTCCATGCACATCGAGCCCGTGCGGTCGACGACCAGCATGATGTCCAGCGGCTTGACGCCGCAGTACGAGCACGCCGTCGCCTTGGCCTTGACGGTGAGCGAGTCGATTCCGAGCACGTGTGCGAAGAACGTGGGCACCTGAGCGGTCTCCTCGGCGACGACGGCGTTGGCCGGCTCGCATCCGGGCAGGCTCGACAGACACTTGGTGGTGATCGACTCGGTCACCACGCCGATGTTGCTCAGGTGGTTCTTGCCACTGGCGCCGGTGCCGTACTCGCGTGCCGTGGCCGTGGCTGCCGCGGCGTCCGGCAGCTTCTGCGCCCCCGCCAGCGCCGCCGCGTCGGCCGAGGCCTGAAGCGAGCGGTGGGCGTAATAGGCGTAACCGACATCGATCGCAAACGCAGAAAGAGCAAGCAGCGCCACCATGGCGACCACTGCGAGCACGACTGTTTGCCCGTCCTCGCGCGACCGGTGCCGGAGGCGAGTGTGCAGATGCATCTCCCTACCTCCCTTGTCGACCGGCGAAGCCCGCGAGCTCCGCCTCGCTTTCGTTCCGAGGGGGCAAACCGATTCGGTTCCCGGTGCCCGCCGCCTCACCTGGAGAGACGAGCGCCAGCTTCTCACCCGCTTTTAAACCGAAGCCGCGCGCGCTCCCGGCGGGCAGCTCGAGCACCGCCCGGGCGCCGCGTTTCGCGGCCGTGCGCCAGGGCTGCAGATCGTGAGCGACATGCACGACGACGCCCTCGCGATCGAGAAAGACGGCGTCGATCGCAAAGCGCATGAAGGCCGTGTGAATCGCAGCAGCCGGGCGCAGGAGCAGTCCTTCGCCGACTCCGAGCGAGCGCCGGCCGAGCAGCCCGCGCATGCGCGGCAGCGGACCGGCGGCTACCAGACAGCGCTCGCAGAGGACGCGGCCACCCCGCTCGCGAACGAGCAGAACGCTTCCGTTTTTTCTCTTATCAGTAGCCAATGTGAATGTGATCGTTGTGGTCTGCGAGCGGGAAGGACGGACCTCCGAGTCCGATCAGCGAGATCACCTGGCGCGGCACCATCTCGGCGGGCAGAAGCAGGATCTGCCTCGTCGCCTGCTCGGTCACGCTCCCGGACTGCTGATGCCCGAGTATCGAGGTGCCGTCGAGCGCAGCGATGTCCACCGCCCGGCCGTAAATGTGAGCAGAGATCACGCCGGGGCGCGCGTAGAGGCGGTGCCCGGTGATCAGACAAGAGACGCGAACGTCGCCGAAGGAATCGGCCAGGAATGCGATCATCGCCAGTACGCGTACGTCCAGGCGCCCGGTGGAGATGTCCTCGCGACCGCCCGGGTAGATGTCGATGCGCGGATCGGCGAGTAGCCGGGCTGCGAGCTGGTCACGGTCGGCCGAAAGGCCCTTTACCAGCGCCGCGAGTCCGAGCGCACTGTAGTAGTGCTTCAGAGCGAGCACCCGCTCGGCGAAGAGCGAGTCGTTCTTGTAGGCGAGCAGTGTCTGCCGGTCGTCCAGGCGTAGGTGAAGCTGTCCCAGGATCGAGGCCTCGCGCTGCAGCGCGCGCAGACTGACTTCCCCAGACTCGCTCAGGCGCTCGGCGCGGAGTACGGCGAGCAGGAAGCTCCAGTCGAGCCCGTTGGCGGCGCTCACGGACTGCAGGTCGCCGGCGAACGATTTCGACAGCCTGAGTGAGGGCGGAGTCGGATCGGGCAACGGCTGGTTGATCCAGCGCACGGTCCCCGTGCCCAGGCCTGGACTCGCCTCGTGCTCGATCTGCTGCGGACGCGGAGCCGCGTGGAGAGACGTGTAGGCGGGCTTGGAACCCTTCGCCTTTCCGGCCGGTGCGAGTGGCTGAGCGCTCGGCTGCGGCGCCAGCACCGGCTGCGGTGTTTCCTCGGGTTGCGGTTTCGGGCTCGGTTCGGCGACATCCGGCGAGTTGCTCGGACCAGGGTCCGCGCCGGGCTCGCTCGCGGGCGTTTGCGCGCTCGTGGTGGTGCCCGGATCGGGCGCGGAAGCGGATGTCCCACCGTCTGCCGGCTGATCGCCGGTCGGAGCTGCGGGCGGCTCCGCCGGGCCGGTGCCGGTCTCGGTGCTCGTGGTAGCCGTCTCGGTCGGGCTCGGCTCGCTCGCTCCGGTCGTCTCGGTTGTGGTCGTCTCGGTCGTCTCGGTCGCGGTCGAGTCGGTCTGACTCGGCTCGGTGGTGTCGATCGCCGTCGTGGCGGTATCGGTCGTGGTCGCGCTCGGGTCTGTGGCCGGCGCGCTCGAGGCGACGATGGTTGCGACCTCGTTTCCGGCGGCCGCCGTCAGGGCGGCTCCGGCGAAGAAGAGCGCAGCGAAGAGGACGGTCATCCCCAGCCGCCGGCGCGGCGGGCGCGCCGTCTCGGACGGACGGGCAGGCCGCGGCCCGATCTGAACCAGCCGGGGTCCTTCGGGCTCGCCCAGGCTCAGAGGCCAGAAGACAAGGCCGTCGTCCTCGAGCGCGCTCTCCGGCTCCGGCCCGGAAGCGCTCTTTGTCGGCTCGGCGCGGGCGGTCCAGCCATCGGCCTCCTGCCTGCGCGCGGGCCTCCCCCTTTTCCTCATCTACGGCTCCCCCTCTTCAACATCGGCTCCGGATGCGTGTCGATCCGGTGCGGATAGCTATCTGCCCCCAGCCGCGATGGGACCTGCTCTCACTATGAGATCGGAAACCTCGCTCGCGGTTCCCCCAATGAGGGGAAATCGCATCGACGATCGCTAGAACGAGTGAAACAGACTGGAAATCACTGTCTTGAGGGATTTTGGGTTATCACCTCCTTCTCGATGCAGAAGCGCAACCAAACACGGCGGCGCGGCCACGCCACGAATCACCTTGGGGGGAGGTTTGCGGCGTGGCAATTAGAAGCGCACCGCATGTGTTGGACAGAGAGACGGATCTGGGGGCTAGTTTCCGTCTCTCGTTCTGCACCAACAAAAGCCTCCGCCTGCCGTGTGACGGAAGGGGGGTGTCAGGCGGATGAAGATCATGCGATTGCTTTGGAAGCGTGAAGAGGGACAGACGATGGCCGAGTACGGCGTCGTTCTGGCCGTGATCACGATCGCGTGCCTGGTCGCGTTCACCGCGCTTTCGGGCGGGATTACAAACGCGATCGACCACGTCGTGAACGTACTTCCGCACTAGGACGTAGGACGAAAAACACAAAAGAAATGCCTGTCTTGAAAGAGATCCGCCGGGGGGGATGAGGGGGAACACGAATGACATCGTTCTCGAAGATCCGTTCGTCCGGTCGCTCAAGCCGCAAGCGCGAGGCTGGACAAACGGTCGCCGAGTATGCGGTCGTACTCAGTGTGATTACGATCAGCGTTGCGGTGGTGTTCGTGATCCTCTCCGGCGGTGTATCAATGGCCATTGAGCGGGTGGCGGATTTGATTCCGGCCTAGCCGCTCGAAAGTGGGCGGGCCTTTCTGGTGCGGAAGGCCCGCCCCGGCTGTTTATGAGGACGAGGGGGAAAGTTGAGAATCCGAGCCAAGATCGGCGCCGAGCAGGGTCAGTCGATGGTCGAGGCGGCCGTCGTGCTGCCCGTTCTCTGCATGTTGCTGTTCGCAATCGTGCAGTTCGGCATCACCTTCAACAACTACCTGACGCTGACCGATTCGGTGCGTGCCGGCGCCCGGCGGGCGGCGGTGTCGAGAGAGGCGAGCGACCCCGTGGGCGCTGCCGTCTCACAGGTACGCTCGGCGGCCTCCGATCTCAATCAAAGCAACCTGAATGTCACGGTGACGTCGAGCTGGACTCCGGGCGCCGACGTCACGGTCACTGCGAAGTATCCCTACTCGATAAGTCTGATGGGAATCGTCATCCAATCCGGTCAGCTGTCGAGCTCCACGACTGAGCGGGTCGAATGAGGAGAAGTGCCGCCTCTCCGCGAGGAGAAAGGCGCCCAGGTACGCACCGACAAAGCGCACTGACAATAACGCATGGATAAAGATCGAAAAAACGAGACGCACGAGATGATTGAAAAGGCTCTTACCTCTCTCGCAATGGCGCCGCCTCTCGTTCGGGCCGAGAAAGGACGCACCAGAAATGACATATCGCCTTCGTAATCTGTTGATCGCGCTTGGGCTCGCGGCCGTCGCCGCCGTGCTTGTGAGCGTCTACGTGACGCAGTACAAACACCACGTCGAGAGTGGCCAGTCGACCGTTCAGGTCTACGTCGCGGCCCGCGACATCGCGGCCGGCACACCGGGCGACGAGCTGATCGACGGCAAGTACCTGAGCAAGGATTCGGTCGAGCGCCGCAATGTGGTGCCGGGCGCCATCTCGGCGCCGAGCGAGATCTCGCAGAGCTACGCGACCGAGCCGATCTACGCCGGCGAGCAGCTGACCCTGAGGCGCTTCGGCCGGCCGGGCGCCGAGGGCATGCGCGGGCAGTTGACCGGCAGCCAGCGCGCGATCGAGCTCGACGCGAAGCCGTCGCAGGTGCTCTCCGGGACGCTCAAGACGGGCGACAAGGTGGACGTGGTCGCCACCTGGTCGAACCCGGAGGGGTCGTCTCACCACGTCGGCAGGGTGTTGCTGCGCGATCTGCTCGTGCTGAGCGCGCCGGAAGGCGGCGTGCTGCGCTCGGGCGTCGCCAGTAACTCCAACGCCACCGTCACGGTGACGCTGAGAGTCACCGACACGCAGGCGAACAAGCTCTTCTTCATGGTCAAGAACGGTGAGTGGTCGCTGGCACTGAGGCCGCCGACCCGCGCCGGCGACAGCGCCGAGACGATCAAGGACGCGGACACGATCGCCTCCGAGGGCGTCGATAGCGCCGCTTACAACCGTGCGATGCGAGGGACGAGCTGATGAGCGAGCCAATACAAGAAACGACACGCATCTACGTGACCGGCGCCTGCGAGGGTCTGCAGCCGCTGCTGGAGGCACTGGCAGTCAGCGAGGAGCTGGAGCTGCTCGGCGCGAGCGAGCACATCGCGGTTGCCGCGCCCGCGCTCGCAGGCGGGCATCTGCATGTCGTCCTGCATGCCACTCGCAGCGCGCTTCTGCCGGTGAACGAGCTGGCCGCGATCCGCGAGCTGACGCGTGCTCCGGTGATTCTGATCAGCTCGAGCGAGGCCTCGGCGCTGCTCGACGAGGCGCTCGGGGCCGGGGTGGCGGACGTGCTCGTGCTGCCGCAGATGGTCGAGAACGTCATCTTCGCCATCCGCAAGGCCTGCCACGCAAGCCGGCGCCCCGAGAGCCCGGCCGGCGTCGAGGGCAGGATCGTCACCATCTTCTCGCCCAAGGGTGGGACGGGCAAGACGGCGATCGCAACCAACCTCGGTGTCGCGCTTGCTCACGACGAGGGCAAGCGGGCGCTTCTGCTCGATCTCGACCTCCAGTTCGGAGACGCGGCGATCATGCTCGGGCTCGAGCCCGACAAGACGATCTTCGATCTGGTCGTGGCGCCGGGCGAGCTCGATTCCGACAAGCTGGCCGGCTACACGGTCAGGCACTCCTGCGGGCTCGACATCCTGCCGGCGCCGCTCCGGCCCGAGGACGCCGAGCTCGTGACCGAGTCGAAGGTGGGGCGGCTGCTCGAGGTCGCCCGCTACTCCTACGAGGTGATCGTCGTCGACACCTCGCCCTTCTTCCACGGGCCGATGCTCTCGACGCTCGATCGCACCGACCAGCTGCTGCTCGTCGCCTGCCTCGACATTCCGACGCTCAAGAATGTGCGCCTGGGCTTGCAGACGCTGGAGCTTCTGTCCTTCCCGCGCGAGCGGGTGCGGGTGCTGCTGAACCGCTCGACCGAAAAGGTCGGGATCAAGCAGCGCCAGGTCGAGGAGGCGCTCGAGAGCGAGGTCTGGATGTCGATCCCGTCGGATCGGGTGGTGCCGCTCTCGGTCAACCGCGGCGTGCCGGCCGTGGTAGCGGATCCGGGCTGTGACTTCTCGCGCGGGGTGCGCGGGCTGGCGAGAGCGCTCTATGCAAGCGAGGGGCAGGGGCGGCGCCTGCTGAATCCGCTCAGGGCCTGAGGCAGCGATGGGCTTGCAAGACCGCATAGCCAGTCAGAGGGGCTCCTTGGCCGACCTCGACTCGAGCGCGGACCGGGATGCCGCCGCGCCGCGGCGCAGCGATCCCTACGCCGAGCTGAAGACGAGCATCCACAACGCCTGCATCGGCCAGCTCGGGGTCGAGCTGCTCCGCCGCGAAAGTGAGGAGGATCTCTCCGAGCGGGTGCTGAGAACGGTCACCGAGCAGCTGGCTCTCGATCGCACGCCGCTGACCCGCGACGAGCGGCGCCAACTGGTGCGCGAGATCGCCGACGACATCCTCGGCTACGGCCCGATCGAGCCGCTGCTGCAGGACGGGTCGGTGACCGAGGTGATGGTCAACGCCTTCGATCGCGTCTACGTCGAGCGCGGCGGCAAGATCGAGCGCGCCGACGTCGCCTTCGTCGACGACGCCCACCTGCTCAGGATCATCGACAAGATCGTCTCGCAGGTCGGCCGGAGGGTGGACGAGGCCTCGCCGATGGTGGACGCCCGCCTGCCCGACGGCAGCCGTGTCAATGCGATCATCCCGCCGCTCGCGCTCAAGGGGCCGACGCTGACGATCCGTAAGTTCTCGCGCGATCCCTACACGATGAACGACCTGATCAGCTTCGGCACGCTGACGCCGAAGGCCGCCCAGTTCCTGGCCGCCTGCGTCCGCGGCAAGCTGAACATCCTCATCTCGGGCGGAACCGGCACCGGCAAGACGACCACTCTGAACGCGATGAGCGCCTACGTCCCGGGCGACGAGCGCATCGTCACGATCGAGGACGCGGCCGAGCTGCAGCTGCAGCAGGAGCACGTCGTCTCGCTCGAGTCGCGGCCGCCGAACATCGAGGGCAAGGGCGAGATCAGGATCCGCGAGCTCGTCCGAAACGCCCTGCGCATGCGCCCCGACCGGATCATCGTCGGCGAGGTGCGCGGCGCCGAGACCGTGGACATGTTGCAGGCGATGAACACCGGCCACGAAGGCTCGCTGACTACGATCCACGCCAACTCGCCCCGCGACGCGCTCGCCCGGCTGGAGACGCTGGTGATGACCGCCGGCGTCGAGCTGCCGCTGCGGGCGATCCGCGAGCAGATCGCAAGCGCCTTCGATTTGCTGATCCAGATCGCGCGCCTGGTTGACGGCTCGCGCCGGATCACGCACATCACCGAGGTTCTGCACCTCGAGGCCGACGTGATCACGCTGCAGGAGATCTTCCTGGCCAAGCCGCCCGACGAGGACGCGAACGGCTCACGCCGCGGCGGCACACTGCTCGCGCCGCTTTACTGCAACGGGCTCAAGCCGCACTTCCTCGAGAAGCTGGCCGCCAACAACGTCCTGATCGCGGGCAACTTCTTCGAGCGCGAGGGAGAGATGCCCGCGGGCGTTCGCCCCGGGTTCACGGCCGCCGCCCTGGGAGGGAAGAGGAGATGACGCGGGCCAAGACCTCGCTTCTGCTCGCGCTCGCCGCGCTCGTCCTTGCGCCCGGAGCCGCCGCCTCGGTCGAGATCAGAGGCCTCGACACGAGCGGCTATCCGACCGTGCGCCTGACCGCGGTCTCGTCGCGGCCGGTCTCGGTCAAGCCGGCGCTGGCCGAGAACGGGCATCCGGTGGTGGCCCTGGAGGCGCAGAACCTGGGCCAGGCCAAGGCGGTCGAGCTGGTGCTCGATCGCTCGCGCTCGATGTCCGGCAGCTCGCTTGCCGACGCGCTCGCGGCCGCCCGCACCTTCGTGAGCCTGAAGACCCCCGGCGATCGGCTCGGCCTGATCGCCTTCGGCCAGAGCGCCGGCGAGCAGGCGGCGCTCTCGGACACCAGCGCCGATCTCAGCGCCGAGCTCGACTCGATGCGCGTCGACTCGAGCCAGGGCACCGCTCTGTATGCGGCCGTCATCCAGGCCGCGCACGCGCTCCGCTCAGACGCGCTCGCAGGCCGGGTGATCGTGCTCCTCACCGACGGTCGCAACGTCGCCGGCGGCACTACGCTCGAGGATGCCGTCAACGCCGCCCGCAAGGCCGGAGCGGTCGTCTACGCGGTCGGCACCAAGGGGCCCCAGTTCGATCCGGCCCCGCTCATGGAGCTGGCGAGCGAGACGGGCGGGCACTACGTCCTCGCCACCTCCAGCGCGCGCCTGAGCGCGATCTACGCCGCGATCGCCTCGGAGCTCGGCCGCAGCTGGCGCCTCTCCTACGTCACCTCCGTCCGCCCGGGCGAGATGGTCTCGCTGCAGGCTTCGCTCGTCGGCGCCGGTACGGCCACCACGCACCTGCGAATCGCCGGCAGCAGCTCGGGCGCTGCGCACACCTTCCTGCCCTCGTTCGCTTTCTCGACCGCCGGCACGATTCTGGTCGCGCTCTTGGTCGGGCTGATCGGGCTGGCCGCGCTCGGCACCGTCGCCTCGGCCCGCAAGCACTCCTGGGTGCAGGCCCGGCTGGAGCCGCATCTCGGCCAGAGCTCGCAGAAGAAGGGGGTGGGGACGCGCGAGCGCCTGAGCGCGGTCGCCGCACTCTTCCGCATAACCGAGAACGTGCTCGGCAGCCTCAACGTCTGGCGGCGGCTGACGCTGATGCTCGAACGAGCAGACGTGCCGCTGCGCACCGTCGAGCTGGTCTGGACGATCCTCGGCCTCGGCCTCGGCCTCGGCCTGCTCGTCTCGTTGACCGGGGCCGGCTCGATCGCCGTGCTCGTCGCCATGCTGATCGGCGGCGCTCTTCCCTACGGCTTCGTCTGGCTCAAGATGAAGCGCCGGCTCGAGGCCTTCGAGACGCAACTGCCCGACCTGCTCGTGACGATGGCCGCCTCGCTCAAGGCCGGGCACAGCTTCAAGCAGGGGCTGAAAGCCGCAATGGAGGAGGGCCAGGAGCCGGCCGCGGGCGAGTTCCGCCGCGTGCTGACCCAGACCTCGCTCGGGCGCCCGATGGACGAGGCGCTGAAGGAGATGAGCGAGCGCCTGGGCTCGGCCAACTTCGAGTTCGTGATCACCGCGGTGACGATCCAGCGCCAGGTCGGCGGCTCGCTGGCGCAGCTCTTCGACATGGTCGCCGACACGGTGCGCCAGCGGCAGCAGTTCGTGCGCAAGGTGCGCTCGCTGACGGCGATGGGGAAGATGTCGGCCTACGTCCTCGTTGGGCTGCCGTTCTTCCTCGCCGCCATGCTCACGCTGATCAACGCGAGCTACATGGCGCCGCTCTACCACACGAGCACCGGCAACCTGCTGCTGGGGATCGGGATCGGCTCGATCGCCGTCGGCTCGCTGATGCTCAGAAAGATCGTCTCCTTCAAGGGATAAGGGGAGGGAAAAGCCTTGCTACTCGTTCTTGCCGCCCTCGCTATCGGACTCGCCGTCTTCTTCGTCTTCGAGCTGGCCAGCGAGCCGGCGCGTGAGCGCAAGACCGTGCTAGAGCGCGCCGCCCGTTACGGCCGCTCGCGCCCGCTCGCCACGAGCGAGGACGAGAGCTTCCGAAAGAGAGCGCTGAAACCTCTGCTGGAGAAGACGGCCAAGGCGATGCTGAAGCTGAACCGGCGCGTCTCGCTCGAGTCGCTGCAGTGGACGCTCCAGGGCGCCGGCATGCACGACGTCTCGGCCGAGGCTTTCCTGGCCGCCAAGGGACTCTGCGGCGGCGCTGGCTTCCTGCTCGGGCTGGCGCTCGGCTCGGTTACGGGCGGCAGCGCGATCGTGCTCTACCCGGCCTGCTTCAGCGCGGTCGGCTACATCGCTCCCGGCTACATCGTCAACGTCCGCGCCCGCCACCGCCGCGAGGAGGCGGTCGCCCAGCTGCCCGACGCGCTCGATCTGATGGCCGTCTCGGTTGAGGCCGGGCTCTCCTTCGACTCGGCGATCAATAAGCTGACCGATCACATGCAGGGCCCGCTGATCGAGGAGTTCGAGCTGATGCTGGGCGAGATGCGAGTCGGCTCCAGCCGCCCCGACGCGCTCAAGAAAATGGGCCAGCGCCTCGAGACGCCCGAGATGTCCTCCTTCGTGCGCTCGCTGATCCAGGCCGACCAGCTCGGCATCTCGCTCGGCCGCATCCTGCGCGTCCAGGCCACCGACACCCGCCTCAAACGCCAGGCCGCCGCCGAGGAGAAGGCCGCCAAGGCCCCGATCAAGATGCTCTTCCCGACGGTGCTCTTCATCTTCCCGGCCATGTTCCTGGTGATTCTTGGGCCGGCGATGCTGCAGCTGAAGAAGGTACTCGGGTTCTAGCGGGCGAACCAAGCCTAGCTCTGAAGGCGCAGGAATCGTCCTAAGCGCCTCGTAGACTCGACAGACAGGCCGACCGGTACGTGTCTATGCGGAGCCCTACTCCCACGTGATTACGCTCTTGCGCACGAATACGAAACAACCGATCAGCGGTCTAACTCACGCCTACTACCGATATCCGGCAGCAGCGCCACCCGACCTCATTAGAGATCTCATCGAGACCTTTAGTTGTCCTGGAGATCTCATAATCGATCCATTTATGGGAGGGGGTACCACGATCGTAGAGGCCGTCGCCCGCGGGAGGTGGGCGATTGGAAGTGATATCAATTCGTTAGCCACATTCATTTCTCAAGTGAAAACAACGCCTCTTACTTCTTCTCAATGGGGTCAGGTGCAGAAGTGGCTCGATCATTCGCCCCTTCACGGCGTCAATCGCCTTGCGATAAAAGGGGAACAGCGACACTCTCCGGGCGACCTCCCTATTGAAATCGAGCGTCCTCTTTCGAAAGCTCTGAGAAGCCTCCCGTTGATTTCCGAAACCATTCCTCAAGCAGTCGCTCGCTGTGCTCTGCTTCGACTAGGACAATGGGCACTCGAGAGCGCATTTCTCTATCCAAGAGACGTCAATAAAAGGAATAGACTCCCTACCATCAGAGATCTAGAAAGAAAACTCAACCGCACCGTAGCTTGCATGCGATCGGGCATGGAAGCGCTAGTGGATTCGGCGCACGAGTATGATGTGAGTAAATCAGATTTGTCATCTCGTCGACTGATAATTCTTAGTCATGCCAGTGAGCTTTCGTCTTGCCATAGAGTCCGAAAAACCGGTAAAAAGGCGAAGCTAATCCTCACATCGCCTCCATATCCTGGCGTGCACGTGCTATATCACAGATGGCAAGTAGGCGGACGGAAGGAGACCGCCGCTCCATACTGGATTACCGGATCCGAAGATGGTCAGTATGGGAGTTTCTATACCATGGGATCTCGGACGCCAACCGGCTTAGATCATTACTTCCGGGAGCTCACGAACTCATACCGAGCGCTCCGCCCTCTCCTATCTAACGACTGTGTGTTGGCGCAACTAGTTGCATTCAGTAACGCCAGACAGCAGTTGCCTGTGTTTCTCGACGCCGTTGAGAAAGCTGGATTCAGAGAAGTCTCTGAGGCAGTCTCATCTCGCACGACGAGAGATGTCGTGAACAGACGATGGTATGCGAGACGCGACGGATACGACGCCGGACGCGAATACCTACTAGTTCACAGAGTCGCTAAGGAGACTAGGGTTGCTCGCCGCGGTTCAGCGTGCGAATCACCGGGATAATCACGGACGCCAGACCAGCGCTCGCTCTATTGACGTCGGACACAGGATCTCGGCCATCGGCGTCGCCCTCAGCTACCTCTTTGCTTGTCTTCTCGAAATGCCGAAGAAGGCCTAGGGCCGAAATCGCTAAGCCCCATTTAAACCAATAGCGCACTAGAGCCCTATCTGCGTCCGAAGCCAGGCGTGTGAGTTCCGTCAGTAAGTGAGGGTTGTCCAAGTTCAGATAGAAGTCGTATCCATCGCGGTCATCACGCTTGACGACGAGGCTGTCCGACTCGGTCATCTTGTGGAGAGCCCAGTCCTTCTTCCTGACCTCGATAATATTGGGCATTGATAGACGCGGCGCTTCTTTCGTACTGGCCGTTGGCTGTTTGGACTTCCGCTCGCCGCCCGGAGACTTAACGTGGTGTACTTCGGGCCTGTCGAACAACAAGCGGAATGTATTCCTAAACGGTGGCTTGCCGCGAGCCTCGCGGTCGGGGTCCGACATAATCACGGAGACCTCTAGTGAGTCACCGGGTTTAGCATCATCGGAGGGGCGAAACCGCGCGGAGAACACGCCGTTCCAAAGCCTCTGGTATTCACATAGAGCGGCAGGCTCTATCTGTAAGGCGCCCGGCGACTGAAAGCGAGAGAAGTACTGGTTTTCGGCGTCTGTGTTGAACTCCACTTTACAACTACGGTTGACGGGACAGTGCTTAACGAGTCCTGCCTTTGGCTCATGCGCAAGACGAAAGAAAGTAGGAAAGCGACGGCCCTCGAAATGCTCGGTAGTAGTCGGGCCTACAGTTGTCACGAGGCGATCACCAACGCCGAAAAGCGATTGGAGACTAGGATCGAGCTTAAGAAGGTGCTGAAACGTTCGTACGACGTCTTCTTGTTGCTCGAGCGCATCCTTTACTTGTCGGGATCGTCGGCTCGCATTAAGGGCAGCGAGACCTGGGTGGTCTCGTAGACCCTTCTCGAGCTCTAAGAGAACCAGGTCGCTTACCTCGTTTTTTCTGACGCGATCCCGCGAAGGCATGAAGAAGTCTTCACGAACGTCTTGCCGCATGTGGGTGCAGTCCACCGAAACGAAGAGCGCGTCCTTCAGGTACTCGTATCGAAGACGACGAGTTACGAAGTCCGCAGGAGCCCGTCCATGAACTTGGCCATTGATCGTATAGAAGATACCCTTTGGAGTTCGCCTCCCCGCTCTTTCAGGAGTAAAAACGACAATAGAGTACGGGAGCGAACCAGTTTCCGGAAGATCGGCAGTGGCGCTAGCAGGAAACCCTTCCTCTACGGCTTTTCTTTCGTCTTCTCGAAGGTCGGCATCAATCGTCGCCCATATCCCCGAGAAAGTCGTGCTGTAGTAGTGGGCCTTATAGTCCCGCGTTTCAGTGATTCGAAACGGGAGACAGGGAGCGTGAAGGTATTTCTCAAGCTCGAATCGCGCCTCAGTCGTTGCAAGGCTTCGAGCTTTCCATTGATACTCGTACAGCTTGACGACGGTGCCGTACTCAAGACCCTCTGCGTACGGAACTGACGGGCCTTGACGGCTATCTCTCGGTAATACCATGACCGATGACGCGTTAAAGGAAGGAACGTGCCCATCTGGCGCTAGGTAGACGTACATCGAATTCCGGCGGTTGTTGCCAACACCGGGTCGTATACGTCTCACTATGGTGAACCCCCAACTATCGGCCGTATCATCGTCTGGCCGTATCGGTGCGAAACGGTTCCTACGAGAGGCTATTAGCTGGTAGTTCTCGGTACCACAGAATGGGAGAACTCCGGTTCCGCCAGCGTTGAACTTCCCTTGAACAAAGGGAATGCGAAGCTTATTGGCTTTCGCGAGCGACATGAATGTGGATGGGAAAGCGTCTGGGGTCTGACCTTCACCCTCGTCGATAACGAGATAACTAGGAGAGGATTTGGAGCCGACAGCAACGAGCCTGATCTTCTGCGCGAGAGCACCTTGCTGGCTAGCTGTGAGTTCTCCGAGGCGCCCTGAGGGTATGTCAAAGAACCGAGATGCAGCTGCGTCCATAGATGATGGAGCGGCGTTTCCCTCGGGATCAACTCCACTCTCGTGGCAGGCCTGGAGTAAAAGGGCGTCAATAGAGTTGATCAGCTTCTCAACAAGCGCGCCCGTCGGATCTCCATGCTGGTTCCCCGTGATGCTCCAGTTGCTCTCGTTTTCACCTAGCGGTACCCAAAGAGATTCGTCGCCAAGCAGACCTTGTCGCTGAAGACACCGTGTTACGGCGGACTCGGTCTCGGCCTGTACTAGATCGTTGAAGATCCTCGCCCAGTCCACGATTACTTACCTCAGCTGGAACTTCTTGTTCTTTGAGCGCTGGAACTTGCCGCGCGCGATCCGAAGTTCCTCTTCGATAGCCGCGAAAATCTTCCGTACGTCGTCATCCGAGTATTCGTACGCGTATGGGTTAGCGCAGTTTGAGAGAACGCGTATCTTCTCGAGCACGGCGTTTGTCCGTCGCTCCGCAAGACGCAGAAACGCATCGCGTTTCGTTCGTTGGCGGGAGCCGGCGTCGTCGTGTTCTTGCGCACTGACTACGGATAGGTCATTCATAACTCAGTCCTTAGATCGAAAGTCGGGAGACAACACAGACGTTAGCATCCTACGCATCAGAACTCAAGTTATTTCAAAATATCGGCGTCATTACGAAGTTAGGGCGTCCTACCTGACGTGGCGAGAATCGGTCACAGTAGTGAGTCAGGGGTCGCGGTAACGGCGATCGACGTCATGCTTAAAGAGGATAAATCCCTGCTTAAGCGCCGAATCTCGTCGGACGCTATTAACGTGCACGTCCAGGTACTGGCACCAACTCGCCGACGGTCCGTCCAGTGCGACCTCTGCCCGCGCGCCTGCGTGACGAGGGCGTCTAGCTGTTAACGCGGTTCCGCCTCGGCGCCGGCGGAGGATCTCTCAGCTCCCGGAACGGGTCGTACCCGCCCGCGGATGAGGAGGGGCGCCAGCGCCAGGCCGATCGCAAAGGCGGCCAGGTGGCCGAAGTCGGTAAAGCCTCGGATCACCGAGCGGCGATCACCAGGTAACCGATCACGACGGCGAGATAGAGCACGCGCAGGCGGCCGGAGAGGCGGAAGACCAGCACCGCCGCCACGGCGAAGAAGCCGTAGCTGGCGCCGACGTCGATCGCGTGCGTGATGTACGTCCCGACGACCTCGTAGCGAAGCGCCAGCCAGAGACCGGCGGCCGTGAGCAGGGTGGCGCCGACGTGCCCGGCGGCGAAGGCAAAGGCGGTGCGGGCGCTGCCGAGCCAGCGCTCGACCGGCGCCAGCACCAGCGAGAAGAGAACGAGCCAGCCCAGCAGCTCGAGGTGCTCGAGAGCCAGGAGGCGCTCGCCACCAGCACCCGCAACGGGTCGCGCCCCAGCTGGTGGAGATTCGTGCTCCGCTCGAGCAGAAGCGTACGGGCGACCGAGGGGCGCGAGGTCTCGTAGACCCAGGTCGTGATCAGCAGGACGAAGAGAAAAACGTAGGTCAAGGGAGCGGAGCGGACGTAGGCGACGATCTGCCGCTCGATCGGCCGCCAGCGCATGCGCCAGGGATCGAGCCGAGGCCAGCGTGGCGAGTGCTCGATCTCGAGCACCAGCGCTATAGCGGAGATCAGGATCAAGAGCCCCAAACAAGCCTCCGGATTCGGTGATCAACTCATCGAAACACACCTTCCCGGCCGTGGCGTCCGTTAGTCAGCATGCCGGTGTGACAGCCTGTGTGCCGGCTCGCCTACCGGCGCCGGGCTCGGATCTCCTGTTCCAGTGTCCAGGTCTTGCCCTCGTCGAGCGAGACCTCGCCGCGCCATAGGAACGATTCTTCTGAGATCTCGTTGAAGCTCCAGCGCTCGCGCCGGGCCGGGTCGGTGCCGGCGCCCGGGCCAGCCGACCCGCTACCACCTGGCGACCGGGGCGAAGAAAACGGCGGCGTCGCGCTAGGAGCTCTCGCTGAGCCCGATCACGCCCACCGGCTTGTCGCTGAAGGGCAGCTCGCCGTTTCCCAGCTCGCCATGGAAGTTGTCGCCCCAGCACTCGACGACGCCGCTCCCGAGCAGGGCGCAGGCGTGGTCCTCACGCCAGTCGCGGTTGGAAGTCTCCGAGAAGGCAGCGGCGCCGGTGACCCTCTCGAGCGGCTGCGCCTGGTAGGCATCCGACGCATCCTCGATCTCGTTGCCCTCGTCGTCCTCCTTGAGCACCGGCAGCGTCCAGCAGGCGACCTGACCGTCGGAGCTGACGGCGCAGTCGTCCTTCAACGAGGCGGCGTTCTGGATCCCGCTGACGGTGGCGACCAGGCGGCTCTTCTGCGGTGACCAGCACTGGACGGCGCCGTTGACGACGGCGCAGGCGCTGGTGGCGTCAATAGCCGTCGCGCCGCTGATGCCCGGGACAGCGGTCGGCTGCGAGACGAACTCCGGTGTACTTGCGCCGTCCTCCTCGTCACCCCAGTAGTAGCTAGGCAGCTTGTAGCTCCAGCACTCGACCTGGCCGCCGGCGATGAGGGCGCACATGTACTTCCCGTCCTGGGCGACGCTGATGGCGGTGGCGCCCGTCACTCCGGGCACCGCGACCGGTGCCGGGGCGAACCAGCCGCCCCAGCAATCGACGCTGCCGTCCGAGATCAACGCGCAGCTGACGTTGCCGCCGGCGGCGACCGCGGTCACGTCCTTGAGATCCTTGACCGCTCGCGGATAGCGGGACATGATCCAGCCGCTCTTGAGGTTGTAGAGGTACTTGCCGAGACCGAGCTGGCCCCGGCGGCCGGCGCCCCAGCACTTGACGCTGCCGTTCTGGACCACCTTCCCCTCGCTGTAGGGATCGTCCACCAGGTCGCCGACCAGGGCGCAGGCGTGCCACCAGCCGACCGCCACGCTGATCGCGTTGTCCATCCTGATCGCGGTGACAGGCAGCGGGCTGACCTCGACCTTGGACGAGTAGCCGTGCTTGGCCTTGGCGTCGCCGAGCTGACCGAGTTGGTTGGCGCCCCAGCACTCCACCTGGAACTTGTCGGGTACGGCCTCGCCCTTGACGATCAGGCTGGCGCAGGTGTGCCCGCCGCCCGTCCCGATCGAGGTAGCGCCCTCTAGGCCGCTGACAAGAACCGGCGTGGAGTGGTGAGCGGAGACGCCGTTCCCGAGCTCGCCCGAGTAGCCGTCGCCCCAGCACTTGGCCTGACCGCCGGCGAAGACTGCGCAGAAGTGGCCGTTGAAGGGGCCGCGATCGTCGCTGTTGCCGCCGTCGATCGAGCGAACGCCCTCGACGCCTTCGACCGGCTTGGGATCGGACAGCTCGCCGAAGTCGTCCGTCCAGCAGGAGAGCGTGCCTCGGGAGAGGAGGGCGCAGGTCTCGCCCTCGCCGTAGGTGAGTTGGGTCGCGTCCGGGATGTCCATGTGCTTGGGTGGCTCCTCGTCGGCCGAGAGAACCCAGCACTCGACCGAGCCGTCGCCCTTCAAGACGCAGCCGTCTTCGTCGTCGTTGAGGACGACATCCGTGGCCCCGCTGATCCCCTTGATCGGGTTGCCGCTGTAGGCCGGGGTGGTGGTGGTGGTGGTCGCCGTCGCCGTGGTCGTGTCTTGCTGGTCCGTGGAGTCGCTCACCGGTACGCCGTAGCCGTAGTAGTCGCCGCCCCAGCAGGCCACCTCGCCCGTATCCAGCACCGCGCAGCGGATCTCGTCGACGTTGTCCGAGAGGGCTCTGGCGGTGATGTCCTTTACGGCCACCGGCTTCAGGCTGAAGTCGACCCCGTTGTCCCCCTGGTCGGATCCGTCTTGATTGGAGTCGCTGTTGCCGGAGGTCTGCTCAGGCGGGTAGTAGCCGAGCTCACCGTCGCTGTTCGCTCCCCAGCAGTCGATCTCGCCGCCGGCCACCAGGGCGCAGGTGCTGTTGGCCTCGAAGTAGCTGCTGGTAGTCAGGCTCATCGCCCGTACGTCGGCGACGCCGTCGACTGTCACCGGCGTGTGCCTGTCGGTCGTCGTTCCGTCGCCGAGCTCGCCGTATTCGTTCTGTCCCCAGCAGCGCATCCTGTGGCTGTGCAGGATGGCGCAGGTGTAGTCCTCGCCGGCAGCGACCTCGATCGCATCGTCTATCCCCTTCACCTCGACCGGCGTGAGCCTGTTCTCGGTCGTGCCGTCGCCGAGCTGGCCGTTCGAGTTCCCGCCCCAGCACTCGATCCCGCCGCTCTTCATGAGGGCACAGCTGTGATCGGCGCCGGCCGAGACCGCGACGGCGACGTCGACCTCCGAGGATCGAGCCGAGCCGGGGGTGGCACCTGCCAGGGCGACCACGGAGAGCACAGCGCCGATCAGCAGCAAGGCCCCGAGCCGGGAAAATCCGATCATGGGGCCTTTCGTAACAGGTGGCCGGTACCAAGTCAAGGCGCCGGCTGGAGCGCGCGCGGCTACTTTGGGATCAGGCGGCCTCCACCGGCCAGCGAGTAGATCTTGCCGCCGAGCGCGCTGTTCGCGGCAGCACTCGCTTCGGGACTTCAAGGGATTCGCAGGAAGAAGTCCGATCAACGTGATCGGATCTATTGTCGGCGCCGGGCTCGTATCTCCTGCTCCAGCGTCCAGGTCTTGCCCTCGTCGAGCGAGACCTCGCCGCGCCAGAGAAACGAGTCTTCCCTAATCTCGTTGAAGCTCCAGCGCTCGCGCCGGGCCGGGTCGGTGCCGGCGCCCTCGAGCACGATCCGGTCGCCGACCGCCCGCGCAACGAGGTGCACGAACTCGTGCCAGGCCGGCGCCATCCAGCTGACCTGCCAGGCGTCGATGCGCTCGTCGTAGACGCGGATGGTGGTGCCGCGGCGCTCGGGCGGCGCTCCCTTCTCGAACAGCACGTCCTGAACGCCACGGCCGCCGAGCAACCAGGCAAAGTGCCACTCACCGTTTCGCTCGCTCCGCGTTCCATCGGGCTGGAAGCCGGTGGCCACGACCTCCCAGGCGCCGACGAAGCGCCCGAACAACATCAGCTTCTCTGTGTGATCCTTGGCGGGCCCGTCCGCGGCCAGGAGCGACATCGCCGCGGATCCGCTCGCGCCTGCGGTCTCGGTCATGGCGGGGTCGGGCCTTGCATCCAGCGGAAAGATACGGCGTTCAGACCCCCAGCTCGTGCCACATTGAAACCGCCTTGCTCAACAAAGGCGTCGTAACCAAGCACTGGCACAAGCTCGCCGACGGCCGTGTCCAGTGCGACGTCTGCCCGGGGGCTTACGAGGCTGATCCGGAGCCGCTCCGATCGCGCTCCGTCTCCGTCCCCTCCTGGAGCAGCGCGAGGTACTCCCCGTAGACGAAGGTCCTGTTCCGGGCTCGGCCGGTGATCTCTTGCACGATGCCGAGTCGCTCCAGGTGCGCGGTCGCTTTCGCGATCGTGACCTGGCTCAGCTCGAGGCGGCTCGCCGCCTGTGGAATGGTGAAGACGATCTCCTTCGTGACGAGCTCGTGCAGGCGTGAGGCCGAGCTGGTCGCACGGCCGAGCGAGAGTACTTTCCCCCTATCCTCCTCGATGAGAGCGACTACGCGCTGCGTAGTGTCGGTCGCGGACATCGCGACAGCTACGACTCCCTCGAGGAAGAAGGAGAGCCACTCCTCCCACTCTCCGTGCGTGCGGATTCTCTGTAGGCGCGCGTAGTACTCGTCGCGGTTCTGCTTGAGGAACAGGCTCAGGTAGAGGAGGGGACGTGAGAGCACGCGCTCTTCGCCGCAAAGCAGGAGGGTGACGAGCAGGCGCCCGACTCGGCCGTTGCCGTCGAGGAAGGGGTGGATCGTCTCGAACTGAGCGTGTGCCAGCGCCGCCTTGACCAGGATCGGGCTCGGCCCGGGTTTGTCGTGAAGGAAGCTCTCCAGCGCCCCCATCGCCGGCATTACTTCGTCGGCCGGCGGCGGGACGTAGCGGGCGTTGCCCGGCCGGGTTCCGCCGATCCAGTTCTGCGTCCTGCGGAACTCACCCGGGGCTCTGTTACTTCCCCGGCCTTTCTCGAGAAGAAGTGCATGCACCTCGGTCAGGAGTCGCAGGCTGAGCGGGAATCCCCCCTCGATTCTGGTAATGCCGTGGCTCAGCGCCCGGATGTAGTTCGACGTCTCGCGAACGTCCTCGATCGGGACGCCCGTGGCGACGTCGTGCTCGAAGAGCAGCAGATCCGAGAGCGAAGACTGAGTCCCTTCGATCTGCGAGGAAAGGACGGCCTCCTTGCGGATGTACGAGTAGAGAAACTGGTCGGGGTCGGGGAGGAGGAGCGTGACGCCGTCCAGTCGCCCGAGCGCCTGGTTCGCCTTATCCAGAAGATCCTGCCTATCGCTATCGATCGTTAGCGCGGGGTTCGGTGGCAGTGTTTTTGGATGGAAGGCGAAGTACGTCTCGCCTCCCGAGGACACGTGTCGAAACGATCCAGCTCTATCGCTCACTCCGGGAGAGGCCTTTTCTGGTTGAGACATCGCGACCTCCGCTAACGATCCTTTGCTTACGGATGAGCTTAGTTAAGCTTACGGACGTATCCTTAGCTAACGTCGGCGTTAGCCGAAGTTTCCTTTACTAACGAAACGATCGGGATGAACGCGCGCGACATAGTCGAACGCGCCACGATCCTGCGGGCGACCGTGGGCTCGACCGTGCACGGGCTCCATCACAAGGGCCAGGACGACCGCGACGAGATGGTCGTCTACGTCGAGTCGCCGGGGTTTCTGATCGGATTGGCGCGGGCGCCGCGAATCAAGGCTGCTACTACGGACCGAGCAGGGCAGCCGGGACGACGCCAATACCGTCGCGGCGCCGGTAGGCGTCCTCGCCGGTCGTGATCACGACGGCGTCGAGAAGATCGTCGCCGATACGCTTGGAGAGCCATTTCAGATCGTGTACGTCGCCGTCGGTGACGTTGCGCGCCAGCTTGACCTCGATCGCCACGACGCGGCCGTCTCCGCGCTCGACGATCAGATCGACTTCGTGCTCTCCCGCGGCCGTGCGGAGGTGCTTGACCGTGGCCTCTGCCGCCTGCGCGTACACGCGCACGTCCAGCGTGACCAGCGATTCGAACAGCGCGCCAAGCAGCGTTCCGTCGCGCTGGATCGGCGGACCGACGGATCTGGCCTCCAGCAAGGCGCCCGTGTCCACTCCGAGCAGGCGCGCTGCAAGCGCGGGATCGACGAGCTGGTGCTTTGGAGGCGAAGACAGGCGTCTGAGCCGGTTTCGACTCGGAAGCCAGGCGGGTACCGGATCAACGATCCAGAGACGTTCGAGTACGTCACGGTGAGGGGTAGTGGTCGTTCTCGCCGGCTTCTCTCCCTGTCCGCTCGTTGCGGCGTTGCGGATCTTCTCGTAGGACGTCGTCGTCGAAGATGCCGCGGCATAGGCTGTCATCCAGCGCCGGAGCGCGGCCGGATTGCGAACGCGCTGTCCCATCTCCTCGAAGTCACGATCGGCGATCCGAAGCAGGTAGCCGTCGAGCTGTGCGCGCAGCGCACGACCGGAGAGGCCGCGGAGACCTGGAAACCCCGAGGCGACTATCTCCCCGACGTAGTCCTCGAGCCCGACCTCCGTGTGACCCTCGAGTGCGCTCCGTGATCCCGAGAGAAGCTCGCGCAAGCTCACGTTCGGCGTTGTAAGACCGCGCTCTGCCAGGGTGAAGGGCCGCATTCTCACCGTGACGATGCGCGCCGCTCCAGAGTGGGTGCCGAGCCCGGCCGGCGACGCCGATCCGGTGAGCAGGAAAGAGCCTGGCCGAGCGCCGGGCGCATCGACGGCACGTCGTACGAGATCCCATGACTCCGGCACGCGTTGCCACTCGTCGATCAGCACGGGCGCCGGTCCATCGAGCAGCCGCTTGGGGTCGGCTATGGTCACACCCCGCTGCGCCGGATCGTCGAGGGCGTGGATGGTCTCGGCACGCCGTGACGCCGTCGCCGTCTTTCCCACAGCTTTCGCTCCTTCGAGAGCGATCGCGGGCAGACTCGCGATCAGCTCATCGAGTTCGTCGTCGACGACACGCCTGCTGTACAGATCGTTTGGCGGCATGATCCTGACGATACCAATATGACGGTCATTACGCTACTAAAATGACGGCATTAACGCTACAGTATTGCTGCTCGGGGTTCTCGGCCAAGCTAAGGAAACGGCCACATCCTTAGCTAACGCCGTCGCCATCCCAAGTTTCGCTTTGTTGGCGACGGCCGTCTCGCCCTACATCTGAGCTCGCGTTTTGTTACCTCAGACGATCGCTCTCTCGCCACCATCCCGGCGTCTGCCACACTGAAACCGTCTTGCCTGAAGCTGCCGCAACCAGGCACTGGCACGATCTCGCCGACGGTCGCGTCCAGTGCGACGTCTGCCCGCGGGCCTGCAGGCTGCGCGAGGGCCAGCGGGGCTTCTGCTTCGTCCGGGCTCGGCAGGGCGACCGAATCGTCCTCACGACCCACTCCCGTTCGAGCGGCTTTGCCATCGACCCGATCGAGAAGAAGCCTCTGCACCACTTCCTGCCGGGCTCGGCCGTGCTCTCGTTCGGCACCGCGGGCTGCAACCTCTCCTGCCGCTTCTGCCAGAACTGGGCCATCTCCAAATCGCGCCGGCTCGACACGCTGGCCGAGAGCGCCTCGCCCGAGGAGATCGCGGCGGCGGCGGAGCGGCTCGCCTGCCCGAGCGTCGCCTTCACCTACAACGACCCCGTCGTCTTCCTCGAGTACGCGATCGACGTGGCGGAGGCCTGTCACGCGCGCGGCCTCAAGACGGTCGCCGTCAGCGCCGGCTATGTCTGCCCGGAGCCGCGCGCCGAGCTGTTCGAGCGCATCGACGCGGCCAACGTCGACCTGAAGAGCTTCGACGACGGCTTCTACCGCCGCTACTGCGGCGGCCGCCTCGGGCCCGTCCTCGAGACGCTCGAGTACCTCGCCCAGGGTACCGGCGTCTGGCTCGAGATCACCGGCCTGCTCATTCCGGGGCTCAACGACTCCGACGCCGAGATCGACGCCATGACCCGCTGGATCGTCGAGCACCTGGGCCCCGATGTGCCCCTGCACTACAGCGCTTTTCATCCCTCCTTCCGCATGCTCGACCGTCCGCCGACGCCCGCGGGGACGCTCAACCGTGCCTGTGCGATCGCGCTCGCAAACGGCGTTCGCTACTCCTACACCGGAAACGTGCACGACCCGCGTGGCGAGAGCACCTTCTGCCCCTCCTGCGGCGCGCTCTTGATCGAGCGCCAGGGCTACCGCCTCGGCGCCTACGAGCTCACCGACGAAGGGTCGTGCCCCGCCTGCGGAACGCGCATCCCCGGAGTCTTCGCCGGCCGGCCCGGCGGTTGGGGAAACCGCTTTCTGCCGGTCCGGATAGGTACGCGCGACTGACGGGCGGCGGGGCGCCTCAGGAGAGGCCGATCACGCGGACGGGGACGTCGCTGAAGGGCAGCTCGCCGTTACCAAGCTCGCCGCTGTAGTTGTCGCCCCAGCACTCGATGGCACCGCTTTTCACGAGCACGCACTCGTGGTCCTCGCCCGCGGAGAACGCGACCGCGTCTGTGATTCTCTCGAGCCGCCGCGCCTCCAACGCGTCCTTCTGCCAGCAGGCGACGCGCGCGTCGGAGAGCAAGGCGCAGTAGCCGCTCAGCTGGACTGCGTTGTCTATCCCGGTGACGAAGGCCGTCGCACGGCTTTTGTCGGGCGACCAGCACTGGACCATCCCTCTAACGACGGCGCACGCGCTCGTGGCGTCGACAGCGCTCGCTCCGCTGATGCCCGCGATCGTGGAGGGCGGTGAGGCCAGCTCGCCGTGACCGTACGAATCGCTTTCGAGCTCGGCTTCCGTCGGCTCCGGCGACTCGTAGTTCCAGCACTCGACCTGGCCGCCCGCGACGATCGCGCACATATAGACGCCGCCTTGAGCGATGCTGATCGCCGTGGCGCCCGCGACTCCCTCGATCGCGGTGGGCGCCGGCGCAACCCATCCGCCCCAGCACTCGACTTCGCCGCTGGAAAGAAGCGCGCAGCTCGCGTTGCCGCCCGCACCGACGGCAACGGCGCTCTTGAGGCCCTTAGCCGGGCGCGGGAAACGAGACATGATCCAGCCCCAGCTGCCTTCACCGTACTCCCACAGGTAGCGGCCGAAACCGAGCTGGCCCCTTAGGCCCGCGCCCCAGCACAATACGCCGCCGCTCGTGAGTAGGGCGCAGGCATGCCACCACCCGACCGCAACGGCGCTCGCGTTCTCTATCTGGAGCGTAGTGACCGGTATCGGACTGGCCTCGGCCCTGGTCGAGAACTCGTGCCCCCCCTTCCCGTCGCCCAGCTGGCCTAACCTGTTGCCGCCCCAGCAAGCGACCTGCAGGCCGGCAAGACTGGCGCAGGTGTGAGACATGCCGGCGCCGATCGAGGTGGCGTTGTCGATACCGGTAACCGGGACGGGATACGACCGGTGAGCGGAGACGCCGTCGCCCAGCTCGCCGGAGTAGTCATCGCCCCAGCACTCGACTCCGCCGTCCGAGACGACCGCGCAGAAGTGGCTTTCGTTTGAGCCCGTACTTGGCCAAATCGATTCCTCGCCGCCACCTCCGTCGATAGAGATCGCGTCTTCGAGACCCTTGACCTCTTCGGGGTTGGAAGTGTCGGAAAACGCGTCCCAGCAGGCGACCTTGCCCCCGGAGACGAGCGCGCAGGTCTCGTGTCCGGCGGACGCTATCGAGATCGCGTCCGAGATTCCTTTGATCCTCCCCTCCAACTCTTCGGCCCACCAGCAGCTGACGGTTCCGTCGTAGATCAGAGCGCAGTAGGTTGTTTCATAATCAATACGTACATTGTTGACAACGGCCGTGGCCTCGGGGATACCTTCGACCAGGGCGGGCTTCAGGTCTTCTTCGGTGCAGTCCGGGCACTCTTCGCCCTCGAAGGCGCTGCCCCAGCACTCGATCTTTCCCGTTCCCAGTACCGCGCAGCGCTCGGTCGAGTTACCGTCGGAGATCGCCACGGCGTTCGTGACACCGGCCACGGTGACCGGGCTCAAGCTGTAGCCGCGCTCTATGTTCGGTAGCGAGAGGTCGCCGAGCGCTCCCTCTGCGCTCGCGCCCCAGCACTTGATCATGCCGCTGCCAAGTACCGCGCAGGTGCTGTTCTCGTCCCCGTACCCACCCTCCGTGCTCATCGCCCGCACGTTCTCGATGCCGTCCACCGCTACCGGCAGTGGACTGTCACTCCGCTTCCCGTCTCCGAGCTCGCCGAACCTGTCCGAGCCCCAGCACAGCATCCTGTGGCTGCGAAGTAACGCACATGTGTATCCGTTTCCGGCACTGACGGTGATCGCCTGTTGTACGCCTTTTACGTCAACGGGCGTCAGCCTGTTCGTGGTCGTACCGTCGCCGAGCTGTCCGTAGGAGTTGCCACCCCAGCACTTGATCGAGCCGTTCTGCAGTAGGGCGCAGGAGTGGGTCTTGCTGGCTGTGACCGCGACGACGGCCTCGCCGGTGTTCTCCGAGACTGAGTCCGCCTGTGCGCTGCTTGCGCGAGAACCTGCGCCTGACCCGAGACCCAATGCAACGAGCAACAGACCGAGCCCGAGACGAGTGCCGTGCGGCATGTGCGGCGTTCTACACCCCCGTTGCAGCTTTACACCGAGGTTGCTCCGAGTCAAGAACGCCGAGGCGCCCCTGAGCGCTCTCGATCGCGCTCGCAAACGGCGTTCGCTACTCCTACACGGGGAACGTGCACGACCCGCGCGGCGAGAGCAGCTTCTGCCCCTCCTGCGGAGCGCTCCTGATCGAGCGCCAGGGCTACCGCCTCGGCGCCTACGAGCTCACGGCCGAGGGGTCGTGCGCGTCTTGCGGAACGCGCATCCCCGGGGTCTTCGCCGGCCGGCCCGGCGGCTGGGGAAACCGCTTTCTGCCGGTTCGGGTCGGTCCCCTCTTCGACTGACGCGCAGATTCGCCGCCGGGGCCGTCTCGTGTTGCGATAACTACCGGAGTGCAAGATCTGACCATCTCGCCGGGCGTGCTCTGCGGCGCCTGGGCTAGACCGATTCTCCACGAGGAGTAGGCGAAACATAGGCCGCTAGCCGCTCAACGCGTCCCGACACCCTCGACAAAAACGCGCTGGATCGTGGCGGCGGTCTCCTCGACTCCCCTCTGGTGCTCGGCGGCGAGACGGATGCTGACGATGATCAGACCGCCGAGCAGCTCGAGCAACGACATGGCGTCGATATCCGTCCGGATGACGCCCTCGGCCTGGCCGCGTTCGAGCACGCGCCGGACCGGGGCTATGACCGCGCGCTCGGTGGCGGCTGGATCGATCGGCACCTGAGCCTCGAGCAGAACGATGTAGCGATCGCCGACGTCGACGATCGTGCGAATCGCGCGGGCGAGCGCTTCGAGCGGCGGTACGCTCTCGAGCTTAGCCTCGGCGAGCCGCTTGCCGGCCTCGGCGAGCGCCACCCGCGTCAGTTCCTCGAGTAGCGCCTCGCGGGTGGGGAAGTGCCGGTAGAGAGTCGAGCGGCCGACCCCCGCGGCCGAGGCGACCTCGGTCATGCTGCCGGCCTCACCCCGCACGACCAGCACGTGGGATGCGGCCTCGAGAATCGCCGCCGCGGTTTTTTCGCTTATTCCCATCTCTCGAAGTATAGGACATTTTCGTCCCATCTTGACACATCGATGTCCCGCATCTATGCTGAGCCGTGACGGGACACTGATGTCCCACTTTTTCTCTCACGATCGGAGAGCGCCCTGTTCGAAAGACTCGGAAAACTCGTCGCCACCCACCCGTGGCGAGTAATCGGCGTCTGGGTAGTGGCGATCGCGGTGATCGTGCCGCTTGCGCCGCGACTTTCGGAAGTCGAGAGCACCGACCAGGGCAGCTTCGTGCCCTCTTCGTATGAGTCGGCGCAGGCGCTCGCGGTCGCGACAAATCATTTCTCGACGGGGATGGGCTCGAGCGCGATCTTCGTCGTCCGCCGCAGCGATCAGACGGCGCTCACCTCCGCCGACCGCGCTCGCGTCTCGAAGCTCGCTCGCGATCTGAGCAGTGCACGTATCCACCGCGTCACCGCCGTCTCGACCGGCGCCACCCAGGTCGCGCCGAACCGGCGCGCGCAGCTCGTCACGGTCTCCTTCCGGGGCACCGCCCAGGACAAGCCTGTCCAGACCGCCGTCAAGGAACTGCGGCAACGGGCGCGGACATCGCTCGCAGGGAGCGGGCTCTCGACGTTGTTGACCGGGGACGCAGCGATCCAGACCGACGGCGTGGACGCGGCGCAGTCGGCGCTGACTGTCGTAAGCATTGCCACGATCGCTCTGATCATCGTTCTCCTGGGTGCGGTCTTCCGCGGCCCGCTGACTGCGCTCATGCCGGTCGTCGCCATAGGCGGCATCTACTTGCTGACGCGGTCACTGCTCGCCTCGCTTGCCAAGGTCGCCGGCTTCAAGGTCGACCAGAATCTGACGACGCTGCTCGTCGTCGTATTGTTCGGGATCGGCACCGACTACGTGCTCTTCCTGCTCTTCCGTTATCGCGAACGACTGCGGGCCGGTGACGACCCGAAAACGGCGATCGCATTCGCGGTCGCACGGGTCGGCCAGGCGATCACCTCTTCAGCGCTGGTCGTCCTCGCCGCTTTTCTTACACTCCTGCTTTCAACGCTCGGATCGATGCGCAACATGGCGCCGGGCCTTCTGATAGCGGTCTCGTTGATGCTGCTCGCGGCGTTAACACTGATCCCGGCTCTTCTCACCCTCCTCGGCACGCACGCATTCTGGCCGTCGAAGGGCTGGCAGCGACCACCGGACGGGACGCGCGCGCGTCGAGTCGGCGCATTCGTCGGCCGCCACCCGGCGCGAGTGGCGCTCGTGGTCGCGCCGCTACTCGTCGTGCTCGGCGTAGGCGCGCTCTTCTTCAGCGCCGACTACAACATCGCGAACCAGCTCCCTTCGAACACGGAGTCGGCGAAGGGCTTTACGGCGCTCAAAACGGCGTTCCCGGCGGGCGCTCTCAACCCGACGCAGGTCTATGCCGTCGGCGCCAAAGCTCAACGCCCGGTCGAGCTGCGGCGGCTCGCAGCGCGGTTGCGCGCGGTCGAAGGCGTCGCGAGGGTCAGTAAGCCACAGCCGAGCTCCGACGGCGCTGCGACTGTCATCTCGGTCGAGCTCCGTACGAGCCCGTACGACAACCGCGCACTCGACCTGGTCGCGGGGCCGCTACGGAGTGCGGCGCACGCGGGCGTCCAACCGGGGACTGTGCTCGTCGGCGGCCAGACGGCGATCTTCGCCGACGTGCGATCGGCGATCAACCACGACTACGGGGTCGTCTTCCCCGTCGCGGCCGTGATGATCGCGCTGATCCTCGCTATCGTGCTCCGTAGCTTGATCGCTCCGCTCTACCTGCTCGTCGCCGTCGTGCTCGGCTTCGCGGCGACGTTGGGTGCTTCCGTCGGCGTCTTCCGCGGAATCGCGGGTTACGACGGCCTCATCTTCATGCTGCCGATGATCGTCTACCTGTTCGTAGTTGCGATGGGTACCGACTACAACATCCTGGTGACGACACGTTTGCGCGAGGAGGCTCGCGAGGGCAACGACCCGCGGCAGGCGGCCGCGCTCGCCGTCGAGCACGCTGCGCCGACCGTCATGGCGGCGGGCGTGATCCTTGCCGGCACCTTCGCCTCGTTGATGCTCGGCGGTATCGGGGTGCTCTCTCAGCTCGGGTTCACCGTTGCGGTTGGAATCGCGATCGTCTCGTTCTTGATGGCCGCGCTACTGATCCCGAGCGTCTCGGCACTGCTCGGTCACCTCGTCTGGTGGCCCGGTCACTCGGCTGAGCGCGCCGAGGCGCAGCCGCTGCCGGCGCCTCAGCCAAAGCCGCTGCCCGACGAGTGACCGGGTAGGCGACCGCTCAGCTGGCGAGGTGGGGAAGGGGATCGGGGCCGTCCATCACCTCCGTCGGCAGCAGGTTGCGGTACGCCCCCCCCCTCAGGAAGTTCGTTGAGACGGAGGCCGGGCTCGAACCGATCACATGCGACTATTCGTCCTTCGATGACGCGAAGTGCTGAACAAGCTACAGAGCTCGGAGCCGACGAGGCGCCCGCCCGTGAGCCGCTCCGCTTCGTCGTCCACAAGCACCAGGCCTCGCAGCTGCACTACGACCTGCGCCTGGAGCTGGACGGCGTGCTCAAGAGCTGGGCCATTCCGAGAGGGCCGTCGCTCAAACCGAGCGACAAGCACCTGGCGATGATGGTCGACGACCACCCGCTCGACTACCGGGACTTCGAGGGCGTGATCCCCGGCGGCGAGTACGGCGCCGGCACGGTGATGATCTGGGACGAGGGCGCCTTCGTCGCTCTGAACGAGACCGACCGGGAGGGAAGCGAGGAGGCCTTCCGCAGGGGGCTCGAGCGCGGGCAGTTCACCTTCATCGTCGCGGGCGAGAAGCTGAAGGGCGAGTTCGCGCTGATCCGCTTCGCGCGCGCCGGCGCCAAGACCTGGCTGCTGGTGAAGAAGCGCGACCGGTTCGCCTCGACCGAGAACGTCGCCGCGCTTGATCGCTCCGTTCGCTCGGGCCGGAGCATGGAGGAGATCCGGGACGGCTCTTCGGACGGAGCCTGACAGGCCACCATCCCCGTAGAACCGCTAGCCCGGCTTCGGGCTTGGCAATTCTTGCGAGATGTGAGAGCGCGCCCGTTTAGGAGTGACGAGCGGCGCCACCAGGAGACCGATCGAAAACGCAGCCAGGTGACCGAAATCGGTGAAGCTCCGGTCCACGCTCGCCATGACTCCCAGGTAACCGATCAGGATGGCGAGGTAAAGCACCAACCGACGGCCCGACAGGCGGAAAGCCAGCACCGCCGCAACGGCAAAGAAGCCGTAGCTGACGCCGACGTCGATGGCGTGTGCGACGTTACGTTCAGCAGCGTTGTAGTGGATCGCCAGCCATAGGCCGGCGGCGGTGATCAGGGTCGCACCGGCGTGCCCGACCGCGAACACGAAGGCCGTACGTGCACTTCCGATCCAGCGCTCGACCGGCGCGAGCACGAGCGTAAAGAGGACCAGCCAGACGAGCAGCTCCGGGCTGCTAGAGAGCCAGAAAGCGCTTGCGACCAGCGCGCGCATCGGGTCGTGCCCCAGCTGGTGGAGGTTCGTGCTTCGCTCGAGGAGCAGAGTGCGGGCGGTAGACGGGCTCGAAGTGTTGAACACCCAGGTCGTGATCAGCAAGACGAAGAGGAAGACGTACGTGAACGGAGCGGAGCGGACGTAGCGAACGATCCGCCGCTCCAGCGGGCGCCACCGATCCCGCCAGGGATCGAGCCGCGGCCAGCGAGACGAGCGCTCGATCTGCACGAGCAGCGCCACGGAGCAGATCAGGATCAGCAATCCCAAGAAGTCACCGTCCTCGACGCTATCAATTCAGCCGCGGGAGCCGATTGCGGTGTGACCGTGCGGGCGCAAGCGGCGTAATAACCTATGGTGTTCGCGATGTCGACGCCGAAGAGACCGCCGGACTGCGCTCGACCTCCGCTCGGCCGCCTCGGCTCCCCTCGGCGCCACCTTGCGCCGAGGATGTTGCTCCTCGTCGCAGCCTTTTTACTTCTCAGCGCCTGTGGAAGCGGAGGAAACCGTGTCGATCGCAACGCGAGTGGTGGCGGAGGAAGCCGCGTCTATCGCGACTCGACCTTTGGTTTTCATTTCACCTACCCGGCCGGGCTCCACGCTCGCGCCGTCCTTGTCGATTACGGAATGGTCGCGTTCAGGGGGGCCGTAGCCACCAATCTGTCCACGCGGCAAGCCTTTTCCACCGCTAATGCCCGCGATCTGAGCAAGTTGCCGTCAGAAGCGGCGGTGTTTCTACTCGAGCACAGAGACGGCGGGCTCCCGCCGGCGCTGGAGATACCGGAGGCGCACTTCCCGCTACGGGCAGCGGCGTTCGCGCCCATCCGCGGCGTGACGCTTCCCAAAGGCGCGTCCTGGCGCGAGCACGGGTTTTCGGCCAACGGTTGGGATATCCTGGCCGACGTTTACTTCGGTCCGAGTGCGAGCCGGGCGGATCGGGCCGCGATCTGGCGCACTGTCTCCTCGCTTCGCTTCAAGTCGCTCCGCACCAGGCAGCGAACCGGTGACGGCGGTTTCCTTGTGCTCGAGAAGGCCGTTAGCTATCCGGTCGGTTCAGTCGAGCGGTTGAACGCGAACGCGTTTCTCATTCGGGCTCCGCACGGCTTCTACGGCATCGGCGGGCTGGCGATGGGCACGCCCACCACCTTCCCCTGCGCGCTTCGCTTCGATCGGCCGGAGTTCGAGTTCGCCTGCAAGAACGGACCTCGCCGCTGGGACCGGATGGGGCGCCCGCTCTGGAAAGGCGCCTCCGATCGGGATTTCCTCGGTGTGCTCCCGGCGGTGAAGGTCGGTCAGGATGGGCACGTCCTCTTCGCGGCCAACGAGGTGGCCTTCGGTACCCGGGCGCGGGAGCGAGCGCTTTGGGGCGGTTCTCGGGCCTAGGGCTTCCGCGCCAGCGCGATCACGAACCCCAGCCTGTGCAGCCGGCGCAGGCTGATCTCCGCGAAACCGGCGTCGGCGAGGAGGCGGGTCAACTCGTCGGGGGAGTGGAAGCCGAGGTGGCCGGGCTCCCTGCGCTTCAGGCGACGATCGACCGCGCGCACGATCAGTTGCTCGGGGTTGGAGTCGCCGACAGCGATCCGGCCGCCGGGAGCTAGAACGCGCGCCATCTCGCGGATGGCCTCGCCGGGGCGCGGGTAGTGGTGGAGCGAGGTGCTGCAAAGGACGGCAGTGAACTCATCGTCCTCGAAGGGAAGGTGCTCGCTGTCGCCGACCTCGAACTCGACGTTGGGAAGATCCGCTGCGAGCCGTCGCGCCTCCTCGATCATGCCCGGCGCCAAGTCGAGCCCGACCGCCCGAGTGGCGAGCACCGCCGCCGAGCGTACGGCCGCGCCGGTTCCGCAGCCGACGTCGAGTAGACGGTCGCCGGTCTGGAGCTCGAGCGCGGCGAGCGTGAGCGACTGCTGGCGCTTGACGTGGCGCCAGCGGCGGTGTGTCTCGTAGCGGTTCGCCTCAGCGTCGAAATAGACGCTGCTCGCGGTCTTCTGTTCGTCCTGTACGCGTCCGGTCAAGGCCGGCACTGTAGCCGACCGCCGCCTTACTTCTGCGCCAGCACGATCATGTAGCCGCCGTGCCAGAGGCTGCGCACGCCGGTCCGGCGGAGACCGGCCCCGGCGAGAAAGGCGGAGAGCTCGGCCGAGCTGAGGATCCGCACGTGACTCGGTTGCAAGCGGCGCGAGATACGGTCGAGCAGCTTGATCGAGAAGCGATCGCGGTTGAAGTCGCCGATAGCGATGCGGCCGCCGGGAGCGAGCACTCGCGCCATCTCGGCAATAGCCTTGCCCGGATCCGGATAGTGATGGATCGAGGTGCTGCAGAGGACGGCCGTGAACTCGCCGTCGGCGAACGCGAGCGCCTCGCTGTCGCCGACCTCGAGCTCGGCGTTGGGGAGATCCGTTGCGAGCCGCCGCGCCTCGTCGATCATCCCCGGCGCCAGGTCGAGCCCGACCGCCCGCGTAACGAGCGCCGCCGCCTCGCGCACGGCCGCCCCGGTTCCGCAGCCCACGTCCAGCAGCCGGTCGTCCGGGCCCAGCTCGAGCATCGCTAACGCCACGGCTTGCGGCTTTTTCACGCTTCGCCAGCGCCGGCCGGTCTCGTAGCTCGCCGCTTGGCGGTCGAAGTACTCGCGGCTTGTCGCCTTGCCGTTCTCGTCTCGTCCGCGTTCGCTCACAACCGGCACGGTAGCGAGCCGTGACTAACTCGACCACCGTCATCGTGTGCCGCTCTTCAGCCTCGCCGATGGCCGTGAACCAAACACCGCCGGCGCACTCGCGTATCTCCCGGTGGAAACGACCGGACGCTCGCCAATACCCGCTGTTCGTTCAGGCGGCTGCGCGTCCCTCGCCGTCGCAGGGCGCCGGCGAGACTCGCGTCTGCACGAAGAACTCCGAGATCTGGTAGCCGTTAGGGAGTGCCTCGGCGATCGCCTCGCGTACGAACCAGGCTATATCGCGCTCGAGGTTCTCGAGTGTGAAGACGAGCTCTGCCGGAGCCTGAAGGTTCACCCAGACCGGAGCATCGGCGTAGGGGGGAGCCGTGCCGACTTCCAGGCCGAGCTGACAGGCATACAGAGCCGTCGCCGCCTCGAAGCGGCTTCGCTCCAGCAGGATCGACGTGGCGTCGATCATCACCATCTTCGCGTCGAGCTCGCTCCGCTCGGGCCGGGCGTCGTCTTCGTGCAGCACGCCCAGCATTGGTACGGGCTCCTGGTCGAGGAGGTAGACCCTGCCCTCATCGTTCCATGCGTTCATCGATTCCCCTCACTCGCTAGTCAGTTGATGACCCGCAGTCTGCCGCTTCCAGCTTCCTTCTTTGACGACGCCTTTTTCCCCTTGGTCTGTCCGAGCTGCTTGGCCCACCAGTCGCTCTCGCGCTCGGTCAGGTCGCCCTGCAGCTGACCGACCCAGCCCTGCAGATCCTGCTCCTTCTGGGTCAGTCGCTTCTCGCTCTCCTCGACTACGTGCTCGCGCCGCTCCAGGCGCTGCTCGCGCAGCTCGCAGTCGGCTTCGATCGAGGCAGCCCGGCGCTCCTTGGCGTCGGCCTCGGCCTCGCGCTGCTCGAGGTCGGCGAGCCGCTCTCCGTAGGTGGTCTCGATCTGCTCCACCCGCCGCTCTTTGCGCTCGAGCCGGCGCAGCCTTTCATCGACCAGCTTGCTGGTGCCCTCGACGTCTCGCTCGCGCTCGTCAAGCTCGCGCTCGCGGCGGCCGAGGTCCGACTCCAGAGTTGCGGCGGCGTCGCCTCGGCGCTCGGCCTCGGTTAGCTTGCGCCGGGCGCCGGCGAGCTGCCTTGCGATCTCTTCCTCGCGCGCGTCGAGGGCGCTCTCTCGCTCATCCAGCGAGTCGATGATCGTGATCACGTCGCGCACCTTGTCGGGATCGCCGCCGGTCGCCTCGGCCAGCCGCTCGACGTCGGCCTGAACGGCCAGGCGCAACTCCTCGATCTCCTCGCCCCGGGCATCGAGCGAGAGCTCGAGATCGCGTAACTCCTCGCTCTTCTCGGCCAGTTGGTCGATCGCCAGCGCCAGCGCCCGCTCCTGGGCTGCCAGTTCGATGCCCCGCGTATCGAGCGTTTCCTCGCGCTCGACCAATTCTTCGGCGCGCATCTTAAGCGCCCGCTCGCGCCCGTTCAGCTCTCTGTTTCGGTCGGCCGTGCCGACGGAGAGATCGGCCTCGCGCACTCGTAGCTCGCGCTCCAGGCGCCTGCGGTCGATATCGGCCTCCTTGAGCTGGGTCACCTTCTGCTCGATCTGCTCCTCGAGCCTGTCGTTTCGCGCTTTGGCGAGTGCCAGCTCCGATTCGAGCCCGCTCAGAGTCGCGCGCTCCTCGTCCAGCTCGGCGTGCTCCCGAGCCAGCTCCCGCTCCCGTTCCGCGAGCGCGAGCTCGAACGCGTGCAGCTCGCTCTCACCCGGGCCGCTACTCGCCGCGGATTCCGCGCCGCCGATCGAAAAGGCGTCACGAAGTTCCTGCTCACGCGCGAACGAGGCCTCGAGCTCGGCTCGCAGCCTCTGCACGGCGGTGGGGTCGATGCTCTGGCTCTCGAGCAGAGCGAGCACCTCGGCGATCTCGCCGGGCAACTCGACGTAGGCAGGTTCGTCGCTCGGCCGCCGGCGCGCCAGTTGCGCGCGCAAACCGGTCCCGAAACCCTGCTCGGTGGCTACGTCAGACGATCGTCCAGGTGACATCGCACGGCTCCCCAACCCCTCGAACGAAGCATCGTCTAGAGAACGGGTACTCCACATCCCCCGTAAGAGGAGTGATGCGGCTCTTTTGGTAGCCGGATCTCAGTCGGCGAGCGGCAAACGGAGGGCGAAGACCGATCCCGAGGTCGCAGGTCGCAGCTCGAGCTCGCCGCCGTGACGGCGGGCGATCGCGCGTGCGGCCGCGAGTCCGAGCCCGCTTCCCTGTTGATCGAGCCTCGTGGTCTCGAACAGCTCGAAGATCTGCTCGGCCTGACCGTCGGCCACGCCGGCGCCGCTGTCGCTGACGAGGGCGACCGCGCTACCGTCCTCGCGCTTCAGCTCGAGCGTAACCGTATCGCCCGCGCCCGAAGCCTGGAACGCGTTCGTGAGCATGTGCAGGAGTGCCTGCGCCAGCTGCGCCTCGTTGCCCTCGACGTCGAGTTCGTCCTCGCAGTAGGACTCCTCGAAGCCGACCTCGCGCTGCAGGCGCAGGCGCCGCGTCAGTGCCGCTACCCCGCGCCCCAGCTCGACCAGCGACAGCTTGTGCTCGCCCTCGAGTGGTGCGCGGGTGAACATCGCCAGCTGCGAGACGGCGTCGCGGATCTCGCCGCCGGCGTCGCGGACCGTCTCCATTCGCTTGCGCTCCTTGCTCCCGGACGGTAGCAACGCCAGCTCCAGGTCGGCCGTGCCGAGCAGAACGAGTAGCGAGTTGTTGAGCTCGTGGATCAACGCCGGAGTCAGCCGACCGATGACGACCATTCGTCCGCTTCGGATCAGTTGCTCTTCTGGAAGCTGGCTCGCGTCCATTGGCTTCTCTATCCTCGCTTCGTTGACTCAAGTATGGAGTTACTGCAGGAGGTCGTTATCTGGCAACGAAAGTTTTCGACCAAGTGGACGATGAATAGAGCGGTGACCATATGTCCGCTCTAGCCGCGATAGCATCAGAACCAATGACCGACGCAATCACCTGCTTGGTGGCCGACGATCACCCCGCTGTCGTACAGGCGGTTTCTGAGGTGCTGGCCTCAGGAGGAATCGAGATCGCGGGTCGCGCCAGAGACGGCGAAGAGGCGCTGGCTGCGATCGAGCGCACACGTCCGAACGTCGCCCTGCTCGACCTACGCATGCCACGGATGGACGGAATCGAGGTCGCACGCCGCTGCTCTCGCACCGCGCCCGACACCCACGTGATCCTCTACACGGCCTACAGCGAGCAGGCCCTTCTCGTCGAGGCGCTCGACGCGGGAGCCCGCGGCTTCGTCTCCAAAGAGGCTCCGCTGGCCGAGATCGTGCGTGCCGTGCAACTCGTCGCCGAGGGGCGCACCTACGTCGATCCGGTGCTCGCCGGCGTCATATCCAGCCCGGCCGCGACCGCCAAGATCAAACTGCTCACTCAGCGCGAGCGCGACGTTCTGCGCATGCTGTCCGACGGCCACTCCAACGAAGAGATCGGCAAGGCGCTCTTCATCTCGCCCGAGACCGTTCGCACGCACGTGCGCAAGGCGATGGCCAAGCTCGACGCCGACACGCGCACCGAGGCCGTCGCCATGGCAATCCGCCAGTCGCTGATCGCCTAGTAGCCGGCGAAAGTCTGGCGACTTTCACCGGAGAGAAAAACGCGGCGACCAACTGCGACTCCGTCGCTGGTTGATCGCAACTGGGGCGATCCCATCATCTAGAACACGATGACTTTCAGCCCGTCTGGCTCGATCGGGTTTCGAAGTGGGCCTGAATCGTCCCGATAGATCTCGAGTTCGGTCACGTACCCATCCACGACGTGGAGGAGCACATGAACCGTAATGCCGTCACCATCCACGATTTCGGCCTCGACAGGGATCCTCCGGGCAACGTCCGCTGGAAGTTCGTCCGTCGTAACGATCTCTAAGCTGCCTTCGGGATCGATAACCCTGACCATGGCGCTCTGGATCTGTGCCGCCACCGCGTCTCTCCCCGGAAAGTCGGGTTCAAGCAGAGCCAGGACTATTCGCGACTCGGCATCAGTCGTGGGGCGAAAACCCTCGCCGTTCCTCGCTGGCATCGCCAGGGTTCTGGCACAGGAGACCTCAGGCACCGGCCCCGACCCGCCCTCGCCGGGGATCACTCGCGGAAGCGAGTAGATACCCGGCGTGCCACCGCAGCCGACATGCGCGGCTGCGGCTCACGAACGCTCGTCCCCAACACGTTGGGACCCCGCAAAACAACAGCGGGAAAACCGCCTCGCTACTAGGACCCCGCGTTGAGCCAAGCGCCGAAGGCGCCGCTCAGCGCCGCCTATGTTCGCCGGAGAAAGTTCGCCGGCCGGCGAACTTTCTCCGGGTATGGCCGCAAGCCCATCACCGAGAAGGGTCCCCCAACCCCTGGTGAGAGCTTGCGGTCGTCGCCGGACCAAAATGCGCCTCGAAGACCAGCAGCCGGCGACGTCTCACGCCCCCAGGTCGCCGGCGGCTGCAGCTCTTCGCTGCGTCTCCGGACCACTATTTGCCTTAGCCTCGGTATTCGGCCGGGCGGGGATCTGCGCCATGCCCGCTCTCCAGCGAACGCCCTCCCCGCTTTGTGCTCGTAGGGGGACGCAGATATCCGCGCCGCACCTGGCTTTTCGGGCGCTCTCCTAGCCTCCGGCGTAGAAGTCCGAGAGGCGAGCGAGCAGCGCCGGATTGAGCAGCGCCTCGTCGCTTGCCAGCAGCTGGTCGACGCCGCCCGTGAGCGCCGGCAGCAGTACCGTCAGCTCTTCGTCTTCGATCTTCTCGGCCAGGGCGCTTGCGAACCGGTCGGGGTGGATGGTGAGGAACCCGCGCGGTCCACGCTCGCTCGCGATCTCGAGCGGTTTGGTCAGGCCGAGGTTGTTGTGCAGGACGGCCAGGATCGCGTACGCATCCATCAGCCGCAGCTCGCGTTGCATCCAGTCGTAGGCCGATAGGGCGCGCGCGAGCGCGGGCGCCAGGCGCGAAGCGCCGCGAAGGCGGGTGAGCGCGCGGGCGAGCCACTGGTCCCAGGGCGCGTAGCGGCGCTCGAGCAGGAAGGCGAGGCGGACGATCTCGCGTACCAGCCCGGCCAGAATGAGGCGCGAGCCGAGGTCGTCGCCGCCGACGCCGGCGCGGGCCACCAGCGCCTCGCGCTGGGCGATCTTTCGCCACTGCGCCGCCATCAGGTAGATCCAGACCTGCTTCGGGTAGTAATCGAGGTGCTCGCGTAGGCTGGTCAGCTCGCCCACGGAGTCGACGAAGACCTCGCCGCCGGTGAGCTCGAGCAGCCGCTCCTGCGGAACGAGCAGCCAGCGTCGCACGCTCATTCCCTCGAGCGGATCGAAGCCGAGCAGTCTACGGCTGTAGCGGCCGACCGAGGTGATCTCGATCAGATGGTCGATCGGAGGCCGCGCATTCGCCTGCGGACGCCTTTGCCCGTTCGCGTCCGCCGGCGCGAAACAGGTCGTAAAGCCGCGGAACTCGTTCGGCAGCTCGCTCGCCAGCACGCGGTCGAGCAGGCTGGCGCGCTCCGGTAGCTCGCGCTCGGGCAGGAAGAGCTGCAAGCGCGGGCCCCAGTCGTGGTCGCTCGAGACGGGCGTATCGAAGCCGAGCACGTCCGAGCCGGGCCCGATCAGCGCGGCGGCGTAGGGGACTCCGGGCGTCTGCTCGGCCAGCAGCGGCTGAACGACCTCGAAGAAGAAATCCCGGGCCAGGGTCAGGCCGGGTAGGAACTCACCTTCGACGGCCGCAGACAGATCGGAGGGCGGCTCCGAAGCGTTCACCGCCCGCGCCGCTGCTCCCTCTTCCGCTGAGCCCAGTCGCGCACCTCGAACCAGTCGCCCTCGCCGAGCACGGCGGCGAGCTCGGCGTGCGTGTGATCGCGGTAGAAGACGTGGTGATCGAGGTCGCAGCAGATCTCGATGTTGGGAAGCGTGAGATCGGGGATCAGCATCAACACCTCAGCCGGGAGCCGCGCCTCGGCGGCGGTGTAGTGCTTGAACTGGAGATCGGGATCGAGCTCCATCAAGGTTGGCCAATCGGGACAAGCGCGGGTCACCATGCCGGCAGTACCTCCAAAAGAGTGTCGCTTACCCAGCCCCTTGGCGGCCGCCCGGCGCCGCGCCTCTCCGCACGCCCTGGCCGTAAGCCGGCTGGCGAAAGGTGCGAGATTGCTGCAGAGCCGATTGGATGGGACTCCATACTGCGACGTTAGCTCAAGCGGAGGCGCATTGCATCGGGGACGGTACCGGGACGGCGAAAGAGCGCGATCTAGGAGCCCGGCGTAGCTTTTGGAACGTCCTTACGCCGGCGGCCGAGGAAAGCGCGAGCTTCTCGCTGCGCTTGCTCATCAACCGATCCTAACCGTGCTTCCGGCGCGTAGCTCCGCCGCCCTAGGCGCTAGGCTCGTGCGGTGATCGGAATCAGCCTGCTCACGCTCGTGCCGCGGATCAGCGGCGGCTCGGAAACCTATGCGCGGGCGCTGGTGCGGGAGCTGGCGCGGGTGGGAGAGCTCGAATACCGGGTCTTCCTACCGAGCATTGCACCTGACGCCGGTGGCGGGCTGGAGTCGATAGTCGCGTCTACCTACCGGGCCTCGCGCACGATGCCCGGACGCATGGCGGCGATGTCGCTGGCCGCTGCCTTTCCTGGCCGAATCAAGCGCGAGCTCGAGCTCGAGCGACTGGAGGCGATCCATTTTCCGCTCAGCGTGATGGTGCCGCCGCTCCGGCACCCGCCGGCCGTGACGAGCGTCCTCGACATCCAGCACGAGGTCTACCCCCGCTTCTTCTCCCGCGCCGAGCTCGCTTACCGCAAGCTCGTCTACGGCTGGACGGTCAAGCGCAGCCAGCTCGTGATCACCATCTCCGATTACGCCAAGCAGGCTCTCGTCGAGCGGCTCGGCCTCGCGCCCGACACCGTCCGCGTGATCTATCTCGCCGTCGATCACGAGTTCTTCACGCCGGGCAGCGAGAAGCGCGAGCCCTTCCTCCTCTACCCGGCGAACAGATGGCCGCACAAGAACCACGAGCGCCTGTTCGAGGCCTTCGCCCTCCTGCGCCGCGAGCGGCCCGAGCTGAGCCTCGTGCTGACCGGCTCCGGGCACGAGCGCGGGCAGCTCCCCGAGGGAGTGCAGGCACTCGGACACGTACCGCTCGCGGAGCTTGCAAGTCTCTACCGCCGGGCCGCCTGTCTCGTATTCCCGAGCCTGTACGAGGGCTTCGGATAGCCGCCGCTGGAGGCGATGGCGAGCGGCTGCCCGGTCGCCGTCTCGCGAGTCGCTTCGCTGCCGGAGGTGTGTGGCGAGGCTGCCCGCTACTTCGACCCGACCAAGCCCGAGGAGATCGCGGCCGCGGTCGCCGAGGCGCTGGCGCGTCCGAACGAGCTGAGGGCGAAGGGCATCGAGCGGGCGCGCACATTCACCTGGGAGCGATGCGCCCGCGAGCACGACGCCGTCTATCGAGAGCTCGTTCCCTAGCTGGATCGACCGCGAACTCGTCTTAAGCGTTATCGACCGAGTCTCGATCGCGGCGGAGAAGCCGGCGCAGGCCGCCGAAGTCGATCGCAAGTACCGACCAAACGATTGCAAGCGAGCAGGCGATGGCGACGATCCCGCCCGGGCCGGGATGGCCGCCCCACTTGTGCTGATTGGTGAAACCGCTGACGCCGTGCCAGAGCTCGAGCATGGCGAGGGCGGTGACGGCGATCAGACCGATCGCCAGGTAGAGCCGGGTCAGCACAAGGCGCCGATCGCTCACCCTGAGCGCGTAGACGCTCGCAACCAGAATCGCAACGGCGAGCACGGCGCCCAGCTCTCCTGTTCGAGTTCTGTCGATCAGCCAGTAGGGGAATCCGCGGTATTCCCAGCCGGAAAAGAAGAGCGCGACGAGATAGGTGCCGGCGCTCATGAAAAGGACCACCTGTGGGAATGGATCCTTCCGCTTCATCCCTCTTCCGCCTTGCTTGTGTCCAGGCCTCGAGAACGAGCGACTGTCACGAGATCGGGACCGCCGTTCAACGCGCTCGTCGAAGCGATCATGACCAGCAGGGAAACCAGCGCTACGTAGGATCCATAATCGGGTCGCATGTGGTCTACGCCTACTTCGCGCCAGATAAGAACGAAGCTGACTAGGGTGAGGCACGCGAGTGCTGCGATCAATGCGGTTCTCATGGATCCGAGCCAGCGCTCGCGCCGCGTTCGCGTCGCGTGCGCGAAGGCCAGGATGGCGATCGCAAGCAAAGTGCAGATATTGCCGAGGCCGAACATGAACGGAAAGACTCGGGTGTGCACGACGGTTCCCTCGAAACCTTCACCGTTCCATGACCACCAGCTCATGCGAATCGTGAGCACGTAGGCGAGCAGGGTAAGGACGAGAGCCCACGTCCAGTGCTTCTCCCGAAGCTCGCCAGGCTCTCTTGCGGCCGGTTGATCTTCCTCGCTCAGCTCCAGTCGATCGAGCCGAGCCCAGGCGGGAACCTTGTCGATCAGTGCGGCGAGCCCGCCCTCATCGAGCGCTGCGACTGCGAGCAGCAACACAAGGGCTGCGCTAAGCGTTAGCCAGGCTCCATAGCCGAGGGCACCGAAGTCGCGCGGCCAGAATCCGTAGCTTTGGGATGAGCTGGGAATCGTCACATAGACAGACGTGATAGAGACGCCCGTTAGCCCCAACGCCAGTGTCGTTCGCATCCGCAAGAGGGGGCGCGGGAGGGCGAAGGCGAGGATTGCATAGCAGAGAGTCAGCGAGGCGATTCCGAGGTCGTCGTTCCAAGAGCCATGGTCGCCTATGAACGGGAGAGCTCTGAAAACCCCCGAGTGGTAGTCATGCGCGCTCCAGGGTGAGAACTGCGCCGCGAAGTAGACGAACCCGGACACGCGAGCCACTGTCAGCCAAAGCCTGCTCTCCGGCGAGCGCTCTACGCTTCCGGCGTCACCGGTTTGGAGTGACAGGACCGATGCGAGCACAAGCAGCGAGATGGCGATCGAAGCGTAGGCGGCCAATCCCAGGTGAGCCCCGGTCGTCCCTTGCAAGTTAGCGCCCGATCGCCAGAACGCCAGCACAGAGAGGGCGTTGAAGAGAGCGAGCGCGATCGCGAGTTGGCGAAGGAAATAGAGCAATCGGCTGTCGCGTGCCCTGATCGCGTTGACTCCGACCACGAGAATCGCGATTGCCAGCAGCGCCGACAGCTCGCCGAGCTTGGACTCAAGGCCGATCGAGTTGACACCCGATCCCTGCTCTCCGAGCACTTCGAAGCTATACCAAGGAAGGAGAAGCGAGATCAGGTACCCGGCGCCTGCCAGGAAGAAGACAGCCGCCGGGAAGGGGATCCCTCGCTCTCTCATCTCGTTAGGACTTCGCCGCCGCCGCGCCGGCGCGCAGTTCCCTCTTCAGCACCTTGCCGAGCGCGTTCTTCGGCAGCTCGTCCACGATCTCGATCTCCTTGGGCATCTTGTAGCTGGCCAGACTCGGGCGCACGAACCCGATCAGCTCCCTCGGCTTGATGCTCTGGCCGGGCTCGAGCACGACGAAGGCGCGCACGCTCTCGTCGCCGCTTGCGTCCGGGATACCTACCGCGGCCACTTCGGCTACCGCCGGGTGAACGACAAGCGCAGCCTCAACTTCTTGTGGATAGACGTTGAACCCCTTGATGATGATCAAGTCCTTCTTGCGGTCGACCAGCGTCAAGTAGCCGTCCGAGTCGAGGAAGCCGAGATCGCCCGTCTTCAACCAGCCGTCGGCGGTGAAGGCCTCCTTCGTCTCCTCGGGCCGCTTGTAGTAGCCCGCCATGATGTTGTCGCCGCGCACGCAGACCTCGCCGATCTCGGGTGATTCGAGCTCGCGTTCGTCATCGTCGACGATCTTGATATCGATGCCCGGAAGTGGCAGCCCTACGGTGCCCGGCTTGTGGGTTCCATAGCGGGGATTTACCGACACGGCCGGCGCCGCCTCCGTCAACCCATAGCCCTCGAGGAGCGCCGTGCCGAAGGTCTTCTCGAACTTTATCTGTACCGCGGCCGGTAGCGGCGCGGCGCCCGAGATGGCCATGTCGAGCGGGTTGAGCAGGCGCAGCAGCCAAGCCTTAGGCCCGTGTATGTGCTGGACGAGGGCGGAGTAGACCTGCGGGATGCAGCAAACCAGCGTGACCTTGTGTTTCCAGAGCTGCTTCAGGGCCGGCGGCAGGGGAAGCAGGCTCTCGATCACGACCGTCGTCGCCCCGAGGCGGAGCGGCAGGACCACGTTGGTTGTCCAGGCGAAGGAGTGGAACATCGGCAGCACGCACATGACCCGGTCCTTGCTGGTCAAATCGAACGCGAGCAGGCAGGACTCGACGCTGAAGAGCAGGTTGCGCTGGGTCAGCATCACTCCCTTGGGCAGGCCGGTCGTGCCGGCGGTGTAGATCAGCAGCACGAGGTCGTTCGGGGACACCTCGGGGCCGGCAGCCTCGTCGAGCGGGTGACGGTAGATCGTCTCCAGCGCCGGCTCGTCTCCGCCCGGATCGCGCAGAAAGATGTGCTCCAGCGTCGGGACCGACTCTCTGACCTCGCGGATCGTGCGCAGGAATTCCTTGGAGGTCAGGCAGCCCTTGACCTCGGCGTCGTTGAAGATGAAGGCGATGCGATCGGCCTTCTCGAGGAAGTTGACCGGGACTGCCACCGCGCCGAGCCTCGAGAGGGCGAAGGAGAGAATGACGAACTCCGGGCAGTTCCGCATCACAATGCCGAAGGTGTCGCCCTTGGCGATTCCGAGCTCGGCCAGCCCGGCCGCGCAGCGCTCGATCTCGTCGGCGAGCTGGGCGAAGGTCGTGGTCTCGCCCTTGAAGATGAACGCCGGCTTGTTGGCGAAGCGCTCGACGCTTTGGGCGAGCATCTCGTTGAGTGTGCGCGCTGTCACGATGCCTCCGTTCTCGGTTTTTCGGATGCCGGTGAGGTGCCGTCCAGTCGAGCCAGCTCGGCATCCACGAGCATCTGCACCAGCCCTTCGAAGTCGACGCTCGGACTCCAACCGAGCTCGCGGCGCGCCTTGCTCAGGTCGCCGACGAGGTCGTGCAGCTCCGCCCGGCCGCGCATGAGCGACTCGTCGATCTTCACGTACTCGCGCCAATCGAGCTCGACGCGCGCGAAGGCGCACTCCACCAGCTCGCGCACCGAGTGAAGCTCGCCGGTCGCGATCACGTAGTCGCTCGGCTCGCGCGCTTGGAGCATCAGCCACATGGCACGGACATAGTCGGCCGCGTAGCCCCAGTCGCGTTTGGCGTCGAGGTCGCCGAGCAAGAGCTCTTCCTCCAGCCCGAGCTTGATCGCCGCGGCGGCGTGCGCGACCTTGCGCGGCACGAAGTCGATTGGGCGGCGCGGCGATTCGTGGTTGTAGAGGATGCCTGCGCAGGCGTGAAGTCCGTAGCGGTGGCGGAAGCTGCGTGTGATGAAGTGCCCATAGGCCTTCGCGACACCGTAGGGCGTCAGCGGGTTGAGCGGCGTCTGCTCGTTCTGAGGCGATTCGACCGGTTCGCCGAAGATCTCGCTCGACGAGGCCTGGTAGAAGCGGATGGCGGGATCGATGCGACGGATCGCCTCCAGCAACGAGGTCACGCCGACGGCCGCCAGCTGAGCGGTGAGCACCGGCTGCTCCCAGGAGGCCGGCACGAAGGAGCCCGAGGCCAGGTTGTAGACCTCGCTCGGGCGGCAGTGATCGAGCGCATCGTAGAGCGAGTGCTCGTCGGCGAGATCGGCCTGAACGATCTCGACGCGATCGTGAACAGTCGCAAGATTCTCGTAATCCTCGGCCAGGGGCAGGCGATCGAAGCCAAACACCTCGTAGTTCTCGGCGATGAGGAGCTCGGCGAGGTAGGAACCGTCCTGTCCGCCGATGCCGGTAATGAGAGCGCGCCGAGCCACGCGCGGAGCTTACTCCCCTTCGAGCACGAGCCGGTGTGAATGGTGAGCACGAATGCAGTGACAGCGCCGCTTCCGAGCATTCCCGATCTCCGAGGATGTAGGCTTTCCATCGGCGGCGAGCCGACCGTCATGAACGAAGTCACCTGGAACGAGAACGAGTTCGCCGCGCTCAAGTCGGAGTTCGGTGGGATCTATAGCGGGCGAACCGCGCTCGTCACAGGCGCCGACGGCTTCATGGGGTCCCATCTCACCGACGCGCTGATAGAGCTGGGCGCCGACGTCCACGCGTTCGTCCGCGCGACCTCGAGCGGGGCGCTTAACAACATCGGGCACCTCCGAAACCGGTTGAAGGTGCATTTCGCCGATCTCACCGACAAGACGTCGATCGATTACCTGATGCGTGAGCTGAAGGGTGCGGCGGACAAGCCGTACGTCTTCCATCTCGGCGCGCAGGCACACGTGGGCGAGTCCTGGCACCGGCCCTACGAGACGGTTATGGCAAACACGGTCGGCACGCTCAACCTGCTTCAGTCGATCGTCGACCACGGGCTCGAGCTGGAGAAATTCGACACCGCCGGCACCTCCGAGGAGTACGGCAACGTACGCGACTCCGTCTCTCATCATCACGACTTCGACGACGCGGGCGGCTTGATCCTGCACGAGCGCTCGCCGATCAATCCCAAGTCGATCTACGCCACCAGCAAGGTCGCGGCCGACTTCCTGACGATGAACTACTTCGACGCCTTTGGCGTGCCTGGCGTCGTGACGCGCATGTTCAACAACTACGGCCCGCGCCAGAACCCGCGCTACGTGACCGGGACGATCATCACCCAGGCGCTCGAGAGCGCGCAGATCGAGCTCGGCAACCTCGAACCCCTGCGTGACTTCTGTTTCTGTACCGACGGCGTGCGCGGGCACCTGACCGTCGCCGCGCACGGTAAGCCCGGGGACGTCTACGTCTACGGACAGGGCGAGAACATCTCGATGGAGGGCTGGGCCGGGAAGATCCTCGAAATTGGTGAGAGCGAAGGCTACTGGCCCGCCGGGCGCGAGCTCGTCTCGGTAGAGAAGCGCTTCCGTCCCGGTGCGAGCGACGTGCTCGCGCTTCGGGTCGGCTACGAGAAGCTGAACCGCGAGACCGGCTGGGAGCCGAAGGTGTCCTGGGAAGAGGGAATCTCGCGCACGATCGCCTGGTATGCGGCGAACCGTGAGCGCTGGAGCGGCCGCATCGACTGGTCAGTTCAGTCGTAACCCAGGCGACGAGCTAGCCCAGTTACCCCGAAACTGCCGGAGCCGATATGCTCACGAACCGTGAGGGCGGTTGTGACAGGAGGAGCTGGGTTTCTCGGCCGGTACGTCGTCGAACGCCTGCGTGCGCAGGGAGTTGAGCCCTTCATCCCGCTGGTCGAGAACTGGGACCTCACTCAGGCCGGCGACGTCGATCGCCTCTTCGCCGAGCAGGAGCCCGAGCTCGTGATTCATCTTGCCGCCGAAGTCGGCGGCATCGGCGCCAACCGGGCCAATCCAGGTCGCTTCTGGTACTCGAATCTGGTCATGGGCGCCAACGTCCTCGAGCAGAGTCGCCTGCACGGCGTCGAGAAGCTGGTCGTGGTCGGCACCATCTGCGCCTACCCCAAGTTCACGCCGGTGCCGTTCAAGGAAGAGGAGCTCTGGAACGGCTATCCCGAGGAGACGAACGCGCCCTACGGCATCGCCAAGAAGGCGCTTCTCGTAGGAGCCCAGGCCTACCGCGAGCAGTACGGCCTCGACGCGATCTACCTGCTGCCGGTCAATCTCTACGGCCCCGGCGACAACTTCGCCGTCGAGAGCTCGCACGTGATTCCGGCCCAGATCCGCAAGATGGTCGAAGCGAAGAAGCGCGGCGAGCGCGAGGTGGTGCTCTGGGGCGACGGCTCGCCGACACGGGAGTTCCTCTACGTGGACGACTGCGCCGAGGCGATCGCGCTCGCGGCCGAGCGCTACGACGGCCCCGATCCCGTCAACATCGGCACCGGCAGCGAGATCTCGATCCGGGAGCTGGCCGAGACGATTGCCGAGCTGACCGGCTACGAGGGCGAGCTCGTCTGGGACACCTCGAAGCCGAACGGCCAGCCGAGGAGGTGCCTGGACACGAGTCGGGCCAAGCGCTTGTTCGGCTTCCGCGCTTCGACGCCGCTCCGCGAGGGGCTCGAGCGCACCGTCGCCTGGTACCAGACGCTCGCGGAGAAAAACACTGCCAACGCCGCAAATGTTCGGCGGGAGCCTCCCGCTAGCCATTGAAGCTCGGAGATCCCAGCATCGAGCCTAATGCCGATGAAGAAACTCCCTTTTAATCGTGCCGCCTTCGATACACTCTGACTCGATGCAGCAAGACGTCTACGTAATTATGCCGGTATTCAACGAGGCTCCTGTCATCCGCTCGGTGGTCAGCGCGGTATCACAGGTTTTTCCCAATATCATTTGTGTTAACGACGGCAGCACCGACGCCAGCGCAGCTGAGATCGAGAAGACCGACGCTGTCTTGATCAACCATCCTTTCAATCTGGGCCAAGGAGCTGCGTTGAAAACCGGCATCGATTATGCTCTCCGAGACGCGAATGCCGCCTACTTCATTACTTTCGATTCCGACGGGCAGCACCAAGTCGCTGATGCTGTGAGTATGCTCGCAGTCGCAAGAGAAGGTGATTACGACATCGTACTGGGTTCGCGATTCCTGGGAAAAGCAGAAAACATACCCTCAGTCAGAGCCGCCGTCCTAAAGGCTGCCGTCGTATTCTCGAATCTAACAACGGGAGTACGGCTAACCGACGCCCACAATGGCCTGAGAGTCTTTAACCGGAGATTCGCGGAGCGTATAGAAATTACTATGCCCGGGATGGCTCATGCCACTGAGTTCATCCACTGGATAGCGAAGAGTGAGTTTAAATACACGGAAGTGCCGGTCACGGTCGTATATACGCAATACTCGCAGGCTAAACCTCAATCCGTCTTTAACTCGATTAATATCGGGTTCGATCTGCTCATGCGGAGGATATCCAAGAGATGATAGCAATCCAAGTACTGTTAATAGGCGGAATCGTGACCGTTTTAGGATGGTTCGTAATGAACCCGCGGAGTCAGCAAGTCCACGCATGGATAAAGATTCTTGCCGCGGTGTTCACGTCCTTTGGTGTAGTAGTAATAATATCGCCCAATACGTCTAACCGGGTAGCTCACGCTGTTGGCGTAGGGCGAGGTGCGGATTTATTACTTTACTCTCTTGCGGTGGCGTTCGTATATGTGATGTTCAGCCTATATATTCGTGGCAAGGAAGAACACGCTAAGTTTGAGATATTGGCCAGGACGGTTGCATTATTAGAAGAGAGGCTTCGCGAGCTAAGCGACGTATTGGCGGAGAGACGCGAAGAGTCCAAGTAGGTTCAGGGGAGGGTCGAATCCCACTTGAGGTTCGACTGCGGCGTCACCCTCCCGTTCCGGCAATGATCGCCTCTTTAAGACCTATAGCTCAAGCAGCTGCTGCGCGCGCTGGCGCGGCGATCCGACTCTGAAAGCGAGCGACTCGGTCCGAGCGAGCTCGTAATCCGACGGCTGCTAATCGACGCACCTACGGCGCCTGGTGCCCGAGCGACTCGAGCAGGCGCCCGAGCCCTTCTTCCAGGCCGATCTTCGGCTCCCAGCCGAGCAGCTCGCGCGCCCGGGTGATGTCGGGCTTGCGCACTTGCGGGTCGTCCACCGGCAGCGCCTCGAACACGATCTCGCTTTCCGAGCCGGTCAGCCTGACCACGGTCTGCGCGAGCTCGAGCAGAGTCATTTCGTTCGGGTTGCCGATGTTGACCGGCTCGTGCTCTCCACTCTCTGCGAGCAGGATCAGCCCGCGCACGAGATCGTCCACGTAACAGAAAGATCTCGTCTGCGAGCCGTCGCCGAAGACCGTCAGCGGCTTGCCGGCGAAGGCCTGGCGTACGAAAGTCGGGATCGCCCGCCCGTCGAAGGGGCGCATGCGCGGGCCGTAGGTGTTGAAGATGCGGGCGATCGAGGTGTCCACGCCCTGCTGGCGGTGGTAGGCCATCGTCATCGCCTCGGCGTAGCGCTTGGCCTCGTCGTAGACCCCGCGCGGGCCGATCGGGTTGACGTTGCCCCAGTAGCTCTCCGGCTGCGGGTGGATGAGCGGATCGCCGTAGACCTCGCTGGTCGACGCGGTCAGAAAGCGCGCGCGCTTGAACTTGGCCAGGCCGAGCGCGTTGTGGGTGCCGTAGGAACCGACCTTGAGCGTGTGCAGCGGCAGGCGCATGTAGTCGATCGGGCTGGCCGGACTTGCGAGGTGATAGACGAAGTCGACACTCTCGTGGATCTCGAGGTGCCGCGTCACGTCGTGATTGAGGAAGACGAAGTCCCCGTCGCGGATGTGCTCGATGTTCTGGAGGGTGCCCGTGTCGAGGTTGTCGACGCAGATGACCCGCATCCCTTTGGTTAGGAGCGCTTCGCAGAGATGGGAGCCCAAGAACCCGGCTCCGCCTGTCACGACGGCTGTGGACACGGCGAGATCATATCCAGGTCGCCGGTTTGGAGCGCCCGTGAGCGCGATCGGCGATCAGCCGCAGAGGAACGGCTGTGAAGGTACGCGCGAAAGGCCGATGTCGGAGACGTAGGGGAGCGCTCTGGCCGAGCAGGCAATGTGAACGGCGATCGCGGCCCGGCTCCGAGCTCCGGTCGGAAGATAGTCGGTCGCGGTCACCTTGAGACCGGCCCTCCGGAAGCGGCGAATGGTGCGCTCATTCGAGGCGACGACTCCCGGTCGGAGGCTGGTGTAGGCGTGCCGGTCGAAGTCATAGCTGAAGCTGACGTCCTCGAAGTTGATGCCGTCGTAGAAGCGCCTGAGCGGCCAGTTGACGTCCGCTCCGTTCTGGGCTAGGAGCAGTTTGCCGCGAGCGTGGACGAGCCTCGAGAGCCCGGCGACAAGCGCCCGCATGCCGCGCTTCTGCTCCGGGTGGGTCTCGGTCATATCGGTGTTGTCGAGGAAGAGCCCGTCGAAGCCCTTGGCGAGCATCCCGGGGGCGACGCGCCTCAACAGCAGAGAGCGGTAGCCGGGCGCGTTCACGTTTGCGTACCACTCGCCCCAGTCGCCCCAGTAGTCGAGCCGGTAGCGCCTGGCCGCGCCGTACCAGCCCCGGTAGCTCTCGATCGTGCCGACATCGAGGTAGGCGAGCACGAGGCCGTGGCCGGTTCGCCGGATCGCGGCGATGTCTCTGGCGCGGGCGTTCTCGCCGTCCACGACGACGAGGTCGAAACGGGCATAGCGCCTGCTCAGGTTCCCGGCCAGCGTCCCGTCGCCGATGGCGAAGGCAAAGGAGCGGGCGGCGACGAGCCGCGTCTGCCGGTTCTGTCCGGCTGAAGATCCGGTCTCGGCCGAGATGCCGAGCGCGAGTATCAGGCCGAGCGCACAGGCCGGCGAGAGTCGCTTCGCCAATGGCATTGCCCAGAGCCTTAAGTTCGGGAGCAGCTCTTGCCGGAGGTCGTCTCGTCGGGGACGAGGATGAAGTGCATCGAGCGCTCGTACTTCGTGCGCTCGTGCGACCACCTGAAGAGCCTGCCGTGCCAGCCGTTCATCTCGGTGGTGTGGAGGTAGACGCCGCCTGGGCTGTACTCAACCCGGTCAACCCAGCCGACGTGGCCCGACTGGCTCGAGTCGACGCCGGCCGGGAACACGAAGATCGAATGCGCCATCGGCTCGGAGCTGACGAGCCATCCCTTCGCGCCTTCGGCCCAGTCCTTGGCGTTGCCGAACCAGCCGGGATACTGCCCCGTCGCCCGGTGCAGCATCTTGGCCGCGCCCCAGGTGCACCAGCCAGCGTAGAAGTGGTTCCTGTGGTCCGGGGCGGTGAGTCCGATCCTCGGCAATTGGCAGCGCAGTGCGCCCCGTTTGGTGGGGGGCCTGCAAACGGTGTTCACGACCTCGCTCGAGCGGACCTGTATCTTCGCCGTCCTGCTGTCGCTCCAGCGTGCGCGCCGTCTGCCGGCGCAGCGGACGTGAAGGCTGATCGTGCTACTACCGGCGACCCATTGACTGTACTGGGCGACGTTGGCTGCGCCCGGCATTCTCCGCCAGTCGCTCAGCGGCGCCGATGAGCCCTCATCTCCCCAGAACTGGAACCAGATTCCGACGACGCTGCGGCCGTTTGCGCAGACGACCGTGCCCGAGACCTTGACCGCCGCGCTGGCTCGGGCGCTCGCAGCTGTCAGAGCCAGGATCAACGCGAGCAGCAGCGAAACGCTGACGACTCTTCGGCGTAGGACGACTCTCGGCCAATGGGGCAGCATCTGTTCGACCTCCGGGGTTGATAGCAGAGGGTGAGGCGCCGATCGACGGCGCCGTCAACTTCGCGGAGATCCCGAGCTGCTCCTGCCTCGGCGTCAGCGCAGGTCCTTGTTCGACTCCATGTCGAACCACATCGCAAAGAGCGTGAACTGCGTCCCGGAGATGAAGAGCAGCGCCACCAGCACGATCGTGGCGGGCGTGATCGGGTGGCCCATGAAGCGCAGAACGGTCTCGAGGATGCCGAGCGCGAGACCGGCGACCGAAAGCAAGAAGCCGAGCACGTAGAAGAAGACGAGCGGGTGGAAGTCGCGGATCACGTATTTCTGCCCCAGGCGCCAGAAGAAGCCCTTGTAGAGCAGCCAGGAGATGCGCGGCACGACGTTGTGCAAGCGGATCCCCGAGCGCTCGCCGACCCCGTACACGGGGCGCGAGGGGAAGTCGCGCACGCGGGCGTTGATCACGTTCAGGTGCACGAGCATGTCGTTGGGGAAGCCGTAGCGTGTGTAGACGCGGTCGAGGTCGAGCTGCTCGAGGGCGGCGCGCGAGATCGCCGTGTAGCCGGACTGCGAGTCGGCCACATGCCAGTAACCCGAGGCGATCTTGGTGAAGAGCGAAAGCGCCGCGTTGCCGAGGTAGCGGTAGCGCGGGATGATCTTCCAGGCTTCGCCGGTGAAAAGACGGTTGGCCTTCGCGTACTCGAGCTCGCCGCGGGCGACGGGGCGCGCGAGCGTCTCGAGGTCGGCGGGGTCCATCTGGTTATCGGCCGCCATCACACAGACGACGTCCTGGCGCTCGGCCATCGCCGTCCGGTAGCCGGTCACGATCGCGGCGCCGACACCGGAGTTGCGCTCGTGCCTGATCAGGGTCACCCGCTTGTCTTTGGCGGCAACCCTCTCGACTCGCTTGCAGGTGCCGTCGCGGGAGGCATCGTCGACGACGTAGATGCGGTCGACGAAGGCCGGGATCGCGGCGAGCGTGTCGCCGATCAGGCGTTCCTCGTCGTAGGCCGGTACGACGACCGCGATTCGCTTTTTCTCGAGCATCGAGAAAGGAGGCTACAACACGGATGCCGGACGCGCCGGGCCGTCTCAGTCTTGCCGGCGCCGGAGCCCGGGGAGCGCCAGGGCGCAGAGGGCGCCAAGGAGCAATCCGAGCACTCCGCCCACGATCAGGGAGTTCTTACGGCTGCGGGCGGCGGTCTTGACGGCTCTGGACGAGCTCACGACGCTGCCCTGCTCGACGGTGCGGGCCTGTGCGAGCAGGAGTTGGGCCTGCTGAAGCTCGTCGCTGACCGTGCCCCGGCGCTGCTCGGAGATGGTCGCGCCGGTGAGCGCCACCTGCTGCTCGAGCGGGGAGAGACCACTGCCCGCAATCGAGGCATCGAGCGCCTTCAGGCGCTTGTCGATCGTTGCGGTCTCCTCTTTGTACGAGGCTATCTCCGCGTTGAGCGTGGCGATCTTCGTGCGCGGGTAGGCCGAAACGGAGGCGATGACGAGGTCGGCGAGCTCTCTCGTGGCCTTCGTGACCTGATCGCGCGGCGCGTTCGCCTTGACCGAGATGGTGACGAGCGGCGACTGGCCAAGCTTGGAGAGATAGCCCTGCACGGTCGCCGTCGAGACGCCCGAGCGTATCTTCGCCGCGGGCATGCCCGAAAGCCTCGAGGCCTGATCCAGGATCGAGCCCGAGTGAACGAGCTGGCCCACCGTGCTCGGGTTCGTGGCCTGGCTCTGAATCTGGGCCGTTCCCGAGGCCGCCATCGGTTGTCCGAGATAGAGGGTCGCCTTGGCCGTGTAGAGGTTGCCACTGCCGGCCGATAGCGCCACGCCGGCGGCGGCTCCGGCGACGAGCCCGACGAGCAGCAGCCACCAGCCGCGCGCCAGCGTCGCCAGGTAGCGGCCGAAATCGACCTCTTGCTCGGTCTCGATCCTGGCCGGACGTTCGCCGGGTCGTGTCGCGGGGCTCATCGAGCGGGCATCCTAGCGCAGGCTCAGGGGCAGCGGGCGGCCCACTACCGCGCTGTGACCGGGTACCTCATCGCTCGACCATTCCGTAGACGCGTCCGTAACCGACGATGTACACGCGCTTGCCGTCGGCGACCACCGGCGTGTACTTCCCGTCCGGGAAGGTCCAGAGCACGCGACCCGTGCCTGCGTCGAGGGCGTAGGTGCGACCGCTCAGGGTGGCGAAGTAGACAACCCCTGCGATCAGGGTTGGCGAGCCGGAGATGGCGCCGTTGGCCCGGAACTGCCAGAGCGTGCGGCCGCTGGCCGCGTCGAAGGCGTAGAACTTGCCGCTGTAGGAGCCCGCATAGACCCGCTCGTTCCAGACGGCGGGTGAGGAGTAGACGTAGCCGCCGGTCGAGCGCGACCAGATCAGCTTGCCGCTCGTGGCTCCGAAGGAGTAGACCTTGCCGTCGGTCGAGCCGATGTAGAGGCGTCCGTAAGCGGCCGTCGGCGTCGAGTAGAAGGTGCCGATGTTGCCGAGGCGCGCCTGCGCCGAGGCGCGCCAGATCTTCTTACCGGTACGGGCGTCGAAAGCGTAGACGTGGCTGTCGTAGGAGCCGGCGTAGAGGCGGTTGCCGTCGAGCGTGAGCGCTCCCTTGACGGCAGCGCCGGTTTGGAAGCTCCAGAGCACACGGCCGCTCTTCTCGTCGAGTGCGTAGATCTTCCCGTTCCAGTCGCCGACGAAGACGCGACCGCCGCTCACCACCGGAGAGGACTCGCTCGGTCCGATCCGGACTTTCCAGCGCTGGCGGCCCGAGGACGCATCGTAGGAGGCCACGAGCCCGTCCAGCCTGCGCCCGTCGCCGGCGTTGCAGGGCGGAAAGTTGAGGTAGGTGACGAAGACGAGTCTGTCGGCCAGCGCCGGTGAGGATGCCTGGCAGCGACCCGAGACTTGCTTCCAGACGGGCTTGCCGCTGCGCGCATCGAGGGCGACCAGGAGCCCCTCGTTGTTGGCGAAGTAGAGGCGGCCGTAGCCGATCACGGGCGGGAACTCGATCAGAGTGCCGGCCCCGTAGGTCCAGATCGTCCGGAAGGGCGGACGCAGCGCGCCGGGGCCGACGCGGGTGTGCTCGTTGTTGTAGCCGAAAGTGGGCCAGGGCACATCGGGCAGCTGCCCCGTGCGGGCGATCTCCCCGGTAGAGAACTCGGCCGAGGAGGAGCCGAAGATGTCCCGGCCCTCGTGCAGGCGCACGAGCACGAAGACGGCAGCCGTTCCGCAGAGCGCAAGCGCTATCGCGCCCACGATCGCGGCGATCCACTTCCAGTTGAGCGATTTCACGCCGGCTCTCCGAGCGCCTGCAGCCGGGCTTCCAGCGTCGATGCGCTGTCGCTCCCGCTCACGCGTATCCGAGCCAGCTGAAAGAGGTCGTCCGGGGATGCCAGCCCGGGATTCTCGGTCGTCGCGCCGAGGAAGCCGGCGGCTTTGACGGCGGCGATCACTCTGTCGTCGTAGCGCCCGATCGGGTAGCAGAAGAAATCGACCGGCACGCGCAGCGTCTCCTCGAGCACCTCGCGCGAGCCCATGACCTGGCGCTCGAGGTTGGCGTCGTCGAGCGTCGTCAGGTTGGGATGAGTCAGGGTGTGCGCGTCGATCTCCCAGCCGGACGCGGCCATCCGGCGCAAGACGCGCGGCGATAGGCCCCAGGAAACTTTCATGTTCGCGACTTCCATGTTCAGGACGCCCGGCCAGTTGTGAGCTTGCAAAACCGGAAAGGCGTTCAGGTAATCGCCTCGGTAGCCGTCGTCGAACGAGAAGACTACCGGCTTGGGAGGGAGAGCCTCGATTCCCTTCCAGTAGCGATAGACCTGTGTGAGCGTGACGGCGTGGAAGCCATGCCGAGCGAGCATCGCAACCTCGGCCGAGAAATCGGCCGGCCGAACGTAGAGCCCCGGGTAAGGAGCGCCCACCGGCGGAGCGGCGATCACGTGGTACATGAGGATCGGGACGGGGGAGTTGTGCGGCTCCGGGGGTCGAACGGGAGTGGTGACCCGGGGCGGTGGCTTGTGGCGGAGCGTCACCGGCCGGGAGGGATGGGCTCGCGGCGCCGTCGTCCTCTTCCGCTCGTGCGGGAGCATCAAGGTGGCAAGCCCGACCGCCAGCGCGAGCAGAAGCGATATCGCCGCGAGCCAGATGAACTTTCTGTCGCCGGGTTTCACGCTCAACGCTTTCGTCGCCGGGAATTTCGTCGCACCGACCCGGCCCGGTGAGCTCTCACAGTAGCGGTCGCTGCTTTCGGCTCGAGCGCCCAGATGCGCGAGTAACCGTGGAAGAGCAGGCGTTGACCGTTTCCGGAGACCGGAACGTAATCGCCGTGCGGGAAGCGGACGAGCACCCGGCCGCTCAAAGCGTCGACTCCGTAGATGCGGTGGCCGAAGTTGCCGGCGTAGGCGACCCCCGAGACGACGACCGCGGCGCCCGAGATCGGGCTACCTGTCTGCAGCGACCAGAGTGTTCGCCCGCTCGCGGCGCTGAGGCAGTAGAAGACGCCGTCGTAGGAACCGAAGAAGACCCGGCCGCGCCATACCGCCGGCGATGAGTAGACGTAGTTGCCGGTCACGCGCGTCCAGAGTCGGCGGCCGTTTAGGGTGAAGGCGGTGATCGAGTTGCCGGTGGAAGAGGGCACGAAGAAGCGGCCGCGCGCAATCGCCACCGCTCCGTAGATCTTGCCGTTCACCCGGGGGGCAAAGCGAAGGCGCCCGTTTTTCTTGCTCAACACGAGCACGCGGCCGCTGTAGTCGCCGATGTACACACGCGCCTTTGTGAGCGCGGCGGCGGCGGTGATCTTGTAGCCGGAGCGAAAGATCCAGCGAAATCTCCTCCGCCGCAGGTCGAACGCGTAGACACGTCCATTCCAGGAGCCGAAGTAGTCGATCCCGTGCTCGACCACCGGCGAGGACTCGATCGGAGAGCCGACGTACTTGCGCAGCAGGATCTTCCCATCCGAGCGTCGCAGCACGTACACCTTGCCGCGGCCCATCGTGTGCACGACTAGGTTCCTCCCCGCGATTGCCGGTGAGGCCGCCATCCTGGTGCGCAGCCGCCGGCTCCAGGCAACCGCACCGGTGCGCATCGAGATCGCCCAGACCGTCCCGCCGGCGTTCGCAACATAGGCCATGCCGTCGGAGACGACGGCCGGGAACTCGACCAGCGAATGGAGACTGCGCGACCAGACGATCCGGAAGGGCGGTCGCAGCCGGATCGCGGTCTGAGCCTGAGTGCGAGTCGGGCCGACTCCGTACATCGGCCACTGCAGTGCCGGGCGGTAGATACGGATCGTGCGCCGGCTGGTGGGGCGGAAGGAGAAGATTTGCGAGCGTGCCCTGAAGCCGTCGGCGCTCGCCCGCACGATCAACGTGGCTCGCCGGAGCACCCGCACGATCGCCTGGCCGTGCCGGTCGCTGGAAGCGGTGCGGGCGCCGATGCTCACCGTCGCGCCGGCGACGCGGTGATTCGTGTCGCCGTTCACGACCGTGACGACGACGTACTGCGGTCGCTTCGGCTTGCGCCTCGGCTGCGCGGGCTTTACCGGCTTGCGCGGGACGTTCGGGCGAGCTCGCGGAGGCGAGCTGTGCCGGGCCGGCCGCGTGCTGGTCTGCGTCTGAGCGCCGGTCGAGGTGCCCGGATCGGTCATCACGTAGCCGCAGCCGTCGAGCAGGCAGCCCGAGGCAAGTCCAGCGGCGAGGACTACGACGAGGCGCCTGCGGCGCCGCTCAGCTTTCGTTCTCTGCAGCGAGATGGCTTTCGAGAGGAACGAGCGCGTCATTCTCTCCTTTTTGCAGCACAACTTGAGAGAAGAAACGGGTCATTACGACGCCCTCCTCGAACTCGCCCAGTCTGGGCTCCGGCTGCTCGCCGGCCGCCAGCGCCAGTGCCAGCTCCGGATAGCGGGAGCCGGCCGCCGTCGGGAGCGCGAAGGCACCGCCGAAGCGCGGATTGACGTCGGTGATCTCGAGCCGGCCGTCCGGCTCTCGGAAGCACTGTACGGTTGCCGGGCCGCGCAGTTCGAGCGTCTCGCCGACGCGACGCCCGAGCTCGATCAACTCCCAGTCGCGCAGCGTCATGCCCTTGATCGACTCGCCTCCCTTGGAGTGGATCATCGTGCGCGGGATTGCGTTCAGGCAGCGGCCGTCGAGGTCGCAGAAGATGTCGATAGAGAACTCCTTGCCCCGGCAGGCGTGCTGCACCATCGACGGCACCTTGGTGTAGCGGAGAAAGAAGGCGAGCTCCTCGTCGTTCGAGGCGCGGTAGATGTGGTTGGAGCCGAAGCCTTCGCGCGCCTTCACCAGCACCGGATAGTCGATCTCGGCGGGCGGCTCCTCGGGCAACCAGGTGTCGGGCGAGACGATGCCGTTCTCCAGGAAGAACAGGTGCGCGGCGTACTTGTCGGCGGTGCGCTCGATCACCTCGCTGTCGGGCAGGAGGACGAGCGCCGGCGCAAGCTCGGGCACGGCGGCGGCAAGCACGCGGTGATCGAGGTCGGTGAGCGGGACGATCAGGTCGACGTCGTGCTCCCGTACCAGCTCGGCGAGCGCGCCGACGTAGCCGGGATCGGCGTAGCGCGGCACCACGGCGAAGCGGTCGGCGCGGTAGAGGGTCGGCGCGTAGGGGCTGACGTCGGTGGCGAGCGTGACGGCTCCGGCCTTGCCGAAGGCTTCGACGACGTCGACGCGCTGACCGGCGCAGGTGAATAGGCAGGTGGGCATCTTCTGCGTGAGGGTACCGGCCCGGGCGAGCCGCCGGGTAGCGAAGATACCGCCATGCTACGGCTCGTGCTGAAAGTACTCGCCCTCGCGCTCCTTGCCTGGGCCGGTCTGGCCGTCTATCTCTTCGTTTTTCCGCGTCAGAACCGGCCGGCCCACGCGAGCGCGATCATCGTCCTCGGCGGCGATGCCCGGCAGCGCGTGCCGCTGGGTCTCGAGCTTGCCGGCGCCGGGGTCGCTCCGGTGCTCGTTGTCTCAGACGGGGCCGGCTCCGACTGGGCGCCGGCACGTGCGCTCTGCGCCCATCCCGGCGGCCGTTCCTTCAAAGTCGTCTGCTTCCGTCCCGACCCCTTCAGCACTCGCGGCGAGGCTCGGGAGATGAAGAGGATGGCGGCGGCGCAGCGCTGGCGCTCGCTGCTCGTGGTCACTTCGACCTATCACGTCTATCGCGCCCGTATGCTCTTCCAGCGCTGCCTTAGAGGACAGCATGTGCGCCTGTACGTCGAGGGCACCCGCTCGAGCCGGCTCTCGCTGCCGCTGAACGCCGCCGCCGAGACGCTCAAGCTGGTTCTGGCAGAGACCGTGCGCCGCGGTTGCTGACGGTCGCTAGATCCTGTCGCCCGGTCATATCCGGGCAAAGCGGACTCGACCGGTCAGTCCGAGCCGTGCTTGGAAGACCCGTGGCGCCAGCCGCCGTGGGCGCCCTTGTAGGTACCGCGGAAGAGCGAGCGAGGCGTTCGCAGCAGGATGCGCAGGTCGAGCCCGGCCGAGCGGTGTTCGACGTACCAGACATCGAGCTCGATCCGCTCCTCCCAGGGCAGCTCCGCTCGACCGTTCACCTGTGCCCAGCCGGTCAGTCCGGGCTTTACCTCGAGCCGGCGTCGCTGGCGCGCGGTGTACTTGTCGACCTGGTAGCGGAGCGTCGGGCGCGGTCCGACGATGCTCATATCGCCGCGGAGCACGTTCCAGAGCTGTGGCAGCTCGTCGAGGGAGAGGCGCCGCAGTAACCGTCCCACCCGAGTGATTCTCGAATCGTCCCGGTCGACCGCGAAACCCGCACCCATCTTCTCGGCGCCTACGACCATCGTTCGCAGCTTGAGCAGCTCGAAGTCGGTACCGTCCTTGCCCACGCGCTGCTGGCGGTAGAGGACAGGGCCGCCGCCAGTGAGCTTGATCGCCAGCGCCGACAGCCCAAGGATCGGACTCGCGACGGCGAGCCCGAATCCGGCCAGGGCGGCGTCGGCTACGCGGTTCATCAGCGCGTTCCCTCGGCGGCTTCCCAGGTCGCCGGGACGCCGCGGCGCAGGTAGTTCCAGAGCGAGACCAGCGTCGCCCAGGTCACGAGCAGGTAATAGCGGGGAAGGGAAAGTCCGAGCAGGGCGCCCAAGATCCCACCCAGCTGTATCGCCAGCACGAGCAGGTAGGGGAAGCCCTGGTTGAGGACGACGAGAGCGATCGAGAGCCCGAGCAGAAGCAGGTGGAGCAGGCCGCTGCCGTAGCGAAGCAGCCGGTGCGAGATCACCTCGATCAGGTAGCCGGGCGTCAGCCGCTTCAACATCGAGCCCCGTAGCGTGATCAACCAGCAGTGCTCGAACATGCGTACCTTGCGCCGGTACTCGCTCTCGACCGACGGGGTCGGCTTCTCAAGTGCGTGCGCCTGGGGCTCGTAGACGGCACGGCGCCGCCTCTGCACCATCACGTAGGGCAGCGAGAGATCGTGACCGAAGCGGGGATCGACGTTCACGTAGTCGGCGCGTTTGAGCGCATAGATCGAGCCGTTGCCGCCGGTGATCGAGCCCAGCTTCGACTCCTGTGCGCGCAGCCAGAGCTCGTAGCGCCAGTAGAGGCCCTCCTTGTTCGACCCGTCGGCCCGCTCGAGCTGCAGGCGTCCGCAAACGTAGGCGACCTTGGGATCGGCAAGGTTGGCGGTGAGCCTGCGCAGCGCGTAGGGCGCCCAGGTTGCATTGGCGTCGGAGAAGGCGACGACCTCGGCCTTGCTCGCGGCGACGGCCCGGTTCTGCGCTGCCACCTTGCCGCCGCGCGGGCAAGCGAGCAGGCTCACACGCGGCTGGCGCTTGGCGACGGCACGGACGATTTCGTCGGTGCGGTCATCGGAGGCGTCCGAGGCGACCACGATCTCGACCTTCTCGGCCGGGTAGTCGAGCGCGAGCAGATTCTCGAGCCGCCGCTTGATCACCGCCTCCTCGTTGTGCGCCGCGACGACGATCGTGACCGTGGGCTCCCAATCTCGCTTGGCGACCTTGCGCGTGAACAGGCGCGCGGCCAGCCCGGCCGTGAGCGGGTAGGCCACGTGCGTCCAGACGATCAGCCCCAGCGCCGTCCAGAGAATGATCTCGAGCGCGAGCACGCTGCGAGTGTAGTTACCGGAGGCTGGGCGATTGCAGCTTGCCGGCGCTCCCGTCTTCTTTATAGAAAGTGCCGGTGGGGCTACTTGGCGCAGGCCGTGGCGCCGAGCTGGCGGAAGATGCGATTGCTCTCCTCGTCCATGGCGCCGCCGCTCCTGATGAGCTTATTGAAGAGTTTCGAGTATTCCGCCCGATCATTCCTCTCGACTGCGACGATCACCTGCTCGATAATGCCGCGTTCCTGCTGGGCGATTGTGAGAATCCGGTCGACGGAGGCCTCCTCGTTGGCCGGGGGCTTGAGCTTCTTCATCTCCGCGACGAGCTGTGCTAAGAGGTTCTCGTTCCTCTTCATCAGCTTCGCTGCCTCGGCACTGCTCTGGGAGTTCCCGAGAGGTTTGATCTTCTTCCGGTAGTCCGTACAGAGCGCGCTGACCTTTGTTGCGAACTCAGCCTTGCTCAGGCGCTTCCCGCTTCCTCCGCCGCCGCAGCCGCCGAGAACGATCGCGCCCGAGACGAGAAGCACCGCCATCACGGTCGTTTTCTGGTTGCGCTTCATCTCTCTCCTTCCGGGCTCGTGATCGTGGCGGATTCGTTCGCGCGATCCTAAAGGATGGGAGGACGGCCGCAACGACCGCCGCGTTCGACGGGCGGTAGCGGCCGATCCGGCTTCCGAAAGAAGCAAGGCCCCTCGCCCGGGGGCGGCGGGGCCTCGCGTTGAAAAGCTCCGGTGAGTGAACGAGCTAGCTCTTCTGGCACTCCGTGATGCCCAACTGCTTGAACAGAGCCTTGCTCTCCTTGTCGTTCTTATCGCCCTCGCTGATGAGGGTGTTCAACGTAGCCTTGTCCTTCGCCTTGACCGCGGCGATCAGGGCCTCTATGCGAGCGGCCTGCTCTTCGCCGAGAGTGACGACTCGCTTGACGGTGGCCTCCTCGCTGGCCGGGGGCTTGAGATTTTTGACGTCGGCGATGAGCTTCTTGTCGAGGGGGAGCAGCTTGTCGAGCGAGGCCAGGGCTTCGGCGTCGGTCTTGGGCGTGGGGACCGCGTTGACTTTCTTGTTGTAGGCGGCGCAGAGCTCGTTCGCCTTGGCCGCGAACTCCTTCTTGCTCAGGCGCTTGCCGCCTCCTCCTCCGCCGCAGCCCGTCACGACGATCACGCCCGCGACGAGAAGCGTTCCAACTACGGTCGTACGCCGATTCGGTTGCATGGGCTCTCCTTCGGACGCGCGGCTGTTCCGGACGTAATAAGTCGATCCTACGGGAAGAGAGGCTGTCCTAAAAGAGAGAGACCCGGCGGCCGCCGGGTCTCGCTCGCGTTCCTAATCCTCTCCTCGAGCTAGCTCTTGTTGCACTCGGTAGCGCCGATCTGGCGGAAGAGAGTCTTGCTCTCCTTGTCGTTGGCGTCGCCTCCCTTGGTCAGCGTGTTCACCGTCGCCATGTCGCTCTTCTTGAGCGCCGCGAGCATGGCCTCTATGCGAGCGGCTTGCTCGTTGCCGAGCTGAACGAGGCGCTTGACGGTTGCCTCCTCGTTGCTGGGCGGCTTGAGCTTCTCAAAGTCGGCGACGAGCTTCCTGTCGAGCGGGAGCAGCTTGTTGACCATCGCGATCATTTCCTGAATAGTCGTGGGGTTGCCGACAGCGTTGACTTGCTTGTTGAAGGCGGCGCAGAGCGCGTTCGCCTTGGCGGCAAACTGCTCCTTGGTGACGCGCTTGCTGCCTCCACCGCCGCAGCTGCTGAGCACGAGAACCGCGCCTAGCGCGAGTAGGACTATGGTTCCCAGTCGGCGTTTCGTCATTCGCTTCCTCCTGTTAGGCGCTCGGTCACTGCGAGCGGTGATGTCTGGTGGGGAGACTATCGCGCACCGTGGCGATGAGAGCCGAAGAGGCCGTCCGAGCCGAGCTCCGGAAAGCCGTGACCGCCGGGTCGACGCCGAAGCATCCCCTACCCTAGTAATCGGGTAACGGCCAATTCGGAGCTTTCTCGAGCGAACACATGCACAGCGCATACGGACCCCGGCATCTCCCGCACAGTGCCGATCGGCGTCAGGCCGATCGCCGCGCGCTCTCCGTGGCGCTGGGGCTGCTAACGGGGATGATGGGGCTGGAGATCGCCTTCGGGATCATCGCCGGCTCGCTCGCGCTTTTGGCCGACGCCGGGCACATGCTCACCGATGCACTGGCGCTCGGGCTGGCGATCGTCGCGGTCACCGTCGCCTCGCGGCCGGCGAGAGGGCGCTGGACGTTCGGGCTCGGGCGCGTGGAGGTTCTGGCGGCGCAGGCGAACGGGATTTCCCTGCTCCTGGTCGGCGCCTGGATCACCTACTCGGCCGTGCGCCGGCTGATAGCGCCGTCCGACGTGCGCGGCGGGATCGTGGTGGTCGTGGCCGTCGTCGGGGCGCTCGTCAATCTGGTCGCCGCGATGGTGCTTGCGCGCGGGCAGTCGGACAGCATCAACGTGCGCGGGGCCTTCTTGCACGTGACGACCGATCTGGCCGGTTTCGCCGGCACCGCGCTCGCGGGCGCGCTCATCCTCGCCACCGGTTGGAACCGCTTCGACCCGATCGCCGGCCTCGGTGTCGCAAGCCTCTGTTTCATCTCCGCCTTCTCGCTCGTCAAGGAGTCGCTACGGATCGTGCTCGAGGGCGCGCCCGGCCACATCGATCCCGAGACGGTCGGCCACCTGCTCGTCTCCGACGCGGAGGTGGTGGAGGTTCACGACCTGCACATCTGGACGGTTACGAGCGGCTTCCCCGCGCTCTCGGCGCACGTTCTCGTCGGGCGGGAGTCCGACTGCCATGCCGTTCGCGCGCGCCTCGCCGGCGCGCTTGGCGAGCGATTCGGCATCGACCACACGACGCTTCAGGTCGACCACGTCTCCGACGCCGCACACTCGCTTGGGCTCGGCAGCGCCGTTTCTCGGAAGCGACCGGTCGAGCCTGGTTAAAAGCCTATTCCACCAGGCCTGAACATCCCTACCGGAATAGGCTTTAAGCTCCGGCTCGATGGCCACGAACGCGTCGATCGACGAGACTCGCGCAGTAATCGTCGTTGCGGCTCTTCGCGCAGACAGTAGGAGACGGCTATGGCCGTGACGATCCTCGACGGCTCGACGTTCTGCATCTCCGACGACGACGGCGACATCGCGGGCAGCACCAGCGGCTTCTTCGCCAGCGACACCCGCTTTCTCTCGCTGTTCAGGCTGACGATCAACGGAGAGCCGCCCCTTCGTCTCTCCTCGGGCCGCGTCGAATACTTCTCAGCCGCCTTCTATCTGCGCAACCCGCTCGCGGGCGGGCTGCCCCAGGATGCCCTCACCATTGCCCGCCACCGTTTCGTCGGCGACAACATGCAGGAGACGATCGTGGTCGAGAACGAGACCATGAGCCCGCTTTCCTTTGAGCTGGCGATCGACGTAGGCACCGACTTCGCCGACATCATGAGCGTCAAGGAGCACGACATCACGCTCGGGCACCCCACCGAGGCGCCGCCTCTACCTCCGCTCGCCGACTGCCGCATCGACGAAGGGCAGAGGGAATTCGTCTTCTCCGACAGCGGCGAGGGGAACGAGCAGACGCGGACCCAGGTCATCCTCTCCAAGCCGGGAGAATGCGAGCGCTCGCGTGTGCGCTACCGCCTCGAGCTGGCGTCGCGGGCGCGCTGGGAGGTGCAGATCGACATCGTTCCCTCGCTCGAGGGCGAGGTCACGTCGCCGGGTTTGATCGAGCGCCGCTTCGGCGAGGAGCGCCAGCGGGTGTCGGACGCGCTCTCGGCCTGGAAGATGAACGTGCCTCAGCTGCGCGCGAGCTGGGATCAGCTGCGTAGCGCGATCGATCAGTCGGTGTCGGATCTGGCCGCGCTGAGGCTGCACGGCGGCAACACCGGTATCGCGCGCCTGCCCGCCGCCGGGATGCCCTGGTTCATGACCGTTTTCGGCCGCGACACGGTCATCACCTGTCTGCAGACGCTCCTGTTCGGACCCGAGCTGGCGCGGAGCGCGCTCGAGGTGCTGGGCGAGCTGCAGGCGACCGAGGACGATCCCTCGATCGACGCCGAGCCCGGCAAGATCGTGCACGAGATCAGGCAAGGCAAGACCGCTCGGCGCTGGTTCCCCGCCTACTACGGCACCGTCGATGCCACGCCTCTGTACCTGATCCTGCTCTCGGAAGTCTGGCGCTGGACCGACGACGCGGCACTTGTGCGCTCGCTCAAGGGGCCGGCGATGCGCGCGCTCGAATGGGTCGAGCAGTACGGCGATCTCGACGGCGACGGCTTCATCGAGTACCGAAAGCGCTCCGAGCGCGGGCTCGACAACCAGTCCTGGAAGGACTCCGGTGACTCGCAACGCTTCGCGGACGGGCGTCTGGCCGAGACGCCGATAGCCCCCTGTGAGGTGCAGGGCTACGCCTACGACGCCAAGCTGCGCTGTGCCGAGCTGGCTCGGGCGGTCTGGCGCGACCGCGAGCTGGCGGAGAAGCTCGAGCGCGAGGCGGCCGAGCTGGCGCTGCGCTTCGACGAAGCCTTCTGGATCGAGGAGAGAGGCGGCTACTACGCACTCGGCCTCGATCGCGACAAGCGTCCGATCGACTCCCTCTGCTCGAACATCGGGCACCTGCTCTGGTCGGGCATCGTGCCGCCGCAGCGGGTGGATGCGCTCGTCGATCGTCTGATGGGAGAGGATCTCTGGTCGGGCTGGGGCATCCGCACGATGTCAGCCGCGGACGCGGCCTACAACCCGCTCAGCTACCACAACGGTAGCGTCTGGCCGCACGACAACTCCCTCTGCGCCTGGGGCCTGGCGAAGTACGGGCGCTGGCCCGAGGCCCAGCGGATCATCCATCGCATGCTCGGCGTCGCCAAGTACTTCGATTACCAACTACCGGAGGTGTTTTCGGGCCTGCCCAGGATCGAGACGCCGTTTCCGATCGCCTATCCGACCTCGGCCCGGCCGCAGGCCTGGGCGGCCGCCACTCCGGTTCTGCTGTTGCAGGTTCTACTCGGACTTAAGCCCGATCTCCGCCGGCACGTGCTGATCTCATTCGCCCCCGAGGCGATCCCGACCTGGGTCGGCGACGTCCGGCTTTCAGGAGTGCACGCCTTCGGTCGCCTCTGGGATATCCGCCTCGCCGGCGGCCACGTAACCATCGAGGAGCTCTGACATGTCTTTAAAAATCGCAGTTCTTTCTCCCGTCTGGTTCCGCGTTCCCCCCGACGGCTACGGTGGGATCGAGTGTGTCGTCTCGCTCCTGGCCGATTCGCTGGTCGAGGCAGGTCACGATGTGACGCTCTTTGCCTCCGGCGACTCGCTTACGAAGGCGAAGCTGGTCTCGGTCTACAAAAAGGCGCCGAGCCTGCAGATCGGGCGCTCGGTCCCCGAAATGCACCATGCCCTTGCCTGCTTCGAGCGCGCTGAAGAGTTCGACGTCATCAACGATCACTCCGGTCTGCCCGCCGCCGCCTTCGGCGGATTGGTCGAGACGCCTACCCTCCATACCATGCACGGCCCGCTCGACGGCCCGATCGCGCCCTCGGTCTACGAGCAGATCGCCCGCGTGGCGCCCAAAGTCGGGTTCATCTCGATCTCGATGAACCAGCGCAAGCCGAAACCCGACCTCCCCTGGGTCGCCAACTGCCCGAATGCGCTCGATCTCTCGGTCTACCCCTGCCAACCGCACAAGGGCGACTACCTGTTCTTCCTCGGGCGAATGAGCCCGGACAAAGGCGCTCACCGCGCCATCGCGATCGCGAAGGAGACCGGTTTACCGCTCAAGATCGCGGGCAAGATGCAGGATCCCGAGGAGAAGGACTACTTCAGAGAACTGGTCGAGCCGCACCTCGACCAGCAGATCCAGTACCTGGGCGAGGTCAACCACGGCGAGAAGGTCGAGCTCTTGCAGCACGCTCGCGTGACCCTTTTCCCGATCGAATGGGAGGAGCCCTTTGGGCTGGTGCCGATCGAGTCGATGGCCTGCGGCACTCCCGTGCTCGCCACCCGCTTCGGCGCTGTCCCCGAGGTGATCGAAAACGGAGTGGGCGGCATCATCGTGGACGACTACCGCGGGATGGCCGCGCTGATCGACGAGGCGTCTGCGATCGACCCCTGGGTCTGCCGGCGTTATGTCGAGGAGCACTTCGTGCCCGAGCGCATGGTGGCCGACTACGTCGCCGCCTACGAGGAAGCTATCGCCCGCTCTAAGAGTTGAGTCTTCTCGGAAGACCCAGCCCTGATCCCGGAACTTGCCTTCAGCTGGGCGCCGCCGTGTTCCAGTAGCGCTTGAGCCCGAGGTACGAGTGCCTGAGCAGATCGGTGAGCTCGGAGAACCTGGCGGTCTGGGCATCGATTTCGCGGCTCGCCTCGTTGGCGAACTCCCTGGCGCTGGCGCCGCGGCGAACGATCTCGGCCCAGCGCATCAGCCGGCGCCGGAAGATCTGCAGGTGCTCCTCTGGCTCGTCGACCAGCCCGAAATGCGGCAGCGCCAGCGTGTCGGGAACGCGCCGCTCGATCTCGTCCAGGCTCTTGTGCCAGGCCTCGAGATCAACGTCGGGCGGCGGAGTCGCCGGCAGGATGTAGTCGCCCGGCGGCCAGCGCACGCCGACCGTGTCGCCTGCGAACAGCGCCCCTTCTGCGTCCATGTAACAGACGTGGTGAACCGCGTGCCCCGGCGTCGGAAAGCACTCGAGACCGAGAACGCGCTCGCCGACCGCCTCGACGTTCTCAGCCGGGACCGGTGTGACGGAGCCCCAGAGCAGATCGAACATGTCGCCGTAGAGGCGCCGGGCACTGCGCTCGAGCCGCTCGGGATCGATCATGTGCGGAGCTCCCTGCTCGGAGACGTGCACCTTGATACGCGGATTCGCCTCGACGAGCGCTCCGGCGGCACCCGCGTGGTCGAAGTGGATGTGAGTGACGAGCAGATGGCGCAGATCGGCGACTCCGAGGTCGAGCTCGCCGAGTCTCTTCTCGAGCGCGGGCAGCGTCGTAGCCGGCCCGCAATCGACCAGCGTGAGACCGTCCTCGAGGTCGAGCAGATAGGAGCCCACAAGCTGCTCTTCGCCGAGGAAATGGAGGTCCAGGAGCTCCGGCATACCCCTCGATCGTAGTGGCTGCTGGCGCTCGTCTTCACGTAACCGACGCTGCACGCCGAGCGAGTCTCCAGAATGCAGCCATCGAATTCACAGAGTTCGCAATCTCGCGGCTACCGCCTCCGCCGGCACGCGTGCGGGTGTGGGGAGGACCGGATATGGTCGGCATCGCCTACTCGGCCGGCTATGACGTGGCGCTCGAGCCTCCGTACCACGCGGCCGTGATCGAGGACGCCCTCAGAGTCGGCTTCGACCCGATCGAGGCGATCGACGAGGTCTTCACGGGAGCGCTGCCGCCGGCGGTGCTGATCGTGGGCGGGCTGGCCTGGGACATGCTCGACGACTCGACCGCCGACTGGTTCTACATGCAGCGGCGAGCGCTGGCCACGGGCGGCGGTCCCGACGCCCACCAGACGATCGAGGCCTTCAAGTACTGGTGGTTCGAGGAGGCCTTCTTCGGTGTGATGGCGCACCACGAGCTTCGCTACGAGCTCCATCAGCGCTTCGAGGAGCGAGTCTTCCAATGGCAACCGGCGCTCTACCAGTACCTCGAGGGCGATCCCAGCCTGGTGCTCGAGCGCTGGGTGATCGACCGCGGCGTCGTGCGTCCGCTCGGCTTCGATTACGTGGGCTTCCGGCGCTAGCCGGCGCCGACCGGCCGCGGCGTCAAGAAAGCGACGCGAATGCCTCGGGATCGGGCGCCTTCAGGAGCGCCTCGATCGCCCCGGGCTCGAGCGGCCTGGAGAAGAGGAAGCCCTGGCCCAGCTCGCAGCGCAGGGCGCGCAGCATCTCGCGCTGTTCCGGCAGCTCGATCCCCTCGGCCAGCGCCCGCAGGCCGAAGGTCTCGCCCAGGCGCACGATCGCGTCGGCGATCCGGTACTCGTCCGAGCCCGGCTCCACAACCCCGTCCACGAACGGCTTGGCGACCTTGATGATGTCGGCCGGGAACTGGCGCAGGTACTGGAGCGAGGAGTAGCCGGTACCGAAGTCGTCAATCGCCATCTGGACGCCCAGCGTCTTCAGCTCGTTCAGGCGCTCGATCGCCGCCTCGACGTCCTCCATCAGAGCGGTCTCGGTGATCTCGAGGATCACCGTCTGCGGATCGATACCTGTCCGCTCGATCGCTTGCCCGACGTCTTTCACGAGCGTGCCGTGATCGAGCTGGCGGCCGGAGAGGTTGATCGACATCACGAACGCGGGCTGATCGATCAGCTCCTGCCACGCGCGTCCCTGGCGCAGCGCCTCGTGCAGGACGAAGCGGCCCAGCGGGACGATCAGGCCGGTCTCCTCGGCGAGCGGGATGAAGTGGAAGGGCGGGATCAGTCCGCGCTCGGGGTGGTTCCAGCGGACCAGTGCCTCGACGCCGCAGATGTCGCCGCTTTCGAGCAGCACGATCGGCTGGTAGTGGATCACGAACTCGCTTGCGACCACGGCGCGCTCGAGCTCGGCCTTGAGCGCCAGGCGCTCGGCGACGGCGGCTCGCATCGCCGGCTCGAAGACCTCGAAGCCGGTGCGACCGTGGCGTTTGGCGTGGAACATCGCCACCTCGGCGTTGCGGAGCAGCTCGGCCGCATCGTCGGCCTCGTCCTCGGTGGCGGGCGAGACCGTGGCGCTACCGATGCTGGCGTGCGCGAACACCTCGTGCTGGCCGAGCAGGACGAACGGCCTCTCGAGCGCGGTCATGATCCGCTCGGCGACCACCGTGGGTGACTCGGGCGGGCTCTCCTCGATCAGCACCGCCCACTCGTCGCTGCCGAGACGGGCGCAGGTGTCGTCGGTGCGGATGCTGGCGAGCAGGCGATCCGAGACGGACCGCAGCAGCTCGTCGCCGGCGACGTGGCCGAGCGTGTCGTTGACGGTCTTGAAGTCGTCGAGATTGACGATCATCACCGAGACGGGCTCCCGGGTGCGCGGGATCCTCATCAGCGCCGCCTCCGTGCGCTCGAGGAAGTGCGAGCGGTTGGGGAGCGCGGTCAGCGCGTCGAGGTGCGAACGGCGCAGAAGCTCGGATTCCAGCTTTCGTCTCTCCTCCAGCAGGTCTTTCGTGCGTTGCAGGCTCTCGAGCGCGAGCACCGCCTGCGAGGCCAGGCTCTTGAGCGCCGAGACGATCTCGTCTGTCAGCGGCCGCTCGCTCTCCAAAACGAGCTCGCCGATCCGGTCTTTCTGGAGCGTCAGCGCCACCGATGCCTCATGCTTGCGGCCAGCGATCGCCTCCCCGCTGGTGGCGAGCTCGACCGCGCTGCGGCCGGAGCCGAGGATGAGGCTGGCGCGCACTCGTCCTTGCTCGCCCGCCAGGGCAACGGCGGCTTCGACGGTCGCCTCACAGACACGGTCGTGATCCTCGGCCGAGGCAAGACCGCGCATGGCGCGCCGCAGCACCAGCTCGCGCTTGGTTGCCCGTTGCTGGCGGAGAACGAGACCGGCCAGACGAACGATCACCAGTCCTATCACTGCCGTTGAGCAAACGACGGTGGCAGCGATGTCGAGCTGTCGTGCGCCACGGGCGGCCTGAACCGAGAGCAGCCAGGGCGCTGTCAGAGCGGCTGCGGCGAGCAGCACCAGGCGGCTCGGAGTCAGCTCGTGCCTGCGCTCCGACGCGACGCTGCCGAGCTTACGCATGCTCGGATCGAGCGCACAGGCCGCGAGCAGTGCGAAGGCCGCGATCAGTGCCGACCGGGTCGCCCAGGCGGCGCCGGTCAGCTCATGCAGGCGGACGGCGGCGGAGGTGATCGCGAACGCGATCAGAAAGCCGACCGCGAGACAGAGCAGGGCCGCTGCGTGAGTCCAGACACGCAGCCCCAGCACGAGCCGCACCGAGAGTGCGAACAGCGCCAGTGTCGCCAGGCAAAAAAGGAGCGCAGCCAGCTTGACGCCGCCGGTAATCGAGACCTTGCTCAGCCCCGGAGCCAGCAGCGTCACCCAGACGACGAGAGCCGCGGCGATCGATGCGGCTGCGGTGTCGATCACGCTTCCCCAGTCGCGATCGCTAGAACCTGCCGCCAGTAGCAGTCCGATCCCGGTGGCGATCATCAGAAGGCCGGCCGTCAGGAAGGCGTCGCGGGCGCTGAACCTCTCAGGCCCAGCGCCGAGGACGGCGGTCAAACCGAGAAGCGACGCTCCGGCGGCAAGCAGGTACCAGGCCGCCCCCGTTTTCGTGTGGTCGAGACGGACCGAAAAAAGGATTACGAGCGCGCAGCCTAAGCCCGCGACGGTTGCGGGCGCTCCACCCAGCACGAGAAGCGCGAGCAGGGACGCAAAAGCGACGAGGGAGATGCTGCCGCGTAGGTACCACCGCCGGGAAAGAGCGGTCACGAAACCGATCATGTGCGGCTTCGGGGGACTGCGCATCCCCCGTTCCGGGGACAGTCGTCTCGCGCCTCGGTCAGCGCGAAGATCGCGCACTGGCGGCGGAGCCTCGGATTCGGTTGTTTTCTCGTCTAAGGGCTTATCCCGCCAGGCCTACACACCCTAGGCGATGCCCTGCGCGGCATCCATCGCACGCAGGCGGCGGACGCGCTCAGCGATGGGCGGATGCGTCGAGAAGAGCGACGCCATCCCGCCGCTCTTGAGCGGATGGACGATGTAGAGAGAGGCGGTGGCCGGATTGACCTGCATCGGCACGGCCTTCGACGTACGCTCCAGCGACTCGAGCGCGTCGGCCAGCGGTGCCGCCCGGCCGAGCAGCTTTGCTCCGCTCGCATCGGCCAGATACTCGCGCTGGCGCGAGATGCCGAGCTGGATCAGCGTCGCCGCCAGCGGCCCGACGACCAGAGCGACGAGCCCCCCGATCGGTGACTCGTTGTCGTTGCCCCCGAAGAAGAAGAACATGTAGCTGAGCCAGGTGATCACCGACGCGATCATGGCCGCGATCGACGAGACGAGGATGTCGTGGTTCTTCACGTGCGAGAGCTCGTGCGCGAGCACGCCCTTGACCTGATCGCGCGGCATCAGCGTGAGCAGTCCCTGGGTAACGGCGACCGCGGAGTGCTTCGGGTTGCGGCCGGTGGCGAACGCGTTCGGCTGCTCGGACGGGATCATGTAGATGCGCGGCATCGGCAATCCGGCGCGCTGGGTCAGCTCGCGGACGTCGGCGTAGAGCTCGGGCGCCTGCGCTTCGGCGATCGGTTGAGCCCGGCTGGAAGCTAGCGCGATCTTGTCCGAGAAGAAGTAGCCGAACAGGTTCATGACCACGGCGATGCCGAGGAACAGGTAGACGAAGCTTCCGCCGAGCAAGAAGCCGATTGCGACCAGTAGTCCGGACAGCGCTGCGATCAACAGCCAGGTTCTGAGGCGAGTCGTAAAGCCCGTCATGTTCGTCTTGACCTCCCGGTTTCGTTCGTTTGTCGGAGGTCTCTCCCTCGCCCTTCGTGGGCCGGCCCCACCGGGCCTCGCGGCCGTGTTGACGACAGAGCCCGAAGCGGGATACTCCCCTCCTGGGGACACCTGGATGTTATCCAGGCGCCGGCGGTTGGTGATTAAGTGCGTGTTATCCGGTAGGCATCCTCGATGCCGCAAATGAGAAGATGCGGACGGTAATCCCTTCCGCAAGAGCTACGGCGACGAGGAACCAGCCTGGCATCCGCGTAGAGACTGGTGTGAGCCCCGCGTCTCGGTGAAGAGAGACCGGCTAGTGCCGGTAGTGGCGGCGGTGGGTGAAGACCATCGACACCCCGGCTTCGCGTGCGGTGTCGATCGCCTCCTGGTCGCGCTTGGAGCCGCCGGGCTCGATGATGTTCGTGATGCCGGCTTCGAGAGCTAGCTTGGGGCCGTCGGAGAAGGGGAAGAAGCCGTCGGACGCAAGCGAGGCGCCGCTCAGATCGTGGCCGTGCTGGCGCGCTCTCTCGATTGCCACTTTGACCGCGTCCAGGCGGCTCGGTTGGCCTCCGCAGACGCCGATCGTCTGCAACCCGCGGGCGATCACGATCCCGTTCGACATCACGTGCTTGACGACCTTCCAGGCGAAGAGCAGATCGCCCCAGGCTTCCTCGCTGATCTCACCGCAGACGACCTCCATGCCCGAGCGATCCTCGAGGCCCCAGTCGCGGTCCTGCACCAGGATGCCGCCGAGCACGCGCTTGTAGTCCTTCTCGCCCGGGTCGCCGCGGCGGCGCTCATAGTGGGTCAGGACGCGGGTCTCGTGCGCACGCAGAGCGTCTACGGCCTTCTGCGCGTAGGCCGGGGCGAACAGGACGTCGATGAAATGCTCGGCGAGCAGGCTGCCCAGCTCGGCCGAGACCGGGCGGTTGAGGATGACGACGCCGCCGTAGGCCGAGGTCGGGTCGGCCGAGAGCGCTCTGATGAACGCCTCCTCGGGAGCGGCGCCGACGGCGACCCCACAGGGGTTGCTGTGCTTGACGATCACGCAGGCCGGAAGCGTGAATTCGTCGATGATCAGGCGCGCCGCCGAGAGATCGTTCAGGTTGTTGAAGCTGAGCTCGCGCCCGTGCAGCTGCTCGACCCGGGAGAGAAGGTGGCGGCGGCTGTAGGCCTCGGCGTAGAGCGCGCCGCGCTGGTGCGGGTTCTCGCCATAGGGCAGATCCAACACCTTGACGAAGGTGGTGGTCATCGTCTCGGGGAAGGCCTCGCGGTCGGAGAACCAGGCCGAGATGGCCGACTCGTAGGCGGCGGTGGCCGCGAAGGCCTCGGCCGCCAGCTGCCGGCGCGTCTCCTGGGATAGATCACCAGTCTGGCGCAGCTCGTCGAGGACGAAGCCGTACTGATCGGTGCGCGAGATCACGCCCACATGGGCGAAGTTCTTGGCCGCCGCTCGGGCGATCGTCGGTCCGCCGATATCGATCATCTCGACGGCGTCCTCCTCGCGTACGCCGTAGCGCGCCACGACTTTGGCGAAGGGATAGAAGTTGACACAGACGAGGTCAAAGGGCTCGATTTCGTTCTCGCTCAACGCGGCGACGTCGTCCTCGCGATCGCGGCGGGCGAGGATGGCGGCGTGCACGCTCGGGTGCAGAGTCTTCACGCGGCCGCCCAGCATCTCCGGCGACTTGGTCAGCTCCTCGACGCTCGTCACCTCGAGCCCGTGGGACTTGAGCGCCTCGGTCGTGTCGCCGCTGGCGACGAGCTCGCAGCCCAGCTCGACGAGACCGCGGGCGAACTCCTCCAGTCCGGTCTTGTCATAGACGGAGATCAGTGCTCGCTTGATCACGCGATCATCACCCGGCGGGAACCCTCCTGGAACCGTACTCGACCGTCAAGACAGAGGCGAGCCGCTTCGGGCAGCAGGCGGTGCTCGACGGCGTGGATCCGCTCCGCCAGCGTCTCGACGGTGTCGGAGTCTTTCACCTCGACCGGCTCCTGCAGGAGGATCGGGCCGGTGTCGACACCCTCGTCCACGAAGTGAACGGTAACGCCCGTCCAGCGCACACCGTAAGCGATTGCATCTTCGATCGCGTGCGCACCTGCGAAGGATGGACAGAGTGCCGGATGGAGGTTGATCACACGCCTCGGGAAGCGCTCGAGGAAGGCCGGCGTGAGCACGTGCATGTAGCCGGCGAGAACGGCCCATTCAACGCCCTTGTCGAGTAGCCAGACGGCCATCGCCGTGTCGCGGGCGGGGCGATCGGGATAGTCGCCGAGCTCGAAGACGGCGGTCTCGATCCCGGCCTTCTCGGCCCGTTCGAGCCCCATCACCCCGGGCTTGTTCGAGGCAACGCAGGCGATCGGCAAGCCGCTGTCGATCAGAGCCTGCAGATTGGTTCCCGATCCCGAGACGAGGACACCGATCAAGTGAATACAACTCCCTGGAGGTCGGACTCTAGCCGCCCGATCACGAGGTCGTCCGGCCCGGCGTCGCTTTCCGGGATGACGGCGCAGTAGCCGATACCGAGATTGAAGACGCGCCGCTGCTCCTCCTCGCCGACGCCCTTCTCGGTGATCCAGTCGTAGACGGGGCCGCGCTCCCAGGAGCCGGTCTCGATCCGCGCTCCGACGCCTGGCGGGAGCACACGGGCGAGGTTTCCCGGAATGCCGCCGCCGGTGATGTGGGCGAGCGCGTGGACGTTGGCACGGGCGCGCAGATCGCGCACATCGTCGAGATAGCAGAGAGTCGGCGGCAGAAGCAGGTCGGGGTCGAACTCCTCCGAGCCGATCAGCCGGCGCACGAGCGTGAAGCCGTTCGCGTGCAGGCCGGCCGAGCGCAGGCCGAGGACGACGTCGCCGGGGTGGCAGCTCCTCGGGCCATCGATCAGGCGCTCGCGCTCGACCATCCCGACGCAGGTGCCGGCGAAGTCGAGCTCGTTCTCGGCGTAGATTCCGGGCAGCTCGGCGGTCTCTCCGCCCAGTAGCACGCAGCCGCTCTCGCGGCAGACCTTCGCCGCGCCTTCCACGAGCTCGGTCACCAGCTCGAGCTCGATCTTGTTTGCCGCGACGTAGTCGAGGAAGAAGAGTGGCTCGGCGCCGCTCGTGAGGACGTCGTTGATGCAGTGAGCGGCTACGTCCATACCCGCCCAGCGCAGCCGGCCGGCTTTGCGCTGGAGGATCAGCTTGGTACCGACACTGTCGGTAGAGGCGGCCAGCAGGCGCCGCTCGTCGATTGCGTGCAACCCGGCGAAGGCCCCGAAGGCTCCGGCCGAAGCCCGAGTTTGAGTCGATGCGACGGCACTGCGTAGGCGCTCGACGATCTCCTCGGCCGTGGCCAGCGACACTCCGGCAGTTTCGTAGCTCATGTCCGCCACGTTGCCAGTCTATTTACCACCGCCGCTGTATGCGCGGGCATTCGGAGGGCTTCGAGACGAGCTCTTTGCTTTCACAGCGGGCTTGGAGCTGGTACAAACGCAGACGATGCGATTACCCGACTCGATCGGAGTGCGCTGCCTCGCCGGGCGTGAGCCCTTTCCGGCGGCCTGGCTCTCGCTCACGCTCGAGGGCATCGAGAACGGGACCAGGACGGCACTCTCGTTTGCTTTCGGGCCGGCACGAGAGGACGGACGTCTGCTTATTCACCGAGACGACGTGCTCGCTCAGGGCTGCTACCTCGAGGAGGCGGTCGGGCTCGACTACGGACGCCTGGAAAAGCGCTGGAGCGGCCGCGGTTGGCTGGCCGTCGCCGGGGCGGCCGAGCTGCGGCACCAGTTTCGGCTCACCTTCGGCAATCCGCCGCTGAGGCAGGCGACGGCGAACCGGGTTGCGGCAGCGCGCGCTCTGCGCTTCCTGAGCGAAAAAGAGGGCGAGCGCTTCGCGGTCGCCGTCGAGACCGAGTTGCCGAAAAAGGTTGCCCTCGAGGTCATTTCGGCCCCGCAGGGCGATTGGCTACCTGAAAGCCTGCACGAGCCGTTGCGGGAGCTTCTCGGCAAGCTCGCCCGGCGCGAGCTGCCGGAGCTGATCGAGTCGGGCGCGCTCATCGCCAAGACGGCGAAACGGATCGAGCAGGAGATCATCGACTACGGAGCCACGCCCATCGTTCCGCCGGACATCGCGCTTCTTCTCGCCGGTGCCACGCCCGACGACGAGGGCGCCTGGATGGTAGAGGTGCCGCTGTGGACGCGCGAGGAGGGGCCGAGCGACCTGGTCGTCCGGGTACACGCGCGCGAGCTCGAAACCGGTCTCGAGCTCGAGTTGCGCGGCGTCGCCCTCGCTTGAGGACGCCTAAGCCCGCGCCGGCGCGGTGTTGACCTCGACCACCGTTTCGATCGGGAGGTCGAGCGAGACGGCGACCAGGCAGCCCTCCTCCGCTTTGAGGGCGATCTCGCGGGCGAGCTCTTCCATGCCTTCGTCGGTGTCGATCTCGACCTTGAGCTTCATCCGCGAGAAGCCGAAGTGCCCGTCTTCTCGCGTACCAACGGTGCCCTCTCCGCTCACGGCCAACGCGTGCAAGGGCAATCCCTGGCGCCCGGCGATACCCACGAGCGTGATCGCGACACACGATGCGGTCGCTCCTACCAGGAAGTCCTCCGGGCTCCAGATCGTCGGGTCGCTGCCGCGGAACTCGGGCGGAGACGAGGTCTCGATCTCACTCTTGCCGCTGACGCGGGTGGCAACGCGCGTACCACCGAGCCACTCGATCGTGACCGGAAAGCTGAACTCCTTGGCTCGCATTTGTGCCTCTCTTCTCCTCTGGATTCTCGGTCGAGTCTCTGCTCCGGGCTGGCTCTCAGTAAAGCGCACGCGTCTAGTCGAGATAACGCGTCCGAGCTGCGGCGCCGGCGAGAACGGCGCCCGACTATCGCCGTTACTCGGCGCTGGAGAGGGCAAACTCGCTCCCCCCGGAGTGATGGTTGCGCTTGCACTCGCAGCGCGAACGCGAGAACATGCGCGCGTCCGTCACGCTAATGGAAGGAGCCTTTCTAGATGCCCGAGGCAAAGAAAGAAGTGACCCTGGATCTCTCGAAACTGAGCATGCCGAACATGGAGTTCGTGGTCTATGTCGTCGCGCTTCTCGTCGCAGCGATCGTGGTCGCGATTGCGAAGACCCTGAACGTGAACGCCTGGTTCACCTTCTTCGAGATCACAACCGCGCTCTACATCCTCAGCCGCGGCGTCGCCAAGGCGCACAACGTCAAGGAGTAACGCCGTTCGTGCGCTCGCGTAGCGCCGGGCCCGGCGTCCGGCGCTACGCCTTGGCGCGCGCCTTCTCGAGGCGGAGCTTGATCAGCTTGCCGCCCTCTGGAATCGGAGTCGGGTAGTTGCCGTCGAGGCAGGCGCGGCAGAAGCTCGTCTCCGGCCGCTCCGAAGCGGTTTGCAGCCCCTCGAGCGAGAGGTGGGCGAGCGAGGTCGCGCCGATGTGGCGGCGCACCTCCTCGACCGACTTCTTGCCGGCGATCAACTGCTCGGCGTCGCCGAAGTCGATCCCGTAAAAGCAGGGGAAGACGACCGGAGGCGAGGAGATGCGCGCGTGCACTTCGGTGGCGCCGGCCTCGACGAGCATGGTCACGATCTGGCGCGTGGTCGAGCCGCGCACGATCGAGTCGTCGACGATCACCACACGCTTGCCGGACACCTCGTCGAGCGGGTTGAACTTCAGCTTCACTCCCTGGTCGCGTAGCCGCTGCTCGGGCTCGATGAAGGTGCGGCCGACGTAGCGGTTCTTGATCAGGCCTTCACTGAAGGGGATGCCGCTGGCGCGCGAGAAGCCGATCGCCGCCGGTGTGCCCGAGTCGGGGATCGGCATCACGAGATCGGCCTCGACCGGCGACTCGGCGGCCAGGATCTCGCCCATCCGCACTCTTGCTCCGTGCACCTCGACGCCGAGCAGGCGGCTGTCGGGCCGGGCCAGGTAGAAGAGCTCGAAGATGCACAGCGCGGTGTGCTCCGGCCGCTCGACCGCCTGGACTGAGTGGCACCCTTCCTCGTCGATTACCACCAGCTCGCCGGCTTCGATCTCCCGCTCGAGCTTGGCGCCCACGATGTCGAGCGCGCAACTCTCGGAGGCGATCACCCAGTCGTCGTCGAGCCGGCCCACGCAGAGCGGGCGGATGCCGTACTGGTCGCGGAAGCCGATCAGCTTGCCGTCGGCAAGCGCCACGATCGAGTAGGCACCGACCAGCCGGGTCATCGCCGCTGCGACGGCCTCTTCGAGCGGGCGCTCGTCGTTGGCGATCAGCGCGGCCACGATCTCGCTGTCGGAGCTGGTGCTCAGGCGTACGCGCTGCGCGGCGAGCTCCGAGCGCAGCTCCTCGACGTTGGTGAGGTTGCCGTTGTGTGCGAGTGCGACGGTGCGGGCGCGCCCGCGTAACACGAGCGGTTGCGAGTTTTCCCAGTGACTGCCGCCGGTGGTCGAGTAGCGGCAGTGGCCGATCGCGAGCTGCCCGTGCAGTCCGCGCAGATTCTGCTCGCTGAAGACCTGCGTCACCAGCCCCATGTCTCTGAGGCCGTAGATCCGTCCCTCGTCGCAGACGGCGATCCCCGCCGACTCCTGCCCGCGGTGCTGGAGCGCGTGCAGCCCGAAGTAGGCGAGCCGCGCGTTATCGCGCTCGGGCGCTCTGATGCCGAAGATGCCGCACATTTATCGTCCTGGGTTCTCCGGGGGTACGCCTTCAGCTTGCCAGGCGCGGGTCAGCTCACCGAGCGGAAGGCCGTTCAGGGAGTCGCCGCCGGCAGTGCCGATCTCGCGTAGAGGCACGCCTTCGGCCTCGAGCTGGCCTACGTGCTCGCGCGCGCAGGCGACCACGGCCAGACCGCCGCACTCGCCGAACAGCTGTATCGGATCGGCGGGAAGATCGACGCGGGCGCCGATGCCGCTGGCGATCGCGCATTCGGCCAGGCAGACCGCGAGCCCTCCCTCGGCGACGTCGTGGGCGATGGAGAAGAAGCGGTTGTTCTTCCAGAGAAAGCGAACGAGCGCGGCCTCGGCCTCGAGATCGAGCTCGGCCGGCGCGCCGTAGACCGTTTCGTAGCGAGCCTGGTACTCCGAGCCGGCGATCGAGAGCTGCGGCTCGCCGGCGAGCAGGACGACGTCGTCCTCGCGCCAGGCGTCGGTGACGTAGCGCACGTCCGGGACGAGGCCGACGCAGCCGACGACCGGGGTGGGATAGATGGGCTGTCCGTCGGTCTCGTTGTAGAGCGAGACGTTGCCCGAGACGACCGGGATGCCGAGCGCCTCGCAGGCCCCGGCCATGCCCTCGATCGCCTCGTTCAGCTCCCAGGCCATCTCGGGCTTCTCGGGGTTGCCGAAGTTGAGGCAATTGGTGATCGCGAGCGGCTCACCGCCGGCGCAGGCGACGTTGCGAGCCGATTCGAGTACGGCGTGGGCGCCGCCGGTGCGCGGGTCGAGCCAGGCGATGCGGCCGTTTCCATCCAGCGAGAGAGCCAGCCCGCGCAGAGAGGGGCGCAGCCGGATCACGCCGGCATCGAGGCCGGGGCGGCGCACCGTGCGCGAGCCGACGATGTAGTCGTAGCGCTCGTAGACCCAGGCACGGTCGCGGATGTTGTCGGAGCCGAGCAGCTCGAGTAGCGTCTGGCGGAAGGGAGGAGCGACCGGCGTGGGAGGCGGATCCTGCTTCTGCCGCGGTGCGAACTCGAGCTGGTAACGGGGAACATCTTCGGTCAGGAAGCGAGCGGGTATTTCGCCCACGACCTGCCCGTCCCAGAAACAGCGCAGAAGGCCGGAGTCGGTCACCTTGCCGATCTCGGTGCAGGGCAGCTCCCAACGCTTGCAGACCTCCTTCACGGCGGGGACGAGCGAGGGCGTGACGGCAGCCACCATCCGCTCCTGGCTCTCGGAGATCATGATCTCCCAGGGCTCGAGGTCGGTCTCGCGCAGAGGCACGCGGTCGAGGTGGATGTCCAGCCCGAAGGAGGCTGCCATCTCCGACAGCGCCGAGGCCAGCCCGGCCGCGCCGCAGTCCTGCAGGCTCTCGACCAGGTTCTTCTCGATCAGCTCGACCGAGACCTCGATCAGCTTCTTGCCGGTGAAGGGGTCGCCTACCTGGACGCTCGGGCGCTTATCGGCGTCGTCCTCGCCCAGCTCCTGGCTGGCCAGAACGCTGGCGCCGCCGATGCCGTCGCGCCCAGTGGTGGCGCCGAACATGACCACGCTGCCGACACCGCTCGCCCGCGCGCTCGTGAGCTGCTCGCGCGGCAGAAGGCCGACGCACATGGCGTTGACCAGACAGTTGCCGGCGTAACGGGAGTCGAAGAAGGTGGCGCCGCCGACGGTCGGAACGCCGACGCAGTTGCCGTAGGTGCCGATACCGGCGACCGCGTTCTCGAACTGGATGTCGTCCTGTCCGAAGTAGAGGCCGTCGAGCAGCGCGACCGGCCGCGCGCCCATCGCGTAGATGTCGCGCAGGATGCCGCCGACTCCTGTGGCTGCGCCCTGGAAGGGCTCGACCGCCGAGGGGTGGTTGTGGCTCTCGACCTTGAAAGCGACCGCTTCGCCGCCGCCGAGGTCGACCACGCCGGCGTTCTCGCCCGGACCCTGGAGCACGCGCTCGCCCGTCGTGGGCAGCTTCTCGAGCAGCCGCGCTGAGTGCTTGTAGCCGCAGTGCTCCGACCACAGCAGCGAGAAGACGGCTAGCTCGAAGTGATTGGGCTCACGCCCAAGCAGCTCGCATATTCGCTGGAGCTCCCAGTCGGTGAGCCCGAGCGCGCGATGGATCGGCTGTTCTTCGATCTGCGCCAGTAGAGCTTCAGTCTATCGGCGCGCCTCGACGTGCTCGCGGTTGAGCTTGCTCAGACCCGGTTGCCGCCTCGTGACGGCACTTCGTTCCGCCGCCCGCCACCATGAGTGCGACGGCACTTCTCTCTACACCCGCCACCGATCCACCCGCCCGCGGGGTCGTGAAACGGTACCGAGAAACGGCCGCGCAAATGCTCCGAGAGCGTGCCCAATTCGTGCCGATCTCCCCAGACGGTTTCGCGACCTTCGTTGGAGGCCCGAGGCGGTCTTTCACCCTGAGCTAGGCTCCAAAGCGAGATGAGCGAAAGCAAGCTTCGACTCCGCCGCGCCACCCCCCACGACGTCGACTACCTGCTCGCCCTGCAAGTCGAGCCGGAAGCTGCGCACTTCCTGTCGGCGGGCAGGGCGAGCACGCACGAGCAGTTACTGGCCGAGGTCGAGCGCTCGCTCGCCGAGCCGGAGGCGTTCGGGCGGCTTCTGGTCGAGGTTCCCTTCGAGCGCGAGTGGCGCCTGGCCGGCGCGATCGGCTTCGAGCGCACGAACCGGCGCAGCCGCATCGCTCACCTGAGCGGGCTGGCCGTTCATCCCGACTTTCGCGGGCACGGCCTGGGCGCGGCGGCGATTCGCGAGCTGGCGCGGGTGCTCTTCGGCGAGCTCGGCTTTCACCGGCTCGAGGCCGAGACCTACGGCTTCAACGAGCGGGCGATGGCCGTGGTCGAGCGGGCCGGCTTCGTGCGCGAGGGCGTCAAGCGCCGTGCCTACTGGCGCGATCCCGAATGGGTGGACGGCGTCTGCTTCGCACTAACGGTCGAGGACATCCAAGAGACGCCGTAAGCTTCGGGCATGGAGCTGACCCACACCTGCTACCGCATCGGCGACCCGGCCAGGTCGATCGCCTTCTACGAGGCGCTCGGCTTCGAGAAGCGGCGCGAGCAGCCGATCCGCGACGAGGCCGTCAACTACTTCTTCGGCGTCCCCGGCCGGCCCAGTCCCGAGCTGGAGCTGACCTATAACTTCGGCGTGTCTGAATACGAAATCGGCAGCGGCTTCGGCCACGTCGCCGTCCGGGTCGACGACCTAGAGCGGACGCTCGCCCGACTCGCCTCCGAGCACGGCATCGAGCCCGAGCGCCCGCCCTACCGGGTCAGCGAGAGCGGACCGCTGATCTGCTTCGTCCGGGATCCGGACGGCTACCGGATCGAGCTGATAGACGTCTCCGGTCGCTAGCGAGGATGGTCCGACGGTTACCTACGCTACTTCACGGCTTTGCGCGCGGATGAAGTGCACTCTTTTGCGCCCAGTTTCGTGAACAGAGCATCGCTCTTCTCCGCGATTGTCCTGCCCTCCCTAGCGAGCTTCAGCGCTGTCGCCTCGTCAAGGTCATTCTCCCGCATGGCAGCGGCTGCTGTTGCGACATGAGAGGACAGTTTCTCGATCAGAGTTATTGCCTTATTAAAGGTCTGTTGCTCTCTCAGGGGTGGACTCAGGGTCTTTAGCCTAGAGATCTCTTTGTGAAACAGAGGTAGCGACGCCCTGAGCGACGACTGCGGGTTTTTAGCGGCGGCGATCTCCATCTCCTTGTTGAACTCGGCGCAGACCGCATTCGCTCTTGCGGCAAACTCCGCTTTCGTGAGACGCTTACCGCCTCCGCCGCCACAGCCTCCGAGAGCAAGTGAGCCAGAGACGACCAGCATCCCCAGCGCTACCGTCGCCCTGCTCTGCATGATCTCAGTCCCTTTCAGGTAGGGGGTCACGCGGATCGTAATATCAGCAGTGCGTTCACGAGTGCAGATCGGCTGCCCGACGGCTACCGGATCGAGCTGATCGACCCTTCCGGCCGCTAGACGAGCGCTGCGCTGCGCTCGCGCGCGGCATCCACGAGCGAAGCCAGGATCAGCGCGCCGTCGGGCGAGCCGAGCAGCGGATCGACCGCGTGCTCGGGGTGAGGCATCAGCCCCATCACGTTGCCGGCCTCGTTGACAACGCCGGCGATCGAGAAGGCCGAGCCGTTCGGGTTGTCGCCGTGGTAGCGGAGCACGACCTGGCTCTTTCGCTCCAGCTCGGCCAGCAGCTCGTCATCGCCGGTGAAGTTGCCGTAGCCGTGCTTGATCGGGATGCGCAGCCGCTGCCCCTGCTCGCAGCGCGAGGTGAAGGGAGTGTCGGTGCGCTCCACGCGCAGGGTGACGTCGCGGCAGATGAAGGAGAGAGAGGCGTTGCGGATCAGCACGCCCGGGAGCAGCCGCGCCTCGCAGAGAATCTGGAAGCCGTTGCAGATGCCGAGTACGAGCCCGCCGGCCGTGGCGAACTCGATCACCGCGTCCATGATCGGAGCGAAACGGGCGATCGCGCCGCCGCGCAGGTAGTCGCCGTACGAGAAACCGCCGGGCAGGACGACGGCCGAGGTCCCATGCGGGAGCTCCGTCTCGGCGTGCCAGACAAGCTGCGCCTCGGCGTCGAGTGCCGCCAGCGCCCAGACGGCGTCGCGGTCATCGAGCGAACCGAGGAAGGTGACGACTGCGATCTTGGGGCGGTCGGGCCTCACGCCTCCTCCAGCAGCTCGATCTCGTAGCTCTCGATCAGGGGGTTGGCGAGCAGGTCGTGCGACATCTGCTCGAGCTCGGCGAGCGCCTTCTCGCGGTCGGAGGTCTCCACCTCCACATCGACCACGCGCCCGATGCGGACGCTGACGATGTCGAAGCCCGACTTGGCGAGCGAGCCCCTGACAGCCTCACCCTGCGGATCGAGGATGCCGGCCTTGGGCCGAACCAGCACCGTAGCTTTCACTTGAGCACCACCTCCGGGTTCGCCAGATAGTCGTCGAATGAGATCTCGGTCAGTCGCTCGAAGGCCTCGACGTAGCGCGCCCGGGTCGAGGCGACGACCTCTTCGGGCAGCTCCGGGCCCGGGTAGGCCTTGTCCCAGCCCGTGGCTTCGGTCCAGTCTCTGACCGGCTGCTTGTCGAAGGATGGCTGCGGGCCGCCGGGTCGGTAGGCGTCCGCGGGCCAGAAACGCGAACAGTCGGGCGTGAAGATCTCGTCGGCGAGCACGAGCGAGCCCGCAGCGTCGAGTCCGAGCTCGAACTTGGTGTCGGCGAGCAGGATTCCCCGCTCGGCTGCATGGGCCGCGGCGAAGCGGTAGAGCTCGAGCGAGACCGCCTCGAGCTGGTCGTAGCGCTCTTCGCCCACCAGCTCGACCCCCCGCGCGCGGTCGACCGTCTCGTCGTGTCCGACCAGCGCCTTGGTCGAGGGCGTGAAGATCGGATCCGGCAGGCGATCGGACTCGACCAGGCCGGGCGGAAGCGTGTGCCCGGCGATCTTCCCTGTGCGCTGGTAGTCGTTCCAGCCCGAGCCGGCCAGATAGCCGCGCACGACGCACTCGAGCGGCAGCATCTCGAGGCGCCGGCACTCGCTCGAGCGCCCGTCCGCTCTCAGCCCGAGCAGATGGTTCGGGACGATCTCGCGCGTGCGCCCGAACCAGAAGCCCGAGATGCCGGTGAGCACGCGGCCCTTGTCGGGGATCTCGGTCGGCAGTACGACGTCGAAGACCGAGATGCGATCGGAGGTTACGAGGAGCACCCGGCTCTCGTCGAGCGCGTAAATTTCGCGCACCTTGCCCGAGGCCAGGTGCCATACCGCCTCTTCCGTCAACTCTTCTTCTCCTTGCCGACGATCGTGTTCAGCCGCGCGAAGACGGTATCGACGTGCGCGAGGTAGGTGCTCGTCTCGAAGACCGACGCAAGCGCCTGCTCGTCCAGCGTAGCTGTCACGTCCTGATCTGCCTCGACCAGGGCGCGGAAGCTCGTCTCGGTGTCCCATGCCCGCATGGCGTCTTCCTGGACGATCCGGTAGGCCTCGTCGCGCGCGCGCCCGGCGGAGACGAGCGCCAGCAGCAAACGCTGGCTGAAGTAGAGACCGAAGGAGGCGTCGAGATTCCGCTGCATGCGCTCGGGGTAGACGACCAGCCCTTCGATCAGCCACGAGAAGCGCTCGAGCATGTAGTCGAGCGCGAAGAAGGCGTCGGGGATTACGACGCGCTCGGCCGAGGAGTGGGAGATGTCCCGCTCGTGCCAGAGAGCGACGTTCTCGAGCCCGACGACCGCGGCGGCGCGAACGACGCGAGCGAGCCCGCAGATGCGCTCGGCCACGACCGGATTACGCTTGTGCGGCATCGCCGAGGAGCCCTTCTGACCCTTTCCGAACGGCTCCTGTACCTCGCGCACCTCGGTGCGGGCGAGGTGGCGGATCTCGAGCGCGAACTTGTCCAGCGAGGAGGCGCAGAGAGCGAGCGTGTTCAGCAGCTCGGCGTGACGATCGCGCTGGATGATCTGGGTCGAGGCGGGCGCCGGCTCGAGACCGAGGCGCTTGCAGGCGATCTCCTCCACGCGCGGGTCGGTAGCCGAGTAGGTGCCGACGGCGCCGGAGAGCTTGCCCACGCGCAGCTGCTCGAGCGCGCGGGCGAGGCGGGTGCGGTCGCGATCGAGCTCGAAGGCCCAGACGGCGAGCTTGAGACCGAAGCTGGTCGGCTCGGCGTGGACGCCGTGAGTACGGCCAATGCAAACCGTGTGCTGGTGCTCGCGGGCGAGGGCGACGACAGCGGCGAGAGCGCGCTCCAGTCCTTCCAGGATCAACGCGCCGGCCCGTCCGATCTGCAGCGACAGGGCGGTGTCGACCACATCCGAGGAGGTCAGCCCGTAGTGGAACCAGCGTCCTTCGGGCCCGAGCCGCTCGCAGACGGCATCGACGAAGGCGGCCGTATCGTGATGGAGCGTGGCTTCGATCTCACGTACCCGCGCGGGATCCGGAGTCTTCGCCGCCGCCGCGAGCTTCTCCGCGTCCTCGCGCGGAACCACTCCCAGCTCGGCCCAACCCTCGAGCGCCGCCAGTTCCACCTCCAGCCAGCTCGAGAGCTTGCCCTCCTCCGACCAGAGAGCGGTCATGGCGGGACGGGTGTAACGAGCGATCACTGCAGGGGTAGTCTAGTGGTCGTTCCGGTAGGTACGGTCAGGGCAGGCCGATGCCCTGAGGGAGCGACGCTCGATCGAGGAGCGCCGAGTCCGGACGAGAACGAGCGCACAGAATGCCGGGTACGCGAAGCCGACAGAGAGAGATCGAGCGAGACCGCGGGCGCAGGCGTGGGCGCAGGCGGCGCAAGCTGGCCGCCGCGATCGTTATCCTGATCGCGCTCGGCGGCGCTACTGGTCTGATCTACTCGGGCGGCGGCGGACGGCCGCGGCTCCAGACAACGCCGGCACCTCGATCCGCCACTACCGCCTCCCCGGGCGCGGCCGCCCGGGCGACTCTGCCGACCGGCCTGCGCCCCTTGGCCGCCCGCCTCGGCCGCGTGGTCGAGGGTCGCTCGCGTCTGGAAGAGCGCGCGGCGCTCGACTTCTTCGCCACCCGCGGCCAACCGCTCTACTGCGGTGGTACTAGCGGCCGCTACGTGGCGCTCACCTTCGACGACGGTCCCGGGCGCTACACCGGGCTGGTTCTCCGAATCCTCGAGCGGGCGCACTTCAAGGCGACCTTCTTCCTGGTCGGTCGCAACGTCGGGCCGCGGACCGAGCAGGCCGGAGCCGAAGCCCAGAGCTCGGCCGCTTTCGGAATTCACACCTGGTCGCATCCGGTCCTGACCAAGCTCGAGCGGGCTCAGATCGTGAGGCAGATCGTGCGCACACGAGGGGCGATCTTCGAGGCGACAGGGGAGAGACCGCCTCTGTTCCGCCCGCCCTACGGCGACCGCGATGCGCTTGTGGACAGTGTCGCCCGCCAGCTCGGACTGGTGGAGGTGCTCTGGAGCATCGACAGCGGCGACTCGCAGGGGAAGAACTGGCTCGGGATCGGACGCGAGGTGCTGAAGAACGTCGTGCCCGGCTCGATCATCCTCATGCACGACAACCGCGGCCAGACCGTGCGGGCGCTCAAGTACGTGATCCTGCCGGGACTGAAGAAGCGCGGCTTCATCCCGGTCACCATCCCCGAGCTGTTGGTGCTCGATCCGCCTCCGCTCGGCGGCTCGCCCCTTCGTTGCTGGCAGCACTGGCACCCGTACTAAGGGCGTATCCCAATAGGCCTGCACGCCCGACGCGGCCGATCCGCGGCGCCAGCGACCGCAGAACTACTCAACGCACTACCAGTGCGTCTTCACAGCCCTCCGGCCTCTGGAGCTCGTCTCAAAACGAAGCACTCCATCGCCCGGCCGCGCTCGGCAAGCGCGCTGCGTTGTCCTCGGCCTCGCCCGTAGCCTACGGCTACGAACGAGGCACTGCGTCCTAGCATCGCACTCACCGATCGCACCCAGTCGACGGGTCTTCACTCCGAGACAAGGTCCTGGCATCCGCGGCTTGACCACCTCGGTCGCACATTCCTACCGGGATATGCCCTAGCCGGCCACCTAGGCTGGCGACTCAGAGCAGACCAGGGAAGAAGCGGCGGCGCACCCGACCGAGGTACTCGCCGTAGCTCGGGTCGGCTGCGGCGAGCAACCTCTCCTCGTAGCGCGTCTTGACCAGCAAAAAGGGGACGAGCGCCAGCGCCGGCACGAGTGCGAGCGGGCTGGAGACGAGCGCGATGCCCGTCGCCACGAGGATGCCGCCGCTGTACATCGGGTGGCGGACGAAGCGGTAGGGGCCGCGCTCGAGGTGGGTTCCGCGCGGGCTCGGGAAGGGCGTCAGCGAACGGCCGAGGGTGCGCCCAACCCAGAGCATCGCCAGTCCGCCCAGGGCGGTGACCGCGACGCCGGCGATTGCTAGGACAAGCGCAGCGGGCCAGTGCGGCCCGAGCACCGCCGCCACGACGACCAGAGCCATGAGCAGGAGCTGGCCCGAGACCCAGGCGCGGTCGGTGTTTGCCTGCGAGAGCATCACCGTTCGGCCAGAGCGAGGATGCGCGCGGCCAGGATGGCGGCGTTGCGGGCGCCGTCGATCGAGACGGTGGCGACCGGGACGCCGGGCGGCATCTGCGCGATCGCGAGCAGCGCGTCCATTCCGTCCATCGCGCTCTTCTCGGAGCGGAGCGGCACGCCGATCACGGGCAGCTCGGTGTAGGCGGCAGCCATCCCGGGCAGCGCCGCGGCCATACCGGCGCCGCAGATCAGCACCTTGAGCCCGCGCCCGGCGGCGCCGCGGCAGTACTCGGCGACGGCGTCGGGGGAACGGTGCGCCGAGCGCACTTCGAGCTCGCAGAGGATGCCCCGGCTCTCGAGCTCGTCCAGGCAGGGCTGCATGCGCTCGCGATCCGACTCCGAGCCGATCAGGATGCCCACGAGTACTTGCTCAGGCACTCGCGCTCGCCTCCCTTTCGGCGGCCGCGAGGGCGATGTCGGTGCGGTAGCGCATTCCCTGCCAGCTGATCATCTCGCAGGCCGCGTAGGCTCGCTCGCGCGCTGCGGCGATGGTCGGGCCGAGCGCGCTCACATTGAGAATCCGCCCGCCGCTCGTCACCAGGGCTCCGTCTCGCACCGCGGTGCCGGCATGGAAGACGACCGCGCCGGTTGCTTCGGCCTCGACGATTCCCTCGATCGGCGAACCCTTGTCGGAACCGGCCGGGTAGTTGCCGGCGGCGAGCACGACCGTCACCGCTGCTTCCTCCGAAACGCCGAGCGAGGCGTCCACGAGTGAGCCGTTCGCGGCCTCGGCGAGCGCCTCGAGCAGGTCGCCCTCGATCCGCGGCAGGATCGCCTGCGTCTCGGGATCGCCGAAGCGGACGTTGAACTCGAGCACCTTGATTCCTTCGTCGGTGCGCATCAGCCCGGCGTAGAGGACGCCGATGAAGGGATGCCCGCGCTCGGCGAGCTCGGTCAGCACTGGGCGGTGCACCTGTTCGAGGATCGTCTCGACCTCGCTCGGGCCGACGCCCGGAACCGGGGAGTAGGAGCCCATACCGCCGGTGTTCGGGCCTTGGTCGCCGTCGTAGGCGCGTTTGAAATCCTGGGCCGGCGCCAGCGCCAGCGTCTGCTCGCCGGCGGCGAGTACCAGCATCGACAGCTCCTCTCCGAGCAGCAGCTCCTCGAAGACGGGCTTGCCGGGAAAGGCCCCGACCTCTTTCAGCGCTCTTGCCAGCGACACGGCGTCGGGGCAGACGAAGACGCCTTTGCCGGCGGCCAGGCCGTCGGCCTTGACCACGCAGGGCGCTACCGGCTCGGCGAGCTCCTTCGCCGTCGGCACTCCGGCGGCGAGCATCAGCTCCTTGGCGAAGGACTTCGAGCCCTCGAGCATGGCCGCCTCGCGCCCTGGCCCGAAGACGGCGATGCCTCCGTGCCTGAGCTGGTCGGCGACCCCGGCTACGAGCGGTACTTCCGGTCCGATCACGACCAGGTCGATCGCGAGCTGGCGGGCGAGCGCAAGTAGGCTCTCGCCGTCGTCGGCGCGTACGGGGTGGCAGCTACCGAGCGAGGCGATGCCCGGGTTCCCGGACGCCGCGTGCAGCTCGGTCAGCTTCGGGCTCTGCGCCAACTTCCAAGCGAGCGCGTGCTCGCGACCACCTGATCCTACGATCAAGACCTTCATGAATAGGGAAATCTAAGCGTTCCAGCGGCGCGTGTGGTCGATAGCCTGGAGGCGTGGTCAAGCTCGCCTTCCTTCTGGTCGCCCTCGTGGTCGGGCTCTTTCTGCAGCGATTGCGCTCGCAGGAGCGCGTCCGCGACTCGATCTGGAACGTCAGCTTCTGGCTCGTGATCCCGGTTCTCGTCTTTGCGACCTTCCTCAACGTCTCGCTCACGAGCAGGCTCGGATTGGCGGTAGCGGCCGTGATCACGAGTACATGGCTGCTCGTCGGGCTGAGCCACCTGTATGCGCGCCTGGTCACGAAGGAGCGAGACGAACGTGGTGCGCTCACGCTCGGGGGATCGATCGGCAACACCGGCTTCATCGGCTACCCGCTTGCCCAGCTCGCGTTTGGTCACAGTGGACTCACCCGGGCGGTCGTCTACGACCAGCTCTCGTTCGGGGTGCCGATGTCGTCGCTCTCGGTGGTCGTGGGGCGCCTGTTCGGGAGGCGCTCGGTCGACACCGCCGGGCGCTCGCGCCTGGCCGTCGTGCTGCTCAATCCGCCGCTCTGGGCGTTGATCGCTGCGCTCTCGCTGCGGGCTGCCGGCGTTCACATTCCTCGCGTCGGGACGGTCGAAAACGTCGCCGCGGCGTTGATCGGCCCGCTCGGCTTTCTCATGCTCGGTGTCTCGCTGCCGCTGGAGCAGGTCGAGCACGATCTGATCGAGGTCGCCCGCGCCACCGGCGCGATGGCGCTCAAGATCGGCGCCGGCCCGCTCATCCTGTTCGCGGTCGGAACGGCCCTGAGCGCCCACATCCCTTCTACCTTCTACCTGCTCGCAGCGATGCCGCCGGCCTTCCATCTGCTCACGATCGCGCGCGTCTACGACATGCGCCCGGCCCTGATGCGGCTGATGGTAGTGGCGGCGACCATTCCCGTGGTTGTGGCCGTCGTGATCGGGTCGATCGTCTTCTAACCTCTCGGCCTGCTCGGCACCTCGCCAGTCCGTTCTTCTGTTCTGGCACAGAGCTAGCGCCTCGACTGGGCGCGATCTGGACTTCTGGGAGTCCCGGGCACCTCGCTAATCCACCCGCCTCCCCCCACCCTTCCACGGGGCGAGAAACGGTATCGAGGAAAAGCGCACACGATTGTGCCGGTTTCGTGCCGAAACAGCATCGCGCCGCCGAGCACGGCCAGAGGCCGGAGCACTTCCTTCCAGAACGGGCTTTAAAGCAGCGCGGCGAAGCCGTTGCCGTAGAGCACGCGCTCGCGCTCCTGCCCGGTGCCGACCACGGCGACCGGAACACCGAGCTCCTGCTCGACGAAGTTGACGTAGTGGCGCGCTGCCTCGGGCAGGTCGGCGATCGACTCGGCCTCGTCCAGCGGCTCGGCCCAGCCGGGAAGCGTCTCGAAGACCGGCTTGGCGTGATGGAAGTCGCTCTGGTGAGCGGGGAAGTTCATGGTGCTCTCGCCGCTCGGGAGCCGGTAGGCGACGCAAACGGGGACCTCGTCAAAGATCGAGAGCACGTCGAGCTTCGTCAGCGCCAGCGCGGTTAAGCCGTTCAGGCGAACGGCGTAGCGGAGCGCGACCAGGTCGAGCCAGCCGCAACGGCGCTCGCGCCCGGTGACCGTGCCGTACTCGCCGCCGGTCACACGCACCTGCTGCTGGTCAGGGCCCTCGATCTCGCTCGGGAAGGGCCCCTCGCCGACGCGCGTCACGTACGCCTTGGCGACGCCAACGATCTGGTCGATGCGGTTGGGCCCGACGCCGACGCCGGTGGCCGCTCCCGAGGCGACGGGGTTCGAGGAGGTGACGAAGGGATAGGTGCCGTGGTCGAGGTCGAGTAGCGTCCCTTGCGCGCCCTCGAAGAGCACGCGCTTACCATCCCTGAGAGCCTGGTCGACGATCAGCGAGGTGTCTTTGATGTACGGGCGCAGGCGCTTCGCGTACTCCTCGTAGCGCTCGGCTATGTCCTCCAGATCAAAGGGCGGGGCTTCGTAGACGCGCTCCAGCCAGCGGTTCTTCTCGGCCAGTGCGACCTCGATCTTCTGGCGCAGGATCTTGGCGTCTAGCACGTCCTGAACCCGGATGCCGATCCGCAGCGCCTTGTCGGCGTAGGCAGGCCCGATCCCGCGCTTGGTCGTGCCGATCTGGAGCTTGCCCAGCCGCCGCTCCGAGGCCTGGTCGATCGCCAAGTGCCAGGGCATGATCAGGTGCGCGTTACCCGACAGGCAGAGCGTATCGGTCGAATAGCCCCGGCTCTGGATATCGTCGATCTCCCCGATCAGGACTTCGGGATCGACGACGCAGCCGTTCCCGATCACGGAGACCTTCCCGGAGATGATTCCGGTCGGGATCTGGCGGATCTTGAAGGTCTCCTCGGCGACCTTGATCGTATGACCCGCGTTCGGGCCACCCTGATAACGGCAGACTAGATCTGAGCTTTGCGCCAGTAGGTCGACGATCTTGCCCTTACCTTCGTCTCCCCACTGAGCGCCTACGACGACGGTTGCAGGCACGAGCGAGAGTGTAGCCGGTGGGAAATCTTGCGATTTCCCACCGCGAACTACCTCGCCGCTGAGCACGCCTGGCGGCGTTTGCTCAGCGGCTGCTCCTAGCCTTCGGGGCGTGAAAAGCGAGAGTTGTTTTACGGGGTCCGGTTTCAGTTGGGGACTCTCGTTTGCTGAGCCGCGCCCGTCATGCCGGTCGCGGCGGCAGCGCGGGCCTCTTCGCGAAGTGGGCGCTAGAGCCCCGCGCATGTCCTTAGCTGCTGCTCCCCTCCCTTCGAGTGGATCGAGCGCGAAACGCGGCGATTCACTCGATGCCGCCGCAGCCGACACGTGCGGCTGCGGCTCACAACGGCTGTCTCTCGGACGATTCGGGACCCCGCAAAGCAAATCGCCTGCTCTCGTAGCCCTCATAGGATCAGCCGCTGAGCAAGCGCCGCAGGCGCGCTCAGCGCTCGAGCGAACCCGCCGGAGAAAGTCGCCAGACTTTCTCCGGATTCTTAGGCGGCTCTGCGTGTGGCGCTTACGCGCACGATCTCGAGGGCGTGTCCTTGCGGGCAGGTCGTCGCTTCGCGCTTGCGCGAAAGCGGAAGCTCCCCCTCGAGCACGGTTGCGTAGCGGCCTTCTTTGGGCGCGCACACGGCTAGACAGGCCTCGCAGAGGACAGTGAAGCGCACAACGTCGGGACCAAGCCAAACCGTCTGCGTTCCGTTTTTCGTCATCTCCCCCTCCCGCCTCAAGCCTCGGAGTAATCCTCCATTGTCCTTTCGGCGCCGGACGTCTTATGCCTTCTCGGTGCGATTCCGGATCGGGCCACGAACGTGATTGCTGCCGGGTCGGTCATACTGCCGCCAGGTCGGCGAACTTGGCATACCGCCGCAGGAACGAGAGCTTTACGGTGTCGGTGGGGCCGTTACGGTGCTTGGCCACGTTCACCTCGGCCAGTCCCTGCTGGTCCGATTCCTCTTGGAGGTAGTACTCGTCGCGGTAGATGAAGCCGACGATGTCCGCGTCCTGCTCGATCGCTCCCGACTCGCGCAGATCGGAGAGAATCGGGCGCTTGTCGTGGCGCTGCTCGACCGCCCGCGAGAGCTGCGAGAGGGCCAATATCGGCACCTCCAGGTCGCGGGCCAGCACCTTGAGCTGGCGCGAGATCTGCGAGACCTCCTGGACGCGATTCTCCACCGAGGCTCCCGAGGTCATCAGCTGCAGGTAATCGACGATGATCAGGCCGAGCTTGGGCTCGCGAGTCTTCAGGCGCCTGGCTTTAGAGCGGATCTCCATCATCGTGATCGAACCGGTGTCGTCAACGTAAATAGGGGCGCGCGCCAGCTTGTCGCAGGCGGCTGTGAGCCGGGGCCAGTCGTCGGGGGCGAGCTTGCCCGAGCGCAGTTTCTGTGACTCGACCTTGGCCTCGCTGCACATCAAGCGCTGCGTCACCTCGGCCTTCGACATCTCGAGCGTGAACAGCGCGACCGGGATCTCTGTCCGCACACCCAGGTTGGCGGCCATGCAGAGCGCCAGCGCCGACTTGCCCATCGACGGGCGTGCGGCAATGATGATCAGGTTGCCAGGCTGGAAGCCGGAGGTGATGCGATCGATGTCGCGGAAGCCGGAAGGGATGCCGGTGATCTCGACGCCCGCCTCGTAGAGGGCGGTGATCCGCTCGAAGCTCTCCTTGAGCAGCTGCTCGATGTGGCTGAACTCGCTCGTGAGCCGGCTCTGCGAGATCGCGAACACGATCCGCTCGGCGCGGTCGACGAGCTCGGCCGTCTCGCCCGGACGGTCGTAGCCGAGCCCGGCGATCTCCTGACCGGCGACGATCAGGCCGCGCAGGATCGCCATCTCGTGAACGATGCGTGCGTAGTGACCAGCGTTGGCGCTCGCGGGCACGAGCGCTGCAAGCTCGTGGATCCGCGAGCGCCCGCCTACGTCCTCCAGCTCGCTGCGTTTGTCGAGCTCGTCAACGAGGGTGATCGCATCGACCGGCTCGCCGCGTCCATACAGCGCGAGTGCGGCCCGGTAGATGTGCCCGTGGCTTTGCCGGTAGAAATCCTCCGCCCTGCAGATCTCCGAGACCGCGCCGATTGCGCCGGGGGCAAGCAGCATCGCGCCGAGGACGTACTCCTCGGCCTCGGCGTTCTGCGGCGGTACGCGCGCGGGCTCGATCAAACTGACGGCGGCGGACGTCATGGTCTCATCCTCATTCGGAGCCGGTTTAAGCACAAACCGGCTCCGAAGAGATCGTTACCAACCGTCTGTTGAAAAGAGACGTGTCCGAAAAGTGACTGAAGATCGGCCCTCGCGAACGCACGTTCCCCACATTGTGCAGAAGGGCGCGGCTGGTTATCCACACGCTGAGCTCGATTATCCAGAGCGCGACTCGATTATCCCCAGGACGGATTTCCCGCACTTTGCGAGAAGTTCTTTTTCGAGTCGTGGCCGATCAGCGGCACAAACTCAGTTAGCGGAGCCGGTCCGCCGATTGCTCCGGTTTATCGGAGCAATCGGCTTAAGCGGCGGTCGGCGAGCGGTCGGCCGCCGGTCTGACAGCTCGGGCAGTAGAAGATCGTGTGCTCCTCGAAAGCGACGCGTGCGATCGGAGTCGTGCATACGTGGCAAGGAAGGCCAAGCTTGCCGTGCACCCTGTAGACGTCGTCGTCGCCGAGCCCTTGCTTGCGCGAGGCGAGGCCGCGCTCCAGCTCGGAGCGGATCGCCTCGTCGAGGCGGCCGAGGGCCTCGGCGTCGAGCTCGCTTGCAAGCGCGAAGGGGGAGAGGCGGGCAGCGTGCAAGATCTCGTTCGCCCAGGCGCGGCCGATTCCGGTCACGACCCGCTGGTCGCGCAGGAAGCCGTGCAGGCGCCGCCGCTCTCCGTCGCAGAGGCGGGCGAGCGCCGCCCGATCGAGCTCGAGAGCGTCGGGGCCGAGATGGGCGAGCGATTCCTCGGCCGCCTCTGGCGTGAGCAACCAGACGCCCGCGCGCTTGCGCTTGCCGGGCTCGGTCAGTACGAGCTCGGTGCCGTTCTCGAAGCCGAGCCTGAAGGCGGGGGCGGTCGGGCGCCGCTCCTTTGCCGAAAGCACGCGCAGGCGTCCGGCGCTCATCAGGTGCACGAGCAAGACGAGCTCGCCGTCTCGGGTCGGAAAGAGCAGGCGCTTACCGCGGCGCCGCGCGCCGGCGAGCAGGCGGCCGTCCAACGCCTCGAGCGGCGGCTTGGCCGTTTTCAGGGTCGCGAGATGAGCGGGACCGGCATGCTCGATCGGCGTGGCCGAGACCGGCCCGTCGAGCGAGCGGCACAGAGCTTCGACTTCCGGGAGCTCGGGCACCTTTTCGCCTGCGAGCGTAGCGGCTCGCGGGCGCGGGTGGGAGCAAGATTGGCGGCCCCACCGGCGTGTACCGCCCCGCTCCGGAGAGGTTGCCAAATGACCGTATTGACAAAACCCCGGCGATCGGTTTTTGTGTGCGGCGTGCCCGGATAGTGTCGGGCAGTAGTGAAAGAGCCGGGGGGCTAAGAAGCCGGCTCTTTCGCATATCTACGGCGTATCACCAGTCTCCAGCGAAGAGAAAAGCGAGGCCAATGCTCACCGTCGAGATCGTTCTCCCGGAGGTTGAAGAGCTCCAGCGGCTGGTTCACGAGGGCACGTACAAGGGAGTCCTCAACTACGACGAGATCGTCGCGGCGCTCGAGGACGTTGAGCTGACAAAGGAACAGGCCGAGGATTTCTACGCCTGCCTGATCGACTACGGCATCGAGCTGGTCGAGGGTGAGACGCACAAGCACCTCCCGCACGAGCAGCCGCTTGTCCCCGAAGAAGAGGCGAAGACGCCCAAGCTCGATCTCTCGGTTGAGCCCTCGCTCGACTCGCTGCGTCTGTACCTGCACGAGATCGGTCGTGTGCCACTTCTGACCGCCGACCAAGAGGTCACCCTGGCCAAGCGGATCGAGCGCGGCGACATGAGCGCCAAGATGCAGATGATCGAGGCTAACCTGCGCCTGGTCGTCTCGATCGCCAAGGGGTATCTCGGCCGCGGGCTCTCCTTCCTCGACCTGATTCAGGAAGGCTCGCTTGGTCTGATCCGCGCCGTCGAGAAGTTCGACTACCGCAAGGGCTACAAGTTCTCGACCTACGCGACCTGGTGGATCCGCCAGGCGGTGACCCGCGCCATCGCCGACAAGGCGCGAACGATTCGCATCCCGGTGCACATGGTCGAGAAGCTGAACAAGGTCGTGCACGTCGAGCGCCAGCTCGTGCAGCGGCTCGGCCGCGACCCGCGTCCTGAGGAGATCGCCGCGGAGCTCGACCTCGAGCCCGAGGAGGTGCGCGAGATCATGCGCATGGCCCAGGCGCCGATCTCGCTCGAGAAGCCGATCGGCGAGGAGGAGGACTCCTCGCTCGGCGACTTCGTCGAGGACGAGCAGGCCGAGTCGCCTTACGACAACGCCACCCTCTCGCTCCGGCGCGAGGACATCGTCGTCGTGCTTGACGCCCTACCCGACCGCGAGCGCCGGGTGATCGAGCTGCGCTACGGGCTCAACGGCCAGCGTCCGCGCACCCTCGAAGAGGTCGGTCGCGCGTTCGGCGTCACCCGCGAGCGCGTCCGCCAGATCGAGAACCTGACGCTGAAGCGGCTCGAATCGTTACCCGAGGCGCAGGCGCTTCGCAACTGCACTTAACCGACGAAAGTCCGCCGCCTTCGGCGGCATGACGACTTTCGTCGGGGGAAAAGTCGGGCGATGAGCCGCGACTGCGTCGCGAGCTCCTCGCGGGCGGGGGACGGCGTTCGGTGAGCCGCGCCCGCCATGTCGGTCGCGGCGGCAAGGTGCCTCGGACGTTGGCCTTCGAGTCCATATCGGCTAACTAGGACATGCTCTCTTGGCGCGCGAAAAAATCGACGTTCAACGGCGACCTCGCGTAGACTTCCACGAGTATCGTAATTCGGTACCAGAGTGGTATGCCCGCCAAGGAGAACATAGAAGCGAAAGGCAAAGGCGTCGGAGTGGACGGCGGCGCGAAATCTAGCGAAACGAAGGCTACGTTAGGCTCGAGTCAATCGAATACGAAGCCGCTCACGTCCTACGACATCTTTGAGCTTTGCGTCCAGAGGGCGAAGAATCTAATCAAGCTCCACGAGGCAGCCCACGGCAAGGCCGGTAAACCCGAGAAGTACACCTCGGACGCTCACCGGGCAGCGATTGTTCTTGCCGTCTCAGCTCTTGACGCGTTCATTCGCGATTTCGTTATCTTTTGGACAAGAAGTCTTCTTAGATCAGAAGCCCCTGGTCTGCCTCCCGCCCTGTCAGCGCAGATCAAGCGATTTCTTTCAGACGACGATCTCCTCGATGCAGCCAGAAAGGACGATCTTCTTGAGCGAGTTGAGAAGGCGTTCCGCGGTGACTTTGAAAGGCGATCGTTCCAAGGGACTAAAAACATTGAAGACCAACTGCGTGTCGTGGGGTATGAAGATATATTCCACGAAGTGGCAGTAAAGGCCCACATGAACGAAGACACTCTCCGATTAGATCTCGACCGCTTCACGCAGCGGCGCCATGCAATCGCTCACCGCGGCGACTACGACTTAAGTGAGAATCCGCCGAAGGAAAAAGTCGTAACGAAAAAGGATGCCGAGGATTGCATCAAGCTTGTGTGCCGAATTGCGAAGCAAATGTCTGAATTGAAACCGACGCCATGAGTCAAGTGCTGCTAATAAGCTACGACCTCGTCAATCCCGGGCAGAACTACGAGCGTCTGATAAAGCTTGTTAAAGCGTATCCGAGTTGGGCGCGCCTCGGCGGGTCAGCGTATCTTGTCTTTACCGATGCGACGCCTTTGCAGGTCAGGGATCACCTCACACAGGCATTGGATCGAAACGACAAACTCTTCGTCGGGGTGTCTCCAGCTCCATCGGCTTGGTTCGGGATGCCAGACGACGTAAGTCAGTGGATTCTTGAGAATCAGAAGTAGAGGGCAAGCGTCGTATAAAACGAAACGGTTTGCGCACCAGCGTGCATAGCACCTGAGCCGTCACCCAGGTTGGGGTGGTGACGTAGCGGGCGCCACGCCGCGCTTGCGCTGGCCGCGCGCAGAACCTGGATCGAGCCGGCGGCGGGCCATCGTCTTGGCACCACCGTCCCGTTCGGATCTGGCTGATGCGAGGCACGGAGACATGGCCGGAGCGGCCCGAAAGCTCGTACGAGCAGGGGTCTTAACGTGGGCGCCTGAAACGGACATGTCCCCGCTTCAGGCATCGAGAGAACGTTAGAGTCAACGCGATGCCCGTCGCCTTCGACTGTGCCTGTGGCTCTCGCTGGTGGTCGCCGCCCGAGATCGCGTGTCCGCGTTGCGGTCCGGAGGTGGCGAGCATTCCCGATCCCGTCGTCTGGTCGGTCGGGCAGATTCCGGGCACCTCTGTCTTTATTTCGGGCCACCTGCGTAACGACGAGCGGTTCATGGAGCTCGTCGGCTTGGGCATCGAGGTTTTCGTCGATGTGGCGGGGAGTGCGCCGTATGTCTGGCGGCCGGATGGGGAGGCGGTCGCGAGCTCGGGCGCTCGCTACACACGGATAGTCGGAGTCGAGGACACCAATACCGACCTGCCGGATTTTGCCTTTGACGCCGTCGCGGCAGCGCTCGGAGACGCCAGGCAGGGCGTACGGACGCTCGTGTTCTGCGCGGCCGGGCTGAAGCGCTCGCCGCACCTCCTGTACGGAGTTCTCCGCTCGTGGGGCTATGGCGTGAAGCCCGCCTGGGACGCGGTCATCGCTGCCCGACCTTTCGTCGATCCGTGGGATCCGTATCTCGCCTCGGCGGAGAGGTGGCTGACTGCTCGAAACGGGTTGAGCGACTAGAACGGGAACGGCTTTCGCGCCAGCGCGCACAGCACCTGCGCTGTCACCCAGGTCGGCGTGGTGACATAACGGGCGTTGTAACGGAAGCTGCCGTCGCGGCGCTGGAGCTTTTTCAGGTAGAGGAAGGCCGCCTTGCCGGGCTCGGTGCGGGCGGCGAGGAGGGCCTGGATCGCCCAGGCGGTTGACTGGGCGTCGGAGATGGAGCCGGGCGCTACGCCGAAGCCGCCGTCCTTGTTCTGGCAGCGACGGAGGAAGCGGACGCCTCGCTTGATCGGCGTCGAGCGGGCGCTGGCGCCGCCAGCGCGCAGAGCTTGGATCGCGGCGGCGGTGTCACCGGCATCGGGGGCGGCGTGCAGGCTCCAGGACCAGCCGCCGTTCTTGTGCTGGACGCGCAGGATGTAGCGCACAGTCGTATTGCCGGGGATGCGGCCGGCTGCCCTGAGCGCGATTGTGCCCCAGTAGGTCGAGTTGAAAGCCGGGCCGATACGGCCGCCGGGTTGGCGTAGCCGCTCGAGCGCATCGGCGAGCTGAGAGGTGTTCCGCCCGAGCGCTGCTTCGGCGAGCAGGCGTAGCTCGAGATCGGTTGCCTGGGGCACCGGGGCCCGTTCCAGGTAGTCGGCGACCGCCTGTGCCTGAGCGGGAGCCCGGCCGACGGCCGCGAGGCCGAGCACGGCCCAGGCTGTGAGCCCAGCGCTCGACGAGGCGCCCGGCTCGGCGAAGCCCCCGTCGGATTGCTGGCGAGCGAGCAGATAGGAGGCGCCGCGCCCGAGCGAGGTCGCGCCCGAGCAGGTCCCGGCGAGGAGCAGTGTCGCAGCCAGAACGAGGAAGAGAGAGATCCGTAACCGCGCCATGAGGCGGCGAGCCTAGCAACCGGGACTGCCGGCTCGATACCAACGCAGATCAAGATGCGAATCGCTAGCTTATGCGACCGATTCGCAGTTAAGAAGAACTGCCGAAAGGAGGCGGAGTTGACGACCACCCACCGCAGCCCTGCTCTCGCCGCGACCGATGTCGAAGCGGCGGTCGATGCCCTGCGTGAGCGCGGCCTCCGCGTCTCCGCCGCCAGGCGGCTCGTGCTCGAGGCGCTCTTTGGCGCCGAGGGGCCGCTTTCGGCCGAGCGCATCGCCGAGGGTCTGGAGGGACGCCTGCCGCGTTCCGATCTCGCCTCGGTTTACCGCAATCTGGAGACGCTGGAGGAGGTCGGGCTCGTCCGTCACGTCCACCTCGGTCACGGGCCGGGTTTGTACGCGCTGGCCGCGCCCGAGCACGAGTACCTCGTCTGCGAGTCCTGCCACGCCGTTCGCTCGGTTGCGAAGGAGGAGCTGGACGGGATCCGCGGGCAGGTGCTCGACCGCTTCGGCTTCGAGGCCCGCTTCACCCATTTTCCGCTCGTCGGGCTCTGTCCCGACTGTGTCGAGGAGAGCCACGATCACGAGGGCGGCTCGAATGCACATCCCTGACGGCTACCTGAGCCCGGCCACCTGCGCGGTCGCCGGCGCCGCGATGGTGCCCGTGATCGGGATTGCCTGCGCCAAGACGAAGGAGGTCGTAAAGGATCGTCACGCGCCGCTCCTGGCGCTCGGCGCCGCCTGCAGCTTCCTGGTGATGATGTTCAACGTGCCGATCCCGGACGGTACGACGGCGCACGCGGTCGGGGCGGTGCTGATAGCCGTCTTACTCGGGCCCTGGGCGGCCGTGGTCTGCGTCAGCGTCGCGCTCGTGATCCAGGCTCTCTTCTTCGGCGACGGCGGCGTGCTCGCGCTCGGCGCCAACACCTTCAACATGGCCTTCGTGATGCCGTTCGTCGGCTACGGCGTCTACCGCCTGCTGACCAGGAACACCTCGCTCACTTCGAAGCGAAGGGCGATTGCGGCGGGCATCGGCGGCTACGTCGGGTTGAACGCGGCCGCCTTCTGCGCCGCGATCGAGTTCGGGCTACAGCCGATCCTCTTCCACGCGGCGAACGGAACGCCGCTCTATGCGCCCTTCCACCTCTCGCAGACGATCCCCGCGATGGCGCTCGCGCACCTCACGATCGCGGGCGCCGCCGAGTGCGTCCTTACCGCCGGCATCGTCGCCTATCTGCGGCGGGCGAACCTGCCCTTGCTCCGGATCAACCATGCAGGCGCCGTCGATACGGACGTCGAATTGGCGCCGCAAAGCGGCCGGCCGGCGCTGCGCTGGGCTCTGATCGGGATCGCGACCATGATCGTCCTCTCACCGCTCGGTCTACTTGCGCCGGGAGGCGCCTACGGCGAGGATGCGCCGGGCGGCCTCGACCTGCACAGGTACGGCCTGAGCGCGATTCCTAGCGGGCTTCAGCACTACAACGGCTTCTGGAAGCACACGCTGCTGGCGGACTACGGCTTCTCGTCGGGCAGCCACGCGAATCTCGGTTACGTCTTCTCGGCGATCGTTGGAGCGCTCGCCGTCGGGGCCGTGATCTTTCTCTTCATCGTCGGCGCGCGGCTGGTCGCGCGGCGGCGACCGGGCGTGCAGGCGGGCGAGGCGTGAGCGAGACGCCGGCCTGGTTGCTCGAAAGCGAGAACAGCGCTTTCCCGATCGGCTGCAGCGGCCGGCGCCGCCGGGGCAGCGCTATCGAGAAGACGATCGACAATTTCACGGGGGTGGTCCGGCAGGCTCTGTTGAGCGAGGAGATCGCCGCGCGGAAAGGTCTCCTACAACGCCTCGACGCGAGGGCCAAGCTGCTCGGCGTTCTCGCTCTCCTGATCGCGGCCGGGCTGGTGCGGCACATCCCGGTGCTGCTCGCCCTCTACGCGCTCACCCTCGCCCTCGCCGCCGCGTCGCGGATCGGGCTCCGCTGGTTCGTCAAGCGAGTCTGGCTCTTCATCCCGCTCTTCACCGGGGTGATCGTGGCGCCGGCGATGTTCAGCTTCGTTACTCCGGGCGAGGTGGTGCTGCCGCTCGGGTACTGGTTCGGGCACGAGGTCGGGCTGACCCGTCAGGGCCTCACCGCGGCGGGACTGATCGTCAGCCGGGTGGCGACGTCGATCTCGCTGGTGGTGCTCCTGACGCTGACGACCGCCTGGCCGCGGCTGCTCTCGGCGCTGCGTGCGCTGCTGGTGCCGCGGCTGCTCGTGCTGGTGCTCGGGATGGCCTATCGCTACCTGTTCGTTCTGCTCGATGCCGTCTCCGAGATGATCACGGCGCGCAAGGCGCGGACCGTCTCGGGCAGGAAGGACGGGCGCGGGGCGCGGGCGGTTGCCGGCTTTTCGGGCGGCGCGCTCTTCGGCAAGGCGCACGCGCTCAGCGAGGAGATTCACCAGGCGATGCTGGCGCGCGGCTATCGCGGCGAGGCTCGATCGCTCGAACGCTCTTCCCTGCGCGTCGCTGACGGCGTTTGGCTCGCAGCCTGCCTGTCCCTGGCACTGCTCACGATCGGAGGGGATCGTGCGCTCGGCCTCTGAGAGCCAGGTGCCCGAACCGCTGCTCGTAGCCGACGGGCTGTCGTACTCCTACCTCGAGCGCTTTCCCGCGCTAGAGGAGGTCTCGCTCGAGATCGCCCGCGGCCAGCGGCTGGCGCTTCTGGGCGCGAACGGCTGCGGCAAGTCGACCCTGCTCAAGATCCTGGCCGGGTTGATCTTCGCCGACAGGGGCAGCTATCTGGCTTTCGGCGAAGAGGTGAACGCGGAGAAGCTCGAGGACGAGCAGTTCTCGGCCGGCTTTCGCTCGCGGGTGGGTTTCGTCTTTCAGAACACCGACGCGCAGGTCTTTTCGCCGACGGTGCGGGAAGAGATCGCGTTCGGGCCCCTACAGCTCGGCCTCGAGGCGGACGAGATCGAGACCCGGATCAGCGACGTGACCGCGATGCTCGAGATCGGGGACCTGACCGAGCGGGCGCCCTATCAGCTCTCCGCAGGACAGAAGAAGCGGGTCGCGATCGCCTCGGTGCTGGCGATGAACCCAGAGCTCTTGCTCTTCGACGAGCCCACTGCCGGCCTCGATCCGCGCAGCCGGCACTGGTTGCTCGAGCTGATGATCGAGCTCAGAGAGGCAGGTAAGACGATCGTCTTCGCCACCCACGAGCTCGATCAGCTGGAATGGATCGCCGACCGCTGTCTCGTCCTCTCCGAGCAGCACCGCAGCCTTGGCGCAGGTGTGCCCGCCGAGATCCTCGCCGACCGTGAGCGGCTCCTTGCCGCTAACCTCGTGCACGAGCACACGCATCGCCACGGCAAGCGCCTGCACAGCCACGCACACGAGCGCGGCCACCACCACTGAAGCCCGGGCCGAGCATGGATTCCATTCGGGCGGGTAGGAGATCTACGTTGCCGCCAATCAACCGAGCGAGTAGGTTTTCCTCGTGATCCGCGCCCTGGTCAGCAGCCGCGTGGGGCGGGGCAGGGTTGCGCGCCGTCTGCGCGCAGCGTTAGCCGACGCTCTCTTACGAGAAGCGATCATTGCCGCATCTCTGGCGGGCACTTTGGCCGCCCTCTTCGCCTGGCTCGGCCCGCCCGGGAACGACCTCGCCGCCCACGTCTACCTGCGCTGGGAGTTCCTCCAGCACGGCCTCGCCTTCTGGAGCAACCTCTGGTACTCGGGACGCTACAGCTACATCACCTACAGCCCGCTCTACTACCCGCTGGCGGGACTGATCGGGATCCGCCTGCTGGCCACGCTCTCGATTGCCGCGGCCGCCTTCGCCTTCGCGGTCGTGATCGGAAGGCAGTGGGGTTCGACGGCGCGCTGGTCGAGTCGTAGCTTCGCGGTGCTCTGGGCGGGGCTCGTCTTCTCGGCCGCGTTCCCCTTCGTGCTCGGCGCGACGATCGCGCTGTATGCGATCTGGGCGTTGCAGTCACACGCCCGTTGGCGCTTCGCGGTGCTCTCCGCCTTGACGATGATCGCAAGCCCGCTCGCCTTCGTCTTTTTAGCCGTGGTCACCGCCGGGCTCGGGCTGAGCCGGGTGAAAGACCTGGCGGGCCGGCGCGATCTTTCGCGACTGCGCTCACCGGCTCTGGTCCTGATCGCTTGCGTCTTCACCGGATTGCTCACGTGGCGCATGTTCCCGAGCCAGGGTCGCTACCCGTTCGGTATCAGGGCGCTGCTCGAGATCGTCGCCTTCTGCGCGTTCGGCGCCGCTTTGACGTGGCGTGTAGAGCGCGCGCAGCTGCTTCGCTGGATCTGCCCCGTCTATCTGGCCGCGAGCCTGATCGTGTTCGCGGTGCCGTCGCAGGTCGGCGCCAACGTCGGGCGCTTTCGCCTGGTGGCATTACCGCTCGCCCTGCTCGCCTTCTCGCTCAGGGGCTACCGTCCGCGTCTCTTCGTCGCGCCGGTGCTGGCACTGGCTTTGTTCTGGAACCTCGGGCCGATCGCCGAGGGCTTTAATCACGGGCGCAGCGATCCCGGTTCCGACCCGGACTACTGGAGCTCGGCGATCGGCTTTCTGCACGAGAACCTGACGCCGTCTTACCGGGTCGAGGTTGTCGATACCTCCAACCACTGGGCGGCGGCCTATTTGCCGCAATCCGGGATTCCGATCACGCGCGGCTGGTTCCGCCAGGACGACTATCCGCAGAACGAGGTTCTCTACAAGGATCCGACCAGGCGTGCCTATCTGGCCTGGTTACGCAGTCAGGGAGTGCGGTACGTGATCCTGACCCAAGCTCCGACCGATTACAGCTCGCGTGACGAGGCGGCGTTGATAAGAAGCGGGCTTTCGGGCCTGTTGCCCGTCTTCCGAGCGCCCAACCTGACCGTCTATAAAGTTCCCAGAGCGCGCTCGATCATCTCCGGCCCGGGCCGGCCGCGAGTTCTGTCGCTCAGCGAGACCCAGATCCGGCTATGGCTCTCAAGGCCCGGCCGCTACCGGCTGGCCGTTCATTTCTCCCCCTATTCAAACGCGCTGGGCGCCTGTCTCGAGGAGACTGACGACAACATGACGGAGCTCGTCTCACCCCGCGCCGGGGTGGTCAGGCTCGACTTCAACGTCGGCGCAGGTCGGGTCCTTGCCGTGCTCGCCGGCGCGAAGGCGCGCAGCTGCTGAACCGGTCAGAGCAACGGCCGCTGGGGGCGCTCGCTTGTCTCCGCGCTCGGCGGGTAGCTCCAGCTATCCTCGTTGGCTTGTGGCTCTGCGGTTAGCCTGTGAAGGCGGCGGCGGCCGAGTGGACACTTTGCGGGATACAGCTCTCGTCCCTCCTGCCGATCTACCTAGAGGTTTTTTCTCGGGGCTGACTTGCGTAACGAGGAGGAGGTCGTCTTGTTCGAGCGTTTGGGGCGGTACGTCGTCGCCCATCCCTGGCGAATCATCGCCACCTGGGTGATCGCGGTCGCAGTCATCGTCCCGTTTGCTCCTTCGCTGGCGAGCGTCTCGAGCTCCGACCAGGCGAGTTTCCTGCCCAGCTCATACGAATCGGTTCGAGCCCAGAAGCTCGTCAACAAGGCTTTCCCGCAGTCGAGTGGAGCCTCGGCGATCTTTATCGTCGAGCGCGGCGACGGGCACAAGCTGACGCCGAACAACCGGCGCGAGATCGGAGCTCTCGCTGCTCGACTCCAGCGAGACCGGATCGAGAGCGTGGCTCGAGTCACCACCGGCCCACGCCTCTCTTCCCCGAACGGCAAGGCTCAGCTGGTCGATGTCGCCTTCAGCGGATCCTCGGAGGACTCGGCCGTTCAGAAAGCTGTCGGAACACTGCGGCAGTACGCGAACGCGAGCCTGCAAGGAACGTCGCTTCGTGCCGGACTCACCGGCGATGCGCCCATTCAGGTGGATACGTCCGGCTCCTTCGGCGCGGCCGAGAAGGTCGTCTTCGCCGCCACGATCGCCCTGATCATCTTGATGCTGCTGGCGGTATTCCGTAGTCCGATCGCGGCCGCGTTCCCGATCGTCTCGATCGGGCTCGTCTTCCTGCTGGCGACCAAAGCGCTGGCCGCGCTGGCGCAGACGCTCGGCTTTCATCTCGACAGCTCGACCTCGTCGCTGCTGATCGTCGTCCTGTTCGGGATCGGCACTGACTACATCCTCTTCCTGCTCTTCCGCTATCGCGAGTGCCTGGGCAAGGGCGACGATTCCCACACCGCCGTTGTCCACTCGGTGCACCGGGTCGGGACGGCGATTGCCTCCTCGGGTCTGGTCGTGATGGCGTCGATGCTGGCGCTGGTCCTCTCAGACCTGGGCTCCTTCCGGAACATGGCTCCAGGGTTCCTGATCAGCGTTGGCACAATGCTTGTCGCCTCGCTGACGCTCGTACCGGCAGTGCTGACGCTGCTTGGCCCGCGCGTCTTCTGGCCCTCTAAACGCTGGCAGCGCGAGCGTCACGGGCGCATCTACCCGGCGCTGGGCCGGCTGATCTCACGCCGGCCGGCGACCGCGGCTTTCGTCTCTGGCGCGATCCTAGTTGGGCTTGCCTCGGGCGTGATCTTCTTCAAATCGAGCTACGACGTCACCAGCACTCTGCCCTCGAACACGCAGTCGGCTCAGGCGATCACGAATCTGGACAAGGCCTTCCCGCCCGGCGCGCTCAATCCGACCCAAATCCTCGTCTCCTCCAAGCGGCCGATGACCAAAGCCGACCTGGCTCCGATCACGACCAGAATCAAACACGTTCGCGGCGTCGCCTCGGTCGCCACCGCGGGCTTCAGCCACGACCGGCTGACCGCGGCGCTCGATGTCAATCTGCTCTCAAAACCAGGCTCGACGACGGCGATGGCGCTCGTCGCGGGCCCGATCCGCATAGCGGCGACGGACGCGGCGACGGTTGGCCATTCGATCTTGGTCGGCGGCGAATCAATGTCTCTCGCCGATATCAGCCACGCAACCGACCGAGACTATACGGTCGTTTATCCGTTCGCGGCGGGCCTGATCGTGCTCATCCTCGCCATTCTCCTACGCAGTCTGATCGCTCCGATCTACCTGCTGCTCGGGGTCGGGCTCGGCTACACGGCTACGCTCGGCGCCTCGGTGCACATCTTCCAGGGGCTGAGGGGAGACTCGGGGCTGCTGTTCATGATGCCGATCCTCGTCTACCTGTTCGTGGTTGCGGTCGGCACCGACTACAACATCCTCCTGACGACGCGTTTGCGGGAGGAGATCGTGGGCGGAGCTTCGCCTAGACAAGCCGCGGCGCTGGCCGTCGAGCATGGAGGGCCGACCGTGGCCTCGGCCGGGATCATCCTCGCCGGCACCTTCGGCTCGCTGATGCTGACTGGCGTGAACCTGCTCTCCGAGATCGGCTTCGCAGTGGCCTCGGGCATCATCCTGGTGGCCATAGTGATGGCGAGCGTCTTCGTTCCCAGCGTCGCCACCCTGCTTGGCCGCTTCATCTGGTGGCCAGGACACCAACCCGGCCGTCACCTGCGCGAGAAGGCAAAGCAGTTGGCGGGCGGGGTGCGGCACCCGAGCAAGCTCGACGACGAGCCGGCTTCGTAGAAGCCGAAAGGCTGCGTAAACGAGGATCTACTGAGCTTCGGCCGGGCACCGGCGTTGCCGGGGCGCGCCTCGGCTCGTCTCGGGCTTTTCGCTAATCCACCCTCCACCACGGGGCGCCCACGAGCGGCGGGACCCACCTCTCCACCCCCCCACCCTCCCACGTGGCGTAGCACGGTATCAAGGGGAAAGGCCCGGAAATGTTCCGGTTTTTCGCCAGGCGCCGTTCGGCAGCGCTGCCCACGACCCGATGAGGCGTGCGGCGCAGTACGCTAAGGCCGACTCCAAGGAGGAAACCCGGTGGCACGCAAGCCTCGCCTACGCCCGCTTGAGCTGAAGGACATGGAGCAGGTGACTGCGATCTACGCTCACTACGTAGCGAGCGGCGTCGCCACCTTCGACGAGGTTGCACCGGATGTCGAGGCCTGGACGGCCAAGGCCGGAAGCGTCGTCGCCCGCGGTCTGCCCTTCCTGGTCGCTGAGGTCGGCGGCAAGGTGGCCGGCTTCGCCTACGCGAGCCCCTGGCGGCCACGTCCCGCCTACCGTCATACGGTCGAGGACACCGTCTATGTTGCTCCGTCGAAACTGCGCAAGGGCGTGGGCCGGTTGCTCCTCGACGCCCTGATCGAGAACTGCCGGAAGACGGGGATAGAGCAGGTGATCGCCGTCATCGCCGACACCGGCGACCCGGCCTCGCAGGCGCTGCACCGGAGCGCCGGCTTCACAGAGGCGGGGCGGCTCAGCAAGGTCGGCTTCAAGCACGGGCAGTGGCTCGACACGGTGCTGATGCAGATCAGCCTCGAACCCCGTAACGAGTAGTCGGAAGATCGTCTGAACCGGCGAAGCCGAGCCTGCGACCCGGGGATACGGTTGTACCTCCGGGTCGCAGGGGGTTCTTCCCGATCGTCGACGAGTCAGCAGAGACCTGCTACGCGGCACCTGCGGCCGCTAGAGGAAGGGGCCTTTCGCGCAACGGTCTCGCCTCGGCCCGATCGGAGAAAGCGCCTCATTTTCGAGTCTTCTTGGCTGCGGCCGGCTTCGGTTTTGCTTTCTGCGCTTCGGCCTGCGCCGCCTCGCGCAACCACCAGGCGCCGGCAAGCAGGATGACACCTCCAGCAGCTATCAGCCACGCGCCGACACGGAGGCTGCCGAGCTGATTGAACGCGTTTCCAATCACCAGAGCCTCCGCGAATCCGAAGGTCACTCCGGCGACGACGAGGCCGGCGTCCGCTGCGGCCGGCATGGCTCCAACTACCGTGGCGAGTACGAGTAGAGCCACCAGAACGATCAGGATCAGCATCAGGATTCCGATCGGGTGACCGGAGTAGCCGAAATCCCAGAACTTCGTGTTTCCGGTATCCGAATCGTGCTCGGCCGGCAGCCAGATCCCGGCCAGGCAGAGAACCAGGCCCAGGGTGACCGGCAGAGCCATCTGGGGCGGCGGCTGTTTTCGCGCCGGAGCGCTCGAACGCTCAGCGACGTGGGCCATCCAGGCACCGATCGGCACGAGCACCGCGCAGATGCCGAGCCAGCCGCCGGTGCCGATGTAGCCGAGGTGGTAGAGCGCGAACCCGGTCGGGATATAGAGGAGGAAGCCGAGCGCTGCCGCACCGACGGTCGCCGCGGCGCTGTCAAGTCCGCGCCGCCCGGCGAAGCCTGCCAGCAGTAGCAGTGCCGCGACGATGAGCGTGATCAGGAGGTACGCCATCACCGTGCCGTCGTCTGCGTACTTCAGAACACTGCGTCCCGACACCGTGATGACGTCGGTCCAGATCGCTGCAAGCCCGAGCCCGATCCCGACGGCCGCGATCGCTCTGCCCGCTATAGCCTTGTTCATCGCCACTCCTTTCTCGTTGCCTCGCTGTCGAGGCCAGCAGGTGCCTAATAACACATGGATTAAGCAATTACAAAGGATCTCGCAGGCCGGACTTTCGGCGAGTAGTTTTTTGCGGCAGTGAGAACCGTGGACGCCGAGCACCTGATCCGCTCCTACGTCGAGGGCTGGCGCGAGGGCGATGCCGCCAAGATCCTCGGCGCCGTCGCGCCGGACTGCGTCGTGATCGAGTCGCACGGGCCCACCTATCGCGGCAAGGACCGGATCAGGCAGTGGGTCGAAACCTGGTTTGGCGCCGGCGGCGTGGTGAATTCCTGGGAGATTCGCTCGCTCGAGACCACCGGCGAGGCGGGCTTCTTCGAGTGGTCGTTCGCCTGCACCTGGCAGGGCGAGCGCTACGAGTTCGAGGGCGCCTCGGTGATCCGGCTCGAAGAGGGCGGCATCTCGTACATCCGCGAGTACACGACCACCTCTCCGCTCTACGACTGGGACGGAACCTGGCGCTAACTAGGCCGTCGCGCCGAGTACGTGCGGGTGTGACCCGACGCGAACCGGGGCAGGCGACTCGCTGGTTTCATATATCGAAGAACGGAGATATAGATTTCGGTATTAAAATGTCCAGGTTGGGAGAGGGCGCTTCGATGATGAGACTGTCAATAAAGCGAAAGGGCACGGAGACCGAGCCGCGTCTCCACGAGACATGCAAGTCGTGCGAGGCGAGCGCGATTCCTTTGCGCGCGTACGACGACCTGCTCCGGGCGGGCCACCGAACCTTGGCCTGACCGTGATCTAACGGGAGCGCGTCGCCACGGCGGCGCTAGGAACTCCTTTCAAAACGAAGCACTCCACCACTTGGCCGCGCTCGGCGGCGCGATGCGTTATCCTCGGCCTCGCCCGTAGCTTTGGCTACGAACGAGGCGCTGCGTCCTGGCCTTGCACTCACCGATCACACCCAGTCGGCGGGTCTTCATTCTGAAATGAGTTCTATGGACGCCGGCTCCGACGAACAGCGGAAGTTCTCAGAAATCCCCGGCGACGGGGACTTCCGTTTGAGCTGAGAGTGCGACGCGTTGTTACCGAGCTGGTGGAGTAGGCCGCTCGGCGTACGGCGTTCGTGAAGTCGTCACGTCTCTCTCGGTGAGGAGGGAATACCGTCGCCCCGACCGAGCAGAAGCACGAGCGTCAGCTCGGGGCCGGGCCAGTTCTCCCGAATCAGCTCACCGCCGCCCGAGCGGAGCAGACCGTGCAGCGCGAAGGCGAGGATGATCGCGTCGTCGAGTTGTCCGGCGACCGGGATGAAGTCGGGCACGAGATCGAAGGGAAGCGCCAGGTAAGCGGCCGCCGCTGCCAGGAGCAGCTTGCGCCGGCGCGGAACGCGGGGGTCGCGCAGGAGCCGCCTCACCAGAACGATGCAATCGGGGAGGAAGCCGGCGAAGGCACGTGCCTCTGTACGCCTTCCCACCGCGATCAGGAAGAGCACGAGAACGCTCCAGACGAGCACGAGTACGGCCAGCGCGCCGAGTGTCCAGAGCCACCAGCTCACACCGTGACGGTACCGCTTGTTCCGAAAACGGCCGTCTGACCAACTCATGCCGCTCGGCGCGTGCGAGGTCGTTGTTACACGTTCTTAACGGACGCGCGGTTTAGGCGCGTCGTCCTGCCGGACATGTTCAAGTCAATCAATGAACGAAGAGAAGAGATAAAGACACTGAAGAAGGAACGAGAGGTAATAGATGCGATCTGGGCCGACTCATTCCGCAGCGGCACCTCCGAGCAGCGGATAGAGGCAGCCTGTCAGGGAAAACTGAGCGCGCTGCTCCAGCTTGGCGTCCGCATCGCCCCCTGAGCTTCGGAAAAGCAGGTTAAGCCTGCTCAGTCCGGCCGGCCAGGCCTGCAGTTACCGAGTTCTTTTTCGCTCCTCGCAGAGGGGTTTTCCATGGTCCAGCCCGTACCTCTATGCGCCGGCCGCCAGCGCGGCTTTCAGCACCCCTCGCCTCACGATCGCTGGGTCGCTGACGGGCTACGTTACGTCCCGCTCGTATCGGAATGCGTGGCGGAGGTTTCGCACGCCGACGTACACGAGAAGACCGACGGCACCGAGGTAGAAGGCTCCACTCGTGGGATCCTGCGCCTGCCGCAGAAACGAGTTTCCGTGATCTCGCGTGCGGTTACCGGATCGACGCGACCAGCGATGCCGCAGACCTTCCGGCGCGTCGCGGCACGGTACCTACGACTGCCAATTGGGGGATACGTTCCAAGGCTGCGGCGAATCCGACGGCTGCGAAGGGAACGAGCACGAGCTCGTAACGGAAGTCCGTGGGCCCGGGAAGCAAGGCGAGGAAAAAAAGCGCCGCACACGCGCCGGCGCGTAGAAGCGTGAAGAAAGCGTCGTTCCGACGACGTGGCAGCATTAAGAGCGCGATTCCGAGTAGCACGACGAAGCCGGGCTCGAGGTAGAGGGTATAGCCCGGTGGTGTCAAGCCCAGCAGAACGACTGTAAAAAGGGCAAGGGATCCGGCAAGAACGGTTTTTCGGCCGGTCGCGGCGACGCTTCCGCTTGGAGTCCGAGTGAGAAGAAGGACGACGGCGAGCGCGAGCAGGAGCGTGAGTCTCGTGGAAGGTGGGTACGGTAGATCCTCGCCGAGCTTCGATTTTGGATAAAGGCCGAGGTCGGGACCGGGGATCCTCCATCCCACGAGAACGAGTGTTAGAACGGTGAGTGTTCCCGCAAGGAGGGCTCTCCGGCCGATCGCGATAGCACGTCTAGCCGGAGTTGGGAGGACCAACAAGGCGATGAAGAGCACAAGGACGAGCGTGAGCGTCGCGGACGGTGGATCTCGGAAATCCTCGGTGAGCATCAAACGCATGAACCTACCGTAACGGTGAATGATGAAAGCCCAACTGTCGTCGCTCGGGACATTGCCACCGCTGAACGCGCCGGCCATCTCCTTTCTCAGCGGTGCGGGAAAGAGCAACGGCGCTGAGCTCGCTGCCGCAATTCCGGACAACGCCAACGCGAGCGCACGTTTCGTCCGCTGACGGATCGCCACCCAGCAAACCGCGGCGGCGGGGATATACGCGGTATCGCGAGTGAAGGCCAGGGCGAGTACCGCAACTACCCACACGGCGACCCACCTCCTCCCGCGTGTGAGCGCGAGCCACGCGGCGAGCATCGCGAGTGTGAGCATGAGGAGCCCCGGAATGTCGGTCAGTGGGAACGACGCCCAGTGGAGCACGGGCTTGAAAACGAGAACGGCCGCCGCTGCGCACGCACTCGCGGCGAGGGAGAACCGACGGCGTAGAAGCAAGAACATGGCCCCCCCGAGAAGTGCGTAGCTGGCGAGCGAGACGCTGAGGATCGACCGATCACCGAGGACCGGGTGGAGTGCGGCTGCGATGACCGGTACCGCCCAACGACGCCGATAGAAGGGGGCGGAATATGTGATCGTGTTGAGGTCGTCAGACCGGCTGAAACCTGCTGCGACGCGCGAGTGGTCACGAAAGAAGACGTCACGCCGCGCGGCCGAGGCATCTTGACCGGCGATCTCACGTGCCTGCGCTTCGTAGTAGAACCCGTCCGGCGTCCATGTGACTGGAGAAGACCACGCGTGAAACGAAAGCGTGATAGCTAGTCCGATGAGGAGCGCGACAGCAACCCACTCCCAACCGCGCGGGTTCGACCGCTGAGTGACGTTCTTACCGCTTTCCGGTCGCGCTCTTCTGGGTTCGGATGCGATAACCGTCACGAGTGGCATATCGTCAAGGAGTAGGTGTGACTTGACGCAGTAGAGCTCCGAATCCTCCGCAGGAGGGCGAGTTCTCGACGGCGGGCAAGGGAGCCTCCGGGCGGAGTGAGAATCGGTGAGGCCGGTGTAGAAGGACGCTGCGCGACGATATACATGTCTAGATCAACCGGAACGAGGGGTTGAAACGACGAGACTGCGGAAGAAGAGCGAGATAGCCGCAGCACCCTCGCGGAGTCACTCCCGCGAGTGCGAGGTGTGCCGCGCGAACGCAGCCCACGAACGGGCGATCGGCGAGCTGCTCCGAATCGGTCCCCGGATCCTGTCCCGAGCGTGATCTTGGCTTCGATCGTCTACCTACCAGCTTGTCGCACCTGCGCCGGCTTTCGGCGATCGACGTCGCCAATCGCGAGGAACCTCCGCGCGGTCGCGGTGAGTGGCCTTCTCTTCCCGGCGTAGGTTGTCATGCCGGTGCAACGGGCGGATTTGCGCCCGGGAAAGCCCTCTCACGGACTCGAACCGTGGACCCCCTCCTTACCATGGAGGTGCTCTACCAACTGAGCTAAGAGGGCAGGCGCGGGAATTGTACCGCCGCTCCGGTATCGCCCTCGGCCGCGGCTATCTGGCCGACTCTCGGTCGCGGTCATCGTTCCGCCGTCCTCTGCGCTTACCGCGGTGCAGGAACACGGCGGCGACGATCGCGATCACGACGACGACTGCCAGTCCTACGTAGCCGCCGCCCTCGACGATCTTGATCGCGCGGTCGAGATTGGAGCCGACCATCAGGCCGATAACCATCACTACTGCCACCCAGCAGGCGCCGCCGAGCGCGTTGGCGAGCAGGAAGGCCCGCCAGTGCATGCGCGAGATGCCGGCGATCGGGCCGGCGAAGATGCGCAGGATCGCCACGAAACGGGCGCAGAAGACGACCAGCCAGCCGCTCCGCCGCTCGAAGAACGACTCCACCCGCTCGACTCGCTCACGCCGGTAGAAGCGGCGAATACCCGGTAGCGTCCAGAAGCGCTCGCCGTAGTGGTGGCCGAGCGCGTAGCCGATGTTGTCGCCGACGACCGCCCCGGCCCAGGCGCAGAGGGCGACCTCCCAGGGTACGAGCGTCCCTCGCCCGGCCGCCACCGCCGCGATCACGAGCACCGTCTCGCCGGGAATCGGGATTCCCATCGACTCGATCCCGACCCCGAAAAAGACAAGCGGAAGCCCGATCAGCTTGAGGAGGTGCTCGATCGTGTGCACGAACATGGTGCCCGGTAGCTTCCCATGGTTGGACGGTCCCGTGCCGCGCTAGCGTCGCAGCGAGCCGGCGCGTCCCGACAGGGCGAGCTCGTATAGTGAACGGCGTTTGAGATCAAGGCCGACCATCCACCTTCGGGGAGCGGCTCTTCTCCTTCTCGCAGCGCTCCTGGTCGTCTTCGCCCTCAGCCGGATCGGCTCGGAGAAGGCGACGGGGGCGAACTGGACGCGTGCCCACGGCACCTCCGCGGTCTTCGGGGAGAAGGGCGGCCGGACGGCCATCAACGCGGTCATCGCCGGGGGGCCGGGTTTGCTGGCGGTCGGTTACGAAAACCCCGACGCCGCAGTCTGGACGTCCGAGGACGGTCTCTCCTGGCAACGTGCTGCGAAAGGCGATCCCGCTCTCGCGGGTAGGGGAATCGAGGGGATGAGCGCGATCGCCGCGGGCGGACCGGGGTTCGTTGCGGTCGGTGGCGACGATATGGGCGGCGACTGGGATGCTGCCGTCTGGGTGTCCAAGAACGGTCTCTCCTGGAAGCGGGTTGGCGCCGGAACGGCGGTTTTCGGGGGGAACGGGAGCCAGCTGATGCGCGGAGTGGTCGCCGGCGGGCCGGGGCTGGTTGCGGTCGGTTTCGACGCCGGGGACGCAGCCGTCTGGGTATCGCGCCGGGACTCTTCCTGGAAGCGCGCCCACGCCGGCGAGCCGGTCTTCGGTGGCGAGGGAAAGCAGGAGATGAACGCCGTTACCGTCGGCGGGCCGGGTCTGGTGGCGGTGGGCTCCAGCAACGGCGACGCCGCCGTCTGGACATCCGTTGACGGCATCAGCTGGAGGCGCGCGCCGGCGGGTCAGCCGGCCTTCGGCGGGGCGGGGGAGCAGAAGATGTTCGGCGTTGTCGCCGGCGGGCCCGGTCTGGTCGCGGTCGGTTACGACAACGGGGCTGCCGCCGTCTGGGTCTCCAACGACGGTCTCATCTGGAAGCGGGCGTCGATCAACCAGTCGGATTCGCGCCGGGTGGCGGTCTGGTCGGAGATGCTCGGCGTCACCGCCGGCGGGCCAGGGCTGGTGGCGGTCGGTGTCGTCGGTGCCGGCTTCGGTGGTTCCGACGCCGCTGTCTGGACCTCCAAAGACGGCCTCTCCTGGAAGAACATCCCGGACAACGGCCGGGGTTTCGGCTACGAGGGAAACCAGGCGATGGCCGGCGTCGCCGCCGGCGGCGCGGGACTGGTGGCGGTCGGAGACGACAGCAACACAGCCGCCGTGTGGACGTCTAGTTCCTAAAAGGGCGATCTGGCACGCGCCCGGTACTGAGACATGTCCGTTTCAGCGAGACGCCTGAAAACGCCTGCTCATCCCAGACTTCCGGCCGAACCGGTCAGGTCACCGTGTCTGGCACCGGGACATGGCCTAAAAAGGCGATCGGCCCCATAGGCTGGCTCCGGCGGCCCGCAGAAGAGGCTCGCGAGCTTAACGGAGTTCGAACAAGCAGAAACGCCTCTCGCTTCCCCGGCCGGCAGGAGCCGCCGGCCGGGGAAGCGAGATGGGGGAGGGAGGATTCGAACCTCCGTAGGCTGAGCCGACGGGTTTACAGCCCGCTCCCTTTGGCCGCTCGGGCACTCCCCCGCGGAGGGCCATTGTAGCGACCTCGGAGCGACGGCCTTGGTACGCATCATCGTGTGGGGCGAGAACACTTGGCCGCCGCAGCCGACATGCGTGGCTGCGGCTCACTGAGCGCTGTTTCGAACTAACTCGCCACGGACCCCGGTAACACATCTCGGTAGCTCGCCAGCAACTCGGAGCAGGCGAGTCGAAAGCGCCGCAGGCGCGACGACTCGCTCGAAGGAGCCGCCGCCGAAAGTCTTAGCCCGCTTCGCGGGCAAACTTTCGGAGGAGAACTAAAGAGCGACCGCGAAAGTGCCGATGCAACCGCCGATGGAACTTGATGTTTTGCTCACCCGTGTAGTCGAGATCGGGGGCTCCGACCTCCATCTCAAGCTCGGCCAGCCGCCGATCGTCAGGCGCGACGGCGAGCTCGGCGCGCTCGACGGCTTTCCGCCTATCGGGCCCAAAGAGCTGAACGCGGTTCTGGAGGCGCTGACCAAGCACCTACCGAGCAAGTTGCAGGAATTCCGCCAGACCGGCGAGCTCGACATGGCCTTCACCCATCCGAGCCTGCCGCGTTTCCGCGTCAACGGCTTCCGCCAGCGTGGCGCAATCTCTTTTGCCTTTCGCGTCATCCCGCGCGAGATTCCGACTTTCGAGCAGCTCGAGCTTCCTCCGGGGGTCGGTAGCCTCGCCAGCTATCACCGCGGCCTCATTCTCGTCACCGGTGCGACCGGAGCGGGCAAGTCGACCACCCTTGCGGCGATGGTCGACCACATCAACCGCACGCGCCGGCAGCACATCCTCACGATCGAAGACCCGATCGAGATCCTCCACGCCGATCGTGGCTGCATCGTCAACCAGCGTGAGATCGGGCTCGACTCCGCGTCCTTCAGCCAGGCGCTGCGGCGCGCTCTGCGCCAGGACCCGGATGTGATCCTGATCGGCGAGCTGCGTGACCGTGAGACCGCCGAGACCGCTCTACAGGCGGCCGAGTCGGGGCACCTGGTCATGTCGACGATGCACACGATCGACTCGTCCGAGACCGTCGCCCGCTTCGTCGAGCTCTTCCAGGAAGCGAAGCAGGCGCAGATCCGCTCGATCCTCGCCGGCGTACTGCGCGGCGTCGTGAGCCAGCGCCTGTTGCCTCGTGTCGGCGGCGGACGGGTGGCTGCGGTCGAGGTGATGGTCACGAACGCACGCATCGCCGATCTGATCCGCGACGGCAAAGGCGAGGAGATCGACGATGCGATCGCGGACGGGGCGTTCTTCCAGATGCAGACCTTTTCCCAATCGCTGATCTCGCTGGTGCTCGAAGGCAAGGTGGACAAAGAGATCGCCTCCAACGCCTCCTCCCATCGCCACGATTTCCTCGTTCAGCTCGAGCATGCGATGAAAACGCAGGCCGCCGGGGCCAAGGGAAAGGATGCCGGCAGCACCCCGGGGCTATCGCCTGCGCTCGCCGGACGTACTGGGGCTGAGCAGCAGTCCCCTGACGGCGGAACGCTGCGAATCGCCGGCCCGGAAGGATGAAGTTTGCGCTAGTGGGCGCCGCGGTGGCGCTCGCGCTCGGCGCGAGTAGCGCGCGCGGCGACACCTTCGCGATCGTCTCCACGTCGGATCCTTCCAGCCTTTCTCAAACCGCTGCGATCGCCAACCTGCCGAGCGTGCAGGTGCCGAACAACCCGGGCGCCCTTGTTTTACCGTCCAACTGGACCAGGCAAGCCGGTGATGAGACGCCGGTCTCCTCGGCCCAGCTGAGTGCGATCTGGCAGTCGGCGGGCAGCGCCTACGGCATCCCCTGGTCGGTGCTGGCGGCTATCAACAAGATCGAGTCGAACTTCGGTCGCAACATGGGGCCGAGCTCGGCCGGCGCCGTCGGCTGGATGCAGTTCATGCCGGAAACCTGGTTGCGCTGGGGAGCGGACTTCGACGATGACGGTATCGCCGACCCCTGGAACGCGAAGGACGCCGTCTTTTCCGCGGCGCGCTACCTCGCTGCGGCGGGTGGTACCAGCGACATCTCCCGCGCCGTCTTCGCCTACAACCATGCGCAGTGGTACGTAGACGAAGTGCTCTCGCTGGCAGGCCTGCTCTCGCGCGACAGCTCGCTCAGCTTTTCGCTCGATGGGCTCCAGCTCAATCTCGAGAAAGCTGAAAGGAAGGTGGCGAGAATCAGTGAGCAGATCGCGCAGACGCGCACGCACGCGCGAGCGATCCGAGCTCGCTCGCGGCGCATGTTCGCAGAAGCGGAAAACGCATCGTTGATCGGTCAGCGCACCGCCATGCGCATGCGCGCCGCCGAGGTGGAGGCCCAGGCGATCCCGCTCGAGGCGAAGCTGCCGGCTCTGACCAGCGCGCTTGCAAAGGCGGAGGATGCGCTGGCCCAGGCTCGCGCCGACTCGCAAGCCGAGTCGTTCGACCCGGGGACTTCTGTCTATCTCGCCAGCCCGCAGTACCAGAACGGCTACGTCTTCCCGGTCGGCGGCGGGCCCAGTCGCGTGTCGGTCGGGCACACGCACCACGACTACCCGGCGGCGGACATCGCGGCTCCCTCGGGCTCGCCGGTCTACGCGCTTGCGGACGGCGTCGTATTGCGTGCCTGGCGCACGATCGATCCTCTCTGCGGAATCGGCATGAACTTCCGTACCGATGACGGGCAGACCTGGGCCTACTGTCACTTCTCCTACATCGAGCCCTCGGTCGTCAGCGGCGCCCGGCTGACGGCCGGAACGCTGGTCGGGTTGGTCGGCTCGACCGGACATGCCACCGGGCCGCATCTTCACCTCGGCCTGATTCCCTCGAGCAACGGTTTTCCCCAGAACGAGCCCTGGTTCCAGAGCTTCGCCGGTATCGCCTTCCGCTGGCAGGACGCGCCTACCCCGACCCTTTCGATCGACTCCCCCGATCTGCGCTCGCAGATGGTGTTCTCTATCGTCAGCGATACGGCTTCCGCCGGGTTGGCTGTTGCGAGCGCCTGGACGGCTTCCTCGAGCACGGCCTCACTCGCGAGGGCCGCGAGCGTAAACGGGATTCCTGGTCTGGACTCGCCCTTCGCAGATCCGCCCGCGGACTCCGGCTCGGCGGCGGTTGCGGTGGGGGTCGCGTCTTCCGCGACGACCGATCAGAGCGCGACGGATCCGTCTGGCGGGTAACCCGCCGGCTTGCTCTCCGGGGGCCAGATCCCCCAACGGCCCCGGCGCCTACCCCGCTAGGTCTACACGCCCGAGGCGGCCGCCCCGCGGCTCAACCCCTCCGACCCGCACTCCTAACGGGATAGGCCCTTGAAGGGCTCCGCGGCTATATCTCGTAGATAGAGCGAGAGCTCAACCCGAGCTGGCATCCTGCCGAAAATGAACTTCATGCGGAAAACACGAGGGCCGGTCGTGGCGCTTGCCGCCATTTGCGTGCTGGTTTCGGCCGGGCTGACTATCGCTGCTTCCCGGAGCAGCTCCTCCAAGCCTTCACAGGTGCTCGATACGACGAAGCTCCCAACCAAGATCGTGCCCGACGTGATCGGACAACCCTACGTTTTCGCCGAGAGCATGCTGCAGGCAAACGGATTCGGCTGGCGGGTCGAGGGTCCGGTCGCCGGTTGGGCCGAAGCGCTGGTGTCGCGCCAGGAGCCGGTGGCCAACACCGAGGTCTTGGATACGGGCGCTCCCCTGGTGAAGCTGCAGCTGGCCAAGCCGAAGGGCTATCAGAGCGGTACGCCCGAGAGCGCCTCTCCCTACGCCGGCACCAAGATCGTGCTTCCGTCCACGCCGGGCACCGAGCCGAGCGAGACCACTCCGCCGATCACCACGACGACCAAGACGGAACCCGTCGAGCCCAAGCCCAAGCCGAGGTCGTCCAAGGCGAGCACGCGCCCGCGCGCCTTCGTGATCGCAGGCGCCAAATCCGAGCCGCTCGATGAGATCCCGCTACCGAGGAGGGCTCGGAACCTCGACACCTGGCTCGATTCGCACCGCCAGGCCAGCGACGCCAACGAACGCTACTGGCTATATCAGCACGCCTGGATCGTGACCGGAGCCAAGTTCGGCTGGTGGCACGGAGCGCAGGCGCTCGAGACTCTGATCGCGGTCGACAAGCGGATCGAGGCGCTCTGGGGACTCGGCTCGAGGAGCGAAGCCGAGGCGCGAGCGGCGCTCGAGTTCGTGCGGGCGCGCGGCGGCTGAGATTTCTTACGCCGCCCAGTTGCTTCGATCTGCGAGCTCCGGCAAACAGCAGCTTCGCCTCTACGCCGCCGAGATCGTCAGCCTGTTCCTGGAGGCCGGAGCTCGCAAGAGCGAGGTCGAAGACCCGAGCGGCGCTCGGGTTCGTGCGGATGCACGCCTGTCGACGATTCTCGGGGCTAGCTCGTTACCGTCGGCGGCTGATAGCTGGACGGCATTTCGCGGAAGAGAACTGTCGTCTCCATTCCGTTTATCACCGGGAACCAGGGCGGGAACAGGAATTTCAGCGCGTCGTAGCTCTGGCATGCCGGTGCAGTGCTCGGGCATGACGTTGCCGATCCATCGTCTGTGATTCGGTAGGTATGGTCGATGTCGTAGCCGCCATTATTCGACTGAATACAACCGCTGTTACTGGAGTAGGCGCTCGTTCCAACGAATGTCATCGAGCTGTTAACTCTGTCGCCGCCGCCATTCGTACAGCGGTAGTCGCCCCACAATCCCGTCAGGGCCATCGTTGACGCCCTGAACCAGAGTTGATCGGGCGCCCATCCTGCGAGCCAGACATTTCTTTGGGCGATGAGGCCGAGAACGTCGTCGTCCGGATTCCCGCTTGTCTGCGAGGCGTAGGAGATGTTTCCGCCGATGATGACGTCATTGCCAGAAGCGACCGAAAGGCGACCATTGACCGTGCTCGAGCCGTCGCTGAAGCCGTAAATAGTGCTCGGCCAGGAGATGATCGCGCTCTGAGCGGTGTAGATGGCGCCGTTCGGCGGAATCGGCCCGTTGTAGGCGGGAACGGGGCTCGGCAGCCCGCCCGAGACCTTGGAGACGATCTCGTTGGCGGCGTGTGTTCGCCCGGATCCGCTGCCACAGGCGCTGCACGTGGCCCCGGTGAACGAGGTGCCGTCGCTACCCTTACTGGTGTATTTGACCGTGTCGATTGTGCTGCCCGTTCCGATGTAGATCGTCTGCGGGTTGGTCGAGGAAGCGTCCGGGAAAGAGGCCACGCTCTCGTTCACGTGCACGGTCGTCGTCGAAGGCGACGACTTCAGCGTCACAGCGGCGCTGAGCCTGACATCGTTGCAGTACGGCCGGGTGGATTCCGGCGTGCTCGTGCTGTTGGTGCACTTCCACACCTGAACGGTCGCGTTCGAAGAGAAGACTATGCGCCAGGAGCTGGCACTCGTGTCCTCGAAGTCCGTTGGGGGAGAGTTCAATGCCGCCGCTCGTTGTATGTCGGAAACAGAGACGGCGAAGCTGCTGAAAGGAATCGGGTTCTTGACAACGTCACGGATATTAGGGTGCGTCAGATCGTAAACCCGCGCGTTTCCCATGAGGTAATAAGAGCCGGTCACGTTGGTTTCGGCCATCAGATTGCCGTAGGCGTGGGCACCACAGGTTTTTATTTCACCGGCGCTATACATCCTTCCGTAGATGTTGCTTGCCCAGCACACGTTGGAATTGTGCATATCGGTCATCATGAACTGAAAATCGGCTGGAGTTGTACGCCGGACACGCGTCTCGACAGCACGCTTCCGGACTTTAGAATCGCACTGTACCGGCGTCGCATCCGGATCGATGACTTTACAACCGGTCGAAACGATCGTGATGTAATTGGTTCCGAGTGAGCTCGCCGGCGGCGTGATCATCAAGTTGTAGGCGTACCCTCGCAGCACGGTCGAGTTGCCGGACGCAGTACCCGTTCCGGCAAACCACCAATTCTTTCCGCTTGGGTAGCTCCACCTGACGCCTGCCGTCCAAGCCGACGGTCCGCCGGGCTGACACGAGGCTGTGTCGATGCTGGCAGAAACGAGCGCCGAGTTGTCGCTGCGCTGTCGAGTCGATTCGCCTTTCGCCACGCAGTGGTCGTAGTATTGGGGATCGTCGAGGAGCTTGGCGATGTAGTCATTGATGCCGGCCTCGGCCGCCTGGTAGACGGCATCGGAAGTGTCCGATGCCGCGGCGCGATTCGACTCCGCCGTCACCTGGTCGATCAGAACTATTCCGAGTAGCGTGAGCATCGCGATCATCATCACGACCGTTGCCATGGCGATACCTTCTTCACGCCTGAGAACTTTCTTGAGCTTTTTCATGATGCATTCCACCTCAGGGTTGCGACCGCTCCGTAGGTGTACACCGTGCTCCTCGGCGTGGCGGAGACCGCCGCTCTAACGACAATCGTCTTGATATTGGCCACGGTGCCCGGGTTGGTGCAGGTCCAGGTGATCGGATCCGGAGAAGCCGACTCGTCAAGTGGCTTCAGGTCGAGTGGATTTTGAGCGCAGTACTTGAAGATCTGCCCCGCTACCCAACCGCTTTGTGGAGCTCCGGACTGGGCAGCGATCACAGGAGCCTTAACCTCCGCCACAATTGTCTCGACCGGGCCGGTATCCCCCGGATTGATGGGGTTTCCCTGCGTGTCGTACGACGTGACGGTGGTGACACGCCGCTTCAACACCGTACCGTCCAGCCAATAATCGACTTTACGTAAGTTGCCGGATGCCAGGCGATCGGGTGAATAGAAGGTGACCTGGTTGTTCAGAAAGGCGATGATCGGAGGAGTCGCGTTACCCGTTGTGGCGTCGCGTAAATCGGAGACGAGCTGGTTGAGGGAGCCGCGCACCTCGGTTTGGAGGATGTTCTGATCGCTCACCTGCGAGCTGCGAGTGACGACGGTGCCGAAGGTCACGGCGAACATCCCCGAGGTGATCCCGATCAGCGCGACGACCATGAGAAGCTCGACCAGCGTGAAGCCGTTCTCGTTCGAGACGAGGCGGCTCGATCGCGCTCGCAAGCCGGCGCGGCGGGGCGGCGAAGAGCTTTTTTTATCCGAGTGTTCCAAGGTTGCTCTCAATACAGGATCGGAACGCAGAAGGTGGTGTCCTGCGTTAGCGGTTGTGCGCTCAAACCGCCGTAATACGTATACGTGTGGTGATAGATCACGACCTGCGTGCTGGCGTTGATGTTGTAGGTGCCGAGCGGGGTGTTGCTGAAGACAATCGTTCCGCTCGAATTCGTGTTCCCGGAATTCGTGTAGGGGAGACTCGGTTCACTGATGCTCACCGCCGCGCCCGAGATCACGGAGCCACTCGAGCAGGCCATGTGTGAGCTAGTGGTATGTCGCACGACCACCGTGAGCGTCGCGTGATCGGGGATCACCGTGGTAGCGAGCGTCACGTCTAACGACGAGCTCGGATTGGCAACCGAGTAATCCGCCGGGACGGTTTGACCTGTCAGATCTCCGTGGCGATGACCGCCCGTCACGTCGGCGTCGACGGATATCGCGTAGTCGGAACCGGGGACGATCGGTTCGCAGGCGGGGCAGACGCCAAGCGTGTCGTTAGCGGTGATCGCCACGGACCCTGTCGTCGTCGTGAAATCCTGCGAGACGCCACGAGACTGCGAAGAGATGGTGACCGTAGCCGGGCCCGTATACAGCGCCGGGGGGTTTGCCCCATCGATTATGCGCACGGTGAGGCTGCTCGGTTTGTAGAGGCGCACCGTCGTGGATGTCGTTCCGCTCGGAGCAAGCTGAAGGTTAGCCGGATCATTGGGCGGCAGGTCTTCGCTCAGCGTCGTGTAGCCGTACAGAGAAGCGAGGACTTCGTAATATCCCGTGGGATCTACCGGCGTTGCCTCGAGCGCCGCGAAGGTGACCTGGCCGAAGGTGGGGCTACCTGGCACGCTATCGGTCGTATCGCTTGCGGTGAAGGAAGCGTCCCACGTTTTCGACAGAGTGACCTCGGCGCCCCCGAGAAGGTTATGAGTCCAGTAATCCTGGGCTGAGACGTTGATGACCCCGTTGTTGAGGCCGCCGGCCGCGGAGCGGGTTGAGGACGAGAGGTAGGTGGTGACTCTCGTCAGCTCCTTGCCGTCGGTTGCCCGTGTGACGATGATTCGCACCTGCTTGTAGTTGGCGAAGGTAGCGAAGCTGGTCGGGACCGGATCATTCACGTACTTGATGCGGGTCGTCAACGTGTACCAGAGCCCGTCCACGTTCTTCTCCTGAGTGGCCGGTACGAGTCCCGGCGGGTTTCCGTCCTGTATACCGGCATCCGAGTAGTTGAGTTGGCGAATGTACTCCACCGACTGCTGCGCCAGCTCGAGCGCGATACTCCGCTGACGCGCAAGCGCGTCGGCCGACGCGGCCGAGGTGAGCACGCCGATGAGCGAAGTGCTGACGACGCCGAAGAGGGCGATCGCCACAACGGTTTCGACCAGGGTCACTCCAGCCTGCCGACGGCCGGCGCGGAGCAGCCTACTCGCGATGCACTTGATCCAGTCCACCTCTAAGTTCCTTTCGGCAGAAACGGCCAAAAACTGTGTCCCCCGTATTCGTTATACGGCGTGACACTATTGGTTTGCCCCAATACGCGAAAATCTTGCCGCAAACGGGCCTGGGAAGGGGTGCCGAAGGCAAAGGCGAAGGGGCAGGAGCTAGCCTTCGTAGGAGCGATTCGAAAGCGAGCACCGAGATCCATCAACCGATACCCGAACTGAAGCTCCGCGACCGATGAGCGCGATTGCCGCGTTTTTCGCCTTCCTGCCGGGCCTGGCCCTGGGCAGCTTCCTGAACGTCGTCGCCGCGCGCGTGCCTCGGCACGAGTCGATCGTTAGCCCCGGCTCGCACTGCATGAGCTGCGATCACGAGATCGCCTGGTACGACAACATCCCGCTCGTCTCCTACTTGGTCCTACACGGTCGCTGTCGCAACTGCAAGGCGAGGATCGGGCTCCGTTACCCCGCGGTCGAGCTCGTCACGGCGCTTCTGATCTCAGGTTGCGTCTGGAAGTTCGGGCTCCATCCCGAGGCGCTCGTCGCGGTCGTCTTCTGCACCGCGCTGGTCGCGATCTCAGCGGCCGACCTAGAGCACCTGATCGTCCCGAACGTGATCGTGCTTCCGAGCGCGGCGGTTGTGCTCGCGGCTCAGACCTCGCTCCATCCGTCCTTCGAATGGGCGATCTCCGCATTCGCCCTCGGAGCTTTCCTCCTGCTCGCCGCGCTTGTTTACCCCGGCGGGATGGGTATGGGCGACGTCAAGCTCGCGCTTCTCCTTGGTGCCATGCTCGGGCGCACGGTCGCGGTCGCGTTCGCCGTCGGTGTTCTCAGCGCGCTCGTACCGTCGATCTGGCTGATCGCCCGACACGGCACGAGGGCGCGCAAGATGAAGATCCCGTTCGCGCCCTTCCTCGCGCTCGGCGGCGTCGTGGCGCTGTTCGCCGGCTCGTATCTGCTCGACACCTACCTGTCGCTTTACTAAGGGTCTATCCCGCCAGGTCTATACGCCCGAAGCGGCCGCCCCGCGGCGCCAGTACCCGCCCAGACCGCTCGTCGCACTACCAGTGCGCCTTCACGGTCCGTCCGACCCTGGAACTCGTCTCGAAACGAAGCACTCCATCACCTGGCCGCGCTCGACGGCGCGATACTGTGTCCTCAGTCGCACCCGTAGCCCCGCTACGGGCACTCCCTGCGTCCTTGCCTCGCATCCACCGATCGTACCCAGTCGACGGGTCTTCATTCCGAAACGAGCTCTTGGCATCCACGGCTCAACCCCTTCGACCGCGCATCCCTAACGGGATAGGCCCTAAGCCTCCGCGAAGGCCGCGGCGGGCTCCCCGACGACCAGGGCTCACCGAGCCTGAGGATGGAGCTCGAAGACTGAGAAACGCCTGCAGGTGACTCCATGAGGGCGATCGGCTCACCCGGCGTATCACTCTTCGCGGTGTAAAGGAGTACGCCCTAGCTGCCGATAGCTCGTTCGAGGGATATGGCCGACGAACGCCAGTCCACTAAGGGTGGTGCACGCACTGGTGCGCGTAGCGGCGCACGCTCTCTCGCCGGCTCGGGGAAGGTAAACGCCCTCGCCGAGCTACTCGGAGACCTGCTCGAAGCCACCGGACTCGTCACTTCCGACAAGCTCGCGGAGGCGCGCGCCGAGGCTGGTGCAAAGGGCTCGCTCGTCTCGGCTCTTGCCGAGCACGGCGTCATTCCTGCGCAGCGGGTGGCCGAGGTTCAGGCCGCGCACTTCCATCTGCCGCTGATCGTTCTCGGCGACGAGAAGATCTCGCCCGACGCTGCCACGGCGATTCCCGTCCACGTGCTCGAGCGCGTCGTCGCTCTGCCCTACAAGATCGCCGGCGAGCGCTTGCACGTCGCCATCGCCGACCCGTCGAACGTCAGCGGCGTCGACGAGTTGAAGCTGGCGACGCGCCATCAGATCGAGCTGGGTGTCGCTTCGCGCGACGAGATCCTGGCCGAGATCCAGCGGATGCTACGTGCGAGCGAAACGCTGACCGCGCAATCCGCGGCGCTCGAGGATGTGGAGGTCGTAACCGAGGAGGAGTTGCTGGACGACCTCGAGGCCGACGACGGCATTTCCGACGCACCGCTGGTGCGGCTGGTGAACTCGATCATCTTCCAGGGCGCCGAGGACCAGGCGAGCGACATCCACTTCATGCCCGAGGAGGACGCGCTCGTCATTCGCTACCGAGTCGACGGTGTGCTGCGCGAGGTCCAGCGCGTTCCCCGGAGGATGGCCTCCGGCGTCACGACCCGCCTCAAGGTGCTGGCCAAGCTCGACATCGCCGAGCGGCGCAAGCCCCAGGATGGTCGTATCTCGTTGAACGCCAAGACGGCGGGCCGGATGCTCGACATCCGCGTCGCGGTGCTGCCGACCGTCGAGGGCGAGGTCGTGGTCATGCGTCTGATCGACAAGTCGAAGAAGGCGCCGACGCTGGAGGATCTCGGCCTGGCCGCGGACATGCACGAGGAGCTGGAGCGCGTGATCAAGAAGCCGACGGGCGCCCTGCTCGTCACCGGGCCGACCGGTTCCGGTAAGTCGACCACGCTCTACGCGGCGCTGCACATCGTCGCCCAGCCCGAGGTCAACGTCATCACCGTCGAGGATCCGGTCGAGTACCGGCTCCAGGGCATCAACCAGGTTCAGATCAACACCAAGGCCGGGCTCACCTTCCCCGCCGTCCTGCGTTCGATGCTGCGCGCCGATCCGGACGTCGTGATGATCGGCGAGATCCGCGACTCCGAGACGGCGAAGATGTCGATCGAGGCCGCCCTCACCGGTCACATGGTGCTCTCGTCGCTGCATACCAACGACGCCCCGAGCGCGCTCACGCGCCTGAACGAGATGGGTGTCGAGCCCTTCCTCGCCAGTGCCGCCGTCTCGGGCGTGCTCGCCCAGCGTCTGGCCCGGCGGCTGTGTACGAACTGCGCCGAGATGTACACGCCCAGCGTCGGCGAGATGATCGAGTCGAACGTCTCGCCCGACATCGCCGCCAAGCTCGACGGTATGGCCTTCTACCGCAAAGTCGGCTGCCCGCGCTGCAATCACACCGGCTTCAAGGGGCGGCTTGGAATCTTCGAGTTCCTGAACATGTCTGATGAGCTGGCCGCCTATGCCGCCAGCAAGCCCTCGCACGAGGAGTTGCGCGATCGCGCGTTTGAGATGGGGATGCGCTCGATGTGGGACGACGGCATGGGCAAGGTGGCTCAGGGGTTGACGTCCATCGAGGAGCTGGCTCGTGTCGTCGCGACCTGATCCGGGCCGCTTGCCGAGATCATTTGCGGCATCTGGAAGGAGCTTTTTCGCCCGAGGGGTAGAGTGTGCTTGTCAAGGCGTTCCGCCGAGGCGGGCGCAGGTGAATGCGGAGGCGTAAACGGTGCCGTTTCTTCGTCGTCGACAAGAGGATGAACGCGATCTCTCGGCCGCCGTTCCGTCCCCGCCCGCGCTCGAGCCGCCGCCCGCGCCGGAGCCGCCACCCGTGCCCGAGGTGCAACCGGAGCGGGCCGTGGCGTCTCAATTCCAGCCGGTGGAGGGCGCCGACGAGATGCTCGACATGCCACTCGGGACTCTCATCTTCCGGGCCGGCCTGATCGCTCCCCAGCAGCTCGAGGATGCGCTCGCCGAGGGACTGCGCAGTGGCAAGCGCCTGGGCGAGGTGCTGCTCTCGCGCGGCTGGTTGAGCGAGGAAGATCTCAGCCGCCTGCTGGCCGGGCAGAAGGGCTTACCCTACGCCGACGTCGAGCGGGTCGCGATCGACTACGAGCTCGCACACTCCCTGAGCTACGAAGACGCTCGCCGCGAGATGGCGCTACCACTGGTGACCGAGTTCGGTGCGCCCGTGGTAGCCGTGTGCGATCCCGACGAGGGAGTGATGGAACGGCTGCGAGCCCAGCTAGGGCCGGAGACCCGCTTTGTCATCGCCGCTCCGGGCGCGCTCACGCGCCTGACCGACGTGGTGCTCGGCGGCGGCGCGGCCCCGGCCTCGACGCTTCTCGTAACGCCACCCGTGCCCGAGCAGGGGCAACCCGAACCGCTTCTCGCCGGGCCGACGTCTGCCGAGGCGCCTCCGGCCTTCGCCGAAGAGCCCGCGGCTTCGCCCGCGCAGGAAGAACAGGCGGCGCGCGAGGAGTTCGTTCCGCTCATCAACCCAGGAGAGATCGACTACCCAACCTTCGATTCCTATAACGAGTCCTCTCGGCCTCCGGTGTTCGGCCCGGCTCTCGAGCAGCTTCCTCCCGGCGCGCAGACGGGCGAGTACGGCTACTTCGGCGACTCCTCACTCCTCGAGGGGAATGCCTGGCAACCGGGCGAGCCCGCGCCTGAAGCCGCAGCGCCCGGCGCCGAGGAGTACACGGCCTACGAGCAGCCGCCGGAGGGCGAGCCGCCGGCAGCGGAGAGCTGGCAGGAGACGCCTCCCGAGGCCGTCCAGGAGCCCGCCCCCGAGCCGGCGCCGAGCTACGAGGAGACGCCGGAGCAGCCCGCCGAGGAGATCACCGCCGCCGGGGAAGCTGTGGAGGTGGGGGCAGTGACTCCGGCCTGGATGCGAGGCGAGGTCAACGTGATCACCGCCGACGTGGCCGACTTCATCGAATCCGGCGTTTCAGAGGCTCCAGGCTCGATCGCACAGCCAGGCACGGATTGGCAGCCCGAAGCCGCGGGCGAGGAAACCGAGCCGGTCGCCGAGGAAGGCGATGCTTGGGAGCCGTCCCCGGCGACCGAGGGAAGCGCGGAGGAGGTCGTCGTCGAAACGCCAGACCCAGCCGAAGCGCCGGCGCCCGCCGAAACCAGGACTGCGGATGCCGACCGAGGCGAGTACGAGCTCATTCTGCGCCTTTCCGACGGCGATCGGGTGCAGATCGGCACCTATTCCAGCCTCGAGGAGGCACAGGTGCAGGCGGGTGAGATCGTCACGCAATTCTCCGACGTGAAGGACGGAAGCTGGCCCTTCATCGGCGGCCGCTACCTCCGTCCCGAGACGATCGTCTCGATCGACATCGAGCACCAGGCCGCCGGCTGGAGTGGCTCGGGTTCGCGCGGGCGCATGTTCACGGGCGAAAGCGGCGCGTAGCTCGTTTCGGACGGGCGCTCGAGACGGGATCTCCCGATTAGCTGACGTCGCAGCCGAGATACTCGAGCGCGAGCAGGGCTTCCTCGATGAAAGCCGCCGCCTCGTCTCTGGCGGCGAAGTGGTATGGGCCCGGGTGCAGGGGCTCGACGCGCAGACTGTTCGTCGGGTAGACATCGCACTCGACCACGAACTGCTCGTCGCGTTCGAACAGGCGCAAGATCACGACGCGCCGTCCGTCCTTCTTGGCGTGGCGGTGGAAGCTCTCCTTGGCCGCCTTGGCGCCCTTCTTGGCCCCGCCCTTTCCGGGCGCTCGTAGACCGTATTCGTCGGCGAGGTCGCTCATGCCGAACAACCCGAGATATTGAGCGTCCCGACGAGCGCGTTGATCGAAGCGGTTAACGCATCGTTCCTTGCCGCGACCGCGTTCGCCGCGGTCTGGTCGTTACGGCGAAGCGCTTGCGCCTCGGAACTCATGTTTGTCGCGGCCTGGCGGTAATCGGCAACCAGCTCGGCGAAGCTGCTTGCCTTGGCCACGTTGACTCTGATCGCGCCCAGCGCACGTGCCTCCTTGTTGAAGATAGTGGCAGCCTGCTCCATCGCGGCGGCCGCGTCTTTCCGACCTGCGGCCTTGGACCAATCGGCGCTCGTCGCTTTCTCCTGGAGCGGACCGAGAGAGGTTCCGTAATGCTTGCAGATCCCTGCCGCTTGGCCGGCCCAGTATTCGATCACCGGGCGAAGGTTGCTCGCCGCCTGCGCGACGACCTCGCTGTCGATGAACCCCGTCAACTCGAACGCCAGCGAGCGCGGCCGCTTGAAGAAGAGCACTTCCGGGTTGGTCACGTTGAAATCGGCTCCGAGCAAGCCGGCAAGGCCGCGCGCTTGCTTCTCGTCGTAGATGTCGATGGCGACGAAGCCGGCGTCCACTGCTGCCGCTCCTGCCCTGGCCTCGTTCATCGCCTCGGTGTCGGTGGCGACGTCGGGGGCGTAAAGGGAGACGACGACGACGGGGTGGTTCAGCAGGGCTCCATCGAGCGCGGTCGCGACCGAAACTGGGCTGGGCTTGGGCTTGGGCTTGGGCTTGGGCTTGGGCTTGGCGGTTGTGGTCGTGGTTTTCGTCGTCCCGGTTGTGCTCGTCGTCTTCGTGGTCTGACTCTTCGTTCCGGTCGACGTGTGCGTTCTGATCAGGTGCGACTTCGCCGAACTGGATTTGCCCTGGGTGTTCAAGAGCACGAGGGTGCCGGCGCCGGCAACGACGATCAGAGTGATAATCGCCAGGAAACGCGCGCGTGGAGTAGGGGTCGATTTCATTGCGCTTTGTATCGGCCGGCAGTTGGGGCCACATTAGTGCCCGCGGGCGTCGCGCGCACGAACCAGATGCGGGCGCGCACGCTCACGAAACGTCCGTCCGGAGTGAGCTCGGCCGTATTCGATTCGAACTTCAGCCGGGCCCTTCCCCGTACGTCAACTGGTATCTCCAGTGTGCGCCGCTCGCCTCGGACGAGAGCGATTGTGTACGGGCGGCTCAGCCCTGCGATGCGGAGCGTGGCTCCATTGGAGTCTTCGGGCGCCGTGAAGTCGAGGTGGAGCACGCCGCGCGAGCGCAGACTCGCGTCCGGCCAGATCGTTGCCGTTCCCCGGGCGCTGAGCCAGCCGTCCCAGAAGAGCCCATGCACGATGAAATCGGCGCGCAGCTCAGGATCCGGCTTCAAGACCTCGAAGGCACCTTCGGCTAGCAGCTTCTGTCCGCCGCCGAACGTGCTCCGGGCGCCAAAGCGGTCGATCACCACGGGCCGGTGGGGAGGCGCTCCGTCGATAAGCAGGCGCCCGCTGCGGTCGATCCGGGCCGAAGTGAAACCGTAGACGTCCACGCCGCCCGTATCCGCGAGCCCGGCCAGCTTGCTAATCGAGCGGTTCCAGAACATCAGCTCCACAACCTCCGAACGGGAGCTCGGGGAAATGCGCAAATAGGTGAGACGATCGATGCCGAGTTGATCGATCGCGCTTTTATTCCGCGGGAGGTAGTTCTTGGCGACTCGGTTGGAGTTCTGTCGAAAGTGGTGACCGGCGATCGCTGAGCCAGCGGTGAGGAATGCGAGCGAAAGCGCAAGCCCGAGCGGCAGGACTAGGCGTGGACGGGCAGTTGCCGCGACTGCGATCGCCAGCAACGCGATAGCCAGGGTTGCGACGGCGAGCGCTGCGTTGCCGCTCCCAAACCAGTCCTGAACCTGGACCACGGCGGTGAGAGTAGGGGAGTCTTGTACCTTGTCCGAGGTGTTGTAAGCGCTTAGCGGGTACGAGAGTATCGCGAGTGTGAGCCCGGTGGAGATCGCTGCCGCCGGAAGCCAGTCGTCACGCTTGTGCTCGACCGCGATCCCGAAGGCGAGCCCGATCAGTGGCAGAAGGAGCAAGAGATAGCGCTCCTGGACGCGACTCGCGCCGTTCGAGGCGTAGAAGCCGGCCTCGATCAGCAGGGACGCCGTCGTCAGCAGCGCCAGCACCGCGAAGGCTCGATCTTCGAGAAAGCGCGGTTTCGTCAGAGCGCGTGCGATTCCGATCAGGGCGCCCGGAACGACGAAGGCGCCTACCGCGAAGACGAGGACGTAGGTATCCGACCCGATCCAGCGGACGAGCTCGAGCGGGTGGAAGTCGAGGTTGAGCACGCCACGGTAGTAGCCGAGCAGCGAGCCCAGCCCGAGCGCCAGGGCAAGAGCCGCAACCGCGGCACCGATGCCGAACGTGAGGCGAAACCGGCGCATGGTTCGCAAAGGGCGCCGGGGCTCGAGTAGTAGGGCAGCCATCGGAAAGACAGCGAAAAGGAACAGATACTGGATGCGCGTGAAGGCCGCCAGGCCGGCGAGAGAGATGAAGGCGAGCTCCAGGCGCCAGCCCGGTCGCGTCATAGCGTGCACCCCGACGGCGAAGGCGCTCAGAGCGAGCAGGTAAGCGAGTGAGTCGGCCATCACGTAGGACGTGAAGGTGAGCCCCGGAACTGCGATCGCCAGGGTCGGGATTCCGAGCCGCAGGAGCGGGCGGAACCCGAGCCGACGGCAGAGGAGGTAGGCGGGGAGGGCGGCGAGCGAAGCGCAGACGGCGTTGAAGACCTGCGAGAGGCGATAGGCAGTATCGACGTCGAATAGACCCCAGAAGGGAGCGATCGAGATCGGATAGAGCAGCGCCGGGAAGCCGGCCGATGCACCTCGTATCGTGACCGCGCCCTCATGCGCGAGCGAGCGAGCGATCTCCGAGTAGATGTACTCGTCCGGGATCATCACCATCGTCGCGGACCGGAGTGCGAAGAAAAGCCGTAGCGAGAGACAGGCAGCCGCGATCGCTGTCAGCACGAGAAGCTCTCGCTTGATCGTCCAGCGTCCCTCCCTCATGTCTTGCTCTTATCTCGGTCGGCGCGCTTTCCTCCATTAGCCCGAAAGAAGAAGGGGCGCCGTAGCGCCCCTTCTGTACTCAATTTTCCAGCGGGTGCTACGAGCAGGCGGCCTTCGTGATGTTGGCCGCCGGGCCGTTCTTGCTGTACGTGTAAGTCCCCTGCGTGTTCGAGATGCAGTAGGAGGTGGCGCTCTTCGAGTCGACCGTGATCTTGAGACCGGCGTCGTAGCTGGCGAGCAGCGAGGCGACGTTCATGGTCGCGTAGCTGTTGTGATCCTGGTACCAGGCCTCGACGGCCGGGACGGCTGCGCGGACGTTCGCCTGTGCGGCGGCCTTCTGCGCACGGTCGCGGAAGCCC
>Ga0187886_1000026_pt1 | contig 217396 bp, 179 predicted proteins | sample June2016WEW_20_1_FD_133001 | JGI IMG/M metagenome (GOLD analysis project Ga0187886, IMG submission 133001) | Peatland microbial communities from SPRUCE experiment site at the Marcell Experimental Forest, Minnesota, USA - June2016WEW_20_150 | ecosystem: Environmental > Terrestrial > Soil >...
ACGAATCCCGGATTCGAATCAGGAACTACGGGCTGGTCGGGCTTTGGCTGCAGTTTTACAACATCAACAACCATATACCATAGCGGCACCAAAAGCGGTTATGCCTACGGCAGAACCGCAACCGGCAGGGAATTAAACAATCCGTCCCCAGTAAAATGGAAAACGGTAAAACATACAAGATTTCTGACCTTACCCCATTTATTGTACCACTATGAATTGGAGTATCCGGCATTATAACCTGTAAATTATGAGTTATCAGGTCTCGTCACCGAAAGGAATTCTATAGCGATGGATATATAATCCGAAGGTTGCTGGTTCGAGCCCCTTCGTCCTTTGTCATTAAGAAAACGCCACCCCCATATTTCTTATTTATAACTTTATCTTCGCAGGCTGACCGGTGTAATGGACTTCCGCATTGACCTTTTCTGTCGGTTTGATACCAATTCCGGTAAGGGGAGAGACAAGAACAATCCGGAAGATGCGTTCCTTTACCATGTCGGGGAATTTCCCTTTGCGTTCGCCAATCGTCAGCTGTCGCGATGTCTCGTCCCAGCATATGGGTGTCTCGGCGTAAACACCTTTTTCGTAGTTGTAATTGTCCCCCTGGTCCTCATACAGTGTAAACTGGCCGTCAGCGCCGGGATAAATACGTAATTCGATTGGGTCGGCAGGTTTTTCACCAGCATACTGAACCATCGGACCATAAGGAATGATTGAACCGGCTCTGATAAACAGCGGCAAGGTTTCAATCGGGGCTGTTGTGTCGATAGTCTGTCCGCCGATGTAAGATTTGCCGGTCCAGAAATCATACCAGAAGGAGCCTGCGGGCAGATAAACGCTGCGATTCGATACGCCCGGCTTAATGACAGGGCAGACCATAATTGCCGGGCCGAACATATACTGGTCGGCAATCTTATAAACCTGTCTGTCATTTTGAAAGTCCATAACGAGCGGCCTCATCATAGTGTAATCCTGACTGGTAACCTGCCATGCCACGGAGTATATGTAAGGTAGCAAGTGGTAACGTAATTGGTCGTAATTAATCAGGATTTTCTTTGTCGTTTCGTCAAAACGCCACATTTCCTTGCCCTTACCGGTTCCGTGAACACGGAACATCGGACAGAATGTCCCGAACTGAAACCATCGCGTAAACAATTCGGCATATATAGGATCGGCCGGGTCGCCGCCGAAGAATCCGCCTATATCGGTATTCCAATATGGGATACCCGATACACTGAAATTAAGGCCCGCAGGAATCTGAGCGGCAAATACATCCCACGTGCCCTGAATATCGCCCGACCATGTTACAGCAGCATTACGCTGCTGGCCGACGAACGCCGAGCGAGCAAGGATAAAAACGCGCTTTTGAGGAATATCGGCACGCTGGCCCTGATAGACTGCACTGGTATGCATCAGAGGGTAAGCGTTATACACAGCGGCGCCGGGGCCGGCGTCTGTTTTCAAATCTCGCATCTGGCCCCATTTTCCACCCAGTTCAGCCTCGCAAGCGTCAAGCCACCAGCCGTCAAAATCGAGTTTGCCAAGTTTTTTGTTCATTTGCTTCCAGTAGAGACGGCGTCCAGCGGAATTGAAAGGGTCATACCACTTGCCCTGCCCCTTAGGATAAACGTTGTCATAGACAGGAGGGTAAATAGCCCCGGCCTTTTCCAGTTCGGCAAGGTGAGTAGTTTCCAAATCAAACCGCGGCCAGACAGAAACAATAATATGGGCATTGGCGTCATGCACTGTCTTTACCATCCCAGCGGGGTCGGGGTAACGCCTCGAATCGAATTCGTGGGAACCCCATTGGCCGGTTTGCCAGTATTGCCAGTCTTGAATGATGCCGTCCAGTGGAATATTTCGCTTGTGATATTCGGCAAGAATATCCAGCAATTCCTTCTGGTTCTGATAGCGTTCCTTGCACTGCCAGAATCCCCACGTCCATTTGGCAAACATCGGAACGGTGCCGGTAAGCTGCCTGTATGCGGAAATAACTTTGTCCGGCGCCGGTCCGTACATAAAGTAATAATCCACTGCATTGCCCACTTCGGAAGACCATACGACAGCCGGCTTTTTCACCGGCATTTGCCACTCCAGATACGCCACCGCATCACCGCTGCCTTGGAAAAATTCCACACATATGCCGTGTTTGCTCTTTGCGGCAAAATTAAACTTGGCCTGAAAGGTCTGGACGGCATGCGTTGTCCAGTTGTTGATTACCTGCTTGTCGTCAATCCACACACGCACACCGTCATCTGTTGATGCGAAAATAGTATATTCTCCCGCATCTTCCGTTTCGATAAAACCTGTCCAGCGTACACTGTAATGGTCGTGCGGTACATCTAAAGGCGGTGTCTGGCTCCAATCGAAATTTACCTGTGAATCGATTCGCGTGTCGATAAGTTCCTCGAAATTCTCTCCCCTGTAATAGCGAGCAGTCAAACCGCCGGCCTTGCCCTCTTCATTATAAAGACAGGCTGACGGAATGATTTTCTTTGGGCCGGCGCCTAAGTTCACATTAGTTACAGCGGGATTGTCCCACAGAACGGCATAACCCTTGGACGAAAGCAGCATCGGAACAGCGACCTCCATGTTTTTCTGCTGCAGATGCACATTCGTCCCTACATAATTCATAACTCCCTGCTGATGCTGACCCAGGCCGTAGAGGGCCTCCTGCGGGTCGAACTCAAACTGCTGCTTTACGCAATATGTCGCGGCGCCAGCGAATTTCGCAGATTCAAAGGACGTTCCGTTAACAGCCTCGGCCAGAATTATTTCACCGTTTCCTTCCATAAAGCAGACTCTTCCGGTCGCTTTGTCTACATGTGCCTGAAATTTTGCGGTCCTTAGCATTACATAATCCTCATTGTCCTGAGGCTGCCACTTGACTTTACACGGTTTGGCAATAACGGTCATGCTTGAGTTTTTGGGCAATTTTTGCGTTGGCGTGTGAAGAACACGAATAGTATGCTCATTCCAGATTTCAAGGCGGGTTAACCCTGCCAGCGTCTCTACCGTCAAACCAATTTCGTCCCTGTGCGAAGTCTTGCTATCGGAAGTTGCAAGGGACAGATAACTGAATAAACATAGCAGCCATGTAATACCGATAAGAACAACATTCTTCTTTCTAATCATTTGAAATCCTTTCTATCAACTGCTAACCACTATTTCAGAAATCGCATTCAAATATAAAATCAGTATCGATAGAAGTCAAATCCTCGCTATTTTTACTGACCGGTATATTATGAGTTATCAGGTCATATTCACAGACATGGTTATGAACATTCAATCCTCTGCTCATGTGAGGGTATAACTCCGAGAATGTTGAACAGCAGCTATCGGATATATAATCTGGATGACACGTAAAAGTTGTATTGTGTAAGCAATTGTGAAATACGGCTTTATATCATAATCAGCTTTTATGTTTTTCCGTATGTCTCCATAATGGCACCAATTTGCTTTACTTCAGACCTTCTTTCTCGCTTGATTTGCACCCCTATATTTACGATACAATAGATATTATGAAAAAGGTTTGGATTTACAAGCGGAAAAACATCAACGGCTGGTGGACTGGCTGGTATGAAAGCGGCAAGCGTAAAGCAAAGGCTCTGCCCAGTAAGGAACTGGCGGAACATTATAAGCAGATCAAATATACTCAATTGAATTCCGATGTATTTACAGGACAGGTGTTGGCTGATTGGGGCCAAATGATTGCTGAATATAGGGAATCTAAAAAAGTCCAGGGAGTGACTGAAGGTACACTTTATGAAAATGCTTTGTCCCTGAGAAATTTCGAACGGCTCGTAGGACAGTGTAGTTCAAAACAAATTACTCAAAATATCATTGACAAGTTTATTTTACAAAGAGGAACTGAAGTAAAGCGAGCAACTCTCAACAAAGATATCAGAAATCTCAAAACATTTATCAACTGGTGCAGGGAGAACAGGTACTTGAATGAGAATCTGAAAATTAAGGAACTAAAGGAAGATGAAAGGCCAGTCAAGTCGCTGAATGATATTCAGGTAAAGAAATTGTTGACAGCAGCAAAACCATATCCATCAGTAAAGATGCGTATATTACTGGCGTTGGGGACAGGATTAAGGCGTGGTGATATTGACTCGTTAAGAGTTAGTGATATTGATTTTGTAAACAACTATATCACTACAACGAGCAAAAAAACCAGAAAGAGTATAGGATCTCGTCCCGTACCTGGCGCGGTGATGACAGAGCTGAAGAAATGTCTTAATGGATCTAATTCCGGACAGGCAAAACTATTTAATGATAATTTTAGCTATAAGCGATGGAAAAAGATATGCAAGGATACGGGGTTATCTGACTTGAAATTTCACGATTTACGCAAGACCTTCGGCTCCATGCTTGCTCAAAACGGAGTATCTACTGCTGTTACACAGCGACTTTTGGAACATTCATCGCCGACACTCACAAACAAAATTTATACAAATGTTGACCCCGTGCTTCGTCAATCAGTAAATCAGTTGCCAATAGAGCAGTGGCTGCAAAAATGACGTTTTTAATTTTTTGAAAGTCTGCGTTTGAGCCGACAAATAATGGCACTGAGCGGGATATACGCCATACGGTAATCGACCGCCGTGTTACGCAGGGTACTCGCAGCCAGGCCGGAATGCGCTGGTACGAACGCATCTTGACGACTATCGCCACATGCGAAAAGTAAGGCCGCAATGTCTTTGATTTTATCCATCAGTCCATTCTTGCACACTGGACAGAACAAGCCTGCCCACAATTACTGTGAACGGTTATTAAAATTATTATTTTAAAACCGTCTAAACTTTATCTTTTTATGTATATATTTAAAGCCGTAACCTATTTAATCCACTATGCTTAAAGCTTCCCAACTTGAAGTGTCTCATTGGTTAAAAGGTTTTAACCTCTATAATCCTGCCGTTAAAATGTTTTAACCGGGAAAATTATATTGACAATTTTATATAGGCATGATAATTTACATATGGATGGTAGATTAGGAGTTTTTATTGTGGCAGTGACATTAGTGCAAATCGCAGAACGAGCAGGTTTATCCACCGCGACAGTTTCTCTTGCACTCCGTAACAAAAACGTCGGCAAGAAACAATTCTCATCCAAAACAATCAGTAAAATACACCGCATAGCCAAAGAAATGGGATATCGGCCCAAGGGCATGGCGACAAGTCTGGTTTCAAATAAATCCAATGCCATCTGTCCGCTGTACTTCAGTGCTAAATTTAATATTGGCGGTGCAACTCCAATTTCGGTGGATGTCTCCAATCCCAATGACGTGCGACCGACCCTAAGTTATCGGCTTAAAGTGAACGGTACTGCTACTGGTTATGTCAATTTGGCGGCAAATGAAAGAAAGACCAGTGACTTTACCATAGCATCTATACCCGCCGGTACGAAAGTGAAATTGGAGATCGAAGCGGATAAAGGGCTGGTATTCCACAGTATGAAGCTCGGAAACGCTCCGCCTACTGATTTCAATAAAGATGGGATAGTTAATCTATTGGATTTTGCTATTTTAGCTGAGAACTGGTATAAAAGTATTTAGCATAGCAATATCGAGATGTTTGCAATAAGGTTAAATTCAGACGTGAGCCGCTAAGTTGTCGGCTCACGTTTTTTAAAGGTGTTCAAACTTTATGAAAAAATCAGATTTGAAAAATAATTTATCGTTGAAAATACTATTTAAATGAAAATCTATTTCAAGGAAATTAGTATATGAATCAAACATGCGAACAATGGGCTGATGAACTGCTTGGCAAGATGAACCTTGATCAGAAGGTTGGTCAACTTCTAGTCTTCGGATTCTGCGGTCCGGTTATAACACCGGACATAGTAGAACTAATCATAAAATATCACATAGGCGGTTTGCGAATAAGCCAGAAGTTCCGTACGATGACACTCGCAAATGACATCAAGCCCGGAATAGAACCTGATCCGAACATGTTACGTTCCTTGCATATGCCCACCGGCAAGTGTCGTGATTTCGCCTATAGCAACCAGAGTACTTTTTGTACAGCACAGGAATACGCCGAGATACTTAATAAACTTAGAGATTTTGCTCTCGAACGTCCGCTTGGGATAGGCCTTCACTTCACAATTGATCAGGAAGGCAGTGCCTGCGATGACCTTTTAAGCAATCAAAGGCTTTTCCCGCATCCAATGGGCTATGTCGCTGCCAATGATATCAATCTGGCGTATCGCAGTGCTTTATGTATTGCGAGACAAGCACATGCAGTCGGCGCCAATATGATTCATTCCCCCGTACTCGATGTAAATACAAACAGCAAAAATCCTGAAATAGGTACGCGAGCTTACAGTAATGACCCCGCGATAGTAGCCGAATATGCACTGGCCTCGATGCGAGGTTTGCATGAAGGCGGACTTGTCGCTACAGGCAAACACTTCCCAGGAAGAGGCGAATCGGATATGGATGCGCACTGGGGGTTGCCGTCGGTGACTCTTGATTTGGCGACGCTCCATAAGGTGCATATTGCGCCATATCGTGCACTGATTAAGGCAGGTCTGCCGGCCGTAATGATTGCGCATTGTTCATATCCCGCAATTAACGGCGATAAACCGGCCTGTGTTTCGAGCGAAATTGTTACAAACATCTTGAGAAAAGATATAGGATTCGACGGAGTGATCACAACTGATAATCTGACTATGGGCGGTATTCTCCAACGGTATGAAATGGCCGAGGCTGCGGTACTGGCAATTTCAGCAGGTTGTGATTTGATACTGTGCAGGGATGAAGGACCGATCAGATATGAAATAATCAACAAGATTATTAAAGCCGTCAAGAGCGGTTATTTGAAAGAGTCTCAGATAAATGAATCTGTTCATCGCATTTTGAGAATGCGATGGAATATGGGATTGACTCACAATGGCGGAAAGGTCGATGCTGCCAAAGCCAGCGATTTATTCTCCGACCCTGTGGTTATGAATACCGCTCAGGATGCCGCGAACAAGTCTGTGCTGCTCCTGCGAGATAAAGCTAAACTTCTGCCCTTGCAGAAAAACATGAAAATATTGCTCGTTGAGCAGATATTCCCCACTCACGCTTTTGCCAACAATATGTATTCTCACCCCGGCTTGCTCTGGGAACAAATGTGTCTGTATTCTGATAATGTCGCTTCAATCGAAATTCCTTATGTCCCGACTGACGCAGACCTCAAACGCGTTCTCAAAAGACTCCCGGAAGCTCAGGTTGTTGTAGTCACGAACTATTATTATCACAAGGCAGCATCATCAATAAGTAATTTTGTCCGTGAAGTTAAACAGGTAATACCAAATTCTATCGTAGTAACCAATACGCCGTATGATTTTGGTGCACCTGCTGATTTTGATACGGTGATCGCTTGTTTTAATCCTGGCGCGAAAGAGCATATGCAGGCTGTTGCTGAGGTTATTTTTGGAAAGTTAATCCCGACAGCTAGGATGCCCATTATATTATCTCGTCATGATGACCCCAAAAGAGCAATGAAGAAATAATCACACAAATGTGTTCTGAATTGGGCACATTTTTATGAAAGGTTTGCGTGATGTTTGGATTACAGATTGTTGATTTTGCCGTCATAATTGTCTACTTTCTTTCTCTGATTGCGATTGGTTTTTGGGCGATGCGCCACATCAAAAGCCGTGAAGATTTCTTCCTCGGCGGGCGAAGTTTTGGCAAGATGATACAGATATTTGCCAGCTTTGGTCAGGCCACATCCGTTTCGAACGCCGTCAGTACCATTACGACAACGATGGAAAACGGTATCGCTGGGATATGGAGCGCGCTGTTATACGTGTTCGGCACTCCAATTTACTGGATGACGTGCGTCTGGTATCGGCGACTGCGGCTTATGACGATGGGAGATTTCTTCGAGAATAGGTTTGGCTCGAAGGCGATGGCAGGGTTGTTTGCCCTTATCAGCGCAGTTGGTTTGATGATTATCATTTCTCTTAGTTTTAACGCAATGGGCAAGACGACGGTGGCAATGGTTCCCAAAAGCATTGAGAAGCTTACGCCGGCAGAGCGTACTGAATACGATGCAGCAGTGGAACTTCGCAAGTTGGAAGCGGCAGATTTTGCACAGATGAGTGATCAGGAAAAAGTCAGATTGAATGACTTACGGCTCATGCATCCAAGAAACCTGTTTCCTGCTGTCCCAAGGGAATTTGTGGTGATTTTGGTATGCGTAATAGCACTTACCTATTCGGTGACCGGAGGGTTAAAGGCGGCATTCGTCACGGATTTGATTCAGGGCATTTTGATACTTGTGCTTTCAGTTCTGCTTTTACCTTTTGCGTGGGTTAAAATAAACGGTATGTACGGGGGAAGCGGATTTGTAGACGCAATGCGCACGTTGCATATTGAATTGCCTGAATCCTTTTTTGAGGTTCTGGGTTCTCCGACGACCATTGACTTCACATGGTATTACATACTTACGGCAACGGTGATGGTGACAGTCAATCTTGGCGTTCAGGCAAATCAGCTCACCACCAGCGGCTCGGCCAAAGATGAGTACACGGCACGATTCGGTTTTATTACCGGCCTGTATATGAAACGTGTCGTGATAGTCCTTTGGGGGCTGTTCGGCCTCTTCGCTGTATTGCTCTATGGGATCACCGCGGGTGATAAATACATCCGTGACCCCGATCTTGTCTTCGGGGTTGCAACAGCGGATCTGCTGGGCGGGTTGAAAATCGGTCTTGTCGGCTTAATGATCGCATGCCTCATGGCTGCACTTATGGCGGTTGGAAGCGCCATGATGATTTGTGGTGCGGCACTATTAACTCATAATCTTTATCAGCCGCTTTTCCCCAAGCTCAGCGAGCGGCATTATGTATTTATTGGACGCATAAGCGGCGCATTGATACTTCTTGGCGGAGCGTGGATTGCAATACAGTTTGAGAGTATTTTCCAGCAGCTCAAATTGTCGTGGGAGATAACGGCGATTTTTGCGGCATGTTTTTGGCTTGGGATGGTATGGCGGCGAGTCAACCGCATTGGTGCGTGGGCGTCGATTATCGTAACTACATTGGTTTTCTTCGCGATTCCCGTGATACTGCCCTTGTTTCCAAATGTGCGGACGAACCCATATTTGGCTAAAATGACTAATCCTCAACCCATTGCGCGTGTATATCGTGCCCATCAGATGGATGTGCAGATTCGCGAACAGCAGATTAAAACATGGGACAATCTCAATGTAATCGGCAAAACCAGCGGGCTGCGGCCTCAACCGTTGACGGTTGGTGAACGATTTGAACGTGTTTATCCGGTACCGCAAAAATCAATTTTCTGGACCCAGGGTGTCAAGCGTGACCAAAATGGCATCGTCAAAGGCTATGGCATGCTGAATCTTGATTTGGTGATGATTGATAAAATGGGCATTGACCTTTCGAAATTCCCATATGCGCTCAATGAATCTATACGGGTTCTGTTTCGAATGGTGATTCCGTTTAGCGTTCTTATAATTGTATCATTTATGACAAAATGTGATGATAAAGCGATGTTGGATCGGTTCTTTGTCAAAATGAAGACCCCAGTAAAGAAGGATCGCGAGGCAGACAAGCATGAAATGGAGTTGTCGTATGTGAATCCAGATAGATTCAACCATCTTAAACTGTTTCCCAATTCTGAGTGGGAATTCTGCAAATGGGACAAGACTGATATTATTGGGTTCCTGATTTCAATTGTGATTGCATTTGGAATTGTCGGACTGGTTTTCTTGATAGTAGAAATTGGCAAATAATCGGTATCGCGTTGACTTATAGGCCTCAACATTGTGAGTTAAGGAGGTCTAATGTAATGTTAAAAATATGTAAGTTTTATCCATTATATTTATGCAAAGTAGTTCGAGATGAATAGATTGTTATTACAATCAATGGTGATATTTTCTTTAATCATATTTTGCCATACTTCTTGTTTTGGGCTCAGCCAGCCAGGCACAGACGCTAATAATTCAAAGCCGAGATATATTTTGGTTGATGCCAAAGCTAAACCAACTGATAGTAACTGGAAGTCATTTGAAACAAGGACATTGGAACAACTATATGACTTTAAGCCGGACCAGAAATCGATAAAATTATGCGAATATGGCGGCAGGACGGATAAAAAATTTGAAGCGAAAGGCTTTTTCTATCCACTTAAAATAAAAGACAGATGGTGGCTTATTGATCCGCATGGACATCCTTTTATTCATGTTGCTATTGTCGGTGTTTATACCGGCATTACAGAACTTGATAGGAAAACATCTTTGGAGGTATTCGGCTCGGTAGAGAAATGGGCTAATTTTTCTACAAAGTTGCTTTCTGACTATGGCTTTAATGGAACTGGCGGCTGGTCGGAAGCTCAGTATTTGAGAAAAAGTGACAAACCTTTAGTATATACGCTATCATGGGATTTTATGGCTGATTTTGCAACGAGTAAGGGTGTTGCCTGGCAAGTATCAGGGCACAAGGGTTATCCGGATGAAGTATGGCCGGTGTTCCATCCCGAGTTTGTAACGTTTTGTGATGAGTATGCTAAAAAGCTGACGGTGACAAAGAATGACCCATACTGTCTTGGACATTTCAGCGATAACGAGCTCCAGACGCCTCTCGATATGCTTGACCGTACGCTCAAAATGGACCTGACGAAGTATCCTGAGTTGAAGTACAACGTTGAAGAGGCCAAACGATGGCTTAGTGAACGAAAAGGGAAACCGGTAGGGCTTGGGGATTGTAATGATAAGGATCGGTCCGAGTTTATCGGTCATATGTATGACACGTATTTCAGGCTGACGACGGCAGCCATTCGCAAATATGATCCGAACCATCTGTGTCTCGGTTCAAGGTTTAACGGCACGGCGCTAAAATGTCCGGAAGCTTTCAGGGCAGCAGGTAAGTATCTGGATGTGATATCGACCAATTACTATCGTGCCTGGACGCCTGATCGGGAATTAATGATGATGTGGTACAATGAATCAGGTGGTAAACCTTTTATAATTACAGAATGGTATGCAAAAGGTATGGATTCAGGACTTGCCAACAATTCCGGTGCGGGATGGGTTGTAAAAACACAAACAGACAGAGGAAGATTCTATCAAAATTATGTGCTTGGACTAATGGAATCAAAGGTTTGTGTCGGATGGCACTGGTTTAAATATGTGGATAACAATCCCAAAGCCATTGCGCCAGACCCTTCTAACACTGATTCCAATAAGGGAATCGTTGATTATAAATACAAACCATATTATCCTCTTCTTAATGAAATGAAAAAATTAAATGAAAATGTATACCAGCTTATAGACTATTTTGACTCCAAGTGATTATTTTGGTACAAATTTTCGAATGAAAAAATATTGCTTATATTTATTATTTGAAAAACAAAGCTTCATGAAAAGCGGCAATTGTTGTTTCAGGTCGTGTTTTATTTTGATTTTGGTTGTCGTTCTGAAGCACTTGATCCTTATTAAGGAAAGGCTGTTTCCCAGAAACGAAGTTTCAGGTAAGAGTGTACCCCCCGTATAAGTGGAATAGTTAAGGAGTTTAAAAAATGATGAAACACAATAAATACTTCCATATCGTATTTATCTTTATCACATATTCACTTTTTCAACTTTTACTTTTTGCCTCTTTCTGTGAAGGAGATACAGCACAAAACAGTCGTCCCCAATTATTTGAACATTCCCAACGGCTTACAAAAGACTGGGAATTTGTTCGGGGTGATCTCGGAGGGGTCTGGGAAGCGTTGAGAAGTGAAAAACGCTCGAGGAATTTACCTGTATGGCAATCGGTTGAACTGCCGCATTGTTATAATGCCTTTGATGTGGTGGACCCCGATGTGGCCTATTATCAGGGGCCTGCCTGGTATCGAACTAAGCTGAAAATTGACAACCCATATCCTAATGGACGAACGCTACTGCATTTTGAAGGTGCTGGACAGAAGACAGATGTCTATATTGACACCCGGAAAGTCGGTTCTCATATTGGTGGATATGATGAATTTGTGATAGACATTACCGAAGCGGTGGAAGCGTTTAAAGCCAATCCTGCTTACAAAGAAGATTCCACGGAACGTATTTCCACGAAAGGGACGATTCCGTTATCGATTCGGTGTGATAACTCACGGGATCTGGAGATGATCCCTTCCAATTTGAGTGATTTTTGTTTGTATGGGGGACTTTATCGTCATGTGAATCTTGTGTATGTGCCGGCGGTTTCGCTGGAACGTGTTCATATCCAGACCGAACGTCGAGAGAAAGGAGACTGGTCGCTGAAAGTTAGCGGACGGCTGTATAACCCCGGATCGCTGAAAGAGAAGCTCTCTGTAGGGATTCAGGTATTTCGACCTGACGGCCAGCAGGAATATCAGGCAGAAAAAGTATTGGAACCGTGGAATCAATCCAATGTGCTGTTTGAAACCGACATTTCCAAGCCTGTGATCTGGTCTCCGAACAGTCCCAACATTTATCAATGTGTGGTTACATTAAAGAGTTCGCAAGGACAGAGTATTGTTCGTGAGCGGTTTGGCCTTCGGTGGTTTGAGTTCATTGAGAAGGGGCCATTTAAATTAAATGATCAAAGGTTGTTACTTCGTGGAACTCACTGGCATGAAGATTCCGTGGGATTGGGGGCAGCGCAGACCGACGAACTGATTTGTAAAGAAATCCGGTTGATGAAAGAGATGGGCGTTAACTTTATCCGTCTGGGACATTATCAGCAATCGCGACGCGTGTTGGATCTGTGTGATGAGACGGGTATTCTCGTCTGGGAAGAAATTCCCTGGTGCCGAGGCGGCCTTGGTGAAGATCGATACCAACAACAGGCGAAAGATATGCTGACCGCGATGATTGATCAGCACCGGAATCATCCGTCAGTGATCATCTGGGGATTGGGCAATGAAAATGACTGGCCAGGTGATTTCGAGTTTTTTGATCAAGAAAAAATCAGGGCCTTTATGAGTGAACTGAATGACCTTAGTCATAAATTGGACTCACAGCGTAAAACGGCTATCCGTCGGTGTGCTTTCTGCAGTGACATTGTCGATGTCTATTCGCCGTCGACGTGGCCCGGCTGGTATGGAAAAGGAAGTTTTACAGGATACAAGCAGGCCACCGAGAAAGAGATGGCCAAAGTAAAACATTTTCTGCATATGGAATGGGGTGGCGATAGCCATGCAAGACGCCATTCAGAAACGCCCTATAAGGGGCTTAAGAAAGTCGAAACTGCCGGAAAAACAGAAGAGCTTGGTATGGACTATTTAATGGTTGGCGGAGAGGCTCGAATATCGGATGACGGAGACTGGTCTGAAAGCTACATTTGCGACTTGATTGACTGGATTCTTAAAGAGCAGGAAACTATGGACTGGTTGACGGGCACAGCCTTCTGGACATTTAAAGATTTTCCTACGCCGCTTCGCCCGGACAATCCGGTTCCTTTTGTGAATCAAAAAGGTGCAGTTGAACGGGATTTGACTCCGAAAGATTCGTATTATGTATACCAATCTTACTGGACTGAAAAACCAATGGTAAGGATATACTCTCATACCTGGCCGGTGCGTTGGGGCAAGAGTGGAGAGAAAAAATTAGTAAAGGTCTATTCGAACTGTACCGAAGTGGAACTTTTTGTAAACGACCAATCCGCTGGGACGAAAAAGCGAAACAGTCAGAATTTCCCCGCAGCCGGACTGCGATGGGAAGTAGTATTTAAACCAGGGATGAATCATTTAAAAGCCGCGGCCAGCAAGGATAATGTTAAAATTGTTGACGAAGTAACTTTGCGATATGAGGATCGCCAATGGGGTGAGCCAGCCAAATTGGTATTAAAGGAAGTGTCTCGTGATGGTAATACTGTGACTGTTGGAGCCAACCTTCTGGATGCCAAAGGCGTTGTCTGTCTGGATGCGCGAAATTTTGTGCGATTTGGTATTACCGGGGACGGGCAATTGCTGGACAATCTGGGGACTTCGAGAGGTTCACGAAAGGTCCAGTTGTATAATGGCCGAGCGTTGATTGATGCAAAACTGAACCAAGGCCGATCGGTCATCAGTATATCCAGTAAAGGACTTCCGACAGCTTTCCTGACACTTGAACACAAAGAAAATAAGGATGCCGCCAATGCCTTAATGCGTAAAACCCTGCATCAGAAAGCATTGGACGTAGCCCAAATTGACCGAGATCGAATTATTCGACTGGCGAATTCCTATCTGGATACAAAGTCGATTTCTCTTCGGGATTATCCAGCCCCTTTCGGTCAGTCAGGGCCGGGGGATTATTATTCTATGGGTGATTACTGGTGGCCTAATCCGGAAACGAAAGATGGAATGCCGTATGTAAAAAAAGATGGCCAATCCAATCCAAATAATTTTTCGAAACATCGAATGCTCATGATGGAACTTAGAGATGCAGTTGCGGCGCTTGCAGCCGGTTATGCCTTGGAAGGTAATGAGGCATACGCCCAAAAGGCGGTGCAGATGCTGGAAGTTTTTTTCCTTAATGAAAAAACGAAAATGAATCCGCATCTGCTTTATGCCCAGGCCATCCCCGGACGGGCAACCGGACGCGGGACTGGAATCATAGATACACTGCATCTTGTTGAGGTTCCATTGGCGATAGAAGTTCTTAAAAAATCCACAGCAATGACGCCTGAAATCCTGTCTGGTCTGAAACACTGGTTTGCTGACTATGTGGAATGGATGACAACCCATCCCTATGGGGTCGATGAAATGAACGCCAGGAACAATCACAGCGTTGCCTACTTTCTTCAACTGGCTGCTTTCGCAAAACTTACTGAGGATGCCGAAAAACTGGAAATGGCTCGCAAATACTACAAAGAAACCCTCATGCCGTACCAGATGGATATGGATGGCAGTTTTCCGCTTGAACTTGAACGAACAAAACCCTACGGGTATTCGATATTCCAGTTGGATAACATGATTCTGTTGTGCCAGTTGCTTAGCACAGAAGGCGAAGATATCTGGAAGTATACCATGAAAGACGGACGCTGTATCGAAAAGGGTATGGAATTTCTGTTTGAATATCTAAAGGACAAAGACCAATGGCCCTATCCACCGGACATTCTGTATTACGATGAATGGCCGGTCCGGCAGCCCTGTATGCTGTTTGCTGGATATGCGCTCGGACATCCGGAATACTTGGATTTATGGAAAACGCTGGACGCCGATCCTGCTAATCTTGAAGTCAGGCGTAATATGGCGGTGACCCAGCCGCTTCTGTGGTTTATGAAAACGGAAGATGTGCCATTATTCAAGACACCAACCCAAGCTTTAAGCCCGGATTAATTAGTCGTCCATGAAAAAGTATATTTAATACCTACCCGTACTGTAGGTATAAGTCACTCATTACCGCAAATATCACATCATCTAATCTTTTCACCGTAGGGTCTAAAAAGTCATCCGAGCTTAAGATTTTAGGAAATAAAAGCTTACAGTTGGTATTTTTAACAAAATTGGTCGATTCTCCATGCTTTTTTAGCTATAATATCCTGTCTTCAATCAGCAAAATTTCTATTAAAATTATTATTTTAAAACTGTCCAAACTTAATCTTTTTTATATATATTTCAAGCCGTAACCTATTTAATCCACTATACTTAAATTTAATCCGCTATACTTACGGTTCATAAGCCAAAGACGTCGAATTGGTTAAAAGGTTTTAACCTCTATGAAAAGTGCCGTTAAAATGTTTTAACCAGCAAAATTTATCTTGACAATTTAACAAAGCCATGATATTTTAGGTATAGATGGTAGATTAGGAGTTTTTATTATGGCAGTGACATTAGTGCAAATTGCAGAACGAGCAGGTTTATCCCCCGCAACAGTTTCTCTTGCACTCCGTAACAAAAACGTCGGCAAGAAACAATTCTCATCCAAAACAATCAGTAAAATACACCGCATAGCCAAAGAAATGGGGTATCGGCCCAATGGCATGGCGACAAGTCTGGTTTCAAATAAATCCAACGCTATTGGTGTGTTGATCAGTTCTCTGTCCTTCGGTTCAGAATCACTGCTTGATGGGATTAAAAAAGAGTTAGTCTCCGATTACAGCGCTTTACTTTGTATCTACAATTCAGATGGCGAAAATGAACGAAGCAAACTCGACCTTTTAATGAGGCAACGCGTTGGCGGGGTGATAGCTGCTTTTTCCGGCGACCCAGAAAGCATACCGGTTTATCGTGAACTGGTAGAAAAATATGACATGTCGATTGTTTTAATAGACCGTGCTATTCCAGGACTGCATCTTCCAGTTGTTCGATATGACCATTTCGCAAGCACCTATCAAGGGACAAAAGCTCTTTTGAGTCTTGGGCACAAACGCATCCGCTACGCAAGTGTGAGTATGGCCCAGCATTTAGAAAGCACTCAATTGCGTGCTGCAGGATACATAAAAGCAATGCAAGAGGCAGGGCTTGGTGATGAGATTCGCGTTACAGAGGAAATGGGCTACAAGGAATGGACAAGGGAAGAGAGAATTAAATTAATCGCCTCAAAAATACTCGATGTTTGGCGGAAGGATACCGGAGTAACGGCACTGTTTGTGGATAACGACTGGTTGGCTTATGAAATTCTTGATGAGTGCGGACGTCAGAATATACGAGTGCCTGATGATGTTTCTATACTTGGAATTGGTGATTACCATTTCAGTTCGCTTTCATATGTAGGCCTGAGCAGTGTAGTGTCGCAGCAGCAAAAATTCATGGGGATATCGGCCGGGAAATTGCTGATGGATATCATGAACGGAATACCCTGGGATGGGAAACCAATAATATTACCTATTGAAGTAAAACTAAGAAAGACAACGCGTGTTGTCTTATAATTAATATACACTGGGTGTGTTGCCCGGTGTCGTTCGGCATATTCGTGGATTGGAAGAAGTTAAGTAATCATGTTTTTTTGGAGGATAGAGAAAATGAAGAAGATTTTAGGTGTATTAATGTTATGTACTTTCTTGCTGACGCTTGGCTCGACAGCCAGGGCATCGACCAGAAGCTGGAAAGATAGTGTTACCGGCGACTGGAGCGTTGCCACTAACTGGGTCGGAGGCGTACCTGCTGTTGGTGATACTGCGCGGATCAACAACGGCACAGTGACACTTGACTTAAGTCAGACGGTTGCCTGCGTTCAGGAGGGGAATACTACTGGTCCTGCATCGACTGGTACGTTGAACATCAGCAACGGCTCGAATCTGACTGTCACAGGTACTTCCACCGAGCTCTTTGGACTCTTAAGGTTTACTGGTTCAACAGCGACTGTCAACCACAGTGCCGGAACCGTAAAGGTCTCTAATGGTCTTGGAACCGGTGAAGTACGTCTTGTTACGGGTAGTGGGGTAGCTTCAGGTACGGCAAATTACAATCTGTCCGATTCAGCCATACTGGACACGGAGATACTCAGCAGGGGTCTTAAAAGCATCACTACTGCCAATTTCAATGCTACTGGCGGAACGTTGGTCATCCGGAACAAGATCAACAAGTTTGGGCGCATTGCTGAAGGCGCAGGCTACGGCTTTACTCAGGGCACGTGCATATTGGAAATTGGCGCTATTGATACTGTCGGTGCGATAACCGTAGGTGACAGCTCCAATTCTATGGATTATACCTTTGGCACAGGCGGGACTCTGGATATTGATATTGCTTCTGCAGCCTCGTTTGATACGATTCTCCAGTACGGAGACCTTTGCAATACAACCGGGGCAATCTTGAATATTGACCTTTTGGGTGGCTATACCCCGACCGTGAATAGCTTCTTTGATATATGGACGTTCAGCAACAAGGCCAAGGCGGGCAGCGGCTTATTCGCCAGCCTTCCAAGTGGCTGGACGGCTACCTGGGTTGATACGAGTCCTGTTCCCGATGGGACGACGGATACTCTCCGACTGACTTACATCCCTGAGCCGGCAACAATTGCATTACTTGGTCTTGGCTTACTTGCCATAAGACGCAACAAGAAGTAAAAGTAATTAAGTGTAATCTCAGGGCCAACCCATCGGGGTTGGCCCTGAGTAATTTTGTTAGGCCTTTGGCTGCCTCAGGTTGGGGCCTATGTTCTTTAGAAAGTTGAAGCCGACTTCGTCGGCACGGTATAATTTATTGTTTTTAAAGACTTAAGTTTATTTTTAAATGAAAATAGGCCGGTGTGAATAATTAAGATTTGGAGATTAAGGAAGATTACTATGATGAAGAAATTAGCATGTTTAGCTGTTGTCCTGTTTTTAACCCAGTGCAGCTATGCTCAGGCTCTCTTTGATAATTTTGATTCCTATCCACTCGTCGATATATTTGGAAACCCTGTACCTAACCGTTCGGCCAAGGAAGCTACCGGGGGCGTCTACGACGGATTAACCTGGAGCGGGATGGTCTGGAATGATAGTTTGACTGGTGCTCTTGCGGATTCTACTTACGTTCAAATTTCTGTAGACCCCTGCGTTTCCTCAAATCAGACCCTTAGAGTGTGTACCTACAAAGCTGATGATGCCTCTGGCGTTCCGATCGACCCTAACGATTGGAGGCCTAAATACGCTGTTGCAACTCTGCCGACGGCCTTGAAAATCGGCCCAACTGACAAAAAAACTGTCTTTTTCCGTGTCTATCGCGAGACGAACCGAATGGGACTGGGGTATGTGGGCCTGGCGGAGGACAGTTATCAACCCCACGGAAACAACGCCAATAATTATTTTCCGTGGGTGGTTGGGGACCCATGTTATTGTGCAAATTTTTGTGTTCCATTGAGAGTGTGGTCGCATTATTCTACAGGTGCTTTACCAATAACGGTTTCTTATGGCAGCGACAGTAAGAATTGGGTAGTGGGAAGCAGCCTTCGACCCAACGACCCGAACATCTGGCTGCCGCAAGACACCTGGTTTAATGTCTGGATGGTAATTGACAATGCGGCCGCCAAAGTTGATATATATGTAAAACTCGCCTCAGGCTCTGCAGATGTTAACGACCTGCTTGTGGCAAATGCTGATTTTCTCAATCCAGTGACGGAGGCTAATGGATTAACGAAGTTTGCATTGGCGGTTCCCTTTTCAAGTACATCAGGTGACATCAAGCCCTGGATTTATATCGATGACATCTATGTCTTTAATGGCAATATGTTTGCCAATCCGAAAGAGTCGATAGCTCCTCATAATCCAACTCCGGCTGATGGTGCAACGAATCAACCTTTGAGCGTTACATTTAAATGGAATACGGCTCTTAGGATTGACGCCAATGGAGCTACACGTACGGAACCAAATGTTACGGGGCACTTTATTTATTACACGAAAAATTCGACACCTTATGGTCCTTACTTTGTCGATGCAACCGATGGAAATCCGGAACCAAATGCAAGTTATGGGCCGGTTTCACTTGCGTATGACAATGTTGTGAATTGGCATATAGAAGAACAGATAGATAACAGCATCGCAGGAAGTCCGAAAAATATTGTGGGCCCCACATGGTCGTTTGCAGCATTCCGCAATGTCCCAACAATTGTTAGCGGTCCACGGGATATCGCAGCGAATGTCGGCGATTCAGTGGTCTTTACTATCGATGCCTGTGATCCTGCCAAAGTGACTACTCTGCAATATCGGTGGTATAAAGGGAACTCAGGTGATGCCAACCATCCGGTTACTGTGCAGAGCACTGAACCCAACTGTCCTATTGGGCCAATAGCGGATAGCAATTTTGGCAGTTACTGGTGTCGGGTGACCAGCCGAGCTGCTTTGGATTCAAGTGCAGCTAAGTTGGTTAAAAAGGCGCTTTTAGCAAAATGGACTCTGGATGCGATTGGAAATCCGAATGCAGTAGATGTTACCGGTAATGGTTATAATGGTACCATTTTGGGAACCGGAAACGATATTACTGTTGTATCCGGTAAAGTCGGCAATGCGTTTGATTTTAACGAACCAGCTAAATACGTTGTAATAGGCAAAACCATGGCTCGTCCGAATCTGTTCACGGTTACAGCGTGGATAAAGAACCGCGATGTGAATACTGGAGACAGTACTATCTTTGCATGGAGGGAACCTTCAGGATCATCTTCGAACCGAGCCTACCTGTATGTTGAAAGCACGGCTGGTAATCTTTACCCTAAAGGCGTAGTTCGGTTCGGACAGTATATTCCTACAGCAGCAAACATCTATCAGGGTCCTGATGGCAGCATCCCTGTTGATGACAATAAATGGCATTTTGTTGCGGCAACGTTCGATAACGGCCTGGCGACTCTATATGTAGATGGCGTACGTGATGGCGATGCCAACATTGTAAATTATAATAACTGGACACCTGATGCAAACATGTGCATCGGAACAAATCTTATCGCAGATGCTAATAATTGTTTTGATGGAGCCATTGATGATGTGCGACTATACAATTATCCGCTGAGTAAAGTTGAAATGGCAGCGATTTACCTGGAAACAGAACCCTATGTCTGTACAGCCAATAAAGCTGCTGACTTAAATGGCGACTGTAAGATCGATTTTTCTGATTTTGCAATATTTGCTCAGAACTGGCTAATTACGGTCGATTATCCTGATTTGGCAGTACTTGCTCAGGAGTGGCTGGCCTGTAAGAAATACGCTACTACCAATCCTCCATGTCCGGGTTTAGTACTTCCTTAAATATTATTAATGTGATTTATGGTTTGAGCCTGAGCCATGTGCAAAGGCTCAAACCATCTTTGAATTGTTTTAGAGCATGGCAGTCGGGCCACTAAGTGAAAGATAGGTAACTATTTGCAAGTGGAGTGCGATTATGAATAGAAAAAATAGAAAAACAGGATTTACATTAGTCGAATTGTTAGTAGTGATTTCGATTATTGCATTACTCCTGTCGGTTATGCTGCCTGCTTTGCGAACTGCGAGGGAAAAGGCAAAACAAACAGTATGTGCATCTCAACAAAAACAGATTGGAGCAGGTTTTTTTATGTATGCACAATCAAATAATGGTAACCTCCCGCAATCTCGATTTATGAGCGGGCAATTTACAACCTCTAACCAGCCATATTGGTCTTATTTTGCCTTCGAGATAGACCTCGTCAAAAAGGGCGATTCGACACTTAAATTTCCCGCTTATCTTAAAGACTGGGGTCAGTATGGTAGATCGTGGGGATATGGTAGTCTATTTTATACAGGCATCATTAAAGACCCTAAAACCTTTTACTGTCCGAGTACCCGATCAGATTCTTATCGTGAGATTTCTTATGCCCCTCCAGGCCATCCTTGGCCCTGGAGTTTTGATGATCCAACAGATTTAGATGCAGCAGAAAAACAAGTAAGAGTTGGTTACAACTATCTTCCTCAGGACAAACTCAAAAAAGATACCGATGGTTTTCCTATAATAGCGAAAAACCTGATAAAACTTGATAATACCAAAATAATAAGTACAGATGCTATTATATCATTAACTAATTTATCGCATCAAATGGGTGGTCGTAAAGGAGTCAATATGCTTTTTGGGGATGGAAGTGTTAGTTTCCGTAATAATACAATTGCGTTTAATACTGGTTTATGGTCTCCAACAGGTTATCCGGATATAAACCACTACAGACTTACTTTTCGTTCCGTCATACAGGCACTTGAGGGGAACGAAATCATGGCAAGAAGGATTTTGAAAATGTAATTTATAATGCTTAATAAATTAAGTATTTGGTTCAAATCGTTCTTAGATAAGTGAATATCCGCAGTCTCTTTACCTTTACCAGTTTGGCGTGCAGTTTGAATCCTGCGGGTTGTTACACTGCATCCAGTCCGCAGCGAAATCACTGAAGTCAACGAAATTAACAGTGCCATCCGTCGGTACAAAGTCCGCGCCTTCACAATTATTGTGAACAGCGCAGTCAGTATCGAGCCAGTAGTAGGCTATTATGTCAAGATCCCGGAAATCCACGTAACAATCACCGTTGATATCTGAGGTGAGCCCATGGCCGCCGGCCTGAACATCCTGGCAGGTCTTAGTTGTAACTACCATTTCTAGATAATTGATATGCGAGATTTGGTAAGATGTCGTTTCATACACTGCCCAGACTATCTTACCCGTGCCATCGATGTAATCACCAATGTTTGAGGTAATGAAGCGGGTCATCGTAGTATCTGCATTAGGCAGAATACTCTGGTCAGAGCCAACCTGCACCCAGGAAGCAGTCTGTGTCCAGTCGGTACCTGCTTTCATAATATATATTCTGTAGGTCGTATTGCTGGTACCGCCTGTATTCCCGTTGAAAGTCAGGTCAATTTTATTGATATCTTTGGGTAATTCATTGATTTTCATTTCAACCCAGAGCAATGTCTGGTCACCACTACCGGGGTTAATAGGGGCCCATTCCGCCGTATCGTTGGCAGAAATATTGACATACTCTATGTCGTTGGCTTCAACCATTGTGTTCCTGTTCGCGGGATCTCCGGCAAATGGGAAGATGTCTACATCGCAGGCATAAGCATTATAATTAGTATCTGATTGTGTTATACCTGCAAAGTCGTGAAAGTAAGTGTTTGGGCTGCTGCTGCTCGGTGTAGCCGAGACTTCGTTTGAATCCTCGGATTCATTTGAGGAGGTGTCAACCGCTGTAACGATATAGTAATAGGGTATACCGTTAGTGACACTATTGTCGGTGTAATAGGTTTGGGTTCCCAGGAGTGAAGTGTTAAGCTTGCTGTAACCGCTGCCGGGCGTTGTCGAACGATATACATTATAGCCAGCCAAATTTATTTCGAAGTTATTATCCCAGGTCAGACTGACTGTTCCATTGCCTGCAATCGCCGTCAGACCCCTTGGATTTAAAATTAGCGCCTCCGACAGATAAAAATCAGCGAAACGAACATCTTCGTCACGAAGACTGTTTATATCATTCAGACTACGGTAAATACCATATTTGGGCCGGTTAAAGTTTGCGCCGGTCCGCCACATATCGATGTTATTACTATTCCAGGAAAGAAGTATCGCACCATCGCTGACTCTGCGTATGACAATCTCGTATGTCCCGGTATCCGTACTCAAGTATCGCTCATACACTTCAACCCACACTCCTTGAAACAGCGACAAATTGGCTTTTGCCACTTCAGTCTGCGACTGGTCGCTGCCGCCTGGACAGTATAGAAGCTGAAGTTTGTTAGTACTGGCTTTTCGTGGCGTTAGCGTGATAATGGGATTGCTATCATCACTGCCGCCGCTGGGTTTGATTTGATGGATATGGGTAAAACTGGTTGAAGGCTGAAATAAACTATCCAGTTTAAACTTCCAGGTGTAGATATGTGTTTCGCCATTGGTAGCCAACATTTCGGGGTGGGAGGTCAAATAGGTTTTTATCTCATTGCGTTGTCTGTCAGTATCGCCGGTAACGCAATCATATTTGTCTAAGTCTCGATGAATGGAGAAGACAAAAACATTTTTGTTAAGGTTACTGTCCCATATCTCTGAAATATGCCTACCCGCGTGGACGCAATCATCCGGAACTTCGTATCCATAATATTTTGATGTAATAAGCTCATAGGTGCTCCCGGGACCATCTGCCTCTAACAAGACATCAGAGTACAGGACGGATGGCATGAAAAACACAAATAATAATGCAATTTTTACCCCTGCTTTTTTAGTAACGTGATACATAAAACCTTCTTCTTTATCATCATTATTCCTATACCCTTTACCTATCATTATACAGAATGACGGAGACATTTTCAAGTAAAAACCATTCAAATTTAGGATGTTGACCTGCACCTAATTCCTGATACAATCTTTCTTTATGCGAATTCAAGGCCATATCTCTTTGCTGTATTACTGGAGGTCACCGGATTTCCCCAGAAATACGTGACAAAATGGACAGGATTTTGATAGTATTAGGCTTATGGAGGCCGTTAAAGCCAGTTTTGACGGTTCTGATTTGGAGAACCTTAGTCAAGCAAAGCTAATTCAATAGTAGCTGATTGAATCGCAGAAAATACTGAAATATTGAAGCAGGGAATTGGAGCATTATGACTTTTTGTCAAAATAGATTTGACGTGTTTGTATGGTTGGCTGTACTGGAGGTGTTAGCCTGTGCCATGAGCGTTGAGGGTAAAACCCCCCAAGAGGTTTTACCGGACAAGAGTGGAAAGCTTATTGATAAGCCCTGTGATGAAAAGAACCAAGCCGGCGGGAAGTCCGCATCCTCTTTGCCGCGGGTGTTTTATCTGAATGGCACATGGCTGGCGGAAAATAAAGCCCAAATCCAAAAGGGGAATAAAACATTGCTGCCGGCCTTTAAGCAACTTCTCATCGAGGCCGATGAAGCCCTGAAAGCGGGTCCCTTTTCGGTCATGGACAAAATATTGACACCGCCGAGCGGTGACAAACACGATTATATGAATATCAGCCCATACTGGTGGCCCAATCCGGAGACTGCCGATGGCCTGCCGTATGTCCGAAGAGATGGCTACGTTAATCCTGAGTGTCGAACCAGAGCGTATGATGATACTCGATTCAGCAGTATGAGAGATTCTGTGGAGACGCTGGCGATAGCTTATTATTTCAGTGATAAAGAGAAATACGCCAAACATGCCGCCGACCTTTTGCGGATATGGTTTATCGATCCGAAGACTCGCATGAATCCCAATCTCAATTTTGGGCAGGGGATCCCGGGTCGGGTCGAGGGACGCGGGGGCGGGATTATCGAGACGACGAAGTTGATTGCTATTGTCGATTCCATTGGTTTGCTGGGGTCAAGCCGGCATTGGAGTAAGAAAGATCAGTCGGCTCTGCGGACGTGGATGGAAGAATATCTGCACTGGCTTCGTACTAGTCCGAATGGACAGGATGAGGCTGATGCGCGTAATAATCACGGTACCTGGTATGATGCACAAGTGGTCTGTCTTGCACTGTTTGTTGAGAAACCTTCGATTGCAAAGGAGGTGCTTACTGAGGTAACGAAATTACGGATTGACTCTCAGATCAAACCTGATGGTCGCCAGCCGTATGAACTTGAAAGAACGAAATCATTAGGCTATAGTCGAATGAATTTGAGAGGTTTCTTCGTGTTGGCGCGGCTTGGGGAGCATATTTCTGTCGATCTGTGGAATTACCGATCTGCAGACGGGGCAGGTTTACAAAGGGCGCTGGATTTTCTGACCAGGTATATCGATGATCCCTCGTCCTGGCCGTATAAGCAGATTAAGGGGATCGAGATGGAATCTATTTTTGATCTTTTGAAGTGGGCGCAGGCCAAGTACGATGATGCGATCTATGGTCAATGGATAGAAAAGCTGCCGAAAGAGAATATCATCACCAAACGTGAGAAGCTATTCTTTCCGACAAATTAAGAACGCGGTTTCTCGGAAAGAGATAAACCCTGTTCCAGATTAAGTTCTGTTGGCGATTATTGGAATTCGAAATAAAGCTGATTTGTAATTAAAAGCGAGGTTTTGTGTATGGAACGATATTGTCTACGTTATTTCGGCAGGAATAGAAGTTTGTACTTGTTGATACCATTGTCTATGCTCCTTTCAAGTTGTATGGCAGCACAGAAAGATGTTCAGTTCCCTGACATCATGCAGCCAAAACAGATTAAGACGGTTATGACGGTAGTTGCTGACTGGCAATTGAATAATCCCGACAAGAGAGAAAATCAGAAAGATACGGGTTGGGTACATGGAGTACTATTTACCGGAATGACAGCATGGAGCTTACTGAGTGATGACATAAAATATCATGATGTCTTGAAAAAGGTCGGAGAGAAAAATCAGTGGCAAATGGGGCCGCGGGTGTATCATGCCGACGATCACTGTGTCGGGCAGATGTATCTGGAATTGTACACCAAATATAAAAACCCCGAGATGATAGCACCTTTGCTCGAAAGATTTGATTATATCCTGGCAAATCCTTCCAAAAGCCGACTTGCTTACAAACAGGGAATCAAGGATAAGGATCGCTGGTGGTGGTGTGATGCATTATTCATGGCACCTCCTGTCTGGACAAGACTTTCGGTGGTCACTGGCGACAACAGGTATATCGATTTTATGAATTCAGAGTTCAAGGTAACCACAAATTATTTATATGACAAAAAAGAACATCTCTATTACCGTGACAGTCGCTATTTTACCATGCGGGAAAATAACGGTAAGAAGATGTTCTGGGGACGTGGTAATGGCTGGGTTATCGCAGGTCTGGCCCGAGTATTGGAACACATACCGGCTGATTATCCTGACCGTCAGATGTATGTCAGAATATATAAGGAAATGGCTGACAAACTTGCCTCGATTCAATTGTCAGACGGTATGTGGCGGGCAAGTCTGCTTGATCCGGACAGTTACCCAGTGCCTGAAGCCAGCAGCAGCAGCCTTTTCTGCTATGCGATAGCCTGGGGGATTAACCAAGGTATTCTCGATGAGCAGAAGTACCTGCCGGTAGTTACAAAGACTTGGGATTCGCTGGTAAAATGTGTTCATGCAGACGGGAAATTAGGCAACGTGCAACCTATAGGCGCCGATCCGAAAGAAATTACCAGTGATATGACAGACCTTTACGGGGTGGGTGCGTTTTTGCTGGCTGGAACGGAGATGTATAAGATATCATTATGGAAAGGGACTAAAAATATTGCTCTTTCTGTGGTTAATCCATCCGGAGACTTCTGTGAAAATAAAACTATTGAGTTAGAATGGGGCAAACTGAAGGCCAAGTTACCTTCACTAACTCCCCAGAATGTTGCTGTCATGAGCGACTATACTGGTAAGTTGCTTTTATCCCAAACGGTTGACGCCGATGCGAATGGATCTGTTGATCAATTGCTATTCCAGAATGATTTTGGCCCGCAGCAGGAAAAGAGGTATCGAGTTCTGGTAATTCCTCAGGGAGTAAAGTTGCCCAAGGCTGAAAATTTGTCTCACAGCATGTTTGTTCCGCAACGTTATGATGATTTTGCCTGGGAAAATGACCGGATTGCTTTTAGAATGTATGGCCCAGCCCTACAGAATACTACTGGGAAAGATCAACTTACCAGTAGTGGTATTGATGTCTGGGTTAAAAGTGTTCGATATCCAATCCTCGAAAAATGGTACAAATCCGGCGATTATCATAAAGATCACGGCGAGGGAATGGACTGTTACGGGGTTGGATCTACGCGTGGTTGTGGTGGAATTGGAATTTGGAAAAATGACAAGCTGTATCTTTCCGAAAATTATTCCAATTGGAAAATCATCGCAAACGGTCCCATCAGGACAATATTCGAATTGACATTCAATCCCTGGGATGTTGCCGGTGTTAAAGTTAGTGAAGTCAAACGTATATCTCTCGATCTTGGCTCGAATTTGAATCATGTAGAAAGCCGATTCAAAGTTGATGGTAACCAGCAATTACAGGTGGCTATTGGTATTGTTCTTCGTGATGTTAAAGAAAAGGGTGCATGTTCAACTGGAGATAACTGGATTGGATATTGGGAACCAACCAGCGAAGGCAAAGGGACTATTGGCTGTGGAATTGTGATAAACCAGAAGGTCAAGAAAGAGTTTCGGTCCTTTGATGGTCATTACGGCGCGATTGTAAATCTGCCAGCAGACAAAAAACTGGTATATTATACCGGTGCCTGCTGGGACAAAAGTGGTGATTTTGCTAAACAAGATGATTGGGTAAAATATCTTAATACCTTTGCCAAAAACCTTGCCCATCCAATAATACTCAAAATTGAAAAGTAAAAAGTATTTTTAATTGATGGCACCGGTATGGTGGGCAGGTCAGATCAACCCAGCCATAGCAGGTGCAACAAAAAGTGCAACAGGCAAGTTCGGTTGGGCTAAGGTTGTGATTCGGTCACGCTACGGCCAGCATCATAAGTTCTTTTTAGACAATCATTAATCATTTATTCACAAGTACTTACAATACACTGTTTAGGGCTGTCGATCCGAAGGTTGAAGGTTCGAGCCACTTCGGCCTCAAAATAAAAACTCAATCAATCGTAGCTCAGATAAGAGTCTGTTTGATACGCGATGGTAATTGGTGTTCTTTATGACCTGCTACATGGAGAGGAATTCTTGACAGCGTCATATCGGACGCTAATATTTAGTGAACGAATTATTTTTAGAATTATGAAAGCTTACAAATTATGAATGATGCGGCGAAACCATTGAGAGAAATGCAACCGACAAGGAAGTTTTTTATTGGCATTGATTCAGACGGATGCGCATTTGATTCAATGGGGATTAAGCAACGGGAGTGTTTTTGCCCATGGATGATCGGATATTTCGGCCTTGCACCGGTGGCGGAAGCAGCACGGCAGTGCAAGGAGTTCGCGGATTTGTTCAGCAAGACCCGCGGCGAAAATCGTCATAAAACCGTGGTGCGTATCCTGACTGAACTTCTGCCAAGTCATCCACAGGTCATCGAACGCGGTTTCCATGTGCCTGTGTTTAAGCATTATGTCGCGTGGGTCAATAACCCTAAGAGCCTCTTGAGCGATGCCAGATTAAAAAAAGCGATTGAGGAATCGACGGATCCGGCGGCCAAAAAAGAGCTTTCAATTGTGCTTGAATGGAGCAATAAAGTCAACGAGACCGTTGCAGCAATTGTTAAGGGGATACCGCCATTTCCGTATGTTCGGCAATGTCTGGAGAAGATGAGTAAAGTTGCTGATATCTTAGTGGTGTCGGCAACTCCCGGAGAAGCGCTGGAGCGTGAATGGCAGGAGCATGATATTGCCAAGTATGCTCGCATTATCGCAGGGCAGGAGATGGGCTCAAAGGAAGAGCATCTCGCGATGACCACAAAGGCAAAATACGGCACTAACTGTTCGCTGATGATAGGCGATGCGCTGGGCGATTTTAAGGCCGCCATGAAGAATGGCTGCCTGTTTTATCCCATCAATCCTGGCGATGAAGTAAGGTCGTGGAAGCACTTGCTTGATGAGGGTTTTGACAAATTTATAAATGGCACATACACAGGCGACTATGCGGCAAAGCTGATTGCGGAGTTTGACAAGTGTCTGCCCGAAAATCCGCCGTGGTTAAAATAAAATATACTGCTTTATAGTAAAGAAAATCCCGTACTGTACAAATACTCAACTGCGGTTAAGTCTTTGTTTTTAACGGCTTAATTTTCAGATTTCCATCTGTAGTATAATCTGTCAAGATATTTTTTTACTATCAAATATTTGACAGTAATATTTTTGTCGTCCAGATGGCGTATTAATTGGTAAGATTTTGCTGTTTTTGGCCATGACTGGCTTGAAGGCTTATAGGAATTGTATTAACCATTAAATTTTTACTGCTCAGCTTAGACAGATTCGTTTTGAAAAGAAAATGAAATATTTGCTATGAAGCGTATTAAAGCAGCTTGATTTTACATCAGGCTGCTTTTTGTTTTTGTATAAATGCCTTTGCTCTTCTGATCATTAGCCAGAGTTAATATTCTGTGAACATCAAATCTGTGAAGATGTTGCTTGCTTATTCCTGCTTCGTTTAAATGTCTCCATTTTGACTCCAATCGCGAGTGATATTGTGTCGAATAGCCCTGATCAGGCCGTGATGTTGCGTGAAAAACGCACTTTTAAAAAATTTTTCAGTAAAAATAGGATTATATATCCGATGCTCCTTTAAAGTATTTATTTAAACAAGAGGTCATAACAGATTTTTGCTTAAAAATAAGGTTACAAGTGAATATATGATCGTGTATAGCAACTGATGACTGACACTTTTTTGACACTTTCTGCTAATTTTGCCTGTTTTAGGCACATCACCTGTTGACAACATAAGCACCAAGTCGTTATATTACAGGCACTTAAAATTTCTGGCGCCCGTAGCTCAGCTGGATAGAGCAACGGATTTCTAATCCGTAGGTCGCAAGTTCGAATCCTGCCGGGCGCGTTTTTGCTTTAAAACTATATGAAGTCCTTTAACGATTTAATCTACCTTTTGGCTCTTATTGCCGTAAGCCCGAAAATCCTGTACAAAGTTCTGATGCAGAACCGTTACAGGCAGGGCTGGAGCGAGAGACTCGGCAAAATCAGCAGAAATTTCCCCGACAAAAAATGCGTCTGGATTCACGCTGTAAGCGTCGGCGAAGTAAACGCGACAAAAACCATTATTGCCGAGCTTAAAAAACGGCTGCCTGACTACGAAATAGTCTTAAGCGCTACAACTGATACCGGTATCGAGCGCGCCCGCAAATTATACGGACAGGAATTAAAAGTATTCTATTTTCCTCTTGATTTCTCTCCTTTTATACACCGCGCATTTAAGAATTTAAAACCGGATATATGTTTGCTGATGGAACTCGAAGTCTGGCCGAACTTTACAATAAGGGCAAATCAGTTAAAAATACCTGTCGTTGTTATCAACGGCAGAATCAGCGACAAAAGTTTTCCGAAATACAATCTCATAAAATTCTTTGTAAAACCTGTCTTTGAAAAGGTCTCGCTGTTTCTGGCGCAAAGCGAAGAATACGCAGAACGTTTTATATCACTTGGCGGCAGAAGAAAAGCAACGATTATCACCAGCAGTCTCAAATACGACACAACGCAAATGGCTGAAAAAGTCGAAGGAGCAGAGCAGCTTTCAGAACAATTAAACCTTGGGGGTAAACGCCTGTTCGTTGCGGGCGGCACAGGCCCCAAAGAAGAAGAAATAATACTCGATGTCTTCAAAAAATTAAAAAAACAGGATGGCTTTGGCGATTTAAGGCTTGTCATTGTACCTCGCAAACCCGAACGCTTTGACAAAGTCGCAAAACTCATCAAAGAATCACATTTCGAGCTTATAAGATACAGCAGAGTAAGGGCCGGCAAAAAAGACGCGGCAAATCAGGATGCGGTAATACTTGGCGATACAATGGGCGATTTAAGAAAGTTTTATTCACTGGCAACTGTTGTATTTGTCGGAAGAAGTCTTGTGCCGATGGGCGGTTCGGATATGATGGAATCTGCGGCGATGGGGAAATGCACAATCTTCGGCCCGCATACATTCAATTTTAAACAACCCGTTCAGGTCCTTCTGCAGGCACAGGGAGCTATCGAAGTGGCCGGCGAAAAAGAGCTTCGCCAGGCAATTCAGAAATGCCTCAATGAGCCGCAGTTTGCTCAAAAAATCGCACGCAACGGCCAACAGATTATCAGAGACAATCAGGGCGCAACAGAAAAAAGTATATCAGCCATCATAGGCTTACTCAAAGAATAGAATACTTATTAGTCAAAAAATTACTTATATAATTGCAGTATAGCGGTTGCTGCCCAAAGTAAAGCAGCCTGGCCGTGCGAATTGCCCGTTTCTCTCGGCCTGTCTAAATAATAATCGTAGTTTTTGCCTTCGCCGGTTCCTACACATATATCTGACAACTGTCCATTTTTGACTTTTTGCAGCAGGCCGTTAAAGCCCTTGACTGCTGTTTGGCGAAAAGACTTGTCGAGCCAGCCGTTTTTAACTCCGGTCGCTATCGCGTAAGTGAACATCGCGGTGCAGCTTGTTTCTTCAAAACTTTGCGGGTCTATAATTACCTGGTGCCACAGGCCGTTTGTTCCCTGATACTTTTGAAGGGCGGCCATCATTTTTTTATAAACAGCCATCACTTCCGGGCGTTTTTTATATTCCTGCGGCATATTCTCCAAAGTCAGCGTTAAAGCCACAGCCGCCCAGCCGTTGGCCCTTCCCCAGAAAACGGGAATATCCATCGTGTGCTGGAATAAGCCATATTGCCTTTGAAGCGACTTGGCATAAGCCAATAGCTGCGCAACACCTCTATCAAGATATACGTCCTTTTTGAGCGCTCTATATGCCTGGAGCTGAAGCGCACCAACCATAAACATATCGTCTGTCCAGAATCTCGTATATGAAGTAAGGCCATCTGGACGAGGCGCAGCCCATTCGTCATCAGCTAATTGGGTTGCAAGTTTAAGATACTGCTGGTCTTTTGTTTTAAGATACAATTCAAACGGCAGAATCCCAAAAACATTCCAGTCAACATGGCCGCTGGAAATTTTACCATTCCTCGCAGGATACTCGGATTTATTTGCAGAGAGACTTTCTATTTTCTCCGCCGTAGCGGGAAAAGCCGAATAGTTGGCCTTAACCTTTTCCAAAAGTATTGGATTCTTAGTCGCTTCGGCCAATCTCAATACCGCAAAATACGCGCAGGCTGAAGCATAATGTTCATCGAGGGGCTTAGACAAAACGTATTCTGCCGCCCCATTTGCGACTTTTTCAGCAATTTTTTCATCGAATTTAGCCGCCGGTTTTGCCAAAACCGATGAAGTCAAAATAAACGCTATAATCCCGACAAAAAATCTAATTTTCATTTTTAATTTTCCTGCAATATGAGACATTATTGAACTTTTTCCAGGACATACTTTGGCGCAAAGTTGAATTTCTGGCCGCCTAAAGAAGCGTCAACCATTACACCAGAGTCCGTCATAATAAAAACAGCCATACCATCCTTATAATCCGCTTTCGCAGCCGCGCCCCAGACTATAGCTATGGCTGTTGCCTGTGCGGAGAACGTAAATTCATCCTGCTTGAATTTTTCCAAATCCTTATTATCCTTGAAAAAGATTATTTCCCTGTAAAATTCAGCTCCAAGAGATACACCGCCGGATAATTGTTTAACATCGCAGTAGCCTATCATAGTCCCCTGCTCATAAACTTCGCCCTTACCGTAAGCCCCGCCTGCCAAAATTGCTACTTTAAAAATCTTCGGCACAACAGCGTATCCATAAGAGTTATCGAAAAATTTCTGGATACTCTTGTCCTTTGCCTTCATAAGGGCAATTGCTTCATCCACATCCGACGTCAGCACTACTTTATCTTCCGGCTTCTTCGGCTCAACCTCGCATCCGCAGGCCATTAACATTACAACAAAAAAACACATTAAACCTATTTTTGCCGCTTTCATTTTTTATCTCCATTGAACTATTTTATCTTTTTACTTTTTCCGTCATCGCTTTAATATGTTCCGGCCCGGTTCCGCAGCAGCCGCCGATTAGTGATGCCCCTGCCTTATGAATTTTATCTGCATATTCAGCAAAATTCTGCGGCAAAAGTTTATACACCGCCCTGCCATCAATCAACTCCGGTTTACCACCATTAGGTTTTGCCAAAAACGCGATATTTTTGCCGGCAAGCAATTTCGCAAATTTCCGGGTCAATTGTAAATATTGCTCCATTTTCAGCATTCCGCAGTTAAAACCGATTGCGTCAACCCCCAGCAGCGATAATTCGGACACAATCGCTTCAGGACCTGCTCCCATCATTGTCTTAAAATCACTTCCCGCCGCATCAAACGCAAATGATACAAAAACCGGCAAACTGCAAACCGATTTTACCGTCTGGGTCACGACTTTCGCCTCGTCAAGCGACATAAATGTCTCAATGACAAAACCGTCTACGCCAGTCTCGCAAAGAGCTTTGGCCTGTTTGACATAGGCGTTTTTAAGAATCTCTGGTTCAAGACTTCCCAACGGTTTTAAAAATTCACCGCTCGGCCCCATATCGCCTATGACATACTTATCATTACCCGCCGCCTGTTTTGCAATCTTTACCGCCGCTTGGTTTATCTGCGCCAGTTTGTCTGCTAATCCGTGCCGGGCAAGTGAAATCTCATTTCCACCGAAAGTATTGGTATAAACCGCATCACTGCCGGCGTCGAAATATGAACGATGAATATCCAGCACAATTTTCGGCGATTCGATATTAAGCATTTCATTACATTTGCCAGCCTGCACCCCGCGTGCCATTAACTGCGTCCCCATCGCACCATCAAGGAATAAAACACCTTCCGCAAGTTTTTGTTTGAGATTCTTTTTTGACATCATCGTGCCTCCTTTTGAATACTGTTAACATCGGGTTCCGCAAACAGTGCTTTTAGCTGCTTAGGATTTGTCTGCCACAGCTTAACAGAATCAAGTTTAATCTGCATCAGGTTGCTGCTCCCGGGGTTATCAAAATGCCTGTAAACCAGCTTGTGCGGAAATGAAAAATTCCCGCCGGCTACTTTTTTATATTTATCAGATTCAATAATAAGTTCGGTATTTCCGGAGCAGCTCAGATATTCGATTTTTTTTACAAAATGTTCGCAGCGGTCAATAAATATTTTCTTTGCCTTGCATCCGCTGTCTGGGCAAACCAATATATTACAATTTTTTTCGGATTGTGCCATATATAGACTGTTGCAGTCGGAACTTATCGGGTTTAAAAAATCAATTAAGATAAGCGGATTAGCAAAATAATCATCCGTCTTTTCGCCGATATTGCCCTTGATATACATCTTTAATGGTTTTGCATAAGACCAGTATTGGTAGTTACTTACAGCAAAACATATCCCTTTAGGGTCAAACATAACATCGCCGTAAAGGCAGAATTTCCCGCTTGATTGATACCATATTCTTACTGGGAAAGACTGCGCGAATTTTTCTCCATTTTCGTTCGTGTAATTTAGTGTGCAGTTGCCTGTTGCTTTAAGTGGCCTAATATTAGCGGAATATTCTTTCAAAACGGCGATTGCCTCATCTGTTGTCGCAAGAGGCGGACAGCTTCGTTTTTGCGCGGCGCAGCCAGCCAGAAAAATTGAGCAGAAAAACAAAAAAAATAATCCGCTAATAGCCTGCCGGAGCAAGGATGTTTTATTCATTAACACAAATTGACCGACTTGTAGCTTTAAGGATATATAAATTATTTTCATATATATAAAAAAATTATCGACAATCCATCTCCTGTCCCGATTTTATAGGGACTGCGGAGGCTGAAATCCGACTTCGAAAAACTAACGACTAAATTTATAAAGCAGCCAGCTTTCTAAGAGCGTTTTTTCTTTAATTCCTCAAGATACTTTGCCGCAGCATCTTTGCCGCCTAATCCAAAGGCAAGCGCCAAAGCAAGGCAAATACCGCCAAGGATAATATTAAAGGTAGTGGCTACCAGAAGCGGTGCAATACCAAGCTGTTCAAGTGCAATAGTTACAGCGAAAATTACAATCGCCCATCGGCTTATGCCGGCAAGTATCTCCGGCTTGGGTAAATTGGCATTGCCTGCAGCCGTGCGAACTATTCCTGACACAAAACTGGCTAAGAACATTGCAACTATCAGAACAAGCAGGGCCGCTATGACATTCGGGACGTAATCAAATAAGCCTGCAAGAACATCGGAAGCCTTTGGCAAACCCAGTGCCTCAACTGTCATCACGAGAACCATAATCATAATCAGCCAATAAACGATGCTGCTTACCACTTCTCTGGCGGAAATTTTCAAATCACCCTTCCTCAGAATTTCTGATATACCCGCCTTATCCGCCAGTACATCGAAGCGGATTAATTTAAGCGACCAGTCAACTATCCGTTTGATTGCCTTGGCCACAATCCAGCCTATTATCAGAATTACTAACGCACCAAGCAGAACAGGGAGATAGGCCAGTATTTTAGTCAACATCCGGGTGACCGGTTCAACAATAAGAGTGTTCCATTCAATTACAGCTAACATTTTTTGTGCCTCCACAATAAATTATTAATATTGAACATTTGTCTTTTTATATTTCAACCTCTTCTTGCTCTTCCCCTGAAAACTCATTTGCATTAATTATCTAACTAACATACAAAAGCCGATATGTCAACCATATTTTGTGCGATCGACAAAGTCAATTTCGACATATTAAAAAACTAATGACTATTAAATTCTACCTGCAGTATTTGTCCAAGCTGCTGGGACAATTGCTCTATTTTATCTTCTGTAAGTTGAGGATTTAATACCTGTGCCTTTTCATCCCTGCCTGTAATTCTGACGGTCCACATTTCTTTGCCGTCGATTTTCTCCGATGAATCATATTTGACAAGACGTTTGCGCATAAGGACCAGTGTCAGCACAAAACGAAAGTTTATTTTTTCCTCATCCGTTTCAGCCGCCAATCTTTCAAAAAACGCCAGCAGCATATCATTATCGACAAAGATTTTTTTCTTTTTGTCGTCTTTGGCCATTTGACTTTTCCAATAGCAGTAAACCGCAGGTTTATTTGCCGTCCAGTGTTCAATGCAGTAATCTTTGCGTTCGAATCCGCCGGCAACTTCCACAAGCGCGGCGATATATTCCTCGCCCGGCTCTATTTTTTTACCGCTGCCGGCACAGGTCCCTAAAGGTTTATGTATTTCCCATTCAGCCATTTAATTTACCTATTCAAAAACAAACCATTGTTTTATTTTTTCAGCGGTTTTTTCTCCGATGCCTTTAACGTATTCGAGGTCGTCTGCATTTCTAAAAGCATTTTTCGTGTTCTGACGATATTCAACGATTGCCTGTGCCTTTTTTTCGCCTATTGAGGGCAGTTCGGCAAGTTCATAAACAGAGGCGGTATTGGGATTAAGCTTATTATCAATCTGCGAAAAACCCATTTTTGAGGAATGTCCCAAAAGCGGAAACACAAAACAAATATTTAAGACAAAACCAATAAAAAAAATTGCCGTAAGGATTTTTATATGCTCTCTATTTTCACCATTCGAATAATTCATAGAACAATCCCTGTTCGCTGCCCTATTTTTATTTTTGCAATATCTTTCGCTGCAGTTTTGCTATCGCCATAAAAGCCTTTTTCGGCTGGAACTCGCTGGTCAGCAGTCCTGCTCCAACAGGAACATTTTCGCTTCCATCTGCCATAGCACAGCAGGTTATCGTATTGACAAATGGTTTGCTAAATGCGACTCTGCAGAAATCTTCAATCCATTTTGCCTGTTGTGTCTGGTCCCACGGTTTATACCACAATCCCGCCTCATCCGGATGCTGACTTACAGCGTCATTTGTATCCGGCACGCCGAAGGAGGTTATATGCAGCGGTTTTGGAACTATCACAAATTTGTCTAACATAGCAGAAATTTGCATCATGTCGCGAATATGCATTCCCGGCACATTCTTGCCGAAAACCATTTGAACGCCAAGAGCATCGTAGCTTATGCCTGCCTGCGTTACCATATCTATATAGACCAGCGGCGGGACGGTATCCGTGTTTTGGGCATAATATTCTCCCCAGGGATAGACTATTTCAATCATCTTAAGGCTTCTATTGTCGGCTTCTCTTGCAGCAAGGCAGGCAGTTCTGGTTATTTCCAGAATACGTTCGAAGCTGAAGTTGAAATGGTTATAAGCATTTAAACCGCTCAAAACGAGCCATATATGAACATATTTCGTGTATCGTGTAACGACTTTCGAAATAAATTCGTAGCTGGCCTCGCGAATATCCTCAAAACTTTCCTGCTCCCTAAGCCACTTCGGAAGAGATTTCTCGTCGAAACAAAGCAGAGGCCCTGCACAAATAAGCATTCGCTTTTTGCCCAGAACTTCGATGCAGCGGTCAAGTTCGGTAAAATCGTATTCACCTTTGACAGCCTCGATTTTGGACCATTCGATGGGTATTGTAATATGGGCGAAAAGCTCGAATATCGGCTTGAGATAATTTTTATTTTCAAGATTTTTTGGGTCTATTATGCAGCCAAGGCTTGACCTTGCAAAGTTCCGGCTTTTGAGCCGGACATCAAAAACGAGGTCTGCATATTTCGTAGCTAATTGCTCGGAAAATTTCAGTGCCTTTGCGAGACATTCATCAGCCACCACGGATGCTTTTGATGGGTCGTTGATATTTTCAAGCGTTTGAATAAAAAGCCATTGAATCTCATTCGCTTCGCTTCCAAAATGATTTTTCTGCTCGAAAATCGCCCAATCTTCACGCTTACAGGTTATTTCCATTAGTTTCGCACGTGCAAGCTCGACATTCAGGATATAAGGCTGTTCCCTTTCTGGCAGGCGTGTTGTGCAAAGTGATACAGTTCCGAATCCTTTAACAGGCCAAAGCAAAGCCAGTCCGGCAGGCTCGGCATTAGTTCTCGACTTGCAGTCTATTATCCCATCCTCAAAAGACACGAGCTTGGTGCTGCGAAGGGGAATCCTGTCCGCCCCAAATAACGTAACGCCTGTAAGCGTAAAGTCTTTTAGAAACTTGCCGTCTTTAAATACCTGAAATTTCAACTGTTAAACCCTATAATTCATAAGAAAAGCGAGATTATAGCATTTAACAGCTCTAAATCAATTATTTTTAGGGGGATAGAAAGATTTAAAATGCTAATTTACGTTGGTAAGGACAGGCATTTCAAAGATGGTTTTTTCGGTTTCGCTTGAATCTCTCAATTGCTGATTCTGCTCGATTAGACCTGCTATCTGAGAGAATTGCTCAAGTATGATTTCGATAAAATCTATAGACTTGATAGAATCTGCCTGCGGTGAGTTTGTCGAACCCGCCGGCAAAAGCATTATCGCATAACCAATATTTTTAAAACCATTGGAAAGACCCGAAGCGGCAATCAGAAAATCATCTATTTGTGAAATCAAGGGCTCCTGGCCATCGTCAACTCTCCTGCAAAGCTCATCTAAAAGAGTCCGTTCGGAAAAGACCTGCTCAAAAACGTCTAATTTATTGGCAACGTAACTGCCGTTGTGATTGAGAATCGCAAGAACAATGTCGGTATTGGCAAAACTATCAAAAACTGTATGTGCAACCTGATTTATTATCATAATAATAGTTTCGACAAATAAAAGCGGGGATTTAATCAAAATTATGTTTATCCGCCTCCGGCGGACAAGCCACCGTAAAATAGACAGTTATAGGACGTGTATTAGCGAAAAAACGGGCGGCGGATAAACGCCGGGTAAAAATATCCGCCCAAACCAGTAATTTCCCTGCCAGGTTTAGGATAAAATCGAGATATAATGGATAATCAATTGTAAGGGAATGGAAAATAATCAGTTATTAATGTTTTTTAAAATAAAGGGGTGATTTATGGTAAAACAATTCATCGCAGGAAGCTGTTATTCTTACATTTTAAGCTCACAAAATGAGGCATTGGTTATCGACCCTCATATAAGCCTGGTGGAAACATACAAAAAATACCTGGCGGACAACAAGCTTACACCGAAATTCATAGTCGATACGCATACTCACGCAGACCATTTTTCCTCGGCTGCGGTGCTGAAGAAACATTTCGGCGCACCGGTTTTAATGTCCGAAAAAGCCATATCCGATGTCGCGGATAAACGGCTTAAAGATAACGACCAGATAAATATCGGCTGGGAGAGCATCAAGGTCATATATACGCCGGGGCATACTGACGATGCAATGAGTTTACTGGGCGATGGGAGATTATTTTCCGGCGACGTGCTTTTAATCGGCAGTGTCGGGCGGACGGATTTCCAGAACGGCTCGCCCGAATCGATGTTCGACACTCTTGCGAAATTAAAACTTTTGCCCAATGAGACTATATTGTGCCCGGGACACGACTATCACGGAAAGAAAACATCGACCATAGGTAAAGAAAAAACGGACAATCCTTTCCTAAAGGAAACAAATAAAGAGAAATTCGTGAATGAAATGCGGTCAAAAGTCATTCCAAAGCCGTTTAATATCGACAATATCATTCGCGTAAACCAGAAAGGCCAGGCGACAATGCTGGAGATGATTTCGCCGCGGCAGGCTTTATCGCTTGTGGAAAAAAATCCGCAGACAAAGCTTCTCGATGTTCGCTCCGCTTTGGAGTTCAGCCAGGTGCATATCGAAAAATCAATAAATATACCGATAGATACGCTTTCGGGCAGGATTGGCGAGTTGAGCCGCTCCGGGCAAAATTACATAGTGTTTTGTATGGCGGGGATTCGCTCGCCAATGGCTGCGGATATGCTGATACAGGCAGGAATCAACAGCGTAAAGGTAATGGAAGGCGGCATCGCACGCTGGCAGAAAGAGAAACTGCCGGTTGTTAAAGGCCGGGGCGGCATATCGCTGGAACGTCAGGTGCGGATTATCGCAGGAAGTCTGGTGCTGACAGGAATAATACAGGCGGCTCTGCTGCACTGGGCTTTTATATTTATCTCGGTCTTTGTCAGCTGCGGGCTTATTTTTGCAGGCCTGACGGACAATTGCCTTATGGGAATGCTGCTAATGAAACTGACATATAATAAAAAGCTTTATGGCACGGCGTCAGGCGGAACCTGCTCTATAAGCTAACTTAGCGGCAGATAAACTTTGAGTAAAAATATTTGGCCAAACCAGTAATTTCCCTGTCGGTTTTAAGATAATATAGAGGTATAATGAACAGACTTAATCTATTTAAGGAGGACCCTAAAATGAAAAAGATAATGATTTTCACAATGGTTGTTTTTGGGGCTGCCGGCACTTCATATTTTGTTTTTGCCCAAGAGCAGTCAAACGTTTCTGAAACAGCGGGAATTTGTCAGATACATCTTATGACGGCTCAATCGCTGATACAAAGACAGATAGTAACTCCCGCAGATGGCGGAGTTATAATTCTTGTGGGCAACAAACTGCTGAAATATGACAAAGACCTGAATTTATTAAGAGAAGCTGAGTTTGAGGTCGATTTGGAAAAAACGTATAAAGAAATATATAAAATGATTGAAACCTGCCCGGCGTGTAGGGAAACACAGAGATAATTTCTATTTTTGATTTTCTTTATAAATGCGTTTTTACGTAGCTCATCGGGAAGTATCTGCCGGGGCAGCTTGTATTTGTGCTGTGGCCGGGCGTGGTATTATGACCGTAAATTCGGCTTGCCGGTATGTTATATCTCTCTGAAAGGAAACGCACAAGTTTCATAAGTGAAGCCATCTGGGCACTGCTCGGCTTTGACTGGTCAAAATTGCCGACTAAGCATATTCCAATTGCGTTTTCATTAGCCCAATTCGACGCATCCGTTTTGCAGTGAGCGCCCGTTTTCTGACCTGTCCAGCGGAAAGTGGCGTCAACTTCGCCGTTACCGCAGCCGGAGCCGTTGCCGATTAAAAAGTCATAACCTATGCCGTCCCAGCCGTTGATTCGGCGGTGATAATCGTCAATTGATGCAACATTGCCGGTATCGGTAGCAGAGTGATGAATTACGATTGCCTTCCAGTCCCTTTCCAGGTTGCCGGACGGGGCCCAGCCGTAAGGGTCAGAAGAGGATTTATATGTTTTATAACTTTGCGTTTTGTATGAAGAGGATGAAGAATAAGAATGAGAAGTCGATGGCGTTTTATACTCGGTATGGCTGCTGCCTTCATGAAGCTCCGGCACAATGCCCGTTATTCGAGGAGTGTAGCTGGTTTCACCTTCGCAGCCGATAAGTAAAACCGCTGCTGTCGGCAGATAGGCTGCGATAACAAACATCAGAATTTTTTTAAACATTGATATGCTCCAGATTATTTCTATTAAATCGGCAAAATAAATGGAAGGGTTAATGTGCCGGTTAAACTCGAGCGTATTTACTGTTTAATTTGACCATACGGACGGAATTGCCGGTATTATTGTATTCTACGCTGTCCATATAGGACCTGATGAGCAAAACGCCTCTGCCGTTGGTTTTATATATGTTCTCACCGACGCGCGGGTCTGCCAGGCTGCTTGGATTGAAGCCTCTGCCCTGGTCAGTTACGCAGATATCCGCTTTTTCAGGATTTAAATCATATTCAATAATGACATTTCTCGAAGGATCGCGTTTATTACCGTGTTTGACGGCATTTACGACAGCCTCTTCCATAGCAAGATGAATCGCAAACAGGTCATCGTCCGAATAATCAAGCTCCTGGGTTAGACATAGAATTTTGGCGCATATAGACCTAAGCTCCGATATAACTCCTCTGGAAACTATTTTTTCACGAAAACAATCTTTTGAAGTCATAATATATTATCGACCTAAACTATTTAGAGCATAACATAAGACAACAAAACTAAAATCAGCAAACCGACAAGCTGTTATTTAAGAGAATTCAATGCTTTTTTTGCGTCATCGTAGATATCAAAAATTTCGTCAAGTCTGGTGATTTTAAAAATGTCGTAAATTTTCGGGCCGATGCTGCAAAGTTTCAGCCGGCCTTTATTTTCGTTAATTCGCTTGCTTACCCTTATTAGAAGCCCTAAAACGGCACTGGAAAGAAAATGAACATTGCTGAAATCAATCACAAGGTTGACAGGGCCGTCAATCAATGGCATTATAGAGTCCTCAAGAGCTCTTATGTCCTCATCGTCAAGAATCTTCTCATCAGCTAAAGTAACAACAGTAGTATTAGCGGCATTCTGTGCATAGTAAACACTTATCCGCGGTTTTATATCTTCCATAGGTTTTACTCCATTATCTTGCCCGCCACAGCAGGTCTGTCCATAAAAAGGCAATCGTAGGCAAAAACCACCCGAAAGTCAAGCAAAGCCCCTATTTAATTTTTTCAAAAAACCAGTTAAACAGATTCGGTATTCTTGATTTATTTTGGAAAAAACTCTTGAAAGTCTCGATAAATTCTGATATTAATAATCCTGAATCTTAGGATTTCCGGATGTTTTATGTGCCTTTTAACCTTAAATAACGGCTATTTTACTATAAAAATGGCTTTTTTGGATTTTAAGATATAAAATATTGTAAATTTTGAACATTTGAATATATAATCAAGTATAATAGTAGAAATATCTTGATATACTTTTAAAGTTAATAAAATCTGCTTTGTGGCGGATAGATATAAAGGAAATAAACAATTTTTTTGGAGGTCAAAAAATGAAAATAAGCAGATCAACAGGTTATGCTTTGGTAGCAGTAGGTTATGTTGCTCAATATTATCGCGAAGGTGCGGTATTGGCATCCCGAATATCCAAACAATATAACATCCCATTAGAATATCTGCTCAAGATTCTTCAACAGCTCGTTCGAGCCAATGTGCTCCGCAGCAAGAGAGGCCCAAGAGGCGGATTCTTTCTGGCAAAGCCGGCAGAGAACATTTCACTGCTCGAAATCATCGAGGCTGTGGACGGCCCAATATTCAGCAATCTGCAATTAGCCGAACAGACCAACAATGAACCTTTCAGCTTAAAGATGGAAAAAGCCTGCCGACAGGCATCTGAGCGAGTCCGTGAAATCTTCGCAGCCGCGAAACTTTCTGAAATGATGTCCGACTAAAATTAGTCTCCACAATGACGATAAAGGATTTTCAGAAACTGATAGCCGAAAGATATCAGAAGCGGGACAGGCGGCGCGGAACACCAAAGACCTTTATGTGGTTTGTGGAAGAGGTCGGCGAACTTGCTACTGCCCTTGCAGATGAAAAAACCTCCAAAAAACAAAAGGAGGAAGAATTCGCAGACATCCTTGCCTGGCTTTGCACACTCGCTAACATAAATGACATAGATATCCAAAAAGCATGCTTAGATAAATATCACAAAAAACAGCCAAAAGGATTCAAATAAAACCAATAATGCCCTCAACATAAAGTTGGGGGTTTTTGTTTTTCAATCTTTCTGGCGGAGGATTTTGGCGAGGGAAAAAACAAAAAGCGACAAAATTGTCAGCCAGCTTAAAATCATAAATATCCAGCCGTCAATACGCATCCGAGGCAACTCCTTCTTTCTGTTTCTGCTGTCTTTTTTGCCAGGCGTAAAAAACCAGAAAAGCTAATACCCCAAAAAAGATTACCAGTCCTATCCTCGTTGCCAATACATACGGCCTGTTTTCCTGTGGGACATTACGCATCGCAATCACACTGAGCCAATCCTGCCAGAACCACATGCCCAATACGATAAGCAAAAAGACAGGCGTGATATATTTAATAATAAACCTGTAAATTTTAGGAATTGTAATATCAGAGCCGACGTGAAGCTCAGTCCAGGCCTTTTCCATTCCGAAGACCCAGGCGAAAAGAATCGCCTCAATCGCGGCAAAGACGACCAGACAAAACGTGCCGCCCCAGAAATCCATCTCATCAACAACGCCTTTGCTTAGCCAGAAAATACAAGGCTGACATAAAATAAAAGTAACTATTCCAAAGACTCCGCAGGCCTTTTTCTTTGAGAAATTAAATTCATCTTCAAGAAAGGCAATTGCCGGCTGGGCAAGCGAAATTGAGGAAGTTATACCCGCAAGGAATAGCAGCATAAACCACATAAAACCGAAGATATTGCCAAAGGCGATTTTTTCCATAACCAGCGGCATAGTAACAAAGCCGAGATTGAAAGAGCCGCCTGAGGCGATTTTGGCTGCACCTGCAGGGCCGAAAAAGGCAAAAGCGGCAGGTATTACAATACTACCGCCGAGAATGACTTCCGCAAATTCATTCGCGGAAGCGGCAGATAGGCCGGACAAAGCGACATCGTCCTTTTTTGTAAGATAACTTGCATAAGTAAGGATAACGCCTATGCCGCAGCTTAAAGTAAAGAATATCTGGCCTGTCGCAGCGAGCCAGACCTTTGCGCTCTTCAGCACAGACAAATCCGGATTCCACAAAAAGCCCAAACCGTTAATAGTATTAAACTCCGGTTTTGCCGGGTCTGGAGCGCCTAAGAGTAAAACCCTGACTACAAGTATTATTCCAAACAAAAAAAACACGGCAAGTGCCCATTCACAGACTTTTTCAATGCCCTTTTGAATGCCCAAATAAACCACCCAAACGTTCAGAATAAAAGTTATCAGGAAGAAAAAGTAAGCGGGGCCTAATCCTGAGAAAAATTCATTTTTGACAATGCCCTGATAGGCGTGCAGAAAAGCGGACATACTTTGCTCAGTAGTGCAGGAATTATATTTACCGAGCAATGCGTAAACACTGTAGCCCAGCAGCCAGGATTCGATATAAACATAATAGATAAAGATAACTATCGGGCCGAAGATGCCGATGACGCCAAAGTATTTGATGAATTTGTTTTTGTTCCAGAGCGTATGAAACATTCCGGGCGCCGTGCTGTGGCCGAAGCCGCCGCCGAACCTGCCGATAGTCCATTCAATCCACATCAAAGGTATGCCGACGAGAAACAGAGCGACAAAATAGGGAATCATAAACGCCCCGCCGCCGTTGCTTGCGGCCTGAACTGGAAACCGCAGGAAATTGCCGAGGCCGATTGCGCTTCCTGCAACCGCCAGGATTACGCCAAGTTTGCTGCCCCATCGTTCCTTCGACATCGGGTCAATCCCTTAAGTGCTTAATGCATGTTCGATTCCAAGAATTGCCAGACTATCTCGCTCGATAATTTCCCGAATTTTTTCACGCGGGACGGTCGGGAGATTCGTATCGGCAAATAATCTATTAAATCCTAAAAGCGTCTCAATGCAGCCTTGAGGTTTGCGCAGAGGCAGGCCAGAGCCGAAAAATAACTTGTCCAGGACACCGGCTTCGTGGGCGGCAAGAACCGTGTTGTAAACCTCCCAGACATTTTGAGGATTGATAGTTAAATCGCCAAAGACATTTTCGTGCTTGGCGAGCATACAAACGGTCTCATTTACAAAAGGCTGACCCATAGAGCCAATTACGATTTTCAGTCCTTTGAATTTTTGCGCTATTTCGTCTAAAAGCGACGGCCTTGCGTATTCGAGAACCGCATCAAAAGTAAAAGGCGGAGCACTGTGAAAGAACAGCGGGATTTTTAAATCCTCGGCAACCTCGTAAAACTGCAATGCCCTGCTGTGAGCAGGATGAAAACCTTCGCTGCTGCAATAAAGCGCAACACCTTTAAGGTTTAAATCGTCCAAGGTATCAGACCAGTATTTTTTTGAAATGTCGTCTTTTACCGGATTGACGACGGCAAAGCCGAACATCTTTTTCTGATGTTTGGCGACGTAGCGAGCGACAAGCTCGTTGGACTGGCGATTAGATTCTGCCGGGCAGGCAAGCACAACACAGGCATCAAGCGACTCGGCAGCGGTAAAATGGTCATCGGTGCTAAATTGGCTGCCGGGACTATTTATATGAGTATGACAATCAATAACCATTGTTCTTTTCCAGAAAAGCCCTTATAAAACAACAACTTATAAACAGTAATATAATATCGGCAAAACAGGACTGTCAAGAACAATAAACTTGCCTTTTGGGGTCTGAAGGCTAATATGCCCCTATGTTAAAAAACGATACCAAAACACTCAAAAACATTCTTGAAGGACTTTACCGCAAGTATAGTCATAAAAAGTTCATACTGCCCGACCCGCTGCAATTCGTATATCACTACAAAAAAAAGGGCGATATGGAAATCGCAGGATTTTTAGCTGCCTGCTTTGCCTACGGAGCAGTCGAACAGATAGAAAAATTCCTAACCGCCCTTTTAGGCAAAATGGGAGAAAGTCCCGCCAGATTTATTAAAACCTTTTCGGCTAAAGATAGAGTCCTTTTCAAATCCTTAAAATACCGATTCAATACAAGTCAGGATATTGTCAATCTTCTGGAAATCCTGAACAAAGTTCTTATCCGATACGGCAGTTTAGAAAATCTCTTTCTTAACGGTTACAGTAGTAGCAACAAAAATATCATACCGGCAGCGGAAAAATTCATAAAAAATCTGTTTAAAATACATAATAAAAAGGTTAGCCGAGGACTGAAATTTCTGCTTTCCGACCCCGCAAAAGGCGGGACATCAAAAAGATTATTCCTTTTCCTTCGCTGGATGGTTCGTAAAGACCAAATCGATACGGGACTATGGAAAAAAATCGACAAAGCAAAACTTATTGTGCCGGTTGATGTGCATATCGGACGATTGAGTAAAATTTTAGGTCTGCACAACAGAAAAACCATCAGCCTTAAAGCCGCCGTTGAAATAACCGAAGGCTTTAAAAAAATCTGCCCGCAAGACCCTGTCAAATACGACTTTGCGCTCTGCAGAATAGGAATACTTGAAAACTGCACAGGCAGGCAAAATAAATACTGCCCGGACTGCGAACTGAGAAAATTTTGTGGAAAAAAAATTTAAAGAAAAAGGCTGCTATTGGACAGACATAGGTTACCCAAGCGGTCCTCCTACTGGTCCATTGAAGTTATCTCTACTCCCTTTCTCCCACTCAAAAAGTTTTTCTAATATAGAAATATCCATTCCTGGGCGAGTTTTTAATAATTTATTGTCTACATTAAGAGGCATAATCGTCGCTAGTTGCTCCTCAACATCCAAATCAAACGATATACATATTCCTGCAATGCATCTTCCCATTTCTTTTCTAAATTCAATAAGACCTTTCAAACAACCTGTCTTTCGAACACGACAATCCTTACATGAAGTAACACTTTCGCAATTGGCACTGGCATATTCAAGAAAAAGATTAATAGAATTTCGCATTAACGATAATGTTTTATGCAAATATGTATTTCTATCTAATTGCTCCATATCAGATTGTATACGCTTTCGTAGTTCAAGTACAGAAATTATGGCATTACCGGGACATCTATCAACATAAGGATGAAATAATATACGTTTATTTTCAAGAAATGTTAAAAGAGTTGATGCTATCAATTTTTCATCTTTTTCGTATTCCCAGGTAACACCGACACCACCTGGTAATTTAATACCAGTCATACGAATATTTTTTAGGAGATTTTTGGAAGATATTTTCATGCTTATAGTTCCTTTCTTTTTCTGCCATAAAATCTTTCGGGTCAAATTATAATTTCATATTATTGCCACACACAGAGCATTGACATGGTGCTTCATAGAATCTCAGAGTGTTTTCGTATTTTCGCCGGTGCTCAATTGCTAATCCGTCCCCTCTATTGCATGCCGATCTCATCGAATCCATAATCATATCTCGTCCGCGATCGTTGGTTCTGTAATGATATGCCCAGAGTTTCTCACAATCCAACGTTATTTCCCCCGTTCCATTGTCATATCTCCTTCGCTTAATCGGAACATCGTATTCTCTAAAGCCAATGCCATCTACCCAAGTGAATGGGCTATAACCGCTCGCTACCAACTTCGCATGTGCGTTAGGTGTTAGTACCAGCCCTATCCAATCTTGTTTTTCCGTGTAGCTATACGCGTCGATGAGTGCCTCGCCAAGATAGATGTTGCTGTTCCTGTCGGCATAGAAATCACCGGTTGCCAGAGCACCACGTATAGGCCATTTTTTAATAATAGTCATATAATGAAAGAACTGAGTCGCAGCAAACCTAATTATGTTATATGAATTGATGGAGTCATCCAAAGGATAGAAAAGGAAGCTATCGGAAAACCACACACAATCATATTGTTGTGAAACGACTTCTTTTAGATTTTCTTTTACTTTATTTATGCGATCTGCGACTTCACTGTACATATAAGCAAGAACTGGTAACCGCCCCTTGTTCAAACGTGTTTCATTCTTGAACCCAAGTATGTCAAAATAAGCGACCCAGCAATTACCGTTTATTATTTTTTCATCTTTCATCTTAATTTTTTCTCTGTGTCCTCTGTGGCTAAATTATCTTAAATTCAATTTTTGCCGCTTCCATTTGCAGGGCGGTGTTTGTTTTTAACTGGTCGTTATTCTTAAACCTTATCATCCGTGTTTTCCCGTGTGAATCCGTATCTATTTTCTGCCATTCTCATCTTTTTGTCAAGAAATACGTTCCAATAGTGTGAACAAGTCGTTGGTCGCTAGTCGTTAGAGCATTTTAATATTTGATATTCCACCGGATATGCTGTTCGTCCCTGATGGATAAATTTCGTTTATCGTTCTGCGATTGTCATAAGTCTTTTATTTTGAGTTTGGAAATTTGATGTAAGTCCTTATTTTTCATTTTGAATTTATTAAAAATCTGTAACTGACTCCCAGGCAATAACTTATATAAAAAATTCAATAAAATTTCTCACTTTCCGAATCTATAACGCAAGATTTTACCCTGGAGGGTAGTTTTATAACCCCCGCCGTGAAATTTCCTGCGTTTTGACAAAACGCCGTTTTTAGAGCATTTCCGCCGGTGGCACAGCAAAGAGTGGAACAGAAAACCTTAAAATGCTATGGAAACAAATCCGATATGTAAAACCCCGCTTTTCACGCCAAAAATAATTGAAAATTGAATCTATTTATGATAGAATAATTTTGTAACTAAACTTAGTTAAAAAGGCATAAAAATGAAACAAAAAAGTCTTCTTTGGTTTTGGACAGCGGCAATTTTTCTTTCGTCAACAATAGCAATTTCGGCTCCTAAGCCCGCGATTGTTCCAAAACCCAATCAATGGACGCTGGACGTTGTTTTTACGCCGCCGGAGCAGATAACGGTAAAAATACCCGGCGAGAAAAACGCCCAGCGGTTCTGGTATATCATCGTAACACTAACTAATAACTCCGAAATTGACGTGCCTTTTTATCCGAGCTGCGAACTGGTAACGGACACATTTCAGATAATTCCGGCCTACAAAGACACAAGAAATATAGTTTTTGACAAAATTCAAAACCGTTATAAAAAGAAATTTCCGTTCCTCGAATCGCTTGAGTTTGCGGGAAATAAAATTCTCCAGGGACAGGACAATACGGAAGACCTTGTGATAATCTGGCCCGACTTCGACCCAAAAGCGAAAAATATCTCGCTGTTCCTGGCGGGATTAAGCAATGAAACGGCTGTTGTCGAGCATCCGACCCAAAAAGACCCGAACGGCAACCCGGAAAAAATATACCTGCGAAAAACCCTCCAGCTTCAATACACAATCGGCGGCGACCCGCGGCTGAGAAGCGAAACGAGCCTTCAATACAAAAATAAAGAATGGGTTATGAGATAGAAAGAACCTGACCGCAGCGGGGACACTGCACTTTATTAGCTTTAAAATTGGGTGGGATTTTCATTTTCAGGCCGCAGGAACAGTCCACAAAACGGTAACCTATTGTCCGCTGCATAATATCGCCGATATTCCTGTGCTGATTTTTTGCCGACATAGGCGGCTGTTGAGCGGCAGAACGAATCTGGACAGTTTCCTCTTCTTTAAGTGCAGATGAAGGTATGGGAGTCGTGTGACTTGTTGTTTTCTTAAAAGCATCAGAATAATCTGCAAAGGAAGCGCCTGTCATACCACGAAGTATTCTAATACGTTCAGAAATCGGCGGATGGGTGCTTGTTAAATCCGACAGCTTCATCCCCTCCTGCTGCAAAGGATTAACAATATACATCGGGGCGGTAACTTTATTTGCGACAGACAAAGGCACAGTATTTTGCGAAATTTTTTCAAGGGCGCTTGCCAAACCTTCAGGATAACGCGTTAATCTTGCTGAACCGGCATCGGCAAGATATTCACGCCTTCTTGAAAGCGCGAAATATAACAGAGTCGCCATAATCGGGGCAAGTATCGCAAAGACAATCGCGATAAGAAGCATTACAGCCTGCGCGCCGCCTGCGCCTTTTCCTCTCGATGAATACCGTCTGCCTCCCATCATAGAGCCGTAAAACATACTGCGCATAAAGACCTGCGATATCAGCGTTATCGCGCCGAGCATAACGCCGGCAACGGTTACAAATAAAATATCGCGATTGAGAATATGACTCATCTCATGGCCGACAACGCCCTGCAATTCATCCCTGTTCAGCCTGCCAAGCAGGCCGGCGGTAACGGCCAACGATGCGCTTTGCGGATTTCTGCCGGTGGCAAATGCGTTCGGGGCAGGGTCATTGATTATATAAATCTTCGGCATCGGCAGGCCGGCCGCTATTGCCATTTCCTCAACGACGTTAAATAATTGCGGATGAACATTCTTCGTAACAGGCACCGCTTTGCTTGCGGCAAGGAATATCGCATCGCCGCTGGAAAAGCTGACCAGAGCGAGAATAAGCCAGATAATCATCGCAACAGCAAGCCCAATGAAACCCGCCTGCGGGTCTGGCGAAACAGACATCCCGATTATACAGCCCAAAAAGCCAAGCACCGCCGCCATTATCATCAACAGCAGAACCGATTTAATTTTATTTGCCCTGATTTGTTCCCACATAAATCACTGCTGCACTGAAAATTTGTAAATGGTAGTTTGTCGATAAACTTCGCCCGGCTTCAATACCACTGATGGGAAAGAAGGCTTGTTCGGCGAATCGGGATAATGCTGAGCCTCAAGACAAAAACCGTTATTTTTTTTATACATACTGCCCCATTTGCCTCTTATGCTATTGGGGAAATTACAAGTGTAAAACTGCACTGCCGGCTCGGTTGTGAAAACTTCCAAAACTCTGCCGCTGACAGGCTCCTGCACCTTAGCCGCAAGTGAAAGCTCGCCCGGATACTTTTTATTTAAAATATAATTATGGTCAAAACCGCCGACCTTCTTAATGTTTGTTCCAATCGGCAATGACTTTCTGAAATCGAGGCCTGTGCTTTCGACTTTTTTAATTTCGCCTGTTGGAATATCATTCTCCATAGGCGTATAGTAATCGGCATTAATCATCATATTGTGGTCTAAAACATTGCCATTGCCCTGGCCTGCGAGATTAAAATAACTATGATTTGTAAGATTAACGATTGTTTTTTTGTTAGTTTTCGCCTCATATTCGATTTTAAGCTCATTATCATTAGTCAAGGTATATTTAACTTTAACATCCAGATTGCCGGGATAACCTTCTTCGCCGTCAGGGCTTGAATAACTGAAAGTAATGCCGCAGGAACGTTTCTTTTTGAATGTGCTCGCTTTCCAAAGCTGCTTGTTAAAACCCATAACTCCGCCGTGAAGATGGTTTTTGCCGTCATTGGCAGTCAATTTGTATTCTTTGCCGTCGAGTTTGAATTCGGCGTTTGCTATACGGCCGGCAAATCGTCCGATTATGCTGCCGAAATAAGATTTGTCCCTGACATATTCCACAAATCTGTTATAGCCAAGAACGACATCTGTAAAATTGCCATTTGCGTCGGGAACTTTCAGAGAGACAAGAGTCGCTCCAAACGGGGTAAGCTTCGCTTCAATTCCGTTTTCATTGGTCAGCGTGAAAAATTTAACTTTCTTGTTTGGAACCAGCCTTCCGAACGGTTCCGATTTTAAGACAGTTGACGCAATTACCGGAGTATAAACAAAACTTAACACCGTCACCGCTAAAACTAACAGCAGAATATTTCTACCAGTCATCATTATTTCCCCACAAGATTTAATTCACAATTAGAAACTGACTTTTGGCACTGCTTTTTCCGCTGCGTCTTCTAATTGAAAGAAGTCGCGTTTTTGGAAACTGAACATTCCCGCAACAATATTCGAAGGGAACATCTGAATTTTATTATTGAAAAACAGGACCTGGTCGTTATAAGCCTGGCGGGAAAAGGCGATTTTGTTTTCGGTGCTCGACAATTCCTCCTGCAAGGCGAGGAAATTCTGATTTGCCTTCAAATCAGGATACGCCTCAACGGTCAGCAGGAATTTGCTTAAAGCCTGGCCGAGAACGCCTTCTGCCTTGGCGGCCTCTGCGACGTTTTTGGCGCCCATCGCCTGACTGCGGGCGTTTGTAACGGCTTCCATAGTTCCACGCTCGTGCTGCATATACCCCTTGGCAGTCTCAATAAGATTGGGTATCAGGTCGTGGCGTCGTTTAAGCTGAACATCAATCTGCGACCAGGCGTTATCAACCTGATTGCGCAGGCCAACCAGCGAATTGTACATACCAATCACGGCAACAATAACAATCACTACAAGAATAATTAACCCAAGTAACATAAAAAATCCTTTCCGATTTTAAATCGTGCTTAATTTATGAACGGTAAGCTGTCTATAAACCTGCCCGGGCTCTAAGATAATAGAAGGAAATTCGGGATGATTGGGCGAATCGGGATAATGCTGTGCCTCAAGACAAAACGCGCCGTGCTTTGCGTAAACAGCGCCGCCTTTGCCTTTGAAGCCGTCAAGAAAATTGCCGGTATAAAACTGAACAGCAGGTTCGGTAGTGAAAATCTCCAGCACCCTTCCGCTTTTTGGTTCAACAACTCTTGCTGCAAAAGAAAGCTCCGCAGGCGTTGACTTATTCAGAATATAATTAAAATCGTATCCGAGCTTGAATTTTTTGATATTCTGCCCCATCGGCTTTGCTTCAGTAAGGTCATATTCAGTGCCCTTGATATTTTTTAGGACGCCGGTAGGAATGTAATCATCATCGACAGCCGTAGTCCTGTCGGCGTTTAGCTGGATTTGATGAGAAAGAATATCGCCGCTGCCCTGCCCGGCAAGATTGAAATAACTGTGATTTGTAAGATTGACTATCGTTTTCTTGTCCGTCCTCGCTTCATAACTGATTTGCAGCTCATTAGTGTCGGTCAAAGTATAAGTTACTGAAACATCCATTTTGCCCGGATAGCCCTCTTCGCCGTCGGGGCTTGTATATTTGAATGTAACGCCGGATTTGCCGTCTTTATCAAACGCCTTTCCCTGCCAGGGGGCCTTATAAAAACCGTTGATTCCGCCGTGAAGATGATGTTTACCGCTGTCATTTGCGGCCAGGCGGTATTCTTTGCCGTCCAGCGTGAATTTGGCGTTTGCTATACGATTTGCATATCTGCCGACTGTGCAGCCAAGAAAACATTTATCCTTTATATAGCCGTCGAGGTCGTCATAGCCGAGAACAATATCAGCTAATTTGCCGTTCCTGTCGGGGACTTCAAGCGAAACAAGCGTCGCCCCAAAGGAAATCAGTTTCGCCTTTATACCCGTTTTATTTTTCAAAATGAAAAATTCGATATTCCTGTTTCTGCTCAAAGTTCCAATAACACCTTTTTCAACTGACATTTTTAGCCTCGCTTTCTTTGCTGAAAATTTGCGACAACAATTTTATAATTTTTTGTTCTTTATCTAAACTCCCTTTTGCTAAAACCAGCGGCAATTCATCCTTATCGAACCACAGGCCGTGAGATTTCCGGCATCGGTCAATAATAACAGGCTCATCAACACTTCCGGCGTGGATTTTCTGCATCTTTTTCAGACATATCGGACACCGGCGAGCTTTTTCTTTCACATCGACCGGCTGAAAAGAACCAATAAGCCCGGCGCCCTCACCAAGCAGCAATTCAAGCTCTCCGGAATCGAGCCAGATACCGCCGCAGGCTGTGCAATGGTCGATTTCGACCTGCTCAAGCTCCAATACAATCATCGCATTTTTACATACGGGACAATTCATTGCAACGTTGATTTTAACAATCAATACTGTAATAGAAAAGGGAAAAATCCTTATCTTAAACGAGCTATATACCTATATTAAATTCTTTGACATTCTGCCGCGGCGTTATTACTATTGCAGAGAAATGCAATAAAGAAAGGAAAGCAATGGAATCTATAGAAAATCCTGGTTTTTCAAATCCGCCTGCGGTGAGCTTGCCGAATCCGCCGCCTCAAAATCCATCCAAAGGTAATGGCTTGAAGATACTTTTGGGAATTCTCCTGGGCTTTTCAATAATAGCCAATATCGTTCTTGTAATGGTTCTTGTAACCGCTGTAATCGTATTCGCGACCGGTAAAAACGAATATTACCTTGAAAACGTTCTGGAGGAAGGCCCAGCCTCAAACAAGATTGCCGTAATCAAAATTGAAGGCATAATCGACAATAAGCTGGCAGAAAACGTAGGCTGGCAGATAAAGACGGCAAAAAAAGACAAAAATGTAAAGGCGGTTATTTTCAAAACGAACAGTCCCGGCGGAAGCGTATCTGCCAGCGACAGGATTTATAATCAGATTTGCGAATTCCGGGCCGAGACCGGCAAACCCGCCGTAGCATTTATGGAAACTGTAGCCGCTTCCGGCGGCCTTTATACATCCTGCGGCTGCGACAAAATCATCGCTGAACCTTCAACAATCACCGGCTCAATAGGTGTCATAATGGGACATTTCGTTCTTCAGGACCTGTTCGAGATGAAACTCGGCATAAAGCCTGTAATCGTTAAATCTGGTCCGCACAAAGACTGGCCGACATCATTCGAGCCGGTTACAGAAGAGCAAATACAATATATAAGTGATAAATTGATTATGCCTGCTTATGAAAGGTTCGTAAGCATCGTGGCAAAATCAAGAAAAGGCCTCCTGTCAATTGAGCAGGTCAAAGCTCTTGCCGATGGAAGCATCTATAATACAAAAGAAGCTATGGAAAATAAGCTGATTGACAAAACGGGCTATATGGAAGATGCTGTTAAACTTGCCAAATCACTTGCGTCAATCAGCGATGCGAGGGTTATCGAATACGAAAAGCCTTTTTCCGTCGAAAGTTTCCTCGAAGCGAAAAGCATTATCAAAATTGACAAGGACAGCCTTTACGAGCTTGCATCGCCGCAATTGATGTATCTGTGGGATGCGGGGATTTCGCGATAAGCAAAATAAAACCCGCCGTTTCAAAACAGCGGGTTTATAATTTATCAGACAAATGCGATTTACTTTTTCCTTCTAATCAAACTCAAAGCACCGAAACTGAGAATTCCAATTGTTGCAGGCTCAGGAACAGATGCACTGTTGACAGCCACTGTAATATTGTCAATGCCCCAGCTTTCATCGCCCATATCCTGAAGTCCAAATCCGGCAAAGTTGAGCGCCAATGAACTATTAGTGTGAGCAAAGGTGAAGCTTAAAGAATAAACGGAATCGCCATAAAATTCATATCCAAGCGTATTTATTTCTGAAGCGCCCGTGTAGGCCGGATATTCTTCTTCGCTTGAATAAGAACCCGGATAAGACTGCATATGCCCATCGTCTCCGGTATTGCTGAAAGTCGTATTTAATAATACAGTCCCATCGCCTAAGCTAAGCTGCCAAACGTCCGGCCCCCAATCGGGGCTGGTGCCGTCCCAAGATTGTATTACATACAAATCAAAAGATACTGTAACGGACTGATGCACAGGTAAATTATTAAGAGATAAACTAACAGCATCATCGCAGGCAAACTGACCGAGGAACCTCCTGCCATCCGCAGGAGTTACATCCGTTGACGTATTTGACCATTCTGAACCGACAACAGACTCGAAATCATTGGAATAAACAACGCCGGCGTATGATGTTCCTGCCGTCAAAGTCAGTGCAATGCCAACCAAAACAACCGTTAAACAAATTGTCATTAATCTTTTCATTTCTGATTTTTCTTTCCTTCGTTGTTGTTTTATTTTTCACTAATCATTCTAAAGAGGATGAATGGGTAATTTCCCATCGGTTCAAGCCTCTTGTTCAATCTTTACTTTTTCCTTCCAATCAGGCTTAAAGCACCGAGACAAAGGATACTTATCGTTGTCGGCTCGGGAACCGTTGTCAGCTGACTTGACCATTGGAGGGTATCGACAATTAACGCATTGGCGTAATTGACAGACGAATCGTTACTAATGGTAATCTTTGCGATGTCAGCAGAGTTGGAACGAATACCCCATAATCCTTCGCGGTTGCGGTCATCTAACCAGGGAGAAGTTTTTACTGTGAGAACAGCCAAAACGTTATTCGAAATATCAAGAGCCGTGATGGTTAATGTATCAACTGTTCCTTCCTTACCCATTCCTACGAAACTGCCAACAGTAGCAACAGGATGTGCAAAGTTAATCGTAAAAGGCGATGGACCGTTATTAGGATATTCGGCCAGTGCTTTGTCCATATCCGGCTTGTAAGAACCATCGTATCCATCCAGCGGCTCCAGTATATAACCGGAAGTTGCGTTATAACCTTCATACATAACACACGCAAGCTGCTGGCCGGTATTGGAGAACGTTACGCCCTTGCTTGCGCTATATTGATTATTGATTACAGTTCCAACATCATATTCGCTGAACGTAATGCTGTCCTGAGCAGTGCCCATAAAAGCAGCGTGAGCTGCCGCCAGAGATGAAAAGCTGGTATAAGCCGTGCCTATCCCGCTTCCGTCAAAAACACCGATAATTGACGCCTGACTTACGGCCGCCAGAACAATTACTGCCGCTAAACAAATTGGAATATATCTTTTAATCATATTCAAAAACCTTTCGATATAAGTCAGCCTATAGAGAGAATCCGCCCCCTAATAGACTCCCAAATAAAATATACGAACTAAAATCGACAATGCCAAATACGAGACAAATAAAATTTAAAGGTCAGATAATAATGAAAATTGTGATTAGCTTTTAGCTTTGAACTTTAAATCTTTTCTGTTTAAAACCAGCGAGGTAAATCCCATCGTTAGGAAAGCAACTGTCGCAGGTTCAGGAACTGCAACGAGCATATCCTGGTAGCCGCAATAAGAAAGCGACCTTAACTGTGCTTTAGGACCGGTGCCATTAAGGGCATGCAGCCAGGAGTTGGCTGTCTGATAGTCAAGATTTTCCGCTTTAAAACCCTTGTTTCCGGCAGTGCCGTCAGTCGTAACATCCCAGCCTAAAAGCGATGTTGGAAGGTCTTCATAAATAATTTCCCAGACACAAGCGGAAAATGCCTCAGCATTGCTTCTTTGCTGAGCGGTATAATTGCCGCCAGCGGCCCAGGCAGGGTCATAAAATCTGCCCCAAAGCTCCGCAAGGAAATCGGCCTTCTGCTGGCCCATTGGTCCGCCGAGAAATGATGCTGGTGCAGGCCCATCCTGCACCGAAATTACATTATATGTTTGAGTTCCACTTGCTAAATATTCGGACAAATCCATACAAAAAGCGCCGACAGGACCATTAGCAATTAATTGACCCTGGCCGGTTCCTGCTGTTTTGTCGAACATATAAACGCCGGCGTAAACATCTAAACCGCTATGACCGCCGCCCCAAATTCTCATCGTGTCTATGGCGCCAAAACCGGTATTTGTCATTGTAACAGTGCCGTAAATCGGCGAAGCGTAAACCTGTTGTCCAGCTATTAAAGTTGTTAATACTAAAGCAAAAATGCACTTTTTAATCATATACCCCCCAAAAATTTCTATAATAAAGAGCCTCAAAATTTGAGGCTCTTTTTTTGATACGAACGAATTAAACAGTTAGTTCACTATCTCTATCTTTAAAGTCGAAAGTCCTATATTAATTAATTACCGCGCTTTCTGAACAGAACCAATCCAAGCCCGAGGAAAGCAATCGTCGCAGGCTCTGGAACAATTTCGTTAGCGTTAACAAGCCGGGCGTTGTCAAAGTAAAAAACTCCGTGACCGGCATCACTGTTGGTACAAAGAATGAACTCCACATATCCGGGATTAGAACCGATTTTTGATAGCGCTGAACTGTAATCAAAACTAAGCGTGAAGGTTTTCTGAGGACCGCCGTCCGGACCATAGTCCACATGGCTGGTGGGAACAGGATCATCTGATAATGGGTTCCAACCATACCATGCGGCATTGAGCGCTACTTCCCATATTTCCTGCCACCCAGCGGCGTTCGTGGCCGGATATGTAACATCTATCTGGAAAATTGTATTGGCCAGGAAGTCATCCACAAAGCCGTTATTCTGCAGCTTAATAGCCAGAGTCTGGCCCCACCCACTCTGGGTTACTTTCAAACTCTCAGTGCCCGATGTGGCGCCGATGGTCGAAAAGCTGTATTTGGAGGCATTGAGCGGAGACGTTATCGATTGCCCATTACCCCACTCAATCCAGTCAATCCATCCATCGGAACTGCCGTTCTCCCAGTTGCCTATAACAGTTGCTGCACAGACCGGCATACTTAATATAACCAATATAATGTAAACAAATAGCTTTTTCATTTAAAAACTCCCTTTCTGTTTATTATCATTTCGTCTTCTTAAAAGCATTAAACTCCCCAGACTAAGAATAGAAACAGTTACCGGTTCGGGAACTAAATAAACAGCCATAGCCATATCTCGGCCGTTACTGTACTTGTAAAGCTGGTCCCTGACACCGGGAGTTGTATTCACAGTATCCACAAATGCAGTACCGTCCGCGTAATTACTGCCGACCGCAGTTGCACGATACCACCAAAGTCCACCGACAGGAGTGGTCGCAGTAATCTCAAACGCATAGAAATGGCCTGCTATAAGGGTCAGCTCTTCGTTATTTTGGAAATCAAACTCCAGAGGGCTCTGGGTATAGTGGCCGTAATAGATAAAAGTCATAGCTTCGCCCCAAAGGTCGGTGCCTTTATTATACGTTTGTGAGCCGCCGCCCTGATATGACGGGTCTATTGTGCCAAGGTCAACAAGACGCAAAATATAGGGATTCTGCAAAGGTGGACCGCCGTTCTCCCATATCGCTATTTTGTCCAGTTTTAAGCCCGACTGGTTAGTCGGAACCTTAAACGTCTGGGCAAGACATACACGGGGGTCAACAAGTCCCTCTGCTACAACAGCACCCTCGGCTACAACGGCATTGCCGTTAGGGTCTGGTATGGTAACAATCGTCGGCGTCCCGCCCCACCCGTTAAGGGTGAGCTTGTTCATCACCATAGCCTCGGCAGGAACGCTCAACATTGCTATTATCAATGTAAGACAAACAATTAGTTTTTTCATCAAAGTTTCCTTTCTTGTTTATCTACCACCGGCATAATATACGCATTACGCCAGCCGTTATTTATTCAACCACCCTTAAATTCGATAAGGTGGCTAATACACATAATTATTAATAATTTCGTTTTTTGAACAGAATCAATCCAAGACTCAGGAAAGCAATAGTCGCCGGCTCAGGAACTAACCTTGCATTGTCGAGGTAGAAGACGCCGCGTTTGGAATCGCTGTTGGTGGCAATGATTATTTCAACCCAGCTCGGCATTGCCGGCATCAACGCCTTCGCCGCGCTGTAGTCAAATTCTAATGTCGCCGTCCGCTCAGGTGACCCATTCCAAAAGTAAAAATTAAGAGCAGGAGTTGTTGTAAACATGTCATGCCAGCCATAACCTTGGGCATTAAGCGAAACATTATAAATCTGAGCATAGCCGCCAGTCCCGTTTAGGAAGGCGTCAGCCGGAACCGTAACGTCAATCAAAAACTTGTTGTTGGCCATAAACTTGTCCACCAAGCCGTTATTCTGCAGCTTAATGGAGAGGTTCTGGTTCCATCCGGTTTTCGTCACTTCCAAACTCGAACTCCCCGATGTAGCACCGACAGTCGAAAAGGAATACTTAGAGGCATTGACTGAATTCGTAATCGATTGCCCATTACCCCAATCAATCCAGCCATTGGAACTGCCGTTCTCCCAGTTGCCTATAATAGTTGTTGCATAGACCGACACGTTCAATACTGCCATAACCAATACGACACACATACTTAACTTTTTCATTACCATTTCCCTCATTTAATTATGTTTGTTTATCAACGCGCAACTGCGCAACATACTCTTTGCGACAGTTATGCTCCAATATCCCCATTTGATACCGCCCCCCTTTAAGGAAGCTCTTTGAAAATATACAAACTAAAACTGAATAGTGCCAAATGCGATGCAAGAAAAATTTTTTAAGGTCCGGTAAAATAACCGGAAAATGCGCATAGACGTGATTTAAGCCTGAAAAATTTTAAAAAAATTTTTGGGGGAGGCTATAAATAATCTAATTGCAAATCCCACTACAGGCGATTACATAATTCCAAAAATGGAATTAGAAGCTGCTTTCTTTAATCATCCAGGAAACAGCATAAGGAATGACGCTGGCGGGTAAATCAGAACTTAAACTATGAGATACAACAATCTCATATTCTGAATTGGGGTCTAAACTCGTATAAACATGCTCAACATTGTCCACAGGGCTGTTACTGTAATCTATAACTTGATTTCGGCCATTGGCATCGACCGCCCAAACCTCAAGTTGTAAATCAGCCCATTTTCCCCGAATTGGTGCAAAAGGATATTCGTCCTCATAAGCCCTGTTCCAGACAAGAGTCGCAGCAATCTGCGGCTTATTAAATCCATCAGTTTTGAACCTATAACTCTTTTCTACAAAATAATTTGGCTCAATTGTGCCTGAATCCCAGCCAAGCGGGGTTATATCACCGGTTTTCTGCATACCGGCCACAAGGACTTTATAAGCGGCAAAACCGTCAACCATTCCCGCACCCTGCTGAAAATCAAGCGGATATTCGTGGTCGTCATCGGCCAAAGAATAGCCTTTGTGCCAGCCCGCCAGTTTTTTGGCGCTGGTCATCAGTATTGATTTAAGGATACAATTACTCGTCCAAGGTGATACCGCAAATTGCAGTGAAGGCTCATTTTTAGCTTTTTGGATAAGCATTGAAGCGATTCCTGTAACAACGGGAGCTGCGAAACTTGAATAATCCCCTGAGGGTCTGTAGGAATCTTTTGTTCCAGCAATGGCAACAAGACAATTGCCCGGCGCGACAATATCGGGCTTACAGCGGCCATCAAGGGTAGGCCCTGCCGTTGAGTGATTCACATCGGGAACGCTATAATCTGAAAGCGAATCGCCGGAACCTACTACGCCGACAGCAAGAACATTTGAGCCTGCAGCAGGATACAACGGCAGGTCATAAGAATTTTTGCCATTACCGATAGCAGCTATTACCAGAATACCGAACTTTTCAGCCATCCTGTCTATGCCCCTTGTCCACCAATCCTCCGAAGCCCAGCCAAGACTCATCGTAAGAATATCGTCCTGAGGCCAGCCGCCCGGAAAAACATAATCTTCAAGAAAATGACGAAATTCATAAACATCAAACTTCGCATCAGGACAGGCACCCTCATAAGAAAATTTGCCGATGGAGGCAAAACAGGCATCGTTATCATCGCCTGCCAGAATCGAAACTATCGCAGTTGAATGATTTGATATGCCGGCATTGTCAATATCATTGTCGTGAAAGTTTATCTTAATATCCCTGAAACAATTATGTGAAATGTCCGGCCTGTAATCGTTCTGCGGCTTTGAACCAATATACGTATCGCTTCTGCAGACAAGACCGATATTTACACCACTGCCTGTAAGATTCGGATCGGCACCGGCGATTTTATACGCTCCGGCAGTTTCAAACGCCCCTGGCTGCACCGCGGCCGACATTGCCAGCGTTGTGCTAAGCAACAAAACCGCCACAAAATTTAAAAATCTATAAACCAAAAAAGTTCCCAAAAAATCAAAAAAAGACTCAAACCTATTATAGCATATTTTGCTTAGTTTTTCCAGGCTGCCCGGCTTATTTTTTAAGTCTTTGTAATTAAACAGTTAACAGCATAAAAAAGACCATTTTGTGCGCTTGCCAAACAGGGTCACAGTTGATATACTCTTAAACTGTTTCGGACATTTGGTGTATAGGATTAAGCATAATCCGCCTCCGGCGAGACCTCGCTGAAAGCGGGTAATGGATTAGACTGGCTGACCACAAATGGAAGTTCTATTAAGTTCCGATAAAATCGCCGATTGTATAGCTGCACTGGCCGACGAAATTGTCTCAAAGACAACAAAAACGGATAAAATCGCTGTTATCGGCATCCGCAGCAGAGGTGAAATTCTTGCCAAACGTCTAAGCGACTTATTATCCAAAAAACTCAAAACACAAATTCCCTGCGGCACTTTAGACATAACGCTTTACAGAGACGACATAAATAATCCACAAGGCAGTTCCCAGCCGGTTGTCCGAAGCACTGAAATAGGTTTCGATATCGACAATAAAATTATTATCCTCGTCGATGACGTTTTATATACAGGCAGAAGCACCAGAGCGGCAATGGATGCCCTGATTGACTTTGGAAGACCAAAGGCAATAAGGTTAGCTGTCCTTGTTGAACGGTCAGGAAGAGAACTGCCGATAGCTGCCGATTTCGCGGGCATAAAATTAGATTTGCCCGCCGAAAAAAGTGTGCAGGTAAATTTTGTTGAATCCGACGGTAAAGACCGGGTGATTGTCCTATGAATGGAAAACAGTTTATCTGGAAACACAAGCACCTCATCGGACTTCGTGATTTGACCAGGGAGGAAATCGAGCATATTCTCGATACGGCCAGAGGTTTCGAAGAGGTAAGCACAAGAAGCATAAAAAAGGCCCCTACTCTCCGCGGCAAAGTCGTTGTCAATCTGTTTTTCGAGGACAGCACAAGAACACGCAACAGTTTCACTTTGGCAGCGAACAGATTGAGCGCAGATGTCATAGAATTTACCGAAAAAGTAAGCTCGACCAACAAAGGCGAAACACTGCTGGATACCGCAAGAAATCTCGAAGCAATGGGCATTGACATAGTCGTCATAAGACACAGTGCCGGAGGCGCACCGAAATTTTTAAGCAGAAATATAAACGCCAGCGTTGTCAATGCCGGCGACGGCTACTGTGAACATCCGACGCAGGGACTTTTAGATACTTTTACAATAAGAAAGATAAAAGGCTCGCTCGAAGGGCTTAAAATCGCAATCGTCGGCGATATCTCTCATTCGCGTGTGGCAAGAAGCGATATTTACGCGATGACAAAACTCGGCGCTGAGGTTATTCTTGTCGGCCCGCCGACACTTATGCCTGCTAAAGTAGAACAATTACCGGTTAAAGTAAGTTATTCGCTGGATGACATTATAGGCCAGCTCGACGTAATAAATATGCTGCGGATACAATTTGAAAGAATGGGTTCAAATCCGTTTCCATCTATAAAGGAATATTCGCACTACTTCGGCCTGACGGTTGATAGAATGAAAAAGGTAAAACCTGATATTCTCGTTATGCATCCGGGGCCTATTAACAGAGGATTGGAAATCGAAAGCGAAGTTGCCGATGGGCCGAACAGCGTAATACTCCAGCAGGTAACCAACGGCCTTGCCGTCCGAATGGCGGTGCTGTTCCTCGTTAATCAGGGTGCAATGATGCAAGACAAAAAAGAGAGGCTCGAAGAATAATGGGCAAGACCGGGCTTATAAAAAATGGTTTTGTAATCGACCCTGCCAACAAGGTAAATCGAAAGGCCGATGTCCTTGTCATCGACGGCAAAATTGCCGAGGTCGGCAAAATCGACAAACAGGCCGATATGGTTATCGACGCTGCGGGCAAACTCGTTGTGCCGGGACTGATTGATATTCACGTTCATTTCCGCGAACCGGGCGATGAGGAAGAAGAAACAATCGCATCCGGCTCTGCTGCCGCGGTCGCGGGAGGTTTCACTTCGGTAGTATGTATGCCGAATACCGAGCCTGCAATCGACGACGCGACAAGCGTAGAATATATTCACCGAATGGGCAGGCAGACAAGAAAAACGCACGTCTATGTAATGGGCGCAATTACAAAAAGCAGAGCCGGTGAACAATTAGCAGAGATGGGATTTATGATTCAGGCAGGTGCTGTCGGCTTTACAGACGATGGCAGCGGCGTGCAAAACGCCGCTATAATGTTAAGGGCGCTCAAATATGCGTCAATGTTCAAAAATATCGTTATAAGCCAGCATTGCCAGGATAATTCGCTCGCGGGCAACGGCGTTATGAATTCAGGCTATAACTCAACAGTGCTTGGTCTGCCGGGGATTGACCCGCTTGCAGAGGAAATGATGCTTTGGCGCGATATTCAGCTTGTGCGAAAAACAAATATGCGATATCACGTTCAGCACGTTTCAACGGCCAAATCGGTCGAGCTGATTAGACAAGCCAAAAAAGAAGGATTGCCGATAACCTGCGAGGCTGCGCCGCATCATCTGCTTTTGACCGATGACGCCTGCTGCGATTACGATACGAATTACAAAGTCAATCCGCCTCTGCGAACGCAAGCCGATATTGAAGCAATAAAACAGGCGATAAAAGACGGCATAATTGATGCGCTCGCATCCGACCATGCGCCGCATTTAAAAAGCGAAAAAGAGCTTGAGTTTCTTGCTGCACCGTTTGGGATAGCAAGTCTTGAATGTGCGCTTGGACTTTATATCAAAGCGCTGATTGAGCCGAAAATAATAGATTGGCCGCAGCTTGTTTCGATAATGGCCGAGAAACCCGCAAAAATAATCAGCGTTGACAAAGGCACTCTAAGCAAAGGCAAACAAGCCGATATAACTATCATAGACCCGGATTATGAATACACGGTCGATGTAAATAAATTCCGGTCGAAAAGCAAGAACTGTCCTTATGACGGCTGGAAACTCAAGGGCAAAGTAGAATATACAATCGTCGGCGGAGAGATAAGATACTCAGCGCAGGGAAATTAATGTGCTGATAATCGACGGCTACAACCTGCTGAGGGCTGTGCAGAACCTTCTGGAACAAGCCTCTGATTTTACTGATATTCAGCTTTGCCGAATGATTGATGAATATCTTTACAGGACGAAAAAGAGAGGGCAGATTGTCTTTGACGGCGTTGGGCCGAGAGATAAATCAGGTTTTAATAATTTGAGAGAGCTGGAAGTTACTTTTTCAGGCACAAACCGCGAAGCCGACGATGTCATTGAAAAACTTATTCTTGAAAATACCGCTCCGAAAAGTCTTATCGTCGTCAGCAACGACAGGCGCATAAAGACGGCAGCGAATAAAAGAAAGGCAACGGTCGCTGACTGTGTTGATTTCTGGACGGAAGTGATAAAGCAGCTTGAGAAGAAAAAGAAAAAGCAGGTTGAGCCACAGGGAAAGTTCATCGGCATAAGCGAAGCCGAGACGGAATACTGGCTGCGCGAATTCGGACTTCTAAAATAACATAACGCGGATAATTCGTTTAGCCGTCGCCGGCACAGCAACGGCTAAACAAACTTTTATTGTATTTTATCTGTTTATAGTCTATTATTTGGCTGATATTTTTCGCGGGTAATTTTTACTTTTAATTCACTTAGAGAGATGGTTTTTCCTCTTGTTTTTAACTAACTGCGATGCGAACCTTTTATCTTTCGGCGTTGAAGCACTTGGTCAATTATAACACCAATAAGAATTACTATCCCCAGCATAGCGAAGTCCAGTGAACTAGGTATTCCAAGCAGATTGACGAGATTGCGCAGCACGAGGATAAGCGTTGTGCCAATAAGGATGCCTATGACCGAACCCTGGCCGCCGCGAAGCGAGCAACCGCCGAGAACAGCGGCGGCGATGCCATACAGCTCGTAGAAATTACCGTGTGAAGACGGGGCAATTGAATTTGTGTAGAAGGCGAAAAGGATTGTGGAAATACCAGCCAGAAAGGTGCAAATGACATAAGCGCTGGTGATGACTCTTGTGGTGTTGATGCCGGAGAACCGCGTTGCCTCTTCGTTGCGGCCAGCAGCAAGCAGGTATCTGCCATAGACAGATTTATGCAGGACGACCCACATACCAGAAGCGATTACAATCAGGAATATAAAGGGCATAGGCACGCCGAGCATTTTGCCGGTGGTCAGCGTTTGGAGGGTTTCGAAGCCCTGGCAATATCCGAAGCCGCGGCTCTGGTCGTCTGCGATGTAACGGGCCAGACCCCTGTAGAAGAGCAGGCCGCAAAGCGTCACAAGGAAGGGCTGGATTTTTACTTTTGTTACGAGCAGGCCGTGAAATAATCCCAAAAGGCCGGTCCCTGCCAGAGTAACGATAACGGCAAGCGGCCAGGGCCAGTGCCATTTGGTCAGCATATAGGTAAGCAGGATGCCGAAGAGGGCGAAGACCGAGCCGACGGACAGGTCGATGCCGCCGGTCATAATGACGACGCCGGTACCAATGCCAAAGATTCCGAACATACCGATGAGGCGGGCGTTGTTCTGCAGGTTCGTTGCGCTCAGGAAGTTAGGATTAACAACTGAGACCACAACACACATAACAATCAGCATTATCAGTATTCCCATTTCTTTTCTCATTGACTTTGCCTTTCATTTACGCCTTCGCCGACGGCTAATCGCATAATAGTTTCCTCATTAAATTGCTTTCGTTCCAATTGGCCGGTGATTTTCCCCTCGTGCATAACGGCGATGCGGTCGCTTACGCCAAGAATTTCCTCCATATCGGAGCTTATGATTATAACAACAACGCCGTTATCGGTGAGGTTTCGCATAAGGTGATATATTTCGGATTTTGCGCCGACGTCGATGCCTCGGGTCGGCTCATCGAATATTATGACTTTGGGGTCGATGGCAAGCCATTTGGCCAGGACGACCTTTTGCTGATTTCCGCCGCTGAGATTTTCAGCGATGGTTTCGCTCGATGGGGTTTTTATGTTCAGTTTTTTGCACTGAGCCCAGGCAATATCTTTTTCCTCATTATGTTTTATCAGACCCGCAACGGTGAGATTTGCCAGGTTTGGTAAAGTTATATTTTCGCTGACGGTCATTTCGACAATTAATCCGGATTTTCTGCGGTCTTCCGGCATCAGGTATATCCCGTTTTTGACGGCGTCTTTGGGGGAGCGGATTTGAAGCTCTTTGCCTGCCAGGTAAATCGAGCCGGCAAGCGGCCGATCTACACCGAATATGGCGCGTGCCATTTCGCTTCGGCCGGCCCCGACGAGGCCCGCAAAGCCAAGTATCTGACCGCGGGCGGCTTCGAAACTTATTTTACAATCAGGATAGGAGGACGTGGTGAGGTTTCTGACGCAGAAGTATCCTGATTCAGCGTTGGCAGCCGGCGAGATATAAAAATCCTCGAGCTGTCTTCCAATCATCAGCTTTACCATATTATCGTGAGTTATCTGGTCGCGGCTGAGTGAGCCGGTGTTGACGCCGTCACGAAGACCAACGACACGGTCGGCACATTCTTTTACTTCTGACAGCCGATGAGAAATGTAAATGATGCTCACGCCGTTGTCGCGCAACTGGCGGATTACATCGAAGAGGCGTCTGCTTTCAGATAATGTCAAACTCGAAGTAGGCTCATCCATTATCAATATGGAGGCGTTGAGTGAAAGTGCCTTTGCTATCTCGACCATCTGCTGATGAGCTATTGACAGCTCGCTTAGAGGCGTATCAGGTGATAAGTCCAGGCTGAGCCGTTTGAGGTACGGCTGCGTCCGTTTTCGTATGCGGTCGCTGTCTATTATTTTTAACGGGCCGAGCCGCAGAGGCTCTCTGCCAAGAAAAACATTGCCGGCAATGGTGAGGTTATCGAGAACGTTGAGTTCCTGATGAATAAAACCGATTCCGAGTTTGATGGCTTCGGAGACGTTGTGGATAACGGTGGTCTTGCCGTTGATTTTGATGGCGCCCGCATCAGGCTGGAGCACGCCGCCAAGGATATTCATCAGGGTGGATTTACCGGCACCATTTTCACCGATAAGAGCAACGACCTGGCAGGAATAAACATCGAGGTCAACCTTATCGAGAGCTTTTACGCCGGGGAAACTTTTTTCTATCCCCTGCATCTGCAATAATAGCGGCAGGTCGGTAGGCATCTGAGAGCTGCTCCAATGGCATTACAAACAAGCTATTTGCCGAGAAGTTCGTGCACTCTATTCGTAAATTCAGCGACGTTGTCCTTCTTTATAATCAGCGTAGGAACAATAATCATTTTGGACGATGGTATCTTTGATTTGTCACCGTTGATGATATCAGCAAGCAGCTTGATTGACTGATAACCGAACTCGTAAGGCTGCTGGACAACGGTGCCGTATATATAACCATCTTTAATGCCCGCGAGGGTTTCTTCATCCTCATCGAAGCAAACTATTTTGACTGCGCCGAGCTTTCCTGCGTCAGTAACGGCGTTGAGGATGGCAGGGCCGTTGTAGTTCCAAAGGCCTACACAGCAGGCTAAGTCCGGATATTTCACCAAAGCATCCGAAACATTGGATTTGGCAACCACCTTGTCATTATTATCGGTTCGAATGTCTATAATTTCGATTTTAGAGCCGACAATGGCTTCCTTTATTCCCGCAACCCTCTCCTTGGAGTTCTGGGTGTCCGCTTTGCCGACGAATATCATAATTTTTCCACCGTTGGGCAAAATTTCCTTAATCATCTCACCGGCTTGCCTGCCGGCAGCGACGTTGTCAGTGCCGAGATAACAGAGCCGTTTGCTGCCGGGGATATCACTGTCGCAGGTTATGACGGTTATTTTTTCGCACAGTTCGTCGAGCATCGGTTTTTGATTCACAGGGTCGATGGGAGAAATTGCGATTCCTTTTGCGCCCCTGACGATCAAATCATCAACAATGCGACGCTGCTCGGCAGAAGTGGCGTCGCTAACGAGGCGGAAATCTACCTCAAAGTCCTCAAGCTCGGCGTCCGCTTTTTCGCATCCTTTGCGAGTGAAAGCCCAAAAATCCGATGCACCATTAGTTACAAAGGCAAGCTTCGTTTTCTTCGACGGCTCCGGCGCCTTTGTATCTTTTTTGGAACAGCCTGTCAGCAAAACTGCCGAACAGAAAAGCAACATTATTAACAGATTGAAAAATAATTTTTTCATCTTGGTAATCCCGCAAAACAGCCTGATTTCCTGGTAAACTTTCCTGACTTTTTCGATTATAAGTCTAAAACTTAATATACGCAACTAATATTTTAACGTAAAATATAGTTGCTGCAAGGATAAAAATCATCTATATTATCGAAAACATTAAAATGTCTATTTAAGGTGAAACTGTGGCTTATACGATAGGTTTGGATTACGGAACTAATTCGGTAAGATGTCTTGTTGTCAATGTCAAAAACGGAGATGAAATCGGAACTTTTGTCTATCCTTATCCATCTGGTAATGAGGGTATCATTCTCGACCACTCGGACGCGAATTTAGCGAGGCAAAATCCGGCTGACTATCTAAAAGGTATCGAAGAAAGTGTCAAAGGCGCATTAAAAGACGCCAAGAAAAACGATAAAAACTTCAAACCTGAAAAAATCATTGGTATCGGCGTTGACACAACAGGCTCAACGCCTATTCCTGTTGATAAAAATGGCACCCCGCTGGCGATGCTCGACAAATTCAAAAAAAATCACAACGCGATGGCGTGGCTGTGGAAAGACCATACTGGATACGCTGAAGCGGCGCAGATTACCGCCCTTGCGAAAAAGTATCATCCTGAATATCTTGCCAAGTGTGGCGGGACATATTCATCGGAATGGTTCTTCAGTAAAATCCTGCATTGCTTGAACGTTGATAAAAAAGTTTTTGACGCGGCGGACAGTTGGGTTGAATGCGCAGACTATATTCCGGCTGTCCTTGTCGGCGACACTAAACCGGAAAATCTAAAATGCAGCAGATGTGCAGCGGGCCATAAAGCAATGTTTAACGCAGACTGGGGCGGACTGCCTGCGAAAAGTTTTTTAAGCAAACTCAATCCCAAACTCGGCGCCTTGCGCGACAGGCTCTACGACAAAACTTATGCTGTCGATACCGCTGCAGGCGGACTTTGCAAAGAATGGGCAAAAAAACTCGGACTTGCTGAAAATATCCCTGTCGCTGTCGGTGCATTTGATGCGCATCTTGGCGCAGTAGGCTCAGGAGTCAAATATGGAACGCTTGTAAAGATAATAGGGACAAGCACTTGCGATATGATTGTAAGTCCCCAAAAAAGAAAACTGGCCGATATACCCGGTATTTGCGGAATTGTTGACAGCTCGATTCTGCCGAATTTCTGGGGGCTTGAGGCGGGACAATCGGCTGTCGGCGATATATTCAACTGGTTTGTCCATTATATTCAGCCCGGCGGGAACAGAAACGGTTCGCACGAAGAGCTAACGAAAAAAGCGGCGAAATTGAAACCTGCTCAATCAGGCCTGCTCGCGCTCGACTGGAACAACGGCAACAGGACAATTCTCGTTGACCAGAGACTTACAGGCCTATTGCTTGGGCAAACACTTCATACCAAACCGGAGGAAATTTATCGCGCCCTGATTGAAGCGACTGCTTTTGGGGCATTGACCATCATCAATCGTTTTGAAGAATATGGCGTCAAAATAAAAGAGATTATCAACTGCGGCGGAATCGCGGAGAAAAATCCGATGCTGATGCAGATTTACGCAGACATTACAGGCAGAGAAATGAAAGTTTCACGCTCGGCGCAAAGCTGTGCATTAGGTTCGGCGATTGCTGCTGCTGTTGTCGCAGGTAAAAAGGCGGGTGGATATGATAATTTCGCTTCCGCACAGAGCACAATGTGCGGCGTAAAGAAAATAACATATAAGCCGAATACGAAAAGTCATAAAACCTATACAGAACTGTATAAACTTTATAAAAAACTGCACGACTCATTCGGCGTTAAAAATCATAAGGCGGTTTTGTCGGACGTTATGAAAAAATTACTCGAACTCAAGGAACAGGCCAACAAATAATGCTTGAACAATTAAAAAAATCCGTTTGCAGGGCAAATTTAGAGCTTCAAAAACAAAATCTTGTCATTTACAGTTTTGGCAATGTCAGCGGCATTGACCGCAGGAAAGGAATTGTCGCTATAAAACCCAGCGGCGTAGATTATAACCAATTAACGCCTGAAAAAATTGTTCTGCTCGATTTGCAGGGAAATATTATCGAAGGCAAACTGAGGCCATCGTCTGATACGCCGACGCATCTTGAGTTATATCGAACATTTTCCGATATCGGCGGAGTCTGTCATACACATTCGACTTACGCGACTATGTGGGCGCAGGCCTGTAGAGAAATTCCACCACTGGGAACAACCGCGGCAGATTATTTTTATGGAGCCGTGCCTGTTACCGACCGCTTAACTGATTCACAGATAAAAAATGATTATGAACTGAACACCGGCAGGATTATTGTAAAGAGATTCAAAAATATTGACCCGCTTGAGATGCCGGCCTGTTTAGTGGCCTGTCACGGGCCGCTCACGTGGGGCCAAAGTCCTGAAAAGGCCGTGGAAAATGCGGTAATTTTAGAAAACACTGCCAAACTTGCTTTTGGCGCTTGCATTTTAAATCCGAAGATAAAATCAATCGGCAAAGTTTTGCTGGATAAGCATTTTTCCCGTAAGCACGGTAAAAACGCCTATTACGGCCAAAAAGAATAACTCTTGACCGCATAACAATATAAATTATTATGCTGTTTTAAAATATTTAAAGGAGTCTTATGATGGCAAAGAAGATGACTTATGGCGTTATCGTCGGCAACAGAGGCTTTTTCCCTGCTATACTTGCTAAAAAGGGACGGCAGGACATACTGAACGTTCTTAAAAATACAGGCTCTGACACAATATGCCTGACGGAAAAAGACACAAAGTTCGGCAGCGTTGAAACATACAGAGACGCGAAGAAATGCGCCGAGCTTTTTTCAAAAAATGCCGGCAGCATCGACGGAATCATCGTAACGCTCCCTAATTTCGGTGATGAAAAAGGGGTCGCTGAGGTCATTAAAAGCAGCGGTCTGAATGTGCCGATTCTGATTCAGGCTGAGCCTGACGATGCCGCGAAAATGAGTATTGTAACCAGGCGAGACTCGTTTTGTGGAAAAATTAGCGTCTGCAATAACCTGCGGCAATCCGGCGTTCCATTCACTCTTACAAAAACGCACACGACCAAAGTCAATTCGTCGGAATTTAAAAAAGAGCTGGATGATTTCGCATCAGTCTGCCGAATTGTCAAGGGACTTAAAAACGTCCGGTTCGGAGCTATAGGCGCAAGAACGGGAGCATTCAACACCGTTCGCTTTAGCGAAAAATTGCTCGAACTTTCCGGCATATCAGTTGAAACGCTCGATTTGTCGGAAGTCTTCGGCAGAATCGAAAAATTAAAAGACAACGACAAAATCGTAAAAGACAAACTGGCCGCCATAAAAAAATACACTTCAACAAAAATGGTTCCTAATAACGCGATTTTGAAAATGGCAAAATTTGCCTACGTTGTCGATAGCTGGGTTAAAGACCTTAACCTTGCGGGGACAGCGATTCAATGCTGGACAAGCGTTGAGGAATTTTTCGGCGTAGTGCCCTGCACGATTATGAGTATGATGAGTCAGGGACTTCTGCCGAGCGCCTGCGAGGTCGATATTACAGGATTACTTGCGATGTATATCCTGCAGCTTGCAAGCGGAAGCCCAAGCGCACTATTGGACTGGAACAACAACTACGCAAACAATCCTGACAAATGCGTTTTATTCCATTGCAGCAATTTGCCTAAATCGTTTTTCAAATCGTCAAAGATGGATTATCAGGCAATCATTGCAGGCTCCGTCGGAAAACAAAACACTTTCGGCACAATCGTCGGCAAAATCGCGCCAAACAAGACGACCTTCTGCAGAGTTACAACGGACGATGCCGCGGGAATAATCACCAGCTACACGGGCCAGGGCGAATTTACAGCGGACAAGCTCAACACATTCGGCGGCTACGGCATAATGAAGGTTAATAATCTCCAGACCCTTTTACAATACATCTGCAAGGCTGGATTCGAGCATCACGTCGCAGCCAATATAAGCTCCAAGGCTGATGCCATTGCCGAAGCGCTCGGTAATTATCTGGGCTGGGAAATCTATCGGCACCAATAAAAAATGAAACTGCTGGCAAAAAAATCTCGACTTCGCGGCATTATCGCTATTCCCGCGTCCAAATCGCATACCATACGCGCGGCGGCAATTGCCTCTCTCGCAAAGGGGCAAAGTCTTGTCAGAAATCCCCTGATTTCAGACGACACAATAAGCGCCGTCAATTGTTACCGCCTGCTCGGCGCTAAAATAGACTGCGCAGATAAAAACTGCTGGAAAATCACGGGCACTTCGGGAAACTTAAAAGTTCCTGATAAAATCATTGATGTAGGCAACTCCGGCACAACATTACGATTGGCTGTCGGCTCAGCCGCACTTGCTCCAAAAGGGCAGAAAATAACCTTCACCGGCGATGCGCAAATACAGACAAGGCCGCTGAAACCTTTACTCGATTCACTGAATGACCTTGGAGCGAAGGCAAGATGTCTGAAAAACAACGGTTCTGCTCCTGCCGAAATAGAAGGACGGCTTATCGGCGGCAAAACCACTATCGAATGCTTCAGCAGTCAGTATTTAAGCAGTCTTCTGCTTGCTACACCGCTGGCACAAAAAGATACCGAAATCATTGTGCCGCTGCTCAATGAACCTGATTACGTAAAAATGACTTTCGACTGGCTCGATTGGCAGAATATTAAATACGAAAATCAACAAATGAGCCGATTCAAAATTAAAGGCGGCCAGCAGTACAATGCCTTCGACAGGCAGATACCGGCGGACTTTTCAAGCGCAACATTCTTCCTCTGTGCCGCCGCGATACTTGATGCGGACATAACAATTACCGGCCTTGATTTTTCAGATAGTCAGCCCGACAAGGCTGTCGTTGATTATCTTAAACGGATGGGCGCTAAAATCGAAGTTACTCCAGCCGGCGTTCATATAAAATCAAGTCAGCTTAAAGGTATTGAAATTGATATGAACAGAACACCTGACGCCCTGCCGGCTATGGCCGTTACGGCAGCGTTCGCCGAGGGAACGACAAAATTTTTAAATGTCCCGCAGGCTCGAAAAAAAGAAACCGACCGGATAAAATGTATGGCAGAAGAACTGACCAAACTGGGGGCAAAGGTTAAGGAGTTACCTGACGGCTTGATTGTTCACCAAAGCAAACTCAAATCGGCAAATCTGGACGGCAGAGGCGACCACAGGATTGTTATGGCTCTTTCCCTTGCGGCAATGGCTATTGAACAGCCCTCTACAATCGACACTGCAGAAGCGATGAACGTAACATTCCCGGATTATGTCAAACTGATGAAACAACTGGGAGCAGATATAAATTTATCTTAACAAACTCGCCTTTCTATTTATACTCTTGTAGTCTAATTATCCATTTATAGAAAACGAGACCTGCGTTGCCAAGTCATTCCCGGATTTCTGGGAAAGATTTGAAGTTTTCTATAAAAAATAGATACATACTCCCAATTCAAACCGGCTATTCTTACAAATCTGAGTTTGTTTATCCGTTATAGGTCGGTCGTAACTTCTCACCCACTTTTTTCCAGTGCATCAGAGCATTTTCCTGCGATTCAAAATCTTTCTCAGTAAACAGCATTTTCGTTTGCCCAATTTGAATCTCATCGTCCTCAGCCAGAACCGTCTCCTGTGTAATTCTATGCGCATTGATAAACGTCCCGTGTTTGCTGCGCATATCTTCAGCATAGTATTTCACTGTGCCCTTATCGAACCGTATTCTGAAGTGTTTGCGTGAAACCATATCGTCCAGTATCTGGAGCGGAAGCGATTCTGCTCTGCCAATCACGCTTGTCCGCTGACCAAGCGGGAGAAACTGGCCTGTTTGTTTTCCTGATATTACGATTAAGGACGCCATATCAACTCCTATGATAAAAATCTACTTCAAATTTACTTGCTTTCTTATGGACTTTCACGATAGGGCTTGCCCGACTGGTATAGTTTAAGCCGCTCGTCGAACTCGGCTCGCCACTCGGCGGGTTCTTTTTCAGTCAATAAGTTAATAGCTTCTTTCTGCCACTTGATGGCAGAGCCGAAATCGCCGGCCTCTGCATAAGCGGCCGCAAGGGTATTGATGTAGCTGGCATTCTTCCAATTCGTCAGTTTACAGGCTTTTGTGGCGTACTCAATCGCCTTGGTGCCATTACGTAACTCAGCCACTGGGCAAGTTGCCTGCAACCAGGCAAGTCCATCCAACGCGGCCGGATTCTTCTCATCCAATACGCGCTGTCGGATTTCCAGCGCCTTGACGAACAGCGGTTCTGCCTCCTTGTAACGGCCCTGACGGACGTACAGCGTCCCCAACTGGTCCATGGACCACAGGGTGTCTAAATGTTCCTCGCCAAGTATGCGCCGCCGGATTTCCAGCGGCTTGACTAACAATGGCTCCGCCTCGCTGTAACGGCCCTGATGTTCGTACTGCCAGCCCAAGCTAAACATAGAGTCCAGCGTTTCTAAATTTTCCTCGCCCCATATGCGCCGCCGGATTTCCAGCACCTTGACATGCAGCGGCTCTGCCTCATTGTAACGGCCCTCCTTGTAGTATAGCCAGCCCAAGATGTTCATGGAATTCAGCGTGTCTGGATGTTCCTCACCCAGTACGCGCCGCCGGATTTCCAGCAACTTGACATACAGGGGCTCTGCCTCTTTGTAACGGCCCTGATATTCGTACATCAAGCCCAGGTTACTCATAGACCACAGGGTTTCTGAATGTTCCTCACCCAGGACGCGGCGATTGCCCTCCAGCGCCTTGACTAACAGCGGCTCCGCCTCGTTGTAACGGCCCTGATATTCGTACAGCCAGCCCAAGTTGCCCATGGAATTCAGCGTGTCTGGATGTTCCTCACCCAATACGCGCCGCCGGATTTCCAGCGTTTTGACCCACAGCGGCTCCGCCTCGTTGTAGCGTAACTGCCTGCTGTACAACCAGCCCAGCCCGGTCATGGACCACAGCGTGTCTTGATGTTCCTCACCAAGCACGCGGCGTCTGCCCTCCAGCGCCTTGACTAACAGGAGCTCTGCCTCTTTGAAACGGCCCTGACGTTCGTACAGCACGCCCAAGTCGGCCATGGACTTCAGCGTATCCGGATGTTCCCCGCCGAACTGACCTCGACGGAGCTCAAGCGCACGCTCTAAGTGTGGCTCGGCCGCTTTGTACTTGCCTAAATTCAAGTATGTCGTCCCCAGCGTATTACGTATCGATGCCTCAATAGACGGTGCGTCCTTGAATTTGCCTTCGAGCTTCTTCGCGGCGGCGTCCAGAACCTCCATGACGGTTACTTCCCGACCCTTGGCTCTGTCCGGGTCAACCGATGCAAGAAGGTCATTGTTGAGGAACTCGTTCACAGCTTGTGATATCATCGCTTGTCGCTCCGCTTCGGCGCGTGCCTGCTCGGTCTGAAAGTACATCGTTGTGCTAACCACCAGGCCTGCCACTATCGCCACCGTGACCAATAACCCGGCTGCCACACCAGTTTTATGACGGCGGACAAACTTATGCAGTCGGTACCTCACGCTCGGTGGGCTGGCCGAAACCGGTTCATCATTCAGATGCCGTTCGATATCCGTTGCCAGTTCATTGGCTGTTTCGTACCGGCGGGTGCGGTCCTTCTCCATCGCCTTCATCGCAACCCAGTCCAGGTCGCCGCGGACGATTTTGCGCAACTCACCCGGCTAAGCATCGCGGTGCCTGGCAATATCGGTCAGGGCATTACCGAGAGTGCTTAATCGCGTTGACGGCCTGGGCGGCTCATCCTCACGAATGATTCTGCGGATTTCATCATAAGCAACGATGCGAAGCTTACCAGATTCAAACGGCGTGGTGCTGGTGAGAAGCTCATAAAGCAAAACACCCAGCGAGTAAATATCGCTGCGCGTGTCAATATCCAGCCCGCTCATCTCTGCCTGTTCAGGACTCATATACTCCGGCGTGCCTATGAACTGCCGGTATTCGGTGAAGAGCGTTTTTTCGGTGAGACGCTGCTGGGTCGCCTTAGCGATGCCAAAGTCGATTATCTTTGGCACAGGTTTACCATCATGCAGCATAATCATAACATTCGAAGGCTTGATGTCCCGATGGATGATTCCTTTTTGATGAGCGTGCTGAACGGCTTTGCATACATCGATAAACAGCTCCAGCCGCCGCCGTGTGTCGAGGTTATTTTTATCGCAATACTCGGTAATAGGAATACCCTTTACCAGTTCCATTACAAAGTAGGGCCGGCCTGTATCAGTTGCCCCGGCATCGAGCACTCTGGCAATGTTAGGATGGTCCATCATCGCTAAGGCCTGACGTTCGGCTTCAAAACGAGCGATGACCTGTTTGGTATCCATACCCAGCTTAATAATTTTCAATGCGACTTTGCGGCGGATAGGCTCCTGCTGTTCGGCCATATAAACGACGCCGAAGCCGCCTTCACCTATCAACTGAAGCAGCTTATACCGGCCGATACTCATACCGGGAGCTTCGGTCAGAGGCCCAGCATCAAGCGTGCCGGCTATACCGGCCGGCGGCGACTTGAGAAAGCTTTTGTCTGCAAAGTGAACCTTGAGCAAGGCTTCTATTCGAGCCAGCAGAGTGGTGTCATCTCCGCAAGCTGATTTGATGAAAGCAGCCCGTTCAGCATCGGATTTTATCCCGATTGCTTCATTGAAAATCGCTTCTTCGTTTTTTTTATGCTCGGCACACATTGGATAACTCCTTATATATGTGTTCCACTACTATAACAATGCGAGAAACAGAGATGAAAAGCCTCATAAAAAACGAAAAATTTTCAAAAAACGGTTTTCAGCCTCGCGCTGTCTGGTTACCTTTTGCCATCTCTAAACGCAGCCAGGAACGGGCATAAGCCCAATAGCGGTCAACTGTGGAGGGAGAGATGCCCAAAACTTCCGCTGCCTGTTCATTGGTTAAACCGGCAAAATAACGGAGTTTAACCAAATCAGCTTTAGCTTTGTCTTTCTTCGAGAGTTTCTCAAGAGCCTCATCCAGGGCAACAAGGTCATCCAAAGACGTTTTGTCATCGCCTGTTGCAACTGCCTCATCAAGGTCAATTCGCTTTCGGCTGCCGCCGCGTTTCAGACTCTTTTTGCGACGTGCATTATCAATAAGAATCCGGCGCATAGCTTCAGCCGCTGCCGCGAAGAAATGGCCTCTGCCGCTCCATTTCTGTTCCTGTGAGCCTACAAGACGCAGGTAGGCCTCGTGGACTAATGCAGTAGCCTGCAGTGTTTGGCCGGGCGATTCTTTACGCATCCGCTGAGCGGCAAGCTGACGCAGTTCCTGATAGACCAACGGGAAAAGTTCATCCACCGCACGAACATCGCCTCGCTCGATGGCTGCCAAAATAAGCGTGACATCACTCATATACGCATTTTACCGGCAAAACCTATAAATAGGAATACAAAATAGGCTCTCTTCGGCACAAACTCATTAGCACTTTTTTCATTTTTTTTCTTGACTTTTTCAGATATAGACGATAAATTCTATCTTTTTAGAAACTATTATCAGCCATAAATAAACCGGTGAAAATATGTGTGCGGCACTTATGTTCTGATTAAGCAACACGTCTGATTCTTGTGTGTGCTGTGCGCGTCATTAGATAACACATTTTTAGGAGGGAAAAAAAATGAGCACAAAAATCTTTAAAATTTCAATTCTTATAATTATTCTCTGCTTAGGCAAAATCGCTATTGCAGAGCGGATAGAAGAATCCGGCGAGTATTCGTGTATCGTAAATTTCTATGATTTTGCAGTCTTTGCCAATCATTGGCTTGAAAGCGGGACCGGCCTGCCAGCAGATTTGGACAAAAATGGAACTGTTGACTTTAATGACCTTAAACTTTTAACCGATTTCTGGCTTTGGCCATGCCCGTCCAATTGGCCGCCCCGCGGACCTTTGTGTCTTGTCGATTTTGAAAAATTCAACATATTCGCAGAATATTGGCTCCAAAGCGGCTTCGGATTGCCTGCCGATTTAGACCATAGCGAAGCAGTTGACTTTACAGACTTTAAACTTTTCGTCGATGTGTGGCTTAGTAACTGTCCCGACAATTGGCCTTTGCTTATGGAAATGAAAACATGGTATCGCGATGCTGACAAAGATGGCTATGGAAATCCAAAAATAAGCGTTCAATCAATCACGCAACCGCCGGGATACGTTTCAGATAATACAGATTGCGATGATTACAATGCAGGCATTAATCCGAGCGAAGAGGAAGTATGTGACGGCATAGACAACAACTGCAATGGTATGATTGATGAAAATACCTCTTACGACATAAATCCATGCCAGACAGCTCTATGTATATACGGCTACCTCATAATTATGAACAAGCCTAACGGCACTCCGTGCACATCGGGCGGCATACCTGGCAGTTGCCAAGACGGGACTTGCGTGCCTGACAAATGAGGAGACGAAAACAATAACAGTTTAGTCTTGAAAGACAGTCTGTATCCGTTTATACTCCTATATTTGAATCTTTAACATAAATAGGAGAACCTATGTTAGGCTGTCATTTTGGAAGGCTGTTTCAGGTAACTGTCGCCGGCGGGTCATATCAGGATGGACTGACCTCTGTAATACAGGGTCACCCCCCTGCTATGGCGATAACCGAGCAGGAAATCTACGGCGATTTGCTTTTGCGAAAGCCGGGAGCCGATGAACTTAGCTCGCCCCGCAAAGAGCCGGATTTGCCGATAATTTATACAGGTATCAATGCCGCTGATACCGTTGAAAACGCAAAAAATAAAGGCCTTACCAACGGCACACCATTGACCATTCTTATTCCAAATCTCGACAGGCATTTTGAGCATATCAAGCAGTATCAGGACACTAACCGCACACCCCGGCCGGGACACGCTTCTTACGCATCCTCTATAAAATATGGGCCGGCTGATGATGCTATCGGGGCAGGAATATTCAGCGGAAGATATTCCTCGACCATTGTGGCAGCAGGTCATATCGCCAAAAAAGTGCTCCAAAAATGCGGCATTGAAGTTTTCGCGTATGTAAAGGAACTCGCATCCGTCCGCTGCGGCAATATCGACAGCGCAAAAGCTCTCAAACATACGCAGAACTATAAAAAGATGCGCCGCGACCTTGACCCGTTTTATCAGGAAATTTATGTAAAAGGCAGAATAACAGGCGAAATGCGATTTCTTGAAAAAATGGCGGTCTTTGCGGAAATTGAAAAAGAAATCGATAAAATCCGCGATAAGGCCCCTAAACAAGACGCAAAAAAAATAACAGAAAAGTATGGCGTTCATCCTGTTCTTAATTGTCCCGACATAGCAACGGCAGAAGAAATGGTCCGGGCTTGCAACAAAATTTCCGCAGGCGGCGATTCTGCCGGCGGCGTCGTGGAAGTTATTGTAAAAGGTGTGCCAGTGGGGCTTGGAGAACCGATATTCGACAAGCTCGACGGCGAACTGGGCAAAATGCTTGGAATCGGCGCGGTAAAAGGCATCGAAATCGGCGCGGGGTTTGCGGTAAAAGATATGACCGGCTCGCAGGATAATGACCAGATGCATGCTGAAAAAGGCAAAGTAATATTTGAATCCAACAATGCAGGCGGGATAACCGGCGGACTTTCAACAGGACAGGATATAATCATACGACTTGCTGTAAAACCGACTCCGACAATCGACAAACAACAGCGGACGATTGATAAATACACGCTTGAGAATAAAACTTTAGCTGCGATTACCCGGCGAGACCCGACAATTGTGGCAAGAATCTGGCCGGTTGCGGAAAATTATACAGCTATGATTATTCTGGATAATCTGCTGATGCACTACGGCTATCAGGCAATAAAGCAGAAATTTGAGAAATAAAACAAAAAAAGGCCGACAAGCGTCGACCTTTTGAATTTCTTAAGATTTTTCAAATTTATTATTCAAGCGGAGCAAAAAATTCCCGCTCTTTTTCTTCCTGCAAAATAATAGTCGGCTTTACTAATACCAGCAGGATATCCTGGTCTTCAACCTTGCTGCGATGACTGAAAAGCCTTCCTATCAGAGGCACTTTTGAAACACCCGGCACACCTGCCTCCGCGTTGTTTTCAGCACCGATTTTCTGACCTCCTATCAGCAATGTGCCGCTGTCCGGCACACTTACACGAGTTTGAACCTCGGAAACTTCCAGCGTGGGAAGCTGAATGGTAAATTCCTGACCAGTTGTCGCTGGCATTTGAAAATCGGTAAGGGTGGCTCTCGTGTAGCTGGTGTTAATTTGAAGAATAACATATTTTTTGTCGGCAGTTATTGTTGGGACCACATTCAGCACAACACCACCAGTAGTGGTCTGAGTTGATGGGGTGGCAAGAACCCTGCTCGGCTGGCTTTCACCCGCGAGTGTTATATCCTCAAATGAATAACTCGAAACATAAGCAACGTCTTTGGTTACTCTTATGTAAGCCGCTTCACCGCTCAGGACAGTAATCCTCGGAGCAGTAACCATTTTTGCATCTCTGTGTACCTGCGTTGCCTTCAAGAAGAATGAAACAGTTAAATCGTCAAGCACGGAACCAATCTGGACACCGCCAAGAAGCTCGGTTGCATACGATGTTGTTGCCCCCCCTCCCAGACTGCCCGGGACAAGTGTTCCTTGCGGCAAAGCGCTTTCATACGAACCCATATCAAAAATCATTCCGCCAATGTTGCTGTTAATTTTTCCAGGCGGAACAGTAATCCTGCTGATACCCAAACCAATATCCTCAAGAAAATTTTCCGTAACAAACAGAAATCTGGTTTCTATAGATACCTGCTGGCCGAGCGATTCACGTAAATCTTCCATAAGTAATTTCTGAATTTGTTCGTGAATCTGAGGAGTTTGACTTATAACAAGTCTGTAATTGCCTATGCCGCCGTTTCCGTGAAGGCTGATAGTGCCCTCGCCGCCAGTGGCTAACCAGCTCAGCGGCTCAATGGTTTCCTGTATCATCTGCATTATGGCAGCAGCCCTGGCCTCAACAACGGCAGCAGTGTCCGTAACTGCCGTCTGAGTAACTCCTCCTGTGGTCGTTCCCAATTGAATACGATAATTGGCCGGCGCACCAATAAGTTCTGTAATATCATAAACATGCGTAACTAATGTAGGCGGAAGTGAGGCTGTCGTTGCTACTGTTATGACTCCGTCTTTAACAACAAATCTTACTGTCGCAACACCCCCTGATACCGAACGAAGAAGGTCTTCCAGACCTTTCCTCAACATTATACCGCCCAGTCCCTGCATACCTATAACAGTATCAGGCTCAATGTAGGCATTCTCCTCAAGGTCTTTCCAAAGGACAAAGATTTTCAGCGGCGGTTCAACAGAAGTCCTGATTGTCTCGATAGCTTCGCTAAACGGCGTATCAGGGGTAAGAGCGCTTAAATCAACTATTGACTCGAGCTGTTTATAAACTGCGGCATCGGCAGGAGCAAGACCGCTTATTATTTTTGCTTTCCTTGCGGCTATATCCTGCCAGTTTCTCGGCAGACTAAACAGGCTCGCATGCGGAATCATCGATTTCTGTGTATCATACAAAACGTCCTCTTCTCCTTTTCCAATTTCTTTTTTCGTCTCGATCTGCCTGCGCAGATTGATTATATCCTCGAGCATCTGCTTGTTTCTCAATGCAGTTTTGTTAAGGGGGTCAATGGCTAAAAGTGTCTCAAGCTGTGCCAGGGCTTCTTCATATCTTTGCTGTTCCTGGAATTCCGCTGAGCTTGCAAGAAGGTCTTGAATTCTTTTTTGCCTGTCGGTAGCCTGTTGAGTGCGTAGTTTTTCCTGCGTTGTTCGTGCCTCGGTTTGAGCCGTTTCAGCTTTGACGCGATTAACTTCAGTCTGACGCGTATTTACCTGATCCAAGAGCTGCTGCAGAGAGGATTTATATTGAGAATAATCTGCATCGCCAAGTAAAAGCTTATTTTTCTCAATTACTCCCAATGCACGGGAGATTTCATCTTTCGCCTTAATAAAATCTTCCTTATCGCTGTATTCTTTTGCTTTTGCAAGGGCTTCGTTTACAACAGCCTTTGTGTAGCTTTGCTGAATTCGCTGCCTTTGTTTGACAACCTCAATATAATTTTCCTTTATTTTCTCCTCAGAAGGAATTTCCTGCTGAGTCTGCTGCGGCAGCGTCTGAACATTTACACCAGTATCAACCTTCTGTGGAGCAGGAGCAGCAGGAGTAACAGATTCCGGACGAATCTCTGTTTGTGGTGTAATAACCGGCAACTGATTAGCCTCAGCAACCGGCCGCTCAACAATAACCGGTTTTGCCTTTTGTGCCGGCACCGGCTGTTCAATATTCTGTTCGGGAACCTGATTGGCGTCACGAGCCGGCACAGAACGCAATTTTTCGAGAAGCGAATCCAATTTGCTCGCATCGGAAACGCTAAGATACTCTCTATACGCGGCTGCTTTGCCGAGAGTCTCTTTTGCGTTGTCCATCATACCGCGCCGATACTGCTCGTAACCTACATCAAGCAGTTGTTTGCCCATTTGCCTGAAAGTTTGCACCTTAGCGTCCTTTTCATCAGCAGCGAAGCTAAGTGAAACTGCCGGCATACAAACTAACAAGATTGCCAATATAATTCCTAATGACAACCTTGTTCTTAATATAGCAATAGCCACTGGCTGTCTCCTGTTAATATTAAATTCAATAAACGCCGCCCAAAAATGTTCTTCTGCAACTGTCCGGTTTTAACATAATCCACTGATTTACGACTGTTGCTAAGATTACGTATTTTAACATAAAATTTTAACTTTTTCAACAGTTATTATTTCCAGAAATGGATTTTCGCAGTAAAATCCATTACTATTGTCGATAATAGTTATCGGTTCTCAGCAATAAATTATGAGTAAAAAATTAAAAAAAATGGCTAATCCGGTAATTAGATTTATCAGATAATTCACTATTTTATCCGAACTTATGACAAAATCAGAGATTACATACAAATCTTTTGCACTGGCACTGGAAACATCAGGCAGACTCGGTTCTGTAGCCGTTGGCTGCAATAATAAATTATCGGACGAAAATTTTTTTTTGGCACCTCTTCGACACAGCACAGAATTATTTGACACTATCATTGAACTTCTTGATAAATATGGGAAAAAGGCTAACCAGATAAGTCATATCTACATTTCTATCGGCCCCGGCAGTTTTACCGGCATAAGAATTTCAGTAACAGCAGCAAAAATGATGGCTCTTGCGGCACAAAGCAAAATTGTCGCTGTGAAGACCAGCGATGCTATGGCTCTGAATGTCGATGACAGCAGCATCAGAAAAATTGCTACGGTCATTGACGCAAAAAGAGAGCAATTCTTTATCGCAGCCTTTGAAAGAAAAAAAGAAACCTGGGAAAAAATTTTGCCGGATTGTATGATGACCACTGAACAATTTAAGGAAAAATTTGACGACGAACCGATATGGCTGCTGGGCGAAGGCCTGCTTTACTACGCTAAAAAATTCGAGACTGCCAATATCAGAATACTCGACAAAAAATACTGGTCGCCAAGGGCAGGTAATGTCTTCAAAATCGGTTCACAAATGGCTGCAGAAGGAAAATTCTGCGACCCTGTCGGCCTTGTGCCGTTTTATCTTCGCCGACCTGAGGCCGAAGAAAACTGGGAGAAAAAAACAGGTTAAATTAACCAGCTAAATCCCCAAACAGTGTTAATGCACTTGTTCGATTGATTTGAACATTAACAAACCGCCCTGCTAAGTTTTCCGGGCCATTAAAAACTACAATATAATCGCCGCCGGTTCTGCCGATTAACTGAGGATATTCCTTTTTGTCGGCATTATCGAGATGCGATTTTCCGCTTGCACCTTCAACGAGAACTTTCACAGTTTTGCCTATGAAGGTTTTGTTCAATTTTTCACTGATTTGGCTCTGCACCAGCAAAAGTTCAGTGTTTCTTTGCTTTTTTACCTCCATCGGAACGTCATCGGCGAGCTTATCTTCCGCTCTTGTGCCGGGACGGGGCGAATATTTGAAGATAAAACAGTTTTTATATTGGGCTTTTTGGACAAGCTCAACGCTTTTCTGGAAATCTTTCTCTGTCTCACCCGGAAAACCGACAATAAAATCGCCTGCCACTGCAATATCAGGCACAATTTCCCTTGCTCTTTGCAGCAAGTCAAGATATTCGGAGCAGGTGTAATGCCTGTTCATCGCCTTTAAGATTTTATCCGAGCCGCTCTGAGCAGGAATATGCAGATACCGGCAGACCTTCGGCAAATCAGCCATTGCCTTGAAAATTTTTTCATCAAAATCTTTCGGATACCCTGTAACAAATTTAATCCACTCAATGCCGTTGATTTTGCTTATTTCGTAAAGTAAATCTGCAAATGAAATATCGTTATATTTGTATGAATTTACTGTTTGACCAAGCAGCGTTACCTGTTTAACGCCGGCATCTGCAAGTTTTTTAATCTGAACGATAATTTTTTCAGGAGAGCGCGAAACCTCCGGCCCGCGGACATAGGGAACAACACAATAAGAACAGAACTTGTCGCAGCCGTGCATAACACGAACGAACACCTGTGCGGGAAGATTATCCTGGGCTGAGTCATAAGATAATTCAAAATCGTCAAGACCTGCTAATTGCTCCTGCGAAGGTTTGTGCCTGATATCGCTGCTAATAGCAGTTAATTTTATTCTTTGCTCAATAGCCTTATTTACAAGATGGACAAGTTCGGGTATCTGCAGCGGCCCGCAAACAATATTAACCGCCGCGTGGTTGAGCAAATCTTCTTTTAATCTCTGAGCCATACAGCCGAATACGGCAACAATCATTTCAGGCTGGGTTTTTTTGATATGTTTCAAATACCCCAATAACGATAAAACTCTTTCTTCAGCATGATTACGCACGGAACAGGTATTGATAAGAACAACATTAGCCTGCATCGGCTCTTCTGTTAGCTCAAAACCCGACTGCATAAATGAATTGACAACCAGATTGGTGTCAAGCTTGTTCATTTGACAACCGTAGGTTTGCACAAAAATTTTCATTTCTTATTTCCTTTGTTTTTTGTGCAAACCTAAACACGGTTGCTCCCGCGTATGGTTTTGCCAAAGCAAAACTGCGGGAGCACCCAAAGAATCCTTTGAAAACCTTATCATGGGTTACCTCTTCGTTTTTCTGAAAACCTAAACATCGGTGCCACAATTACATTGATTGTTGATTTCATAAATTCTTATAAGTTCTTCTTTTTGTTGACGAGTTAATTTCTTAATATTTCTTTCTCTATGTAAAGCACTCTTATAATACCGGTATTCTTTGGCATAAACCAATATTACCGGTAATTTATTTCTAAGATATTTTGCCCCATTGCCGTTATTATGTAAAGCAATACGTTTTTCCAGGTTATTAGTGTACCCTGTATAATATGTCCCGTCTTTACACCTAACGATATAAACCCAGTATTTTCCTTTACGAATCGGCACTTTTGTCATAATTTTTTCCACCGCGGCAGCATAAAAGGAATTTCTTTTTTGTATTCTCTATAGGCATCGCCGAAACGTTTTTCAAGTTCCGGTTCCTCTATAAGTTTAAGTTCCAAGAGCAAAAATGAGATAATAACCGCTACTGTCAAAAAGGCGCCGCTATTATTGAACAGGAAAGTCCAACCAAGAAGATACAGAAAAAATCCGAGTATCATCAGGTTGCGAACGTATCGATATGGCCCGTTTTGCAAAAATTGTTTAGTTGGGACAACCGGCACCGGCGTTCCTTTTCCGCAAATAAGCTGCCAGAAAACAGCAGACAGCATCCAGGGGATGCCGAAAACAAAACAGACAATTGAAATTATCTTAGACGCATTATTCGGCAGCAACAGTGTTTCTGCAGAACCCCTGCCAACCCAAAAGACAATCGCCGGTATTCCTGCCATAAACACCGCCGCACCAATCAGCGTTGCCACCATTCGCAACAGTACACTATGCTCTTTTTTTGACCTTCCAACCAAAAACTCTACCAATTTATTTATAAGCCCCATTTTGGTTCTCCTTAATTTCGCTCATTTCAATTTTTTCTTATTATCTCTTTAATGCTGCGATTAAGCAGCTTATTAAACTCATCCGGCCGCTCTAACATAACAAAATGCCCGGCGCCTTTTATTATCGTAACATCGAAAGACGACATATAACGGCGATTAACTTCGACACTGGTAGGCCAAAGGTCGGCATTAACACATCTCACCGGAGCCTTAATTTCCCTGAATGTATTAGCCATTGCCTTATTATCAAATTTCGTAATGTATTCTTCAAACGCGCTTATAGCAATATTCGGCGGCTCCGACGATATGTCGTCGATAATCCATTTTTTTAGTTCTGGATTAACATCCTTCGGCAGCATCGGCTCAACAAACGCCCTGACTTCGCTTTTAAAGTCTTTTTTGAAGCCGTCAACTATTCGCGCAACATCCTCCCTGCTCATAGAATCCTCCACGTTTTGCAGAGTATCAACGCCGATAAGACCTATGACACGATTCGGCATCAATTTTGCCGCTTCTGCGATAACACCGCCGCCCATCGAATGGCCGATGAGAATCACTTTCTTCGCGTCGAGTTCTTCAACTACCGCTCGGACATCCTGCCCGAAGCTTTCAAGTGAATATACCTCCCGGGTCTGACTGGAATTGCCGTGCCCGGCCAAATCAAGAACGACAACCCTATATTTTTTGGCAAAATACGGTATTTGCTCTCGCCAATACCTGCTGTCGCAGCTCCAGCCGTGAACAAACACCAGCGTTACATCGCCGCCGCCGAATACAGAATAGCTGATTAGTTCGCCGTCGAACGATCTGTCGCAGCCGACATTTCCATAAGGTGTCATCGCCGAACAGAACGAAACAAAAACCATAACGGCTGCAAACAAAACTACTTGAAAACCAAGTAAGATTTCCCCCTTTTTCACAGTGTTCTCCTTTAAACCATGATTTATTGTGCTGTCTTTATACCCAGCGATATAACTTTTTCACGAATATCGGGGCGTTTTTTCGCAATCTTGCCTGAAACGCCTGCGTTTGCGGCAAGAACAGACTCGAATTCCATACCGGTATATTCCGCCGTTAATGCAAAAGGTTTTTCAAGGGCATCCAGACCTACATCCTCAAACGCGCTTGCCAGCAGAACAAGAGTCTTTCCTTTTAATGGTGTTTGCATCGTTCCGGCGTCATTGTCCCATTTATAAAGTGAAAACATCCTGTCGAAAATAAGTTTAAGCTGTGCGCTTGCGCCGAAAAAATAAAGCGGCGTAGCCATTACAATCACATCGACCTCGGCCATTTTGACTAAAACAGGTTTTGCATCATCATCAATGCAGCATTCGTATTTGTCGATTGTCTGGCACTTTCGGCAGGATATACAGCCAAGGGATTTATATTTAAGATAAGCTGTGCGGACAACTTTAACATCAGCTCCTTTTGAATGAGCGCCCTGGCTGAACCAATCTACCATCGCAGAAGTGTTTCCATCCTTTTTAGGACTCCCATTAAGTATCAGGATTTTTTTAGACATAAAACCATAATAAGACAGAAATGCGAAAAAGGAAAGTGCTTTAATCTGCATCGGGGGTAAAACCCCGGCAGAAAATATCTATGCAGGCACCTGAAGCGGATTTTCATAGGCTGATTCAAAATCAGTAAAACTACTGTGCCTCAGTTCCTTTTCTTGATAATAGCTCAACATCAGGTCTGCAAATGATTATCTCAATGCAAGAGCTTCCGTCCGGCCGCAATCGGCCGTAATCCCTTGCAAAAAAGGCGCCGGGAACAATCAGGGACAATAATACCTGATACTGAACATGGTAGAGTGTGCTGCAAACGTGACTTGTAGCCAGACCGAGCTTTTGACAACACCGCAGGATTGGACAAGGAGATTGCCACTTAATTATCAGTTCATCGCCTTCCTCACTTAGCACCTCACCGTGTTGAGGGATAAGGATGCCGAGATTTCCCTCGTAAAACACCTCAATAACTTTACGCTGCCACGTCGGCCATTTCCTGCCTTCGTAGTTCTTCAAGTTTTTCCGGTACCAATCCAACTTGCTGCTGATTCGCTCGTTGATGAATTGTGCTATTTTGTGCGGGTCGTCAAGAATACCGCCATAGTCCGGACAATGCTGAAACGTCACAATTCTACTTCACTTTCTCAGGTTGACTTATAACTTTCATTTTGCTGTTCCCTACCAAGATGCCCACTCGCGACAGATTATAATATACTTTACCTGCCTTTGGCCGTCAAATCTCACTTTTTATTTTGTGGTTTTGGATATACAAAACCCTGTTTCGTCAATCTTTTCCTTGCTTCAGTCAAATTAAAGAGATATACTGTTTTGTTTTTAAGCCTTAAAACCCTAATTTTAAAGGATTTTATGCCTATTTTTGAATATAAATGTGCTGATTGCGGCAAAGTAAGCGAATTTCTGGAAAAGGCTGACTTGAAAGCCGGCCATACCTGCACCGCCTGCGGCGGCAAAAACCTTACAAAGCAATTTTCAACCTTTTCGGGTTTTGTCAAAGAACCGGCAGCCTCAAAATGTCATACCTGCCCATCAGGCAGAACCTGCCCTCATTCAGGACTATAAAAACTATGGAAGAAAACAAGGGATTTTATAACTTCAATGAAATAGAGAAAAAGTGGCAAAAGTTCTGGGAAGACAATAAGACTTTTGCCGCTAAGGACTGCGACATATCCAGACCTAAATACTATGTGCTGGATATGTTTCCGTATCCATCGGCACAAGGCCTGCACGTCGGACACCCTGAAGGTTATACAGCAAGCGACATAGTCGCTCGCTTCAAAAGGATGAAAGGCTTTAATGTCCTGCACCCAATGGGCTGGGACGCCTTTGGTTTGCCGGCAGAGCAATACGCTGTTCAGACAGGCACTCACCCTGCCAAAACAACTCAGCAAAATATTGAAAATATGCGGCGGCAGATTAAATCGCTCGGCTTCTCCTACGATTGGGACAGGCAAGTCGATACTACAGACCCGAAATATTACAAATGGACGCAGTGGATTTTCCTGAAGTTCTTTAACAGCTATTTCGATGAAACCGAGCAAAAGGCAAAACCAATTTCCGAACTGATAAAGAAACTGGAAGCCGGAAAGCTATACATCGGTCTGGACGGCGAAGTTGTTTCTGCCAGCGTCGCGCCGCTCATTACCGGTGAACCTGCTGGCGCAAAAAAATGGTTAGAGCTAAGCCAGCAGGAAAAAGAAAGGTTCATAAATGAACACCGGCTTGCTTATGAAGACGAAGTTCCGGTAAATTGGTGTCCAGAATTAGGGACGGTATTAGCAAACGAGGAAGTCATCGGCGGCATAAGCGAACGCGGAGGCTACCCTGTCATCAGAAAACCGATGCGCCAATGGATGCTGCGGATTACGAAATATGCAGACAGGTTGCAGGATGATTTGAAATTCGTCGATTGGCCGGAATCTATAAAAAAACTTCAAACCGATTGGATCGGCAAAAGCATCGGCGCTGAAGTCGATTTTAAAGTCGATGGGTTCGACGAGATAATAACAGTCTTTACTACCCGTCCTGACACGCTTTTTGGAGCGACTTATATGGTTCTCGCTCCGGAACATCCGCTTGTCGATGAAATTATGACAGCCGGACAGAAAAAAGCTGTCGAAGAATATAAAAAACTCGCTCAAAGCAAAAGCGACCTCGACAGGACAGACCTCGCGAAAGAAAAAACCGGCGTATTTACAGGGGCTTTCGCAATCAATCCGGTAAATGATGAAAAAACTCCAATCTGGATTAGCGATTATGTTCTTATAAGCTACGGCACAGGCGCTATTATGAGCGTTCCTGCCCATGATGAGCGGGATTTTGAATTCGCCAAAAAATTTAACCTTAAGATTATTCCGGTTGTCGAGCCAAATAATAAAACAATCGCCCAGCAAGTTGAAAAAGGTGAATATTGCTTTATCGGCGATGGAATCGCTATAAACAGCGGAAGATTTACCGGCTTGGCGACATCAAAATTTAAAGAAAAAATCACACAATGGCTTGAAGAAAAAAGGCTTGGCAAAAAAGCTGTAAATTATAAGCTGCGAGACTGGCTATTCAGCAGACAGCGATACTGGGGCGAGCCGTTCCCGCTTTTACATTGCGAAGATGGAAGCACAATCGCGATTGACGAAAAAGATTTGCCGCTTGTCCTGCCGCAGGCTGATAGTTTCAAGCCTTCCGGCACGGGTGAATCGCCACTGGCAAAAATCGGCAACTGGCTAAATGTAACATTGCCTGACGGCAGGAAAGCAAAACGCGAGACAAATACAATGCCGCAGTGGGCCGGAAGCTGCTGGTATTATCTGCGTTATCTCGATTCTCAAAATGACATCGCCGGCTGGGACAAGAAAAAAGAAAATTACTGGATGCCGGTTGATTTATATATCGGCGGAGCTGAACACGCGGTGCTTCATCTGCTTTATTCGCGGTTCTGGCACAAACTGCTTTACGATTTGGGCTATGTAAGCACTCCGGAGCCGTTTAAAAAGCTTATCAATCAGGGAATGATTTTAGGCGAAGACAATCAGAAGATGAGCAAGTCCAGAGGCAACGTCGTAAATCCCGACAAGGTTATTGCCGATTACGGCGCTGACTCGATGAGGCTTTATGAAATGTTTATGGGGCCGCTGGAAGCAGTAAAGCCCTGGAGCACGCGGAGCGTCGAAGGTGTTCACAGGTTTTTAAATAAACTTTGGCGAGCTGTTACCGACGAGGACAGTAATATAAAAGATATTGAACCAGATGAGGATACTCAGCGATTGCTCCACCAGACAATAAAGAAGGTTACGCTGGACATTGAAAATTTCCGTTTTAATACTGCAATAAGCCAGATGATGATTTTTGTAAATCATATTAGCAGGCTCGAAGCAAAACCCAAAAAGGCAATAGCAACATTTGTGCTTGTTCTGGCGCCTTTTGCGCCGCATATCGCAGAGGAGCTTTGGCAAAGACTCGGGCATCAAAATACGCTTGCTTACGAAAACTGGCCGAAGTTCGATGAAAAACTCGCAAAAGAAAAAGAGATTGAGCTTGCAGTCCAGGTTTTGGGGAAAATCAAGGATAAGATTACCGTTTCTGCCGATGCTGACGAAGAAGAAATAAAACAAAAGGCTCTTGCCTGTGAAAAAGTCGCTTCTGTCATCGCGGGCAGGGAAATAAAAAAGATAATCGTAATAAAATCCAGATTAGTCAATATTGTTACAGGCTAACAAAATGCTTGAAATAGAGCTGAAATTAAAAGTTGATAGTCTTGAGCCAATAGCGCAGAAACTGGCGCAATTGGGCGCCGAGTTTGAAGGCGATTTTTTGCAGACTGATTCTTATTACGACGATTCGGAAGATTCGCTGGTCAATTCCGACCGCTGCCTGCGAATAAGAAAGCATAAAAACCACGGCGAAATAATAGAATTGACATATAAAGGCGCAAGAGAAAATCATCGATTTAAGACCCGCCGGGAAATCGGCCTAAAGGTTGAAAAAGCAGAAGAGCTTGCGTACATTTTTCAGCATCTTGGCTACAAGGAAAAACTTACCTTTGAGAAGAAAAGAAGCCTGTGGGACTTTCTCGGCTGTAAAATTGCGCTGGATGAATTGCCGCTGCTGGGCAAATTCGTAGAGATTGAAGGCCCAAGTGATTTGGTGATTGAGGATGCTCAAAAACGACTCGGTCTGGAAGCAATTCAGCATACGCCGCAAAGTTACGCTCATCTTATGGAAGAAGCAATTAAAAAAACCGGTACAAAAAAAAGAAAAATAACATTCGACACAAAATAATGAACCCCAAAAACGGTTATATTGCGCTGATAATAAATACCAAAGCCGGTGCCACCAGCAACAAGCTGATGGTAAAAAAGTTTCTCGAATATTTGCAGCAGAAAGGCCTTAAAACAAAGATTGACCATACCGAGTCTTTGTCTCATGCGAAAACTCTGGCGGCAGAGGCGGCCGTAAAATACGATTGTTCAATGGTCATAGTCGCCGGCGGCGACGGCACAATCAGAGAAGCGGTTGAGGGTCTTGAAGGCAGCGATAAACCGCTGATGATTCTGCCTTGCGGCACTGAAAACCTGCTGGCTAACGAGCTTGGTTACAAAACCACGCTTAAATGTGCGATAAGCACATTTGAGGCACAAATACTAAGACCGCTGGATTTAGGAAAAGCAAATGACAAATTTTTCACATCGGTCGGTGGCGTCGGCTTTGACGGCGAAGTTGTAAAACTCGTTGACGACCAAAGAAAGGGAAATATCACTCAGCTTCATTACTTATGGCCTATCTGGCAAACTTTCTGGAGCTATGATTTTCCCAGCATAACTATTGAAGCAGACAACGAAATAATTTTTTCAGACCGGGGTATCGTAATCTTTGGCAATATATCTCGATATGCCATAGGACTGCCGATAATGCATTTAGCCGATTTTGGCGACGGGCTGCTCGATGTCTGTATATGCAGATGCCCCGGCAAAGTCGTTCTCCTGGAACACGCTATCCTGACCCTGCTGAAATGTCTTCATAAAAGCAAAAATGTTATTTATAAACAATGTAAAAAATTTAAAATATATTCTGATAGTCCTTTGAAAACTGAGCTTGACGGCGACCCCGGCCCGGATTTGCCGCTTGAAGTAACTATTATTCCGCAGGCTGTTAAAGTCCTTGTGCCGCCAAAGGCCAAGCCTATCGGAATGAGAAGAAGAATATTTAGATTATTCGAATAAATCGGGAAAATAATTTATGTTTAGAATAGAAAATATAAAAATTGAACCAAATGGCAAATTATTTGTTATAGCAGGCCCCTGTGTTATCGAAACTGAAAAAATCTGTCTGAATATCGCAGACAAATTGCTCAAGATTAGCAAAAAGACAGGCATACCGATAATTTTCAAGGCAAGTTTCGATAAGGCCAATCGCAGCAGTATCAAAAGTTTCCGCGGTCCCGGCCTGCAAAAAGGTCTGGAGATTCTGGCAAAAGTAAAACAAAAAACGGCACTTACGATTCTGACGGATATTCACGAAATTCATCAGGTATCAGCAGTGGCAGAAGTTGTTGACTGTTTGCAGATACCGGCTTTTCTGTGCAGACAGACGGATTTGCTAATCGCCTGTGGAAAAACCGGCAAACCAGTCAATATCAAAAAAGGACAATTTATGTCTCCTGATGAGATGAAAAATGCTGTCGAAAAAATTCGTTCGACAGGTAATAAAAAGATAATGCTTACTGAACGCGGCACATTTTTCGGCTATAACCGTCTTGTAAATGATATGACTGCAATAGCCGCTATGAAAAAACTTGGCTGTCCTGTCATTTTTGACGCTACTCACAGCACTCAGCAGCCCGGCGGGCTTGGCAATTCCTCGGCTGGAGCAAGAGAGATGGCTCCAATCCTGGCAAAAGCTGCTGTCGCTGCCGGAGCCGACGGCCTGTTTCTTGAAGTGCATACAGACCCCAAAAACGCCAAATCCGATGCAGCTTCCATTATGCCTATCGAATGGGTTGAAAAACTCTTGAAAATCTGCAAAAAAATTCACGAAATAGCAAAAAATTAGCTTAAAAACAGACCTTGAAAGTCCTTTTAGCCTTAGTAATACTGATATTATTTAGTCTTTCAACAAATCAAGCTAACACCCTTAAAATAAAAGCACTTATTTAAAATCTTTTGGGGTTGCTTACTAAAGAAAATAACAATTTTTGGCCGATAACCTCTATATATAACTGCGCGATAAAACAGTTAATTTTTGAAAAATTTTAAAAATCTGGTTATCGGTCTGGCTGTTTAGGCCGATAACCATATCGAAAGATGAAGTGAACGATTGAAGCATAATTTAAGACAACTTGTTCTCAGAAAAGGTTCTGAAAAATACATATTCCGTTATCAGGCCGGCTGCGAAGATTCGCTTCTTGAAGCCCTGATTTCTCAGGCGTCCGACAGCAGAACCAGTTTCGACTGGTTCGATGCTGCTGTTTTGAGTTTCAAACTTGTTCAGTCGCTTATAAGTGAAGCCGACAGATTATTAAAAGACCCTGCATCGGAAATTGCCGAGTCTTTTGAAATTTAGCATTGTTTAATATGACGGTTTGGAGATAATAAAATGGAAAATTGTCCGATTATTCATGAGTTTCTGGATTACCTGAAATTTGAGAAGCATTTCTCCGAACACACGGCTAAGTGTTACAGCGCCGACCTTGAACAGTTCTGCCAATACCTGAGCGGCGAAAGCGACCATTCAGCAGGCAGCTGGGCCGGCAACGATAAAACGGACGGTTCCGTTGCAACACAGACTGAAACGAGAATCGAACAGATTCTCTTATCCATAACGACTGATACTGTTCGGGCATTTATGGCAGTTCTGAACGACAAGCAATATTCGAAATCAACAACCGCAAGAAAACTTGCGACACTAAGAAGTTTCTACAAATTCCTCGTAAAACGAGGACATTTGAGCGCCAATCCAGTAATGGCTGTCAGAACTCCAAAGCAGGACAAGAAACTGCCGAAATTTCTCGAATACGACCAGGTCAAGAAACTGCTTGATGCGCCGCCGACCAACAACTGGCTTGGTGCAAGAGACCGTGCGATAATGGAAACCCTCTATAGCACTGGCGTCAGGGTAAGCGAACTGGTCGCTTTAAATATCGAAGATATTGATTTTCTCAGCGAAGTGCTGCATATCAGGGGCAAAGGCAAAAAAGAAAGACTGACTCCTATTGGCTCATCCGCCCTTCAGGCAATACAGCATTATATGGAATTTCGTAACAAAAGGGCGCAGAATAACAGCAATTTCGACCCCAAAGTCCTGTTTGTAAACAAGCACGGCAAGAGACTCAGCACAAGAAGTGTCAGAAGAAAAATGGACAAATACCTTAAAATAGCCGGCCTTGACCCTTCAATCAGTCCGCATACGCTAAGGCACAGCTTTGCGACCCATATGCTTAATAACGGTGCAGACCTGCGAAGCGTCCAGGAGCTTTTAGGTCATCAATCGCTTTCGACAACCCAGATTTATACGCATCTTACCACAAAGAAGCTGAAAGAAGTTTATGACAGCGCCCATCCGCGTGACGAACAAAAGCAAAATTCTTAACGAATCATAGATAACAAAAAACCCGTTCATCAGAGACGGGTTTTTTTTATGCGCTTTTTTTGTTACCTATCAATTTTTATTAACCTTATCACCTATATATTCAGGAACAATCTGCTTTATCGTAGAGACAATCTGCACATAATCCTGAGTATCTGCCAGCGCAACAAGGTTATCTATCATCTGGTGAAGCTGCTCTCTGGTATAGGGAAGTCTGTTTTTCCAGATACCGATTTTATTATGGCGGGTAGGCATCATATCTTCGCCTGCGATGGATAATTCTTCGAAAAGTTTCTCTCCCGGCCTGATACCGGTAAAGACTATCTCTATATCTTCGCCGGGCCTAAAGCCGCTGAGCGTAATAAGCTCTTTTGCAAGGTCAACAATTTTGACAGGCTCGCCCATATCGAGCACAAAAATCTCGCTTCCTTCACCCATAGCAGCCGCCTGAAGAACAAGCTGAGACGCCTCCGGTATTGTCATAAAATATCTTTTCATTTCCGGGTGCGTTACAGTTACAGGCCCGCCGGTCGCAATCTGATTTTTAAATATCGGCACTACAGAACCATTTGAGCCAAGAACGTTACCGAACCTGACTGTTACGAAATGCGTTTTACTGGTTCTGTTAAGGTCCTGAATATACATCTCAGCGATGCGTTTGGAAGAACCCATAATACTCGTCGGGTTTACAGCTTTGTCCGTGCTTATCATTACAAAGTCGCCGGCGCCATATTTATCTGCAGCGTCAGCGACTATTCTTGTTCCGACAATATTGTTCTTTATTGCCTCGCCGCAATTGGCTTCCATCAAAGGCACATGTTTATGAGCAGCAGCATGAATTACGACTTCCGGCCTGAATTTTTCAAAAATCTGCTCCACTCTTTTTTTGTCAGTTATATCGCATATAAGATTTTCCATAGCAACATTCGGAAAACTTTTGCGAAGTTCTTTTTCAATAAAGAACAACACGTTTTCTGCCTGTTCGACAAGCAACAGGAGCTTTGGCTTAAAGTTACAGACCTGCCTGCACATTTCCGAGCCGATGGAACCGCCTGCGCCTGTTACAAGAATAACTTTGTTTTTGAGATACTGCTCGATAATATCAAGGTCAAGCTGTATTGCCTCACGGCCCAGAAGGTCGTTAATGTCAACATCACGAATCTGTGAAACGCGGTATCTGCCGCTTGCGATATCGGCAACTGACGGAACAGTTCTGAACCGGACCTTTGCGCCTTCGCAAATCTGAACTACCCCCCTAAGCTGCTTTGCCGTGGCGCTGGGCATAGCAATAGCAATTTCCTCAATATCTTCCTTTTTACAGATTTGCGGCAACTGGTCAACTTTGCCAAGAACAGGAATACCGTGAATCTCCATACCCTGTTTTGCAGGGTCATCATCAATAAAGCCGATTACATCATATTGTTCGACCTGCATACGGTGAAGCTCTCTCAGTAGCGCTTCGCCGGCGTTACCAGCGCCTACAATAAGAAATCTTTTCAGCTTGCCTCCTGCTTCAGTAAGAAATTCTTCATGATAAAGCCGCACAGCCATACGCGTACCGCCAAGCAGGACAATGGTTGCAAACATATCGAGGATAAAAACGGCCTGGCTGACAGTAGTAAATTCCTGCAATTTCATTCTTATAGGTTCGATTGTCAGAATACTGAACCATAAAATGACTAAAATCAGCGTGCTGACAAGAGAAGCCTTTACTATCGACAGGAGGTCTGAAATACTTACAAACCGCCACCAGCCCTGAAATTGCCTGAAAAAGCCGAACACAATCAGCTTTATAATTATGAAAAATATTAGAAGCCTCGGATACTGGACCAAAAACCATTCGCGCTGAAACTGCATATTGTAAATAAGCAGAAAAGCCATCATCAGGCTTATTGCGAAAACTGCAAGATGCACAATCATTATCATTAGTTTTCGATATCTCAGAAATCCAGGTACCAACTGTTTTGGATTTATCTCTGTATCGGGCTCTTTGGGATTGGGGGTATTCTGAGGTTTTTCGACCATAATTATTTCCAAAAATTAAGCTATATTACTCCGGCTGCTGAAGGTCTTTAACCTCGGCAGGCTGCTTCATTTGTTCAGATTCCATAAAGACATTATCAAGAGCAACATTATCGATTTTATTTCTTAATAAACAATAAATAATTGTGCTGACTGTAAAATAAAAACTTACAACAAAAGCAAGAACCAGACCCGCGATAACAAGCACTTCCAGATTTATAACAACGGCTGCAATGGATTCGGTCAGTCTTTTTGATATCTCAACACTGCCTCCGGTCAAATCGAAAAATTCCGTTTTCGGCCACAGAACATCCAGCTTGTTTGTCAGCTCGGCCTTGCCGCCCTTAGTCCATATAATAACCGATAGAAACGCTCTGCTTACCGCAAGCGTCAAAAAGGCGAAAAGATTTACAAATAAATAACAGATTGAGCCGTAAAAGGCGGCGAGAAAAGTATAAAAACCGAGCCGCCACGGCCTGTTATAAGCATACCGCCACGACCTGTTTACGGCATCGAAAGCGTCGGAATTCTCATAAGCAATCGCGCCAAACATAAGATTGACGCCGCCGCCGATGCCAAATATCGCAAGGGCAATCAGACCGCCTGCAAGCAATACTATCATTACAAACAACGCCAATATAAGTTCGCCTGCCCAGGGAATATTTGTCAGCAGTCCGAACGATAAGATGCCCAATACCCCTAAAAATATAATCAGTATTATTGGTGCAACCGGGGCGAAGAAAAGCGAAATAAATTTTCTAAAAGCAAATCTCAGGCATTGAGTTATGCCGGGCTTTTCATTCTTCGAGAATTGCAGCGCAGCGCCTCTGCAGAGAGCACCGCCCGCTATGGAAAACATTACCATCGCGATTAAAAGAAAAATAATACTGTATATAGTATGATATTTTAAAGCCCATATACAGGCCGCAACGCACCCCATTACGGATGCGATAAAAGTATTAAAATTCAGCATTACCAAAGAAGAGGCAGCCTCGTTGAACCTTGCCAGGCAGAAGTTCGACCAGACCTTAAAAACACCCTGTTTTTCAGTTCTGCTTTTATACCTATTTTTAAAATTATCCATTTGTTGCGGGTCGCTGACAAAACAGTGCAGTTCGGTCGGCCAATCCACCGCCGATATTAGTGCCGTGCTTCTTAGCTGATTGCTTGTGATTTTGCCTGAAACAACGACTGTTTTGCTGAAGTCCATTAGCCAGCCGGCAATAAATACAATTGCCAGTGCCAAAAAAGCGGTTATTAGTCTCGCAGGCTGAATTGCTATCCGAAATGTCTTGAAAATATCTAAAAACAGAAGGCTGCTGCAGCATTCAGCCAAGCTCTTTTGTTCGGTCATCTTATAATCCTTTCAAAACGATTCCCGGTAATATTATCTCTCTTAAGTCTCTATTTCAACATATTTTCCGGCTCATCCGGCTTATTATTTTTCCGCTCCTCAATGGGGTTAGAGATAACATATTTACTTTCAAACCAGGCGTTAAGGTCAATTAGTTTGCATCTTTCTGAGCAGAACGGGAAAAAATCCGAGGTATTAGCGGTCTGTTTTTTATCTTTTGCCGGTTTGTCAATCTTTTTGCCGCAAATTGGACAATGTCTTTTCACGGTCTATATTATAAAAAATAAAAAAGCCCGCTGCAATAATGAAACGGGCATAGTAAGACGCATATAGTAGAATTATTTAGTCCAGTTCAATGCCTTCTGGCACAGGTTCGCCTTCTCTGACGATTCCCTTTTCGACGAGTTTTGCATATTCAATGCAGAATCTTGCCCAGGGTCTTGCCTCAAGCCTGTCCTTTGAAATTCCTCTGCCGGTAATCTCGCATATACCATAAATGCCTTCATCAATCTTCTGCAGAGCCTCAATAATATCGCGAAGCATTTTTCTTTCGCCATCGAGCAGATTCAGGGAAAATTCCTGCTCATAATTATCTGTGCCTATATCAGCCATATGTATCGGCATACTTGAAAGGTCGCCGCTGGCATCGAGTCTTGATTTTTTCAGGGCTTCATCCTCTATTGAATTTACATCGCCGACAATTTCCCGCATCTTGTCAAGCAGAAGCTGTTTATAATGCTCAACATCCTGCTCTGTAAGATATTCGCTTGTTTTTGTATATATTGGAGCAGGTTTCTTCTTTACGGACGGAGTTGCTTTCTTAGACACTTCACGCGAAGGTGTATTCACGCTGCGACGAACGCTCAAGGTCGGTTTCTTTTTTGTCTCGTCCTTCTTTTTCATTGCTTGTTTTCGCCAGTTAATAATTCTTTTAAACATAAGCCAATCCTAACGGCCTTTGTCCTTTATCGGCTAAATATGCTTCTGTTTTAAGAGCCAATAATATAGTAAGGTAATAATCTGATTGCAAGCTATTTAAAATATAATCATAACCCCCTTATTGACAAGCACTTAATTACGTTCTTTTAAATTGTTTTTCAAGTTCGGCAAGACTAAACTTTATAGCGGTCGGCCTGCCGTGCGGACACCGGCTGACCCTCTCAATGGCGTTTTTATCGGCCAATAGATTACTGATTTCAGCGTGGCTTAGTTTTTGCCCCGCTTTGACAGCCGCTTTGCAAGCCGCCAAATCAAGAATTTTATGCAATAGCCGTTCTGAATCGACTTTCCCCACACTGTCTGTAAGCACATCCAGCATATCTATAATGAATTCAACGGGTTTAACGCCGTTTAAAAGACTTGGAAAAGACTGCACCGCCCAGATTCCCGGCCCAAAAGGTTCAAGCTCCATTCCGAGACGCTCAAGCAAATTTTTATTTGCTGCCAGTATTTGCGCGCCGGCGTCAGTCAATTCAAAACTTTCAGGCACAAGCAGTTTTTGAGATTCGAGTTTGTCGCCGCTGTCGGATGCAAGCCGTCTGCACAAATCTTCATATATAATTCTCTCGTGCAGCGCGTGCTGGTCGATAATTAAAAAGCCGTCTTCAGTCTGGGCTACTATGTAGCTGTCGTGAATTTGAAGATACTGCGGCGTTTCAGTCTCGACCTGTGAAACAGGAATATCATAAAATCTCTCTCGCTGCTCAGTAACAATCGAATCACTTTTTTGGGCGATTTTTGAAAAATCAAAACCCCTTTGCCCGGCTTCGCCCTGCCTGTTTTGACTGAAAAAAGCAGCCATTGCACCAGCTATAGACTGTTTCACTTCCTGACTTTCCGAAGATGCGGGCACACTGCCCTTTGGCAGTTTTGCCTGAACATCAAGGTCCATCGACAGCAGTTTCTCGCGTATAAGGGCAAGAATCTGCGAATAAACTAGATTTGAATCGTCGAACCTGACCTCTATTTTTGTCGGATGGACGTTCACATCGAAGCTTTGGGAAGGCATTTGCAGGAAAAGAAAAACTACCGGAAATTTATCCGGCTCAATCATCCCGCGATACGCCTCTCTGACCGCGGCAGAGATAAATTTATCGCGGATAAATCTGCCGTTGAGAAAAAAATACTGAAATTTGGTATTTGCCCTGCCGTTTTCAGGCTTGCAAAGAAATGCGGTAAGTTTCAGGTTTCGCTCTGTGCTTTGCAGCTCAAGCAAGGCCTCGGCAAGCTCGGCAGAAAACAATTTTGCGATTCGCTCTCTTTTTCCCGAACCTGCCGGTAACCTGTAAAGCTCCCTGTCATTATGAAACAAGCCCATAGAAATATCTGTATGAGCAAGAGCAATTCTTGTGAACTGCTCGATGATGTGAGTCATTTCCGTATTTGCAGTTCGCAGGAATTTTCTCCTTGCCGGAAGTTTGTAAAAGATATTCCGCACTTCAATAGTTGTGCCGGTATTTGCACTGCACGGCTGGACTTCATTTTTAACGCCGCAATCAATTTCAATCTTGTTTGCTATCATTGAATCCGCAGGTCTGCTTGTTACAGAAACTTTTGCCACAGCGGCAATACTTGCAAGGGCCTCGCCGCGAAAACCCATAGTGGAGATATTGAGTAAATCAGCGATGGCTTTAAGTTTGCTTGTCGCGTGCGACTCGAATGCAAGAGACAGGTCGCCTTCATCCATTCCGCAGCCGTTATCGACTACGCGGATAAGCTTTATTCCCCCTTCTTCGATATGGATATTTATTTCGGTTGCGCCTGCGTCGATGCTGTTTTCGACAAGCTCTTTGACTACGCTGGCGGGTCGTTCAATAACCTCGCCGGCGGCAATCATATTTACCATATTCTGGTCAAGGACCTTTATTCTGCCCATTACGACACCTCCGGCAGGCAAAATATTTTAATCGGCAAACAAACTTTCCCCTGTCATTTCCACAGGCTGAGGCAGTTCCATCATTTCCAAAAGTGTAGGCATAACATCGGCAAGCCTGCCGTCATTGCGCAGCTTTTTATTTTTATTAAGCTCATCGAAAATAATCAGCGGCACATCGCCTACTGTATGAGCCGTATGCGGCCCGCCGTTTTCATCACGCATCTTCTCGAAATTGCCGTGGTCTGCGGTAATAATCGCCGCCCCGCCAAGCTGTTTTACCTTATCAAGAATTTTGCCGACACACTGGTCAACTACTTCGGCAGCCTTTACCGCAGCTTCGAGAATTCCGGTATGACCCACCATATCGGGATTGGCGAAATTTATCACTATTACATCATATTTATTCATATCAAGTCTTTGCAGGACAACATCGCAGACCTCAAACGCACTCATCTCAGGCTTTAAATCATAAGTCCGGACTCTTGGCGACGGCACAATCTGCCTGTCTTCGCCGGGGAACGGTTTTTCGGTATAATCATTAAAGAAAAACGTAACGTGTGCATATTTCTCTGTTTCGGCACATTTAAACTGCTTTAATCCTAAATCGCTGAAATAGGCCGCTGCGATATTTTTCATCTTCGGCGGCTTGGGAAAGATAACCGGCGCCGGAATCGTTGCGTCATATTCCGTCATACACAGGTAATAAACCTTCGGCCTTGCCGTTCTGGTAAATCCCGTAAAAGCGTCATCGACAAATGCTCGTGTGATTTCTCTGGGCCTGTCGCCTCGGAAATTAAAAAAGATAATCCCATCACCATCCTCGATTTTCGCCCTGGGCTGGTCTTCTTCATCGACAATGCAAACCGGCTCGACAAATTCGTCAGTTACATTTTTCTGATAACTTTGCTCCATTGCCTGGCGAGCGCTTTTCGCCCTGCCGCCTTTGCACAGCGTCATACAATCATACGCCCTCTGCACTCTTTCCCATCGGCTGTCCCTGTCCATCGCGTAGAAACGCCCCATTATAGTTGCGATTTTGCCAACCCCGATTTCAGCCATTTTATCTTCTATCCGCAAAAGATAGCTTTTGCCGCTGTCCGGCGGAGAATCCCTGCCGTCGGTAAAAGCGTGCAGGAAAACCTTTGTAAGGTTATTTCTTTTCGCAAGCTCAAGCAGGCCGTAGAGATGTTCCAGAAATGAATGCACGCCAATATCGCTGCAAAGACCCAGAAGATGCAGTTTGCCGTTATGCTCCCTGATAAAATCTATCAGTTTGCCAATCTGTTCATTTTTAAAGAAAGAGCCGTCGTGGATAGCCTTGCTGATTCTCACCGATTCCTGGTCAACGATTCTTCCGGCTCCGAGGTTTTGATGTCCGACTTCGCTGTTTCCCATAGTGCCGGCAGGCAGACCGACGTCTTCGCCGCTCGTATGGATAATGCAATTGGGATATTGGCTCATAAGCATATCGTCTGTTGGCGTTTTAGCCTGTTTTATTGAATTATAGGCGTCTTCTGCCGGATTGGGGTTATAGCCCCAGCCGTCGCGGATAATCAGCATAAATGGCCGGCGTTTAAGCTCTGTTTTTCCTTTAGTCATAATACCTCTGGAATCTAATATTTTTGGATTAAGGATGATATATTAGGGAAAAATGGGGCGAAAGTCAATTTAAAAACGAAGTAAAGATATTTAAAATATAAAATTTAAAATATTAAATATTAAATTTTCAATCCTACTGATAATACATAAACCTCACATCTGCTTTCCAGGCGTCTTTTTCGCCTTTGAGCTTGGCAAGCGTAATATTAGTGCATTGCAGATTCACCCAGCGCATACGTATTACGGACAGGAATTTGGCAAACCTTTCGATATCTATTTTATCGATAGCCACTGCCGCATCCTGGCCTTTTTGGCCGCCTTTCATTGCTCTGACAGAACCTGAGCTTAGCTTATAATTATTAGGCGCTATACCGCAGAATCTGGTTACCTGGTCGATTGCGGTTACATAATCGAACTGGTCTGTGGCTTTCTTGGCTTTTGCGTAATCAAGTCTTTGCGGGTCAAGCTCGCCGAGTATCTGGCCTATGAGTTTTTCCGCTTCATTATAATCCTGCACTTCTTTTCTGTAGTTGTCTTTTGCGCCCGGCAGACCAAAAACAAAAAGCCATAGCGGCCAGACAGCCAGCAGCAAAGGCACAAGCACATAATAAAAAATCGGCTTTTTATAAAAATCTTTAAAATCCATATTACTGTTTCGTTTCAATAGTTAGTCTGAAATAATCTCTATTCTCTTTTGCCTGATAAGTTGATGGTCCTCTTTTAAGTTTTGGATGTCTGTCAACAGCGCCGAAAACTTCAAGATACCCTCGGTTGCTCGTATTACCGGTAACAGTCATTGTTGTCGTGGTAATGGTAATTTTTTCAATCTCAATGTCAATTCCCGGCGGCACACTATTAAGGGCCTCAAACAGATATGCGAGTTTCGCCTCAACAGAATCCTCGCCTGTAGAGCTTAAAACTCCGCTTTTAACGTCTTTTATTCTGTTTATTTCGCTTTTTAGCCTTCTGACCGCCTCCGAGCTTTTGGTGAATTTCGCTCCCGTCATTGCGATAGTATATTCAGAACGGAATTTTTTCTCTAAGCGATTTCTGTAGCTGTTCACTCTGTAATATTGTAGATAGAAAAACACGCCCAACACGATAAACAGCGATGCCAAACTTATGCTAAGCACTTTAACGGTTTTTTCAAATGCCGCCTTTTTGCCCTGGAAGGGGAGGAAAAACGGCCGAAAGTCAACTTTTTCGCCTTTAACAAGCGCCCCTGCTGCGGCGCCGGCGGCTATAATCACATCAAGCCTGTCGCAGCTGGTTTGCTCCTGCGGTTTTGTCGCAATTATTTCCGACGGGTCAAAAACTTCGGCTGTTAAACCCGTTTGCTGACCGAGAGCGGCCAAATTGATGGTTGACTGGGAATCGAAAATCCGTATTTTCCCAGCCTGCTGCGCAGCGGCATTTGATGCTATCGTGAGAATAATTTCCCTGGCCAGAGATGTGTTCCTGTTTGAGCCGGAGCCTGTAAGAAAAGCCCTGACGGCGGCATTGCCGGATTGCGGCGCCGGTGAAATTATAAAACATTTGTTCTGCGATAGCGCCGCCCATATCGGCTTTGCATCGCTGCCCGGCTGGGACACCTGCTGGACAATTCTTCTAAGGCATATCGAATCCGGCTCAACACTAATGGGGTCAAGCTTATTATTCTGCAGTGCAAGTATTATTTCCGACATTATTTCTGCCTGCACGGCAAAGACTGAAACTTCAGAGCCGGACAGACCTTTTGCCGCCAGTTCAAATGCAACGGCTGCTTCGGCGGCATTTATAGCAAGCGCCTCTTCGGCGTCGAATTTTATTGTCTGGCCGATTTGTTTTTGGTCGGTGAATTCGGAATGTAAAGTCTGCTGCCTGTAGAATCTGCAATCGACAGCAACGGCGATATCTGTAAAAACAAGCTGTTTTTCCTGACAGGCAGCGGCAATATCCTTTGCGGTTTGGGCAAAACTGAAAGACTGCTGAGGTTCGGGGACAGCAACGCAAAACTGCTCGGCAATCTCAATCCGGCCGCCGGCTTTTGCTGCAAGAACAACCGTAGCCTTGTCCTGCTCAACGTATATACCCAGACACCTGTTCTGTTCCAATTGCTACTACTCCAATATTATTCGATAATTATACCTATTTTTTGGGTACTTCCCCCTTTTTCTTTTTTTATACCTGCCGATGCACTGACCTTGGCCACGCCGCTTGTTGCTGTTGCCCGGATTGTAAAAAAATCGCTTTGAGTAGTTATAAAATTTTTTGCTTTTTCAATAGAGGCGCTTTTATCGAAAAGCCTTTTCTTGATATCATCGATATCAGAAAATGGTTTTTCCTTTCTCAATTTTATTATCTCATCTGCGATTTCTTTCGCATCTCCGCCGAAGGTAAATGCCGCTTCAAGCACCTGTCTTGGCGCTGTATTTACATTCACCTGCGTTGTGCCCCAGAGACTGATATATTTAAGCGCCGATTCTGAACGGTTTTCATCCCCATTAACCGGCTTGGCAAGCTCTTCAAGGTCAATCATTGGGCTGTGCATCAGCTTTGCAAAATCCATAGTATGTCCTATATCGGGTCTGGTATCCTGTATGATTCTGGTTCTCTGGCGTTCCCTGGCTCTGCGGCTTGTCCTTCTTCGAGGAGTATCTATTATTTGCTCTCCTGTGCTGCCGGAAGGTATTATCTGCTGTGTTGCTGTTACTACAGGCTTTAAATTCATGCTGAATGGTTTTATTTCCTTTATAGCATTCAGTTGTGCCAGCAAAGGCTCAATCTTATTTGGTTCCATCTGCATCCATTCGCAGAAAGTCATAATGGCGGCTTTTCCTTCTCTTGTCATATTAGGGTCGGAAGCGATGCCCCAGCACAAAGGCAGTTTGGCATTTTCATCTATAATTTCTATTTTTACGCGGGCGTTGCCAAATTCAATTTCAACAGGTTCGACTACAAAAGGCCAGGGCGGTCCATAAGGTCCGCGAACAACCAGCTTATTGGGCTCCTGGGGAACATTGGCTTCATTCCATCCGGAAAAAGTATTAAAATCTATAAGCTGATTGCTGTCTGTTCCGCCGGGATTGTTGGCGTCACCGGTTTTAAACAACGAGCTGAAATCCATAAACTTTGAGTCATAATCACTCTTGTTGAGATTATTTGCGTCAATTTCTGTTCCGAGTTGTCGGGCCCAATCCTCCATCATAAGTTTGTATTCCTTATCGCTCATATTGAAAAGGTCTGAAAAGTCCGGCTCGTTTGGCCTTGAAACATAAGCAGGCGTAAGCTGGCTGATTGTTGTTAGTGCGTATTTTAATCCTGATTCGCAGCCGTATCGTGCAGTCTGGTAATCAATTATATACTGCTGCCTGTGCTTCCATTGGCTGATAGAGGAGCTGATTCTATATACTATAGCTGTAAGCACCACAAGCACAACTATCACAAGTATCAGTGCCATACCGCTGCGGCTTGTGCGAAAACAAATTCTATTCTCTTCGCCGTTCATTTGTCCTTTCTGATATTCCGTTGGGTTCTTTAGGCTTTTCAACCGCATTTGGCTCCGCCGGCGTATTCTGGTCGTTCACATCCGAAATTCGATTCGCATCGGCAAATTGCTTATATACAAACTGATAGGGTATTTCCCGGAATCGGTTGATAACGATGGCTCTTGTTTTTATCTCTTCCTGAGGCACAGTTATATTGCCCGTTATATCCTGCTGCGGCGGGGCATAAGATATTGAAACTTTGACCGATGGCGGTAAGTTCTGGCTGTTCCAGGCTTGGTTTGTATTGCTGTCATTGCTGTCGGCCCCTGCCGTTATGGAAAAGAGAGTAACGCCGCTGCTTATGGGAATATATCTCTCTCTTTCGTATTTTTCCTTTGGTTCATCGAGCATCTTGTCTTCGAGGGTATATCCGCTGTGAGCGCGGTAAATTACAAGACCATTTGCATCGGCGTCGGGATGACTCTGCCAGACGATTTTTTCAAAAGTTTGAGGCTTATTGTCTTTGTCATAAATCTTGCTTTCAATTATCATCTGGGAGCTTTTATATCCGCCCTCTTCTATCTTGTTTTTTATGGTTAGTGTTACATCGGAGCTGGGCAGAGCAAGTCTGTCAATATCTTCAGTAATTCTTTGAAGTATTTCTGTAGCGGTAAATCCGCTTTCCAGCCGCTTATTTATCGCGGCTTCAGCTCGTTTTACTCCTGTGTATATGCCCATTGCTGTTACCATAATTACCGCAGCTATCGCAAGAGTTACTATGGCCTCGGCAAGTGTAAAACCTGATATTTGGCTCGACAAACAACACTTTTTTTTACTGTTTTGTCTCATTTCTTTCTGAACCACTTCATCATGGCTACCCAGAAATCATCCGATGGTACATCCTTCCAGCTGTTATAACCTGCCGGCGGCGGACCAATATATTTCTCCACTTCCTTCCAGGCCGAGTCTTTGTCGGTATCCTGCTGACTTTGATCTGCCTGTTGTTGCATCTGATCCGCCTGCTGCTGCATCTGTTCTGCCTGCTGCTGCGCCTGCTTAGCCTGCTGCTGTGCCTGCTCTGCCTGTTGCTGCATCTGTTCTGCTTGCTGCCGCATCTGCTCTGCCTGCTGCTGCGGCATTTGCTCTGCCTGCTGCTGCATCTGCTTTGCCTGTTGCTGCTTCTGCTTTGCCTCTTGCTGCTTCTGCTCTGCCTGCTGCTGCATTTGATCTGCATGCTGCTGCATCTGATCTGCCAGCAAGCGTTTAGCTTGTTGTCCAGATGACAATCGTCCCTGCTGTCCTACATCTTCAGACGGCTCACCCATTGTTGCCTGGTATTCGCTTTCTCTTTGTCTCTGTTCAAGTATCTTTTCAATCTGGTCTTTGCTTAGGCTGGTAAGCCAGTGTGTAAGCTCGATTTTTTGTTCCTGACCCTCGCTATCGACAAACTTTGCATCGCAAACAGCCCGCATCCACATATTGTTCGTTACCGGCTCATAAAACGATTCCACTGTCGTTTCCCAGGTTATATCGGGGTTTGTCTCACTTGCTCCGTATTCAACTATATCTGTAACGGTTGGCTGCGAAAGAATCTTCTCCATATTTTCCCTGGCTATTTCAAATGCCTGCATTTTATTCTGCCATAGAACAACCGTATCCATTGCCCTGTTGATTATGACAAGCACCGTTGCCGCTATCATACCGAGCACAATCAGCGCAACGGTAACTTCAATCAGTGTAAACGCTTTTCGACAATTTTTTTTAAAAACCAATTTCATCTTCGCTTTTCGGAACAAGAATTTCCACATCGCCGTCAACAATATTTATCATTCGGCTCAATCTGTTGATTACAATTGAATACAATTGTCCGTCTTCATTGGCGACAACGATTTTTCCGCCGTATTGCCAGCCGGTTTTTCCGACACGAAACAGCGCCGGCGCTTCGTTTGTCCAGTCGCCGTCGTCGAATATCACATAAGACAGTTGAAAACGGTCGTTGAACTGACCTGTCTGGATAATTTCTTCTTCTTTTATATCCTCGACAGCGACAAGACCGGTCGTAATTTCCCGAAGCGTATAAGAATTCTGATTAAAATTTATAATTATTTCATATCTTTTTCCGGTCTCTGCTGCGCTTGTCGCCGCCATTTGAAAAAGTTTCACAAGGTCGTCCGCCCTGCCTTTGAAGCTGTTCCTGCTCAGCACATCCGTTAGATTCATCATCGCCAGCATCGTGAACATTGCTACAATGAAAAGCACCATAATGATTTCCGCAAGCACCGCCCCTCTTCTGGCGGCACTGCGCATCGGCAAATGATTTGAGCAATAACGGTTCATTTGTCATTCTGCATCAGTGCTGTAAAGGTCGGTATCGTAGCCTTCGCCGCCTTCCTGGCCGTCGGCCCCGTTGCTGATAATTACATAAGGTTTACCGCTCTCAGGATAAGCAACATATATGAAATCGTGCCCCCAGGCGTCTTTTGGAACTGTTGTAGAATCGAGATACCCGCCTTCCTGATAATTCGTAACATCCGTGGGCTTTTCAATCAGAACGTTAAGTCCTTCTTCCTGTGTCGGGTATCTGCCGGTATCCATTTTAAACTGAGCGACTGCGTGATGGAGCATTTTCAGATTGGCCTTTGTTGTGATAACGCGGGCCTTGTCCGTCTGCCCCAGAAAGTTCACTGCCGCGATTGTAGCAAGCAGACCGATGATAATAACTACGGCCATAATTTCAACAAGCGTAAACCCTTTTCTATTTTTATTTTTTTGTATCATTTTAAAAACCCTTTTCCAAAAAATTTTGTTTTCAATTTAAAAATTGCCCGCCGAGAATCTTAAAATCGGCAGCAGCGCCGCCAGCGCGATAATCAGCACGAAGAATGCCATAACAACAATGATAAGCGGCTCAAGGGCGGCGCTTAATCTTTCAATAACGATGTCCGAGGATGCCTCCAGATTTTCGCTTATATTTCGCAGCATATTCGTAAGCTCGCCGCTTTTTTCGCCGACGGCAACCATATGTGCGATTGCAGGGCTGATTACGCCGCTTTCTTTTAAAGGCGTTGCGATATCCGCGCCTGAAAGTATTCTGTCCCGTGCTTTTCTGACCGCATCAACCATAATAACATTGCCTGTAACTTCAGCAACAACTTTAAGTGATTCAGCCATACTCAGACCTGAGCCGAGCAGGGTTGACAAAGTGGAAGCAAAACGGGAAACAACTCTCTGTTTTATCAAAGGCCCGAATATCGGTATCGACAGCATTGCCCTGTCCCGCATATATCTGCCCTTTTCACTTTTAAGAAATTTTCGAATGACAAAAACAACGATGAAAATCACCGCCAAAAACGCATACCAGTAATGTATGAGAGCATAGCTTACAGCCATCAGCATTTTTGTAATCATCGGCAGCTGCATTCTCGCTTTTTGAAGCTGAACTATTATTTTTGGCAGCACAAATGTTACCAGGAAGATAATAGCCGCCATACCCACTGTAACAAGGCACATCGGGTAAATCATTGCCGTTATTAATTTTGCTTCGATTCGCTGTCTTTTCTGCATAAAATCGGAAATCGTTGACATCGTCTTTCCAAGTGTGCCGGTAGCTTCGCCGACTTTAATCATACTTACATATATAATATCGAAATATTCGCTATAGTCGCCCATCGCATCAGCCAGTGCCTCGCCGGTTACAACTCTGTCGCGGATATCGGTAATTACATTTTTAAAACGCGCATCCGAGATTTGCTCGACCATTACCGAAAGGGCCTCGGTAAGCTTTATCTCGGAATTGAGCAGGATGGACATCTGTTTTGTAAATTCGATTATATGCGTTTTTTTTGTTTTGCCGAAAAAGCCCAATAGGCCGCTTTTGACTTCGCTTTCAACTGACACCGGTTTTACATCTGTCGCATGAATACCCCGCGAGCGGAGCTGTTTTCTGGCAGAATACGGACTCTCCGCGGTAACCGTTCCCTTCACGGTTTTCCCGCCGCCCGCTAATGCTGTATATGAATATCGAGGCATAAAAATTTAATATTTAATATTTAAAATTTAAAAATATTCATCATTTTTTTATACTAAGGGTTTTTTTGCCGAATAAAATATAGCTGTAAGTTCCTGAGCTTCTTTAATAAGATTTTTAACCTTACTTTCTCTAATTAATTTTTCCGCAACTGCAAACTCAATCCAGAACAAACTTTCATCTGATTCTTCAAGGACTATACTAAGTTTTGACCTGAAATGAGATCTTGATTGCGCCAGACAACTGGCTCTGTAATTTGCGGCCACAGATGTTGAGCACCTTATTAACTGTCCTGATATATGATTGCCTAATTTTGTCCCTTCCAGAGCAATTGCAAACTTCACGCATCTATGCGCAAATTCATTAGTTCTTACTTTCAACTTTTCGGACGTTAACAAATTCTTAGAAGGCAGCATTTCATTATTCCTAAAATTTTAAATATTAAATATAAAATATTAAATTTCATAAATCTGCCTGCGTCACCCTTAACACTTCCGCAATCGTCGTTACTCCTGCCAAAACTTTTCTCGCTCCGTCCATTCGAAGGCTCTGGAGACCCTTTTCGATTGCTTTTTGCTTTATTTGGCCTGCCGTTTGACGCTGATGAATCATTTCGCGGATTTCCTCATCAATCATCATAAGCTCATATATTCCCGTTCTGCCTTTGTAGCCGGTGTTAAAGCATTTGCTGCACCCGGCTCCCAAATAAAATTCTCCGCTGCCGCTTATGTCCAGTTCTTTCAGTTCATTTTCTTTCGGCTCGTATTTCGCCTTACATTCTGGACAGGTCTTTCGCACTAATCTTTGGGCAAGCACTGCTATCAGCGACGAGCTTACAAGGTAAGGCTCGACGCCGAGGTCCAAAAGCCTGCTTATTGCTCCTGCCGAATCGTTGGTATGCAGCGTGCTGAATACAAGATGGCCTGTCAGCGATGATTGTATCGCCATTCTTGCCGTTTCCTCATCGCGAACCTCGCCGACCATTATCACATCGGGGTCCTGCCGCAAAACGTGTCGCAGTGCGGTTACGAAGGTCATTCCTTTTTTCGTCGCAACCTGCATCTGGCTTATTCCTCCGAGCTGATATTCTATCGGGTCTTCTATAGTAATGATATTTTTTTCAACGGCGTTCATCCTGTTCAGAGAAGCGTAAAGCGTCGTGCTTTTTCCGCTGCCGGTAGGCCCCGTAACAAAGATTACGCCGTGTGAGCGGTCAAGCAGTGAATCGAACATTTTAAGGTCGTCTTCCCACATTCCGAGTTCGGTAAGGCTGTAAATACCGGTGCTTTTATCTAACAATCTCAATACGCATCTTTCGCCGTAGCTTGTCGGCACAGTGCTGACACGAATATCGATTTCGCGGTTGCCGACTCTTACTGATGACCTTCCATCCTGCGGCATTCTTCTTTCCGCGATGTCCATTCCCGCCATAACCTTTATACGCGAAACGACAAGCGGCAGAACGTTTCGGTTCAGGCTGAGCGTATCGTATAAAATACCGTCAATCCTGTAACGAATTTGAATTTTTCCTTCATAAGGATGAATATGAATATCGCTCGCCCTCAATTGCAGTGCGCGGAAGAGAATATCGTTGACAAGCCTGATAACAGGCGGGCGATTTACTACGTCTAACAGGTCGTCTGCGGTTGCCACTTCATTTACAAGCTGGTCGAGATTCTGCGAATCCAGCTCCTCGGCAACTTCATCTATAACGGTCGACTTCTGCTCGTAAGCGATATCTATTGCTGCTGTTATAGTGGTTCTCGTGGCAAGGGCGATATTTACAGGCTGTTTAGTCAGCCTTGAAATATTGTCCGCGGCATCGGTATCGAAAGGTTTGGACAGGATTACTGTAATTTCGGCATCGTCCGGTTGATTTTTGATTCCTATTAAATAATGATGCTGAACATAAGCGGCCGGAACATTTTCTACAAATTGCTTCGGCACATCTGCCGGATTGATTTCAGACAGAAATTCTATTTTTAAAACCTCGGCAAACAGCTTCAGAACTGTCTCTTCTGTTAGTTGTGGACAGACCAGCAGAAGCTCATCAAGTCGCTGCGGGCTGTCCGCATTCTGCTCAAGATATTTCGCAATTGTCTCTGCATCAGCTATTCCAGTCCTTTGGGCCGTTTTTATCAATAAATCTTTCATTTAACTGCATATCTATAAAAGAAAATCAAAATTATGGTTACTTATTTAGCCCCACGTTTTACCGGGGGTCTTTCTATTTTTTGGAAACCACCTTAGGCTCATTTACTTCTTCAACTTCCTGTTCGAGCACTTTTTCCGGTTGCAGGGGTTCCGGCTTTATTCCTGGAAACTCCTGATGTTTCTGAAATTCCGATTCTGACCTTTCAAATTCAACCTTATTCGACTTCGAAATATTCTTAAGCTGACTAAGTCCGATAGTCTGTTCCGGCCGGAGAATATTAGCCTTGACAAAAATATAGAGTTTGCTGTCTGAAGCAACTTTTGATACGGTGCGGAATAAAGCCCCGGCAACGGGGATATCCCCCAGCAATGGCACTTTACTGCCGGCTTTCGTCTGATTAAGTTTTGTTAACCCTCCAAGTATTATAGTGCTTCCATCCGGAACTGTAACGATGGTATTGACATTGCTCGTCGCATAATCCGGTGGAGAACCTGCCGCTTTTGCCTTCGCAAGATTTTCAAAATCTTCGCGTGTCATAACAATTTCGAGTCGAAGCAATTCGCCTTCGCTTATTTGCGGTGTAATCTTAAGTTCAATCTTTGCTTCATAAGGCGTCCACACTTGAGTTGTAACGGGAACTGGGGTCTGACCGCTGGTGGCTGTGGGATACACATTTGTTGTGCTGCTTACGTATGTTCTCTCTGTTGTCACAATATCGCCCTGTTCGTTATCGTTAACCAGCACCTTCGGCTTGGCAAGAATCCTGCCGTAACTTTTTTTGTCTATAAGTGTCAGCAAGGCCTGAATCCTGTCATTGCTGTAAAAGCCTTTTACTGCTCCGAGATTGGCTCCTGTACTATCTGTCAGGTCAAAGCCGCCCTCAAGATGGCTGCCGGAGGCTGTTGTAAGCAGTTGGCTGCCTGTAACTGCGAGATTTCCCGTTACCAGACGTTTGGCATTGGCCACAAGGCTCAAATCATAGTTGAAATCATCATCCCGTGTAATCTCGACCAGCGAAACATCTATCAGCACCTGCGGCCTGCGCCTGTCCAGACTTTTAATAAGATTGCCTATCCACTCCTGGTTCTTTTTGCTCGCATAGACTATCAGCGAAAACGTGTTCTTGTCGGGAACTATAGCTATGTTTTCTTCGGTATATTTTATTGTCTGTTGAATTTTGCCTTCTTTGTCCTTGACCGTTTTTTGTATAAGATTGTTAAGGACTTCTGCCAGCGCCTCCGGCTCCTGATTCTCGAGCCTGTATATCCTGTAAGGTATCGCTGCCTCAATCGGTTCACGGTCGATATACGAAATAATACGTGCAATCTGGATTTGCTGTTCTGGTGTTGCGTTTATAAGCAGCGAATTTGTTGATTCAAGCTTAACCACCTGAGGCTGGTCAAGCGAAACTAATGCCTGCTGTGCGCCTCCCGGGGACGTTGTTGTTTGGATAGCAGGCGCTACAGTCGGCTGCTGTGGTTGTTCGGGGCCGGGCCTTATTACTGTTTGTGGTCCGATAGTGGCGCCGCCGCCGCTGACTACTATTATGCCAAACTCTCCCAATGCCGAGACAACCTTATCAATATCTACATACTGTATCTCATATTCTCTGATGACTCTCAGGTCCTGCTGCGGAACGTCCAGCGTATCGATTATCTGTTCGACGGCCGCTAACTCATTGGTAAGACCTATCATAAGAATCCGGTTTGTTCGTTTGTCAAAGTCGAGAAATACGCCTGTCTTTTTGGTGGCTGCCTCGCCCGGCTGTTGCGGCTGCGGCTGCACGACCGGCTGCGGACGCCGAATACGAGGCGATACGCCCGGTGTCGGTGTTTGTGCCGCAGAAGTGCCGACTGTAACATCCACAGTCCCGAGCTGTTCGGCAAGGGCCTGTATCTTCGGCACAAGAACTTCTGCTATCGTGTAATTTAAAATTCGTAATTTAAATTCCCTTGGAGGCCCCGGCACATCGACAAGAGACAGTAAATCTTCTATTCTCTGCATTCTGAAAGAGTATTCGGTTATAACAAGCGTGCCGATTTCGGGTATTTCGGTTATGCTTGAACCGAGTTTCATTTCTCCCAGCAGCTTTTTCGCCGTTGCGGTTGTTATGTATTTTAGATGAAAAACGCTTGTCGTAAAAACATCGCCCGCCTTGCTGCGCTCGGCAAAAGTCGGGTCCTGGTCCAGTGCCTCAGCAGTCGGAACGATGGTTACTAATCTTCCTTTTCTGCTCATTGCAAAGCCGCGGAATTTCAGCACCGATTCAAGCAGATTATATAGTTCCCGAACTCTCAATCTGCCCTGAACCTTGATTGTTACGCTTCCCGTTACCTTTGTTTCGTCATACAGATAGTTTAGATTCAGATATTTCCCGACAAGGTCGATAAGTGCGACAAGGTCGAGTTTTTCAGGCAGATTAAGTTCGAGCAGCTCATCACCGTTTGGAATATCAACATCCGGCATGACTTTCAATTCAGCCGGAACTGGAACTATATCATCAGTTTCTCCAGGCAATTCCTGCTGTTCTTGCTCGGCAGGTAAAACAGTTTGCTGCGATTTGTTTGAAAATTTCTTCTTTATTTTAGCCGCCTGTTGTTTCTTTTCCTCAATTTGTTTTTCTGCCTGTATTGCGTTTGGCTCTTTTTGTGTTTGGTCCTGGATTGTCTCTTCTGCCTGCCCAGTCGCAGGTTCTTCAGCAGGGATTTGTGCAGGCTGCTTTTTTTCAGCTTCAGCTTTTGCGCCCTTTTCAGCCGCTGCCTTGGCTAAGGCGGCTTCTCTTTCAGCTTTAGCTTTTTCTGGTTTTGCCGTTTCTGTAAGCTCATTTATAAATCCGCCTAACATATCGTCATCTTCGGCTTTTGGCCGATTCGGTTCCGGGCTGACCGCAGCAGTCTTGGTCGCATTTGGCTCAATAACAATTGGCTCTTTTGTAAACACCGCCTGTGGTGAGCTTGCCTGCTCTGAACTCGTCTTTAAACTTTGCTGATTGGGTTCTGCCTCAGATTTTTCGACTAAAGTTTTTTGAACTGCTTCTGCAATTTTATTTGATTGTTCTTCGGGAGCGATAATAAGCAGTTTATCTTTATATGGAGCAACTATTGCTTTTATAACTCCGACGCCGGAAGGACCGTCCATTAGTGTGCCGATTGAGTATCCTTGTCCTAATTCTTTTTCAATTTTCCCGCTAACAGGTGCTTCTTTACCCGGCGGGATATCAAGAAACCGGACATCGAACTTATCATTGGCATCTACAAGTTTGATAACGGTAGTGGCATAAACAAGTTCTTCAGCGTTTCCGGTTACGGAAATAGCATTTGTGCCGGGTATTGCAAGAATTGTATCTGCAATCTTGGCTGATTGCAGATAATCTTTTGTCTGCTGGGTGGTAATATTGCGGAGTGTAAAAACCCTGACCCGAATCGCCTGTTGTGAATCTTGCCCGGCTGTTGCAGCCGGCTGTTCCGATACTGCTGCGCAGAGGTTGCTTATCGGCGCAATTGCAAACATTAATAAAACCGACAATATCACCCGTTGCCGGTTTTTTAACTCCTTTTGGCACAAGTGTTTATTCACCCGGTTACTCATTCTATTTAAACTATTTATATTTATATGTTTTATCGGACAAAATGGCATAAAATGCTTAAAAATAAAGTTTTATATTTATTCCTCCCTGCCTTTTTGTGATTCATCCCTGTGGACTTTGACGATTTTCTTTATATCTTTTATCTTGTTCGCTTTATTCTTCTAAGTCCTCTTGGCCCGATATTTTGCCCAGCCTGATTTGGGTCTGGAACTGGCCGATTTATGCGAGGGCTATTAGAATCTTGGTTAGCCCCAACAGAGCCTGGAGCGACAGCGACAGGAGGTTGTTTAGCCGGCATGGCGACGCGGGGTTCATTATTATCTTTCGGCTCTCCTGGCTTTGCACCGGTATTGGGCTCATTGGCCTCAGCCGGCAGTTGTGCTTCAATGGTTTTAAGAAATTCGCCGAGGTTTCCGAGTTCGTTGGCTTCTTCTTTTGTCATACCGGCCGATCCAGGATTTTCCTGAAGTTGCTTTACCCAGTTTATACTTTCCTGAACTTGTTTTTTGACAATATTTGGGTCTTCTGCTGGTTCAGATTGCGCGTTTTCAGTGCTGCTGGTGCTGGTTTTGTCTTCTGATACCGTTTCTTTTACAGCGATTTTCTTACCTTGCCAGTCGGGAATAGTTCTTTCAGCCGCATCGGAACCTGAGAAAGACTTAACATAGTTTGGTTTTTCCGTCCTTTCAGCGGCAAGCTCATAAGTATTGTTGCCATCACGAATTAACACAACTCCATCGCCTATTTTTTCAATCACTAAATATCCCACTTTTTCGCCTTGATTGACCCAATGCCAGCCTTTGCCGACCTCATCAATCAAGGCCCACGAATTTTCTTCATCGCCGGTATGATAACTGGTCCCGACAAGTTTAAATTTAGCGCTTATTTCTACTTTTGGGTGAATCGCTTCCTGCGGCGCTGGTTGAGTTTTTACTGGTTCTGGTGGTGGTGGATTGATGCGTAATGCGAAGGTCTTGGCCTGACGAATCAAAGGTGTCTCCTGCTCAACAGGGCTTTTACCGCCGGAGCCGCTCTGCATTTGTTCTGCAATTCCCGGCGAAGCAAGAAATTTATCAATCTCCTTGTTCGAGGCTATGCCCTTCGAGGCAATGAGAATAATAAGCCCCAAAGCTGCCAGAGCCGCTAAAATCGTCGTAATTCTCAGCGTTTTTGCCATTTCAGCAGAAATTCCTCACAATCGACAAAATTACTACACATACTTTGACATCGGAAAGCAGCTTAAGTTCCCTTCAATCCAAACTTTATTCGTAAAAATATTCGATAAAACCGCTAAATTCTATACAAATTACCATAATTGGACGATAGTCTCTCCAGCCGCTTAATTGCTTGACTATGCCGTTTATCAGTAATATTATTTCACTCGGCTGTGCCTTTGATTAAGGGAATGGTATGAAAACATATAATATTTACAAAATTTTCATTATCGCGGTTCTAATGCTTCTGCTCTTCGGCTGCCAAGGCCAAAAGAAGAGCAAAAAAGATAAACTCGCCTCAACCCCTCAGCAGGAACAATTCGACAAAACCATCGGCGAGCTTGTCGAAGCCTTTGCCTTTAATCCCATACCTGTCAAGGGCATAGGACTCGTGGTCGGCCTTTCCGGCACGGGTTCGTCCGAATGCCCGCCTGCCGTCAGAGACTATCTGCGCCAGTTCATTTTGGCCCAGGTCGGCCAGAAGCGCACTGTCGATCCCGATACATTGATTAACAGCAAGGATACCGCTGTTGTGCTCGTCGAAGGTTTCATACCCCCAGCAGCTGTTCCGCAGGATTCTTTCGATGTCAGAGTCCAGGCCCTGCCTAACACAGAGACCACCTCTCTCGAAGGCGGCAGACTCTATACCACTGATTTAAAGCTCGTCAGCAGAGTTGAAGAAGCAATTACAACCTCAAAAACGCTTGCCCTTGCTGCCGGAACAGTTTACATCGACAACGTTGCGCCGGCAAAACCCGACCAGCGAACAGGATACGTGCTCGGCGGCGGCAAAGTCCTTCAGGAACATCAGATTGTGCTGGCAATTTTAACTCCCGATTTTCGCACCGCTGCAGTCATTAGAGACCGCATAAATGCGCGATTCGACAGAGACACTGCAAACGCAGCTTCCGAAAGCATAATCTATCTTAATTTGCCGGAAAAATTCAAAGAAAGAAAAATCAGATTTATTGAGCTTGTTCGAGCGCTTTATATCGGCAAAACCGCTCAATCTGAAAATAATCACATAAACGAACTCATAGAAAAATTGAAATCCGCACCGCCTGCGGTGAGCTCGTCGAACCCTGCTGAGGAAAAGGATAAAGCTGAAATAGGCCTTGAAGCTGTCGGCAAACCAGTCGTCGCCAGACTGCTGCCGCTGCTCGAAAGCCAGGATTCGCTTACAAAGTTCATCGCCGCAAGATGCCTTTTCAACATCGGCGACGACAGAGCCTTGAAATATTTGAGAGATTTCGCCCAGGATTCGACATCGCCATTCCGTATTGCTGCAATAAAAGCTATCGGCGAAACCGTTGAAAAGCAGGACGTTATCGCGATTATGGGCCGGCTTGTGGGCGACAGCGATTTTAATACCAGATATACCGCTTATAAATATCTGGCCAAATACAATGACTCTTCGATTATTCAGACTGCCGTTGCGCAGGATTTTTACATTGACCAGGTAATTCAAATGTCGCCAAAAACAGTCTTTGTCTCAAGAAAAGATGAGCCTCGAATCGTTCTCTTCGGCGCTCCAATCGAATGCGAAAAAGACATATTCATCGAATCCGACGACGGCTATATTATTATAAATTCTCTGCCGGAAGACCCAAACCACATTTCAGTAATGCGAAAGCATCCGATTACAGGCGAATTGATGGGGCCGTTAAAAACAAGTTACAAACTCGCCGATGTGATTAAATTCCTCGGCAGCGAACCCTCTCCTGAAAATGATAAAGAAAGGGTCGGCTTAGGCATTCCATATTCGCAGATAGCTGAATTGCTGAAGAAGATGTGCGAAAAGGGAGCGGTCAAAGCCGAATTCATCGCCGGCCCATTGACGCCGCTGGCACAACTGCCGCAACAGCAGACGCAGCCAAAACTGCCGCAGCCGCAGCCCAAAAAACCCGCACCATCCAAAGAAATAATTAAAAGACAATAATTTTTTCGTCTATTCAACCCCCAGTTTCACTGGGGGTTTTGTTTAATTAATTTGAATTGTTGTATTTCGAATTTCGGATTTCTTTCCTTACCTCTTTACCTCATTACTTCCTTACTTAGTGTCTTCGTGCCTTCGTGGCTATCTTCAAAATTCAGCACTGCAAATTCCCCGTGGTATTTTTTCGCCGCCTCATCATACGCCCTCCCGGCCTCTTCTTCATTTTCGAAACTTCCTAAATAAATACATTTTCCTTTATGTTTTATAGAGGCCTGCCACTTATTTCGCCCTTTTGCCTTGGAAACACCTTTATATTTTGAAGTGCCCTTCTTTAGTTTATCTGCATTAGCGGCATTTTGTGAATTCGTCGCGAAACGCAGATTTTGTTTGGTATTATTGAGGGCATTGCGGTCTTTATGGTCAACGATTGTGCCAGCAGGAGCATTCATAATTTCTCTGTGCATATAGATAAGGCTGACTTCATCTAATCTAACCGCATAACACCTTTTAGTTTTTCTTCTATAAAGAAACCACTTGAACTGATTAATTTTATAGAAATCATCAGGGTCAACAAAAGCAAAGAGGGGCTTTGCCTTTCGATTTGTTCGAATCAGTTTGATTCTTCGAAATGGATAGCCGTAATGTTTTTTGCGGTATCGTAATAGATAATAAACGATGATGCTTTCGATGAATGTTGGAATCGGGATGTAAAAATGAATTTTTGACATAGTAAATTTCTCCGCTTTTAGTTAATTCTCTAAATTTTCAATCTTAAATCTTAAATCTTCAATTTTCAATATATAAGTCCCTCCATATATAGGCCAAAACTTGCGCGTTTTGGTCGAATTTCGACCAAAGTTCGACCAATGCGATTTTGTAAGTCTTTGCGGGATAAGGAGAAAAATTTTATTATTTTTTTCAAGCGCGCAAGTTAAAACTTGCGCAATTTCAACCAATATATGACATTTTCACTCTACTTTCGCTAAGAATTCTTCCACAGATGATGACGGGTTTTTTCTGGAGTTTACCCCGTGAGATTTACCCCGTTAGATGTGTCAGTTATCTACTTGAATATGCTTAAACTATCTAACTGGGGTGTTTTCCAATAACGGCTATCTCATCGGGGCGCTTTCGACCAATATGCGATATTTACACTCTGCTTTTGTGAATCTTTTCTGGGTTTTTCTGCCTCTTTACTTTACCTTTTGCCTCACTTCCTTAGTGTCTTTGTGTCTTCGTGGCTGCTTTTCTCTTGACAATCCCGACCTTTCTGGTATGTTATTTATTTAGAAAAAGGAAAGAGGCAAGAAGAAACTGTCGAAGGCATTCCTTAAATCCTTATTTCCTTACATCTATTTTCTTCGTGTCTTGGTGCCTTTGTGGCAACGTAATTTTTTTAGGAGGAAGAGAAAATGAAAAATGTAAGAGTTTTGATAGTTTTCGTATGTTTTCTGGCAGCAATGAATATTACTTCTGCTGATACAATACGAGGGATTAACATTGATTTTGTAACTATCGGCCATGCGGGGAATGTGGGAGACACCAGAACTGGAACAGATGAGTGGGGGCAACCTTTAGCAAATCCTTACGGGTGCGGTGCAGTTAGTTACAATTATCGTATCGGCAAATATGAAGTAACCAATGCCCAGTGGAATGCCTTTACAACTGTTGCCGGCGCTCCGACCGGCAATCCGAGCTATGCTTATGATCAAAGCGCCTACTGGACTGGCACAGACGTGCCCACCAATCGTGTAAGCTGGTATGAAGCCGCCCAGTTCTGCAACTATCTTACCAGCGGCAACAAGAGCCTTGGGGCTTATCAGCTTCATACAAACGGCAGTATTACAGTTAACCGTGCTTCGGCTATTTCTTCTTTTGGCATTGCTTATGTTATTCCTACCGAAGATGAATGGTATAAGGCAGCTTATTTCAAGCCCGATGGCAGCGGTTATTCCCTCTATGCCAATGGCACAGATACCGCTCCTATTGCCAGCGTGCAATCGAATTATAACGAGGTTATCGATTCTCCCTGGAATGTAGGTACTGGTACAGTCGAGCAGAACGGCACGTTTGATATGATGGGCAATGTCTGGGAGTGGAACGAAACTCTTATCGATTCCTCCTATCACGGTATCCGCGGTGGGTCGTACAACACCAACGGCGGCCCCGGCTACTACCTCATCTCGTCCACTCGGAGCTACGTCACCACGTACAACGAGGACCCCACTGTGGGGTTTCGTGTTGCCTCCGTCCCCGAACCAGCAACGCTTTTACTGCTCAGCTTGGGTGTAGTGATGTTGAGAAAAAAACGCTAATAGCCCTTTTTTTATAGTGCAGGAAAACTCAGTTTTTCTCAGAATTGTTTTGTTGTTTCCCGCCCATTTCCCTGATATAATTCCCCCGACTTCTTGAGGGGCAACTATGTAGGAGTTGCTATGGATAGAACATAACAAAAAGATTTCCCATGAAGGGATTAAATTATTTACTTAATCGTGGAGAACTATAGGAATGAAAAACAAAGATTTTTTTGAACGATTTCAAAAACTGCTTGAAAATGTAAAAGAGAGACATGGTTTGGACAGTGTCCATGATGCCTTGATTTTGTGGTTTGCCGAGAATAACTTAGGATTGGACCCGGAGGATGTTAAAGAAAGAATTGTGGTGGATAGCAAGGCCGAAGGGGTGGACGCCATTCTGGTAGACCAGAGAAACTACAAACTATTTTTTGTCACTGCAAAGACCGTCAGCAACTTCAAAGGATCTCAAAAGAATCTTCCCGAAAACGATGTGAAGTTGTTTTCGCTGGGAGTACAATTCCTAATAAAGGGAGCATACAAGGGAGAGATAACACCTGAGTTGGAGAACTTAGTAGATGAATATCATGAATTAGACAAAACGGCGGGTTACAAGACCTCGCTCTTAATTCTCACTTTGAAGAAACAACCCAAAAGCACTAAATTTCTTGACGATATTGCAACAAAACTTGGAACAGAGACATTGATATTTGACTTTGATAAATTGATAAAATTCTACGAGGAACGATACCTCACTATGGTGGCAGCGCCACCTGAAAAAATTTCTTTCGAGGTTATTACAGACCTTCTAAGGAAAGATATACCCATTAAATCTCGGGTTTTCACATGTAAAGGCAAGGAGATTGCCAAAATATACAACGATAACAGGGAAAGGATTTTTCAACAAAATGTTAGATATTCGTTGGGAATTCGTTCTAAAGGGATCAATAGACAAATTCTTGACACTGCTAAAAGTTCGGCAAGAGGAAAGGATTTTTGGTATTTTAACAATGGCATTACCATTGTTTGCAAACAGATCCATGAAACGAAAAGGGGGAATGTAATTAATCTACTTAATGCGCAAATAATAAATGGAGCTCAGACGACATATGCTTTACATGAGGCGTACCAAGATGGGAAGCTTAGCGATGAAATAGAAGTCCTTATTAAGGCCATTGAGTCCAGTGACAGAGAATTTACCGATAATGTCACTTTATATACAAACTCGCAGAATGCCATACGACTCAGAGACTTATGTTCGAACGATGAAGTTCAAATTAAAATTCAAACGGTGTTGCGGGACACATCTAATTATTTTTACGAAAGAAAAAGAGGAGAGATTGACTCACTATGTCCAACAAAAGAAGAAAAGAAAAAATTGTTGGGATCTGATTATAAAAACAGAATAATCAGTAATGAAAATTCGGCGCAAGCATTTTTAGCAATATATTTAGATAAGCCCGCCGAGGCAAAGAGCGAAAAAGGTCGGATATTTATAAAAGACCCAAGTGGTTTCTATGATGATATATTCAATTTAAAAGGCGATATACTTCCAGAAAAACTACTGCTTTCTTGGAAGCTCCTCAAGTATATTGAGATTCTTAAGAAGAAATACCGTAAAGAATATAAGAAAGTCGAAGATCAATCGAAGAGTAAAAGGAATAAAATTTATAGGTATGACTTTTTGCTTCACAGCGAGTATTTCATGCTAAATCTTTTGAAAGACTTTCTAAAGAATAATGGATCAGATGTTGAACGAGATAAAGATGCGATATTGTCAGTAATAGAAAGTCTGGATGGAGATACAAGTAGAATTCATGATTTCTACAAAATAATCAAAGAGACATTAGCTGTGTATATCATAGAACAGAGAAAAGATCCTAAATATTACCACAATAAATTCTTTAAAAACAATGGAAGCATAACACTTGTACGAAAGTATTTCCATTCTAAGTATAACTATGTTAATCTTCTGTAAGGTTTAATAAATAGTAATAAACCGGGAAATAATTAGCACCCATTGGCTCTCCGAAAAACTTCCCCGCGAAAATAAAATGAATAAACTAGTAACAGTTGGGCTGTTTCAAAAACTGAAAAAGAAAACCCCGCCGCGTTTTCTTCCTTTCTTGCTTCTTAAAGTGTAATTGTATATTTTTTCGTTTCAGCAAGGCTGATTTTACAGCCCGTGGACAAAGCAAATCGGCTGGCACAAAAATCGCATTTTGAGCAAAGCCTTTGCTTTGAACACAAAGGACTCCGGCTTATCGGAGGGCTTGTTGAAACAAACAGTGTTAATCCGTGTCTTAAAAAAAATCGAAGTTTACCCCGTGAGATGCCGTTTCGGCTATCTCATCGGGGTGTTCTCCAGAACTCTGTGGCTAAAAAAACAGATAACCAAATTACCGATGACGGTCAGTCGCACACACCGATAGCTTCCAATACCAATAATGGTAATTTAAATTAAGAGCGTTTTCGCAACAGACCAAAACCGCCCAGGCCCAGCAACGCGATTGTCGCAGGTTCAGGTATTATTGTAAAGTCGCTGGTGCCGCTTGCCTGGCCGCCGGCGGATATAGTAAGACCCCACTGCACTTGCATACTTGATACTTGACCGGATATTGGTATTGGTGTGGATGGGGACCCAGCAGAGTCAGAACCACCAGGGAAAATAATAGGAGCGGCGACCAAATCTGCGAATACCTGAGAACCGTTGTATTCAGCGCGGTAAACCTTACCATTGAAATCACCGGCCGTAATCGTGTCGTAACGTCCAGGATTTGCGTTTGCCCAGGCATAACCCTCCGCATTACTCAGTGCCGGGTTAATAAGCAGCAGATCTGAAGTGAATAAAAAATGTGTAGGACTATTTTTGCCGGCATGCGCAGCAAAGCCGAAATCAATATAAGGATCTCCTAGTCCTATTCCAATTTCTACGCCGTAAATAGTTGCAATGTCACCTCCTCCCAACACAATCGGGTCCATGTGTTCCTGCATGTTCCAGTAATAATCACAATCAGGATGAGCGCAAATATCGACCCAATCCAAGTCGGTTGTGATAGTACCACTAAAGGTGCCGCTTCCCGTAACCTGCCATCCTATCGTTACAGGTTGGCCTATGGCCGCAACGGGGAAAAATATGACAGCGATTAAAAAGGTAAGACCTATACCCCAAATGTGTTTTCTCTTAATCATCTTCTCACTCCCTAACTTTTTCCATTCATTTCATTTTACGCCGCTACAGACTACCATACCAGCATTAAGAAGGCATTATAAGAATAAGCGATTGTTCTCCGCTTGTCAAGGAAAATCCTGTTTTTGTGAATAAATAGGGGGATTTATACTAAATACCGCCCAACTGCTAAATTTCCTATTTTTCCTATTTAAACTTGCCAAAAAATGTGGTATTTTTAATCAGAAATCAGTATTCAGAACTCAGAACTCAGTATTTGGTATGTAAAAACGCTATTTTTTAACGATTTTTAACGTTTTAGACCGATAATACATATAGTTTTTAATTTTGAGTTTTAAGTTTTGAGTTATTATATCTCTTTGTAAATTAAATAGTTACAGCAAGTAACTATCAACTAAGGACTAAAAACTAATAACTAAATGAAGTATGGAGGCTTGCTTTGAGGCTTGAAAAAATTGTTTTGGATGGATTCAAGAGTTTCGCTGACAAGACGGAGTTCAATTTTAATCAGCAGATTACATCTATAGTAGGCCCAAATGGCTGCGGCAAGAGCAATGTTGTTGACGCCTTGAAATGGGTTTTAGGTGAGCAGAGCACCAAGAGTTTGCGTTCCGGGATGATGGCTGATGTGATTTTTAGTGGTTCAGCAGCTCGTAAATCTATGGGAATGGCTGAGGTTAGTTTGCATTTTAGTCAGGCAAGTTCGCTTGGTCTTGAGCAGAACGATTTGATGATAACGCGGAGATTATATCGCAGCGGCGAGAGCGAGTATTTGATTAACAATAAGATTTGCCGGATGAGGGACATTCGCGAACTCTTTATGGACACCGGTGTCGGCGTCCGAGCATATTCGATCATTGAGCAGGGACAAATTGCACAATTGCTGACGGCGTCGAAGGTGGACAGGAGAATTATCTTCGAAGAAGCGGCGGGAATAAGTAAATATAAAGCACAAAAAAAAGAGGCACTAAATAAATTAGAAAGAACAGAACAAAATCTACTCAGATTAGCTGATATTGTAGGCGAAGTGCAAAAACAACTTCGCAGTATAAAATTACAGGCAGGAAAAGCGAGAAATTACCTCCAATACAGCCAAAGACTCAAAGAACTACGAGTCAATTTTTCATTAGCTCAATACCACCAGATTAAACAAGAATCAGATGAGAAAAATAAAAACCTGGCCGAACGGCAAAACCAGTTTGCGCAAATCGCGGCAGAGGTCGCAGAAAAGGACGCAAAACTGAGCAATTTAGCCGCTGAAATCATTGAAAAAGAAAATGAAATCAACCGCTGCGATAATTCCCTCGTTTCAATAACAAGCAAAATCGAACAACAACAACAGCATATAGAATTCCTGCATAAAAAAATCGAAGAACTCGAAAATCGAAACGTTACAGAACAACAGCAAAGTGAAAAATTAAAAGAACAGCTTTCGGAATTCGAAAAACAACTTAAACAATGCCAAATAGACAGCTACAAAATAGAAAAAATAATCGTTGAAAAATCCGAACAGCTTGAAAATATTCAGCAGCACATAAGAGACATAAACATCAGCTGCGGCGAACTTGAAAACGAATTAGAGGATGAAAAGAGCGGCATTATCGACATTGTCCGACGCACGGCACAACTTCATAACGCAATCCAGAGCACAACGGTTTACCGCAATAATCTGCACGGCCAAAAAGACCGACTCAGCGGCAAAGTATCGCAAAGCCAGCAGCAACTCGAAGAATTGCTCGGCCTTCGGGCAGAAAACCAGGCAAGATTAGACGATATAAATAAGGTCATTTCAGAACTCCAAAGCAAACTCGAAGAGAAAAGAGAGCAAATAAAATCCATCAGCGAAAACGCGGCACAAACAAACTACACCATCGCAAGAGCAAGGGAACAAAGAAGCGCAGTGCAAAGCGAAACGGCAGTTCTTGCAGAAATGGAAAATAAACAACAGGGAATCGACAAGGCCGTGCGCGAAATACTCAATCTTCATAAGCCTTATGTAAGAGGCATCGTCGCTGATGTAATTAAGGCAGAGCCACAATATGCTGCCGCAATCGAAGCGGCATTAGAAGGCAGAACCGACGCGGTAATTGTCAGCGATACCGATTTGCTTATAAACGACAAAGAATTATTAAGCCAATCACAGGGAAGAGTAAAATTCATCCGCACAGATAAAATAGAGCCATTCAGCGATTGCAATAATTTTGGAAATCTGAACAGGGCTGTAGAATTTGTGAGTTTCGAGCCGCAATATGCACCATTGGCCTGGAATCTTTTGGGCAAAACTGTAATTGTCGAATCAATCGAAAAGGCTCTTGAATTAGCACAATTTTGCACACAAGGCTACAGCTTTGTTACAATAACGGGAGCAATACTTAATTGCGACGGCAGTATTTCGGCAGGACCTATAGGAAAAGCGATAGGCCTGATTTCACGCAAGAGCAGACTTGTCCAATTGAAACAGGAGCTTGACCAAACCTGCGCGAATATAAAACAGTTAGAAGAAAAATTAGACAGCGACACAAGGCAAAACGAACATTTGGAAAAACTCTGCAAGGATTTCAGAACCAGCGTATATGAAGCAAATACCGAAAAGACAAATGTAACTACCGACCTGAACGTAGTTGAACAAAATATTAAACGCCTGACCGATGAGCAGCCGATTCTTGCAGGTGAAATTCAGCAGCTTGACAAAGCAATTTCCGAAACTGTTCAAAACGAATACGCATCAAAGCAGCAGCTTGGCGAGCTTGAAGCCGTTAACGCACAGCGAAGCGAAAAAATCGGACAGCTCGAAAAAAGCCTGGCGGAAAAGAAACAAACACTGGAAACAAGCGTAAATGAGCTAACAGAATTGAAAGTCGCGCTGGGACAGGGACAGGAGCAGAAAAAGGCAACGGCACAGCAAATAACAAGTCTTGAAAACCAGATTCAAAACGGCAAGACCGCTCTTATTCAATCGCAAAATAATATAACCGCCTGCGGCGAACAAATTAAGCAATCACAAAAAGACATACAAGGTATCGAAACAGAAATATCAGAGCTTTTCGGACAAAAAGAAACGACAAGTAATCAAAGTATCGCTCTTCACGAACAGGTCGAACAGATGCTCAAGGAGCAAAGCGAACTTGGCGAAGTCTTAAAACTTAAAAGACAGGAGCAAAGTCTGCTCGATGAAGAGATTCATCAGATAAAACTGGAACTATCTCAATTTGAAGTAAAACTAACAGACCTCATTCAGCGAGTTACGGAAGAACTGCAGATGGATCTGGCGGCTGCGTATCAAAATTATAAGCAAGAGGAAATAAACTGGGACGCGGTCAGAGACGAGATTGCCGATTTGCGGGGCAAAATCGAAAGGTTAGGCAACGTCAATGTTGACGCAATCGAGCAGCAGGATGAGCTTGAAAAAAGAAACGACTTTTTAACAAGTCAGATAGACGACCTCAATAAAAGCAAAGAGCAGCTCCTGCAATTGATAAATCGACTCAACAAAGAATCTATTGATAAATTCGCAATAACTTTTGAGCAGATAAGAACGAATTTTCAGGAAGTTTTCAGAAAATTGTTCGGCGGCGGCAAAGCAGACATTATACTCGAACAGCCTGAAGATATTCTTGAAAGCGGTATAGAGGTTATGGCTCGTCCGCCGGGCAAAGAGACAAGGAGTATCAGCTTACTGAGCGGCGGCGAAAAAACAATGACAGCTATCGCCCTGCTGTTTGCGATATTTAAAACCAAGCCATCGCCGTTCTGCTTCTTAGACGAAGTTGACGCTGCACTGGATGAGGCAAACAACGAAAGATTTAACCTGATTGTTCAGGAATTCAAAAAGAATTCACAATTTATCATAATCACGCACGCCAAACGGACTATGAGCATCGCGGATATGCTTTTCGGCATTACAATGCAGCAGAAAGGCGTCAGCAAAAAAATAAGCGTGAAATTCGATTCTTATGAGCCGCAGCAGGAAGAAGAAGCCACGGCGGTAGCGTGAAAAAATTTAATATTTAAAATTTAAGATTTAAAATTTTAAAATACGGTATCGGTAAGGTCGAGTAAATCGTTATCGGTTATCAAAATGCCGAAGGTGGGAGTCGAACCCATACGGGGTGTTGAGCCTTGTTTCGTCAATTTCAAAGTTATAAATATTTATTGTAAGATATAATTTCTTCCGAGCTTTTTCGTATTTTATCCGGAATTTTTTTATCAGCAGATAAACCAACAGAAATCATAAGCTCTAATCTTTTATTCTTTGGGATGCCGAGTATTTTCTTGACTTTTTTCTCGTTGAACCAGCCAAGTATACAGGTTCCCAGGCCTTGCTCTGCAGCCTGGAGGCAGAAATGCTCTGCCGCAATGCCTATATCCATAAGACTGAAGTTCTTTCTTTTGACTATGCCTCCAAACTTTGCAAGTAATTTTTGACGCTGAGAAACGATTAAAATTAAAACAGGAGCTTTAAATGCAAAATGATTAAAGTCTAATATGCCTTCAAAGGCAGCCTTAGCAACATTGGTTTTAATTCCAGGTTCATCCACTACAATAAATTTCCAGGGCTGAGAGTTACAGGCAGACGGAGCAAGTCTGGCAGCCTCGATACACCTGGCAATATTTTCACGAGAAACAGAGGTTTCTCTGTAATTCCTTACACTATACCTTTTATTTGCCAATTCCAAAAAGTTCATAATTTCCGTCCGGTTCTGTTATACTGCCACTTTTTTCTGCTGGAAGTCAATTGAAGAAGTATTTCTGTAGTAACTGTTGTTACTGCCGAAGGTGGGAGTCGAACCCACACCCGGGGTGAACCGGACTGGATTTTGAATCCAGCGCGTCTGCCAGTTCCGCCACTCCGGCGTCGTAGCCACAAAGACACTAAGACACAAAGAAATTAACCACGAATAAACACGAATATACACGAATTATTTTAATAATCAATGAGAACTATGTTTTCGGGCGTTGCGACAACGTCTTTTTTGCCGGGGCCGAGAATATCTTTTATTTCGCTTGAGTGCTTGCCAGCAATCTTTCTTAATTCCTCACTGCTGAAATGAGTAACCGTTTTGGCGAATGAATTAAGCAGGACCACATCGCCAGAATCAAAATTGCCGATAACAGTCTTTATTCCTTTCGGCAGCAGAGATTTTTTCTTCTTTACGGCTTCAACCGCCCCGTCATCTATCGTAATCGTCCCGGCCGGAGCACTATTTAAAAGCCAGCGAAGACGATTGCTTAATTTACGTTTCGGCATAAAAACTGTGCCGATATCGTCGCCGGCGATTATCTTTGTTAAACAATCCTTTACTCTGCCATCGGCAAGGACAATCCGACAGCCTGCATTCGAGGCAATTTTAGCGGCTTCAATCTTGCTTTTCATACCGCCGGTAGCGAATGGACTGCCGCGGGAGCCTGCGCTTTTTATAATCGCATCGGTAATCTCATAAACAGCTTTTACTGGTTTTGCATCGTCAAATTTTCGAGGGTCTTTGTCATACAAGGCGTCTATATCGCTCAGCAGTATCAAAACATCAGCGTCGAGCTTGCTGGCGACAAGAGCGCTTAATTTATCATTATCGCCGAAGGCTGAACCGATTTCATCCGTCGCGACGCAGTCATTTTCGTTAAGGACAGGCACAACGCCAAGATTTAAAAGCGTCTCAATGGCATTTTTCAAATTCAAATATGTCTGGCGATTGTTCAGCACCTCCGCGGTCAAAAGCACCTGAGCACAGGTAAGGCCGAATTTATTGAACGCCTTTCTGTATTCGGTCATAAGCAGAGGTTGTCCGACGGCGGCACAGGCCTGGCGCATTTTTATATCCGTTACGGGACTTGCGATTTTCAATTGACCCGCGCCCATTCCGATTGCTCCGGAAGTTATCAAAACGACCTGCCGGCCTGCTTTGATAAGAGCGGCAATCTGCTCGGCAATGGACCGGAGAAAAACGCTGTCAATGGCGTTATCTTTGCTGAGAGTATTAGTGCCGATTTTGACGGCTATCCGTTTGGAGCTGGTAAAGTTCCGCATTATAAATGAAATTCTTTTTTCAATTTTTTGTGTTTAAATTGTTTTGCGTTCGGGCCGCAGTAGTCGGCGACGATTTGTCCGGAGCCGATGAGCTTCCATTTATATATAACCAGACCTTCAAGTCCGACAGGGCCGCGAGCGTGGATTTTGCTTGTGCTTATGCCGACTTCCGCACCGAGACCGTAACGGAAACCATCGCTGAAACGCGTGCTGGCATTAAGAAAAACATTAGCGGAATCGACAAGCTCCAAAAATTCGGCGGCTGCGGTGCGGCTTTGCGTAACAATCGTATCGGTATGATGCGAGCCGTAAGTATTTATATGGTCTATGGCCTCATCGAGTGAATCAACCGTTCTTATCGACAGTATCTCGGCAAGATATTCCGTTCGCCAATCTATTTCATTAGCGGGTTTTATGTCTATAATCTTTCTTGTCTTTTCACAGCCGCGAAGCTCGATTCCTTTGGCCTGGAGAACTTTTTTTATTTCAGGCAGAAACCTTTCGGCAATATCCTTATGAACCAGAAGTGTTTCCGCCGCATTGCACACCGCGACATACTGCGTTTTGGAATCAACCGTAATTTTCACCGCCATATCTATATCGGCCTGATTGTCAACGTAAACGTGGCAGAGGCCGTCGGCGTGGCCGAGGACGGGTATATTGGTATTGTCCATAATGAAACGCACAAATTGATTCGAGCCTCGCGGGATAAGCAGGTCTATAAACTTATCCATACTGAGCATCGCCTGAACGTCAGCACGGGTCTGCAAAAGCTGAATCCAGTTATCAGGTAAACCTGCCTTTACGCTTGAGTCGTGAATAACCTCAGCAAGTATATTATTTGTATTTGCCGCTTCTATGCCGCCTTTGAGCAAACAGGCATTGCCGCTCTTGAGACAAAGCGTTGAAATCTGCACAAGAGCATCAGGGCGGGATTCAAAAATAACGCCGATTACACCGATGGGACAACTAACCTTGTAAACCTCAAGGCCTTTATCCATCTGCATTGCATAAAGAGTTTTTCCGACCGGGTCATCAAGATTTATAAGGTCTTCAATGCCGCTGCATACGTCATTAATTTTGTTTTCGCCGAACTTGAGCCTTTTGAGCAGAGCAAGAGGTATTCTTTCATCTTTGGCCTTTTCGACATCCTGGTCATTTGCCTTGATAATCTCCGCGGCATTTTGCCTCAATGCGTGCGCAACAGCCTTAAGGGCACTATTTTTGCGCTCAGTATTAACCGCCGCCAGACGAATAGCTGACTTTTTAGCTGATTGTGCAAGTTCCGTTAAATCCATCCCGTTAGACTTCCTTTCAGGTATATAATTAACATAAAATAATTCCTGTTTTTTTCAATATCCAAAATATCTATAAATCCCAACAAGTCTAATGGGATCCATATCTTAAACCTTTGTTTATGAAAATTATTACAAGTAAAATATTTTAACAACCTTTTTGTAATTAAACAACGATTTTGCATTCATAAATAAAACTCTATATTTGACAGAATTTTAGCCCCAGATTAAAATTCTAACAATAAAGCGGGTGTAGCTTAATGGCAAAGCTCCAGCCTTCCAAGCTGGCCATGTGAGTTCGATTCTCATCACCCGCTTTAAAAACAAGTCTCTGTGTTAATATAGGCAAAATAAAACGACTTTGCTGACAAATCAAATTTTAAGTCCTATAAGAAAATTTTAAAAATTTTTAAGATATTTTGTTTTTTTGTTTGACCAAAGTGGGAGATAGTGGTAGAAACTGGTAACGTTTTAACTATCAAGTAACATTTTGATAGTAAAGTGGGACAAAAAATATGCTTTTACTAACAGGCGAATACGAAGGCACCATTGATGAAAAAGGCAGAGTTTTCATCTCCAACAAACTCCGCGGTCAGATAGACTGCGACGAACACGGAAGTAATTTTTATCTTACAATCGGGCCAAATGGAGTGCTAAGTCTATATCCCGAAAAATACTTCAGACAGTTTGCTCTCGGCGAGTCGCCAGGGATGGCGGCTCCCGATGAGGCTGTAGTCTTCGAGCGAATGAGCTTCGCTCTTGCAAATAAGGTCGAATTAGACAAACACGGCAGATTATTAATAACCGAAAAACTAAGAAAACGCGCAAATCTGCGAAACAACCTCACCCTTGTCGGGATTCGAGACCATATAGAACTGTGGAACAGCGGAGACTGGGACAAATACGTTTCAGACAATTTCAAGCAATTTCAGCAGCAAACAATGCAGGCAAGACAGGCTATCCTGCAAAAACAAAGTAAAGAACTTTAAGGAGAAGGTTTATGTTTAATAGGGAAAAAGACCACTGCAAAATTGTCCTCGACAGCCTTACCGGCGAAAAGGCAACCGATGAACAGACATTCGCTTCGATAAATATCCTTGTGGAAAAGCTCGAAAATGTCCGCAAACTTCATCGGTCTCTTGTCGATGTCGAGTTCTCGCCTTTCGTGCAGGAACTGGCTGAACAGGAAATGAAACTTGCCGTCAGTTAGCGGCAAGCCAAAGCTGGTTGTATTAAGAGGTATTTAAAAGTGAATAATACGCCGGCAGATTTAGAACATATACCTGTATTAGCTCAATTCGCTGCCGGAATAAGCCTGAAAGAAAATGCCGTTGTTGCAGATACCACAATAGGTTACGGCGGACACAGCAAAATCTTCGCAAAATCCCTCAGCAAAGACGGAATTATCGTCGGGTTAGATGTTGATAGCAATTGTCTTAAAATCGCAAGGGATAATTTGGCTTCCCTGCCTTGCAAGGTTCTGCTTATACGGGAGAATTTCGCGAATATCGCTGAATCGCTGCGGCAAAACGGCATAGAAAAGGCGGATTTGATTTTTGCCGATTTGGGCGTTTGCTCGGCTCAACTGGCAGATAAGAATAAAGGCCTGAGCTTTAACGAAGATATGAAGCTCGATATGCGGCTGGATGACAGGCTTGAGGTTACAGCCGCTGATATTGTCAACAACAAGGACGAGAAAGGATTGGCTGACCTGATATACAATTATGGACAGGAACGGGCGTCAAGGAAGATTGCCCGTTCCATCATTTTATACAGGCAGAAGAAAAAAATAGATACAACAGGCGAACTTGTTAATATAATATGCAATTGTCTGAAATGCAGCCCGAAGTCGCGCAAGAGCAGGATTCATCCGGCAACGAAAACTTTTCAGGCGTTGAGAATCGCAGTAAATAGCGAACTTGAAAATCTTGAAAAGCTGCTTTCGGCTGCACTAAATTTACTGGGAAAAGGCGGCAAAATAGCAGTTATCAGCTTTCATAGTCTCGAAGACAGAATCGTAAAAATGAACTTCAGACAAAATAAGGCGGCAGGCATCTACGATATTATTACAAAGAAACCGGTAACCGCTTCCGCTGCGGAAATACAGGAAAACCCGCGCTGCCGAAGTGCAAAATTAAGGATGGCTGTCAAAATTTGAAAATGGAGTTTTGCAAATGACAACGGACGCAAAAATCGGATTACTTTTAGCACTTGTTTTTATCGTCGCCATAACATTCGTAATTAACGGCCTTCCGGCTTTTCTAAATAAGAGCAATAAAGAGGCGGATACCGCTACTTATGTGAATCATTATAAAGAGCAGCAGCCGGCGCTTGTGGGGCCAAGCAGGAATATCGCACCTGTCCTGAGCCATAAACCTGCAATAAGCGTTCTAACCGAAGCTCCCAAAATGGACCTCAACAGCCCTGCCGAAACGCGATACCAGGCTCTTCTGCCCGCAGCCAAGGATGCCGTAAAAACAACAGATGCAATCGATGCCAACGCCATTAAGAAAGAATTTGTCGAGGTCAAACCCGCCGCAAAACCGGCGGAACAGCCGGAATCAGGCATAACTTATGTCGTTTGCCCGGGAGACAGCCTGGCGGAAATCGCACAAAAAATGTATGGTCCTGAAATCGGCAAAAAGCCTGCCTCAATCGAAAAAATCTATAACGCAAACAAGGACAAACTCTCCTCAATCAATGCTATCCAAGTCGGACAGAAATTAGTCATACCGCCGATTGAAAATAAGGCAAATACGCTCTTAAAGACAGGTCTTTTCGAAAAGGCTGCTGAAAAGGTTTCAAAAATTACGTCTCCGCAAACCGCTAAAGCTCAGCCAGCCCAAGAGCAATATCGACAATATGTTGTGAAAGAATCTGACAGTCTCTGGCAAATAGCCCAGAAGCAATTGGGCAACGGCAACAGATTTAATGAAATAATCCAGTTAAACCAGTCCATACTTAGCGACCCTGAGAAACTTGAGGTCGGTATGAAATTAAAACTTCCTTTGCGCTAGAAGTGTGACCATTTTTCGTTACATTTTTATAGTTCTCGTCCTGTGTTTTGTCTTTTTGGCGACGATTTATCTGCGAAGACTACAAAACAGCGCTTTTTATCAATTCCGCACAGGGCAGGCAAAACAGACAAGACTCAAACAAGAGCTCTGGCAACAACAATTGCATCTTGAATCCCTAATCAATCCCGCTTCCGTTTCCGAAGCAATCAAAAATAAAATAAAAACGGAGGAAAACCATCAGTAAAATACGCAGCAAAATATAAATGGATTCCCGCCTTCGCGGGAATGACCCCGCCAAAGTGTTGGCGGGGCTAACCGCGAAATAAAAACCCCCAACATAAAGTTGGGGGCTTTAGGATATTGAATTATGCGATATAAAACTGCTTTTATAATACTTATATTTATCGCAGCGGGTCTAACAGGCGTTGCGACACGCTGCTTTTATCTTCAATATTACAAGGCGGATTATTATTCAGAAATCTCGGCAAAGGCCCAAAGAACAGGTTTTCTTGAAAAACCGCGCAGAGGCGCAATTCTCGACTGCAAGGGCAAAATCCTTGCGGCAAGTTATAAAGTTGATACCGTTTTTGCCGAACCCAATGCAATTATCGACCTTAAAAAAACTGCAAAAGACGTCTCGGCAATCATCGGCATAGGCCCTGTAGAAATATCCAAACTAATTCTCACCGGTCGAAATCCCGGCTATGCGCCTATACTTATCGACGCCAAACTTACAGATGAGCAGAGAAAACAACTGCTTAAAATTGACGGCATCGGCATCGAAAGCGGATGGAAACGATTTTATCCTCTCGGCAATGCCGCCGTTCACGCGGTAGGTTTCGTCGGAACAGAACAGGAGGGACTTGCAGGACTGGAATTAAAATATAATAAACAGCTCAGCGGCTCGATAGGACGAAGCAGTTTTTTTGCAGACGCGGCAAGAAGACCTGTCCGGCTTGGCAAGTATGAATCCTTCGCAGAGGATGGCTCGGATATAATAACGACAATCGACTCGACAATTCAGGAATTCACACATTCCGCCCTTTTGAAACAGTTTAAAGCCTTCGAGGCCGAGTCAGCGGTCGCACTCGTTATGGACCCGTGCAGCGGCGCAATTCTTTCAATGGTCTCTTTGCCGGACTTCGACCCGACAAACCTTAAAGATGTGGACGCGAAAAGTCTCGGTAATCATATACTCTGCGACCCTTACGAGCCGGGCAGCATCTTTAAGCCGGTGGTCGCTGCCTGGGGTCTTGAAACAGGCTCAATCAATCCGGATGATTCTATCTTCTGCGAAAACGGCCACTACAGCGGCAAGGGTTTCGGCACAATCGGTGAATACCACGACGGAGGCTACGGAACTCTTACTATCAGCGAAATCCTCGCGCATTCGAGCAATATCGGAATGGCAAAAATCGGCCAGAAAATGGGAGCAGCGAAACTTCACGAAGGCGTAAAACTTTTCGGCTTCGGCAGGAAAACAGGCATTGACCTGCCGGGCGAAGAGCCGGGAGTGGTATGGAATCTTAATCACTGGACGGGTTACAGCATTGCGAGAGTGCCGTTCGGTCACGAAATATCGGTAACCGCAATACAAATGGCCTGTGCCTATTGCACTATTGCCAACGGCGGCAGAACTATAAAACCCCATATTGTAAAAGCCATTGTTCGCAACGCGGGTAAAAAAGTCGAACTAATAGAACCCTCGCCTACGAGCAGTTATGTCATAAGCGGTAAAACGGCACAGTGGCTGGTCTCAAAGGCAATGGTCGATGTCGTCAAAATCGGCACAGGCAAAAGCGCCGCGCTGCAAAACTGGCAGGTCTGGGGCAAAACCGGCACCGCCAACATCGCAAACGCAGGCGGCACTTATGATGAGCAAAATTATGTCGCATCTTTTATCGGCGGCGCCCCGGTGGACAACCCGGCAATTGTCGTTACGGTCTCCATCAGAAAACCAAATAAAAGTCTCGGCAAAGGCTACGCAGGCGGAGCTGTCGCAGCGCCTGTCGCCAAAGAAATCCTCGAAAAAACTTTGACCTACCTGAAAATTGAAAAATTGAAGAAGGAAGAATAACGATTGAAGATTGAAGATTGTTATCGGTTATCAGATTCCATTTATTTTAGATAGCCTAATTCAATACAGAAGCTCAGTAAATCTCTTGCAATCGGGCCTGCGTCGCTTGCGCCGTGCTGGCCGCCTTCGACAAGAACCGCAAAAGCCACCGAATTACCGAAACTGTCTTTGGCAAAACCGGCAAACCAGGCGTGATAAGGTTTTTCAGTCGAGCCGGTCTTGCCGAAAACTTTTATGCCCTTTTCCTCAAAGCCGCTGTCTGCAAATTGCTTGTGCGCGGTGCCACCATCTTCATTGACTACCGCGTGCATTCCATCATAAATAACAGATAAGGCATTTTCAGAAAGGCCGAGTTTATAACTTGCACCGGCCGGCGCTGAAGTAATAATCCTTGCCTTTCTAAAAATTCCCCCCCTTGCAAAAGCCGCGAACGCGTTTGCGACCTGCAGCGCATTGGCTCTGAAGTTGCCCTGACCAATGCCGAAGAATCTTCTTTCAGCAGAATCAATGCCGGGCAATTGCTCAAGAGACAAATCGTCCCCTTTCGGAATGCTGCTCGAAATAATTCCGGGAGTCTGTCTGAAATTCTGGCGTAAGCCATCCCCCAGCGGAGGCATCGCATCTCTGCCGAAGCCGAAATTGAACAGCCATTTTTGAAGACTCCCCGGCGGAACCCTGTCAGCAAGCCGCGAAAAATAAACATTGCAGCTTCCCTTTAATGCGTTTCTTGCCTTGTTGCCGCCTTCGTAAGCCCACTGCTCATCGTGGCCGTAGCCGAGAGTTTTTAAAATCCAGCAGTTCGGCCAGCCTGCCGGCGCCGGATGAGAAGGACAAGAAATTATCTCCTCACCGGTGATTATATTTTCCGCCAGGGCAGCTGCGAGGATTATGGGCTTTGCCGATGAGCCGGGCGGATAATGCCTTTCGATAACACGGTTGACAACGGGTGCATTACCATCAGCAAGAAGTTTTGAATAATCCCATCTGGCCTTGTTCAAATCAAAATCGGGCATAGACACGGAGGCAATTATATCCGTCGAATTCACATCTATAATTACTATTGCGGCCGGGCTTCCAAAGCCCGGATTCAGGTTCCTGTTTTTCAGTAAATTTTCGATTTTCTGCTGCAGCTCAATATCAATAGTTAATCTGACATCGCTGCCAAAACGGGTTTCCGTTTTACTCAATATTTCCTTATCCGCATCATAAACAACCCTGCCCCTGCAGCCCCTGAGGGACGATTCAAGGACATTTTCAACCCCGCAAAAGCCGATGGTTTCGCCAAACAAATATCTTTCTGATTCGTCGTTTACATCCTGATTGTCTGTCGGCGCAGCCGGCCTGACCCAGCCGATAAGCTGAGCGGCTGAATTTTTATACGGATAAATTCTTTCCGCACGTGGCTGAACTTCAATGCCGGGGGTATCAATAAATTTAAGCTGGGCGGCAAGGACATCATCATCATTTTCAAGCCTGAATAATTCCTGCGGCTGATGCATTTCAGCTACATCAACCTCCGCAGCAAGTAAAAGCCGCTGGTCAGCATCCGGCTCGGCAGTTTCAAAATCCTGCTGCGGATATTTTCGTTTCCCGGCAAGATAATATCTCAACTGCCATATCGGCTCATTTATCTGTTCGCTGATTTGCGTTTTGATATCATCAGGAGACAAATTTTTAAATTGTGCGCATTTATAAATAATTTGATTTAAGGTATTGAAATCGTCTGTGAATTTTTTACGGATTTTTTCGCCTGCGTTTTCAGCATTTTCTCCGTCATTCAACGCCCGCAGCAACTGCACTTTCCAGAATCGCTCGTCGAGCAATCTGGCGAACTGGTAATCTATGCAGAGGGCAAACCTGGCCTCATCCGTCGCGAGAATTTTGCCATTTCTGTCGAGAATTTTGCCGCGAAGTGACGGAAGCTCTTTACTCCTGGAGGCGTAAATTTTCTCAAGCTGGCTTTGCCATACCGAACGGGGATTAAGCTGGATAAAGGCAAGCCTTGCAACGCACAGCGATGTAAGCAGGAAACATAAAAACGCAAATATCTTCAGCCGCCTGCCGGACATCTTACACTCTGCCGTCAGCTTTTAAACCGAACCGATGGGCTCCTACGCCGAGCCACTTGCCGATTTTTACCACCGGCCATTTTATCAAAAACCACAAAATCGCGGAATAAAGTCCGACAGCAAAAATTTCAAAAAGACCCGTCTTTATAAGCTCGGAAGCCTTCATCTGTGTAAGAAGCAAAGCAATCGTCCCGGTCAAAATTGCCGCCGCCAAAATTGCCATTGCCTGCTGGCCGGTGCTTTTAAGAAGAATTAATTTCCTAATATGAGCTATCACTGAACCGATAATCCCAAAACTTATAAGATGCGGGCCTAAAACCATTCCCGTAATATCCGCAGCGAAACCGATGGCAAACGAAATTATAACCGCATCGTAGCTGTCACAATAAACCGCAAAATAAACAAGCAGTATCAAAAGCACATCGGGCTTGATTCGCAGGTTAGTCAGCGAGAAAAGCTCCATCGCCGCACTCGCCTGGAGACAAGCAACAACTAATATCACCAATGTAAACCGCCACCATTTCATCCCATCACTTCAACTCCGCTTTAATAACAATTACAGCCACATCCGTTATATCATCAAAGTCATAGGCGGGCTTGACTTTTATCGCCCAAAGAACCGGATTAGTTTCATCGATAGTGCATTTGGATATCCTGCCAATAATCCGCGGACTTTGCAGAATACCGGGGCTCGGTGCCGCATATATGTAATAACCTTCCTTCAGCTTATATTTTTTAGGGACATTGAGAATCCTTGCAGCGTCTTTGTCGTCGCCCTGAATCGTGCCGTTGAAATAAGAATTGACGTCCGGCGCGGATATCTTAACGTGCAGCTTACAAGCCGAACTGCTAATCAGCTTAACGCTCGATATATCCTTTGAAACATCCTCAATACAGCCGATAACGGCATTATCGCCAAGCACAAACTGGCCTTTCACAAGGCCGTCGGCAGAGCCGCGATTTATGATGAATTCATTTTTCCTGCGATTGACAACTTTGGCAAGCACAAGTCCCGTTGCAGGGTCAGGCTCGGTCATCCTGATTCGGCTAAGCAGGTCGATTTGCTTTTTTTGCTCCTGAAACTGCGATTGAAGATTTTCATAAGCAACCTCAAGTTTATTATATTCGCGGCGGGAAACAGCATCAGGCAAATCAGTCTGAATTTTCTGCTGATAAGCGGCAGATGAGCCGATGTTCAAAAAAAATCCGAAAATATCGAAAAACGCAAAATTAAGTTTGGACGTAATATTCTGCGGAATCAGCAGCAGAATAATTCCAATTAGAAGAAGACCGGTGAAAAGCGTAAGTTTTGACGGTCTGAATTTTGCCCGTGCCATTTAATTCAAACCCGCAGTCCTCTATTCCCAGCCATAGCCGCTATGGTCCATTGTGTCTTTCCACAATTCGAGGTTTTCGATATAGACGCTTGTGCCTCTGGCGACGCAGGTCATCGGCTCATCGACCCTTTTAACGGTCAATCCAGTCGCGTTTGCAAGAGTTTTATCTATGCCTCGAAGCAGTGAGCCGCCTCCGCAAATATGCATTCCATTGTCGATAAGGTCGGCAGCAAGCTCCGGCTCAGCCCTTTCAAGCGTCCTCGTAACCGCTTCGATAATTCCGCTAATCGGCTCCTTGAGCGCTTCACGGATTTCCTCACTGGTTATGACTATTTTTCTCGGCAGTCCCGATATTGTGTCCCTGCCGGCAATTTCCATTGTTAATTCCTGCTCAAGCGGAGCGGCTGAACCGAGCTGAATCTTAACCTGCTCTGCCCGCGGCTCGCCGATAAGAAGATTGTATGTGCGTTTGAGATGACTGATTATCGCCTCGTCCATATCGTCGCCACCGATGCGAATGGATTCGCAGGTGCTTATATCGGCAAGGCTCATTATCGCGACTTCCGTTGTGCCTCCGCCAATATCGACAATCATAGACGCGGTCGGCTCGGTAATCGGAAGTCCAGCCCCGATACCCGCAGCCATTGGTTCATTAACAAGATAAACTTTTCTCGCTCCCGCTCTTTCGGCGCTATCGATAACGGCCCGTCTTTCAACAGCGGTAATTCCGCTCGGCACAGCAATAACTACGCGAGGCCTTATCCAGCGTCCGCGTTTGCCGTGGACTTTTCGGATAAAATAGCTCAGCATCGCTTCGGTAATTTCAAAATCGCTGATTACGCCGTCTTTGAGCGGCCGAATTGCCGAAATACTCCCCGGCGTTTTGCCGAGCATTTCTCTTGCGACAAGTCCGACTGCTTCGCCGTTATTTAGAACAATGTTCGTTCCTTTGCGAACGGCAACTACACTTGGCTCATTGAGGACGATGCCTTCGTTCCTGACACAGACAAGCGTATTACAGGTCCCAAGGTCGATACCCATATCCATACTAAACCAACTCAGTATCGGGTCTAGTAACACGTCAAATCCTTTCCAAAAAACATCCTCGATAAATTTCCATTATCGAGCCAATTAACGAACATTGCCAATTTTAAAAAGCGTTTCGTAAATAAACCAGCATTTATAAGCGACAAACCCAGCCGTTGCCGCGACAACTCCACAGGCAAAAGCCAAAAGAGCAGTATAAAGATTACTCGATGCCTTCACTTTGCCGTTCATTTTGATTCCTGTTATTTAAAATTACCACGTTGTAGAAGCTGTATCGCCGACCTTCGGCGGCTGCTGGACAAGCTGCGTGGTTCCTGCCGAAGTTTCGGTATCCACATCGGTTATTTTTACATCGCAAATAAACGAATCATTGCGGATAATATGAAATATCATATCCTTCGCAACGCCGTCTGCACTTCCTATTGAAAGAGTTACGAGAGGACCATCAACGGCAGTAATCGCTCCCTGCAGGGCTGCACTTGTCGCCGCCGGCATTTCAACAGCTTTTGCTGCAGAATCCGGCACTGTAGTAACCGGCTCTGTAGTAACTGCTGCACCTTTTTTTCCGCCAAGCTGCTGTTCAAGCTTCGTTTTTTCTTCGAGCAGTCTTTTCTTTTCCGCGTCAACAGATTGAAGCTGGGCCATTTTTTCCTCAAGACTTGCCGTTATATCGCTGAGATTTTTGGATAGCTTTACCCCTTCAGCCCTTGCCTGGTCAAGCTCTTCTCTTGTATTTTTAAGAGATTCCGCCATACCCCCTACAGTTTTTTCCGTCTCCAGAGCCGATGAAGTCAGACTCTGGACTTTTTCCTCAAGTGTGGTTTTTGCAAGCTGAATATCTTTCAAATCCTGCTCGGTTTTGGTTTTCTCCGCCTTGAGGTCGGCTATTTCAGATTCGAGCCTGCTGGAATTCTCGTTCATCTGATGTTCCTTATCCGCAAGCTGCTGCTGATAACCTTTATTCTTTTCTCGCGTAGCAGCCAAATCCCTTTCCAACTCTTCATAAGCGACTTTGTAATTTTTAGCTGTGCAGACATAAGTTACAATAGTTCCGCACAGAAAAAGAGAAAACAGCGACAATAAAACTATCAAAATCTTTGTGAGCGTGCTCAAAACAGGCTCCTTTCGCTGGCTGGTTGTTAAAACTATCCGACCATTAACCCGTTTATTTTACAAAACTATAAGTAATTTATCTTAGGGGATTTTAAGACTATATCGCAGCAAGGTCAAGTTTTTTTTACCGCTTTTAATCGTGCCCTGCGAGGATAAAAACGCTCTTCGCAGCCGCAAGCTGAACGGCCGGGGAACTGTTTTTAAGCAATTTAGGCAGATATTGGACTAATTTTTCCGTGCCAATCTGCCCTATCGCCAGTGCTGCAAGCCGGTTACAACTCTCAGCCATTGATTTATCCAGCTCCACCCGGCTGGACAGATAATCCAAAACAACAAATTGACCGCTTTTATCGCCTAAAGTGCCGAGCTGCTCAGCCGCTGCAAGCCGGACCTGCGGAATATCGTCATCAAGCATCGTCAAAATAGTATTAACCCCCTGAGTTCCGCCAAGCGCTCCCATAGCATAAATACCCATACATCTATCGTCTGCATAAACACTTATGAGCATTGTCCAGATTCTCTGGTATATCTTTGCATCTCCTATTCTGGCAATTGCCTCTGTAGCATTGTAAGCCACAGCATCACTCGATTCTTTGCTATCTTTAAGACGGTAGAGAATCGGCAGCGAATCTGTGCTTTTGAGCTTTCCCATCAGCATCGCAGCGTTAGCCTTGACAGTATCATCATTAATATCAGCCGCTTTTTGAATAATGACAAGATATTTCATTTCCCCAAGCTTGCACAGCGCATAAGCCGTTGCTATTCGGACATTTATGTCAGGGTCATTAGAAAGCTGCCGTATCTGAATTTCCGCACCTTTATACTCGATATCTCCTATCGCAACTGCTGCGGCAAACCTGACAGGCACTAAATTATCATTCAAAAGCCGGACAATTTCAGGCACAAATTTCATTTTTTTGCTCGATGAGACTACCTCAATGGCATTGCTGCGAATTATGCCCTGCGGACTGGCCAATCCAGCTGAAACAATCTTTTCCGCCTCGGGGACAAGACTTTTTACAGTTTCTGCCTCTGTGCCGTAACAATTTGTAAATAAAGAGATTATAACCAAAAAAGATATAGAAATTTTAAATTTCATTATAATTTCACATCCTGTTTTTTAGAATTATGTTTTATATTTTTATATATCGACACAAAAGCGGTAAAAATCAAACATACGCCGCAAGTGATTTCCAGGTTCTGGCCTGTTTGGCTGAAAATCGTAATCCTTTTGTCGATAAGAACCCTGTCAGCAAACCAGCCTCTTTGGCATACCCTGTCGAACGCCTGTTTGGCAATAGTGCCGCTAATATATCCATTATGTATCCTGCCAAGCGAATCTATATAACAGCTTATGCCGGTATTTACACTGCGAACCACAGGAACACGATTTTCTACCGCCCGAAAAACACAAATCGCCGTATGCTGGCCAAGCTCGGTCGTTGGCTTGATTTTTCCTTTTCTCTCGCTAACGAACCAGCCGTCATTGCTTATATTGACAAGCCAGTCAACCTGTTTGGTTTTGCTATTATCGAGTGTTAATTTCCGGGCAATCTTAGGCACCGTGTCCTCGTAACAAATCATCACGCCAAACCGATATGTCTTATCGTCAGCCTTCATTTTAAAAACGGTATATTCCCGGCCGGCATTTATTGTGTAATCATAATCATAAGGCGTAAGCATTATAAGAAACTTATTCAAAAACGGCAGCGTATCCTTAAAAGGAATATATTCGCCGAACGGCACAAGATGAATTTTGCTGTATTGCTGGCGTCTCTGGGGCTGGTTCGGCTCATACAAAAAAGCGGTATTATAACTCGTTTTAAGTTCAATCTTGTCATCTATTTTTCCCGCATCTCCCGCAAACGCTCCGACAAGAAGATAAACGCCTTCGCTCGAATGCCGCAAAAGGGCATTGTGAAATATTTTCGCCGCATCGTCATCAGATGCGTATTTCAGATAACTATCGCTAAGCACAGCCTCGACCATCGTCTCAGGCCAGATAATCATCACAGGTGCCGCAGTTTGCAAACAATCTCTGCTGTCAATAAGCATATTCAGGAAAGATGTTTCAGGCGGTTCGCTGTCTTTACTGGCCACTACCGGAACATTGGACTGCACTACCCCGATTTTCGGCCCCTCCACAAGAAAACCCGCTGACTGATTTATTCTGTATCGGCCGTAAAAAAACACTGCGATTACAACGAAAATCGTAAGAATAATACCAACAAATTTAGCGGCCGCCGTTCGCGGCGGCCTAACCCCGCCGCAAGTGGCGGGGACTAAATCAGCAATCAGGCCGCTGACCATAGCAACAAGAAAACTTACCCCTCCTGCGCCGAATAAATCCGCAATCTGGATAATTGTAATATTGGCATATTGGCTGTGTCCCAGATACCGCCAGCCAAAACCTCTGAAACACAATCCCTGAAACGCCTCTGCGCCAACAACAAGAATCGGCAGCGTAAGCCACAATGGCACTCTTCTTTGCGCACAATAACGCAGACATACCGCAAGTATAGGCCAGTAAACCGCCATATAAATGCAAAACGCAATTCCTCCCGGAACCGTTACAAGTATCATCCAGTAAAGATTACCCAGCCAGTAAACAAGCGATATAAGATATGCAAATAAAACTATCGGCCAGGTTTTTTTACTGATTAGACAGCCGAGGACAAACGGCACAAGGGCAATCCACGCCAGAAATGAAATATTAAACGGCGGCTGAATGACCGTCAGTAAAATCGCACTTGCGACAAAACAGCCTATAGCCTGTAGATTTTTCAGCTTCTCTTGTCCCAACCGACAAAATCCTTAATAACGGAAGCTAACTGCCCTGTATCATATTTTTTATGATTATTCATTCTTACCGCGAATTGATTCGCAAAAATCTCCAGCAATTTTTCGTTTTCGAGAAGCCCACTTCTGTTTAATCCTGTTTCGACAAAAAGCCTTTTTATTTCGTCAATTTCCATTGGGTTGAAATACAGGTTTTCGCAGGGCTTGGTTCGTTTTTTTATTTGAGCGATTCTTTCTATAGTATTTTTCACATAACTTTGTGAAATATCAATCCCGCAATAATTTCTGCCGTATTTGGCGGCAACAACAGCCGTTGTGCCGGAGCCGACAAGAGGGTCAAGGAGGCAATCACCTTTGTTTGAGCTTGCCGCGATAATTCTGGCAAGCAGCAACTCCGGCATCTGGCACGGATGCCAGTTTTGGCGTTCTTTGAATGTGCCGCATACACGCGAAAAACAATTCCAGACATCGTCAGGCATCTTGCCGACAGAATTTGCCCTTTTATCCTTATAAATAAGCTGTCTGTCCGACGGCGTTCGGACAGCGAAATCATTGAATGTGAAATTCTTTTTATCTTTGACGAAATAAAGAATATTAGTGTGTGAACGAGCGAATTTGTTTTTTGTCTGCTGGCCAAAGGTGTAATGCCAGATAATCCAGTTGCGGGTGAACAGTTTCAATTCATCCTCGGCTATCATTTTGACATACGCCGCGTAATCATCGCCGATAGCGATATAAAATGAGCCTGTCGGCTTTAAAACTTTATTGCAGGCCGTCATCCACTGTCTTGTCCAGTCGATATAATTTTGTTTCTGCTGTTTGTCGTTATAGCTGTCGTATTTTCGGCCTATATTGAAAGGCGGGTCGGCGAAAATTAAATCCGCAAACGGTGTTTTAATTCCGTTGAGTATCTCTACACAATCGCCGCAAATGATTTTATTAAGCATCTTTTCCATATTTTTTAGCCACTAAGACACTAAGGCACTAAGAAAAATATAATTTAAAATACTTCGTGCCTTTGTGTCTTCGTGGTAGATAAATTATTTTTTCGGATACCCAACGGTCTGTGCAAGGATGACCTTCTGGTCAGCACGCAGTTTCATAGCCTTTGCACAGATGTCTTTGTCAACATAGCCGCGGACAACGGTAGCCAATCCTTCGGACGCACAGAAGAGGTAAACATTCTGGCTGATAAAACCTGTATCGGTAGCCGCGTAAAAATCCTTCGCTTCATCGGGCATACCGGCCATTTTCGCGTAGTCAGCCACAAAAACAAGATTTACCGGCGCATCTTTCACAAACGGCTGTTTCCCTGTTGCGGCCCGGACATCTTCCATAAGAACAGGAACAAGCGTATTTGCCTTAGCGTCATAAAGATAAAGGCCTTGTTCGAGAGCGATGTAAACATCGATTTCCTGTTTATTCATCGCGGTTGGCGCGGTGCGTTTTCCATCAGGCCGGTTGATTCCGTCTGCCGCCCAGAGCATATTTGAAAGAACCTGCATCGGCAGTTTTTCGCTGCTGAATTCGCGCAAGGTTTTTCTGTCTTTCAGAGCCTGCATTAACGGCTTGCCGCCTTCCATCTGCGGCTTGGGAAGTTCAATAGGTTTAGGTTCTGTTACAACTGCCGCGTTGGCATCTTTTGCCGGGGCATTAACATCCTGAGCCAAACTTTGAATCGTCCAGGAAAGCAGAACAGTTACCAACAATACAACAACTGAAAACATTTTCCTATTCATCATATTTCTCCTTAGATAATTGTTCATTTGATTAACAGTTTTTGTGATGATTATTATGGCTGAACTGCGAGCAAAAGACAAGAAAAATAACGCATTATCGATGTGTCTTAGCGGCTATTTATAACCTGCTGTGCTTTGAGGATTTTGCCTGTAAGGTAATCTGTAAATTCGGCTTTTAGTGTAAGCTCTTTTTCTTTGCCGGTCAGGACTGAATTTACGTCGAATTGCAGTTTGTAATAACTCGTTAAAAGTGAGCCTGACCATTTTTTCCTCAGGTTTTTCGGTTCAAGCTGCCAGCTTTTTAGAAGTGCCTCGTCCGGTTTGGCATCTAAATTCCATAGGTCGATTTTTAGCGCCCCTGCCGCCTTTATGCAGTCGCCCATATCGTCTATCGGCCGCAGGTAAACAATCAGCATCTTTTTCTTTTCTGTGCTGTTGCTGTCATCGCTTTTTTTATCGTAAATGCCGCAGCGATTGGTAAGTTCGATTGATGTAATAGTCGAAATCGCCTCGGTTCTTGCCAGTCTGTCAATGCCTGTTAGAGTTTTAATCTGTTCCTCAAGCTGCTGGTTTTCAGCCTTTAGTTTTTCATTCTCGCGTTTAATTGTAACTTCGCTCTGCTCTGCTTTGGCTCCTACGAGCGGCTTCGAAGCCTTTGGAGATTTCGGCAATTTAGCCTTTTCCTGGCAGCCAGCAAAAAGCAGAATGCAGCCACAAAGACACAAAGGCACTAAGAAGTTTTGAGTTCTGAGTTTTAAATTTTGAGTTTTTGCTTTCATTGACATTTTTATCTTCCTTATATCAGTATCCGTCCGTGTTTAAGTTAGTGTAAGTCCGTTAGTCTTCAATGTCAATTATAATCTGTCCCATTATTGCTCCTATTCCGGCTGATGGTGTTGTAAACTTTCTTGACTTTGCTTTATTAGCTGAAAGGTGGATGAAATAAACTATTTTTAAGTGTTTTTATTTTAAAGGTAAATAGTTTCTACGCTTCCTGCCTTAAAAAGAATACCCCTTGTTTCACTGTGGGAAAAAAGTGAAAATCAACTTCGGAGTATGTATTTTTTAGGAGTTTTCGGATATTCACCCTCAATATTTGAATTAAAAACTCATTCTGAATATTCAGGGTATAGCTTAGAACCTTGTGATCGAAAGGACTCGGTGGTTCAACTCTTCTCGCTCGTATTTTTTCAAATTATTATTTTTTTAGTTTGTAAATAACAATTTTTCTGCTGCTGTCCTCAAATTTCCTCGTGAAGACTTCCAAATCCTCAGGCTTTATAGATTTTCTAAAATCGGGATGTCTGTCATCAGTTTTTTTATCGACAATAACAAAGTCCGTCTCTGTTTTTCTGGCGTTATTAATAATATCGGAATAATCACTGCCTTTTAATTCCTGCCATTTGGCTCCGGCGTAAAAGGATTCCTGCGGTGACGAGGCGACTATAACAAAATCCTTTTTTCCGGCGTTTTGTCTGAGCCAGAAACCGACCTCTTTTTGAATAGCTCGATGTCCCTCTATCGGCCTTAGCCCTATTGGGAGGCATACGGCCATAATTACAACTAAAATCATTACAGAATAGCGACTTATGCCGTCTTCGCCGATACATAGATTCTTATCCTTATATTTCTCTTGTAAACGATAATCGATTTCCCAAAATCCTGTTCCTGCCCAACATAATGCCATGGGAACAAAGGCATAAAAATATCTAACGATTATTCCCGCAAAAATTATCAACTCGGTAATTCTAATCAGAATAAATGATAAAATGTAGGCCTCTCCAACTTTAAACTCTTTAATTCTTTTTCGCCTGACTAAGCCAAAAAAGAGAGGCAATAAAAATGCGGGATAATACGCCTTCGCCACGCAAAATGGGATTTGAGGTATATTCTGAACAATTTTAAATTTTAATAATGACCCGGTTACTTGAAGAGGCGTCCGTTCATCAGTGCTTGATTTGAAGTAAGCATCTTCATACTGCTGCTGGCGAGTAGTCAATTGCCATTTTCCTGTCTCCTGATGGACAAAGAATAAGTAAGGGGATAAAGGTATAATAAACATAACCAGACAAGAGAAACTACTTATGAACTTCCACTTAATTTCAGTTCTGATTTCAAGGAGATTCGTCAACCAAATCCACCCAAGTACGGGAAAAATCAAGAAAAATCCTTCAAATCGCGTCAAAAAGGCTAATGATAGCAACAATCCGACCACCAAGAAAAGAGCCATTTTTCTTCTCTGAATAGCTATCCAAGAAAGAGAAGCTATAGATGTTACAAGAAAACAGTAAAGCGCTTCTGTCAAAACCTCGCCTGAAACCTGGGAAAGGTAAGGATGGACAACAAAAAACAATACAGTTATCAAGGCTATTTTTTTATCAAAGATATTTTTAGCCAAAAAAAATAGAGGAAAGACCGCCAACGAACCGAAAAGACAAGAAACTATCCTGCCGGAGAGTTCAAAATCCCGAAAAATATATGAAGCGCCTGCGGCAAATGCAGGGAAAAGCGGAGGCAAAATGGAACTAAATACTTCACGAAAGTTCCCACTGGCGATTTCCTTAGCAAGCAACGCATAGGAACAACCATCTGTGGCAATGCCACGGGCAGTCAATGCCAAAAACATCCTCAAAGCGAGGGCAACTAAAAACAAAACTAATATTTCTTTATTTTTATTAAGTAATCTCATTCTCTTTTTCCGATTAGCTCATGGAATCGTTTATCTAACTCCTTCAACTTAAAATCTAGAATGCTTAACTCCTGTGTCAATTCCTTATTTTTCTCTGAAAGCTGTGAAAGAACTGTCGAAAAATGCAAAACTATCAGCAGCAAAAAAAGGAAAGAAATTACAAATAGAGAAGTTAAATAATACATTCCCAAAACATTTGAGATAATATTCAGCAAATCGGGAAAGATGCTGATTATCAGGATAACCAGTCCGCTTAAAAGCCATAAAAGGGAGTATTCCTCTTTGAGTTTTCTTCTTCTTATAAGTTCAAAAACCACAATCAATACAAGAACGCTGATGGAACCAATTATAATCTGGATTTTCAGCATAGGCGTGCTCTCCTTTAAGATTTCCTGTAAGGAATTTCCTTGCACAAATCTATAAAAATCGCTATCAATACTTTTAACATATAATAAACAGACTTTGAAATGGTTATTGATGAATCTCCGTTTTTGCGAGAGCTCATACTTACCGCGATTTCTTTAATGCTAAAGCCTTCGCGATGAAGCAGGACGATTGCCTCAGGCTCTGGATAATCGCAGGGATAATAATGTGAAAAGCTTTCAATTACCGGCCTGTTAACAGCTCTAAAGCCGGATGTAGTATCTGTTAGTCTTTGTCTCACTATCAGCGAAATCACTTTGCTAAACACAAACATACCTGCCCTGCGGGCGATAGAAGAGCGGAATTTTCTTGTGCCTAAATATCTTGAACCAATTACAACATCAACATTATCATTTATGAGAGTATCGATAAGAGACTTGATTTGCGATGGATGATGCTGGCCGTCACCATCGCACTGGACAGCTAAATCGTAGCCCCTTCTGTAAGCGAATTTGTAACCTGTCTGCATTGCGCCGCCGATTCCCAAATTATACGGCAAATCCAGCACCATAGCGCCTTCCTGCCTGGAAATCTCTGAGGTAGCGTCAATGGAACCGTCGTTTACCACCAGGATGTCGGCGAAAGGAAGGATTTGCCAGGTCTTATTAATAACTTTTCCTACGGCATTGGCTTCGTTATAAGCGGGAATAATTATCAATATTTTTTTAGCTAAATTCATTTCTTAATATCTTATTTTTTTACACCCAGCATAAACCATTCAGTACAAAAACCTTTAAATTTCAAGAAAGGCAAATATTTTCTGAAAAGCGGCCCAAACTCCGGAGCTTCTTTAACTATCCTAAATTCTTTTTCAAAAAACTCGCGCGCGGTTTCTATACTAAACCTCCAATGATGCTGCGCAATACTATCGTCATAAGATTCTATTGAAAGAAAGAAATACGAAAATAACACACTTAGGCCTTTGTCATTAGGAAGTGCTACGAGAATTGACCCGTTATTCTTTAACACCCTTTTCGCCTCACACAATATCTCATAAGGATAAAACAGATGCTCTAAAACTGCTGAACAATTTATAGCATCAAAGAATTTGTCGGGATAAGGAAGAACTTTATCGTTTAAATCCACCTGCATATAATTTTTAAACTTCTCATCTAATCCATCTATACCATAATATTCGATATTGCCTTGTAGATAATGTTTTAACCCTCCTTTGTGGCAACCTATATCTAAAAGCTTCCCTTCGACGCCTTTAAAAAAGCTCTCTATGAATGTGTACCTTTTGGCTTCATAATCATTCATCGAGAGATAATACGACATACGAGTTTTTATTCTTGTATTCATAGCTCTAATATTTCTCCGTAGGTTTATATAAATCAAATACGAAATCTTTTAAAGTATTTATTAAACACTCTCTTTCTCCGAATGTTTTCATAGCAAAACCTTTTTTGTCTTGCAACATACGTTCTATTGTATCGCCCAGCTCATCAATATCGAAGATAAAATTTATTCCCTGAATATTATTTTGTTCTATTAACATGTCAGCAAACTCAACCTGATGATCATCAACATGTTCCTTGAGAGCATACTGTCGAGGAACCACTATTATTGGCTTAAAATACTTTTGGGCTCTTAATAGAACGCCAACAGAACAATGCGAGATTATCAAATCTGCTTCCCGATAATAATTATCTATCTCTTCACGTGTCAGAAAACGAAAGCATTTTGAATTCTTAGGAACATATTTTGGCCTGTCGCCAATTTGCATTACTACTTCATCATCAATTTTATTCACCAATTCATCCATCTTTTTGATTAACCTATCAAATTCTTTATGACCGACTGTTACTAATATCATAATATCTTCCCCGCATATTTTGCCTTATTGCCAAACTTTGAAAGCAAAGATTCCCATTGAACCAGAAAGAGGTCGGAAATCCGGTAGACAAATTTTGCCGCAATAGTTGGGTAACGCATCCTCAAAATCGTCTCTAAATAAATCAGTTTGATTCCGAATAAGAACTTCCCTATATAAAAAGCGGGTATCGCGATTTCGGAGCCTGTGGAAAAAATCACCTGCGGCCTTTCCTTTAAGAATATCCGGATATAGGAAAAACAGCTGAACAACAAAGTCACAAAAACTCGTATATAAGAGTCTCCGAAATACCTTAAGCAGTAAACTTTTTCTATATTTGGATGTTGAAAGCCCTTCAATGTAGGAAAATCGTAAGATACAAGGATAAGCTCACAATCTTTAAAAGCCTCAAGAACTAATAAGGCCTGCTCAAGATGACCTCCCGGAGAGCAAATTACTGCAACCTTGACAGTTTTATTTTTGTTTTTGTTTGGCATAATATACCAGAAAAGCAAACACGAAATCGTCAAAAACCCAGGTTTTGGAAAAAGCGTTAATACCGCTGATGATTCCTCTGGGATAATGAAAAACAAGCCTGAGCATCTTGGATAAATAGTTAAAGTTCAGGAAAATTTTCAGGAAATTAGTAATTAAAAACTGCCGCTGGAACCTCTTTCTAATTTTACGAAGTTCTTGCATAGAAAAGTTTATTTCCAACATCGGCATTTTCTTTAAGCCGCCGGTTGAATAATCATCGCTGGTCAGCCAATTATTTTTTTGGGCCATCTCCATTAACTCTGTTCCAGGAAAAGGAGTCAGGAAAAAAGAACTTACAAAATCTGGTTTTATTTCCTTTGCTAATTTAAATGTTTGCCTGATATCGTCGATTTCTTCTCCTGGATTTCCAAACATAAACGTCGCCATTCTTCTTATGCCCGCTTTTTTCGTTATACTAAAAGCCTTTTTTATCGCATCCTGTGTAGAGTTTTTTTTCAGTATCCGAAGCACTTTTTCAGAACCGCTTTCAACTCCAATATCCAATTGAACCAATCCTGCTTTTTTCATTGCATCGACTATTTTTTCGTTGATAGTTCTAACATGAGCCTGGCAGCCCCATTTTAAATTTATTCCTTTTCTCAACAATTTATCACAAAACTCCAGAAGCCATTTTTCATCCAGTGTAAATGTGTCATCGATGAACCAAATTGAGTCAATTTTGTAATTTTTTAGCAATAATTCTATTTCTTCAATAACATTATCTACCGATCGCCGGCGAACTTTATGCCCAAAAATAGTTTGGGTCCCGCACCAGATGCATTGAAAAGGGCATCCTCTGCTTGTCATTAAAGAAGTGCATCTTTCACTCCAATACCCCCTTATCACTCCCGGAGGAATTAAATATTTCTCAAAATCAATCAAGTGTCTGGCTGGAAAAGGTAATTCATCTAAATTCTGAACCGGCATTCTGGGGGCCGTTTTGATTATCAAACCATTTTCGCGATAAGCAATGCCTTCCAATCCCTGCAAGCTTTGTTTATTTTTTAGCCTGAAACATAGCTCTTTCATTGTAATTTCGCCTTCGCCAATTACAACATAATCGGCATCGAAAAAGTCCAAGGATTCTTCGGGAAGAGCTGTGGGATGAATGCCGCCTATGATCAACACACTGGACTTTAAATGCTCCTTACAGATTGAAATTATATGCTTAGCTCTATCTACATAGGTAGTAAGAATGCTCATACCAATGATGTCAGGCTGAAAACTGACAATTTTCTTTATATCCTGGTCATTGTCCGGAAGAGGGTCAAAAATACGCACCTCGAAGCCTTCTTTTTCCAAAACAGCACCTATGTACAATAGGCCTAACGGCGGCAAAGTGCTTGAATAAGCTTCAATACGCGGATTAACTAATGCTATCTTCATAAAATTTAAAACTATTCAACTTTCCAAATGCTCATTTCTTTATTTTCAAAAACCAATTTAACGAAATCAAAAGAAGGCAGCCTTTCTACAAAAGATTTCGGATAACCGCCAAAATAGTGAACTTTGGAATCATCATAAACACGAGATTTTTTTATCGCGATGAAATTAACATTAAAAGATTTAAGCGAGTCTTTAATCTCATTATCATCTTTGCTCCAAAAAAGATTTTGCAGCACTTCAGGAAGATTGCCTGCCCAGGCAAATCGACGATTTGTTTTTTCGATCATAATATATTCGGGATATACGATAAGAGCGTCTTCTGAAGTATTATTCTTTAAATAAGTAAAGCCATCCTCGATATCTTTTGGAATTTGCCTGTTTATTCTTACAAACAAAACAGTGCTGATAAATTGCGAAAAACATAAAAAAATGATTATATAACTTAACCATTTCACTTTGAAACATTCGATTGCTTTTGAAGACAAAATAGCAAGTAAAGGCACTATGGGCAAGAGATATCTTATATCAGAACCAGGATAAAATATATAACAGAAAAATAGGAAAAAACATATAATTGGCACCCATAATATCAGGTCTTTCTTCTCATACAGCTTAAATACTGCATATACCACCAATGCGATTAATAAAACAATCCCAAAATATTTAACTATATCCCCCGGATGAAATAGAGATGAATTTAAATACTCACTGGTCCTGAAGCTCCAATCCTTCAATGCAAGTCTATGTTTTATACCTTCAAAAGCACCGCCACTCGCACTCGGCACCACAACTTCCCGACCATTTACCATTATTGTTGATTTTAGATTATTTTCCCGCCATAAAAAATCAGGTATTATAAACAAGAAAGCCGGTACAAAAAAATAGAAGCAATTTTTAATCTTTCCCCTAACGATGTTTTCAGTCTGATAAAACAATAGTAAAAGAAAAGCGGGAGCAAAAAAACAGGTATTTCTTTTTGTTAAATACATTAATCCTAATACTATTCCTGACCACAAATATTTCCTTTTAATAATTAGAAATAAACATAATGTACTCAGACATGTAGCTGGAATATCCAAATAAAATAATACACCAAAGGCAACAACAACAGGAACTGTTGCTATAATCAAGGCAGAATATAATCCCTGCTTTTGTCCGTAAAGTTCCTTTCCAAGTAAATATGTGAATAATATCAACATCGCATAATAGATAGTGTGGTAAAATTGAGCGACAGGAAAATAGATATTACCAAATAATCTCCATAGAGAAGCTAATAGTATATGCCAAAGAGGTTCGCTATTATAAAAATAACCTGGAGGATTTCCGCTGCCGTATAAAGGGTCAAAAGCAACACGTTTTCCCGAATTAAAAATATCTTTAGCAAATCGATAATGATATACTTCATCTCCCAATGATGGCCCGCAAGTAAGACCAGCCGCTATTAAAACAAAAGACGTAATCAGAATCAGAATAACTAACTTTCTATTTATGCTCAATTCGTTCCTCTCTTCTTTATTACCCTCGCTGGAACACCGCAGGCCACACTATAGGGCGGTATATCTTTATTTACAACCGTAGCCGCTCCTATTACGGAACCTTTTCCAATGGTAGTTCCTTTAATTATAATACAATGAGATGATATCCAGACATCTTCCTCAATTAGAACACTTTTTGCGTTATGCCCCTGTAGAATTATGGGTACATCCAGGTCTTTATAAATATGGTCAAAATCGACAATAACATTATATGGGCCAATTACCACATTGTTTTTTATCGTAATGTCTTTATCGCTATAAATTATTGTACCTTCACCAATATGAACATTATCTCCTATTGAAACCTTTCCTGCCCCCGAAGTGCTTATAGTAACATTGCGCAGTATTCTGACATTACTCCCAATATTTACAGCGTCACAATGACTGCAGGATATTCTCACGCTCTCATACATTTTTACATTTCTGCCGATCTTGCCGCCGGAGGACGTAATAATAAATTTCCAGAATAAATATCTTAATTTAAAACCAAAATCAAAATATAAAAACCTTATTATTTTCCCAAACATCTAATTAATCCTTTTAGCGTATATAGTAAACACAGCTTCTCTTTTTGCCAAACTTTCCAAAAACACAACGGGAGCAATCGCAATTGTCCAAAATATCCAAAGAAGTCTCCTTAACAAAGGCCTTCCTCCTTTTTTTTCATCTGTCCAGGCTTTTTGTGGGTCAAGAGTGGGAAATAGTGTAATGACCATGGTCGGGGGATGCCACAAACTATTAAAATGGTCAACCTTTACAACATTAAAATTCTCTTTTTCCAGAGACTTCTCTAATAAAGGAATATTGAAATAATATAAATCTCTTGGCACATCTACCGCGGCCCATTTTTCCTTAAACAATTTAAACTGAATACAATTTGTATTAGGAACCTGAATAACTGCGATGCCGTCCTCTTTTAGTATCCTGTATAATTCTCTGATAATTTTTTGTGGGCTGTGAGTATGTTCCAAAACATTATGAAGCGTAATGATATCGAAAAAAGAACTTGGATAATTTGCATCAAACAAATCTCCCTGTTTGACATTTAATCCATAATGCTCCCTTGCAAATTCAGCCGATGAAGATATCTCCACACCATAAGTATCAAAACCTATTCGCCTGAAAACATCAAGCCTGTCGCCAGTTCCGCAGCCAATATCCAGTAATTTTCCGGGTTTTTTTTTAATTATTTTGACGACTTTTAATGCTTCATATTTCAATAAATGATATCTGTATAATTCTTCCAATCTTCTTACTATTTTTGTAATTTTAGATTCTGCAGTTAACGTTTTTTTCCATGAATATGTTTCGGGATAAAATCCGGCTATTTCATCCTGAGAAGGTCTGGGATTGACATAAATCAATCCGCATTTCTGACATTGTACAACCTGAAAATCGCAATCTGATAATCTGAATTTATCTTTTTTAGAAAATAAAAACTTTGTTTCATCAGAATTGCAGAGATCACATTTTATGTGCTCCATATCTTTATGCCCTAAAGCTTCTGATTTTTTCTATAATCATATCTGCCTGGTCATCCGTTAAATCTGGAAACAAAGGCAGCGTAAGCAATTTTTCCCAAACTTCTTCACAAACAGGCGTTTGGCCCCTGCGGTTCTTGTATATCTCATAATGATTATTAGGTATGTAATGGACGCCAGTAGAAATCCCTTTTCCCTGAAGGTAGATATTTAGTCTGTCTCTTTCTTCGGTCTTAATAACATAATTATGACAAGCGCTTATAGCATAACTTTTGACCGTTGGCGTCTCTATCCAATCCAGCCCGTCTTAAAAGGCTTCTTTAAGGCTTCTAATTCTTCCTCTCCATAACATGGTTTAAAGATAGGTATTATTTCTATATCTTCCTTATTCTTTCAAAGCTATTTCTCTTGCGCTAATGCCAAATTTCTTAAATAATGTATAAATTCCCCTGTTGGATATTCTTTTTTTCTTCATAATCTCTTTTCTCTTTTTAAGCATTTTAGGCAAACCTAAAAATGCAGAGATATTTGCCTTTATTAATATGATTATAAGTTTAAATTTATTAGCTTCTTTCGTAAATCTTCCCGCAGCTCCTTTGCCGGTGAGAGCGCCAAATGCCTGATAGAAATACCTCAAAAAAGTATAAAATATTCCCAAAAACAAAATGGAAAGAGGAAAAGACTTAACAGCGACCCAGATTCTGTTGCGTTCTACTAAAAAAGCCTTGAAAGACGAATAGCTGCCTGAACTTGCAGAATGATAATGATGAACAACAGCCTGAGGACTATAAATACATTTCCAGCCGGCAAGCTGTGCCCTCCAGCCCATATCGGTTTCATCTGCATAAGCGAAAAAATCCTCGTCATAAATTTCGTTAGTCAGACCAATATCGTCCAGCATTTCTTTTTTATACAAACAGCCGCAATCGCTGGCGAAAAATACTTCCTCTTCCTGATTAAACTTATCGCCGCTTTCAAGCCGTCCCCTGCCGATAGACAAGCCATCCAAACAAACAGCTATGCCCGCGACATCAAGGATATTATCTTCATATTGCAATAATATTTTGGAAGCGCAGGCGCCATACCGTTCATTTTTTTCGATTGGCTTTATCAATTCCTCAACACATTTTGGCTCCAGCCTGGTATCGTTATTCAGCATCATTATATATTTACCGTGAGCGGTTCTTATGCCTGTATTGTTTGCTCCCCCGAATCCAAGGTTCTTGCTGTGCTTTATAACGATAACTTCGGGAAAATTTTTTTGCAGGAACTCGACAGAATCGTCCTCTGAAGCGTTATCTACCACGATTATCTCAAGATTATTATGCGACTGCCCCCTGAGAGAAGTTATGCAGTCATTAAGATATTTCCTGCCGTTCCAGTTAGGAATTACAACCGATACCATCGGCAACATAGGAATTCTTCCGTTTAAAAGCAAGATACAAATTAATCAGAAAAAGTAGCACAGCGTTACCGCACATAATATAAAGAACCTGCGGAAGTCTTTGATGAAAGAGGACAATCATTACAATTTGAAGAATTGTAAATAATAACAGAGAATAGATAAAACCCGTATAATGGATTGAGAGATGATAAAAGAGCAGCACATACAAAAGAGCGAAAAAAAACATTGTTATTGAAAAAATCCTTGCCAGCGGGATGCAGTCCGAATGTTCCTGGCCTGACAAAATCCTTATTATCAACCCCGGGAAGAGAAGGCATATTACAGAGGTAAAACCGCATAAAATTCCAACATACAGCAAACTTTTTTTTAGCAGACTTAAAGTGTCTTTTGCCTGCGTATGAAACTCGGAAGTTTTTGGAAACATTACAAGCGTTATAGCAACCGGCAAAAACAAAATTATCTTTCCCACCATTTGCGATATCGAATAATATCCGGCCTCTAAAGGCTCAAAAAAATGTTTCACAAGCAGCACGTCAATATTTGTAAGGGCCATAAAACACAAATAAACCGTTACCACCGCGTAAAAATATCTATAAATCCTGGGAATGCTAACTGCGTCGGGATTAACGGATTGAGCCGATTTTGGCAATGCATAAAAAAGTACAATCGAGGACAGCACAAGAGTAGTAAATACAGAAATGGCCAATGCACTCATAGCCCCTGTGATTCCGAAGCCTGCACTGACAAAAATAATGCCGAGGAGTAATTTGATGCTGCCGTCCGATATGATTATAAAGCCTATGCGCCCGAATCTTTGCAGACCCTGTAAAACCCCCTGAATAAGAGGAGAAATAATCGAAAATAATATTATCACTCCTAAAATTATTATTAGTATCGCAGAATCGATTCGAAGAAATGATGAAATGCTCCTGCTGGCAGCACTTAAAATGATTAAAATAAATATACCAAAAATAAAAGTCTTCTTTACAAAAGAAAACAATAAAATATTTATTTTTTCATAGTCTTTAACCGCATAGAAACCTGATACAAATTTCGTAACTACAGTCTGCAGAGTCCCGCTGGGAATAGATACAAGCATCAGTATAGAAAAAAGAGAATTTAATATGCCATAACTTGCCGGGCTCAAATTCCGTGCCATAAAAACCTGATACAATAAGTTGAGAAAATTAAAAATACCGACAGCTAAAAAAATCAAACTGCCCTGTTTTATAAAATCCGAAATGTGTTTCACTAAATTATTTTCTGCCGTCTTAAACTTTTTCGCTTATTTTTGATATACCAGTCTATTGTTTCTTTAAGGCCCCGGTCAAAATCTTTTTTAGCTTCAAAGCCGTATTTTTTTGCCTTTGAAACATCAAGACAACATCCGCGCAATTTTATTCATAACGGAATTTCTTATTCTATCAAGCAGGCTTTCCACTCTACACGCAAGGATGCTAAACGATACGCAGTATAGGGATTATGCTCATTTGTTCAAGATATGAACCGTCCTGGCCGATGATTCCTGTTATGAAAGCTTTCCTTGCCATTATAATTAAACTCCGTCCTCGTCGGCTGCAACTATTTGCTTGCCATTCATCATTTATGTCTTTGTTTGGTCGGTTGGAAACTTTCCCGCTATGAAGCCCGAACCTTATTTCCTTCAATGTCTTCAAATAAAAAAACTGCAAATATAGAATCAGTTAAGCAGTATTTTATAGTTTTTTTCATCCAGATTGATACTGCAACAGGTTGTTTTGTAATATGTGGGAGGATGGGAAAAAACCAATCCGATTACTAACGCTGGTAATGCCCACTCTGTTAGAATAAAGAATCTGCGTTTCCAGAGAATTAAGAAATAATCAATCAGGTTAATTTCGTCTTCATAGACATCTGCTTCTTTTTGAACTTTACTACCAGTAGCTTGTTTATTTAAGTCATCATTGTCTGAATTTGTCATTATTAGCCTCCTGCTATGACAAGGAGATGATTATCGTCCTAATATAGCTTATGCCGTTAATTCATTTTAAGCTGTGAAAGCATTCTTATACACATTCATTACCCAGAAATCAATGGTTTTTTGGATTTTTCAAGTCGATAGTTATGAATTGCCAAACGAATGGCGTTACATTCTATGATTAAAATTTATGCTGCCCACTTCGCCATCAGGTCAGCCAGAAACTGCTGCAAAATGCTTTCAAAACAACAGGAAAAAAACCGTAAGTCAAATTTTGGTGCAAATAGGCGTAGAGTATATTTTAGACACAATAAATCCTTAAATGATAACTCGTAAGTCACTCAACTGAACAATGCTCGCCCCATAACATCAATGTTCACAGCGACTTAGAATACATTTTTTACTCAAAACAAGGGTTACAAGTGATTATTCAGTGGTGCTTGACACTACTTTGACATCGTTTTGAAATCAGCGCAGCCTCAACATAAGCCAAAAAAATCTTATTCAGGCATTGTTGCAAGTATATAGGTCAAAAAACTTAGTCTTTACTTTTTACTTATCTTCGCATTTAATAATGTTTCTTAGGAATGAACTAATCCTGGGCTTGTTCAATGATAAAATCTATCGCTAATTTTTTAATAAATTCTGACGATAAAGCCCTGCCAAAATTCCAAGTCGCGGTGCTTATTTATGTAATTATCCTTACATTCCCTCCTTTAATCATTGATGTCAGCAGCAATGTTGACTATTCCTGGTATGTTGGTTTGCACAAGGCCGCCGAGGAGGGTCTGATTTATGGCAGAGATATTGTATTTACTTATGGGCCTCTTGGATTTCTTACAGTTCCAATATTTATCAACAAAACTTTATGGGCATATTCCGCTTTATATACACTGGCTATCTATGCACTGCTTGTTTTTGCTTGTTCATTATTCTTAAGAAAAATGAAGGCTAACCTTGTGAAAACAGTCGTTTTCGCGGTGGTTTTTATAACTATTTTCAATGGTATGCTGAATTGGCGTCCAGGCCGTGATTTCGAATTATTGGTATCACTTTTCATTTTCAGCTATCTTTATATTCTCTCAAAAGGGAATCTGATTGGGTTATCAGGTTTAGCGTTTCTTTGCAGCGTATTGCCTTTTATCAAGTTTTCTGCCGCATTGACAGGCGGCATCACAGGGTTTGTTTTTCTGTGTATCTTACTCAAAGATAAAAGAGTCAAAGAAACTGCCGTTTTCCTGATTGTTTTTCTGGTTTCATTTAGCACACTGGGTCTGCTGCTGATTGGGTCGCCTAAAGCAATTTTTACTTATTTGTATGGATGCTGGGAAATTGCAAGCGGCTATAATGATGCAATGGCAATACAAGGCGAATACCTGAAAAAATACTGTTTATCTGCCATATTTGCATGGATTTCATATATAAGTTTATTCTGCTATTGCGTATTCAAAAAAAGACGTCTCGAAATTATTTTTCTTTTGCTAATCCTCGGATTGCTTTTTTCAAGCTATAAACTCGGATTCGTAAGACTTGATATCTCACATTTAATTTATTTTCATTCAATGTGGCTGCTGTTGTTCGGATTATTTTTTTTAAGACCTTTTGCAGATGCCAAAATTGTCAGATATTTTGTCTTACTATTTATTTCTTTTATGTTTTGTCTATGCGTTTTAAATATAATATTGTTAGGCATACCTTCTTTTCAAAATCTATATATACCTATAGGCATTAAAACAAAATTAGAAAAACTGCAGCTATGTTTTAATCTATTCAGAGGTATCGGCGCAGAGGAGCAAACAGCAAAAGTTAAAATGCAGATTAAGCAATATTTTCCTTTAAAAGCTGAAACAGTTAGAATACTTTCAGGACATACGATGGACGTTTTCCCAACTGATATCGCGATTACAGAGGCTTATGATTTTAAATGGCATCCGAGACCGGTATTCCAATCTTATTCACATATACTGAATATCTCGATTCGCTTAATGCAAAACATTTCCAATCAGATTCAGCGCCTGAATATATATTGTATGCTCTCGGCTCGCTCAATGCCAGATATGCGGTTTCCGATGAGCCGGCAACATTCAGGACACTCCTGCAGGAATATGAGCCTTTCGCTGTGGATGCAAATTTCATTGTCCTGCGGAAAAAATCATCTGCCGGCACAGACGAAGGAAAGGAGATAACTGTTGTTGCGAAGTTTAAACAAATAATCCACCTGCCCGAACTTAACAATGAATTACTTTTTGCAAAAATATATATTGAGAACAACCTGCTGGGATTAGCACGAAAGCTCCTGTTTAAGCCTCCTTTGGATACTTATGTCGCGTTTTTTGTTCCAGATAAGAATAAATTTCAGGCATATCCGCTTGTTTGTCCCAATGCGAGGAACGGCATCTTTATATCTAAAATTGTCGAAGACCAAAATGACTTATTGGAAGTATGGAAAGGCGATTTTCGACAGGATATTACCGGTTTAATGGTCTTCACCTATTACCCGAAGATGTTCAAGGATAGAATAACTATACGGTTTTTCAAGATGCCTGCAAAAAAGTTACTGAACTGATTTGAAAATAAAAAACTGTCTTGAAAGAATGGAAAGCAACATTAAAATGGTTATTAAATAAGCTGAAAGCCTCTCTAACGTAAGGATTGTTGTATTTGATGATGGAGAAGCATCAGTTGAAAACATGCTGCTGGGTGCCATTGATATGTTTTTTCTTGACTTGTGCGACTAAACTGGTATAAACCGATGTTGTTTATCTTCAGGGGTATTGTAATGAATGACAATCAAAACATTCCAGCCTTTTTTCAAAAGTTAATTCTAACCGCGCATACTACTCATACTGATACTATCTTTCCGTGCGAAAATACTAAATCATGGGGAAAATTGATACTTATAGTATTAGTATTAACTCTTGGCGTAGCTCCGATGGGTATAAGCAATATCTCGACAATGGTATTTTTGTCTGATGGTAACACACCGCTCGCGTTAGTCGATCCCAATATTCCTTATGTATATCAGGATATTATGGTTGGAACCAGGCTGACGATTATTGTCGATTCGAACATTGCCGAGTATTGGTATGGTGGTGCTTTGGGTGTGGAAGAAGAAGACATGTTAAATCGCGGGTGTTTATATGGCAGAGGTTACGATGGCTTCGAGTACCCTGGTTCTCGTTTGCCTGATGCGGGTGAGAATGCTGCTGTATGGAGCACAGTATCTTATGGTTACGGGTTTGAGCTTTATGGAGGTGACGAACCAAATGCGGCTGACTGGTTCATTCTCGACTATAATGCTTTAAACATAGGCGACTGCAATATTGCATTCTACGACTTCGACGTGAATGAAAATGAGCCGGTTCATACTCTTATTTTTCACCATGTCCGCACACGCGACTTCAATAATAATACCATAGTTGATTTTCACGATTACGCAATTTTTGCATCCCACTGGCTGGAAACAAACTGTAATGCCCCGAACTGGTGTGATGGAACTGACCTTGACATCAACGGCAGCGTTGATGTCAATGACTTAATGTTGTTTTGCCAGTATTGGCTTGAGAGAACTGAATATTAACAATCGGTTTTATCTTCTCCTCAGTTTATTTCCAGTTTTAATATAACTTTTCTCGCACCGTTTTAAGCTTTTCCTCAAAAATTTTTCAAAAAATGAAAATTCCCTAATCCAGAAACGCTATATAGAGGTGGGTAGGTATCTGACGTTTATACCCAGGATAATTTACTTTTATGTAGAAAAAGGAGGAAAGGGTTATGAAAACAAAACATTTTACATTGATGAGTGTTCTTTTATTATCGGTTAGTTGTGTCACTTTCGCGGATAGGCTGTTGGACAGAACGGAGATTTTGCAAATTTTTAAACAACTGACAGATCAGCCGAAAAAGACCTGGATACCGGCAGGCACGATTCAGGCCGTCCACGAGGAATACAGAGCACCAAAAACAACAGATACTAATGAGATTAACAATCAAATTAACAAAGAGACTACAGAATATCAAAAAAACTCTAATAAGCGAGAATTAACTGAAGATACGCAAAAAATGAAGCTTGATGCAATACCATTTAACGTTCGTCATAAGCTATCCAATGAATACACGATGAATTCATCAGTAATTGTGAAATTTGATGGGGAAAGATTCTATTGGGAAATCAATGTTGATTCACGTGTAGACTCAGTAAAACCAGATAAAAACTTAGCAGAAAATTTTATGACCGACCAGTTTGACCTGAACTGGAACGCAAGGCGTATATTCGCATGGGATGGTGAAAAATATACTACTTATTTTCTGCCCGGTAATCACGCAATCATTGACTCAACAGGCAAGACCCCGCATAATGTAAATGGTCCTTTAACTGCCGGACTTATTCCCTGGGGATACGGCTATTACACATACGAGAATCTTTCTGCCGCTGAATCCTCCGCCGTCGAAAAACAGGCCGATGGCCAAACACAGATACAATTGACACTTAACAATTCAGATGGCTCGCAAATGCTTTTTGTACTTGACCCCCAAAAAAATTATGCGGTACTATCCTGTATAATAAATAAGTTTGGCAACATGGTTAACTCAAGGCAATATTCTAATTATCAGCAAATATCTAATAATTGGATTCCTTTTACTGTTTTAATTGAGGGATACAAACCAGAGACAAATAAACTATTAACCCGTGATTTGTGGGATATTACCAGCATAGATGCCAATATTCCTCAAAGTTATGAATTTAATGTCAGTTATAAGGCTGATGCCTTGATAGAACATTCTGTTTTTAATAAACATAAGCCGGAGATGTATCGCTACTCACAGACAACCGACACAACCTTGCTTTTAGCCAAAAGATTGGAATATGCCGTAAACGAAGAAACACAGAAACAAAATTGTGCAACAGCAGCACTAAAATATGTAGTCTCGCAATTTGGCAAAGATATTACCGACCAGCAGCTTGCCGAGTTAGTAAATGAGCCTAATCAAGAAACAAACCTTTATCAAATAAAACAATTTGCACAAAGTCTGGGCCTTTATTGCCGTGCCGTCAAGACCAATATTAAAACTTTAAAGAACCTGAATGGCTGTAAAGCAATTTTGCATATCCCCGGCAAAAAGCATTTTGTTGTTCTCGAAACAATCGATGATAAGTATGTCTGGACGATAGATTTGGCCAGCAATAGATTTTACTACCGCACAGATATCGACTTCTTTCCAATGGACTGGGCCGAGGGTGCAGCTCTTTTGATTTCCAACAATGTTATTAAAGGCGAATTTACTGAAATCGACGAAAGCGAGCTTAGTAATATAACAGGTGCCTCCGGCTATCAATGCAACGTACTGCGTCAGACATATAATGTAATATTCTGCGACTATGTTGGCGGAGAATGCGGAGGCAATTGCACGGTATTCTACGAACGCTGGGGTTGTGGAGTTGCCGAGAGCGGTAGTTGTTCACAGACCAAGATGGTCAGGTACGAAAAATCCCCCTGTATAGAAGACCCTTATTACCCTTTTGCTTGTACAGTCACAGGTGAATGGACAGTTTATTATATGCAGGCGTGTGCGTAAATTTGTTTATAAGTAATTCTAAGAAGGCGGTTAGGAAAGGAATCTTAACCGTCTTTTTAATGAAGTTCTATTGATTCACAAAGAAAAAACCATACAATAAGCAACTATGAAACAACCCTCATTTACACTTGCTGAATTAATCGTAGTGGTTTTTATAATTGCACTTTTAATGGCTATATTTACCCCGGTGTTGCGGCGTTCCAGGCAACAGGCCGAAGCCGCCGTTTGCGATTCGAATATCAAACAGTTGCTGTGCGGTCTATTTAGTTACGAAACGGAAAACCAAATCCTGCCTTACGGTTTTGATAAGCAACCTTTTCAAGACGAACCCCCCGGCGGCTATCCCGGCTTCAACCCTCCTGATAGGCCGGGATGGTGGTGGTTCAATTTTATCGAGGGTTTCTATAAAAAGGCTGATAAGAAAGAACAGGTTGTCCAGTGTCCTTCCAAACGGCTAAGCAATCTCCTGCTCAAAAATGATGTTCTCTGTGGCAATTATGGTGTCAATCATTCTATATGCAGAAGTTCGCAAGTCATATCCGGCGGAGATGAATTTAAAGGAACACCTTTACGCAGCAGTAACATACCACGTCCAGGCGAAACGTTGCTTATTGTTGACAGCGGTTACAGCCTGATAAGCTGGTGGCATGTAACAGATAGCCCTCCTGTTATTCTTGGCAATAACATAATTGAAGATACTGCTTATATTCCTGGTTTGAAAATCAACAAAAACAGGAAGCTATGGCCCGGTCAGGAACAGGACGCTATATATGGCCGGCACCCAAACAAAACCGTCAATATCGGATTTATCGATGGTCATGTGAGTCACACAAAAGCTGATGACTTGTTTGTTGAAAAAACTGATGATGGTTATAAAAATAAAAATCCGCTTTGGGTGCCGAAATGAAATGCCTCTGTTCTAAAAAGACGCCCCTTTAACAACTTCCAGCATTTCGCTGTCACTTAAATATTCAACCATCATCAACGATATCAAAATATATTCGGTATCGGTGGGCAAAATTTGATAAATTTCGATTTTTTGAGGAAGATCTGCTTTGGCGTTTACAAAAAACCGCCACTTCTTAAACACGGTAGAGCCATCGTAAGCTCTTTCGGTCCATGTCAAATCATATATTCCAATGCCTTTGACAGCAGCTTCTAAATCTTTGTCAGATACACGACTCCAATCAGCATCTTCAGGAACGTCGGATATATCATAAAATGGCGTTAGCCCCAAAGAACCGCCCATTTTTTTCTCGATACCAACGATGTCCTCAGCAGTTAACTGAGCTGTCTCGACTGCGCCGGTATCCAAATACTTTACCTTCGTTACACCACTGGCAACATCCCACAAAACGTATTGTTTCGCAGTTTTGGTCATATAGATATTTAACGTTCGCGACACCCATTTCTCCTGCGTAGGCCCTGTCTCGCCGGGGACAAGCTTCGAGATATAGACACTTTTGACTTTTTCAACAGCCTTATAGATACTTTCGAGCGTAATTGCTTTTGCAGCTGGTATAGTCAGGAATAATGCAGTTGCTATTAATATAACCGCAGCTGCTGCAGTAGCAATTTTAAACAACGGCCTGATATTCATTGCTGATACTTTTTGCTTTGGGGTGATATTGATAGTTGAGGCCGGCTGCTCAGCCTTTATTTCATCTTCGCATCTGGTTACTTCTACCCTTATTGGAAAACCCGCATAAATGTCATCGGATTTGACAATCTTAGTTTTGGCAGATTCGTCTATGTGGTATATTGTAGCAATCCCAGACTCAGCCCGTTCGGCAATTCCAAAAATGGTACTGTGCAACTGCTGCGTTTTAGCCAGACACGTTGGGCAGGAGCATATATGAGAGGTAAGTGACTGTCGAAATTTGGCATACGGGTCTCCGGCAGGATCAAGTCCGTATGGCACCGCATAGTCAAAAATATCACTTGAGGAAACTCCTTCACACGGAAAATCCTTTCGTTCTGACTGGTTACTCAAAGATTCACTGCGAATAGTTTCCCTGCACTGATATAGTACTTTGCGGCAGTCGGAACAAACACATAAATGTTTTAAGACTTCTTCGGTTGTTCCCTCAAAAATCATTGATGCAACTGTTAAGACAGCAGTCTGTGCTTGTGAGCAGCTAACATTATCTTCACCACCCTTATCAGCAAACAGCCGGCTTAATCTGTATAACTGCTTACTGCCAAGATTTAGTTTTCGAATTACCTCTAAATCTTCCTGGCATTGCTGACAATTATCTATATGCACCGTTATTGGTGTTGGTATCTTAATTTCAAGGGCAGGCTCCAAAAAACCGGGCAGAAACGGCTTTACAGTCTCACAGCTCACAGGTTTGCCAATATAAGCAAAGTGAAGTTTAAGCCAAGTAATAGCAGCAAGATTAATCTGCTCTTGTTCTAAGTCAGGGTAATCTTCAACTTGCAATAATATGTCTTTAAGTTGATTAATTTGTTCACAACAGTATTGGCAACTATTAATATGGTTAATAATAGGTTCTGGAATAAGCTTTTGGCCTTCATTTGTAAGAAAGTCATAATAATACAGCTCGGCTTCTTTGCATAACGGATTAAAATTATGAGCAATCATTGTAACTGGTCTTTTCTCAAAAGCCGCTTGATTTTTCGCACACCATTTGAAACATATCTCCACGCCGCTATATTGTTTATACCCATTGCTGCTGCAATTTCTTTAATCTTGTATTCACTTTTATATCGTAAAATTACAGCCTTGGCTTCATTACGCTGTAACTGTGTTTCAATACACTTAAGCATTTTATTCATTTCTTCTGTATCAATCAAAGTGTTCTCCGGACTATCTCCGGATTCAAAATAATTAATATACTCAGCATATCCACGCATTAAACCGTGATACCTTTCTATCTGACGCCTATTATCAATAATATCATTCATTATCGCCCTATAAAGATAACCCTTGATGTTTTTGACGTTCCCGGAAGGCGGTCTGTAAACAAGAGAGAGAAAGAAACATTGGAACAAATCATCCACGCAGTTTTCATCACCGACTTTATATCGAATAACACCGCGAATAAAGTCCCCATATTTGCTAAAAATCTCTGCCGCAATATGCACATCATGTGCTCGATTGCCAGTAGCCGTACTCAGAACAATCCTCCAGTCTCAATCATAGTAGTTTCAACCTCATCAAGCAGATTATCTCTCAGGTATTTTGTCTGACCATATTTTGGGCTATTTCTATAACTCTTTGCCGCAATGCTGCAGGTGCGAGAACCTGTACTCGGTCACCATAACTCAAGACCCACCAAGTTATTTCATTAAGTCCATCAACACGGAATTCCATAATCGCCGAACCATCATCCTGAAAAGTAACCGTTTGTGTGCTGTGCCATTGAACATCAGCAACATTGTGAGCAATCTCAGGCAGAAACCGCAGCTTGACATTATAAAGTCTGCCTTCTGGCACCATTGACCACGCACGGCCGATATACTCTGACAAATCAAACTTTTCATCCTCAATGAAGCATTTATTCAATGTATGAAGTTCTCTGATGTGATTGAGCTTTAAAATGCAGATTTCTTTATTGGATTCTTTTTTGCCCAGCACATACCACGTATAATTATTATACATCAGATGATATGGGTGCAGGTTAATTACCATATTTTCCCGTTCTACGACTACATAATCACAATAATGAATGGTAACAATTTGCTTGTTTAAAATAGCCTCTAATAATTGTATAAATTTCCTGTCAAGTAAATCCAATCTTTCCTGAGGGTCGGCCTTTATGGAAATCCTTTCAAGGGCGGTACTGCAAAATCGTTTTGTTCTTTCAGGCAGGTCATTTTCTATTTTAAGCGCGGCACTGAGCGCTGAATCCTTAAATGGAAAATGGATATGATTTCTTGCTTTATGCGCAAGCATTAGCAAACCAAGTGCCTCTTTATCATCCAAATTTGGCGCTGAAAGGAAAAATTTCTGGTCTATTTTATAACAACGGTTCTTACGGTCAAAATTGCACGGTACCCCCACTTTTCGAAGCTCGCTTAAGTCCCTGAAAACCATTCGTTTGCTTATCCTCAAGATTTCGGCCAAATCCCCAACCCCATAAGTTTGTCCCGATTGCAATGCAGTCAGGATTTGAATCGCCCTGCTTACTCTGCTGGTTTTCATAATGCCTTCTTTTACATAACAAACATAGAATTATAACTATTAGACCGGCTTTTATCAAGAATTTTGAGGATGCTTTGGGCAGACTTCAGATGGCGAAGGGGCTCGAACCCTCAACCTTCGGATCGACAGCCCTGATTGCACTGATGACAAGTCTATAGAAAACAACAACTTACAACCAATTCAAAATACCGCAAGCTCACAAAAAAGAAATTGAACCGATGCAATCTTCATGAACACCGGATTGACCATCCGATGCTTCATATATAAAAAAGTAATCATTCACCGGAGCGGGCGGGACAATCCCGCCGGCAAAGAATAACATAATCCGGATAAGCCATAAGCACAAAGACGCTACCGCGATAACAAAGCAAATAACCGAAAAATACGGACTGAACCAGCAGCAAACAAAACGAGTAGAGGAGATTATAAATAAGGCCTTTGAGCAGAGAAAATCAGACAATGAAGAAATGGACAAAAAACACGATGCTTACTTTCAAATCGTAATTGCGGAGATGAAAGAGGTTCTTACTCCAGAACAATTTGAACGCTGGAACACAGATTTTCAGACTATGAGAGAAAAATTAAAAAACCGAAAGAAATAGAGGTAAAAAACACTCCTAAATTCCGATAAAAAACAAGAAAAAACGAGATTTTGGCGTTACCAAATCTTTCTTTGTTATACTAATAATATAGGAATTTCCCGCAGATAGTGCGTATATACAAGGACGAAAATAATAAAAGGAAGGTAAATTTATGAAGCATATTCTGTCAAAAAAATTGATTGGCGTTATAGCGATAGTGGTCGTAATTGCTTTTGTAAGCTATAGTTACAAAAGCAATAATAAAACGATTTCATATCGAACTGTTCCAATAACAAGAGGAGACCTGATAGCGACAATACAATCAACAGGAACAGTAGAGCCTGAAGAACTGGTGGACATCGGCGCCCAGGTTGCCGGCATAATCAATTCTTTCGGCAAGGATAAAGACGGTAATACCGTCGATTACGGGTCAGTCGTGGAAGAAGGCACGATTCTGGCTGTAATCGACGATTCGCTTTATGCCACAGATAGGGCGCTGGCGGCGGCTCAATTAGAGCAGGCAAAGGCGAAACTGTATCAGGCCGAACGAGACTGGGCCCGCGCTCAAAAACTGGGGCCATCAGAAGCACTGGCCGAAAGCAGCTACGATGCTTATAAGTCCGCTTACGATATAGCCAAGGCAAATGTAGCAATTGCCGAAGCGACTCTCTCCAGGGCCAAAAGAAATCTCGATTACTGCGTAATCAAATCGCCGGTAAAAGGCGTCATAATCGACCGCAGAGTGAACATCGGACAAACAGTGGTATCGAGCCTGAACGCACCGAGCCTTTTCCTGCTTGCCAAAGACCTTAAACGTATGCAGGTTTGGACATCGGTCAACGAAGCTGATATCGGCAATATTCATCCTGACCAGCCGGTAACGTTCACGGTCGATGCGTATCCGGGACAAACATTCAAAGGCGCGGTCGGCAAGATTCGCTTAAACGCAATGATGACACAAAACGTCGTTACATATACCGTGGAGGTAGTTACAGATAATTCCGATGGGAAACTTCTGCCTTATCTTACCGCCAATGCGAAGTTTGAAACGTCACACCGCAGCAACGTTCTGCAAATACCAAATGCGGCCCTGCGCTGGTCGCCTAAACCTGCGCAAATCGCTCCTGAGTTTCTTCAGAAAGCCTCTCACAAGGACGCAAATCAAAACAGAGAATCTCAGAACTCGAATAACCATAATCAGCATGGCATTCTCTGGATACAGGAAGGAAATTATGTCAAACCAATTAAAGTGCGCACCGGCCTAAACGACGGCACAATGACAGAGATTGAAGGCAGCGAAATTAAAGAAGGCCTTGAGATTATTACCGGCGAACAGCAGCAAACAACAGCCAATACCGGCACAACCAACCCATTTGTTCCACAGATAAGGAGAACCCGCAGCCAGTAAAATCAGCGGGACAAAAAATATGCAGCTAATTGAATTACGAAATTTATACAAAACGTATCACATAGGAGAAGTGGCAGTGCCTGCGCTTAAAGGAGTGACGCTATCTATCGCACAGGGAGAGCTTGTCGCGTTAATGGGCGCTTCCGGCTCAGGTAAAAGCACTCTTATGAATATCCTCGGATGTCTCGACAGGCCTACTTCAGGAGAATACCTGCTTGACGGGCAGGAAATTTCACGCCTGTCTCCCGATGAACGAGCAAATCTGCGAAATCACAGGATTGGTTTTGTGTTCCAGAATTTCAACCTGCTGCCCCGCACCAGCGCATTAGATAACGTAATGATGCCGTTATCATACAGCGAAGAACACCTGCCTGAACGTCAGGCACATCAAAGGGCAGCAGAAATGCTTAAACTTATTGGGCTTGAGGACAGGATACATCACGAACCATCGCAGCTTTCCGGCGGACAGCAGCAAAGAGTCGCTATCGCCAGGGCGCTGATAAATAAACCATCGATTCTCCTTGCCGATGAGCCGACAGGCAACCTGGATTCGCATACGAGCGAGGAAGTCCTGCACCTATTCAGACAGCTCCACGAAGAACAGGGTATAACCGTTATCATCGTTACACACGATATCAATATCGCTCATCACGCAAAAAGGATAATACAAATTCACGACGGCCAAATTGTGGACGGCAAAACAACCGATTCATCGCAGAAGATAACGAGCGGAGGAGATGCGAAATGAATCCCGTTAGACCTGTTTGGTTTTATATATCTGTTTTAATGTGCGAAAAGACAGACATATTCTATGCTGGCTGCACAATTAAAGGAGGTCTAACGGGATGAAGGTTTATCGCACGATACAAATAGCACTGCGAGCACTTCGCCGCAATCCGATGCGAGCCACCCTGACGACATTAGGCATAATTATCGGCATCGCGGCGGTAATCGCTATGATGGAGATAGGCAACGGAGCTTCAGAAGCGATTCAGAAATCAATCGCAAGTATGGGCTCAAATATGATAATGATTCAGCCCGGCACAGCGGCCAGCGGCGGCGTAAGCTTCGGAGAAGGAAGCGTTATGACGCTGACTCCGCAGGATTGCGAAGCTATTATCCAGCAATGCCCTGCCGTTGACTACGCATCTCCAATCGTTAGAGCTCGAACACAGGTGGTTTACGGCAGCAAAAACTGGGTGCCGTTCTCTATTTTTGGCTGTTCGCCAGCATATCTCGATATACGAAGCTGGGCAGAACTGGCCGAAGGAGATGCTTTCACCGATAAAGATGTCCGCAACGCCAATAAAGTATGTCTCATAGGCCAGACACTCGTTCGCGAGTTATTCGAGGGACATTCTCCCATCGGCAAAGAAGTGCGAATCAAAAACGTATCGTTTAAAGTAGTCGGCGTGCTGACCGCCAAAGGGGCCAATATGATGGGAATGGACCAGGACGATATTGTGCTTGCTCCGTGGACGACTATTAAATACCGGGTCTCCGGTTCTACGCTGACCAATGTCAACCAAAGCAGCACAAGCTCAAGCACATCCACTTCCGTCAATACGCTTAGTCAAACTTATCCAAGCAGCAGTCTCGGATTGTATCCTGAACAATCGGCAACACAGGCCGCCGATACGCCGCAGCCGGTGCGATTTACCAATGTGGACCAGATTTTGACCACTGCAAAATCCGATAAAGACATACCGGCAGCTCTGAGCCAAATGACCGCTGCATTGAGAGAACGCCATCGTCTTGGGCCCGGCGAGCCGAACGATTTCAGCATCCGGGATATGACCGAGATGGTCAAGACTTTTACTTCGACAACGACTTTGATGACTAATCTGCTTTTGTGCGTCGCACTTATTTCCCTGATTGTCGGCGGGGTCGGAATTATGAATATAATGCTCGTTTCCGTTACCGAACGCACTCACGAGATCGGATTGCGAATGTCGGTCGGAGCACGGGCACGCGATATATTAAGACAATTTCTTGTTGAAGCCGTAGTTTTGTGTTTTATAGGAGGAACAATAGGAATCCTCATAGGACACGGCGGCTCATATCTGATAGGAGTTTTTCTGCGTTGGCCGGTTAAAACCTCGCCAACCGCCATTATCGTAGCGGTTATAGTCTCCGTAAGTGTAGGCATAATTTTCGGATACTATCCCGCGTGGAAAGCATCACGTTTAGACCCTATTGAGGCATTGCACTATGAATAAAATTCACAATTGTTCGAAATCGTTATTGATAATTCTTTTCGCATTTATCCTTTTCGTGGATGGGTGTATGGTTGGGCCGAATTACCACCCGCCGCAGACATCGGTGCCATCCGCCTGGACCGGCACGGCCGACCAAAACACGGCCGCTATGGACCTTGTCCACTGGTGGACGGCATTTAACGACCCTAATCTTGCTTCCTTGATAGACAGGGCTGTAAAATCGAACCTGGATTTAAAACAGGCCGAGTCAAGGCTTCGCCAGGCTCGCGCGGCACGCAGATTTGTGTCCTCAGGATTATGGCCGACAGTTGACGCTGTGGGTTCATACACTCGCAGCCAATCCGCAGGCACTGCAACTGCTGCGGGGACTCGGAATGATTTGTGGGTAGCAGGTTTGGATGCCGCCTGGGAATTGGACATATTCGGCGGCATTCGGCGCAACGTTGAATCAGCCCAGGCTGATATTCAGGTTGCCGTTGAAGACCAGAGAGATGTGCTGGTAATACTTTGCGGCGAAGTTGCGAATAACTATATCGAGCTTCGCGGATACCAGCAGAGAATTGTAATCGCCCAGGAAAATCTCAAAGCTCAGCAGCACACCGCCGAGCTGACTCGCCAGCGGTTTAACAGCGGCCTGGTCAGCGCTCTTGATGTCGCCAATGGCGATGCGCAGGTGGGAACTACCGCCTCACAGATTCCGACGCTGGAAACTTTCGCTCAGCAGAGTATTTATAGTCTAAGCATCCTGCTTGGCCGCGAACCTGCGGCTTTGCTGGCAGAATTATCGCCAACATCCGCGATTCCCCCTGCCCCGCCCGCTTTGCCGGCAGAACTTCCATCCGATTTGCTCCGCCGGCGTCCCGATATCCGAAAGGCTGAAGCTCAAATACACTCCGCGACCGCACAAATCGGCGTAGCCACGGCGGATTTATTTCCAAAGTTCAGTTTAACCGGCTCAGCGGGTTATCAAACCAGCACTTCCTTACACGGATTGGTAAATTCCCGATATGGATTCTGGTCAATGGGTCCTTCAATAGACTGGCAAATTTTCAACGCCGACAAAGTCCACGCCAATATCCGAGTTCAAGAAGAGCTGACCGAGCAGGCAAAGCTTACTTATCAAGCCGCGGTTCTCACGGCACTGCAGGATGTTGAAAACTCGCTTGTGGCATATTCCAAGGAACTGCAGCGCAACAAGGCCCTTCAGGATACCGTTGTCGCAAACAAAAAAGCCGTTGACCTGGCTACCCAGCTTTATGCTGAGGGACAAACCGAATTCCTCAGTGTCCTTGATGCGCAGCGTTCTCTCTATGCTTCCGAGGATTCTCTTGTGCAGAGCACCAAGAATTTGTCAACTGATATGGTTTCGCTTTACAAAGCCCTTGGGGGCGGCTGGGATGATGAACCGAATTCTATGGCACAACCAATTTCAGAAAAAAAGAAATAATGGGATATAAATATGAAGCTTAAAATTATCAGCCTGACGATTATATTACTGCTGATTGGATTGATATTTTTTGGCTGCAGAGTAAAAAAGCAGGACCCTGTTGAACAGCCGGCTGTTTGGGTAACGGCGGCAAAAGCGGTATCACAGGACGTTCCGGTATATATCGACGAAATCGGTTCCTGCGCCGCATACGAAATCGTAGCGATTCGTGCTCAGGCCTCCGGCCAAATCGTAGATATAAATTTCACCGATGGTGCAGATGTAAAAAAAGGCGACCTGCTGTTCACTATCGATCCGAGGCCTTATGAGGCCGCCCTCAAGCAGGCACAGGCAAGTCTGGTGCAAAGCAAGGCCGCGCTTGAGCTGGCAAAATCCGAATACGAACGCGCCAAGGGACTTCTTCCAACAGGCGCGATGTCCAAAGAAGGCTACGATATAAAACAAAATGCCGTAATTGTCGGCGAGGCAAAAATTCAGGCTGACCAGGCCGCGATTCAGGTTGCGCAGACAAACCTTGATTATTGTTATATCCATTCCCCAATTGACGGCAGAGCGGGGCAGAGATGCGTTGATGCCGGCAACGTGGTAATCGCAAATAACTCCGGTAATGATGTCGGCGCAGTCCTTTTAACCATACATCGATTAGACCCGATTTATGTCGACTTTACCGTTACCGAGCAGGAGCTTGAATTAGTTCGTCAGGAGATGGCGAAAGGCAATTTGAAAACTTTAGTGCATATGCCGAACAAACCTGACGAGGCACGCGAAGGAACGCTGACCTTTTTGGACAACGCCGTTCGGGAGGAAACAGGCACGATTAAACTTCGCGCCACGCTGCCTAACAAGAACCATTATTTCTGGCCCGGCCAATTCGTCCAGGTTCGCCTCGTTCTCAGCGTCGAAAAAAACGCCGTGCTGGTTCCATCCCAGGCGGTGCAGAACAGCCAGAACGGCCAATTCGTTTATGTAATCAAACCGAACCAGACTGTCGAAATGAGGCCTGTTACACCCCAAAGAGCGCTCGACGGCCAAACAGTTGTTAAAGGAATCGAGCCGCAGGAAACAGTCGTAACCGACGGCCACCTTCGTTTGTCGCCGGGCGCAAAAGTGCAGATAAAACAATCCTCAAATAGCGAGGCAGTGCGTCAATGAATCCCGTTAGACCCGGTTTATTTTATATAATACCTTTTAATGCGCGAAAAGATGGACATATTTTTATGCGGGTTGGACAAATTAAAGGAGGTCTAACGGGATGAATTTCACATCACTGTTTATCAATCGCCCGATAATGACAACGCTCGTTATGTCGGGCATACTGATTTTCGGCGTCGCGGCGTTTCGCCTGCTTCCGGTCAGCGATTTGCCGAACGTCGATTTTCCAACTATCCAGGTTTCAGCATCGCTACCCGGAGCAAGTCCGGAGACAATGGCCGCGGCGATCGCCACGCCCCTGGAAAAGCAATTCTCCACAATCGCCGGCATCGATTCGATGAGTTCCATCAGCGCATTAGGCAGCACACAGATAACGCTTCAGTTTAATCTTAACCGCAACATTGACGCCGCCGCTCAGGATGTCCAGGCCGCCATCGCGCAGGCTCAGCGCCGATTGCCGCAGGATATGCCCAGTCCGCCCAGTTATCAAAAGGTAAATCCCGCCGACCAGCCGATTCTAATCGTTGCATTAACAAGTCCGACCCTGCCGTTATCCAAACTTGATGAATACGGCGAAACATTAATGGCCCAGCGAATTTCAATGGTAAGCGGCGTAGCACAGGTTCAGGTTTACGGCTCGCAAAAATACGCCGTTCGCATTCAATTCGACCCGATGATTCTGTCACGTCTTGGAATGGGCATCAGCGAAGCCGTTGCCGCGATTCAAAGAGGCAACGTAAATTTGCCGACCGGCGTTTTATACGGCGCTCATCGCGCATTTACTGTCGAAGCCACCGGCCAGTTAAACGACGCCCAGGCCTATCGCCCGTTAATCGTCGCGTATCGAAACGGTTCGCCCGTTCGCCTCGATAAAATTGCCCGCGTAATGGACAGCGTCGAAAACGATAAAGTCGCCGCTTGGTATGTCGATGCCAACTCGGAGAAACGTTCGATAGTTCTTGCGATTCAGCGTCAGCCCGGCACTAACACCGTCGAGGTCGCAAATGCAGTCAAGGAGTTGCTGTCAACTTTCGGCCAGCAATTGCCCGCTTCCGTTTCTGTCGAGCTTTTAATTGACCGCTCGATTCCAATTAAAGAATCCGTCAGCGATGTTCAATTTACATTATTGCTGACGCTGGTTCTTGTGGTGCTTGTTATCTTTATATTCCTTCGCAACGTTTCCGCTACCATCATTCCCAGTCTCGCTCTGCCGATGGCGATTGTCGGAACATTTATAGTTATGCAATTGCTCGGTTACAGCCTTGATAATTTGTCGCTGATGGCGCTAACGCTTTCCGTCGGTTTCGTCGTCGATGATGCTATCGTTATGCTCGAAAATATCGTCCGCCATATGGAAATGGGCAAAACAAAATTAATAGCCGCAATCGACGGTGCAAAAGAAATCAGTTTTACAATCGTAAGTATGACATTGTCTCTTGCAGCGGTATTTATCCCGATTATTTTTATGGGCGGCCTTATAGGAAGGCTCTTTCGAGAATTCGCTGTTACTATCGGTATGGCCGTTCTCGTCTCCGGTTTTGTCGCGCTTTCACTAACGCCTATGCTTTGCAGCCGATACCTGCGTCCGCCGCAGGAGATGCATCACAGCAGGGCTTTCGAATATTCCGAGCGGATTTACAAAATTATGCTCGACTTTTACGAGCGAACGCTTCGATGGGTGCTTGTAAATAAACGAAGCTCAATGGTTTTCTCGGCAATTATTCTGGCAGGGACTGTTTTCCTGTTTATCTGGCTTCCGAAAGGCTTTTTGCCCAGCGAAGACCGCGCCCAGATTTTCGGCTCTACCGAAGGCCCGCAGGGCATTTCCTACAAATCAATGTTCGAGCACCAGCAGGCGATTAACTCTGTCCTGCAGAAAATGCCTGAAATCGAATCGTTTATGTCAAGCGCAGGCTCTCGCGGCAGTTCCGGCGGAAATACCGGTATGGTATTTCTCCGCCTCAAACCAAAATCGCAGCGCGAGTTTTCAGTCGATGAATTGATTCAAAAATGGCGCCAGAGTTTAGCCGCCGTGCCCGGCATTAAAGTTTATTTGCAGAACCCCCCGACAATCCAGTTAGGCGGCCGAATGTCGAAAAGCCAGTATCAATACACGCTTCAAACGCCCGACACTGCGGCGTTATATAAATATGCCGCGATTATGGAGCAGAAAATTCAGGCTCTGCCCGGCTTCCAGGATGTTACAAGCGATATGCAAATTACAAATCCTAAAGTCAATATCGAAATCCAGCGCGACAAGGCCGCGACCCTCGGCGTTACTGCCGAGCAAATCGAAACAGCTTTATCTTACGCTTACAGCTCCGGGCAGGTCTCGACCATACTTGCACCCGATAATCAATACCTCGTCATTACGGAATTGCTTCCTGAATATCAGCTCGACCCTTCCGTTTTAAGTATGCTTTACGTCCGTTCAGACACCACCGGCAAGCTCATCCCGCTCAACGCCGTGGCCAATTTCACTACCGGCGTAGGCCCGCTTTCAATTAATCATCAGGGCCAATTGCCCGCGGTTACAATATCATTCAATTTAAAACCTGGCGTATCTCTCGGCGATGCGGCCAATGCGATTGACCAGCTGGCGAAAAGCACCCTGCCTGCCACGATTAATACAAGTTTTCAGGGAACCGCTGCCGCATTCCGTTCATCTTTGCAGGGACTTGGCCTATTGCTGGTGCTGGCGATTCTCGTCATTTATCTTGTGCTTGGCATTTTGTATGAAAGCTTTATCCATCCTATTACTATTCTTTCAGCACTTCCATTTGCCGGTTTTGGCGCACTGCTTACGCTGCTAATCTTCAAGACAGAGCTTTCCATCTATGCCTTTGTCGGAATTATTATGCTTGTCGGCCTGGTCAAGAAAAACGGCATTATGATGATTGACTTTGCGATTGAGGCCCAGCGAACAGAAGGTAAAAATCCGCACGATGCTATTTTTGAGGCCTGTCTGATAAGATTTCGTCCGATTATGATGACCACAATGGCCGCTTTGATGGCCGGCCTGCCGATTGCGATGGGCTTTGGCGCAGGCGCTGAATCAAGAAGACCTTTAGGACTTGCCGTTGTTGGCGGCCTGTTATTTTCGCAAACCCTGACGCTTTACATAACACCGGTCTTTTATCTGTATATGGAAGCTTTAAGGCACAAACTTAGTTCACGCAAGGCCGGCTAAAATTCAAAAATCAGATAGCGAAGTGGTTCGAACCCTCAATCCTCAATCTTCGAATTAACAGGCTCGTAAATACTCCATAATGCCTTATTTGACAATTACTTATATGCGTGTTTTTGAGCAAAAATTAGGGTTACATGTGATTGACAAGTGAACTTAAGTGAGACTTACAAGTAAGTTACAATCAGATGACTTTTGAGACCATACGAGCAATATAAATTCGTGAATGAGTATACGCACCTGCAAGATGTCAAAAACAACTAAATTTCTCTGCCAAATGAATTTTTGCATAAGACAGCTAAACGCTGTCCTCTTTTGGGTGCTTTTTACCAATATGGTCCAAGAAAAAAATGAAATGTAACTTACAACCCCCAATTCAACACAACTTTTGCTTCCTTTTAATGCTCCTCGCCAAATGCCTCGCAGACAAGCTTAAGGCCTGTATTTAGTGATATTCGAGGTTTCCAACCCATCGCTTTTATTTTACCTGAATCTAAAAATCTTCTTAAATTCCCATCCGGTTTGTTTGCATCGTAAGTTATTCTTCCATCAAAACCGGTTATTTGTTTTAGCAATTCAGCTAAGTCTTTTACTGATGTTTCAATACCGGTACCCACATTTATAACTTCACTGGAATCATAATTATCCATAAGAAAAAGACATGCATTCGCAATATCATCCGCATATAGAAACTCTCTTTCAGGTTTTCCACTACCCCATATTGTAACACTTTCAAGGTTCCTCAGCTTTGCTTCGTGAAAGTTCCTGATAAGAGAAGAAACGACGTGAGCGTTTTGGTCAAAATGGTTATTTAAACCGTAAACATTAGCAGGAATAACAGATATAAAATTTGTTCCATACTGGCGATTATAGGCCTGACACATTTTTATTCCAGCAAGTTTTGCTATTGCAAAAGCCTCATTTGTCGGCTCAAGAGTCCCTGTTAAAAGATACTCCTCCTTCATCGGCTGCTTACAGTCTTTAGGGTAAATGCAGGAACTGGCTAAAAAAAGGAGTTTTTTAACTTTATATTTATAGGATAAATCAATTATATTTGATTGTATCATAAGATTTTGATAAATGAATTCGGCCGGATAAACACCATTGGCATAAATCCCGCCTACTTTTGCCGCAGCTAAAAATACATATTCAGGTCTTTCTTTCGCAAAAAAATTTTCTACCTTTTCCCTGTCTGTCAATTCTAATTCCTTATGCGTTCTGGTCAGAACGTTCTTATATCCTTGTGATTTCAACTCCCTAATAATTGCAGAGCCGACAAGGCCTGTATGGCCGGCAACATATATTGAAGCTTCTTTGCTCATATTTATTTTACGTGTAGTTCCAAAAACTTTTCTACTGTATCAATAAAATAGTTTATATGCTTATCAGCTAAATCCTGATGGACTCCGATGTGTATGCCATTGTTGCCAATATATTCAGCATTGGGGAAATCGCCCAATTTGTAGCCAAGAAAGGAAAAGCCGGGACACTGGGTAGGCATAGAAGTAAATAAATCACGAGTGTCAATTCCATTTTTATCCAGATAATCGGTCAGCTGATTCCTGGTAAATGGAGCTTTTTCCCGAACAATCATAGGAAATGCATGCGGACCTATCTTCTCATCCTTTTCTTCACTAATCGTAGTAATATACTCACTGAATTTGCCGAATTTTTCCATCATTGCAAGTAAATTATATCTTCTCTTGTTTATAATTTCCTCATACATACCAAGACTGCCAATGCCAATAGCCGCTTCTATCTCGTTCATCTTGCAGGAATAGCCTACTCTTTCAAAAACAAATCTTACATCTCTGCCTTGCTTAAATCGTTTCTGGCAATAACCAGAAGTGGTATTTACAACACAGACCTTACACTTGCAGGCCCGGCCATGACACCTTAATGATCTTAATATCTCAGCAAATTCCTCGTTGTTTGTAGTTACTATTCCACCTTCAATTGTTGTAATAATATGAGCAAGATACAGACTATAAGCTGCCATATCACCGATAGTTCCGATGTTCTTTCCCTTATAAACACTACCATGTGCCTCGGCTGCATCTTCGATAACAAACAAATTATGTTTCCCGGCTATTTTTTTTATCTCATCCATTTTTGCAGGTTTGCCCATAAGATGAACCGGCATTATTGCTTTGGTCTTTTCACTTATTACCTTTTCAATCTGTTTTGGATCGATGTTTAAAGTCTCTTTCTCTACATCTACAAATACCGGCTTAAATCCCGCCTGCAACACCGCGTTTCCAGTAGCAACAAATGATAATGCTGGAATAATAATCTCATCATCCCGTTTAGCTCCAAAATCATACAAAACCGCCAGAGCCAAAGCGTCTGCATCCGCTCCACTGCTTAATGCCACCGCCTCCTTAGTCCCGGTCAATTCCGCAAATTTCTGTTCAAATTCACGAACGTATTTCCCGCTGGAAACACGACCGGAAACAAGTATACTGCTGATTAGACTTTTAGACTGTTCTGTTATTGATATTGTTCCGAATGGAACTTTCATTCGTTTTCTCCAATAGAAATAAACCCGATAAATTATTGTCTTGATAAGAAGCGGCAGTTATTATATCTTTTTCTCCTTGTCGGCGTGGACTTATACAACGGCCTTGTGGTGTCGAACAAAGCGTAAAACCATCTTCAGCAAGCTGTTTTTCCAAATCACATTTGACCCGAGTTTTTAATTTTAGTTGTAAATTCTCCAGGTTAATGGAATTACTCGTGTCTTTTCCTATAATTTCCTGACAATTGCAATAAAGACTTGCTTGCGGTGCATAAAGAACACTTTTGCCTAATTCTCGTATCTTAAGGCATAAATCTAAATGTTCTAATCCAATAAGACTTTCATCAAAACTATTCAATTGCAAAAAAGTATCTTTTTTTACAAGCATACCCGGTATTTTAACAGCTTGAAATTCTCTTGTTCTGTTAACCACAGGATGGCCTGGTGGAAAACCTTTATAGAGACAAGTCTCCCTGACAAACTCATTATCCTGAAAAAAGCTTAAGCCAATATGTTCTATCCGTCCATTTCGCGGATTTATCCATTTTGAGCCAACAACACCAACCTGGTCGCTTGCGGCAGCTTCCATCAATGCCTGGAGCCAGCCGCTTCTCGGCAGACATCCATCATTAAGAAAGACGAGATAATCTTTATTCGATACCGTAGCCGCTTTGTGCAAAATTTTGGCAGTGCTCTCATCCCTATAACATACCATTTTTATTCTGCGTTTTAAATCCTTAGGAAGCGATGAAATTTCATTTTTATTCGGCAAATTATTAGAGATAATAATTATTTCGTAGTCTAACCGTTTGTATTCATTATCCTCATAGATGGCTTCCAAACAAGTTATAGCAGATTTCGACAAATTATCGGAAACGCACATTATAACAGAGACGGATGGTCGTGAAGGGGAGAATTTTTTCTCAGGATACGATTGTATATACTGAGCCATTTTAACTGCAATTTGCTGACGGTTCTCCGCAAAAGACAAGTATAATGATTGATCCTCTGAATGGTCCGGACAAAAATTTCCCTCGTATGATGCTAAAGTCACACCATAATGCATGTGTTCGAATATAACTTCCGGCAAATACTTACGTCTCTCATATCCAAGAGCAGCCAGCCTCCCAAAAATATCAAAGATGTGAGAATCTATCGCATGATTTCTGTAACCGCAGGGACATATTCCGCCCATTAAGTCACACACTGTTCGAGACATCACAGGAAACGAAGAAAGTTTTTTCCCATAATAAAGATCATTTGGATAAACAAGCGCCAAATCATCCGGGAAATGAGAGAAAGCTTCCAATACTTTGATATCCCAGTTATTTGTGCGAAATATTATGTCATCATTTATCAATATCATATAACGCGAGGTGTTTTTATCATAACAAAGCTTGAAAATATCACCCATCCCCGCAGCTCCTCGCGGAACTATAACTTTCTTGATGGAAAGCAATGGATGGGAAATTTGACAACTTTCGGTATCATCCACATCTACACACAAGACAAGTTCAAGTAAGTCGAGATTAGAAGTAGTTTCTATTATACTATCAAGTAATCTCTTAACTAAATATGGGCGGCCTCGCGTCGGTAGTATTAAAGAGAAATTCTTTACCATCAAGTATACTTTCTATTAATTTTATAACTAAGCATGTTTTTAATATGCTCTACAACATTCGAACCAAATTCTTCATCCATCATACGCAAATATCCGGAACTGCTGTGATATTCCTCAAAAGCTCTGTCACGAAAACGCAGAATATCCGAACTCGATAGGTAATTAGTCGATAAAGGTAAAGTCTCTTCACTGAACTGTGCGTAACTAAGCCAGTTGGCAGGTAAATCAATACCCTGCTGAACCATATCTTCATATAGTTGAGAGCCAGGATAGGCCATAGTTGTATAAAAGTTGGTGTATTCACAATTTAATTCCTTTGCCATATCCAGCGTTTCCTGCATCGTCTGAACATTATCTTCAGGAAGACCCAGTATAAAATTCGCAACAATATGAATGCCTGCATTATGCGTCATTTTAATGGCCCGTCTTATCATATCCGGCCCAAACTTGCCTTTTATAACACCGTCGCGAACTTTGCTGCTGGCCGACTCGATACCAAAGGCAAGCCAGGTTATTCCTGCTTCCTTCATCTTTTTCAGTAATCTTTCATTTATGGTATCTATCCTCGTATATGCCCAGATGTTCAAATCATAACCACGCTGGATAAGCAAATCACAGATTTTTATTACACGCGATTCCTTCAAGACAAATATCTCATCCGCAAATTTTATGTTTCTGACCTTGTATTTATTCACAAGAAAATCTATTTCTTTGACAACCTTCTCCGGACTGCGAAAACGAATACCTGATTTGCCGTTATAATTGGCTTTAATGTTACAAAACCGGCAGCTATAAGGACACCCGAAGCTGGTATATAAAACTGCATAAGGCTGTCTTTCATTTAGATTTTCAAAACAATGCCAGTTATGCGCCCTATACTTATTCATAGGAAGCATATCCCAGGCGGCAAACGGTAATTGATCAATATCTTCAACCAGTTTGCCCCACCCATTTTCAGCAACTATACCGTTTTTCTTATACCAAAGACCTTCTATATCATAATTTTTCTTTTCAGCTTCTGAATTCAATTCCTCCAGCAATTTTACAATTGTGTAAAAACATTCTCCTTTAAATACAAAATCAACCTTCTCCTGGTTAAGCGTCTCTTTTGCAAGTGCAGAAGGATGAATACCATAAAGAGCCGTTCGGGTATTTGGCAAGCTGTTTTTAATGGCATTTAACAACCTTCCTGCAGGCACCATCTTGGGAGTAGAAGATGCAGAAGGGTTTGAGCCAACAGCACCAATGACCACCAGGCCAGGCGCATATTCAGCAATTTGTTTAATTATATGTGAATCAGAATAATTTTCTGCTTCGGCATCTATTATTTTAACTGAAAATCCTTTTTGACGCACAACCGCGGCGAGTAATGCCGCCCATACAGGAGGCTCTATTGCTGCGAAAGATTTCCTAAGATCTCCATACAACTTTCCACCGCCTCCGGGGTTGATTAACAAAAGATCAGGATTTTCCCCCATAAGCCACTTTCTTATTTGGTATCTTAATAGTGCTAAAATCTTTCAATAGCTGTTTTGCTTTGGTGTATCGTTCCGGAGTGCCAATATCAATGAATATTCCATCTGTTAAATATCCATATATCTCTTTATTAACAATCTTTGGGAAAAAATCATATTCAAGAGAAAATTTTCTGCCGCCTGGCATTAATGATAAAACTTCACGATTAAAAAGGTAAATCCCTGCATTGATTAAGCTTTCCCTGCTCTCTTCTTTTTTCTCACAGAATTCCACAATCCTGCCTGAACTGTCAATTTCGATTGAGCCATAACTCTTTGCGTCCCTGGTATTAATTAAAGCAATAGATAAAAGAGCTTTTTTCCCCAGATGAAACTCAACAAACTCGCACAAATCAACATCAAGAAATGAGTCACCATTTAGAACCAAAAATGGATTGCTGCCAATCAAAAACCGGGCATTCTTAACAGCACCTCCGGTTCCCAGAAGTTCCTGCTCTTTTGATATCAGTATTTCAACCCCGTATTTTTTGCTTTTATAATATTCCTGTATTGATTCAGCTTTATAACCTGCACAAAGAATAAACCGCTGAAATCCGAAAGCAGAAACATATCCAATTAATATGTCAATAAAAGGACGCTTATCTATTTCTGCCATAGGCTTAGGTTTGTCGTCAACAACAGTCCTTAATCTTGTTCCCATGCCGCCGCACAGGATAACCACATCTATATATTCAGTGTTAAAACCAGCCATTTCATTACTTGCTCTTCCAGGTATTTATCAGCAGAACTATCACTTTTACCCCCGTTTAATTACCGTCAAACTTTGCTTGTTTCCTGAACTGTGTCTCCCGATTTCGTTTTGACATCAACTATTTTAGTCTCAGTTTTTTCCTGTGCCCCCATTGACTTGCCAAAAGTAATTGGTTGAATCTCAATATCATCAGGTTCATAAGAGACACTATGAAAAATAACTTCACTGCCTGAAGTTTCAAATTTAAAAGGGACAAATAGAAAATCTTTTAAAGAATTTTTTATCATCCTTTGCTTATCAGGCTCAGCAAAAAATATCATAAAACCACCTCCTCCTGCTCCCAGCAATTTCCCCCCTATAGCTCCTGCTTTGCGAGCGGCTTCATAAATATTATCTATTTGGGAAGTAGATATTTGGTCAGTCAAACTCCGTTTTAATTTCCATGATTCATGAAGTAATTTCCCGAAATCTTTAATATCTCTGCCATTGACAAGTATTTCTATTGCCTCATCTACCATGCTATACATGTCCGCCAATTCAAACTTCTTCTTATGGATATTTTCTATCTGACTCTTTGCGATACTGGAAGCAAACCGGGAAAATCCTGTAAAAATAAGCATTATATGGTCGTTCAGTTCCCGTAGTCTGCTGGGAGCCATTATTATAGGCGTCAGCTTGATGTCATCATCGCCGCTAAAGGCAACTTTTTTAAAACCACCGAAAGCTGCCAGAACCTGGTCCTGCGAACCCACATTTTCCTCAAGAATATCGCGCTCTATATGGATTGCTTCCTTGGCCAGACACAACTTAGTCGGCATCAACCCTTTTAGGGCATAAAAACTATGCAACATGCCAACGGTAAAGGAAGAACTGGAACCAAGTCCGGTCCTTGCGGGCAAATCGCCATCATGATGTATTTCTATACCGCTTCTAATACCCATATATTGAAGCGCTGCTCTCACAGAAGGATGTTCAATTTGAGAAATGCTCTTTACATTCTCCACCTTTGAATAGACAATCCTGTGTTTATGCTCAAAAAAAGGCGGCAAATATCTGCATGAAATATAGCAATACTTGTCAATAGTTGTTGCTAAAACAGCTCCTCCATTTTCCCTATACCAGTCCGGATAATCTGTCCCGCCGCCAAAAAACGAAATACGATACGGAGTCCTGCTAATGATCATTCCATTGATCTCCTTATGCTAACGCTGTTTTTATACTACAAACATCTAAACATTCCCATATTGATTTCTTTTTAAAACATTATACGCTTTTATCAGTTCATTTATGCCGAACTGTAGATTATATTTGGGCTTAAATCTTGTCAATTCTATTTTTTCATTACTGACAATATAATCCCTTTTGTCAGGATCCTGCCCTATTTCTGATTCGAAAATATGAAATTCCGGCACAAATTTCTTGATTTCTTCACATAATTGGCGTTTACTTATATTACAGTCGCTTAGTCCGACGTTATACGGCTCATTTTTCATATTTTCAAAATTATCCAGACAATGAATGAATACTCTGGCAATATCACGAATATGAATATAATTCCGCTTAAAGTGCGCCTCGAAAAGAACTATAAAGCGGTCATATACCGCTCTATAAGTGAAATCATTAACCAGAAGGTCCAGACGCATTCTGGGGCTTGCGCCAAAAACGGTTGCCAGCCTCAACGTAATGCTGTTACCGGCATCAAGAATGGCTTTTTCTGCCTCCGTTTTCAATCGGCCATATAAGGAAATCGGATTTAAAGGGGTATTTTCGTCGCAAAAGTTGCCTTTCTGGCCTATGCCATACCCGCTGTTGGTTGTTGGATAAATTACCCTTTGTTCTTTACTGCATAAACTCAATATCATTTTTATTGCGTCCAGAATTACAGTCCGAGCCGCAATAGGGTCTTTCATACAAATCGGTGCCCCTGTTAAACAAGCCAAAGGCAGTATAACATCGGCATTCTTTATATGTTTAGACATAAGTTTTTCATCACGCGTATCGCCGCGAATAATAGTCAGTTTTTCATAAAAGCAGCTATCCAATAATGATGTCTGGTTATACATAAAATTATCAATGGCGACTATCTCATAACCTTTTTTCAATAATTCAGGACAAAGAACAGAACCAATGTAGCCGGCCGCGCCTGTAACTAAAATTCTCACTTTACTATCTCCTTTACAGCGTTAATAATTTCTTCCACCCCGGGATAAAATGCTTCTTCTAAAACATAACTGGCTGGTATGGGTATATCCGGCCAACCAATTCGCTTGATTGGTGCTTTTAAATAATTGAATCCTTTTTCCGCTACGATAGCAGCAATTTCAGCTCCTACTCCACCTGTTATCCAATCCGTATCAATAATAAGCAGACGACCTGTCTTTTTTACAGAATCAAGAATAATCTCTTCATCAAGCGGTTTTAGGGTTCTTGGGTCAATAATTTCCACATTATATCCCTCTTTTTCCAGTTTTTCAGCCGCACGAAGAGCTTCAATAACCATGTAGGAAATCCCAACAATAGTAACATCTTTGCCTTGTTTTCGCACAACCCCTTTACCAAAAGGTATAGAATAAAGTTCTTCCGGAACATAACTTGAATGTTTAAAGAGCCAGCGATGCTCTATAAAAATCACCGGATTATTATCGACAATGCTGGTTACCAATAAGCCTTTAGCGTCATAAGCCGTGCTGGGCATAACAAGTTTTAAACCGGGTATGTGCATAAATAACCCATGAAGCGACTGGGAATGCTGGGCAGCCGACCCCCACCCTCTTCCAATAACCGCCATAATGACTAATGGGACTTTAAGCTTGCCCCCAAACATATAACTCCATTTTGAAGCATGGTTTACAATCTGATCCATTGCTAACAACAAAAAATCCGGGCGGTTATGCAAATAAACAGGACGCATCCCTGCCAACGCCGCACCAACAGCTATGCCGGTAAGGGCATTTTCTGAAAGCGGTGTATCAAAAACTCGTTCACCTCCATATTTTTTATGTAAGTCTAAAGTAATTCCGAACATACCACTGGGATCATCCACACCCTGCCCCATAACAAATACGTTCATGTCTCTGGCCAAAGCCTGATCAAGCCCCTCTCTGAGAGCTTCAGAAAACGTTATTTTTCTTACCTCATGGTCAGCGTGTTCATCAAAGCCAAGCTCCTGTTTTTCAATTGAAATTTTTGTCCAAGGCATGTTATCAACTATAAAGATATTTTGTTAGTTCACTTTTTTTAGGCAACGGGCTTTTCTGAGCAAAAACAAAGGCATCACTAATTTCAGCGTCTATGGCTTCATTGATTTTCTTTATTTTTTCTTTCGTCAAAATTCCATCTTCCAACAGAACCCGTTCATATTTTTCGAGAGGACAACAATTAATCCACTCCTGCCATTCGTCATATTTTCTATACTGATTCTTTAAGCTATCTCCCGGTCCGGCATGTCCGCGCCATCGATAGGCACAAGCCTCAATAAAAACAGGTCCTTTGCCTGAACGAGCCATACAAACAGCCTCTTTCGATTTATTATAAGCATCTATAACATCCCTGCCATCGATTTTATATGCGGGTATCCCAAAAGCTTTGGGGCGAGTGGTTATATCTGTAACAGCCTGTCTTGCGGTTTGATGAGAAAACACTGAATAAAAGTTATTCTCGCATACAAATACAACCGGCAGTTTTTTCAAAGCAGCAAAATTCATGCTCTCATATAACACGCCCTCCTCAGACGCGGCGTCACCAAAAAACACCACGGAAACTCTGTTGTTTTTTTTAAAAGCAGAACCCATTGCAGCACCAACAGCCAACGGTATGCCGCCACCGACAATAGAAGAAGACCCCATTAAGCCAACCGAAGTATCAATCAAATGCATCGACCCTCCTCTGCCTCGCGAGCATCCTGTTTCCCTGCAATACAGTTCAGCAATCATCGCTTTCAGATTTCCTCCCTTTGCAATATAGTGGCCGTGGCCACGGTGATTACTGAATACATAATCTTCTTTTTTCAAGTTTGCACATATCGCCGCGGCAATTGCTTCCTGACCTATACATAAATGCACGGGGGTCTTCATCTCATCCTCGTGGTAAAGCTCCTCGATTTTCATCTGCACTTTTCTAATCCTGGAGGTAGTCATATAAAGATTCAATAAAACAGCTTTGTCTTCTTTCATATTCTTCTTTTACCGCAATTTAATAATATTGTCATCTTTAATGCCTATTTCCCTAAGCTCTAAAGCTCTTTCCAGACTTTCTGACAAAGAAGCTATGACAATTTTCCCTTTGAATCCCGCCAGCGATTGATATGGAAGAACATTATACTGCAGAAATTTACCGCCCGTTTTGACTTTATCGTATATACCCAGTATTTTCAACGGCATTTGTTTTATGATTATACATAAAATTTTCGCTGTAAAATCTGTTCCATATACAGCTATTTCTTCCACGCCTTTAGAGCTAAGTTTTTTAAGTGACCGTTTACACAATTCCACTGTATAAATATTGTTTTCAAACATTCTGTAAATGAATCTAAAAAACAATTGAAATTTAAAAAATACGGTTTTTTTCATCCCCTGGTTTTCATCTTTAGCGGGCTGTATTATCTTGCTCCAGATTTGCTTAATTATCAACGAAACGATAGCTTTATATAGTGCAAAGTTTACTACTAAAATGCCTGCAAAAATATTTTGAGTGCTTCCCAATATAAAAATTCCCGCCCTACAATCTTAAAGCAGAAAACCCATATTTACAAATAAACTAATATGCCTTATCCCTAAAGTCAATAGAAAACTTTTTCGGCAGATGCCTGCCGGAAATATGTATAACCGCCCCCGCTAATGAAGAAAGCATCAGAAAAACTCGCTGGCATAACGCCAACGCTAACGCCGCTTCTGGTTCTACACCGGCAAAATTAATGAACATATATGCCAATAATCCCTCTACTACTACTACACCGCCAATACTAATTGGCACTGAACCTAATACCCATGTCAATGTAAAAAACACATAATAATATTCCAAGCCGACTTTGATTCCAATATTTCTGCCAAGAATCCAAAATCCTGTAATCGTCAGTACCAGCAGAAAAAACGTCAAGCCAAACGCCGCAATAATAGCCAATGGCTTACTGCAATAAATCACAATTGCATCGTATAGTTTCTTTAAAGTTTCGGCACTATAGAAATAAATTTTTGAAAATATTTTTCCGAATATTATCCTGCCGGATTTAAATATAAAAGCTAAAGCTGAAACAACCAACGCCACAATAACAAACCAAAGTAAAATATTACTATGGTTGCCAACAATCCTGACAAAATTCTCTTCACTAATTTTTCTTCTATCTTCCGATGTAAGGAAAACGATATAGAAAAAAGACGCCATCAGCAAAATGCTGAATAATCCGATTACACGGTCAACAAGCACGCTTAATGCGGCCTTAAATCTCTTATTAGTATTCTGTGTAACATACCAGGCACGAATTAAATCCCCCCCTACTGAACCTGGCATAAAATTATTGTAGAATAAACCTATAAAATATAGTTTCACCACTGTAAAAAAACTTATAATAATTGATTGAGTTCTAAGCAATAGCCACCACCGAAAAGCCAATATTATTTGACCAACAACAAAAATTCCAAATGTTGCTCCAAAAACAAGCGGACTCATCCGGCGAAATATCGACAGAAGCTTATTCCACCGCTGATCGCCGTTAAGCCAGATTGCCACCAAAACAAGGCCTGTTGAAACAACCAATATTCTCAGCAACAAAAAAACATATTTGCTTGTCTTGTTTGTCGATTTTGGTATCGCCTGATACTCGCCATTTAACGGTCCGGTAGAAACACGTTTCCAGCCTACTATCTCAAGTTCAGGAATACATTGTGCCAGCAGAGAATCATATAAGATCGTTTCGCAGGCGGTGCGGCAAATTTTTATCGCAGGATTTTCTACCAAAGGCAATACGCGTCCGGAGCTTCTTGTCTCCAGTGCGATAATAGACATATTGTTGCCATCATGAGGGCCAAGATAATTATCAATGCCATCCATCCCGGGATGCCAAGTATGGTAAAGAAATTCTTTCTGGTGCCAAATTTCCCTTTTACCGGCGTTGACCAATCGAAATGTCATGTCATAAGGCCCACAGATATGGCCGAAATAGGCTTCATGCTCATCTGCCCCTCCGATATCTATCAAGTCCCGGCGCAAAGCACACATACAAGCACCATAATTGCGCGTATGAATGGGGTCTGTCTCATCAAGAAGGCCGGTAGTTTTGCCATCCTTAAAATTTATACAGCCACTGTTTATAATTTCTTCTCTAGAAGGATAATTAAAGGGATAAAATCTTTTATTGATATTTCTAACCTCATCGAGATGCAGGACAATTCCGTTATTTTTTTCAAACGTGTTTATAATACTTTCCACAAATGTCGGACCAACAATAGCATCAGAGTCACAAACACATACAATCTTACCCAGACTGGCTACAATACCAACATTATACATTAAGTGTTTATGATAATAGGTATCATCCGGCATATCCATAATTATCCACTTATCAACCACTGGCGGTTTACCCTGTCGCTCACATTCCGCTAATGCTCTTTCTATCTCTTGGGAACGCCTATTGTAATATTCTATCCAAATGATTTCGTATTGCTCGCGAGATACTGCCTGCTTATTCAAATAATCAAGTATATGAAAGCTATCCCGGCACGACCAGTCAACAAGGACGATGCTCAGCTTTGGTGAAGTTTGACTTTTATGTTCAAATAGAACTTGCATAACCTATGAATTTATAACATTATTTTTTATCATCAATCTTATCAATAGCTCTTGAAATTGCCGCCTATTATTTCAGAGATATCTCATATATCCTTATGTGATCAGGGCGATTCCCCTGCACAAAATAAAGTCTGTAGCAATTATAGGATTCTTTATTTTTAACATTGTAAGTTCTTTCCTCGTTTTTTTCCCAATTTATCTGTTTCTGCCTAACATCTAAAGTAACCCAATTAATCCCATCGTTAGAGCCTTGAAACAACCAATCTTTCGGCATTTCCCCGGCAGCCCCATCGTGAATTCCCGTCTTTAGCGCATACTTATTAATTTTTTTAGGTCCAGAAGTAAACTCAAACTTTATCCAATAAGGATATCCACCACCGGCTTCCCAAAAAAGAGTGGGGCTGTTTCTATTAACAAATTCCGGCGGGGAATTAATATTGAACTTATCAGCAGTTATCACCATATTGGTCTGATTTTCAGAATCATTGCCTGCCGGCATAAATGTTTTCCCGCTCATTTGCCAGGATTCATTTGCCCAACTGAACCCACGCACGATATATTCATAAAGAGGCACCATATACATAATCTTTTCGGCATCATTATCGTTAATGGATGTATATTGCAAATAGAGACGCTCACGCGAATTTGAATCTTTCAATTCAAAAATAGATACTCCGGGAACATTCTCCTTGAGATTCAAAGCTGACATTACGGTTGCAGGAATATCCTGCAGATGCACAGGCGCATCAGAGACCATTAATTTTCCGCGAGAACTAAACGGCTTAACTAAAACAAGGGGCAGCGCCCTTGCGTCAACTTTTGGAGTTTCATATTTTCCATTCTTTTTCATCGGCCAGTCATAGCCATGATCACTGATTATAAAAATCAGGGTATTATCATAAATTTCCGAGTCTATTAATTTATCTATAAACATTTTTGCAATATTTAAACTGCCTTTTGCATATCGGACAAAATTTTCTCTATTAACCTCCAAATTCATGCGTTGGAGTTTCTCGTTAAATAAAATCGGAGGGTGCGGCGAAGCCAAGTGATAAAATTTAAATACGGGCTTATTACCATCAATATAAAATCGATTAATTATAAGATCCATTCGATTAATCGCATCTTTATCAAAAAACTTACCCGGAAAAACAAGATTAGAATGTTTCTTTACAAAATGAGGGGAATGCCGAAAAAGGGTTATTTTATTCAAGATAAAAAACTCGGCCAATATATCTTCCTGAGAAAATTTATCTGACACGCAATTGGAAAAAACATCCGGACAACAAATAAAAGTATTTTCTTCTAACGCATCAACTTGATATCCATTGTCTAATAAAACTTTAGGTAGAGAATTGTGCTCAAAAACATTTTCTATAAAGATAGGGAAAGGCTCAGAATTCTTATAGAAATGCCCGGTAAGTATATTTGCGATGGAAGCTCTGGTATTTGGATAGCCTGATAAAGAATTGCGATAGTATGTAAAGCCATCAAAAATTTTCCTGTATGCCGGGTCTTCTTCGATTATTTCCTGAAAAATAAACGATGGAAACCCGTCGAGTAAAAGAACGACCACATTTTTATCTTCTGAATACCTGTAAAAAGATTTGCTGTGAGTATCCAGATATTTATCCATCCAGCTTATATCATACGGCAAACGGGCTCTTTCATATACCAGGCATATAATCTGCGTCAAAATTAACAATATACTTACTATACGGGCAATCTTATAGATAAAGGAAGAAAAATAAAATGAGGCCGATATCAGCAATATCCAGATAAAAACCTCAATTACTCCGTAACCGAAGTTTTTGTTAAACAATATGCCGGAACCATCCATAACGCCGTAATTCCAGACCAATACATTTCCCTGCAGCCAAATTAATACTGATAAAACAAAAAGGACAGAAATGACCTTCTGGTAGTAAGATTTTTTCATGCTCAATAACATCAAACCAAACAAAACAAAAAATGCCAGTGCCGCCAACATAATAAAATACCCGCATGTCTTATAAAAACTTATATGAAACTCTGTAATATTATTTAAAAATGAACGATATGGGCCAAATAAAAATAATGTCGACGCAAAAAATAACGCAACCGCAAAGGATATAAACACTTTTTTACGAAACTCTGTGCTAATCATTTTATCCCTCTATTCTTCATCAGATAAACTATTCTCTCAGAATCTTTTATTTTTACGCTTTCAACTATTTGAAAAAATTTATTAAATTCTTCTCTAAAATTTGTTTCTGTATAATCCGAAAAGATATCTTCTCTTGTTTTCAATAACCATTTAGCATTACTGTCATTTTTGGGAATGAACTCAATAATTAGCCAATTACCGTATTTACTAAAAAACTCAGCCAGTTTTTTAAAGGGCATGTTATTAGAAATTGCTAAATGATGAACTAAAGCTAAAGCCATTACCACGTCCGCCGGTCCGCGTTCTCTCAAAGACATCCTCTCCTCATTATCCCAGCCTACAGCTGAGGTTGGATTAGTTAAATCAAGCAATAAAGGCAAAATATTGGTTTCACTTTTCTCTACACATTCAAGGTAATTCCTTTCCACGGCAGCGTTATCAGCATCAAAGGAAATAGTCATTAGCCCTCTATTGCTTGCTATACGGCTGAACATTCCTCTATTTGCGCCGAAATCCCATACACTTTTAGGATTAATTTTATCCAAGAAATTAGTCAAGATTTGTTTTTTATACTCCATCGCTTCTTCAGAATAATTGCTATTTTCATAATAATCAGCCCATTCTGTGCCTTTAGGTTTCCAGTTTAATCCTTTAACAGCACACATTAAGTTATCTATAAGGCCAAGAAGAGACAGCCGTGATATCTTATGTTTATTTATATCAACCTCCTTATTGCCAAAATGCTTCTGGCTTTTGGCGTGAAGATAAATATGAGCAAGCAGCGAAAATCTGAAATAAGCGCGAAACGGCAACAGCTTGTCTGCCAAATCTAAAGGTATGCCATCTATATAAATTCTTAATAGCTGATTTAAACGAATATCCGTATAGCTCATCAGCCCCAAAGGAGCAAGAAAATGCTGGCAAAACTGCTTATAGGCAACCCAAGGAGACCCTTCCTTATAGATTTCAAAAGAAAGTGTATCAATAAAAATGGGCTTGCCGTTTCTAAATTGAATATTATATGCGCTGGCGTCTTTTAAGGTCATGCCAAAATTCAAAGCTGTTCGCTGGATTTCAAGGGTAGTCAATGCAGCATGTTTTAACTGGCTGAAACTCCACTCATAAGGGTATGAAATAAATGGAACTGATTCAGGCTGAATAGTTTTATAGCAATTATCAGGCTCATTAACAATTAAATTATTTTCGCTATGTGGAATTAATAACCCGGAATTTGACAAAGCCTTATAAAGGCCTGAACTCATTAAATAATCGTAGTGCTGTTTATATATTAAGTTTACCTGCCGATATATAAGGCCATTATATACAAAGGTAAATCCGCTGGGGTCTCTGAACGAACTTTTTATTCCAGTATCAATTTTATTTATCATACTCTTACTTGCGGAATGAACTTCTAAAGAAACTTATTATCCTCTTAAAATTTGCTTTAATTACATACGAGAAACCAAGCACAGCAGCTATAACTACCTGGATTATAACACTTCCCAAACCCGGATCTATATACGCATAAATATTATCGATGCCGTGTTTTCCATTAAGCAGCAAAAAACTTATAAAATTTTCCAAGACTTATCCTTTAAAATAATCGGGGTTATAATCTACAACCCTCCTATCTAAAGCAGCCTGTAATTCAAATAACATCTGAAAATCATTCGACTGAAATTTTAATTTCAGCTAATGCTTATCTCTAATGAAACATTAATTTTATTTTCAAACAAAATATTCATAAATGTGTCAATCCTCAACTGACTACTTTCTTTCTAAAAAGCCCTGTTGTTACCGCCCAAATTGCTGCAAAAAACGGGCATAAGAGAGAAGTCAGTTTAACTCTCTTGAGCATAGGCCATATTCTCCATGACGTCAGATATATCTTTAATAAACCTATCTTCTGAAGTCTCAGAATATCTTCCGGGGTCATATCATTTACAGAAAGAACTGCATTGCCATAACGTTGATATTTTGAGAAATCCTCCGTATGAAGTTTAAGACCGTGTTCTCCTTTTTTCGCCATCTCATAAAATTCCGTGCCTGGATAAGGCATGGCAATGCTATATGTAGTATGATGAATATCCTTTGCTTTGCGCAAAAATGAAATTGTCTTGTCAACACTGGCTCTATTCTCCCCCGGAAGACCGAGCATTACAGAATTTATAGTTTCGATACCATACTTATTTGTAAGTTTATTTGCCTCGATATAACTTTCAAGAGGAACTTCCTTTTTGATTATCCTCAATACTTCAGGGTCTGCTGTTTCAAGGCCGAAACTTATGCGAATCAATCCACTATTGACCAAACGCTCCGTCAGCTCCTCATCCATAAGGTTAGCACGCGTGCTTCCTTCGAAAGTAATTTTAAGCCTGCGTTTATCAATCTCATTACACAGACTTAGGCTGTATTTCCTGCTTAATGTCAAGACATCTTCTATAAAATAAAAGTGTCTAATGCCCAAATCATTAACAACATGCTCGATTTCACTCATCACATTTTCAATTGATCTTCTTCTGACTTTACTGCCGTATATGCTATTGGAACAATAGATACAATGAAACGGACAGCCGCGTGTGGTCATAATAGACGTATAATTCAGAGTTCCACGTAAAGTTCCCAGCTTATACATTTCGTTTTTCAGAAGATGTCTGGCGGGAAATGGAACAGCGTCAAGGTCTTTTGTAAGTTCAGGATATCCGGTAAAAATATTTTCGCCTTTTTGGCGAAATAATAACCCTGAGACATTAGCCAAATTCTTTTTCCCATCATACTGTTCCAGGAAATCTGCGAAAGTTTTTTCCGCTTCGCTTACAAAGAAATAATCAAAACACTCTTCAAATATTTTTTCTTTAAAAAGCGTTACATGATGCCCTCCAGCCATGATCGGAACATCCATCTGCCGCTTTAATTCTTTAGCCAGCTTCACCGCCAAATGAAACATGGGCGTAGTGCCGGTAATACCTATAAGGTCCGGAGAAAAATCTTTCACGCGGTTTACAATCTCCTGATTTTCCAATCCTTCTATTTCACCGTCAATAATTTGAACTTTATGTCCTGCTTTTTCAGCTATTGCAGCTAAAATTGCTATATTAAGGGGTGGAAAACCAGACGTTTTTTGCGCAAGCCTCGAAAATTGTCCAAATACAACAGTCCAGCGAGGAAATAATAATGCTATTCTCATATTTTATAATTTTTAAATAATAACTTCATTTATTTTTTAGCAAGTGCAACCATATTCCCACCCATAATTTTTATTCTTTTGTCGGCAATCCCCAAGCGACTTGTTACATTCATTAGAAAATTTTTAATAAAACCAGGCAAAGGAAACATTTTTAAAACGTGGCTTATAGTATATCTGCTCATTATATCCTCAACATAGATTACTTGAAACCCGTGTTTTTCGAGTAATTTTCTTATAGTAATCTTGTCAAAAAGATAAATATGTTCAATGTCATACATTGGAGATTTTTCACCTAATATTTTGGTTAAAATAAATTTGACATTATGACTTATGACCAATATATACCCGTCCTCTTTTGTTACTCTGTAAATATTTCTTAAAACATCATTTGGATCTATTAAATGATCAAATACCTGTATAACACAAACAAGATCAAAAAAATTATCTTTATACAGCCCTTCATAAAAAACATCATTGACAATATTTCTTTTCACTTCTTGATCCGCCTGTTCAACGGAATTCTTACACGGCTCTACACCATATACATTCTTAAATCCAAACTCTTTGGCCTTCTTTAGAAAACAGCCATTGCCACAGCCTATTTCCAACAAATTATCTTTATTATCCATTAACGAACCAGCTCTCTTTAGCTGGTCTAAATAATCCTCAGCCATAAGCTCCACTTGGATTTCATTAATAAAAGTGCTGTCTCGATACAGTTGCAGAATATAATCATCATTGAGTATAGGGTCTGCATATATTAAACCGCACTTGTTACATTGCACTATCCTGCAATGGTTTTTAGAGGGACGGCGTCTGGGCGAAAAATCGATCCCGGCATAATTAATACATTCCGGATATTTCATCCGATAATCTTTACTTTGACAGACAGCACAAAAAACTTCTTTAAGCATAATTTTGCATTAATCCCAAAAAAATAATTCCCTAAAAAACTGGAAATAATAACCTGCACCCCATTTCCATACTTTAAGTTTCCTTGCGCCGCCTATACGCGGCGGCTCGTCGCCGGGTATCTCACCAACTTTCAATTTTCTCTTGGCAGCTCTTACGGAAAGCAGGGGTTCCCAACTTAAACAACATCTAAATAGTTTCTCAGGAACCACATAGGCTTCTTTTTTATTTAGAGCAAGATCATAAATAAGCTGTGTTTGGTACGCACGAAAAATCACCATAACATCTGTATAATGCGACCCGTAAAGAAAATTGACCGTCTTAGTAAAGAGCCAGTTGCCAAAAGCTGTGATAACATCATCGTCTTCGCTTTTTGCGCCATTAAAATATCTCGAAACTATAACCATATCATAACCTTCTTTAATTTTACTTATTAAGGCAGGAATCAATTCGGGTATGCTATTGCCGTCCGGGCTAAAAGTGATCACAACATCTCCCTTAATCAAAGGCAGGGCCTCAGTATAAGCGTGTCTGAATCCTCTTCGCTTCTGTATATAGATTTCATATCCTTGTTCTTTAACGTATTCTATAGTTCCATCTGTAGAACCACCATCAAGAACTATAATCTGATCACACCAGTTTCTTTTTATCCGCGGCATAATAGCCCGCATGCCATCTATTTCATTAAGAGTCGGCACTAACAATGTAATTTTCATAGGCTCTCCTGTTTTATTCTGTGATTTGTCCGTATCGGAGCAACAATAAGAAACACAAGTATTATAATGGCCACAAGTTGAGGCGGTACAAAAAACGGTGGAAAGTTGAGCAGGCTTTTTCGTAGTTTGGAAATAACCGCCGCCTTGTTGTCCGCTGAGATCATGATATTACAGTCTATAAAGCGTTCTTTCACATTGCTTGCCTTATCATAACGCTTAGGAGATTATGAAATGCGTTCTATTCTGAAACTGCAAAACAGGTCCTTATAGTTGAGGCTTAAAAATTACTTCTTTTTATTATCGGCATAACCAAAACCAATCTGTTGTATTGTAAGCAAATCATTCGCACCATTGTTTTCTGTTATGTATAGCCTATAACACTTAAATGCACGAGTGTTTTCTATCGGCCAAGATTTTAATTCATCACCATCTTTGAAAGCAGCATTGTTTACATCGAGCAGATTAAGCCATTTGCTATCTTTAATCTGTCCTTGAAAATAAAAATCTGAAGGTGCGCGTTTCGGAGCTCCTATCTGACATAGTATCGAAATGTGGTTTATAACAACGGGTGATTCATATTCAAACTCAAGCCATTGAGGATAAATAGGGTTAACCCCTGAATGCCAAATCGCAGAGGATGTTTCTAAAATAGTATCGGCAGTATAATGATTATCCATTTGCGAAGAGGCGCGAATTGCAATCGGTCTGAATTCCATATTTTCAGTAGATATAGACGGTTTTGGGGAGGGAGTATACTTCTCTTTCTCTGTTTTTTCCTTGCAACTGGTCAGCAGAACCAACATACATAAAAAAACAATAATTAATACTTTTGTTTCGAGTCCATTTTTCATCGCATTCTCCTTAAAATATAATTTTTATCTCATTGTAATTAAAATTGGACCCGTTTTGGGGGACGAGTCAACAAAACTATTTCTCTATTTTTTATATAATTTAACAATTTACTCATACCATCTATTTCTTATGAAATTTGCATAACAATAAGGGGATAAGGTATAAACATTAAATCATTCCGAATATGTGCAGTTACCGTATCAAACACTCCAGACACAAGTTTGATATAATCTTTCTCTTGGCGAATATACTTGCCTCTATCCAATTGCAGCAGTTTTCTGACAATAAAATTTTGACCTCTTACATAATAACAATCCAATGTGACAAGTTTTCCTCCCGGCTTTAGGACACGCTTTACTCTCTGCAAAAGCTCTACAGCAATGCCATCCTGCAAATGGTGTAACAAACCATTCATCATAACTATGTCGAAAGGCTCAAGCCGGCTACCGACTGTATCATCAAATTCCTGACAAAAGAAACTGCCGCGACGACCATATTTTCTATTAGCATAATCTATGTATGCTTTATCCGTATCAAACCCTATATAGTCCACTCCTTCAAAATATTCACTGACATATCCCGGTCCACAACCAATATCAAGAACACGCTGTCCCCGTAAAGGACGCACATATTCCTCTACCGCTTGTCGGCGAGCTCTTTTGGCGCCGAGCATTCCCTGGTATAACAAATAAACAGATGGGTTGGACAAAGATAAAAACACTATAGACTACTTCTTTTTGTTATCAGCATAACCAAATCTAATCTGTTGTATTGTCAGCAAATCATTTGCACCGTTATTCTTTGTTATATACAGCCTATAATGTTTAAATGCATGAACGTTTTCTATCGGCCAGGATATTGATTCATTACCGGCTTTAAAAGGGGCACTGTTTACCTTGAGCAGATTAAGCCACTGGCCGTTCTCAAACTGCCCCTGTAAATAAAAATCAGAAGGCGCACGTTCCGGAGCGCCTACCTGGCATAGTATCAAAATATTATTTATAATAACAGGAAATTTAAACTCAAATTCAATCCATTGAGGATAGACAGGGGTATTCTCTGAATGCCAAATTGCAGAGGATGCATCCAAAATAGTATCGGCAGAATAGTGCTTATTCATTTGCGAAGAAGCACGAATTGCAATCGGTCTAAATTCTATATTTTTATTTATATACAGTTCAACTTCCCGATTGAATATCTGATAACATCCTTTTTGCAAAAAACTGCCTTCCACAAACTTTCTAACAATGGGCTTTAAGATAATCATGGATTTTGAAAATGGGTATTCAGCTAGATTCTGGGATAATAATTCACGTTTGACTGTATCTTGTTGTCCTTGAATTTCCTCGCCTGCATCTAACAGCATAAAGTCACTTCCTTGAATAAGTTCAATCGCTTCATCCGGTTCGATTTTCTTCCCGATATCGCTACCCAATTTTGCCTTTATCCTGAAAAGTTCTCCTGCATGTTCATACTGATATGCTGTAATAGCTTCCCCACATCCTAAAACGTAATTCTCTGTGAAATTTACGGAAATCCCGGGAGTTTTAATACCCTCTTTTTTAGATATAGTAATTATATCATCATACATTCTCGCCACCTCTAAATAGTCGCTGCGATTGCGCGAAGATATAGAAACAAGAGAATAGCATTTTATCTGATATAGCATTCCCGATACTAACGCTACTACAACCATGACGATAGCAACTTGCGACAATAGTTTATTGAAAATAGCGCACCTGCTATACAGATGAGCAAAGAAGATACATATAAACATTATACATGGTGCGGCGATAAGAATACCGACATTTCCGCTGCGGACCGGATAGGTGCTCAGCAAAGATAATGGAACAGAAACACAGATAAGTAGAAACCAATAGAAAACGGGAACGCTGAAAGGCAAACTATTTGGCACTCTTTCAGCATTGCGCATTGCCGTCGGACGAGTTCGCAAGAGTCTATTCATCACAACAATAAACAAAAGCAACACGCCTATTATTACAGCGGTTTTAATAAAAAATAAACCCAGGCCGCTATACAAAATAATTCTCGGATAATATATAATTTGCTGCCACAGATCTTTTACTCCCTGCTGATATAATTGGATAAAGCTTTCGTTTTTAGGACCGACTATTTTCCCAACAAAATAATGATTATAAAGGGCGTATCTGGCACGATACAAAGGATAACCGCAGACCGCGCCCACGAACAAAAAGGAAAGCATCACATTCACAATGCGAGTCATATATAAGGCTGTCATCTCATCTCGTTTACGTTTTGTTAATAATATGAAAAAAAATGTTATGAGCGTGACAAAATATATCCCCAGAATATGAAATAGCACATTATACCGGAAGCTAACCATAAAGCCCGCAACAAGCCCTGCCCATATAGACCATTTCTTATTGAGGAATGTATCAGAAAATAAAACCATCGTGATAAAAATACCAAAAAGACAGAACACAACAAACTCTCGCTGATATTCCGTAATATTGAGCATATAATTGCTATTTACCTGAAACGGCACAGCTGCGGTCATGCATAAACCCAATATGACAAAAGCGAGTAACCATGACTTACTTATATACCGAATTGCATAAAATAAAATTCCCTGCCAGAGGAGATAAAAAATGAAATTTGTCGACAAGGCAACTAACCTGGATGTCCCAAAAAAAAGATACAAAACCGACGAAACTAACAGCACCATAATGCCGGCTGGATCGTTAAAAAACTCGGGAGGAATTCTCCCTTCTTTTATAATGGAATCAAATACAATATAGCTATGGCCCAAATACCAGTTCGCGTCCCCATTTAGAAAAGGCGACCACGCCACTTCGCGTCCCACAAATGCTTTAAATAAAAACCACTCCAGCAAAAATATCAGAAGTAGAAATAATATCGCTTTAAATGTCAACATATTTGGCTTATCTTTAATCATTATTATATCTCCATTTATTTACTAAGTATAAGCATATATTGCGCCCCCAAAGGGATACGTCCCAAAACCCTTTCCATCGTTCTGAATACACCCGACTGCCACGGGAAAAAGAGAACATAGCTTCTTAGCTCAACTCTGAGATTACTTATATTAGCTAATTTTATAAAATTGCGAAGCCATATAAGCCTTACATCTATATCAAAAGGGCATATATTTACAATATAACGCGTAAATGGGTTAAAAGGATTATGTTCAAGAATAACAATTTTTCCCCCCGACTTTAAAAGTTGTTTCATTGTGCACAACGTATCTACTCGCTGCTTAGAATCAATATGATGAAACACATTAGCTACTATTATAAAATCATACTTCTGCTCATTTGTAAATTCATTAATAAAATGAATATTTTTTAATCCTGCATTTTCTTCTTCAGCTACTGCTATGGATTCCTTAGAGATATCATATCCAACTACTCTGGACCGACGAAAATCCTTTGCCAATAATCCTGTTAACTTGCCAACGCCACAACCAAAGTCCAATATGTCATACGCATTATTATCTCTTATTACCCACCTTTTTATACAGCTTATTTTCAATAAATCAAAAAGTTTATCGTCTCCTCCAAACAGTCTCAAACTATATTTTAGTGTTTCTCTGTAAGTATGAGAGTGTTTGTCAAAATCTGCTTTATAAATCATTTACTGCTCATCCAGCTAACTTGCCGTCAGGGTTTTAAAATCCTTTGACAGGCATTGGGCTTCGAGTAAGGCTGGTCATTACTCTTTTTGCGGACTTCAATGGTTTTTTATTACTATGCTGCTCTTTTACATACAACCAGGTATCCCTAATCTTATCTTCTATTTTTTGGAATTTAAATCCTGGAAAAAAAGACAACAGTTTTGAACTATCTAAAATGACACTGGTATTATCACATTTTCGACGGGAAAATATTTTATACTTAAACGGCTTATCTATTACAGTACGAAAAACCTCTAAAAGCTTAAGTACGGAAACACCTTGGCCTGAACCCAAATTGTAAATATCTGAAGATTCGATATCGTTAAGCGAATGAGTAAAGAGATGAGCTATATCTTCAACATAAACATAGTCACGAACGGTGTTAGCATCTCCATAAACCTCTATTTTATCATTGTTCAGTATCCTACCCATCCAGACTGCAATAACTCCCTGAGGAGAATCCATAGGCTGACGAGGGCCATATGCATTACCTACACGATAAATATCAACTGCTACACCTCTATGTTCTCTAAAATAGTTTAAGAAGTGTTCTGTCGCCAATTTAGCAATACCATACGGATTGAAAGGACACGGCAGCGTATTCTCTTTAATCACAGTTTTTTGCCGGCCATAAATTGTACCACCTGAAGAAGAAAAAACTATCTTCTTTACACCTGCAATAGCCGCCAACTCGCCAAGTTGTATAGAGCTCCTCAGATTAGTTTCAATTTCAATAAAAGGATCTTGCCAGCTTGTAACCGGGGTCGTTGCACATATAAAATGGTATACTACTGTCTGATTTTGAAGTGCCGCTGCTAACTGTTTTCGATTTGCAAATTCACCATTTATAAAGCGGACTTTCCCCCGCTGACTTTCTAAATTCTTAGAAACATTATAAGGAAAACGATCAAATACGGTCACTTTGTGCCCAAGTGAAACAGCCTTATCAGCAAAATAAGACCCTATAAAACCGTCACCGCCCAATACAAGTATATTCATTGGCAACCTTTATTTGTTGTGTTGTTTCAGCTACTATTGCAACAGGCCATTTTCTGACATTATCATTTAACCGTGCAATATACTCGCCTATAATCCCAATAGAGATAAGCTGCACACCTCCGAGCAATGTTATGATAGCAACAAGAGATAGATATCCTGGAACATTAAACGGGATAAATATCCAGTAAGTAATAATAACTATGGCATACAGGAATGAAATGCCCGCTGCAAAAATTCCCAGGTATGTCGCAATACGTAAAGGGATATAGGAAAACATAATTAATCCTGTTATCGCCAGATTTATATATCCCCTCAGGCTATAACCGGATTTGCCTTTATGACGAACAGCCCGTTCATATTCCACTCCAACTTGCTTAAATCCGATCCATGCCCTAATACCTCTTAGAAATGGATTTGCCTCCCTGAGTTGCAGCAAGACATTAACAACGCATCGTTTCATGGCGCAAAAATCGCCGGCATCAAGAGGAATATCGATATGGGACAAAAATTTCAATATTCTGTAAAAAACAAAGTACAAGAACCTTTTTAAAATACCTTCTTTACGCTTTTTTCGGACACCATAAGCAATATCCACATCATCGTTTACTGTTTGAAATAATTTTGGCAATAGCTCCGGAGGGTCCTGAAGGTCATCATCCATAATCGCAACCAATTCACCACGACTTTCCTGCAGCCCTACCATTAAGGCTGCCTGATGGCCAAAGTTCCGCGACAACCTAAATCCGCGAATAACACTATGGATGGAAGCTAATCGTTTTATTTCTTCAAATGAATTATCATGACTGCCGTCATCTACAAAAACTATCTCAAAGTGTAAATCTGCTTCCCTCATAATATTGGATACTTTCTCAACCAAAGTCTCTAATATCTCTTTAGAGTTATATACCGGTATAATTATACTATGCAACTGTTTTTCCATACTATTACCTCCCTGTTACAAATATTTTTAAGAAACATTCTCTCTATTATATCCTCCGATAACACCCATCACTGTCAGCATTCCTTTAATCCTCATTTTTAATTGAGGTATGCTTCTTATATTAAGCGCACCTTCCAACATCTTAGAGGGACGCAGATAAAACTTTTGGTAACACATCTTTAATAAATCACTAAGCTCTTCTCTGCTTAGATATTCATCCCAGATGGGAATATATGCATTAGGCTCAGGATTAGACACATAATCACTCCAAAAGTTCGGAGGAAGGATTCCCTTTTTTACGCCTTCATTATAAACCTCTGTCCCTGCATACGGTAAAAGTATGTTAAACTGGGCATAATTACTACCACACTTAATAGCAAAATCGATTACATCCAAAACATCCCTGCGACTTTTGTGAAAAGGGAACCCAATAATATAGTTGCTGCTTGTGCTGATACCTGCCTTTTTACAAATGGCCACACTGTCAATTAACTGTTTAGTAGTAATCTGTTTTTTAATCATCCTTAAATGTTCATCTGTTGTAACCTCTAATCCAAACATCATCTGGATACAGCCTGCCTTTTTGGCTTTTATAGCCATCTCTTTTGTTACCTGGTCTGCCCTGCCGCGAAATGCCCAGGCTATATCCGAAAACGTTGCAAGTATCGCATCGCTTATATCCATAACTCTCTTGGGAGTTATGTTAAACATATCATCGAAAAACATAAACTCCCTTACCCCCTTATTATAAAAATACTGCATTTCAGAGATAATTCTCTCAATATTGTAAACCCTGAAGGTTCTATAGGGGCGATCGCAGAAAGTGCATTGATATGGACAGCCTCTGGATGTTGAAACTGTCCCAACAGTTTTACCGGTACCTATAATGTTTCTGTATAAGTCAAGCGGCATAATATCAAAAGCCGGTGCCGGCAATTCATTAATATTCTTGATATAACCTTCTTCGCCACAAGAAACTATTCTGCCATTTTCTTTAAAACTTATACCGTCAACTGAAGATAATCGATTTCCATTCTCCAGGGCATTAAGAAGATTGGCAAAGATTATTTCACCTTCACCCCGCACAACAAAGTCAATCTCGGGATGAGATAAAGTTTCATTCAAAAACATTCTTATATGCTGGACACCGCCCATACAAACATAACAGTTTGGAAGAATCCGCTTAACAAGACGTGCAAGCATTAAATTGCCATAAAAAGTTGGCGTAAATATTGTAGATCCAACGATATCGGGTTTAAATTCCAAGATACGCTTCTCAATCTGCGGATAATCAAGCCGCTCAGCTACAGCATCCAGTATTTTGACATAATGATTAGTGTATTTAACAAGATAGCCTGCTAAATAACTGAGACCTATTGGAGGAAAAGCCCCTATGTCCTCTTGTGCCGTATCCCATTTAGCTGTCGCGTATGCGCCGTCTTTGGGAAGAGAATTTATTAGCATCACTTTCATTTCTTATACCTGTCCTAATATAGCGTAGCGCTCTCTGTCAAGCGAGAACAAAAATCCTTTTTTAATTATCGAAAAAGCCATGTATCCTCTGTCCGCCAAATATGATAAATGATATTACAAGAGGCTATCTTGTCTTATCTATCGCTTTTTTTACTTTTTCGATACTGTCGCCCTGGAACGAACGGCTGTAACCTCCCTTTTTAACCCGTTCAAGTTCAAACGCCCCTTCCGGCTGTGGAATCGCGTAGATGCGATTGCGGAATGAAACCAAATTAAATCCATAATAGTTCTCTTCCACCAATCGCGGCGGAGATTCTATTGTCTTCGCAGCCTTTGCTTTATCCTGTCTGTATGCCTGACTAATTGCTCTTTTTACCTCATCGACACTGTCACCCTGGAACGAACGGCTGTAACCTCCCTTTTCAACCCGTTCCAGTTCGAATGCTCCCTCCGGCTGTGGAATCGCATAAATACGACCGCGAAATAAAACCAGATTAAATCCATAATAATTCTCTTCCACCAATTTCGGCGGATACTCTACTGTCTTTACAGCTTCTGTCTCATCCTGTCCGTATGCCTGACTAATCGCTCTTTTTACCTCATCGACACTGTCGCTCTGGAACGAACGGCTGTAATCTCCCTTTTCAACCCGTTCCAGTTCGAACGCTCCTTCCGGCTGTGGAATCGCGTAGATGCGATTGCGGAATGAAACCAAATTAAATCCATAATAGTTCTCTTCCACCAATTTCGGCGGATACTCTGAAAAATCAATTACCTTATCACTGGTTGCTTTATAAATATGATACATAGCATATACCTCTCTGTGAAATGGCGTTCCATCCAGAGCAGGCCCCCTGTAAAAATCAAATTCCAAATCAGGAGGTCCAGGCCATGTCATTTGTCCTATCGGAATTAGATATTTGAGTGGATCCAGAAAAGGATAACGAGATTGTGTAGTATGTAAAATTCCCAGGTCTTCCATTTCAACATTCTTATCCCTGACATAGAAGAGAGTTCGTCCCAAACCACGCTGGCCTGGCGTTTCTTTGATTTGCACATCAAAAAAATAGACATTCCGTCCCCTGTTTTCGTCAAGTAATTTCTGGAGATCGGATGCGTTATGCATCCATCTCCGCTGGTCAGGAATGCCTCCTGGAGCTCCCCACGGTTCAATATGCCCTCTGCTATAGAAACGGACATCTTCAAGATGATGGGCATTGGTGATTACAGGTGTCCCCTTTGGGACATTTTGAAGAAACCAATCTGCAGACTCCATAATACCCTTATATATATCATCCGTGACTTTGCGAACCACATATACATTGAGAGTATGATCGGCAACGATCATAACAATTATCAAAACAAGAATATTCTTAACTCCCTGACGAAAATACCTCAGATTAGCCGTCATGAACCATATATTTTCCACTGCCGCCGCCAGTAATATAGACATAGGAACCAAAGAATACAAAAGGTGAACCTGCTCATTAAATATTTTTAAAAAAGGCAGGAATGACAAAAAGAAAAATATAATCAGGAAAGTAGTATTACTATCGATAGCTGATTTTCCATCTCGCCTGAATTTCAGCCACCAAACCAAAAAAAACAGGACGAAAGCTGTCGGAGGATAAATGCTGACAATATCAATAAAAATCCTCCAATGCAAATGCGCGATAGTTGAGACTAAGGCGTGCAAAAAGTTTCCTTCTCCTATTCCGCGGCGCAAAAAATCTCCAAGGTTTCCCATGGCAAAAACCGGAAGTATGCGAAGGTTGGGAAAGAGCGTCCATTTTACAAGTGCGGTTGGAAACAAAGCATGCAAAAAAAACAAAAACGCTATAAACATAATGGATGATGAATAACGCGACCTTTGAATTTCCGAAATCATAATTAGTATTGGCAGCAGACCAATAAATTCCCGATATAATGGTCCTAATAGCATGATAAAAATTAAAAGTGTCAACCAAAGCAATTTCGGCCTTTTCTGTTCAACAATCTTGTAATAACACAACAGTCCCGCACAAATAAATAAAGGAACAACACCTTGGTTGCCTGAAAAGGTAATCAACGCTCCCGAAAGAAAAGGAGTTGAAAATAGAAATAAAATAACGGCCAGCAGCGCCGCAAGAGGCGTCCTGACAAAATGAAGGGCAAACCTGAAATACACGGCGGCTAATAAACCATTTATAAGAGCATTGATTAAAATGAATGGGACAGGTGTCATTGCCGGGTTGGTATAGTATGCTATTCCAATAATTTTTATTAATGCGCAAAGCGGACGATAACCATCTCCCTGGATATTGCCAAAAACATCTTTCAATGTTCTTATTAAAATATTACCGCCATCAAGCGAGTAATAAGCATTGTTAGCAAAAAGATTAAAAGAAGCGCTTGCTGTATCATCCCAGACAATAAAGTCAAAGCCTATATATCGCCATAAAAAATACCCGACGGAGAAAAACAAAAAAAGAATAACATATTGATATTTTATAATGTACCTTCGGACTTCTGCAAACCAACTCTTGTAAATATTATAACGTTTAACCATAGTAAAAACTTCCCTCGTTTACTAAATGCCGGTTTCAGCTCTTTCTTGGCCTGCTTTCTGATTCTAAAGAAGATATATGCCTATCTATTAGTTTTTTGATTTGGCTGTTAGAATGACTCTGCAATATATCCGGATTATTAGTCCGTTTTTCATTGTTTAAATCGACATGTCCGATGCTCTGTGGAATTGCAAATATTAATTTTCGATACTTTACAATATTATACCCCCTGTAGGATTTTTCCAGTCTGGGTATAAGAACAGACGGATCTGCCTTATTGATAAGCCTCTTAACCTTTCGAATAGTATTGCCCTTTACAATTGCCGGATGAGTTATTTGCTTTTCATCACGGAAGTCCACCGGACCTATAGACTGTGGCAGGCCATAAACCGTATTATGATACAGAATTATATTGAAGTTTTTGTAAGAGTTCACAAGGAAGGGCTCATTAGCGTCTCTGCCAATAAACCATCTGCGTTTTATATAGCGGACATATTCTATTTGTTTTTCGCTGAGCAATCTTTTGGCAACGGCGCGTAATACATGATAAATATTTTCCCCAACGGCCGTCCATACCATATCAAAAAACATTGAAATTCTTAAGCGAAAAACCTGCCATTGTGAAAACCCTTTCTGTCCAGTCATTACAGCATATTTTTTCTCAAATTCCGTTCCTATTTGACGATCTTTCATTCGCAGCCTGAAAATCTCCGGGTTTTCTTTCAACGGCTGGAACCGTCCCGTACTTAATGCTTCTACCGCTGCAAGGGCATGCAAATCAACATGCGGATGAGTACTTTCACGCATCAGTTTCAATGTGGGAATTATCCCGTTAACCCCGACAGGATCCGGATGAGCAAAGTGCCAAAGAACCGTGGACATATCGTGCCATCGCTCCGGAATACCGGCATTAACCAGCCTCCAGCCCAAATCGTAAGGCCCGCATAGATAGCCGTTAAATGTTTTATGCTCGTCAAACCCTCCGAATCGAACAGCGTCCTTTTTCCTTACCGACATACACGCGCCTGCATTGGGGTTCACCGGCCACCACTGCCACTTTTCATCTTTAAGTTCATCGGCACTCCTGAGATTATCCGGATACGGAAAAGAGGTCCTTAATTCATAATGCATCAACACCAGAGGTTGAGGTGTTATGGAATTATCCGGATAAAAAGACTTCAGCACAGACGACACAAAGTCCGGCGGGTATACCGCATCACTGTCGCATACTACAATAATCTGGCCGTTGGAATTCAAAAGCCCGATATTATAACCTACGTGCTTATTATATATCCCGCGATGACCGCATGTAATAAACGTATCTGCCTTCTCAAACGCTTCCGGAATAATCCTGTTATAAAGTTCTACCCATATCAATTCATAATTGTCCCTTGAAACATCCTGCTTCCCAAGCCAGTCTAAGGTATTAAATCGCTCCCGGCAGGACCAGTCCAGCAATATAATAGATACCTTAGGAGGATTTGAGGGATTGTGCTTCTTATGAATACGGATATTATCATAATCTGTATTGCGACCATTTTTCGGCACGGTCTTTAAGACAATATCGTAATTTAGAACTTTCATATCTTTATATCTGCACTAAAAATCTGGTCAAAAACCTGCTTCAGGCCGTTATTCCAGTTTTCCAGATTGTATTTATCTTTCACGTCTTCTCTTGCCTGCCGGCCAAGACGGCATCGCAATTGCTTATCTTTAACCAAAGAAGATAATATCTCAACCATATTATCAATTACATATGGGTCTTCTCTTTGCATAATTGCATAGTTTTCACACAGCATACCGCTCTCATCATCCATCCATGTTACCTTCCCGTAACGGCCTTTAACAACCATGCCGTTGCGTCTATGCTCAACATAGTCCTGCACCCCCCAGCCGTCGCTGGCCACCACCGCTAAACCATAAGACATAGCCTCCAGTATTGAAACAACATGTATCCTGTCGGAGGGCAATAAATAGATATCGGAATTTATCATTAGTGTTTCCCATTCCTGGTCAGGCAGAAAGCGGTCTATGACCCCGATATGGTTCTGCTCAATAATCCTCATATAGCGAGGGTTCATGGAAGGCAAAGACGTCCTCAATGTCAAAAGCACATTAGGGTAATTTTTGTGAAGCCTATCGAATGCGGCAAGCACATCAAGTCCGCCCCGTATAAAGAAGTTTCGGGAGTCCTGATGCCAGGAATTGTTGAACAAAATTCTGACCTTACCGTCTTCTTTTTCTGCTTCGTGATAAACCTTAGGCAATTTAACTCCAAGAGGAACATGTTTAACCTTTGAGGCAAGTTTGGTGCTCTGAAACAGTTTTGGCAGACTTTCTGCTGTCGATTTTACATGCGTAATAATCGCTTTACAGCTTTTTGACTCAAACAAGGCCTTAAACACGGGCAAATACGGCGATTTATGAAAATTCTCCGAACAGGTATGGCCGTTATGTACAAATGGAAACAATAGCGAGATTGGGTCTTCTATCTCAATAACCCATGGATGCTGCCCCAGTATGTATGGAACGCTCGGCAGAAAAAGCAACTTTCTTTTTCTCGGAATCAAAAGCTGCAGTTTGATATCTCTCGTTTTAAGAAAATGATAAATATAATGCCATTTTGCCCCTTTAGACCACGCTGACACGACAAGTTTAAAAACGGCGGTTAGAAGCAGCAGCCGTTTAACAAAAAATGCTATCCATTGCCGAAATGTTTTTTTGACGATTTTATCATTTGAGCCGGGTCGGAAATAAGTAAATCTGTAACCCTCCGGCGGCGTTTTAATGTGTGCAAACTGCGGATGAGAGCCGCAATTTCCAAACTTACTGAATGAAGGCAGCCAGCCTGCATACTCGATTGGCACAGTTTTCTCGAGTTTGTCAATTTGAACTTGAAGCTGGTTTTGGTTGTCGGCTGAAATAATCTCCGGATGCAACTGCTCCTCTCTATTACTGAAGTCAACATTACCGATTGAATGAGGAACTGCATAATGACAATTATTATATCTTACTACGTTATAATTTTTGTATTCACAAAGCAAAAACGGCTCATCAGACAGGCGATTGGCTGAACGGATAAGTTTTTTTACTTCATTACAGTTCCTGCCCGCCAAAACGCCGGGTAAACTAAACCATAAACCGCAAATTGATTCGGCCGGCCCAAATTCCTCCGGCACACCATATACGTCAGACCGAAATGAGACGATATTATAATGTTCATAATTTTCGAGTAAAAATATATTATCTATCCGAGAGATGAGTTTCTGCTGCGTATCCTCACAAAGTATTCCGGGCTGCAATCTTTCCGATTCTTTCATAAAATCCACTTTGCCCAAATTGCGCGGGACGCCGTATACTTTGCCCTGATATTCAACAACATTGTACCCTTTATATGTATCCAGCACTATCGGCAAATACATAGATCGGCTGGTCTTGTCTATCAGCCTTTTAACCGCCTCGATGGTATCTGCGGAAAGAGTTTCCATTCTGCAAAGTTGCTCGGGGTCAAACAAATCCACTTTGCCCCATCTGTGTGGGATGCCGTATATCCTGCCCAGATACTTGATAATATTGTATTCTTTATAAGTATCCAGAAGAATCGGACAATATATAGACCGATCCGACGAATCGATTATCTTCTTAACCGCCTCGACGGTATCTGCGGAAAGAGTTTCTATTCTGCGAAGCTGCTTGGGGTCAAACAAATCCACTTTGCCCCATCCACGTGGGATGCCGTATATCCTGCCCAGATACTTGATAATATTGCATTCTTTATAAGTATCCAGAAGAGTCGGATAATACAACGACTGCTTGGCACCATCAATCAGTTTTTTTACATCCTCAACCGTATCTGCTGCAAAGGCATTGACCTTAGAGCGGCTTTGCAAATCGTGAAAATTTATGTCGCCCGGCATTTTTATGAGAATGCCATAAATACGTCTGCCGTAGCGGATTATTTTAAAGTCTTCATAATAGCCGATAATTTTCGGTGCCAGTGACGATGTATCAAACTTTTTTATCTGCCTGACAATGGAACGCACGTTTTCGCCGCTTATTATTGTCGGGTGATTTTTTTCCTCCGTTTCCATCGCCATTTCCTTGCCTATGCCGCAAAGCTCCAGAAAGGCCGGAACGCCGTAAAATTTGTTTTTGTATCGAATAATGTTAAAATCCCTGTAATGTCTGATTAATTCATGATCATTCCAGAGATGCATCTTTCCTTCTCGTAATATTTCATCGCGATTAAAAAGCTGGATATATAACGGGTTTATCAGTTTTTCCTTCAGCGTTTTGTCCGCAAATTTTTCTTCCGTACGCAATATCCGGACGGCCTCATTCTCGACAAGAGGATGTATCCGCCCGCTATTGAGGACCTCCAGAGCCGTCACAGACAGAAGTTTCCCGTCATGAGGGCCCACATAATTTCCATCGCCGGATTGCCCGGGGTGCCAGGTATGATAAAGAAATTCCTTTTCATGCCATATTTCCCTTCTGCCAAAATTTCTAAGGCGAAAAGTCATATCATACGGCCCGCAGACATGCCCCAGAAAATCTATATGCTCATCCGCTCCGCCGACACTAATGAGGTCATTGCGTAAAGCCGCCATACATGCACCATAGTTACGACTATGCAGGGGGTCTTTATCGTCCCAAAGCCCTGTTGTTTTGCCCTTTCGGAAATTTACGCAACCTTTTTTAAGCAATTTTTTCGCTGATGGATAAGAGAAAGGATAAAACTTTTTGTTTGTATTTCGCACCTGATCAAGATGCAGGACAATATTCGGGTCTGTCTGGAACGCTTGTATGATACTCTCTACAAAACTCGGCTCATAAATCGCGTCTGAATCGCAGATAACAACAATATCCCCCCGACTTTTAACAATGCCGATATTATACATTAGATGCTTGTGGTAATAAAGATTCTCAGGCATACCAAGCATTATCCACTGGTCTATAATCGGCGATTTGCTGCCATTTTTGAGCTTAGCCTCAATTTCTGCGGCTTTTCGAGTGTAATACTCAATCCATATAATCTCATAGGACTGCCTTGATATCGTCTGTTTGTTCAGATAGTCCAGACAATGGAAACTTTCCCGGCATGACCAGTCGAGAAGAATAACACTCACTTTCGGATTAGTTATCTGCTTGTTTTCAAATAAAACTTCCATAATCACTCTGCTATGCGGTTTTTACCTGGATAACTAATTTCATTCCTGTCGCCTAATTTATTCTTCAACCCACAAAATACCAATCTCAAAACACCGCTTGACTGAATATTCGAAAGCCTGTTCCGGACATCACCTAAATAATCAGATTGTATTTTAAAATCCTCAGCCAGACTTTTGTATTTTAACTGATAATTTCTATACTCCCTGTCTAAAATTTCAATTATTGACTCTTTTTCTGCTATGGTTTTCCCCATCTCAATTTTTAGAGCATCTATCTCCCTATCTCGGGCATCAGACTCTTCCCGTGTCTTTTCCAGTTCGCTTCTTAAACCGGTAAGCTCACGGGTAAGCGATAGAATTTCCTGCCGGGTTTTTTTCAACTCAATTTTTTGGACGCTAATCTCCCCGGCACGGGTTTCGGATTCACTAATGGTCTTTTCCAATTCGCTTCTTAAACCGGCAAGCTCCTCAGTGCGTAATGCAAATTCTCTCTGAGTTTTTTCCAGCTCAATTTTTAGAGCATCTATCTCCCCGGCTCGGGTATCAGACTCCTTCCGTGTCTTTTCCAGTTCACTTCTTAAACCGGCAAGCTC